>Ga0129308_1000001_pt1 | contig 679682 bp, 522 predicted proteins | sample L827metagenome_FD_94440 | JGI IMG/M metagenome (GOLD analysis project Ga0129308, IMG submission 94440) | Ring-tailed lemur group fecal microbial communities from Wisconsin, USA - L827 metagenome | ecosystem: Host-associated > Mammals > Digestive system > Large intestine > Fecal | place: USA... | reverse complement strand
GGCATATTATGAGTCTCGTCATGTTTAATAAACCGCCGTATGCCGAACGGCACGTACGGTGGTGTGAGAGGTCGGAAAATGAAGTAGGAGGAAAACTACTTCATTTTCCTCCTACTCGATTGTTTGATCCTTGAGGTTATCCGATGTAATCTTTCAAGGCGTTTACGTAATTCTCGAATGCCTGCCTTCCTGCAGGTGTTATCCGGCAGGCCGTACGGGGTTTCTTTCCGACAAAGCTCTTTTCTACTTCTATATAACCGGCTTCGCTCAGTTTGTCTATCTGCACACTCAGGTTCCCCGCTGTAGCCTGTGTCTTTTCTTTCAGATAGACGAATTCAGCCTCTTCGACCGAAAGGAGGATGGACATCACGGCAAGCCGTAATTGTGAATGAAGTAACGGATCTAGTTCTTTAAACATTGTTTTCTGGCTTTATTGTTGACGATATGTCCGGGAATAATCATCATAAACACGAACGATAGACCGAAGTAAAGATACCATAAAGTTGTCGCTTTTTCGCCAATCATCAGCATGGTGAGCATATAGATTGCAATAATAAAGGCAATCAGCGGTGCATAAGTCATCCAGCGCTCCTGTATGATAATGCCGGTAATAGAAATGCCGATACCGCAATAAATCAAAGAGAGCGGCAGCATCAGAATAAAGTCGATATACCGGGAGAAACTAAATTCGATGATACCGATCGTCAGAAAAGTAACGATGAACATCCAGCCCATTACCTGCCATACCTGAGAAATGACTTTGTCGGTATAAGTCACAACTCTGGGCGGTTTCTGTCTTTGTCTGTAAGACATTATCGGCCACATGACGAACATCAGCATCCAGCCCCAACTCCATATAAAGCTGTTTGTGAGGTTGATCAAAGCAAATAAGATGATTGAGAGGGCGGTTGTGAAATAGCCCCAGATCAGCATGTAATTCCCTTGCCCGATCTCCATGTTTTTCTTACTGGAACTAATCATTTGGGTGATGAGTGCCAGGCTCTCTTTTTCGTTTAATGTTCTTTCTTCCATGATTTTATTTATTTTTTATTTCGTTCTTAATATCTTTGTCCAAAGATAATGTCATTGTTTTTAACAGTCAATCATTCCGGTTTATTTTTCATTTAGCCGGTTTCTTTCCGAGTCGGAACTTCGTTCAACCGTTTTCTTTTTGATCTTCCGGCCGCTGTTGAAGTTCCAGGTCAGGGAGACTTTGAATGTACGTCCCAGGCTGCCGCTTTCGTAATGGCTCCGTGTCGTATATGCACCGATATGGCTCACGAAATTATTGTAGCGGTTGAAGATGTTGTTGACCGATGCTGTTAACAGGAAACGGTTGCCAGCGAACTTTTTCCGTGCAGAGAGGCTGAAAACATGGCGTGGGGCGATTTCGCTGTTCCCTGAATACAGGCGGGTCGTTCCGTTGTACTGGGCCTCAAGCGTGATCTCTTCCGGAAACCTGAAAGTGGTGATTACGTTTGTGAAAGCCAGGTAATGATGTGCGAAGACTGCTTTTTCTGTCATGCGGATATCTTGCTTTACGCCTACGAAATTGGCTGTCAGATCGAGCCACTGGGTTGGCTGTAGCGGAATGTTGGCTGCGACAAACCAATGGTTTTCGGTGTGGTGATTCTCATAGGTGATGTAGGATACGTCCGGATCGGTCGCGTCCTGTTTACAGAATTCGCGGATCAGGTCGTGATGCAGGTTACCGCCGACAGTCAGTGTATAACGGTAGTTGTAGACTACAGTGGCACTGAAACGGTTGATATACGTCGGTCTCAGATAAGGATTACCGATGTTATAGCTGTAATCGGATGTTTGAAGGCGGTTCGGATTCTGGGTGTAGAATGCCGGGCGTTCGATATTGCGGGCATATTGTCCGACAAGCATCCATGTTTTCAGGTTGTTGAACGCGTATGTGATATTCAGGTTCGGGAAAAGGTCGAAATAATCGCGGTCGATGCGGTCGCTTTTATTGGATGTCCGGGTATATTCTCCTCTTACGCCTGCGATGAACGACCAGCGGTTGACATCGGCAGAAAAGGAAGCATATGCACCGAAGATATTCTCTTTGTATTTGAGTGCGTATCCGTATCCCGGGTTTACGTCCCATTGTTGGTTTTCCGACAAGCCTTCGTAGCATGCGTTATCGTCCATGAATGTATAGGTGTACTTCAGGCCGGTGTTCAGTGATATTCCCTTTTTGAGATGCTTCCTGAGCGAGATGTCCGAAGTGACGATCTGGTAGGTCGCATCCGAGTTGCTTCTGTATGTACTGTCTTTATTCCATTCTTTCTGTATGGTGTAATAGTCGTTCTTTCCGGTCGACTTTTTATTGGCGTAATCCGCGATCAGTTTAAGGATGGAACCTTTATTGTCGAGTTTATGCAGGTAGTTTGCCGTGGCGGATAATGTATTATAGTCGTCTTTCTGATAATAATCTCCTGTACTGTTCAATAGAAAACCTTGTTTCGTTAATTCCGTTTCGCTGTAAGAACTACTTTTGGAAACTTGTCCGATATATTCTATTTCTGCACCTATACTGTTAAGTGTGTCGATTTCAAAAATGGAGCTGATACGTCCGGTTCCGTAGTTCGAACGGGTATCGAATTCGGAAAAGCTCGAAAAACGGTCGTTATCGTTTGTATATTCTCTGGAGGAAGTCATTTCACGGTTGTTTTTAGGAGTGAAAGAACCTGATGCAGCTGTATTTACTGTCCATTTCCCCATGCGGGTGTTCAATGTCGCGGAAGGCAGATAACGGTTCAGGGAAGATGATAAAGTCGTTCCCATCGTTATATTACCCTGTACGCCGTTGTTCTGTCGCTGTCGGAGTGTGATCGAAATGATCCCGCCACGGGAACTGGCTTCATATTCTGCCCCGGCAATGGGAATGACCTCTATCCGTTTGATCTCTTCCGATTTCAGGGAACGTAAGTAGGAGAGGAGTTCTTCGCCGGTGAGTTTGATCTCCCGGTTGTCGACAAATACTTTTGTGCCCTGCGCACCATTGACGGAGATGTTTTCGTCCGTCAACCATACACCGGGAGCCTGCGAGAGTAACTCGGTTCCGTCTTTACCGCTGTAAGGGGAAACGGATAATATGAAGCGGTCGGCTTTCCGTTCTATGTTTTTAGCTTGTACCACGACCTCTTTCAGGGCATAGGAGGATCGTTTCAGTGAAAAGGTATCGGGGTAGGAGAGCGGTAACCGGAAGGTTTTCCGAACCGGATCGTATCCGAGACATTGGGTGACGACGGTATAAGTTCCGTTTTTTACTTCCATTCTGAAGTCGCCTTCGTCATTGGTCGTAGTCCCGGCTTTCTGTATATCATCTTTCAACAGAACAATGGTGGCATATTCAATTCCTTTTCCCAGTTCATCCGTTATATGTCCGGCGTAAACCGTCGTTTCTGTCGGCTTTTGGGCATAGCCCGAAAAGCCGACAGCGGCAATGAACAGGATGAATAAGATACTTTTCATGGTATTATTCGCTTGAAGGATAATATAATTTAAGCTTGACTGTCTCTTCTTCTTTTTGAGTTTTGCAATTTTTCATGACATACCCTTCGGCCGGTTTATGGTCGTCTGTGAAATCCATTTTATGATTGCCGTTCTCATCGTGGAAGACCGAGAGGTCGAACTGTTCCCATTCTACGTTTTCGAGCGTGACGGTGGCTTCTCCTTTTTCGGGTTTGGCCATACCGTATACGGGTTTGCTTTCTTTTCCAGACTGAGCCATGACGAGGATCATGCCGTTATCTCCCCGGATATTATTGATTTTTACTGTAATGGTCCGCGACCAGGCCATGCTGCCGGTAAAAAACATTGCCATGATAATTAGTAATATTGTCCGTTTCATTTTTCTTCCTCCTCTTCTTTAATCATATAATGACTCGCGATCTCTAATCCCAGATTGATGCCCCAACCGGCTATTACCCACAAAACCCACCAGTAATATGGACTTGTGACATAATTAACTACTGCCAAAAAGCTGCATATAACGATATAGCGGAGGATATTCATCTTCAGCTGTGCCGGAAATGAATTGTTTTTCTTGTTTGAGTTTACTGTTGCTTCCATTGTCGTTCTCTCTTTAATTATTGTTTGTAAATAGGTTTATATTATAAACCATGAGCGGATTAAAAAAGTGCAAGGAGCTGCGCGTTTCTCACTTACACACCGCAAATATAAAATAGTTTATAATGTAAACCAAGTAAAAGTAAGAAAAAATGAACTAGTTAGGTATAAATTTATTTTTCTATTCTATCTGATTAGATTTATATGCCATACTAAATGGATTTACTATGGCGGGAAATTAGTGGTTGATAACCATCAACCATTAAAAACTACCTGGGATAAATGAGGGAGGTTTAGGTCGAACTTGTTGTTTGTAAGTGTTTTAGGCGATAAAAGAGCGTGTAATATGTGGATATACTCTTTTATCACCTAAAATAGATCGGCATGAGAACCAGTATCTGTAAATAAAAGTATTAATTCCGTATCGTTTTGGTTCCAGACCAACAACCAATCCGATTGGATATGGCATTCCCACAAGCCTTCGTATTTGCCGCTTAATTTGTGTGGATGAAACGAAGGAGGGAGCGTACCTGTTTCACAAAGGATATCAATTACATTACGTAAAAGGTTCATGTTATAGCCTCTTTTCTTACAACGTTTGAAATCTTTGTTGAATTTGTGAGTCGTATCAGGTCTATATCTCATTTCATAAGATCCTCCCACATTTCATCTACATTAGAATAAGAATATACTCTTCCGGCTTTCACATCTTCCAAAGCCTCGTCTAATCCACATTTCTTTTCTTTGCGAACCGTGATGCTTCCTCCCATACTTTTTACCAGTTTACGTATAGCAGATACGTATTTTTCGGGAATGGAGATTTCGAATGTTTTTAAAGTTGTTGTTTCCATAGTTGTTTATATTATAGTCTGATACAAAGATAAGTATAATTATTGACAAAGGTTTATTTTTCTTCGTCGATTATCATACCGCTACCCAGGCAGAGATGATGGTCTTTGTCATAGACAACGCCGTACTGGCCGGGGGCGATTCCTTGTATTTTGTTCTCCGATTCGATGCGGTAGAGGTCACCGATACGACGGATACGTCCCGGAGTAAAGTCCGGTGTATGGCGGATCTTGAAGGTGATCTCCTTCTCGTCGGTGAACTCTCCCCACGTATCTTCGGTGATGAAGTCGAAGCCGTGCAGGTTGATCGTTTTGCCGTATTGTGTTTCCGGGTCGTAACCGTTGGAGACGTAGATGATATTGCGTTTGATATCTTTCTTGATAACGAACCAGGGACCGCCGCTCAATCCGAGACCTTTGCGCTGCCCGATCGTGTGAAACCAGTAACCGTTGTGTTTACCTAAGACTTTACCTGTTTCCAGTTCGACGATCTTGCCGACACGTTTTCCCAGGTAACGTTCGATAAAGTCGTTGTAGTTGATCTTGCCGAGGAAACAGATGCCCTGGCTGTCCTTACGCATGGCACTGGGTAGCTTCTGTTCGGCGGCGATGGCGCGTACTTCGGATTTCATGAGGTGACCGATCGGAAACATCAGCTTCTGGATTTGCAGACGGGTGATCTGTCCGAGGAAGTCAGTTTGGTCTTTCACCGGATCTTTGGCGGTAGAAAGCCATACTTTGCCGTCTATCTCGGTCGTTGTGGCATAATGGCCGGTTGCGATCTTGTCGAAGTCTTTTCCCCATTTCTCTTCGAAGCAGCCGAACTTGATAAATTTGTTGCACATCATGTCCGGGTTGGGAGTGAGGCCGCGCTTCACCGAGTCAATCGTGTAGCTGACCACCTTGTCCCAATATTCGTCATGCAGGGATACCACTTCGAAGCGGCAACCGTATTTGCGCGCTATATAAGATGTTATCTCTATGTCTTCTTCGGCAGGACAGTCGATATATCCGTCTTTATCTTCCATACCGATACGGATATAGAAGATGGTAGGATCATATCCTGCCTCCTTCAACTGATGGACAACTACAGAGCTGTCCACACCTCCTGATACTAATGCTGCTATTTCCATTCTTTCTAAATATATCGGCTACAAAGGTACAAAATATTAGGGTGATATTCCTATGGCTTCGATTTATTCGTTACCTTTGCGGGAGAGCCTTTCGTTGTAATACTTCAGAAAAAACAAAAGAGTTATTATAAATAATATGAGAAATACAATAGTATCGCTTATGACAGTAATGGCATTGACTGCTTGTGCTGGTCCGAAAGAAAATAAAGGACAGGTACCGCAGGAGGATTTTAATTATGTGGTAGACCAGTTCGCCGACCTGCAGATTCTTCGTTATCAGGTTCCCGGATTCGAGTCTCTTTCATTGAAACAAAAACAGTTGTTATATCATTTGTCGCAGGCTGCGCTGATGGGCCGCGATATATTCTTTGATCAGAATTGTCGCTATAACCTGCCGATCCGTCGCACGCTGGAGACGATTTACACTACGTATAAAGGAAACCGGGAAGATGCGCAGTTCAAGGCGCTGGAGACTTACCTGAAACGGGTGTGGTTTTCAAGCGGCATCCACCATCATTATGCAGAGGATAAGTTTGTTCCCGGATTTACACCTGAGTTTTTCAAGAGTTGTCTGGAACAGGTAGACGTGACTAATCTTCCTTTACGTGATGGGCAGACACTGGAGCAGTTTGTCGCTGAGATATCTCCGGTGATCTTTGATCCGTCCGTATTGGCGAAGCGTACCGTGCAGAGCGGTGATCAGGATCTGATTCTGGCATCTGCTAATAATTACTATGGCGGAGGTGTTACCGAGAAAGAGGTGGAAGGCTTTTATACTGCCATGAAAGCGGGAAAAGATACTATCACTCCGATCTCTTACGGTCTGAACAGCCGTTTGGTAAAAGAGAACGGAAAGATCGTTGAGAAGGTATGGAAAGTTGGCGGCCTTTATTCGGCAGCTATCGAACAGATCGTTGGCGAGTTGCAGAAAGCTGTGCCTTTTGCCGAGAACGATACACAGAAAGCGATCATTGAAAAACTGATCGAATACTATCAGACGGGCGATCTGAAAACGTTCGATGCTTATTCCATCCTTTGGGTAGAAGATACGACATCCGATGTGGACTTTGTAAACGGTTTTATCGAAACCTACGGTGATCCGCTGGGAATGAAGGCTAGCTGGGAATCTACCGTGAACTTTATCAACAAGGAAGCGACAAAGCGTACAAAGATTATCAGTGATAACGCACAATGGTTTGAAGACCATTCCCCGGTAGACAAACGTTTCAAAAAAGAAAAGGTGAAAGGTGTAAGTGCCAAGGTGATTACCATCGCTATGCTGGGAGGCGATTGCTATCCGGCAACTCCGATCGGCATCAATCTGCCGAATGCAGACTGGATACGCCGCGACCACGGTTCGAAATCAGTTACTATCGAGAATATAACGGAAGCCTACGATAAGGCTTCGCAAGGCAATGGTTTTAGCGAAGAGTTCGTTTGGAGTGACGTTGAACGTGAGGCGTTGAAGAAATACGGATTTATCACGGATAATTTACATACGGATTTGCACGAATGTCTGGGGCATGGTTCCGGTAAACTGTTGCCGGATACGGAATCCGGAGCCTTGAAAGCGTACGATTCTACGCTTGAAGAAGCTCGTGCCGACTTGTTCGGATTGTATTATCTGGGTGATCCGAAATTAGTGGAATTAGGTTTGGTGCCGGATGCAGAAGCATATAAGGCAGAGTATTATAAGTATATTATGAATGGTCTTATGACACAACTTGTCCGTATCGAAGCCGGTAAGAATGTGGAAGAAGCCCACATGCGTAACCGTCAGCTGATTGCCCAATGGGCCTACGAGAACGGTAAAGCCGATAATGTGATCGAATATAAGAAACGTGACGGCAAAACATACGTAGTTGTAAACGATTACGAAAAACTCCGTAATCTCTTCGGTACGTTACTGGCTGAAGTACAGCGCATCAAGAGCGAAGGTGATTTTGCAGCCGGAAAGATACTGGTGGAAGATTATGGTGTAAAAGTAGACCAGACATTACACGACGAGGTGCTTGCCCGTTATGCCAAACTGAACCTGGCTCCTTACAAAGGTTTTGTGAACCCGGTTATGAAAGAGCTAAAGAACGATAACGGAGAAGTGACCGATATCGTCCTCGATTATACCGAAGGCTACACGGACCAGATGCTCCGTTACAGTAACGATTATTCATTCCTCCCATCTTACAACGACTAAGCTATGTTGCAGGGCCAATTAAGAGAAATAAGAACCCAGCTCCGCATGGCAATGAATGGCGTTACATCCACCAGCATGCGCGAGAAGGGGATAATTTATAAACTGAACTTCGGCGTACCTCTGCCCGAAATAAAGCAGATTGCCGCTACGCACGAACCCGGTTCGGAGCTGGCAGCTGCTCTGTGGAAAGAAGACATCCGTGAGTTCAAGATACTGGCATCCATGTTACAGCCTGCTGACGATTTTCCTTTCGATCAGGCAAAGCAATGGGTGAAAGAAATACCCTATCTGGAAATCGCAGAGCAATGCAGCCGTAATCTGTTTTGCAAGTTGCCTTATGTCGATAACCTTCTTTTAGGATTAATCTTCAATGTGGAAGACGAGTATGCCCGTACGGTGGCCTACCTGATTTGGGCGGAACTGTTCAAGGAGGGGAAAACTGTGGTTGCGCCGGTAAGAGCTGCATTCATTGTGGAATGTATGCGTTCGATTGCCTGGCCCGACTTCGGCGCTACCTGGAAAGAGAAGCAGGCAGCTGTAAAAGCAATGAAATTTTACGGTCGCCAGTCTGCCGATCATGCCCGGCAAATGTTAAGTGGTTTCGATGAGTTTCCGGAGTTCATGGAGACGCCGGAAGGACAGGAAATATATAATGATTTAAAATTTGAATTTGAATATTATAGCTAAGGCTTTGCGTTTAAAATAAATGCGCTAACTTTGTCGGTCGCGTAGAGTCGCAACGAAATGGATGAAAAGAAGTACATAGAGATGAAGCAGTCGTTTACGGAGTATCTGACTGAGAAAAAACTACGAAAGACGGAGGAAAGATATGCTATATTTGAATGCATATGTCGTTTCTCGGGTCATTTTGACATGTACTCACTCCAGGAAAAACTGGAAGAGACGAACTTCCATGTGAGCAAGGCAACGCTTTACAATACGCTGGACGTGCTGGAAGACGGTGGCCTGATCGTGCGGCATCAACTCAACGCCCAATCGGTTCAATACGAACTCCGGGCTTTGGCGGAAACGCACCTTCATCTGATTTGTATGAAGTGCGGGGCGATCCGGGAAATGAAAGACAGTATGCTGAAAAAGGATGTCAACAATCTGAAGATATCCCGTTTCACACCTGAGTTTCATGCGTTGTATATTTATGGGATATGCAGTAAATGCAAGTTCAAGCTTCAGCAGAAGAATGGTAAATAAGAATATTAATAGTCTATTATAAAGATAACATGAAAGTAGATGTTTTATTAGGATTGCAATGGGGTGACGAGGGCAAAGGTAAAGTTGTCGACGTGCTGACTCCGAATTACGATGTAATCACTCGTTTTCAGGGAGGTCCCAATGCAGGACACACATTGGAGTTTAACGGAGAAAAGTATATCCTTCGTTCTATTCCGTCAGGTATTTTCCAGGGTGGAAAAGTGAATGTAATCGGTAATGGCGTCGTTCTCGACCCGTTATTGTTTAAGCAGGAAGCCGAAGCGCTTGCTGCCAGTGGTCACGACCTGACCAAACAACTTTGTATTTCCAAGAAGGCACACCTGATCCTGCCTACCCACCGTATGCTGGATGCTGCTTACGAAGCGGCTAAAGGTTCCGGTAAGATTGGTACAACCGGTAAAGGTATCGGCCCGACATATACAGACAAGATCAGCCGTAACGGTCTCCGTGTAGGTGACTTGCTGCATAACTTCGATGAAAAATATGCTGCTGCCAAGGCACGTCACGAAGCAATCCTGAAATCACTGAACTATTCTTATGATATCAAGGAACTGGAAGCTCAATGGTTTGAAGCATTGGAATATCTGAAACAATTCAACCTGATCGACAGCGAGCATGTGGTAAACAACTACCTGAAAGACGGTAAGTCTGTTTTGGCAGAAGGTGCACAGGGAACTATGCTGGATATCGACTTCGGTTCTTATCCGTTCGTGACTTCTTCGAATACGATCTGTGCCGGTTGTTGTACGGGTCTGGGCGTATCTCCGCGCAATATCGGTGAAGTATACGGTATCTTCAAGGCGTATTGTACACGTGTCGGCAGCGGTCCGTTCCCGACAGAGTTGTTCGATGAAACAGGCGATCAGCTTTGTACGTTAGGGCATGAGTTCGGTTCTGTAACAGGACGTAAACGTCGTTGCGGCTGGATCGACCTGGTAGCTTTGAAATATGCAGTTATGATTAACGGTGTAAGTCAGCTTATCATGATGAAGAGCGATGTGCTCGATAGCTTCGAAACGATCAAGGCTTGTGTGGCTTACAAGATCAATGGCGAAGAAGTAACGGAATTTCCGTTCGAGATCGACGATACGATCGAACCGGTATACGTTGAACTGCCGGGTTGGAAGACTGACATGACAAAGATGCAGAGCGAAGACGAATTCCCTGAAGAATTCAACGCTTACCTTTCCTTCTTGGAAGAAGAGTTGGGTGTTCCCGTTAAAATCGTGTCAGTAGGACCTGACCGTGAACAGACAATTATCCGGTATACGGAAGAATAAACCTCACATACTATTACAAAATGGCAGAAGACCACCTCTCGAAGGCCCATCTTCTGCCATTTTTGTTTTTGGCAGACTTTTTGTAAGACATTTCTTGTATAACACTTAATTAATTAGAGCATTATGAGCATGTATTGGATTATATTTATTGGTTTTGCCTTGTTAAGCTGGCTGGTATCTTCCCGACTGAAAAACAAGTTTGAGAAGTATTCTAAGATCCCTATGCCTAACGGTATGACCGGAAAGGACGTGGCAGAGAAGATGTTGCATGATAACGGCATCTACGACGTGAAGGTGATTTCTACTCCCGGACATTTGACAGACCATTACAATCCTGCAAATCAAACGGTGAATCTTAGTGAATCGGTATATTACAGTAATAGTATTGCTGCGGCAGCCGTTGCAGCCCATGAATGCGGTCATGCGGTACAGCATGCCACTTCGTATGCTCCGCTGAAGATGCGGTCGGCATTGGTTCCGGTGGTCAGCTTCGCTTCGAATATCATGACGTGGGTGTTGCTGGGCGGTATGTTGCTGATCCATCAGTTTCCGCAGTTGTTGTTGTTCGGTATCATTCTGTTCGCATCGACGACATTGTTCAGCTTTATCACGTTGCCGGTCGAGATCAATGCCAGCCAGCGTGCGTTGGTATGGTTGAGCAGAGCCGGTATAACGAATGTCAGTACGCATGGTATGGCTGAAGATGCGCTGCGCTCTGCCGCTTATACCTATGTGGTGGCTGCTTTAGGGTCGTTGGCTACATTATTATATTATATAATGATCTTCCTGGGCGGAAGAAGCCGTGACTAAACGGAAATGACTGCGGCAGCGGATAAAACTGGCTGCTGCAGTGAATAGGGACTGGCTGCTGCACCCACTAAAAATAGCTGCCCGAGTCATTCAAAATGGCTCGGGCAGCTATTTTTATTTCTTCTTTTTCTTCGCTTTACGGGTATCTTTCTCCATAAAATAAACCCAGATCAGTACTCCTATAAGTAATGTCATAGGGATTGAAAAAGCCATAAGAATATTTGCCATAACTACTCCTCCTTTAATTTAATTAGTAATAAACCTATTCCCAGGAAACATGAAGTAGATATAATTCCAATAGAATAAATAAGAATCGTATTGTCTCCAAAATCCTTTAGTAAGGCAGTAAAATAACACCTGTTATAGTGTACTTGGCTAAATCGATAGCAAAACTACCGATCTCGCCATACAATGCTTTCTTCTGTTTCTTTTTCATAGTTATGTGTTTTGTAGTTTATATTACAAATATAATAAAAAGAAACCGGTAAAACAATCAACTTAACCGGAAAACTACGAAATTGAAACAAAATACCTACCTTTGCATTCCGAATAATAATTTAATAGCTAAAAGTCGGTTAGCTCCGACGATAAACAAGAGCAAACGATATATGCAGAAGCCGTCTATACCAAAAGGTACCAGAGATTTTTCGCCTGAAGAAATGGCGAAACGTAATTATATATTCAATACGATTCGTGAAGTATATCATCTGTACGGATTTCAGCAAATAGAAACCCCAGCCATGGAAAACCTGTCGACCCTGATGGGCAAGTATGGTGAAGAAGGTGATAAACTGCTTTTCAAGATATTAAACTCAGGAGATTGCTTTTCGGGTATCACCGATGAGGAGTTGCTGGAACGCAATGCCGTACGGTTCGGTGTGAAAGCCTGCGAGAAAGGTCTGCGTTACGACCTGACCGTTCCTTTCGCCCGTTACGTGGTGCAACATCGCAATGATATAACATTTCCCTTCAAACGTTATCAGATACAACCCGTATGGCGTGCCGACCGTCCGCAGAAAGGCCGTTATCGCGAGTTTTACCAGTGCGACGGCGATGTGGTAGGTTCCGATTCGCTGATCAATGAGGTGGAACTGATCCAGATCATGGATGAGGTATTCTATCGCTTCGGCATCCGTGTCTGCATCAAGATGAACAACCGTAAGATATTGTCAGGTATTGCAGAGATCATCGGCGAAGCGGACAAGATCGTAGATATTACCGTGGCTATCGATAAGCTGGACAAGATCGGACTGGACAATGTGAATGAAGAACTTCGCTCGAAAGGGCTTTCCGAAGAAGCCATTGCCCGCCTGCAACCGATCATCAAGCTGTCGGGAACCAACCGTGAGAAACTGGCTGTCCTGAAAGAACAGCTGGCTACCTCCGAGATTGCCATGAAAGGTATTGAAGAAATGACCTTCATCCTCGACCGTATCGACCAGCTGCCTATGCGTGCCGAATTGGAACTCGACTTGACGTTGGCCCGCGGATTGAACTATTATACCGGAGCTATCTTTGAAGTAAAAGCCCTGGATGTACAGATCGGAAGTATCACCGGTGGCGGACGATATGACAACTTGACCGGTGTATTTGGCATGGACGGTGTGTCAGGTGTCGGTATCTCTTTCGGTGCAGACCGTATCTTCGACGTATTGAATCAGCTGGATCTCTATCCTGCCGATTCGTTAATGACAACACAGCTGTTGTTTGTCAACTTCGGAGCAACGGAAGAAAGTTATCTGTTGCCCATCATCTCTCAGGTGCGTGCTGCCGGAATCCGTACCGAACTATTTCCGGAAGCAGCCAAGATGAAGAAGCAGATGGGATATGCCGATACAAAGAAAATCCCGTTTGTCGCTATCGTCGGCGAAACGGAAATGAACGAAGGAAAGATCAACCTGAAGAATATGATCACAGGCGTGCAAAAGCTTGTTACTGTGGAAGAGCTGATTGCACAGTTCTGATCAGATCAGAGATATTTTAATATGCAACGACTTCTCCTGTAAAAAGAGAAGTCGTTGTTCCTTATACCTACCGTGAAATGAAAGCATATCAATTAATTCTCACTTTCGCATTATGCCTTTCGGCCTGCTCTTTCCAACCGCGTGCATCGTGGGTGACGACGACCGAAGGTGAACAATGGGTTGAACAAGACGATCTCGTCTCTGCATCTTCTGATACCATTCCTGATATCGATGCGGTTGTTCACACCGGTAAGAAACTCCAGAAGATAGACGGTTTCGGTGCCTGTTTCAACGAACTGGGCTGGATATCCCTGAGCAAACTCGACCCGACAGTCCGCGAAGAGATCCTCGAAGAGCTCTTCTTCCCGGAGATAGGAGCGAACTTCACCATCTGCCGTATGCCGATAGGAGCCAATGACTTTTCCCGTGACTGGTACTCATATAACGAAACCGACGGGGATTTCGATATGCAATACTTCACTGTCGCCAATGATCAACAGACATTGATCCCTTTTATTAAAGGTGCACAGAAATACAATCCCGACCTGAGTATCTGGGCTTCCCCCTGGTGTCCTCCTTCCTGGATGAAATACAATAAGCACTACGCCTCTGCCTATACCGGCGAAACCTATAGCGAGAAATACCGCAACGGTCTGCCCGCCGATAAAGTCGGCTACGAAGGCACAGACATGTTTATCCAGGATTCGCTTTATCTCCGGGCGTATGCCCTTTACTTTTCCAAATTCATCGAAGCCTACCGCGGACAAGGCATCGATATATTTGCCGTCATGCCCCAGAACGAATTTAATTCGGCACAGATATTCCCCAGTTGTTGCTGGACTGCCGCCTCTTTGGCCGACTTTATCGGTAACTACCTCGGCCCGGCTATGAAGAAACTGGATGTCAAAGTTATGTTCGGAACGATGGAACGTGCCAACGAAGCCCTTGTCGATACCATTCTGACCGATCCGGCAAGTGGAAAGTATATCAGCGGTGTCGGTTTCCAATGGGCGGGAAAAGGAGCGATCGAAGGAATCCACGAACGCTATCCGGCTATGAAACTCTACCAGACCGAGCAGGAATGCGGCGACGGCAGGAACGATTGGAGTGGTGCTGTTTATTCCTGGAACCTGATGCGCCATTATCTGGATAACGGTGCATCTGCCTATATGTACTGGAATATCTCGCTTGACAAAGGTGGCATCAGCCGGTGGGGATGGGCGCAAAACTCCTTAGTCGTAGTCGATCCCGATACGAAAACTTTCCGTTATACACCTGAATATTACGTAATGAAGCATCTGAGCCATTACGTCCAACCCGGCGCCTGCAAGCTCGAAACCTCCGGTCAGTACAGCGACTTGATGGCTTTCGTCAATCCTGACAAAAGTATTGTTGTCGCTTTGGCAAACGAAGGTAATGAAGAACGTCAGGTCTCTGTCGAAATCAACGGTCGTGTCTACCAGCCTGTACTGCTGGCTCATTCCATTGCTACGCTGCTGATAGACTAATCTGAAATATACTATATATAACTGTCTTTAGGTTAAAAGATAGCTACCTATGAACTACTTTCCTGCTACTTTTGTTCTAGTCAGGAAGCATGAGAAGCGGAATGTATAGTCATCCTGTCAGTCATGTCGGCGTATCTAAGGGTTCGTTTATGCAAAATTGTCAGTCTTTTCCCTGCCAATTAATTTGGCACAGATTTCGCATAGGAGTTAACGTGAATTAGAAAATTACGTATAAACATAATATTATTAACATTAAAAATATATCAAAAGATGAACATTAGACCATTAGCAGACAGAGTGCTTATCAAGCCCGCTGCAGCAGAAGAAAAGACACTTGGCGGAATCATTATCCCGGATTCAGCAAAAGAAAAACCTTTAAAAGGTGAAGTTGTTGCCGTAGGTAACGGAACAAAGGATGAAGAAATGGTTGTAAAAGCAGGTGATACTGTATTGTACGGAAAGTATGCAGGAACAGAGATCGAACTGGAAGGCGAAAAGTATCTGATCATGCGCCAGTCTGATATACTGGCTATTATCTAATTCATTAACGGACAATAAAAAAATAATATAATCATGGCAAAAGAAATTAAGTACGATATGGATGCCCGCGACCTTTTGAAGAAAGGTGTGGACGAACTGGCAAATGCAGTAAAAGTAACATTAGGCCCGAAAGGCCGTAACGTGATCATCGAAAAGAAATTCGGTGCTCCTCACATTACAAAAGACGGTGTAACGGTTGCAAAAGAAGTTGAATTGGCTTGCCCGTTCGAAAACATGGGTGCACAGTTGGTAAAAGAAGTTGCTTCGAAGACTAACGACAATGCAGGTGACGGTACGACCACTGCTACTGTATTGGCACAATCCATCATTGGTGTTGGTTTGAAGAACGTTACAGCAGGTGCTAACCCAATGGACCTGAAACGAGGTATCGACAAAGCCGTTGCCAAAGTGGTTGAAAAGATCGCTGACCAGGCTGAAGAAGTAGGCGACCAGTTCGAAAAGATCGAACACGTAGCTAAGATCTCTGCCAACGGTGACGAAACAATCGGTAAACTGATTGCTGAAGCTATGCAGAGAGTGAAGAAAGAAGGCGTTATCACTGTGGAAGAAGCTAAAGGTACTGAAACTACAGTAGACGTAGTTGAAGGTATGCAGTTCGACCGTGGTTACATCTCTCCGTACTTCGTAACAAATACAGAAAAGATGGAATGCGAGATGGAAAATCCGTATATCCTGATCTACGACAAGAAGATCTCTGTGTTGAAAGACCTGCTTCCTATCCTTGAACCGGCTGTTCAGAGCGGACGTCCTCTGTTGATCATCGCTGAAGATATCGACAGTGAAGCATTGGCTACATTGGTAGTGAACCGTCTGCGTGGTTCTCTGAAGATCTGTGCAGTGAAGGCTCCGGGCTTCGGCGATCGTCGTAAAGCGATGTTGGAAGATATCGCAGTGCTGACTGGTGGTGTTGTTATCTCTGAAGAAAAAGGTTTGAAGCTGGAAGGTGCTACTATGGATATGTTGGGTACTGCCGAAAAGATCACTGTAGACAAAGATACTACTATCATAGTTAACGGTGCAGGCGACAAAGCTGCTATTCAGGCTCGTATCGGTCAGATCAAGACTCAGATCGAAAACACTACTTCCGATTACGATAAAGAAAAACTGCAAGAACGTCTGGCTAAGATGGCAGGTGGTGTAGCTGTTCTTTACGTAGGTGCTCCTTCTGAAGTGGAAATGAAAGAAAAGAAAGACCGTGTTGACGATGCTTTGCATGCAACCCGCGCTGCTATCGAAGAAGGAACAGTTCCTGGTGGTGGTGTAGCTTATATCCGTGCTATCGAAGCATTGGAAGGAATGAAGGGCGAAAACGAAGACGAAACAACCGGTATCGAAATCGTTAAACGTGCTATCGAAGAACCGCTTCGCCAGATCGTTGCCAACGCTGGAAAAGAAGGTGCCGTTATCGTTCAGAAAGTAAAAGAAGGTAAAGGTGACTTCGGTTACAATGCACGTACAGACAAATATGAAAACCTGTGTGCGGTAGGTGTAATCGACCCTGCAAAGGTTACTCGTGTTGCTTTGGAAAATGCAGCTTCTATCGCTGGTATGTTCCTGACAACAGAGTGTGTGATCGCTGAAAAGAAAGAAGAAGGTCCTGCTATGCCTCCGATGAACCCGGGTATGGGTGGCGGTATGGGCGGTATGATGTAATTCTTCCCATCAAGATAAAACCGGAAACGGCTGCTTCCCGAAAAGGAAGTGGCCGTTTTTTTTATTATATTTGTCGTGGTTTACATATATAATAATGTATAGTGATAAAGATTAAAGAAGGATTCAAAGGAGAACGATTCGTCTTCTTGCCGGACGAGTTGCTTGAAACGTATAGCCATGAGCCGCTTGTCGGCAATCTGTACGTTCGTAAGATCGGCTTCTTCCCGAAAGTCAAGTACCATTACGTACAAAAAGACCAGGGTTGCAGCTATGCTATGCTTATCTACTGTACGGAAGGAGAGGGGTGGTACACCATTCATGGCAAGACGTATCCGGTGAAACAGAATCAATACATTATTATACCTCCGAACGTTCCCTATTCGTTCGGCGCCTCCGAGGATGATCCCTGGACTATCTACTGGGTGCACTTTATGGGGAAGCTGAGTGGCGAGTTCCTTCCGCCGACACCTATACCCGGAACGATCCTTCCGGGCGAATATTCACGCCTACAGGATAGGAAACAATTATTCGAGGAAATCTACTGTTGTTTTTCGATGGGCTATATAAAAGAATATATGGTTTATTCCTCCATGTGCCTTTACATGTTTCTTACCTCTTTTTTATATTTGGAGCAGTATCGCTATATTAATTTACCTAACCATAAAGAGTATTCGTTTTCTTCGAGGGTGATTCATTATATGAATGAAAACCTGGAGCGGAATCTAACTTTAGATCAGTTGGCTGCCTATTTCAAATATTCCCCGTCGCACTTCTCCATGCTTTTCCAGAGGGAGACAGGTGTTTCGCCGATCAGTTATTTTATCCGTCTGAAGATACAGAAGGCATGCCAGTATATAGAACTGACAGCCTTGAAACTGAATGAGATATCTGTAAAGCTTGGTTTTGAAGAACCGGCATACTTTTCGCGTACGTTTACGAAGATAATGGGTATATCTCCTTCCGGATATCGCCGTCGGGAGTCTGAGCATGGAATGGTCTGATAGGAGTGACATGGGTTGTACGTGAAAACGTGTAATTTGTCCTTTTTAAACTTGGAATAGGATAAGAAAGCAAGGTTAAAGAGAAAAAAATATATCAAAAAAATAGTCTAACTAAAAAAGATATGTATCTTTGCGTTATGTTTTTGGTGCAAGGTTCGCACTAACAGGATCGAAAGGGATCCGTTGTTGAGCTTTATTTTTATTGCAAGATAGATTTATTAGAACTTTATATTTTATTACTAATTAAATTATTTGATTATGAACAAAAAGTTTTCTACTCTTCTTGTTGGCGCCCTGCTGACAACAAGTCTTGGAGCTTTCGCGCAAGGTACTACACATGTACATACCGATGAAAATAAGATCGGTCATGGTATTACTCTTCGTCCAACTGCAACAGCCAGCGCTACAATTGGTGATGGCATTAATCATTTCGATGCAGATAAATTGTATCAATTGACAGATGCAGATGGGAAAGTATTGATCCAGACTCGTAATTACCGGACAGGTGAATTGAATTTGAAGTTGGTTGATGTGGCCGACGCTCCTATCAATGCTTCTTTATGGTCTATTAAGGTAACTAACGATAACGTAAGTGGTGTTAGCTATACAATGACAAACAAAGAAACAAATCTGGAGTTGGTTTATGCACATGTTAATGCAACGCTGTTTAATGAACCGACAGAAACTTCTACAACTAACCTCGATGCTTCTATCCTGGAAGGATGTCTGACTAACTGGACCTGGTATTCTACAATTTCTCAGAATACAAATTTTGATTACAAACCTATCTATTCTTATTTTGCAAACCGTGACTCGGTAGTTGTTCTTCAGAAGAACTCAAGTAGCGAAATCATTGCAGCGAAATATTCTCATGTAGAAGCTGAAACTAACGTTCAGGCTATCACTGATGCTGTGAAATTGAAACCGGTTCTGGCTGGTGGTATCATCCTTACTGCTGATGATTTGAACAGAATGGTTGACTTCCAGTATGATGGTACATTCACTATCAGTTCTGCTGTGACTCCGAACACTGACAGTCCGTTACTGACTAATAAGTTCACTGCTGTGGAACTTAATGATACAGACTTCCCGGTTGTTTCAACTGCTACTGCTACAGAATCAGTTAGAGAGAAGTTAGGTCTTAGCGCCACTTCTGGTGCTGATGCTTTAGTAGCAGAAGAATTCGTATATCTTAAGAATGCTAAAGGTGAAGTTCTGTCTGTAGGTACAGAATTTTATTCAAGTCTGAGTAAGGAGTTGCCGTTGGTTTTGTTGGAAGATGCTCCTACAAGAGTGGCTATTCCTGAGGGAACAAACCTGACTCCGGGTACTTGGGAAGCTCGTAGCTTGTTTAGATTTACTTACTATCCTTCAAATGATAGTTTATTCATCGAGCCTATGAATGCTCTGCCGAAGAATCCGGCTAGCAGTTTGTGGCAGAATCCTGATTTTGCATTTAACTCTGTTTACAATGACTTGACGAAGCTTCATACAAGTACAGCTGCTACTCCTGGTGCTGCTCTTCACTCTGATGAAAATGGTCAGGTAGCTGTTCGAATCGCTTATCTAACAGAAGGTAAGGCTGTTATTACTGCAAAGAATACTGAAACAGATGGTGGTATCGCACTTCCGGGCTCTCTGCAGACTAAATTTACATTCAAAGATAGAGACTTCAAGTATCTGTCTCGCGTAAATGTAGACCAGGGCTTGTATTTCATCACAGATGTAGCAACTGGTAAGAATGTAGTTGACAACTTTATCGGTCGTTTGATGCTGGATGCTGCTACAACTGCTCAGGATTACAATGATATGCCTGCTACTATGTGGGTTGTTAAAACTACGGGTTGCGGTGCTGTTCCTACAGTTGCTATCTACAACCGTGAATATGCAGACGAAGTATTCGAAGGTCAGCTTTATAAAGATGAAAAGGGTGTTTATTTCATCAATAGAAACTATCGTAGTTTCAGAGATAAAGAACTTCAGCATGCAGATACATATACATTTGCAGCAGTAGAAGATAACGAAGCTAAAACAAGTCCTCGTCATGGTTACAAGCACTTCAAGACAGAAGATTTGCTTTATACTAAGTATTACATGAACTACAACTTGTTTGCAAATCAGGAACTGTATCTGAACGTATCTGAAGAAAAGAGCTTTGCTCCGACTCCAGGTCGGGCAACAACTTATGAATTGACAGAAGCTCAGAATATTCTGGTTGATGGTGACAAGGCTATCGACGTACCGTTCGGTTACGGTGCTGAAATCGGTTTGCCGCAGCTTGCAAGAACTGCTTATGTTTTGAAAGTTAGCGACAAGAACCTGATCGACAACGATAAGATCTATGTATATCTGGTAAGCCCGCAGGGTAAGACTCCTTATTATAAGGCTATGACTAAAGAAGAAGCTGCTGCTTCTGCTGCAGATCAACCTAAGTTAGGTGTATTCTATCTGAAAGCTGATCAGGTGAAGGGTGATGAAATCTGCTATGTATTAGTAGATATCAACAGTGGTAATGTTTTGAGAATCAACAATGGTTGGATGCAAGCACATTGCGAAGACGGTGTTGGCGAAATGAGCTACCTGCCTTTGGATAACGTTGCAACTGAAAGAGCTACAGCATTCGCTATTATCACTGATAACCGTCCATTGTATATGGATCTGGGTGAAATCGGAAAGAATATCAATATCTTCCGTGGAAGAGGTGTCGGTCAGGAATATCTGTTCGAAGATTCCAACAACCAGAGCAACGCTCCACAGGTAGTTAAAGGCTTCGGTTATTTGGGTATGACTGCTGAGAAGATTCAGCCGGGTAAAGGATATACAACAGCTCTGTATGCTGATTACGTAGTAAGCTCTACGGATCGTATGCCTCAGTATCTGTTCGTTGTACGTCCGGATTCTGTAAAAGACGGCAAGTGGTGTAATACTCACGGATACAACCCGAATTGCGAACACGAAGTTGATTACAACGGTTACCTGGCTGGTAGTTTCCTGATCAACCTGACTGACTCTATCAAAGGGAGCACAAACATGTTGAACAACCCTGACAATTACAAATGGCAGTCTTACACTCGCCTTGGATTCGTAGAAGGTGTTCACCAGGTAGATGCAACAGGCGAATATCTGTATATCCTGAAGAATGGTAAGAAATTGGCAGACCTGAGAACAAAAGACGGCGTTCTTGATCCTCGCGACCTGTACAATGAAGCTATCTTCGAAAAGAAACCGGTAGACGGCTTACATAAGAACTATGCATTCTCTCTGCGTTACACGGACGACGATCATAAAGACTTCTTACTGGAATCTAACAAAGAAGGTGTATCACACGTGGCATCATTCAAGGGTGCATGGGTGAAAGTTCACAACGGTGTTCCTGTATTGGCAGAATACGAAGTGGATAACGGTAACCACCAGGATGACGACGATAAGATGAAAGAACTGATCAACCAGGCTCAGATCTTCAACCTGGAAGATACAGAGGATTTCGCAACATCTAACGAAGGTGTTTCTACATCTACAGTTAGCGTAATTGCTGGTCAGGGTACTATCACTATCACGAATGCTGCTGGTAAGAATGTTTCTGTAAGCAACATCCTTGGTCAGACTGTAGCTACTCAGACTATCACTTCTGACAACGTAACAATCTCTGCTCCTGCAGGTATCGTGGTTGTTTCTGTTGACGGTGAAGAAGCTGTAAAAGCTATCGTTAAATAAATAGGACAATTCCTGGATAGCCGTTTAGGTTGACAGGTTACATACAACAAAACCCCGCTGGTTGTCCTGCGGGGTTTTGTATTTTAAATAATTTGTTGTTGTCCGTAAAAATATTGGCTGAATATTTTGCAATATGAAAAAAAACACTACCTTTGCACCGCAATCATGAGAGATTGCTTACCTGAAAGTAATGAAATGCCCAGGTGGCGGAATTGGTAGACGCGCACGTTTCAGGTGCGTGTGTCGCGAGGCGTGCAGGTTCGAGTCCTGTTCTGGGCACTTCCGAAAGCGGACAACTGATAAAGTTGCCCGCTTTTTTTATGTCCGTATTTTTTTATATATTTGAGCCAAAATGGAGAGGATGCAGCAATATACGGAAGATGAAATAGTAGAACAACTGCGGGACCCGGCCCGGCAAAGGGATGCTTTTGCCAGAGTCGTGGGCCTTTACGGGGAAAAGTTATATTGGCAGATACGAAAGATGGTATTGAGCCATGACGATGCAAATGACCTTTTGCAGAATACTTTTCTGAAAGCCTGGACAAATATCGATTATTTCCGGGGCGAGGCGAAGTTGTCTACCTGGCTGTATAAAATTGCCATCAACGAATGTATTACCTTCCTGAACCGCCAGCGGAATATGAACAACGTATCGATCGACGATACCGACATCTTTTTGCTGGAACGTCTGAAAGGAGACGAATACTTTGACGGTGACGAAGCTCAGATGAAGTTGCAGAAAGCGATTCTCACCTTACCGGAGAAACAACGTTTAGTGTTTACCATGAAATACTTTGACGAGATGAAATATGAAGATATGTCAGAGGTTCTCGGAACTTCTGTCGGTGCCTTGAAGGCCTCTTATCATCATGCAGTCAAAAAAGTCGAGGAGTTTTTAACAAAAGATATTTAAACCTTTTGGGCAGAAGCTCGTCAAAGGTGTATTAAAATGGAAGTGTATGGAAAAAGAACAAAACAATCTGGATCGTTTTAAAGGAAAGAATCCTTTTACTGTGCCCGATGGGTATATGAAGGATCTCACGGCTAATATAATGAGCCAGTTGCCGGAGAAGCCGCGCGTAGAGGCAAAGAAAGTCTCTATGATAGACCGTGTGCGTCCCTGGTTGTATATGGCGGCGGTATTTGCCGGGCTGGGATTGTTCTTTAAAGCAATAGTCGGTTTCGGCGGTGAAAAGAGCCAGTCTGATACACTGTTGGTGCAGTCGACAGATGCATCGGAAACAAAAGCTGCGATACTCGAAGCGGAAAATGAAGAATATCTGGAATATCTGGAAGCCCAGTATACAGATTATCTTTTAGCAGAAGAATTGGGCAATTATGAATAAATTGACGAAAAAAAGAAGTTATTAGCATATTTTTGTAATAATAATTGTATGAGCAAAATATTTTTTATTACATTTGTGGCGATTTCAGTTTTATTCTCTTCGAAAGTGTTGGCGCAGGGAGATAAACAACATCGACATTTTGACAAGGAGGCCTTTCAGGCAAAAAGAAATGCCTTTATTACAGCTGAAGTAGGGTTGACACCGGAAGAAGCTGCAGCTTTCATTCCTTTGTGTAATGAATTGCAGGAGAAGATGTTTGAAGTTGGCCGTGAATGCCGTAGACTGTCAAAGGATCTGAAGCATATGAAATCTCCGACGGAAAGCGATTATTCAAAAGTAAATGATGAATGTATCGGAGTCAAGATGAAGGAGGCAGCTTTAGAGAAAGAATATTACGAAAAATTTAAAAAGATATTATCGCCAGAGAAACTTTATAAATATAGGCGTGCCGAATATAAGTTTGCACGAAGTTTTATGAAGGGACCGGACGATAAGAAAGAAGAAAACAAGAAAAAATAAAATATTATCATTATTTGTGTTTTTTGTTTAGATTTAGTTTTGGCGTTTAAGTTAAGGGAGGGGTGGCGACGTGATGTCGGTTCCCCTTTTGTTTTTATAAACCTTTCGATTTAGCTTCATCCCATATCTTATCCATCTCTTCCAAAGACATTTCTTTCAGTGAACGTCCTTCTTTAATGGTATGATCTTCCAGGTAGTTGAAACGGCGGATAAACTTCTGGTTCGTACGTTCCAGTGCGTTGTCAGGATTGATCTTATACAAGCGGGCGGCATTGATCAGGCTGAAGAACAGGTCGCCGAATTCAGCTTCCATCTTATCCACATCCATTTTGTCGATCTCTTCTTTCAGCTCTGTGAATTCCTCGTGCACTTTATCCCATACCTGGTCGTGTTGTTCCCAATCGAAACCGACGTTGCGGGCTTTATCCTGGATACGGTGGGCTTTAACGACAGAGGGGAGGGAAGAAGGGACACCTTCCAGTACGGTTTTGTTTCCACCTTTTTCTTTTAGTTTTATCTGTTCCCAGCTTTGTTCTACCTTCTGGGCTGTATCTGCAGATGCATCGCCGAATACGTGCGGATGGCGGAAGATCAGTTTCTGGCAGAGGCTGTCGCATACATCTTTTATATCGAAAGCTTCTTTCTCTTCACCGATCTTTGCATAAAAAACGATATGAAGGAGCAGGTCACCCAGTTCTTTCTTGATGTTGTAATTGTCATTTTTCATGATTGCATCGCACAATTCGTATGTTTCCTCGATTGTGTTGGTGCGTAGACTCTCGTTTGTCTGTTTTCTGTCCCAGGGACATTTCACCCGGAGTTCATCCAGAATGTCGAGTAGTTGCCCGAAGGCTTCCATTTTTTCTTCTCTTGTTGCCATTGAATAAGATGCCAATTTGATAATGTGCCAAATATGCCAATTGAAATACTCTTTTCGCTTGAGAGTATCCAATTGGCATATTCGCACATTGATTTATTTATTACTTTTTATTTTCCTCTTTGAAAGCTTTCAATCCGTTTTCAAGGAATTGTATGTATTTCGATACATCTTCGTTGAAGGCGTAAGACGGGCCCAGCGGTTTGCCTTCGTCATTCAGCAGAATGTAGAAAGGCTGCGCATTGGCTCCAAACTTGCTTCGCTGGAGATAACTCCATTTGTCACCGATCGTTTTCAGTTTACGGACTTTACCGTGTTCTTCTATTTCTATCGGTTTGGGCAGTTTGGTTTTGTCGTCTACCATCAGGGTGATCAGTACGTAATCCTTCTCAAGTAATTGTTTTACTTTCGGATCTGTCCATACGGATGCTTCCATCTTACGGCAGTTTACGCAACCGAAGCCGGAGAAGTCGATCATAACCGGTTTGTTTACCCGTTTGGCATAAGCCATACCGCTTTCGTAATCATCATAAGGGGCATGTACCTCGTCGTTATACAGGCTGAAATCCTGTGTGTACAAAGGAGGAGCAAAGGCACTGATCGATTTCAGCGGTGCGCCCCAAAGTCCAGGTATCATATAAACGGCGAAACCAAAGGAGATGATTGCCATGAAAAGACGTGGTACGGATACATATTTTACATCGCTGTCATGACTGAATTTGATCTTGCCCAGCAGATAGAGTCCTAACAGGAAGAATATCACGATCCATAAAACGATAAAGACTTCGCGGTCAAGCAGACGCCAGCCGTAAGCCAGGTCGGCAACAGAAAGGAATTTTAATGCCAATGCCAGTTCCAGGAAGCCTAATACCACTTTGACAGAGTTGAGCCATCCGCCGGATTTAGGCATACTTTGCAGCATATTCGGGAAGATAGCGAACAAACTGAACGGAATGGAAAGTGCCAACGCGAATCCGAACATTCCGATAGCCGGACCCACAGCCGTACCCATAGATGCCGCTTGTACCAGCAGTGTACCGATGATCGGACCCGTGCAGGAGAAAGATACCAGTACCAGTGTAAACGACATGAAGAAGATACTTAATATACCGGTCGTAGAATCCGCTTTACTATCCAGTTTTGTAGTCCATGATGCAGGTAATACCATTTCAAATGCCCCGAAGAACGAGATAGCAAATACAACCAGCAACAGGAAGAATATGATATTGAAAATAGCGTTTGTCGACAGGTCGTTCAAGGCGCTTGCCCCGAAAATACCTGTGATGAGTAATCCCATCACCAGATAGATTACGATGATAGACAGGCCATAAGTGACGGCATCGCGGATCGCTTTCTTCCGGTCTTTGGTACGTTTCAGGAAGAAACTGACCGTCATCGGGATCATCGGCCATACACATGGAGTCAGCAAGGCGATCAGTCCCCCCAGGAATCCGGCGAAGAAAATGAATAACCAGGAAGTATCCGTTGCAGTAACGGTTGTGTCGCCATACGCTTTCAGGTCATCGATAACCGGTGTCCATAAAGCAGCGTCGTCTGTCAGTGCGTTGGCAATCTTTTCCGGATTAGCGATGACTACCTCTTCTTTAGCTACCGGATCAGGTGTAGTAAGGGTTTTCCCTTCTTCTATGACCAGGTTTGTGTCTGGTTGTTCCTTTGTCACATCGTCTTTTTCCACGATAGGGGCATCGGCGGGCAATGTCAGTTTTGTATTTTTGCTGTCGAAAGCAAAGCTCACACGGTCGGGTGGCAGACAGGTTTCGTCGTTGCAGACCATAAATTCTACTTCACCTTCAATCTTGAACTTTTTAGGATCGGGGATTTTTACCTTTTGGGTAAAAGTAACGGCACCGGGGAACCAGCGGAGGTCCATTGCAAACTGCTCGTCGTAAACGACAGTCGGTTTGATGTTGGACACCGGTTGTCCGATCAGTTCTGCCCCCTGAAGCGTTTCAAAGGTGAACGAGGTCGATACAGGTCCTCCTTCCGGCAGATTCATATCGTATAAATGCCAGCCTTTTTCGATTGTGGCGGCAAATACGATTTCTTTTTCGGCAGATTTGGAGTCCTCCAGTTTTATTTTCCACTTGACAGGCTGATGGATTTGAGCCTGTACGGCCAGTGTTACGAACACCAGCAATAAGATGCTAAAGAGTTTCTTCATTACTATGTCTATATTTCTGTCTGTGTTTATTTAGCTAATGACACAAAAGCATCCGGGATACGTGTTTCGAAGCGCATTTCTTCTCCTGTCTCCGGATGAATAAAGTAGAGCCGTCGGGCATGAAGCATCAGCCGTCCGGCGGGATCGGTTTCTGCGCCGTACTTATAATCGCCGGCGATCGGGTGTCCGATGGATTCCATCTGGACACGTATCTGGTTTTTGCGGCCTGTCTCCAGGTCGAGCTCCAGCAAAGAATAATGGCCGTTGCTATGCAACACGCGATAACGGGTAATCGCTTCTTTTCCTTCGCCTTCGGCTGTTACATAAACCTGCATTTTCGTATTTTCAATCAGGTTGGAGACAATCAGGTCGGAGTCTTTTTCCGGGCGACCTTCCACAACGGCAACGTACGTGCGTTCGGTGATTGCCGAGTTCCAGTTCGATTGCAGTGCTTTCTGTACACGCTGGTTCTTGGCGAACATCATCAGTCCGGACGTATCACGGTCGAGACGGTGCAGGACAAAGATCTTGCTTCGCGGATCATTTTTCTTGACATAATCGCTAAGCAGATGGTAGGCAGTACGTTCCTTTACACGATCGCTGGAAACAGACAGGAGTCCGTTCTTTTTGTTGACAACGATCAGATCGTCATCTTCCCAGACAATATGCAGCAAGGGGTTACTGAACTCCACTTTCCCTCGTTCGTAACTGATCTCGACTTCGTCTCCCGGCACTAAAGGAGCGTTGAACAGGGAAGTAACTTTCCCGTTTATCAAGATTTGTCCGTGGGCAAGTAATGCCTTAACGGAACTTTTGCTCTGTTCGCTCAACAATTGAAACAGAAAAGCAAGCAATGTATTCTCTTCCTTAACCGAAACTTTGCGTCCGCGAGGGGCTTTTTTTAGATTTGTGTCTTTGTAACCTGAGCGTCTTCTCATTTTATTTCATAAATAATTCACAAAGATACTGGCAATTGCGGAATGTTGCAAGTCATGTTTCGTAATCTTAGTTATTAATCCGGAAGGCTTTCGTTATTTTGTGATTTTTTATTCATGGTGGCTTCGTAAATGTATTTAAGTATGCCATAAATATTCGCACAGACCTCACAAATATTTTTGACATCCTCGAAAATAGAAAAGTCCTTAATGAGCGTAGACATTCGTTGCAGCAGTCAGCCCGTTCATTGTTTCAACCAACCGGATAAATTCCCGTTTGTAACCCTGACGGTCGTTCACCAGTCCGCTTTGTGCCAGGGAGATCACCTGATTATATGACCCTGTTCTTTTGTATTCGGAGTTACGCAGTAGCTGACCGAACATGGCGACAGCCGATGCAAAATAGAAATCGGGGGAAAGCTTGTTGTTGCCGCTTGCTTTCAATTTAGTCTCTATCAGTTGGCTAACATCGCTGTTGGGAGCCTTGTAGCGCAGGCGTATAGCCAGTAACTCCGGTTCTGTAAACAGCATGGTGCGGGGAGCATTGTTCGGTTTTATTTCGTAAAAAGCCGTTACCGTATGTCCGGCGCCCATTTCACCGGCATCTTTGGTGTCGTTGTTGAAATCCTTGTTATTCAATAAGCGACTTTCGTAACCGACCAGACGATATTCCTGTACCTGATCGGGATTGAAAGCAATCTGTAACTTCACGTCTTTGGCTACGGTATACATTGTACTACCAAATTCATGGACGAGCGTTTTGTTTGCTTCCTGAATATTGTCGATATAAGCATGGTTACCGTTTCCTTTTTCGGCAAGTACCTGCATCTTACTGTCTTTATAATTCCCCATTCCATAACCCAGAACGGTTAGGAATACACCGCTTTTACGTTCTTTTTCGACTAATCGTTCCAATCCTTCGGAAGATGATACTCCCACATTGAAATCGCCATCGGTACAGAGTACCACGCGGTTGTTCCCTTCCCGGATATAATTTTTCCGTGCAATATCATAGGCGAGTTGAATACCGGCACCACCGGCAGTCGAACCTCCTGCCGTCAGTTCGTCGAGTGCTTCGCGGATCTTTCGCTTTTTTCTGTCTTTGTGCCTCAGCCTGCGCCGGATGCGAAACCGGAGGAGGCGTACAGATTAACGGTTTTTCTTCGACAGGTTGTTTGGCAGGACAGATTGCGACAACTGTGCTGTCTATGTTTACTACCTCCTTTGTTTCCGGAATCTGCTTTTTTATAAGAAGAAACAGACCGCCAGCCAGGATAGCTGCCGTGAGTAAGCTGATGATTGTTGTTTTCGTTTTCATGACTGATCCTGTTTAATGATTAATGAATTGCTTTTACCTGATAGATGCCTCGATAAAGGCGGATTCCATAAATGTTTCGAACTTTTTTGAGAAAGATTTTAATTTAAAGTTTACATTTGTAGAAAAAACGAGAACAACTTGCTGTTTTTCAGACGTAACATATCGACCTGTTCAGATATCGAACTGCTGCAATTATACAAGGAAACCGGGAAAAGCGATTATTTCGGTGAGTTGTATAATCGCTATATTCCGTTACTTTATGGATTGTGTCTGAAATATTTGCAGGAAGAAGAGAAAGCGCAGGATGCAGTCATGCAGTTGTTTGAAGACCTGCTGCCAAAACTTTCGCGTTACGAGATACGGGAGTTCAGAACCTGGATTTACAGTGTGGCAAAGAACCATTGTTTCCAGCTTTTACGGAAAGAAAATCCCGAAATAGCAACCGATTTCGACCGGCAATTTGTGGAATCGTACGATTTATTGCATCTATTAGATAAAGAAGAGACTAGCGATGATGCTCGTACAGCAGCCCTCAAACATTGTCTGGAGAAGCTGCCCGAACCGCAACAGCGTTGTATCCTGTCTTTCTTTATGGAAGAAATGTCATATATCGATATCGTGGAACAGACCGGATATCAGCTCAAAAGCGTAAAAAGTTATATTCAGAATGGCAAGCGCAATCTGAAAAGTTGTATTGAAAAGAGAATGGCGCAATGAAAAATCTGTTGCAATACATACAAGGTTCACGAAAAGGCAAGGAAGCCCATCGTCTGGAAAAAGAGGCGATGAGAGATCCTTTCTTGTCCGATGCACTGGATGGTTATCAGACAGTGGAAGGCAACCATGTGGAAAGTATCGAAGCAATGCGCCGCCGTATTTCCCGCCGTACCCGTTCCCAAAGAGATCTGATTGCAAAATGGAGTATTGCAGCCAGCTTGTTGATCTGCCTGGGATTTGGCAGTTACTTCTGGTTCAACAGGGAAGTTGGACTGTCGAAAGAGTTGCAGTCGATGGTTATACAGGAAGAAGCAGTTACACCGCCACTTCCTCCTGAACCGGTGATAGCCCAGGCTGCTGCTATCGGCGAATTACAGGAAAAAACGGAAACGATGCAAAAGAAAGCTCCGGCAGCAGCGAAAAAGCCCGAAGCTAAGATGCGGCAGGCAGCCCCTCCGCCAGCCCCTTTGGCCGCTGCTCCTACGACAGCCGAAGTCTTGTCTATTGTTGAAGATGATGCCGATGTGGCAGAAATGATTGTGGCGGAAGAAGTAGTAGCGATGGATGTAACTATGGGCCATGCCCCGATACACCGGCCGGAACCCGTTATCGGCTATAAAGCCTATGAGGAATATTTGCGTAAGGAACTGATCCGTCCGCAAGACTCGACCTGTAAAGGAATAACAGGAACAGTCGTTGTCGAATTCCATATCGATGACAAAGGCCGCCCTGTCAATCTTGAAGTCAAACGCAGCCTGTGTGCATCGGCGGATAAGGAGGCACTTCGCCTGATCGAAAAAGGTCCGGATTGGAAAGTGGATACGGCCCGGGTTATTATTCCTATCCTTTTTGCCCCATAAAACAATCTTTTCAAAGATTGGGGTTTTGACAATTTGCTTTGTTCGTGTTTTTTTCTCTATCTAAATGATACGTTAAAAAATATTAGTCGCCAGGGTATTTCAATTTTTCCGGTATAGTAATCCAAAATACATGGTATGGTAATATCATTTTGATATAATGAAAAAGTATTAACTTTATCAGACTGTTTAAAAGTTGAAATAATATATTACTTTTGCTAAAAGGGAATAAATATATAGATATGAATTATATTCAAAGTGATTTTGAAAGGATATATAAGTTGTACTATCCGAAGATGTTTGGTTTTGCCAAAAACTATGTTTTGGCAAATGAAGACGCTGAGAATATAGTGCAGGATGTCTTTTTGGTACTTTGGGAAAAAAAAGATGAACTTGAAATTACTTATACTCTGACTACCTATTTATTTACTCTTGTTAAAAACAGATGTCTGAATTTTTTGCGGCATAAGCTGATAGAAGAAGAATATAATATCCAGATGAAGGAAGAATTGGGTTTTAAACTATACGCTTTGGAATCGCTGGATTATTCGTATCAATCGGAAACAGAATTGCAGGAAGTTGTCAAACGGGCACTTGATACTTTACCGGAACGTTGCCGGGAGATTTTTATTAAAAGCCGCATAGAGGGGTTAAAGTATAAAGAAATATCGGAAGAACTTGGTATTTCAGTAAATACTGTTGAAAATCAAATAGTAACAGCTTTGAAAAAACTACGTGTAGAACTTAAAGATTATCTGCCTTTGCTTCTGTTTCTTGTTAAATAATGTTTATTTGTAATTGTTTTATAGTGGGCTTTTCATTGATAAGGGTCTAACCTTATATAATGCAAGAAATATGTTGGATTTATTATCAAAATATTTAACAGGGAATATCTCTCCCGAAGAAAAGCAAACTCTTTTCCAGCAATTGAAAGGGGATTCCTGTTACAGGAAAGAAGCTGCCGATATGCAAAATTTGTCAGCGCTTATATCTATGGCGGAAGAAGATCGTATGGCGTCTGATGTACAGTATAGTTCATTTGTCAGTTTACGTAGAAAACGTACTATTTTTTCTAATATCCGGAAAATTGCGGGTTATGCAGCTATCATGGTTTTCTCTGTGTTATCGACTTATTTACTGACGACCTATGTCGGAGACGAGAATAATAATCTGGTTCGTTACCAGGAATTTTCTACACCGGCCGGACAGCGGGCAAAGGTTTTACTGACTGATGGTACGGAAGTTTGGTTAAACGCAAATTCAAAATTACGCTATCCGGAACATTTCGGATTAAAACAGCGGGAAGTCGAATTGCATGGAGAAGCTTTTTTTGAAGTGGAAAAGGATACGGAAAAACCTTTTGTCGTTAAAACGAGTAAAATGGATATAAAAGTGACCGGAACGAAGTTCAATGTGAGTGCATATGATTCTGAAAAATATTTTGTGGCTTCGTTGTTGGAAGGAAGCGTTTCTGTTTCTTGTGCGAATGACAGGAACCGTAGTTATGCGCTATGTCCGCAACAACAGATCGTCGTATCCGATCGGTCTTCGGAAATCTCTTTATTTGAGAATACCTATTTCATGTCCTGGAAAGATGGCGTGTTCATTTTTGATGACATGTTATTAATAGATATTATAAAGAAACTGGAACTTTATTATGACGTTTCAATAATTGTGAAAAACACGAAGCTTGGTAATTTTCGTTATACAGGAAAGTTCAGGCAACGGGATGGGGTAGAAAGTGTTTTGAAAAAATTACAGATAGTATATCCGTTCACCTATACGAAGGATGATGATCGTAATCAGATTCTTTTGCAATAGTAAGGATTAGTATAGATCTATTAAAGTATATGTGTAACCTTAAAAATAATATGCCTATGGATTAGAAAAAAGAAGTCTTTTTATATATAAAAAGCTGACAGGTGTTCCAGCACCTGTCAGCAATACATCTAACACTCTTAGTCGAAAAAGTATTAAACATTTAATTATACAAAGGTATGGAAAAATATGCTTTGTCAATCTTTTTATTTCAAAGAAAACACTTTAAGAAGTTTTTTAATATTATGAGAATTTCAATCCTATTTCTGTTTGTCAGCATTTTAGCATCTTATGCTTCAAATGTAAATTCACAGACTGCAAAAGTGAATATTACGAGTGCCCGCATGACGATCGGAACTTTTATCAGGCAAGTTGAAAAGGAAACCGGTTATATGTTCGTTTATAATAAAGAGGAAATTGATGCAAATAAGACAATTTCTTTAAAGAAAGGGAAAAACACGGTTGTCGATTGCCTGAATACCATTTTTGATGGTTCCGGTGTTTCATTTGTTTTTGATGACGGCTATGTAGTCCTGACGAAACATGCACAGGAAACTGCCATATCGCAGCAAGTCGGTAAAGTGGTAAAAGGCATTGTTACCGATGAGACCGGTTTGTCGGTAATTGGTGCTAATGTCTTTGTTAAAGGAACTAATTTGGGAACGATTACTGATATGGAGGGTAATTTTAGTTTGGAAGTACCCTCGGATAATGATATTTTAGTGGTTTCCTATATCGGTTATGTCGAACAGCAGATTCCGGTGAAAAACAGAAAAAACTGGGCAATCATATTAAAAGAGGATGCGCAGAACCTGGATGAAGTTGTGGTTGTAGGTTATGGTACACAGCGCAAAGGCAATATTGCTACAGCTGTGACGACAATTAAGGCGGAAGCTCTGCAAAATCGTCCGGTCCAGACGATAGGTGAAGCCTTGCAAGGGCAAATCCCGGGTTTGAGCGTTACGTCAAAAGGAGCGCCGGGCGAGTCGCCTTCACTTCAATTGCGTGGTTCTTCCATGCTGAAATCCAGTACGGCAGAAACGAACAAAGAAACGTTACCCAGGCTGAGATCCGAAACCAGTGGGCCGTTGGTATTGGTGGATGGTGTGCCTGCGGACTTCAACTTCCTGAATCCGGAAGATATTGAAAGTATCAATGTCCTGAAAGATGCGGCTTCTGCAGCGATCTATGGTTCGCGTGCCGCAAACGGAGTCCTTCTGATCACGACTAAACGTGGAAAGATGGGCAAGCCTACTTTCCGTTATAATGGATCTGTCGGAGTCAATACGCCGATGTATATGCCTAAATCGATCAGTTCTGCTGAATTTGCAAGAATAAAGAATGAAGCGGAAAGGAATATGGGACGTGCTCCGATTTATTCGGATGAAGATATTGCCATGTTTGCCAATGGAACGGATCTGAACCGTTATCCGAATACAAACTGGCTGGACCTGGCGATACAGAACAGCGTCACCACACGTCATGGCCTGGAGGCTTCCGGGGGAACGGAAAAGGTAAGATATCTGGTAAGTGCCGGTGTCGACCACCAGACCGGTGTTTTCCCGAATACACAGCAGAATGTGTTCAACGTACGTTCCAGCACGGATATTACCATTACTAAAAAGTTCGGTATCTCTTTTGATATGCGTTACCAGTTGAGGGATATGGAGGCTTTGAATAGTCAGGAAGACCTGTATAAACAATTGATTGTTGCCGATCCGACTATGGTGGCTTATTATACGGATGGTTCCTATGGTTATAATCCGGGATTTTTCACCAATCCGCTGGTACCTTTGTATGAAGGGGGCCAGAAGCTGACTAACAGACATGAAGCATCGGGTATTTTCAAGCTTGATTATGAATTTATCGAAGGATTGAAATTTACCGGTATTGCCAATGTGAGATATACATTCCAGAATGAAGAATCCAGAGCTCGTAAGACGTTCTATAAAAACTATTTCACAGGGGAAGAGTTTGAAAACGGACAGAATACTTTCACCGACCGCCGCGATTACAACGCTTACTACAATTTACAGGCTTTGCTGAACTATAAGAAAAGTTTTGGTGTTCATACCCTGGATATTCTGGGCGGTTACCAGCAGGAAAGTGAAAATACAGACTGGCTGAAAGGGGCCCGTTCCGGCTATCCGACCGATATTCTCTGGGAGTTGAACCCGGGACCGAAGGATAACTGGAGTAATGACGGTAACGGCGAACATTGGGCGCTGGCCTCTTTTATCGGCCGTATCAATTATGATTACGACAATAAATATATTTTATCGGTGAGCATGCGTTCGGATGCTTCTTCCCGTTTTGCGAAAGGAAGCCGTTGGTCGACTTTCCCATCTGTAGCCGGTGCATGGAGACTTTCCCAAGAGTCGTTTATGGAAGGTACGCGTAGTTTCCTGGATGACCTGAAGGTCAGAGTTTCCTGGGGACAGACCGGTAGTGCGACGGGATTAGGCCTTTATCCGAGTTATACATTGATATCTACAGGTGGTTTGATCCTGAATAACGTTTATCAGCAGACTGCTTCTTTGAAAACGATCGGAAATACGGATTTAACCTGGGAACATACGGATATGTTGAACTTCGGTCTGGATGTGAAAATGCTGAACAGTCGTTTGAACTTTACGGGAGACTATTATATTAAAAATACGAAAGATATTTTATTGGAAATGCCCGTGCCGCTGGAATATGGTTTTGGCAAACCGAATATGAATATCGGCGAGGTGCGTAACAAAGGTTGGGAGTTGACTTTAAGCTGGAATGACCGTATAAATGATTTTGGTTACAGCATCTCGGGTAACTTGTCGGATAACCGGAATGAAGTGATCGACCTGGGAGATACAGGTCCGTGGAAAGGTTCCAACACCTATACGGAAGTAGGGTTGCCTTATAACTCTATTTACGGATATGAATCGATGGGATTATTCCAGTCTGATGAAGAGGTAGCCAATGCTCCTTTCCAGAATTCAAATACGGCTGCCGGTGATATACGTTATAAAAACCAGAATGGCGATGATAAGATCGATGCTAACGACCGTGTTGTGATAGGTGATCCGAACCCTCACTTCCTGTATGGCGTGAATCTGGGCTTTGATTACAAGAACTTCGATTTGAATATGTTCTTCCAGGGGATCGGGCAGAAAGACCGGGTTATAATGGATAATTTTGTCAGACCGTTTTATGATTCTTCTATTTTTGAACATCATTTGGATTACTGGACTCCGGAAAATACAGGTGCCAGATATCCGCGTATCCTGAATAAGGACGACGGAACACATAATTATCAGCAGTCTGATTACTGGATGATCAATGCCGGATATTTCCGCATGAAGAATTTGCAGATCGGATATACTATTCCGCGTGAAATATTAAGATCGGCAGGTTTTGACAGAATACGGGTCTATTTCTCTGCTAATAACTTGTTTACTGTTTCCGATTTTGTGCCGGGTATGGATCCGGAATCTGATAAGTCCGTATCTTATCCGTTTGCCCGGACATATTCATTTGGTTTAAATGTTCAATTTTAAAAAGCTGAAAAAATGAAATCAATAAAAATATATATATGTGCAGCCTTGATGGCGCTAGGCGTTTCTTCGTGCGATAGTTTTCTGACCACACCTCCTTTGGATCAGATTTCCGAAGATCAATGGTGGAACGATAAAGCCCAGACAGAAATGATGGTGAAAGGAGCTTACGAGTATGTACCTGGTCCGAATGAAGTGGTGCTTCGCGATTGTATCAGTGATAATGCGACACACCGTGATGCCAAATACAAGGAAGTGGGAAATGGTACTTATACGACACAGAGTGATGCCGTTAAGGATGAATGGCGCTATGCATCCATTGCCAAACTGAATTACATACTGGAAGGGATCGAGAAGGCAAAAGGCCAGATATCGGAAGAAGAATATCTCCGTTTTAACGCGGAAGTACGTTTTATTCGTGCCTTTGTTTACTACAATATGGTTTTCTTTTTCGGAGATGTGCCTCTGATCACTAAGACGTTGAGTGTGGCGGAAGCCCGAGAAACGTCTCGCCAGCCTCGCCAGGAGGTATTGGATTTTGTATTGAAAGAATTGGAAGAAGGTGTGCTGCCGAATATCGATAAAGTTTCTGTGACAGAAAGAGGTCGTGTTAACAAACAGGTAGTGAATGCATTCCTTTCACGTATTTATCTGTACGAAAAAAATTATGAAAAAGTACTTTATTATACGAACGAGGTTATCGGGTCCGGAGAATATGAGCTTCATCCCAATTATGAAGAATTATTCCGCCCACAGGCTGACGCAAGTAATAAAGAGGTGATTTTTGAACGTCAATACAGTTCTCCGCTGGTTGTGCATGAGCTGAATCGTAACTTGTCTCCGGCTTCTTCCGTTTATGCCGGTTGGTCGCACGTGTTGGGGTTGCAGGAATTGGTAGACGATTATGAATGTGTGAACGGTCATCCGGTTTCCGAATGCGAATCTCTGGGCTGTGAATATTTCCAGAAAAGGAAAGATGCGGAAGCTGATACGCATCGCGGAGAATATGATTTCCGTGATCCCCGTCTGGCTGCTACCATCATGTGGCCGTACTGGGAATGGAAAGTAGGGGAAAAAGTTGTTTCCCGTTATGGTGTGGATGATCCGGATAGCAAGGATTATGTAAAGAAAGAAACACATATGACCGGTTTTCTTGTTACCAAATGGGTGGATTTGCAGGGGGAATATGCAGACCGTACCCGCGGTCAAAAGAATATGACAGTCTTGCGTTATGGGGATGTCCTTTTGATGCGGGCAGAAGCCTTGATTGAACTGGGGCAGGATTTGGGTGGAGCTGTCGCTCTGATTAATCAGATCCGTCAACGGGCGGGGATGCCTGATATCGCAGTCGCTTCTCAATCCGTTTTGCGTGAAAAGCTACGCCATGAAAGACGTATAGAGACTGCCTTTGAAGGTTTGCGTTATTTCGATATCATTCGTTGGCATATTGCTGATAAGGTGAAATCGGGTAAAGTGTATGGTGCCCGTTTGAAGGCGATCAGTGATGCGATGGACAATAAATTTGTGGAAGAACGTTTCTGGAATGATAAAATGTATTTGTTCCCGGTTCCTCAGGAAGCAATAGATAACAATCCGAATTTGGTACAGAATAAAGATTGGTAATAATGGTTAATAATTAGATTGAAAACCCCGGATCTGCATTTACGGAAGAAGATTCGGGGTTTCCTTTCTGAATATAAAAGTGATTGATTTTAATAACAGACTATTTTATGAAAAAGAATATTTTAGTGTTGCTATTTTGGGTATTGACATTTAATCTGTCCGCCTCAGGTTCGCCGGAATTCTCGACTGCCGGTTTTTATGAATTACCCAATACCGGCCGTGAGGTCTATTCCATGAATCTGGCATGGAGGTTTATAAAAGGAGATGTGTCGGGAACTCCCTATGCTGCCGACTTTGATGATTCCGGTTGGGAAGTTGTTTCGCTCCCGCACGGATTGGAGTATATGCCGGTGGAAGCCAGTGGTTGTGCAAACTATCAGGGTGTAGCTTGGTATCGTAAACGTTTCACACCGGATGATCGTTTGAAGGGAAAACAATTGTTCGTACATTTTGAGGCGATCATGGGGAAAAGTGAGGTCTATGTAAACGGACAGTTGTTAAAAACGCATTATGGCGGATATCTGCCTGTTATCCTGGATGTAACGAATCTCCTGAAATGGGATGAAGAGAATGTGATAGCTGTAAAAGCAGATAATAGTGATGATCCTTCTTATCCTGTCGGCAAACCGCAAAATCTTTTGGACTTTACCTATTTCGGTGGCATCTACCGTGATTGCTGGCTGGTTGCACATAATGACGTGTTTATAACCAATTCGAATTATGAAGATGAAGTTGCAGGAGGAGGCTTGTTTGTCTCCTATGCCGATGTCTCTGAAAAAAGTGCCCTTGTAAACCTGAAAGCCCATATCCGCAATCATTCGGCAAGTGATAAAAAGCTTACGGTTACTTTTGAGTTGAAAAAGAAATCGGGTGAACTTGTCAGGCGCGTTTCAACGAGGTTGGCAGTGAAGAGGGGAGATGCCTCGTATGCTGTTGGTTCGATGAAAATTAATACACCTTCTTTATGGAGTCCCGATCATCCTTATTTATATGATCTGGAAGTGATGGTCAGAGGTGCCAATGGCCAGGTGCTGGACGGCTATCGTCAGCGAGTGGGTATAAGAAGTATTGAATTTAAGCAGACGGAAGGATTGTGGATCAACGGTAAACCTTATGAAGGCAAGCTAATGGGAACAAACCGGCATCAGGATTTTGCAGTTTTGGGGAATGCTTTACCTAATTCTATGCAATGGAGGGATGCTAAGAAACTTCGTGATGCTGGCATGAAAGTAATTCGTACCCACTACGTGATTGATCCTGCTTTCATGGATGCCTGTGACGAATTGGGTTTGTTTGCATTGGTTGAAGTTCCGGGTTGGCAATTTTGGAATAAAGAACCGGTTTTTAGTGAACGTGTTTATTCGGATATACGGAATATGATCCGCATACACCGTAATCATGCTTCTTTATTCTTTTGGGAACCGATTCTGAACGAAACGCATTATCCGGAAGAATTCGCCAAGAAGGCATTGGAAATTTGTCAGGAAGAATATCCATATCCTTATAGTATCGCTGCTTGTGACGACGGTGCGGCGGGAGATCATTATTATTCCTTGTTGTTACGTCCTATCGAATCGAAGTTACGAACGGATAAAACCTATTTTATCCGTGAATGGGGAGATAATGTAGACGACTGGAATGCTCAAAATTCGGATAGCCGCGTGGCACGCGGATGGGGAGAAGTACCGATGCTACTTCAGGCGGAACATTATGCGAATCCGTCCTACGTAAAGGAATATCCGGTTTTATGCTATGAAACGATCTGCAACAAACCCAGCCAGATAGTCGGCGCCTGTTTCTGGCATTCGTTCGACCATCAACGCGGATATCATGCCGATCCTTTCTACGGGGGAATTATGGATGCTTTTCGTCAACCGAAGTCCTCTTATTATATGTTTATGGCACAACGTTCTCCTGAAAAAAGTGATTTGATCGCAGATAATGGTCCGATGATTTATATTGCTCATGAAATTACTCCTTTTTCTCCTGAAGATGTGACTGTGTATTCTAATTGTGACGAAGTTCGTCTGACAGTATTTAAAGATGGAAAAGAGTATAAGTATAAAAAAGACCCTAACCATAAAGGAATGCCTTCACCTATTATTACATTTAAAGATGTATTTCATTTTATGGAGTGGAAAACGATGGCTCGTTCCGGCAAACAGAATGATGCCTATTTACTGGCGGAAGGGCTGATCGATGGCAAGGTGGTTGTAAGTCATAAGCGTTATCCGTCCGGCCAAGCCGATCATATAGCACTTCGTTTGGATCATGAACAAGTTTCGTTGAAAGCCGACGGTTCGGATGTGGTGACAGTGATTGCTGAGGTTGTTGATAAGCGGGGAACGGTAAAGCGTTTAAATAACTCTTGTATCCGTTTCCAGATAGAAGGAGAAGGATATATACTTGGAGATGCTTCTGTGGGCACTAACCCGTGTCCGTTGATCTGGGGGACGGCTCCGGTTTTAGTACAATCGACAGCAAAACCCGGTAAAATTAAAATCATAGCCTCTATGCAAAACCCGGGTGAATCCCGTCCGTTGGAAGGAGTTCTGGAGTTTGAAAGTGTAGTTAATGACCAAAAGGAAATCTATTCGGAAAAAGAGCTGGCTTCCTCCGGACAATCGTTTGTCATAACGGATCGTTCTGTAAACAAAAGCGATCTGGAAAGAGAGAACGAACGTTTACGTAAGGAATTAAATCAGTTGAAAGTGAAAGAAGTGGAAAAACAACAGACGCAGTACGGTGTTGGCATCAATGACTGACGTATCCTGATTTTATGAGCGGAACATGCTATATGATAATATTTTTTGTACCTTTGCAGATCAAAAATAACAGGCAAGCTGGCCTATGTTTAATAAGGATATAATAAGAACAAAACAATATGGAAATTGCAAGTAAGTACAATCCCGCAGAAGTAGAGGGGAAGTGGTATCAGTATTGGTTGGATAACGGCTTTTTCAAGTCGAAACCGGACGGTCGTGAACCGTATACAATCGTCATTCCGCCCCCTAACGTCACCGGCGTACTTCATATGGGACACATGCTTAACAATACCATTCAGGATATCCTGATCCGCCGTGCCCGTATGTTGGGTAAGAATGCTTGCTGGGTACCGGGTACCGACCATGCATCTATCGCTACCGAGGCGAAGGTGGTGAACAGACTGGCACAGCAGGGAATCAAAAAGACTGACCTGACCCGCGATGAGTTCCTGAAACATGCCTGGGAATGGAAAGAAGAACACGGAGGTATCATCCTGAAACAGTTACGTAAACTGGGTGCATCCTGCGATTGGGACCGTACGGCTTTTACGATGGACGAAAAACGTTCGGAAAGCGTATTGAAAGTTTTTGTCGACCTGTTCGACAAAGGTCTGATCTATCGTGGCGTGCGTATGGTGAACTGGGACCCGAAAGCTCTGACCGCTCTTTCCGATGAAGAAGTAATTTATAAAGAAGAACATAGCAAACTGTTTTACCTCCGTTATAAAATCGAAGGGGAAGACGGTTACGCCGTTGTTGCGACTACCCGTCCGGAAACGATCATGGGGGATACTGCCATGTGTATCAATCCGAACGACCCGAAAAATCAGCATTTGAAAGGTAAGAAGGTGATCGTTCCCCTGGTAAACCGTGTGATCCCGGTTATTGAGGACGATTATGTAGATATCGAATTCGGTACAGGTTGTCTGAAAGTAACTCCGGCGCATGATGTAAATGACTATATGCTGGGCGAGAAATATAACTTGCCTTCCATCGATATCTTCAACGATAACGGAACACTGAGCGAAGCTGCCGGTTTGTATATCGGCATGGATCGTTTCGATGTTCGTGCACAGATCGAAAAAGACCTGGAAGCTGCCGGACTGTTGGAAAAGGTGGAAGCATACGAAAATAAGGTCGGTTATTCGGAACGTACCAATGTGCCTATCGAACCGAAGCTGTCTATGCAATGGTTCCTGAAGATGGAACACCTGGCACAGATCGCTTTGACACCGGTTATGAATGACGACCTGAAATTCTATCCGCCTAAGTTCAAGAACACATACCGTCACTGGATGGAAAATATCAAAGACTGGTGTATCAGCCGTCAGTTGTGGTGGGGACATCGTATCCCGGCTTATTATCTGCCGGAAGGTGGTTATGTGGTGGCCGAAACACCTGAAAAGGCATTGGAACTGGCGAAACAAAAGAATCCGGCACTGACAATGGCCGATCTTCGTCAGGACGACGATTGCCTGGATACCTGGTTCTCTTCCTGGTTGTGGCCGATCTCTCTGTTCGACGGTATCAATAACCCGGACAATGAAGAGATCAACTATTACTATCCGACCAGCGACCTGGTAACAGGACCGGATATCATCTTCTTCTGGGTAGCCCGTATGATTATGGCAGGTTACGAATACAGAGGCGACATGCCGTTCAAGAATGTTTACTTTACCGGTATCGTTCGCGATAAACTGGGACGTAAGATGTCGAAATCATTAGGAAACTCTCCCGACCCGTTATTGCTGATCGAACAGTATGGTGCCGACGGTGTCCGTATGGGATTGATGATGGCTGCACCTGCCGGAAACGATATTCCTTTCGATGAGGCATTATGCGAACAGGGACGTAACTTCAACAATAAAATATGGAATGCGTTCCGTCTGATCAAAGGTTGGACGGTCGACGATACGATTACACAACCTGAAGCATCGGCTACTGCAGTTAAATGGTTTAAGATGCAGTTGGATAAAACTATTGCCGAGGTAGACGATTTGTTTAGTAAATACCGTCTGAGCGAAGCGATGATGGTTATCTATAAACTGTTCTGGGATGAATTCTCTTCCTGGTATCTGGAAATGATCAAGCCTGGTTATCAGCTGCCGATCGATAAGGAAACTTATCAGGCAACACTCGGTTTCTTCGACGCTTTGCTTCGTTTGCTTCACCCGTTCATGCCGTTTATCACAGAAGAATTATGGCAGGCTCTCGAACCGCGTAAGGAAGGTGACAGTCTGATGGTTGCATTAATGCCTGAAGTTGCACCGGTAGATGAAGCTTATCTGGAATCATTCGAGATCGTGAAAGAGATCGTCAGTGATGTCCGTACGATCCGTTTACAGAAGAATATTCCGAACAAGGAAGAGTTGGCTTTACAAGTGTTGGGCGATCACAACGATGCCTTCAATCCGGTGATTGCTAAGATGTGTAACTTGTCTGAAATAGCTAAGACTGACGATAAAGCAGCCGGAGCCGTTTCCTTCCTGGTTCGTACCACGGAATATGCTGTTCCTTTGGGCAACATGATCAATGTCGAAGAAGAACTGGCTAAACTGGAAGAAGAACTGAAGTATCAAAAAGGCTTCCTTAATTCCGTATTAAAGAAACTGAGCAATGAAAGTTTTGTAAGCAAAGCTCCGGCGAAAGTGATCGATATGGAACGTAAGAAACAGGCAGATGCCGAAAGCAAGATCAAGTCGATCGAAGAGAGTATTGCAGCATTGAAAAAATAAGGGGTTTCTCTTTATTTTATATACAGGATGCACCCGTATTTGTCGGATAAACGACAAATACGGGTGTTTTTCTTTTATTTATCGGGGCATAAGATATTATTTGTCTAATTTTTACTAACTTTCGACCCTTGATATATGGAGGATATGCAGAAATGAGGGTTTTGAAAGGAAAGTTGTTAATCATCTTTTGCCTTTTGTGGGTATATTGTACCTCACAAGCAATATACGGTGCTGAAAATATCGAGAAAACATTGTCTTTGGATTCGCTGTATTTAATTGTGCAGGCGAATAATGGGAAACCTCAGGTATATCAATATACTACTCAACTATTGGAAGAAGCCCGGCATCAGAAAAATCAAACCCAGATAGCAAATGCCTATTTTAGTTATGTGAGGTATTATTATGCAAAGAATCCTGACAGCATGTATTATTGGATGCAGCAGGCATTGCCTTTATTTCTGGATCAAAAGCGCTATGAAGAATATTTTCGGATGAAAGCCTGGTATGTGTATACCTTAACCCGTGCCAAAAAGAATGATGAAGTTTTGCAAAGTATCAATCAGATAAAAGAACAAGCCGAAGAGTTGGGATATCTGGATGGTATCGATATGGCTAACCAGGCTTTGGCAGATTTTTATTTATCAAATAATTTGTATGATGAAGGTGTTGCTTTGTATGAGGAGATCTTGCGGAGTATGGAAATGCGTAATGCCCCTTTGATCAAACGTATCAATATTATCCGTCAGTTAATGAATAAACCCAGGGACCTGAATGTGAAAATGAAATATATTCATCGTTTGGAAGAATATGTAAAGATTTGTCATACCCGTAAAATAGAGAAAATTAATGAGGAAAATCCGGTCTACTTTTTGGAATATGTTGTTCACAGACATTATGCGGTGGAATATATATTGATGGGTAAATTGAAAGAAGCCATGCAGCATATTCAGCAGGCACAAAAACTGTTGAATAAATATGAAATGTTTAATTATCAATCAGAGTTGCAAACAATTTATGCTTCTTATTATCATCAGAGTAAACAATACGATAAGGCAATCGCTTTGTATGATTCCCTGTTATATTTATGGAAAACGCGAAATACCATGTCTGCCTATCTGGAGGTAATGAAGAACAAAGCGGAGATTTTGGATGAAAGCGGACGGTATAAGCAGGCTGTCCAGGTTTATCAGGAATATGCTGTTTTGAATGATTCTCTGTCCAAAGTGCGTTATTATAAGGAATTGGCAGAGATGAAAACGCAACATGAAGTGGATAAATTGGAGCTTCAGAATAAGCAAATGGATCTGGAGGTGACAAAAGCTCATTCCCAGATGTTGAAAATGGGAGGCGGACTTGGTTTTTTGTTTCTTTTATGTTGTTTGTTGGGGTATATTTCTTATAGCCGCCATCGCTATGGGCTACAACTGAAGCTGGCCAAGGAAAAGGCTGAAGAAGCGGACCATCTGAAATCAGCTTTCCTGGCTAACATGAACCATGAGATACGGACACCGCTGAATGCTATTGTCGGTTTTTCCCAGATTCTGATCGATGAGGAAGATATCGAAACCCGGCAGGAATATGCTAATATCATTCAGAGTAATAATGAGCTGCTTCAGCGTCTGATCACTGATGTACTGGACCTTTCAAAGATCGAATCGAATACTATGACGCTTCATTATGCAGAATATGAGCTTTCTGTCCTGATGAAAGAGATTTATAATGTCATTCTTATGCGCATGCCGGAAGGAGTAGAGTTGCAACTAAATAATTGTCCCCAGCAATTTTTTTATACAGATCGTAACCGTCTTACGCAAATTCTTACTAACTTGCTGACCAATGCAATAAAGCATACGGAAAAAGGTTTTATCCGGCTTGGTTATGAAGTGGCAGGAACGGATGTAGTCTTTTCTGTGGAAGATTCGGGTGAAGGTATTCCCGAAGACAAACTGGAGAAGATATTCAGCCGCTTCGTTCAATTGAATGACTGGAGCAAAGGGGTAGGACTGGGGTTAGCAATTTGTAAAGGACTTATTTCTCAGATGGGAGGAACGATCAGTGTTTCTTCGCAGTTAGGTATAGGATCAACCTTTATTGTGACGTTACCCCTGAAAAAAACGTAACATATTTTATATACATTATTATACCATGGAGAATTCTAGAAGAAAATTTTTTAGACAAGGGCTTGCCGGTGCCTTATTGTTAGGATCGGCAGGAGTAGTAAAAGCTGGTTTGCCGGACCGGATCATTCCTAAAGCGGCGAAGTCGATCAATCCCTGGCGTCTGGGGATGGCTGGTTATACATTTGTTAATTTTGATTTGGATACAACTCTGAAAACATTGCAGAGACTCGATATTCATTATCTTTGTATCAAGGATTTCCACTTGCCGCTGGATAGTACCGATGAACAGATCAAGGCATTTCATGATAAATGTGCTGCTCATAAAGTAACCGGCTATGCTGTTGGGCCTATATATATGAAGAGCGAAGCGGAGATCGATCGTGGTTTCGAGTATGCGAAACGCGTAGGTGTAAAGTTGATTGTGGGCGTTCCCAACTACGAATTGCTTCCGTATGTGGACAAGAAAGTGAAGGAATACGATTTCAATTATGCGATTCATCTGCATGGTCCCGATATTAAAACCTATCCGGATGCAACGGATGTTTGGGAGCATACGAAAGATCTGGACCCGCGTATCGGAATGTGTTTGGATATTGGCCATGATCTGCGTAACGGTTGCAATCCGGTGACAGACTTGAAAAAATATCATACCCGTGTGTTTGATATGCATATCAAAGATGTGACGGATTCATCGAAAGCTGGTGTCGGCATAGAGATCGGGCGTGGAAAAATAGACTTCCCGGCATTAATGAAAATGATGCGTGAAGTGAACTATACCGGAATGTGTAGTCTTGAATATGAAAAGGATATGAAAGATCCTTTCCTGGGTATAGCTGAATCGATCGGCTATTTCAAGGCGGTGAGTGATATTGTATAATTAGGGGCGCAAGTCATTGCGCCTCCTCTAATAGTAGAAAGTGATGAGAATTGCATATTGTTTATTGAGCGTTTGCTTATTAGCCTCCTGTAGTTCTGTGAACTATGTGGGGATCGAGACTTACAACCCGGCCGAGATAACATTTCCCGGTAATGTCGGTAAGATCCTGGTAGTGAACAATGCTATCCCTCAGCCGGACGATGTCGGATGCGAGTTCATGTTGTTTGGCGAAAAGGTGGATACTTGCAGGGTAAAAGCCGATAGTGCCTTGTTTTATGCCTGTAATGGGTTAGGAAAAGCAATGGCTGATATCTCCTTTTTTAATGATGTGCTTCTTTATCATGATGCTATCCGTACGGATGATGTCTATTATGAAGACAAGAAACTGACGCCTGATCAGGTTAAGGCGTTGTGTGAGGAAACCGGAACGGACGCAGTGGTTTCCGTCGATCGTATGTTGTTCGAATCAAAGAAAAATGTCGTAGCTTATTCGGAAGGTTATGTCGGAGGAGAAATTCAAGTGAAAATCTCCGGGGTTGTGCGTGGTTATCTTCCCGGCAGGCCGAATCCGCTGGCTACGGTTTATGTCGCCGATAGTGTCTTTTTTAATGAGGAGGCTCCCAATCTGATTATTCTTGACAGGTTCCTGCCTTCATCGGAAAACGCGCTGCGTGCTTCCGCAGAATATATAGGAATGAAAACCAGCCCGAACTTTGTTCCTCACTGGAATAGCGAGACACGCTGGTTCTATACCGGTATGGGTTCACGATGGAAGGAAGCTTCGGCCTATGCACAATCGGAGAAATGGGATAAGGCCGTTGAGCACTGGAAACATTTATATGAGAATTCAAGTAGTTGGAAGTCGAAAGCGAAAGCTGCATCTAATATAGCCCTGGGGTATGAAATGAAAAACGGATTGGAGGAAGCTTATGAATGGGCAAATAAATCAGGGGAGTTGTTTAAAAAAGGAGAAGGTGAAGACGGTAAGAATGCGAAACTTTTGCAGCTTTATATAGAGGTGTTGCGTAACCGGATTCGTTCAGATAAAAAACTTAACATGCAATTTGGAGAATAATATCATATATTCTCCGAATTATTATTACTTTTGACAGACGATTCGAAAAAAGAATAAAAAAAGAGTTATGAGTGCAAATAATGCAAAGATTCAGTCTGTCCTGGAGACAACATTTACTTCTGCTATCAACAAATTGACTGCTGAAGATTCTACCGGCTATTACAGCGATTTATATATCCAGGCGGATCCTGAAAGCGGGGAATTGCAAATCTATGACGAAGAAGAACGATTATTGGATAAAGTAATTGTTTTCGATTGGGTTGGTTGTCCCTGTGAAGAAGAACAGTTCAATAAGCAGGTAGCCAACACTGTAAAATCTGTGCTGACTCTTTTAGTTGCAAAAAATGTTTTTGATAGCCCTCATATAATGAAACCTTTCTCTGTTAGCCTGACGGATGAGGATTTCGTTGTAATAGAGGAACTTCTATTCATTGATGACGAACTTTTACGGGCAGACGATCCGCTGTTGAAAGATTTAGATGCAGATTTAGATGATTTTTTAGCCAAACTTCTTTCAGATGTCGAATAGACTTTTTACCTTTGTGCCCGGATTGAAAAACAAGTAACAATAACAATATAGTTTGTTGCCGAAATAGCTCAGTTGGTAGAGCAATTCATTCGTAATGAATAGGTCACGAGTTCGAGTCTCGTTTTCGGCTCACAAAATCAAGCAGTTATCTTTTTAGATGACTGCTTTTTTTATGTTTTTTTCTATGGTTTTCATGAGTCATGTAAACAGGGATGTAATCTCGACGATATTGTTGGTTATGCTTGTACTTTATAGTTAGGTTAAAAATTAGGGAGATTATTAAACGCCTTTTCTTTATTAATTTCGCAATACTGAGACATTCGATATTTCAAAGGATAGAAAAAAAAACAAATAACATAGTTCTGGTAGAACTATTTTTGTTTTCGGTGCAAAAATACATATTATTTTTAAATAACCAATATTTTAACAGCTTAAATATTTAATTATTTTAAATAGCTTGATGAGTATAATTAATATTTGACAAAACAATTCGGCTAATTAAATTAAATCTTCCTGTTCTATATTTGATATAAATGAATTGTATTGTAATTGTTTGTAGGTTGAAGATTAAGGGATAAGTTCTACCAGAACTAATATAAAAACAAACATAAATATGATCTGTGTCAATGTACTAAATCTTTTGATTAACATAAGTTATTCCTTATAGTTAACCTAGTTTTAATAATTAAAAGTAATGCTATGCTAAAAAAAATGCAAACCGTTGGTGTTTTGCTGCTTTCGTTAGCCTTTTCTTATGGGGAACAGCTTCATGCTCTGGAAGTGAATGCAGCAACAACTATTACTCAACAAACAGACAAACTTACAGGGACTATTGAAGATGAGTTCGGACCTGTTACAGGTGCTTCTGTTGTCGTAAAGGGGACGACAAATGGAACTGTTACGGACATGAATGGAAACTTTGAATTGTCTCATGTTAAAAAAGGAGACTTGATCCAAATCTCTTTTATCGGTTATATTACCCAGGAGGTAAAATACACAGGACAAAGCCCTATTAAAGTTGTACTTAAGGAAGATACACAAACACTTGATGAAGTGGTTGTTGTCGGTTTCGGTACACAGAAAAAGGTGAATTTAACTGGTTCGGTTAGTATGGTGGATGCAGAAGTGCTTGAATCTCGTCCGGTTCAGAATGTATCTCAAGCTTTGCAAGGTGTTGTTCCTGGTTTGAACTTTTCAGTAAATTCAGGTGGTGGTACGCTTGATAATGAAATGAGTTTCAATATTCGTGGTGCCGGTACTATTGGCGATGGTTCCGGTTCGAAACCATTAGTATTGATTGATGGTATTGAAGGTAATATGAACACTGTCAATCCGAATGATATTGAATCGGTTTCTGTTTTGAAAGATGCTGCTGCTTCTTCTATTTATGGTTCGCGTGCGTCGTTCGGTGTAATTTTGATTAAGACGAAAGGTGGAAAAGCTGGTAAAACCAGCGTAAGTTATTCTGGTAATCTTCGTTTCACAGATGCTTTACAGATACCGGAAATGATGGATTCTTATCAGTTCGCACAATATTTTAATGCAGCAGCAGCCAATGCTGGTCAGAGTCCGGTATTTAGTGCTGATGTCATGCAGCGTATTCAGGATTATCAGGCTGGTAAAATAAAAACTGTTTCTACTCCCAATTCTCAAAATAAGTGGGAAATGTATACAGGTGCTAATGCTAATACAGATTGGTTTGCTGAAGTATATCGTAACTGGGCGCCTTCACACGAACATAATTTGAGCGTAAGTGGCGGTACGGAAAAATTGACTTACCGTGTCAGTGGTAGTTTTCTGGATCAGAATGGTTTGATACGTCATGGATCGGATAATTTCCAGCGATATACATTGGATGCTAAAATATCAGCTCAATTGGCAAAATGGGTTACTTTAAATTATACAAGTAAATGGACACGTGAAGATTACGATCGTCCGACTTATATGACGGGATTGTTCTTCCATAATATTGCCCGTCGCTGGCCGACCTGTCCGGTGTATGATGACAATGGACATTTGACTGAAGGTATGGAGTTGACCCAGATGGAAGAAGGTGGTGTACAGACACAGCAAAAGAATTATTACACTCAACAAATGGGTTTAAGGTTCGAACCGATCAAAGATTGGACAATCAATATTGACGGGAATATGCGTACGCATACCAACAATCAGCACTGGGCTGTATTACCTGTTTATGCATACGATGCCAATAACCAACCTTATGCCATAAGCTGGGATGGCGGAGCTTCTTACGCTCCGGGAGCTAGTCGTATTTCTGAAAGTCGGTATACAGAAGATTATTTTACAACAAATATTTATACGGATTACCAGAAAACAATCAATAACCATTTCTTCAAAGTGATGGTCGGATTTAATGCCGAATTGACGAGAACTGATAATCTTTATGGACAAGGTGATAAAATCATCTCTTCGGAAGTACCTACGATAAATCAAACTACATCTGAACAAAAAGTGGGTGGCGGTAAGGCTGAAAATTCAGTTGCCGGTTTCTTCGGACGTATCAACTACAACTACAAAGATCGTTACATGGTTGAGCTAAACGGACGTTATGACGGATCTTCCCGTTTTATAGGTGATCAGCGTTGGGGATTCTTCCCATCTGTATCAGCCGGATGGAACATTGCCCGTGAAGAATTCTTTGGTGATCTGTCTGATATTTTCAGTACATTAAAAGTGAGAGGTTCTTGGGGACAGTTGGGTAATACGGATACAAATGATGCTTGGTATCCATTCTACCAAACTATGCCGGTCGGAACAGCTAGTGGCCGTTGGTTAGTAAATGGTTTGAAACCGAATGTAGCCGGATTACCATCTATCGTAAGTTCTTTGAAGACTTGGGAAACAGTAGAAACCTGGGACGTCGGTTTGGATTGGGCTTTACTGAATAACCGTTTAACCGGATCATTTGACTACTTTACACGTTATACGTATGACATGATCGGACCGGCTCCTGAACTACCAAGTGTTTTAGGGACAACTCCTCCGAAAATCAATAACTCTGATATGAAATCATACGGTTTTGAATTGGAACTGTCATGGAGAGACCGTATCGGTGAAGTTAGTTATGGGGCTAAATTTGTATTGTCAGATGCAAGACAAAAAATCACCAGATACCCGAATGACTCAAGGTCATTGGATATTGCTCATTACAGCGGTAAAATGTTGAATGAAATCTGGGGGTATACTACTGTGGGTATTGCTCAGACTCAGGAACAGATGGATGCTCATTTAGCTAACAATAAACCGAGTTGGGGATCAAGCTGGAGCCCCGGTGATGTAATGTATAAGGATTTAAATGGTGATGGTGTTGTTAACACAGGTGCCAATACGGTAGATAATCCGGGCGACCGTTCGGTAATTGGTAATAGTACTCCGCGTTACAATTTCGGTTTGACTCTTGATGCTGCTTGGAAAGGTTTTGACTTCTCTGTATTCTTCCAAGGTATCGGTAAACGTGACTATTGGTTGGATGGTCCGTATTTCTGGGGGGCAAACGGTGGTATGTGGCAATCTGCCGGTTTCAAAGAACACTGGGATTTCTGGCGTGGTGAAAATGATCCGTTGGGTGCTAATTTGAATGCTTATTATCCGCGTGCCAGCTTCGATGGAAGCAAGAACCAACAACGTCAAAGTGGATACTTGCAGAATGCAGCTTATATCCGTATGAAAAACATACAGTTAGGTTATACATTGCCTCAACAGTGGACTTCTAAGACTGGTATGTCTTCTGTCAGATTGTATATTTCGGGTGATAACTTGCTGACTATTTCTGATATTACCGGAGTATTTGACCCTGAAACATTAGGTGGAGATTGGGGAGACGGAAAATTGTATCCACTGTGTAAAACGATTTCTGTAGGTTTGAATGTTAATTTCTAAATAATGAGGATTATGAAACTGAATTTAAAAAATATATATATATTTCCCATAGCAGCAGCTTTCGGGTTATTGACATCGTCATGTAACGATTTCCTGGATAGGGAACCGGTTTCTAGCATTACGCCTGCACAATATTTTAATTCTGCTGAAGAATTGGGAGCTTATGCTATCAATTATTATACCTCTCTTATTGTAACAAATGATGCTGCGTATAATGCCGGGCCTTTAAATGTTGACGGTAGTACAGACAATATGGTAGTAGGCGAAGCCAATACAGGCTATTTTGCTGCAGATCGCTGGTTGGTACCTTCTTCAGGAGGTCCCGATTTCAGTCTGATTCGTGCCATGAACTACTTCCTGGAACAAGTATTGCCAAAGAAAGAAGCCGGTACTATATCAGGTGCACCGGAAGATATCAACCATTATATCGGTGAAATTTATTTTCTGCGTGCTACCGCCTACTTCGACCGCTTGTGCAGTTATGGAGACTTTCCGATCATAACAACGGTACCGGAAGATAAAAACGAAGAGTTAGTGGAACTTAGTAAACGTGCCCCTCGTAATGAGGTCGCTCGTTTTATCCTGGAAGATTTGGATAAAGCCATTTCTATGTTGAAACCGGGTACGGCATTCAACAAAGTACGCATCGGAAAAGAAATGGCACTTTTGGTGAAATCGAGAGTAGCTTTGTACGAAGCGACATTTGAAAAATATCACAAAGGTACGCCACGTGTACCGGGTGAAGCCGGATGGCCGGGAGCAGACAAAGCTTACAATGCGGGTAAGACATTCAATATTGATGGAGAAATAGATTTCTTTCTGACTGAAGCAATGAGTGCAGCGAAAGAAGTGGCAGACAATCATAGTCTGGTACAAAATACAAAAGTATTGAATCCGGCAATCAACCAGATTTATGGATGGAATCCTTACTTCGAAATGTTTTCAATGCCTGATCCAAGTTCTTTAGACGAAGTGTTAATGTGGCGTCAGTTTGATTCAGACTTAAGTATAACACACGGTTTCATGGCCTATATCATGGAAGGTGGTAATAATGGTATGACAAAAAGTTATGTAGACGCATTCTTGATGGAAAACGGTTTACCGATCTATGCTGCCAATTCCGGATATAAGGGTGACGTAACGATCGACCAGCAAAAAGAAGGACGTGACGGACGTTTGCAATTGTTCTTGTTTGGCGAATCAACGGTTTTAGTCAATGAAGATTCTTTAGAGCTTTTTGAAGCACCGACGGTTGTAGGTTTGACCGAACATCGTGACCGTACTGGTTTCCGCCAGCGTAAACACTATTGTTATGATTTCTCGCAAATCCGTAATGGTGTACGTGGAACGAATGGTATTGTAGTAGCCCGTTCTGCAGAAGCTTATTTAAACTATCTGGAGGCTTCTTATTTGAAAAACGGATCAATCGATGCGACGGCAGCCTCTTATTGGAGACAGTTGCGCGAACGTGCCGGTATAGATCCTGATTTTAGTAAGACTATCGCTGCTACCGATCTTTCAAAAGAACCGGACTGGGCTGTTTATTCCGGTTCCGAAAAAGTAGATGCGACTATGTATAACATTCGCCGTGAACGTCGTTGTGAATTTATCGGCGAAGGAAGAAGGTGGAGCGACTTGATCCGTTGGAGAGCATTCGATGCCTTATTCCCTGAAAATATGGGTAAATACATTCCCGAAGGTGTGAATTTCTGGACGCAAATGTATAAGGATGAAGCTTATTTGAAAGTAGATGAGAAAGGCAACTTGACTAACGAATCCGCCTTGATCGAACAGGCTGAAGGTAAAGGTGATGCCAACATCTCAAACCGGAGCGACAGCAAATATATTCGCCCATACCGCGTAATCAAAGAGAATAATGAAGTTTGGGACGGATATCAGTGGAGAAAAGCTTATTACCTATCGCCATATTCTGTTCTTGAACTGACATTGGCTTCTCCTGATTCAAAATTGGAAACTTCTAATTTGTATCAGAATCCTTACTGGCCGACAACAGCAAGCTCACCGGCTTTGGAATAATAGTACATTCAACATAATTTTAATAAACCTTAATTACCCTGCAAGAGTTCTCCCGAATACTTGCAGGGTTTTCTTTATGGAAGATCCGACCAACTTTTTTCTGCAATGGATGCCAGACATTGGAATAATATTTTTTTGTTGTCTTTGGAGTGTTGGATATTTGATTCCCGGATAATATCTTCCACTTGAAACGGTAGATTGGAGGTAACCCCTTTAGTTGGAATTGTTCCGCTTGAAATTGTGACCTTTTTGGTTTGAGCATATAAGATCATGTTGTCCGTAGTTTTTTGTCCTGCAGTTGGAATTACATCATAAAGCTCCTGTATGAAATGCAGCCTGTTTATTTTTAACATGGCCATACAATCAATGAGTCCTTTGAGATTATCTTTGGGGATAAGATTAAATGGTGTATACAAAACTACAACCCGATCTTTATGTCGGGGACCGTCTAATATGGTCATCCCAGGCACACTCCATCGAATATTTTTTACCGGCGTAGGACTGTTAATGGCTGAAGGAAGTAAAAAATGCAACGTTTGCATGGCATAAAAGAAACCCTTTTGTCCGGATGCTTTTACCAAAATACAAGACGGACCTATATTCAGTTTGTAGTGCTCAGACTCTAACTCTTTATCTGTATGGAATATGATATCTGCTTTTTTGTTTTGAATAGTCACTTTAGGAGTAAATCCGGCAGCAAGATTGAATAGACTGGTAAATTCTTGCGCTATTGCTGCCTGTTTTTCGTTTTCTACACTGATGAGAGTCGATTCATTGAATATGAAATCACCCTTGTCTGATACACTTTGTTGAGGAAAAGGAATAATTTCCGGCTTTTCTTCGGGTAGGATATATTTGATTAATACCGCAACCACAAGGATAAAAAATACACCAATTCTGCGAAACATTGATAAATAACCTTTAATAAAACACTTTGTTTAATTTTTACATGTCGCAAATCTATATTTTCAGAATATTTCTCAATGTTCGATATCATTCAGAAAAACTCAGAAATCGTTTTTTTTCTTCTGCAAGGCTTGCTTTTCGGATGATTTTGTATTTTTGCCGGACAAAGGGTGAAATATGATTATGCAAGTATTCAAAAATTATTTACAATTATATTTATTCTTGTTTTTTGTATTCTTAACAGGGAAGCTTTGTGCAGCCCCCAGGTATTATTTTAAACAGATTTCATTAGAAAACGGCCTGTCGCAATCCTCCGTAAAATGTGTATTGGTAGATGACAGGGGTGTTATGTGGATCGGGACCCGGTTTGGTTTGAACCGTTTCGACAGGGAAAAGATCACAGTCTATCAGGAAGAGAAAGGTAACCCATATTCTCTTCCTTATAATGATGTCGTTTTTTTAGAACAAGATGCCAATAAAAATATCTGGGTAGGGACCAGTCGTGGGTTGGCGCGTTTTGATCGTGATGCCCGGAAATTTCTACATCAGGAAATAGACGGACAGCCAGTGGTGGCATCTTGTAGCCTTCTTCTTCCGGAAGGAATCTATTTTTTAGGAAAGAAAGGTATTTTTTATTATTCCTATGAGGAAAAGGAAATTGTTCGGTGCGAATTAAAGGTTCCCTTTGTATCATCTCCTAATTATGCTTATTTGTATAACGAAAAAGAAAGAAAGGTCATACTCTCTTTTCGGGGAAACGGTCTTTGGTGGTATTATCCGGACACAGGCGATATGGAGCGGATATCATTTGTTCCTGAGGGGAATATATCTTCGTTGTATGTAGATTCGCTCAAGCATATTTGGGTGGCAGTCTATAATAAAGGAGTTTTTTGTTATGATGACGAGGGGCGATTGATAGAACATCTGGAAGCTCCGGATAGGTTGAGTCATAATGTCGTGCAGGATATGCGGGAAAAGGACGGTGAACTTTGGATGGCGACCGATGGGGGAGGTATTAATATTTACAATTATAAGGATAAGTCGGTAAAAGGAATCATGCACCTCTCCGGCGACCGGCATTCCCTTCCGGTAAACTCTTTTGCCTGCCTGTATATTGACGAAGAAGATAATGTGTGGGCAGGTAGTATCCGGGGTGGGCTGATAGGAATCAAGCCTGTTTTTATGACCACCTATCGGGATGCGCCTCCCGGAGCTTCATACGGACTCAGTTTTGAGTCGGTCACTTCTATGTATGAGGATCGGGATGGAAAAATTTGGATGGGAACGGATGGGGGAGGCCTCAATCGATTTAATCCGAAAACAGAAACATTTTTGGAATATCAGCAGACATCAGGAATGAAAATTGTTTCTATCATGCCTTATAATGATTCGGATTTGCTATTATCATCATTTGGTGACGGACTTTATCGTTTTAATAAGCTGACAGGTGAATGCCATGAGTTCCGGCTCAATTGGGAGAATGTTCAAAAAGACTTGTTTACACGTGGAAATGCGGTTCGGCTGTATGCTATAGACGAATATCGTTTCTGCCTTTTATCTGATAACTTTCTGTATGTGTACGACGCGCGTAAACAGCAATTCGAGGCTTTACCTGAAGGGGCACTTCCAAATTTAGTAGCTCCTCGTTTTGTGTCGGGCGATTCATGTTATGTGAGTTCTTCCACAGCTTTGTATATGTTTGATATTCTGCATAAACAACTTCTTCCGATATTTGTCGCAGGGAAAGATATCGGAACAATCACTTCTGTTAAACAAGGCAAGGATAAACGTTTTTGGTTGGGAACCTCTTCCGGATTGTATGTATATGACTCTACTCTGCAAAAATTGGACACGGTCGATACGAAGCTATTTATTGGAGTTATGTCTCTTGCTTTCGATGATAGCGATCGCCTTTGGATAAGTACCAACGATGGATTATATGCATGTGTTCCTCATGAGAAACGTGTAGTCGTTTTCGGAGAATCTGATGGGGTTTTTACACGTGAGTTTTTACCTCAGCCGGCTTTAAAAGTTACTTCCGGTGATATTTATATTTCGGGCGTGGAAGGCGTTGTAAGGATACGCCCCAACCAGGAATTTCAAAAGGAAGAAGATTTTTCCGTCAGCCTGATAAATCTGGCTCTGGATGGTTCTCCTATTCATCCCGACGGAATATTCGGAGAGCAGGCTATCTCCATTCCTTGGGATTATTCAACTTTGGGGCTAAGTGTCATCGTCAAAGAAAAGGATTTGATGCGAAAAAAACTATTCCGTTTTTATATCAAAGGAGACCGGGAGGATTTGCTGGAGACGTCCAGCCATGCATATTCATTGCCCTCCCTGGTTCCCGGCAATTACGAGTTGTGGGTTTCATACAGTAAAAGGAACGGAGACTGGAGTAAGCCTTTGAAATTGTTGACTGTTAATGTAATACCGCCTTTATGGCTGCGTGTGTGGTTCCAGATATTAGTGATTTTTATAGTTTTGGGAGTCGTGGGATGTGGAGCTTGGTTGGTCATGAAGCGTAAGGAACGCGAGCTCGTTTTGACAATGAAAGAACATGAACGTAAATTTTACGAAGAGAAAGTTCGTTTCATGGTTAATATCAGTCATGAACTGCGTACGCCTTTGACTTTGATTTATGCACCCCTCAAACGGCTGTTGAAATCCGGTAAAGTGACAGACAAAGAGGTCTCCCGTCAACTGGACGGCATGTTGTTGCAAACCAGCCGGATGCGTGAAATCGTAGATATGGTACTCGATGCTCAGAAATCGGACACGAATGGTAATGTCATGGATATCCGTTTTTACGATCTCAATGACTGGCTAAGGGCTGTAACAGATGATTTTACTCCCGAATTTAAAGCCCGTGGAATTTGCTTGGAATTTAAGTTGGATGCAACGATAGAAAAAGTCCCCTTCGATGCAGCCAAATGTCGTGTCATTTTGTCCAATTTGTTGATAAATGCGATGAAGTTTAGTGATTCGAATACCTTGTTGGTTATCACTACGGAGCGTGTGGGAAAAAATATACGTATTTCTCTTGCCGATCAAGGTATCGGATTGGCTCATGTTGATATGGACCGTCTTTTTTCTCATTTCTATCAGGGCGACCACAATCGTAAAGGCAGTGGGATAGGGCTGGCTTATGCCCGTAAATTAGTAGAGTTGCATGGGGGTAGCATCGGCGCTTATAACAATAAAGACGGTGGAGCAACTTTCTATTTCGACTTGCCTATGGTACAGGTACTTGTGTCGGAAGAGCCGGATGTGATAATTGCAAGCGCAATGGATAATGGCATATCAACGAAAAGAAATGTATGTGATGCACAAGCCGATAAATCGCTTTCTAAATATACATTACTGATAGCAGAAGATGAACCTGATTTACGAAACTACTTGTCTAGTGTTTTACAGGCCGACTTTAAGCAGGTTTATGTGGCGGAAGACGGTGAGAAAGCCTGGGAACTCTTGGGGCAATATCAGCCTGATCTGGTAGTCAGCGATGTCATGATGCCCCGTATGGATGGTTACGAATTGTGCCACCGGATCAAAAACGATGTGACGGTCAGTCATATACCAGTGGTTTTGCTTACAGCCCGGGCCGATCAGGCAAGTTCGGTCGAAGGGTATAAATCCGGTGCGGATGTATATCTGGCGAAGCCATTCGATGTGGATTCCCTGTTGGTGGTCTTGCTGAATATATTAAAGCAACGTGATCAGCTCCGCATACGTTACCGCCAGTCCGGTTGTCTGTTTTCTCCGAAAGAGGATGCTGTAAGTAATGCGGATGAACAATTCATGCAAAAATTGAATACATTGATTCATGAAAATCTGAGCAATCCGGATTTGAATGTAACCTTTATTGCATCCGGGATGGCAATGAGCCGTACGACACTTTACAGCAAGTTCAGCCACTTGTCGGATATTTCTATCGGCGACTATGTAATCCGGTTCCGAATGGTAGAGGCTTGCCGCTTGCTTTCCTCCTATAAAGAAATGACTATTCAGGAGGTGGCAGACCGTACTGGTTTTTCCAGTTCTCGTTATTTTAGTACGGCTTTTAAACAAAGTTACGGTATGACTCCTACGGAATATCGTCGTAATAATAAATTTTCATATTAACGTTCGATGAGTTTGCTCCCTCTATCATCACTGGCATAGAAAATACTTGGTAATTGTTCAAAGTCGGCATCTATTCCCGCTTCTTTTAAAACTGTTTCGATATCTGAAATTGATTGTAGACAGGAGCGGTAAGCGGTTACCATGGGCCATAAGGGCTCCTGTTATGCTAGAACCGATAATTACTATATCTGTATCCAGATTTTTTTTTCAAGGGATTGTAATAATCAAAAAAAGAGGATTTTTGATTATCCAGTAAGGTTGTCTTGAATGTAAGTCCATAGTTATACGTTTTTCTTATTGTTGAATTTTTTACTTTTTGTTTCCATACTATTGTTTTTGGGAGAAAAGTTGAAAATGTATTATTTATGTATATTGAAAATCTTTCAGTTTTTCTTGTAATTGTTTGCGTGCGAAAAAAATTCTACTTTTTATCGTTCCTAAAGGTATATTGAGCTTTTCTGCAATTTCATTATATTTATAACCATTTAAAAATAAAGAAAATGGGATTTTCACTTCATCGTTCAATTCTGTAATAGCTTTTGTGATTTCCTGAATTTGATAGATTTTGTCAGGGGAACCAGAAATATTATCATTGACTATATTCAGATTGTACAGGTCTGTATCTTGATCAATCCTAGTCTGTATACGTACAATCTTATGGTAGTTATTAATAAAAAGATTGCGCATTATAGTCATAACCCAGCCCGTAAAATTGACATTGTCTACAAATTTCTCTTGATTATCCAGTACTTTCAGCATAGTGTCTTGTAACAGATCTAGGGCATCATCCCTGTTAGCAGTTAGTTTGATAGCGAAATTCATCATGTGATTTTGTAGTCCGAGTAATTTTTGTTGAATTTGTATTCTGTTCATAATACTTGTTTTTGTTAATATTCTTTTTATCTGTTGCAAATCTATTTTTTAAGTTAATTATATTGTGTTCGATTTTGTGCGAAAAGATTCCAATATTGTTTTTTATTCCGTTATGGCTTATATATCGGATGATTTTGAACATTTTCTAAACAATGAGTTTTAATGATTATGTGAAAGTAACTTACTATACTCTCCTTGGTCAAATTAAATTATTAGAATCATGTACAAAAGTCACTTGTTTTTTCCTGTTATCATTAACCATGATTAGTTTTGCCTCGTGTAGTAATGATGAGATGTAGTCTGTTCGCAAGTTGTATGAGATTCAATTTATCCAATAAGTAACACGGAATATATTAAAACTGTAGGACCCATTATATCTACCCTATGGGGACAAAGAGCTTTTTATAATTATAAAATGCCTAAGAATTGTTGTAAAATTTAATCAGTCTCTTAATCTTCCACAGGATGTGTAGCTGTTGCAATAGTTCAAATAATGGCATATTATCGTTATTTTTCAATTTACAATTATAATGATTGTTTCGAATGATTCTATGTGGGAGAATAAATATGATGAATAATGGTTGTAAATGCTTTGTCTTTAATTGTTTTCTCCGAGAAATAACGAATTTTTTATTTCTGTATGCTTGAAAGTTTTACCTTTGTCCTGTAAATCATCATTATCTATATGAATATATGAATGAAACCATTCTGAACGGTTTATTAAATCTGTTTGCTGTTTTTGCTTCGGCGGTGCGCATCGAGGAACAGCAGGCAAGCCGTGCGGTTCATTTTTATTTGTCCAGTCATTTTGGTGTTCGTTCTCATAAAGAGTATATTGAGTTATACAGTGAGTTGCGGAGTATGTACGATGATCCTCTTTTTCCAGTGGATAAGGAGGGAGTGGTACGTAATATCTGTGAGCAGATGAAGGTGAAGCTGATGGCGGAAGAACAACTTCTTCTCCTGATCCGCTTTGTGGAATTTGCTTATTCCAATAGTGAAGAGTTTGAGAACCATCTGTCTCTTTTTCATCTGGTGGCTGATATTTTTGCCATTCCACAGGAAGAGTTTGACGACATACTTGCATTTATAATCGGGAAACCGTCTTCTTCTTTACTTCTTATCAGTGGAGAAGAGACTGAAGCTGAAAACCATATAACCCGTAAGGGAATGGACGGATTTATCCGTGTACTCTTTATCCGTCGGTTCGATAAGCAGATATTTACCTATTATGGTTCAGGGGTCGTTTTCATGAACGATATCCCTTTATCATCGGGAATATTTTATGCCTGGCAGCACAGTAGCGTATTGAAGGGGCCTTTATTTCTTCCGGTTTATTACAGTGACTTATTGACTGTCTATAATAAGAATGAACGGAAAGAAACGATTTCTCTGGCTGGTAGAGGTTTGAATTTTACTTTTAAAAATAGCTCCAACGGACTGCATAACTTTTCATTCAACCTGGAGTCGGGACAACTGGTTGCCATTATGGGAGGAAGTGGAGTCGGTAAGTCTACTTTACTGGGTATCATGAACGGTAATATCCGTCCGGACGAAGGGACTATAACCGTGAACGGCTATCCGTTGGATGCTCCTGAAGCCCGGCAACTGATCGGTTTTGTTCCGCAAGACGATTTGTTGATTGAAGAACTTACCGTTTATCAGAACCTCTGGTTTACGGCCCGTCTTTGTTTTGCCCGTCTCTCGGATCCGGAGATTAAAGAACGGGTCGATACGGTCCTGAAAGATTTGGATCTGGAAGGTATAAAAGATCTGGAAGTCGGTTCGCCTATCCGTAAAACGATCAGCGGCGGACAACGTAAACGGTTGAATATCGCTCTCGAATTGATTCGTGAGCCGGCTATTCTGTATCTGGATGAGCCTACCTCCGGTTTGTCTTCGTCAGATTCAGAGAAAGTTATCATGCTGTTGAAGGAACAGACCCACCGCGGAAGGCTGGTTGTCGTGAATATTCACCAACCATCGTCGGAAATCTATAAGTTGTTCGATCGTCTTTGGTTGTTGGACCGGGGAGGGTATCCTATCTATGACGGGAATCCGATAGAAGCGATTATCTATTTCAAGCAAGCGGCCAAATATACCGATCCGGATATCAGTGTTTGCAGTACCTGCGGAAATGTCAATCCTGAATTGATATTGAACATTATAGATTCGAAGAAAATAGACGATAGCGGTAACCAGACGAATATCCGGAAGTTTACCCCCGAGGAATGGCATGAGAAATATGTCTCGGCGCGACCAGCTTACACAGTTGCCGAGGAGAAAGATTTACCTGACAGCAAACAGCGGAAACCTTCCTGGTTTAAGCAATTCTGTATTTTCCTGGAACGGAATATCCGAACAAAGTTGGTTAATAAACAATATCTGGCAATCACCTTACTGGAAGCTCCTTTATTGGCATTGATTGTCGCTCTGCTTACCCGTTATGTGGATGGTGACGAGTATACTCTGCTTGCCAACAAGAACTTTGTGTCTTATATCTTTATGTCGGTTATTGTCGTGACCTTTATGGGGTTAAGCATAAGTGCTGAAGAGATTATAAAAGACAAGCCTATCCTGAAGCGTGAGCATTTTCTTCGTTTGAGCCGCAGTAGTTACCTTACTTCCAAGATGGTCTACCTTCTGATAGTATCGGGACTACAATCTTTGCTTTTTGTTTTAGTGGGGAATTTTATCATTGGAGTAGGATGGGAGATGTTCGGTATCTGGTGGAGTATCCTTTGGGCTACCTCTTTCCTGGCAAACCTGACGGGATTGATCTTGTCGCAGTCGATGAATTCTGTTGTGGCCATCTATATCACGATTCCGCTTTTGCTGATCCCTCAGATATTACTTTGCGGGCTGGTAATCAAGTTCGACGATCTGAATACCCGTGCTTCCGATGAGAACATTGTCCCGCTGATCGGTGAGATAATCCCTTCGCGCTGGGCTTTCGAGGCGCTGATGGTCGAGCAGTTTTGTGATAATGCCTACAACCGGACCTATTTCCCGATCGAAAAAGAAAAGTATCTGGCGCAATATTATGAGAATGTACATTTGCCGGAAGTCCGGACACTGGCAGAACAGATCGCAACCGCTGACGATCCGGGAAAACGGAAGACGGTTGAAAATGAACTGGCCGTACTAGCCCGTGCAGCCCGCATCGAACCGCGTACAGAAGAGGAGAACTATCTCTCTTATCTGGATAAGGTTGCAGCCGCATTACATCAACGTGCCCATAATTTTACGGCTTATCTGGATCAGGTACAACGTGAACAGAGCAATGAAAAAGGTGCGGAATGGTTGACCGAACAGAAAAAAGCCCATCATAATATGGCTATAGAGGATCTGGTGATGGGGACCGGCAGCCGCCGTTTATATAAAGAAACGAATAACCGTATTTATCCGCTTGTCGGTACTGTTTATGTGGAACCGGATAATCGTTGGGGGCGTGCGGCATTCTATAGTCATGAGAAAAACTGGGGCGGATTTTATTTTTCTACCTATAAATTTAATTTATTGGTTATAGGTTTCTTTGCATTATTAGTGATTATCACTATATTCGCAGAGTTTCCCGGGCGTTTCTTTAAACAGGACGAAGGATGAAGTTTGAAATATAAATTATTAAATTATACAATATGAAAAAGAGTGTATTAAGCATGCTCGCCGTAGCAGCATTAGTGTTTGGAATGACTTCCTGCAACGGAGCCAAAAAATCAAACGAACAAGCCAAAGAAACTGAGGAAGCTGCCGTTATAGCAGGTCAGGCACCTAAAGACCTGTTAACCGAGGAGTTGAAACAAGAAACGATCAAATTACTGAAAGACATGCCGGATTCTGAAATCCCTTATCGTCTGACAAGTGGTGAAGTAAAAGTAAATGTAGGTGATGTAAAATATATGTTGCCGACGGCTAAAGCTGCCGAACTGAGTACACCGGTGCAGAAAGCCCGTGCATTGGGAATGTATATGGCTGACTATAACGTGCAGAAAGCAATGGGACAGCCTGCTGCTGAAGTAGAAGCTGTAATTGCTAAACTGGCTACAGACCTGAATATCTCTTTCGTTCTGGATATCCTGAAAGAACAGGCTCCGAAAGATGCAACAAAAGAACAGGTACAGGCATTCCTTCAATCTCAGGAAGATAAAATCATCGAAAAGATGGCTGCAGAAAACAAAATCGACGTTGAAGTTGAAATGTTAGGTGCTGCTTCTGCCGAATATGCTTGTCTGATCGCTAATCCTACATTGGTAGTAAAAGGCGATGCTACATCTGCCGGTCTTTCTGTCAATATGGAAAAACGTGTTAGCATGTTGGAAGAAGTGGTTGCCGACCTGGCTAATTATTATCCCGACTTGAAACAACTGGGTGCAGCTATTTCACCGTTGAAAGAAAAGGTTGCAACTATTCAGGATGCAAGAGCTGCTAATGCAGAGATCACAGGTATCCGCGATTCATTGCTGAAATAAGTTATATAATATAATGTATAGAAAAAGGCTGTCGGAAGACAGCCTTTTTTGTTTTTATCCTTTGTAAGCGATCGATAGTAATGTTATATCATCCGATTGTACGGCATCTACGACAAATTCGCCAACTGTTTCGGTAATTTTATCTACTACCTCTTTCGGTTTCTTTCCTGCCAGTTCCCGGCAATTATCGAGTAACCGGCGTTCGCTGTATAGTTCGTGTTTCTTGTTCATCGCTTCCGTTACTCCGTCGGTGTAAAGGAACAGATTATCGCCGGGAGCGAGTTTCAACTCTTTCTCGTGATAAGTGGTATCGCTCATGGCTCCCAGTATCATGTCATTGGTTGTCGGGACTTTTGAAACGGAACCATCCTTCTTCATCAGAATCGGTGGATTATGTCCGGCATTGCAATAAGTAACGATGCCCGTTCGGATATTCAGAATACCGTAGAATACGGTGACGAACATGTCGTTCACACTTTCCTGGCAGAGAATACTATTGGAACGTTGCATACACAAAGCGGCGGAGTTTTCGGTAAGTGCAATGGCACGTATCACCGTGCGGCTGATTGCCATAAAGATGGCAGCCGGTACCCCTTTGCCCGATACGTCGGCTATGACAAATCCCAGCCGGTCTTCTCCGATACGGAAAAAATCATAGAAGTCGCCTCCCACATATTTTGCGGCACTCATATAGGCATACAAGTCGAACGATTTCAAATCCGGGAACGGAGGAAACGTCTTCGGCAGGATCGTTTGTTGTATTTCCTGAGCCACATGCAAATCATTCTGAATGGATTCCAGTTGTGTATGTTCTTGCTGGGCCTGTTTGATAAAGGCGATCTGTTCGGCAGCCTTTTCGATGGTCCGTTCCAGATCTTCCAGGTTGATCGGCTTCGTTGTGAAGTCGAATGCTCCCTGGTTCATGGCGCTTCGGATATTTTCCATATCGCCGTAGGCCGATACCATAATACATTTGAGTGCCGGGTTGCGCATCTCGTTGATTTTGGTGAGCAAGGTCAGACCGTCCATTTCAGGCATATTGATATCGCTCAGGATCACATCGAAGTCTGGTTTGGCAAGCAGCATCTGGAGTGCTTCCAGTCCGTTGTGGGCAAATGAAAATTCATATTCGCCTTTCTTTATCTTGCGACGAAAATATTGGGTTAACAATATTTCCAGGTCCAGTTCATCGTCTACACTTAATATTTTTATAGCCATAGTAGCGTTGTTTCTGTAATTATTGAATCGGAATGGTGATAGTAAAACGAGTAAACTTGTTGGGTTGGGATTCCAGTTCTATCGTTCCGTTATGTTTTTGTTCGATGATCGATTTAGTGATGGAGAGACCTAAGCCTGTCCCTTCTCCCAGCGGTTTGGTTGTGAAGAACGGGGTATAGAGTTTCTCTTTAACTTCGTCCGTGATACCAGAACCGTTATCTTCGATAGTGAGGAACACTTTATCTCCGTCTTTCTTCAGGCTCACTTTTATGGTCGGTTTGTAAGGTGTTTCAGTTGCACCTTTCGACTTGTTGAATACAGCATAACACGCATTATTCATCAGATTGAGTACTGCACGGCTGAAATCCTGCGGGATCACTTTGACCAATTGAAGCGTATCGTCGTATTCTTCTTCGATAGCAACGTTGAAGCTCTTATTGTTAGCCCGTACCGCATGGTAGGAAAGCCATACGTATTCTTTGGTCAGTTGACACAGATTGGTAGGAATATATTCATCGTCCTTTCCGCGTGAATAGAGCAGGATGCCCCGGATAACGCTGGATGCCCGGTTACCGTTCTCTTCAATCTTGTTCATGTTGCCTTTCAGATCCTCCATGATTTCCCGGAGTTCTTCGTCAGCATCTACCGGTAGTTTGTCTTTCAGTTCGTCCAATACTTCTTCCATATCCTGCAACAACTTGCACGATAGTTTGCTGAAGTTGATCACAAAGTTGAGCGGGTTCTGTATCTCGTGTGCGATACCTGCGCTCAACAGTCCGAGTGAAGCCATCTTTTCCTGTTGACTGACTTGTTTTTTCAGACGTTCAATTTCTTGTTTGCTGTTATCACTCATTGTTGCTCTTTTGATAAATAGGAATAGAAATCATGAACTCAGTGAAGTTGTCCTTCTCACTCTTAACGATGATGGAACCATGATGGTTCAGGATAACTTCCCGGCAGAGGTACAAACCGACACCTGCCGCTTCGGCAGTAGGTTTAGTTGTAAAGAACGGTTCGAATATCTTATTCTTGATATTATCTTCGATACCGATACCGTTGTCACGGATGCTGATATAAATCGTTCCGTTCAGTCTCTTCTCCACCTGGATCGTGATGACTGGGGAGAACTCCTCTTTCTGTAACTTTTTCAGCAATGCATAGATACTGTTTTTCAACAAGCTGAGCATTACTTTGTTCATTTGTTCGATATCTATCTCTGCCATGGCTGGTTCTGCAGGGCATAGGATATCGATCTGTATCTGTTTACTTTCGATCTCTTCTTTGAACGCTTTGCGGATCACGTCTACATTCACTTTACAGAGTTCGCAGATATCGGTAGAAGTGGCATTGCCGTTCCTGTCTTTCAACAGTTCCTCCATCGCTTTCACGATCCGCACGGTGTTGCAGCCATGTTCATTGATTTTTTGCAGGTTGCTGTTGATCATATCGAGTATTTCGATGCTGTCGGCATAGTTCTCTTTCGACATGACCGCCTGTTCTTCCGTGATGTTAGCCTTCAGGTCTTTGATCAGGTTGGCGGAAAGTCCGGCAAAGTTATTGATGTAGTTGATCGGGTTCAGGATACGGTCGACCAGTCCTTGTGTCAATTGGCCGACGGTTGCCAGCTTTTCTTTGCGGACAAGTTCGTCCTGTGCTTTAGCCAGAGCATCCAGGGCATCAGAGAGTTTTTTGGACTCATTCAATACCTGGTCACGTTGGATACGGAGTTCGATGGTCCGTTCTTCCACGATCTTTGCCAGGTATTCTTTTTGCCTCAATTGTTTGCGAAACCGTCCTTTAATGATATAGAGGATGATAATTGTTATAATCGTGAGACCGGGAATCGTATCCCAGTCATAATAAAGACCGAGGATGACTGCTATCCATCCCGCCAGTGTCGCTTTCTCAATGATCCGTAATTTCAGCTTGAGTGCGCTTATCTCTTTGATGTCGAAGTCTGCCATATCAATGAATATCTTTTGTCATTGTGAGTATATTTTTTCCTGATGAACGGGAATAGGTGACTTCTGTCATCAGTTGTTTGACCAGATAGATCCCGAGACCTCCGATAGGCCGCTCTTCCGGCGGGAGGGTAATGTCGGGTTCCTTCATTTCCAGCGGATTAAAAGGTGTGCCTTTATCGGTGATGACGATCGTCAGCTGTTTGTTCCCATAGTTCATATCGATGCGTATATCCTGATCTTTTTTATCCGGGTAGGCATATAATATGACATTGGTCACCACCTCCTCGAGAGCCAGTTTGATTTGCATCGTCAACTGCTCTTCCAGTCCGTAAGCGGAGGCGTGCAGGTCCAGAAACTCATACAAACGGGTGAGCTGCTCCAGTTCGTTCTTTATGTGTAACGTGTTTATCATCTGCCGGTACGGGGCGCTTAGGATTCGATGGTAAGGAAAGAAGAGAAACCGGTGATATTCAGGATGTCTATGATATCCTGTTGCAGGTTTCTCAGACGGAAAGTACCGTTTTTTGCTTTCATACCTTTCTGCAGGGTCAACAGTAAACGAAGTCCGGCGCTACTGATATAAGTGAGCTCCGTTCCATCGAGTACTACAGTATGTACATCTTCTGCAAGTATTTTAGTGATCTCTTTTTCAAAATCAGCAGAAGTAAGCGTGTCTAACTGACCGGAAAGGTTGATGATTGTTTCGTTTCCGTTTTTTACTGTGATCTTCATATATTGTTTTTGTTCTGATTTCTATTACAACAAAAGTATAGATAATCATTTAGTTGGACAAGTTATTTAGGGCTTTTGTACGGATCATAACGGAAATAGGCGGAAGGTATATAGGTTGGTCGTATCGGTATGCCGATATGTTTCACTTTTCGTTGTGATAACAGTGCTTTGCCACGATGATGTCATAGCAGTGCCAATACTATGGCACAACACTGCCACAGTAATGGCAGAGTTTTGCCAAAGCATTGGCAGAGTCCTTTCTTCAGGCCGAAAATCCTTATAGGTAAGGAGTCCGGCCTGACAACACTATGTACTATTTCCTGATCAACCGGCTGATACCTCTCGCTATCTCTCCGATCCAGAGAACCAGGGAGCTTAAACCGATAATGACACCCCAGTCTTTCAGGGATAAAGGCACTACGCTGAACATCTCTCCGCCGAACGTAACGATCAGATACTGGCCGATGATGATCAACAGGGCGACGAACAGGAAGCTCTTGCTTTCTTTCAGGTTTGCAAAAGCGGAACGGCCTTCCATGAATGCTTTCGCATTGAACATATTCCAGAACTGAAGCATCACGAAGAAGCTGAAGAACCAGGATAAGTCGTGCGGCGTTAATCCGGTCTGGGCATGGAAGTAATATAAAACGCCCATCAGGATCACAACAAAAGCGATACCTACTCCGAAGATGTTGTAAGCCATCGGGCGGGTAATGATAAAGTCGCCGTTTTTACCACTGCGGCGGGGTTTATCTTTCATTACCCGCTCGTTAGGAGGTAATGATGCCAGTGCTCCGGCGGCAAATGTATCCATGATCAGGTTTACCCACAACATCTGTGTGATGGTAAGCGGCGATTCGGTGCCGAACAGGGAACCCAGTAATACGATCAGACAAGCGGCCACATTGATGGTAAGCTGGAATAAAAGGAACTTCTGTATGTTACGATATAAAGAGCGTCCCCACATGACGGCACGGGTAATGCTGCCGAATGAATTGTCCAGGATGGTAATGTCGCTGGCTTCTTTGGCAACAGAGGTCCCGTCACCCATAGACAAACCTACCTGGGCGGCTTTTAAAGCCGGGGCATCGTTCGTACCGTCGCCGGTTACGGCAACGACAGCTCCTTTTTTCTGTAATAATTGTACCAGGCGTTGTTTGTCGGTCGGACGGGCACGGCACATGATCTTCAGGTCGAGCACGCGGTCGAGTGCTTCTTCGTCCGTCAGTGCTTCGAATCCAGGGCCGGTAATAATGTTGCGGTCGGTGTCTTCCGGTTTCCATGTACCGATCTGACGACCGATCTCACGGGCAGTACCCGGTGTGTCGCCTGTGACGATCTTGACATCGATACCGGCATTCAGACAGCTTTGTACGGCTGTCGGAACATCTGCACGGACAGGGTCGGAGATGGCTACGATACCTAGATAGGTCAGGTCGGTACCATGCAAACGTCCGTTGACGAAATAAGCATCATCCTTCCCGTCTTCAATGACCTGGTAAGCAAAGCCTAATGTACGCATCGCCTGGTTCTGATAGTCCAGTAATTGTTTTTCGATGTCTGCCTTGCAGGCTTCAACCGTTTTGTAAGTACCGTCGGCTGCCACCCTCTGGCAGTTGGCTAGAACAATTTCGGGGGCACCTTTCACATATAATACTTTTTTACCTGACAGAGGCGACTGTACTACTGTGGCCATATACTTCCGTTCGGTAGAAAACGTAAGCTGTGCTAAAACCGGGGCTTCTTCGCGTAATGTCAGATAGTTTTGATTCTGACTGTTCAGCCAAAGCAGTAAAGCGGCCTCGGTTGGATTACCTAGTGTTTTCACCTTATCTTCCGAAAAGTCGAGATAAGCGGTCGAGTTAACGGAAATGCCTTCTTTGATGAGGTTGCTCAACTCGTCATCTCCCAATTTCTGATCTTTGAGATTGTAGAAGTTCGTTTGGTAAACCTGCATCTGGTTTTGTGTCAACGTACCCGTTTTATCCGTACAGATCACCGTTGTCGCTCCCATGGTCTCACAGGCATGCATCTTGCGGACCAGGTTGTTCGTCTTAAGCATGCGGTTCATGCTCAGGGCAAGACTCAGGGTTACACTCATCGGCAGACCTTCCGGAACGGATACGACGATCAGCGTTACTGCTACCATAAAGATATTCAGAATATGCGAGATCAAGTCCATTACCGGCATACCGGAGGATGTCATCAATAATTTTGCGAGTAAGGCAATGAAGGTAAGTCCGGCAACCGTGTAGCCACCTTTGCTGATGACACCGGCAAGCCCTTTGAGCTGTATCTGTAGCGGTGTTTCCACGTCGCTTTCTATCTGCGAGCCTTCATATACTTTTCCGTAGCCGGTGGCGTCGCCTACCAGCTCGACTTTCATCACTCCATGTCCGTCGACAACCGTTGTGCCGCGCATCACCATGTTGGATGGATAGGTCGCTTCGTGATCGAATTCGGCCTCGTTGGTGGTCTTGCTGATGATCGGTTCGCCTGTTAATGTCGATTCATTGATCTGTAGAGAGATAGCTTCCAGCAGATGGCCGTCGGCAGGAATTTCCTCCCCGGTTTCCAGTACGACGATATCACCGACAACGACTTCTTTTTTAGTTACCTGGCAAATATTCCCTTCACGGATCACTTTGACGAGCGTATCGTCGTTTACGGTATTTAATACATCGAACGCTTTGTTCGCTTTCATTTCGAAGAAGAACCCGACACATGATGCCAGCATGATGGCAAAGAAGATACCGATCGGTTCGAGGAAGGCTGTAAAACCTTTCGCTTCCGGTCCCCAGCAATGTACGCCGGCAATAATCATGGATAGCAGCCAGGCTACCAACAGGATCTTAATGATCGGGTCGTTAAACTTTTCAAGGAACTGGCTCCAGAGAGAGGCTTTCTCCGGAGGTGTGAGGATATTTTCGCCGTGAAGGCGCCTGCTTTCTTCAACTTCTTGTTTGGTTAATCCCTGATACTGATGTTTTTTCTCCATAAATTTGTTTAATCTGATTCAGAAAATGAGTCAGCAAATTACGTAAAGTTGGCGGACATACGCAAGTGCTTTGGTTTTTAATTGATGATGTAATTTATTATTTTATGTGCTAGTGTTTTAGGAAAATGGCAGAGTAATGGTTTGTTAACCTCTTGTTGTGTTAAATTAACGGGTTGGATATAAACTTTTGGCTTCTCTAATTGTCTTATATATAAAAGGAGAATTGTGTGTTAGTATTTAAGGTTATGAAGAATGTTAGGTTATTTTGGTTAATAGGGATTGTCCTTCTATTTGCAGGGCAATCCCTTTATGCTCAAAGTAAAAAAGAAAAGAAAGAGCAGAAAGCCAATGAAGTGAAAGAATTAATAGATAGTAAACGGTTTACAGTGAATGTAAATCGTGCGATACCCATGGGAGGACGTTCGGTTAATCTGACTTCTCCCTACTCTTTGGAAATGCGCGGTGACTCGGTTATTTCCTATCTTCCTTATTTCGGAAGGGCATATTCGGCTCCTTATGGTGGCGGTGACGGGTTACGTTTCGAAAAATCAATTACCGATTATCAATGTTCTTTTAATAAGAAAGGAACCGCTCAAATACAGTTTCGTACCCGAAGCGATGACGATACGTTTGCATTCAATGTGCAGGTGTTTTCAAATGGCTCCGCGACAATCAATGTGACGCCTGTCAATAAACAGAACATCACATTCTATGGGGAACTGGCTCCTGAGAAAAAGGAATAAATAATCGTCCTTGCCGTGCATTTCTTTCGGCAATACGCTTATTGACCTTCGCTGTGAATTCGAAGTTCTTAAGTCCCCAGTCGGGAGCGATCAGCAGCTCTTTGGGGGATTGCGATACAAACCTCTCTATTACAATAGAGGGGTTTAATTTTTCTATGAAGTCGATCACCAGGTCGATGTATTCGTCGGCCGTGTACAGATGGAACTCTTCCGGGTGTTCGGCATATTCTTTCGCCATGCGGGTGTTGCGTATCAGTTGCAGTTGATGTAGTTTCAGCGTCGTGACCGGTAAAGCGGATAACCGGTCGGCATGGTGTATTATTTCTTCCCGGCTTTCTCCCGGCAAACCTAGGATCAGGTGGCCCCCCGTATAAATACCTCTTTCCGCTGTCCGCCGGATAGCTGTTTCCGATTCCCTGTAGGTATGTCCGCGGTTGATGCGAAGCAACGTTTTGTCCAGCGTACTTTCCAGTCCGTATTCTATCATCACGAACTTTTCTTTGGAAAGGTCTGTGAAATAATCCAGTAGGTCATCCGGCATACAGTCCGGACGTGTCCCGACGATCAATCCGACCACACCGGGGTGGGATAACGCTTCCTCATACTTCGCTTTCAGCGAACTCAGTTCGTCATATGTATTGGTATAAGCCTGGAAATAGGCGAGATACTTCATTTCCGGATATTTATGGGAGAAGAAACGGATGCCTTCTTCCAATTGTTCGGTCACACTCTTTTCCGTATGACAATATTCCGGACTGAACGTCTGGTTATTACAATAAGTACAACCTCCCCATCCCTTCGAGCCGTCGCGGTTCGGACAGGTAAAGCCTGCGTTTATGGAGATTTTCTGTACTTTATAAGGGAATACTTTCCGTAGGAAATCTCCGAAATCGTTATAAGGTTTTACGTTTTCCATGCGGCAAAGGTAATTTATAATGGTTAATGACCAATGTCCGGTGGTTAATTTAACGATAAAATATCCCGGAAACACTATCCGGGTACATAATTTACCTTTAACGGCTAAGGGTTTACCATGAGAAAATACTACCTTTGCAGCCTATTCAAAATAAAAAATAGTATTCATGAAACGATTGGGTGTTGGTTTCTTGCTTTCATTGGCGATAATTGGAAGCGTATCTGCTCAGAATGGGAGCAAGCGTGTAGATTTAAAAGAAATTACAGATGGAAAGTTCCGTCAGGTAACCGCTATTGGTGAAATGCGGTCATTACCGGATGGCGAGCATTATACGGCAATGAATAAAGACCGTAGTATGATTATTAAATACTCCTATCGTACAGGTAATCCGGTAGACACTTTGTTCAATGCCCGGACGGCCCGTGAATGTACGTTTGATGATTTTGACGGCTATGATATCAGTAGTACAGGCCATCATATACTGGTTTGGCGGGACACCGAGCCGATTTACCGCCGTTCTTTCAAAGCGATGGTTTACGATTATGACGTACGGCGTAACTATGTGAAACCGTTGTCCGATTCGAAAAATAAACAGATGATCCCGACTTACTCGCCGGACGGACGTATGTGTGCCTATGTGGTGGATAACAATATATGGGTTCGTAAATTTGATTTCGATACCGAAGTACAGGTAACTAAAGACGGTGAACTGAATAAGGTGCTGAACGGTATTACCGATTGGGTATATGAAGAAGAATTTGCCGTTACGAACCTGATGGCCTGGTCTCCGGACAGCGAATACCTGACTTATGTCCGTTTCGATGAAAGTGAAGTGCCCGAATATTCCATGCAGATGTACGGCAATGGCCTGTATCCCGGATATTACAATTTCAAATATCCGAAAGCTGGAGAGAGCAACTCGAAAGTGACGGTTCATTCTTATAGTGTAGCAACGAAAGATATCAAAGAACTGAAAATACCGGTGGAAGCGGATAGCTATATTCCCCGGATTACGTTCACAACTAATTCGGATCAGTTGGCTGTCATGACTTTGAACCGCCAGCAGAATCTTTTCAATATGTATTATGTAAATCCGAAGAGCGGCGTATCGCGCCTGATCCTTCGTGATGAAAACAAATGCTATGTCGATTCCGAATGGTTGACTTCGATCCATTTCAATCCGAATGGATTTACGTATGTGAGCGAACAGGATGGTTATTCCCATATCTACCTGTATTCGCCGACAGGAGTTATGCAGCGCCAGGTGACGAAAGGCAATTGGGATGTGACCCGTTTGATCGGATATGACGATGTTGCCAAGGTAGTATATTACGAGTCGGCAGAAGAAAGCCCGTTGCGCCGTTCTGTCTATAAAATAGACCAGAAAGGTGTCAAGACGAAGCTGTCGGAAAGCGAAGGTACGAACAGCGCCGACTTCAGTGCTAACTATGCCTATTTCGTAAATAACTATTCGAATGCCAACACGCCTGCCGTGATCACCGTAAATGAAACGAAGTCGAAGAAAGTGTTGCGCGTGCTGCAGGACAATGCAGCCTTACGCGAAAAACTGGCAAGTACATCATTCTCCAAAAAAGAATTTTTCAAGGTGCATACAGCTTCTGATATAGAGCTGAATGCCTGGATCGTAAAACCGGTGAATTTCGATGAATCGAAGAAATATCCGGTACTGATGGTGCAATATAGCGGACCTAATTCGCAACAAGTACTGGATAAATATGGTTTTGACTGGGAGCATTACCTGGCTGCGAACGGAATTATCGTAGTCAGTGTGGATGGCCGGGGAACCGGTGCACGTGGTGAAGCCTTCCGCAAATGTACATACCTGCGGATGGGTGAATTGGAATCCAGAGACCAGGTGGAAGCCGCACAGGCTTTGGGCAAACTGCCATACGTCGATGCAAAACGCATTGCCATCTGGGGCTGGAGCTTTGGCGGATATAATACATTGATGTCGATGAGCGTGGGTAACGGTACATTCAAGGCCGGTATCGCTGTCGCTCCTCCGACAGACTGGAAATATTATGACTCGGTATATACCGAACGTTTTATGCGTACGCCTAAAGAAAACTTCTCGGGCTATGCTGCAACTTCACCGATCCGGCTGGCAAAAGATTTACAAGGTAAGCTGTTGCTGGTACACGGAACTGCTGATGATAATGTACACTTCCAGCAGACGATGGATTATGCAGAAGCATTGGTACAAGCCGGTAAACAGTTCGATATGCAGGTTTACAAAGACCGTAATCATAGTATTTACGGAGGAAATACCCGATATCATCTGTATACCAGGATGTCTAACTTCTTATTTGATAACTTATAATGTCAGAACATGTGAGAAAGCCGGATTGGTTAAAGATCCGGCTTGGTGGGAACGAGCAGTTTACAAAGACGAAAAGTATTGTTGAGTCGCATTGTCTGCACACCATTTGTACGAGCGGCAAATGCCCGAATATGGGAGAATGCTGGAGCCGGGGAACGGCTACGTTCATGATAGCGGGTGAGATATGTACCCGTTCCTGCCGCTTTTGTAATACGCTAACAGGCAAGCCGCTGCCGCTGGATCCGAAAGAACCGGCCAATGTGGCGGAAAGTATTCGCCTGATGAACTTAAAACACGCAGTGATAACGTCGGTCGATCGTGACGATTTGCCCGACCTGGGAGCCCGGCATTGGGTTGATACGATCCGGACAATCAAAGAGGTAAACCCGGATACGACGGTAGAAGTTCTGATACCTGACTTTCAGGGACGCCTTGATCTGGTCGATCAGGTAGTGGCTGCTGCTCCCGAAATCATATCGCATAATATGGAAACAGTGCGGCGTATCAGTCCGCAGGTTCGTAGTGCCGCCAAATACGATGTCAGTCTGGCTGTCCTGTCACGCATTGCAAAACAGGGTGCTACGGCAAAAACCGGTATCATGGTCGGCCTGGGAGAAACCCCCGGAGAGGTGTACGAACTGATGGACGATGTGTTGGCGGCAGGTGTTTCCGTATTAACAATTGGTCAATATTTACAACCATCCAGAAAAAATATTCAAGTAACCGAGTATGTGACTCCCGAACAGTTTAATGTCTATAAATCAATTGCTTTGGATAAAGGATTTCGTATGGTAGAGAGCGCTCCGCTGGTTCGTTCCTCTTATCACGCAGAAAAGCATGTTTAATAACGAAAACTTTTAACACATTGAGTTGTTATATATTTAAAGTGCGAAGAAAGGGGGAAAGGGTATGAACAAAGTTAAGAAAGGTTTAGACAATCAAGCCATTGGTCTGTTGCCATTGTTGCTTTTTATGTTTTTGGATAATTATTTTTCTTATCTGTTGTCTTTCATTATCGGCGTTACCTTTTGTTTTGTATGTATTTTTCTTTATCAGGTATTGAGTAAGGATAAAGTGTATCAATTTTTATTGTTACCTTCAGCTATTACGCTGGTGTTGTATTCTGTCTTTCTCTGCCTGAAACTGGAACCCGTACTATTCATTTATTCTCCGTTGATTACGGAGGTGTTGTTGGTTGTGGTACTTGCGTTTATCGGTTTTAGCCGACGCTCTGTACTGAAAAAGATAAGAACATCGACACACCCGACTTACAAACGGACTTTGATGCGTACTACGTTAAATGAGTTTTATTTCATTGCCCAGTTGGTTCAGAATTTGTATACATTACATCTATTTGCCATTTTGGTATACAGTATCCTGCCGGATACGATGCAAAGTGTGCGCGTGGAACGTTTCCTTTACAGGGAACTGGGGGTATTGATCGGGGTGCTGGTCATTCTTTATGAACAGATACGCTTATCGTTGATGCAAGGTAGTTTGCAGAAAGAAATGTGGTTGCCGGTGTTGAATGACGGAGGAAAAGTCATCGGTTGTATTGCGCGTTCGGTTAGCCGTTCGTTACCGAAGAAATACTATCATCCGATCGTCCGCGTTGCAGTTATCCATAACGGAATGCTTTATTTGATGAAAAGGAGTAAAGATGCATTCGTATCGCCGGATACGATCGATTATCCTTTCCATAGTTATGTATTGTTCAGGCACAGTATCGAAAGTACGGTGCGTGAATCGGTAGGTGAACTTGCTGGACAGCAGGATGTGAATCCTCGTTTCCTCATTCGCTATACGTTTGAGAACGAGAAGGTGAAACATCTGGTATCGCTTTACGTGATTTGTCTTCGTACGGAAGAGCAGCTGAGTCAATGCAAGCGGGCAGGTGGAAAGCTCTGGACTGCCAAGCAAATAGAAGAGAATCTGCATACCGGCGTATTCAGCGAATACTTCGAGCAGGAGTTCTCTTATCTTCAGAATACGATCTTGTTGGCAGAAAACTTCTGCTGTGGTAAGTAACCGGGTATCCTTTAACGGATACCCAGTTCGATCACTTCGAGGTCTTTTATATTTTTGCCGTCGATGACGAAACGGATCAGGGTACGAACCTGATGGAAACCGCTTTTACCGGCGGCTCCTGGATTGATATACAGGCAATTCAGGTACTTGTCAAATGCAACTTTAAGAATGTGCGAGTGACCCGCTATGAACAAATTCGGGCGAGTATCGTACAAATCTTTGCGGATAGCCGGGTTGTAACGGCCCGGATAACCGCCTATATGCGTCATCATCACATGTACGTCTTCCACTTTGAAATGAGCTACTTCGGGATATTCCAGCCGGAGTGATTGTCCGTCTATATTTCCATATACTGCCCGGAAAGGTTTCAAAGCAGCCAACCGTGCCGCCAATCCATCCGAGCCTATATCACCTGCATGCCATATTTCATCGCATTCCGAGAAATATTCTGCATATTTATCATCCCACCAGGCATGAGTATCTGAGAGAAGTCCTATTTTAATCATGTTTGCGTTGTTATGTTCATGCTGTTGTCTAAAACACTGCAGATATCTTCTTGATATGATTCAATTTTTCCAGCAAAGAACTGTTTTTGCGTGCTATTTCTATGTTCATGTGATTGCTCTTTGATTTTACAAAGATATTATAAAACGATGAAGTTCGCAAAAATAGCGAGTCGAGATTGTCCTAAGCTTTCGTCTGCTTTTGGAAAATTGATTGTGGCAAAATGGTTCTAAATATCTTGTTTGTGTATTAATATGTTGAAAATTTAAACAAATGGATGGCGGCTGACTCTTTTGGAATAACACTTTTAGAGTATTTGTTGTTACAATAATTAACAAATATCATCCTGAATCATTTTCTAAAACTTATTTTAAAGAAATTGCCACTTCGTTTAAAACGAATTTTTTTTCAATTTAAATGAATAAGTGGTTTGTTTAAGATGAAATAAATGTTAAAATAGGTTGTTTTAGAGATACGTTGATGCCTTTATTAGCCTGGATTGTATGTTTTTTAGCAGTTCGTGGCCTCTGGAGCATTCGTGAAATGGGTGGAAAATGAAAAGATATAAGTAACGAGAATGTTGGTTTTATGAAACAAATAGATATAATAAGTTGTTGAATATTGTTTATGTGTTATTTTATTCCACTATAAGGTGTTCTTTCTGATAAATCCGAATATCTGGAGAATTGCGTAAAATCCATCTTTCCCATTCCTTTACCTGTATAACGTTTCATATGACTGTTGAAATAGCATTTTGACACATTGAATATTTAATCTTTTGTCTGTTTATCTTTTTTTCAAGAGATATGGATATGGCTAATATATGAATTGTTGTTTTTTATATTTGGATGTTTGCAAGAAAGTATTCATATCCATAAACATTCGTGCGGTTTCCGCATCGTGATGGTCGAAGAAAAGGTTTTTGCCTGTGTCGAGCGCGGCAATGGCGGTCATATCCTCGTCGGAAAGCGAGAAATCGAAGATGTCGATGTTCTGCTGCATCTCGATGCCATCGTTCAATTTTACTGTTTTCATGTTCTCTCCATATTAAATGATTCATTCAACGATTCCTATTTCCTGTGACCACATACCGATGTTGTCCGCATTGGGATTATTCGGGTCGTCCGGGTTATCCGGAGTGTCAGGCGTTTCTATTCCCGGTGTTTCAGGTTCGTTCCCATCTTCGGGTGAACAGGCTGCGAATGTCATGACAGCCGCAGCCATCATCAGATAAATCAAATACTTTTTCATACTATACTATTTTATGATTGATTGTTCCTATGTTGATCCGGGTGCAAAGTTAGATACGTCCGTCCATTTCGTTGGAATAAAAAAAGCGGTTCGAATTACCATTTTTTCAGAAAATGAATTAGAACAAACAAAGGATTCCGATTGCACAGATGCAAAAACCGAAATAAGTGTAGTTTCAGCCGAATTTCTTGTAAAGCCTTGCTGGAAAGTTCTCTCTAATTTTGCAAGGTCAAAGAATAAATGAAACATTTAAGAAATATGAAAAAGAAAATTATGGTATTGCTTTTAGGGTTGCTCTCTTTTGTGAATACCCCGTCTTTTGGGCAGGATACCCGTACAACTGTCGCTAATGTACCTATGGTACAACTGAATAATGGAACCTTTATGCCACGTTTCGGACTCGGTACTTTCATGGCATCCGTGGAAGATTGTAAACAGGCCTGTCTCGTGGCATTTAAGAACGGGTATCGGCATATTGATACCGCCCATGCTTATATGAACGAGCGTGGTGTCGGGGAAGCCGTCAAAGAAAGCGGTGTCCCTCGTGAAGAGATATGGATTACCAGCAAACTTTGGCCGACCGAATACGGCGAAGGCAAGACACTGGAAGCCATAGATAAAATGTTGTCCCGCTTGCAACTCGATTACATAGACCTGCTCTACGTGCATCAGCCTGTCGGCGATTTCTTAGGCGCATGGAAGGATATGGAAAAAGCCGTAGAAGCTGGCAAGGTTCGTGCGCTCGGGATCAGCAATTTTGATGCAAGCGATGAAGTGTTCCGTACCATTATGGACCGTGCCCGCATAAAGCCCGCTGTACTTCAGATCGAATGTCATCCTTACGCACAACGGTTGGAAATGAGGGAAAAAGTAAAACCGTATGGTATTTTGGTGGAATGCTGGTTCCCTTTGGGTGGTGCAATGTCAAACGGGGCTTTGCTGAGAGATCCGGCTATTCTTAAAGTTGCAGAGGCTCATGGCAAAAGTGCGGCGCAAATCATCTTACGCTGGCATATACAGGAAGGCTTTTCGGTAATCCCGGGTGCAACGAATCCTGCTTATATAAAAGAAAATATCGGAATATTTGATTTCACGTTAAGCGATGAGGAGATGGCGCAGATGCGATCGCTCAATAAGGAAAAACGTTTTTTCAATATGCCTCTCGGAGAAAAGGCGGATGTGTACCTGAAAATGCAACTACCGGATTGACAAAACTATAATAACAGAAAAATGAAATACAGAACATTAGGAATGAGCGGATTAAGAGTATCTGCCATCGGATTGGGTTGCATGGGCATGAGCCATGCCTACGGCGCACCTGCCGATAAACGGAAAATGACAGAACTTCTCGCCGATGCCGTGGATATGGGTTACACCTTCTTCGATACCGCCGAAGTATATGGCACAGCTGACCGTCCGCATGATAACGAAGAACTCTTGGGCGAAGCCCTGCGGTCTTACCGTGACAGCATCGTTCTCGCCACGAAATTCGGACTTGCTTTCGACAAGCCTGAAGCCGTAGGACCTCACGCACTGATACCCGACGCACGCCCTGAAACTATCCGTCGCTCGGTGGAAGAATCGCTCCGTCGCTTGCGCACCGACCGCATCGACCTCTACTATCAACATCGTATGGACTCGAATATTGAACCGGAGGCAGTGGCGGAAGTAATGGCAGATCTCATCCGTGAGGGTAAAATCCTGCATTGGGGTATTTCGGAGACAACAGAAGAATACCTGCGCCGTGCTCACCGTGTCTGCCCGGTGACGGCGATACAGAACCGCTTTTCAATGATGGCACGCTGGCACGAGCCGCTATTGCCCGTTGTCGAAGAGCTCGGCATCGGTTTCGTGGCGCACTCGCCCCTTGCTAACGGTTTGCTGTCCAACCGTTATACTGCTGATACGCCTTTTGACCCTGCGACCGACTATCGCGCCTCAATGCCGCAATACCGCCGGGAAAGTTTCGAGAAGAACCGTATGCTGTTCTCCCTGCTCGAACAGTTGGCAGACGAACATCATGCCACCGCCTCCCAAATCTCGCTGGCGTGGATGATGAACAAGCGTCCGCCTATTGTCCCTATTCCCGGCACACGTCATTTGTGTCGGCTGAAAGAGAACATCGGTGCGGCGGACATTCATCTGACCGACGAAGAGGTAAAGACAATAGACGCGGCACTCGATGCAATGGAGATGAGTGAAGTATTCGGAGGATCACCCATAAAGAAGTAGGATATGAAACCGAAAATAATGTAAAGGGAGACTGAAACCTGTTTTCTATCTTTGCAATGTTATTCGTTAATATATAAGTGAATGAGAATGAAGAAGATAATTACAACCGTATTGTGTGCGACAATGGCTGTATGCAATACATTAAATGCACAGGAAACAATGAAAGAGAACAAAGCATTTGCTGTGGCTGACAAGTCGAATTTCCAAAGCCACAACAGCAATCCGTGGGGATTGGTCTATACCGATGCCCTTACCGAGAACAAAGAGCGGGCTGTAAACATTCATCCCATCACATACGACCTGAACGGGTTAAAAATCGCCGCCAATGTTTATACCCCGGCAGGATATGACCCGGCGAAAACCTATCCTGCCCTTGTCGTGGCACATCCCAACGGAGGGGTAAAGGAGCAGGTTGCAGGACTTTACAGCCAGCGTATGGCGGAAGCAGGTTACATCTGCCTTGCCTTTGATGCTGCCTATCAAGGGGCGAGCGAAGGCGAGCCGCGCAACACGGACAAACCTGCTTATCGTATTGAGGATATTCATCGTGCTGCCGACATTTTGGCGCAATATCCGGGTGTGGATGCAGGACGCATCGGCATACTCGGTATTTGTGGCGGCGGCGGTTATACACTAAAAACAGCGCAGACTGATAAGCGTTTCAAGGCTGTTGCCACATTGAGTATGTTCAACACGGGGTTGGTGCGCCGCAACGGTTTCCTCGATTCACAAATCAACCAAGTGCAGGAACGTCTTGTCGATGCCTGCGCCGCCCGTCAAAAGGAGGCTGAAGGCGGTGAGGTGGAATATGTCGGCGACATGAGCGGTATGACACCGGAGCAGGCGACAAAACTTCCGTTCGACCTCTATCGTGACGGATACGAATATTATCTCCAAAGTCATGCTCACCCCAATTCAACATTCAAGTACACCAAAAGTAGCCTTGTGGATCTTTTTGCATTCGATGCGAGCGAAGGTATGTATCTTATCAACCAACCGCTGTTGATGATTGCAGGAAGTATTGCCGACACGTTCTACATGACCGAACAATGTTACAGCAAGGCAACCGGTACACAGAACAAGGAACTATTTCTTATCCCCGGCGCAACGCACATCAAAACCTACTATGTGCCGGAATACGTGAATCTGGCGGTGGATAAGTTGACGGAGTTTTTCGGAAAGAACCTCTGATCCGTGATAGCGTAATGAAAAGAGCAGCTATCTATATGGTCGTAAGCCTTCTTGTTGGGGTTTTGACCGCTTGCGCTGACCCCGAAGAAAGTACGGCGGAGTAGGCGGTCAATGCCTTTCGTGGTTTCGTGATGTGCTTGCCCAATCCAACGGAACGCGGTATGGTAAAGGCCACCGGCATGGGACGTTAGGGAATTGGTTCCTAACGCTACGATGGTTGATGGTTACAGCATTTCGCATAACAATACGGCGACTTCGAGAAACGGAATTTTGAACCGGTTGCGAACGATCAATATTATACGATAAACCATTGAAATACTGTTAAAAACAGAAAAACTTGCAGTCGTCATCAATGCGATTGCAAGTTTATTTCGTATTTATTCCTATTTTTGTATTTGAGGAATTAAACGGATATGGCATGGAATATCAGAAAGATATAATCGTTGCTGACAGGCTCGGTATTGTGAGGACAGATTCCGAAGAGGAGTATTTGGCTCATTTGCTTTGTTTGGGAGGAATGTGCCGTTACCGTTTCAACGAACGGGATTTCGAATTGCACGTTGGGGACTTGTCCATCATCCGCAAACGGAAAATGATAGAAAAAATACAACCGTCGGACGACTTCCGGTGCAAGATAATCTATGCGAAACCCGGTTTCATTGAGTTATGTACGCCGCAAAGTAATTATGGGATGAAAGGCTCACTGGCGCTTTTCCTCAATCCCGTCATGCATTTGACACCTGAACAGCAGATTGTATGTCGTCGTGATTTCGAAATATTAGAATTCAGAATCCGGGATACGGAGCATCTGTTCTACCGTGAGGTACTGGTAAATGCCATGCAGACAGCTATTCTCGACTTCTTCGATTTCCATGCCCGCATCTATGGTGATAGCGATATTTCCACTCAGAATGCCTCCATCATGAATCGTTTCCTAAAAATGTTGGAAGAAGGTACATATCGTGAACATCGGGAAGTAACTTATTATGCCGATTGCTTGTGTGTAACATCCAAATACCTCTCTGAAGTATCGAAGAAAGTAAGCGGATATGCCGCCAACTACTGGATTAACCGTTATACGGTACTCGACATAACCCGCTTACTCCGTGATAAATCATTGACTTTCGTCCAGATTTCCGATATGTTCGGTTTTTCATCTCCGGCCTATTTCAGTCGCTACGTGCAACAGAATTTAGGAGTCAAACCGTCGGATTACAGGGAATAACCATCTTTTTAATTCTTGTATAATCGGTAAAAATCACAGTTTTTACCGATTTTTTTGTATTACCGCTTTTTTCATTTCCACTACCTTTGCGGTAGTAATAATTAAAAATCAGAGCGATATGAAATCATTGGTCATTACAGTGCTGATGTTTCTTACTTTAACAGTCGGAGCAAATGCACAGGAGAATCAGAAAGTATTTACTGCCGAAGAACAGGAGATAGTCGATTTATCAAACAACAAATGGGACTGGATGGCGGAGAAAAATATAGAGAAGCTGGCAGAACTGTTCCATGAGAACTCGCAGTTCGTCCACATGGGTGGCTATTGGGGCAAGCAGGAGGAACTGAACACTATCCACACGGGTGGCATTTGGTATAAGAAAGCCGAGGTACACGATGTGCAGGTGAAATTTGCGTCAGGAACGGCAACTGTTTATAGTAGGATTCATTTGAACTCGGTAGTCGGTGGTAATGCCGTGCGCTTTCCGTTTATCGTAACGGAAGTCTATGTAATGGAAAATGGTAGGTGGCAACTATCTACGCTTGCCTTTACAAAAACTTTAGGTGAATAATCAAACAAGAAACAGACATGAGAATCAAGAATTTATTTTTTGCAGCCATGTTGTCTATATTATCCGTCTTTGCGTATGCGCAGACTGCAGAAACATTCCGCCAGCCTTATCCGCTCGGCGATAAATTATCACCGAATCCGAATTTCATGGGTGAAGTATGGCTCGCATCATTGAGCGAACAAAAAGAACTGAATGTCCCGATGGTAAACGTAACCTTTGAGCCGGGATGCCGGAACAGTTGGCATTCGCATAAAGCTGGGCAACTCTTGATAGCAACCGCAGGCATCGGCTACTATCAAGAGAAAGGACAACCTGCCCGCCGCTTGTTTCCGGGCGATATCGTAGAGATTGCTCCCAAAGCAGGCTATGCGATATTCGCTCCGACCATCGAGCGATTCCTTAAAGAACATTTGTTTGCGGATATTTTCGAGCGCGACTTGCTAACCTATCGGGAGCGCGAACTCGCTACGGTGTCTATCCTTGCAGGTGTAGGAGGTGTAGAGCCGATGTTCAAGAGCCATGCGGCGATATGCCTGCATCTCGGTCTTACCGACAAACAACTCTCGGCATTGCTGAACATCGTGGAGGTGAATATCGGCAAAACCTATTCGGAACCGCTTCGCGGAGTGTTGAACCAATTAACGGAAAAGAAATGAAGAAAATGATTTTATTGGCATTGTTGCTGCCTCTTGCGGCAATAGCCGAAGCACAGAATATAACGATAGCCAAACAAGGCCATTTTTCGGTGGGTGGACAAACAATCCAGCGACCGGGAACATACGATAACAGTAAATTTGTCGGCTGGGCAGAACAGGAAGAAACCGGGCAGAGTTATCGTGCAGACCATGCTTTCGTGGACTATCAGATTTCTGCCGATAGCAAAAAATATCCGCTCGTCTATGTGCATGGTTACGGAGGTTCAGGCATTTGCTGGCAGATGACACCTGACGGCAGGGACGGATTTGCCACATTGATGCTACGCCGGGGTTGGAACAGTTATGTGGTGGATCTTCCCGGTCGCGGACGGGCAGGAAGAACATCGGTAATGACAACTGTCAAGCCGATAGCCGACGAGATGTTCTGGTTCGATATATGGCGCATCGGCATTTGGCCGAACTATAACAAAGGCGTACAATTTCCGCAAGACTCCGTATCGCTTTCTCAATTCTTCCGTGAAATGACACCCGATTTAAGCAATCATCAGTTGGATGTTCCCGCACTCGGTGCATTATCCGAGCGTATAGGTGATCATATACTTGTAACTCATTCGGCAGGAGGCTTTCCCGGTTGGATGGCAGCTATACAGAATACGGAGGTTAAAGGCATCGTTTCGTATGAGCCGGGCGGTTTCGTATTCCCAGAAGGTGAAGTGCCGGAACGTATCGACGGGCTGACGGGCGGTGTCGCCGGAACACCCGTTCCTCTGGAACAATTTAAACGGCTCACGGAAATACCCATCGTCCTTTATTTCGGTGACTATATACCAGAAACGCCTTCCCTGAATTTAGGCGACGAGAATTGGCGTGTACGCCTTCAGATGGCCCGAAAATTTGTGGAAACGATAAACAGGCATGGAGGAAATGCCACATTAGTAGAACTACCCAAAATCGGTATTTATGGCAATACGCATTTTTTGATGCAGGATTTGAATAATGACAAGTTGGCGGAATTACTCAACGAATGGTTAATAGAAAATGAGCTTTCAAAATAAAAATAGAGGATGCAGCAGGACGATGAGAGAGAAAAGAGACGGAAATAAAGAACAGAAAATGAAAGTGTCAGTGATATTTGTGAATTACTGCCACTTTGTTTTCTTAATAGGTGGAAATACGTTACCTGTTCCGCTTTACTCTATGCAGAAATCGCTTATAAACAGCATAATAAATCTGAAATATAGAATTGTATCCATATCGTTCCTCATTGTTATACTATTTTTCTTCAAAAAAATATTGCTCAATAGATTACAATTAGATTTCTTGTTTCACGAAAGAATCGTTAGACTATCTTAAAAAGGTAAATAAAAAAAGAAAAGAACTCATATTCGTTGGATTTTATAGAATTATGAGTTAAAAAGGAGGATCGGACAGCTCTTAACAGGGGTTGTCCGATTTTTGTATAAGTATCTATTTCTTTTATTCTGCAAAAGTCTCTATATTTACGCAACTAAGAATAGAATACGATGGAGAATTCATATAAATACTTTAAGCGCGACATTAGTTGGCTCTCTTTCAACTACCGGGTTTTACTGGAAGCGGAAGACGATGCGCTGCCTATCTATGAGCGGATTAAATTCTTGTCTATCTATTCTTCCAACCTGGAAGAATTTTACGAAATACGTGTGGCGGAGCATCGTGGGGTGATCATGAAAAAGAATTTCACCGAAGAAAGCGGTGCCGAGGCCGAAGAAGTGTTGACCGAGATAACAGATGAAGTGAACCGCCAGCAACGGGAGTATTACCGTATCTTTTCGGAAAAGATACTGCCGGAGCTGAATCGTCAGAATATTTATCTTTATCAGGGAAGCGAACCCGAACCTTTCCATGAAGAGTTCGTGCATAACTTCTTTAATGAAGAGGTCTTTCCGTTCCTGTCGCCCGTCATGATACAGGCAGGGGATATCCGTACGTTTATCCGCGACCGCCGTTTATACCTGGTGATCCGTATGATAAAGAAGAGCAAGCGGAAGTCGGAAGGCGACCAGGCGCCTGAGTACCATTATGCCCTGATGAAGATCCCTTATGCCAAAGTACCCCGTTTCATCGAGTTGCCGCAGCATGAAGGGAAGTTTTACATCATGTTCATCGACGATATTATCCGGGCGAATCTGGCAAATGTATTTCCGGGTTATGAGATAGACAGTTGTTATAGTATCAAGATATCCCGCGATGCCGATATTTATCTGGAGGATGAGAATGGGAATATCGTGGAAAGTATCCGTAAGAAGGTAAAGAAACGGAAGATCGGGGCGTTGAGTCGTTTTATGTACGACCGGGCGATGCCGGAAGATTTCCTTTCTTTTATATGCGATGCTTTCGGTATTACACGCGACGACCTGGTGGTTGGTGGGCGTTACCTGAATTTGCAGGACCTTGCCAAGTTGCCTAATCCGAAAGGGAAAGAGTTGGAACAGAAGGTCCCGGCACCTATGCGTGTGCCTTATCTGGATGAGAAAGGATCTGTATTCCGGGCGGTGAAGAAAAAAGATATTTTGTTGCATTTCCCTTATCAGTCGTTCGATTACCTGATCCGCTTTCTGATGGAGGCGGCTTTCGATCCGAAAGTGGATGAAATAAAAATCACCCAATACCGGGTGGCGGAAAACTCGGCGGTTATCAATACCTTGGTAAGTGCTGCACAGAATGGGAAAAAAGTGACGGTCTTTGTAGAACTGAAAGCCCGTTTTGACGAAGAAAATAATATGAGTACGGCCGAGCGGATGGAGAAGGCGGGGATACGTATAATATATAGTATTCCCGGATTGAAGGTGCATGCTAAAGTTGCTGTTATCATCCGGAAAGATTCGGAGGATGGGAACAAACGACGTGACTTTGCTTACCTCAGTACCGGAAACTTCAATGAGAAAACGGCACGTGTCTATTCCGATATGGCTTTACTCACCTGCAATGACGAGATCATTACGGATATAAACAAGGTGTTTGCCGTGTTGGAGGGTAAAATGTCGGAGCCTACTTTCCGCCATTTGCTGGTGGCGCGTTTCAATATGGTTCCTGAACTGATCCGTATGATTCACCGGGAGATCGAACATGTGAAACAGGGACGTAAAGGACGGATCGTGTTGAAGATGAACGGTCTGCATGACCAGAATATGATCAATGAGTTGTATCGTGCCAGCGAGAATGGGGTGGAGATCGATCTGATCGTGAGGGGTATCTGTTGCCTGGTTCCCGGCCAGCCTTATAGTGCAAATATCCGGGTAACACGCATTGTCGATATGTTCCTGGAGCATTCCCGTATCTGGTATTTCTATAATGACGGCAAGGAAGATGTCTATCTGACATCGGCAGACTGGATGCGCCGTAATCTGAACCGGCGTATAGAAACGGCTTTCCCGATACTGGTCCCGGAGATCAAACAGGAAGTAGTCGATATCCTGAAGATACAGATGCGTGATAATGTAAAGGCTTGCCTGATCGACGAACAGTTGCATAATAACTTCAAACATAACGATGAGCCGGTGAAAGTCCGTTCGCAGTTGGCTATCTATGAATATCTGAAAAATAAATAGTGAATGAACTGATATGGATAATCCTTCTTCCCTGACCTTTTTCTTGTTTTGTTTCTGCTGGGTGGCGCTGATAGCCGGTGCCGTATTGGGCTATATTATCGGTGTCCGTATGGCACGCAGCAAAGAACGTCACCGGCTTGTCAAGGAAAAGATCAGGAAGAATAAGGTGGCTATTTATCATTATCAGAAAGAAAAATACGATTATATCGGACAGATAAACCGCCTGGAAGAAGATCTGCGTAACCTGGCGGAAGAATCGGAGCTTTATAAAGAACGCATCGCCGATCTGGATTATTACCAGCGGAAGGTCCGGGAAAGCGAACAGATTATCGAACGTCTTTCGGTCGCATCGGAAGAAACGATCGAGTTGTCGGCAGATGCCTTTTCTTTATTGATCCAGCTCAAACAGGATCCTGTTCGTACCAATCTGACCAAGCCGGAGTGGAGAGAGTTGCTTCATACCACCGATCTTCTTTTCAATAATTTCCTGACGGAACTGAAACAGAAATCGGGTATAACCCGTCATGAGGAAGAAATTTGCTGCCTGATCAAATGGAACTTTCCCCGTAAAGATCAAATGGCTGTCTTTAATAATACCACTGATGCCCTGACCAAGTCGAAGAGCCGTCTGAAGAAACGGTTACAGCTGGACGATAAGACGGATTTGGACCAGTATATCCGGCTGTATCGATAAATTTTAATCCGTAATCTATTCTAATTGTCCAGCAAAGTATATCCCCTATAGAATATATTTGTTTGTATTTTATTGATATATAGTGTTTTGTCGCTTTTCTTATTTGTCCGGTACTCTTTCTTCCTCTCTTTCTTTTTCCCTCTTACCTTTGCTGTCATAAACAATTACCTTTGAAATGGAATAAAGAATAATGCTTATGAGAACACAATGTCTATTTACCGTTTACCTGTTAGGATTACTGACTTTAATGAGTTGTAATAGCTCCATCGTAGAGAAACGCGCAACTGGTCTGCCTTATGAAATTCTGGTCGTTATGACCAGGGAGGTGGGAGAAAGTGAAGTTGGCGAGTTGATAAAAGAGCAGTTAAATGCTTCGGTAGCAGGACTTCCTCAACCGGAACCCTCCATGCGGGTTACTTTTGTTCCCAAGGAAACATTCAATGGTCTGTTGAGATATGTCCGTAATATTCTTATTATCGATATTGATCCGGCTAAATATACGATGGTGGCGTTGAACGGTTATAAGGATGAGTGGGCAAAAAACCAGGAAGTGATAAAACTCAATGCTCCGTCCGTCCATGAACTGGTGACTTATCTGACATTGCATGATTCTGATATAGTCAATCATTTTTGCAGTATAGAAAAGGAGCGGCGTATCGCTATTTTAAAGGAGCATTACAGTAAACTAGCTATGGATAAAGCGCAGGAAAAATTCAATATCCATATCAATGTTCCTGAAGATATGACTTATTATAAAGATACCACCGATTTCCTGTGGGTATCGAATAATGCTAATATCGGGCGTGTCGATTTGCTGGTGTATTCTTTTCCGTATACAGATGAAAATACGTTTACGGAGGATTATCTGGTAGCTAAGCGCGATTCTGTTTTGAAGCAAAATCTACCCGGTGCTTTCCCCGATTCATATGTGGCAACCGAAACACGTGCCGGTCTGACTTATGAACCTATCATGCTGCATGAAAAATATTGCGGTGTGTTACGTGGTCTGTGGAAGATGGTAGGCGATAAGATGGGTGGTCCGTTTGTCAGCCATGCCTTTCTGGATACGAATAAACAACGTGTGATTGTTACCGAAGGACTAGTCTATGCTCCGGAAACAACCAAACGGAATTATATACGTAAGATCGAAGCGGCACTTTATACGACACGCCTGGATACGATATCGAGATAGTTGTTGGAGTTCGGTGACACTCTTCCACTAACGTTAGTGACACATCCCCACTAACGTTAGTGACACATCCCCACTAACGTTAGTGACACATCCCCACTAACGTTAGTGTCACACCTTCATCAACGTTAGTGTCGCATCCTCACCAACGTTAGTGTCATACCCTCATTAGTACTAGTGAGGCAAAGGCATTACCTTTTCTGCTGGTAGTCAATTAGCAATAATACCTGTTCGGGTATATATCCGGTACGAATACGCCATTCCTGCGGATAAAGGTTATTGGCACGGTTTCCGAGATGTTTGACAAAACCTAAAGGAAATCCCTGGTAGCAGACCAACACGTACCCTTTTTCTATTTCGGTGGGGAGAAGCAATGCTTCTTTTTTCAGGTATTTGATGGCATCATCCCAGCTTACTTCGACACAGGTGAAAGCATCTTTGTTCAGTGCCGTGTTTAACGCCAGCGAATGGGCCGGTAAAATATCTTTGCCTTTTATCTCTCCGATGCGGATTCCGGCAGATACGATTCGCAACTGGGTGGATAGCTGTTGCCAAGTGTCATAGTGGATGGCCGGTATGGCTTGTATCGTATCATTGAATATTTCCATCCGGAAGCTGTCAGGTTCCTGTATCCATTTATTTACAACAGGAGGGATGAGGGGAGTGGCTTTTCCTTTATCCTTCTTGTTTTTACTTTTAGGACGGATTATTTCATCGGCTTCGCCGGGTGCTTTACGCAGGGCGGCAAGGAAAAAACCTTCTCCTTTTGTTTTATGAGGGAAGAAACGGTAGACCGGGTGTGCATGGCGTAGCGGTCCGGTGATCTGCCACTCATCTTTGGTTGGAATGGACAGGGCTTCGGCTCCCAGTTCCTCTATTATATAATGTATATTGTCTTCGTCTTCTTCCGTATTGTAAGTACAGGTGCTGTAAATAAGCAGTCCGCCGGGTTTGAGTGCATTCCATATATCGTGGATGATACGGCGCTGGCGGGCGGCACAAAGGTTTACGTTTGCCACACTCCATTCGCCCGTGCTGTCGGTGTCCTTGCGGAACATTCCTTCGCCGGAACAGGGAACGTCGGTAACGATCACATCGAATAAATGTGTCAGGCGGCCGATCTCTTCCGGGTCGTTGTTGGTGACGATGCTATTCGGATTACCCCATTTGGTCATATTTTCAGCCAGGATATTGCTACGTGTACGGATTACCTCGTTGCTGACCAACAGGCTTCCTTCGGGTAAAAGGCTTATCAGATGAGTGGACTTCCCTCCTGGGGCGGCACAAAGATCCAGGCATTTGACCGGCCCGTCCACAAAGGTGCGAATGGCTTGTTCCAGAAACATCGACGAAGCTTCCTGTACATAATAAGCTCCTGCATGGAACTGTGGATCGAAGGTGAACGAAAGCCGTTCAGGCAGGTAATAGCCGGTTTCGCTCCAGGTGACCGGCGATGTTTCGGGTGTCTTTGTCCCTTTACGTTGATTTATACGGATACTGACGGGAACGTCCGCCTGTAATGCGGCTTCCAGTTTATCATATTCTTCACCTAATAAAGCACGGGTACGCGCGATAAATTCGATAGGAAGTGCCATCTTATTCTGTTTGTTTGCTGCAAAAATACTAACTTTGCAGAAAACTAACAGTATGCAAGCATCGCTTTTCCTTATACCGGTTACATTGGGAGATACCGAGCATCGCCGGGTCCTCCCTGAATATAATCATGAAATTATCCTGCAGATAAAACATTTTATTGTCGAAAATATACGTACCGCACGTCGTTTCCTGAAAAAGACGGAACCTTCTATCGTAATAGACGATCTGACTTTTTATGAATTGAATAAGCATACTTCTCCGGAAGATGTTACCGGTTATCTGGCTCCGTTGGCAAAAGGCGAACATGTGGGGGTTATATCTGAAGCGGGTTGTCCGGCTGTTGCCGATCCGGGAGCGGATGTAGTGGCGATTGCACAACGGAAGAATTACCCGGTTGTTCCGTTGGTAGGACCGTCTTCTATACTGATGTCTGTAATGGCTTCCGGTTTCAACGGACAGAGTTTTGCCTTTCATGGTTATCTGCCCATCGATGCATCGGAACGTACCAATACGATCAAAAAGCTGGAAGGGCGTATTTATTCGGAAAACCAGACACAGCTTTTTATCGAGACGCCTTATCGTAATAATAAGCTGGCGGAGGAACTGATCCGTACCTGTCGTCCGTCTACTAAGTTATGCATAGCTTCGGATATTACGTGTGAAGATGAATATATCCATACTCGTCCGGTGAAAGATTGGGCAGGGAAAGTTCCTGATCTGAGTAAGAAACCAACCATCTTTTTAATTTATAAATAATCTGTTATGGCAACTTTTCAGGCACATGAAACAGCAGTGATCGATCCCGGTTGTACGATCGGGGATGATACCCGTATCTGGCACTTCTCTCACATTATGTCGGGTTGTACGATCGGTGAACGGTGTAATATAGGGCAGAATGTTGTTATTTCGCCGGAAGTCGTCTTGGGTAATAACGTAAAGGTACAGAACAATGTATCTGTTTATACGGGGGTGACTTGTGAGGATGATGTATTTCTGGGACCTAGCTGCGTCTTTACGAATGTTATCAATCCACGAAGTGCCGTTAACCGAAAAGACCAATATATGAAAACGCATGTAGGTAAAGGAGCTACTATCGGAGCGAATGCAACGATTGTTTGTGGGCATACTATCGGAGCGTACGCTTTGATTGGTGCAGGAGCGGTGGTTACTAAAGAAATTCCGCCTTATGCTTTAGTCGTTGGTAATCCTTCCAAACAAATAGGTTGGGTGAGTGAATATGGGCATCGGCTCTATTTTGATGGGGATGGATTGGCAGTTTGTCCGGAAAGCGGGGAAAAGTATTTACTGAAGGATGACGAAGTGGTTCGTATCGGATAAAAATAGAAAAGGCGGATATTTCCGCCTTTTAATATATCTTACTTTGTAATGTAAGTTGTTATTTTTCATGCCACCATCTTTGACCACTTGGAGTCATAAGCCAAATAAAAAAAGCTATACCTATGGCACTCATTGTAATACATAAATAGACAAATCCCATAATTTACTCCTTTCCTTTTAAAAATAAAGCAAAACTAAAAGCAGTCAAAATAATAACAGCTATAAATCCTGATACAAAAATAATCATTTTATCAATATTAAAATTTAATATGTTCGTTAAAATGATACCGCCGAATATCAACTTGGTGAGATCGTTGATGTATTTGCTGGCTTCCAGATAGATGGCCTTCCGGGTTTTTCTACTTATTTTCGGAAGTAACTTAAATGAATCAGGCGTTTTACGCCGATGACTCGTAGTAATATTTTTCATAGCTTATTCGTTTTGTTAATGATGTTGGCAAATGTATAAAAAGAAAGGCGGATAATCAACTATCCGCCTTATAAATATCTCTTAGCAAGCCTTCAAACTCATATCGAGACTCTTGACCGAATGGGTCAGTGCCCCGACTGAAATGAAGTCTACACCGCATTCAGCATAGTCGCGCAGTGTATCGAATGTGATACCGCCCGATGATTCGGTTTCGAAGCGTCCGCCGATCATTTCGACAGCTTTCTTTGTATCTTCGATATTGAAGTTATCCAGCATGATGCGGTCGATACCTCCCACGTTCATGGCTTGTTGCAACTCGTCGAAGTTACGTACTTCAATTTCAATTTTCAGGTTCTTGCCTTTTTCTTTCAGGTAGTTCTGTGCACGGGTGATGGCCTGTTCGATGCCACCGGCAAAGTCCACATGATTGTCTTTCAGCAGGATCATATCGAATAGTCCGATACGGTGATTTACACCACCGCCGATCTTAACGGCATCTTTCTCCATCATACGCATACCTGGAGTCGTCTTACGGGTATCCAATACGCGGGTTTTAGTGCCTTCCAGCGCTTTTACATATTTGCGGGTAGTCGTTGCGATACCGCTCATGCGCTGCATAACGTTCAGCATCAGGCGTTCTGTTTGCAACAGAGACTGTACTTTACCTTCTACTGTAAAGGCGATGTCACCTTTCTTTACTTCGGCACCATCATTGATAAAGATTGTCATTTTCAGTTCCGGGTCGAAGTCGTGGAAGATACGCTTAGCCATTTCTACACCGGCCAGTACACCATCTTCTTTAATGATAAGCTGGCTTTTTCCCATAGCAGTATCGGGAATGCAGCATAAAGTCGTATGATCACCGTCGCCTATATCTTCGGCAAACGCTAATTTAATTAAGTCATCAATTAATTGATCCATTTGTTATTCTATTCTGATTGATTGTATAATCGCTTTGTCGCCGTCGGCACGGTAAGTAATGTTTACACGATATTCGCCCGAAGCGGTCGGAAGTTTGCCGACAAAGAATCCGGCATCTTTTTTATCTGCATGGTGTACCACCGAGAATCCGGTCGGTTTGTTGTTCCCGAAGAAAGTAGACAGCATTTTGACGGCTTCGCTTCCGCTGCACTTTTTAGATGAACCGGGGAGAGCCATATCTACTTCCTGATCCATTGTTCCGGTCAGTGTAGAGGCATTTCCACCTTTGAAGGCATTCGATATAGGGGTAATATCGGTTGCCATGACGCTCAAAAATGAGAATACCAATGCCAATGTAAGTAATAATCGTTTCATAAGCTATCTCCTCTTTTTGTGAGTATTATCGCACAAAGGTATGTATTTTTCCTGTAAATTAGCGCCTTCAACACTTAAAATGTAAATAAATGAAAATTGCGCTGGTCGTAATAGGTAAGACCGATGCCGGTTATTTTGTAGAGGCAATCAATGAGTATAAGAATCGTTTGGTTCATTATATCCCTTTTGAACTGGAAGTTATTCCTGATATAAAGAACGTAAAAAATATGTCTGAGACCCAACAGAAGGAGAAAGAGGGAGAGTTGATATTGAAAACATTACAGTCCGGGGATTATCTGGTTTTGTTGGATGAGAAAGGAAAGGAGTTTACTTCCATGCAATTTTCTTCTTATATAGAAAAGAAAATGCATACGGTGCCGAAGCGGTTGGTGTTCGTTGTGGGAGGACCTTATGGCTTCAGTGAGGCTGTTTATAAGGCCGCTTCGGAAAAGATTTCATTGAGCAAGATGACATTCTCGCATCAAATGATCCGCCTGATCTTTATCGAACAGATTTATCGGGCGATGACAATCTTGAATAATGAACCCTATCATCATGAATAGTTGACAGTTGACAAGTGACAGTTGACAGTTTGGGGTTCAATCGCGAAGCTTATCTGTCAACTGTCACTTGTCAGCTGTCAACTGTTTTACTCTCTTGTCTTCTGGAGCAGCAAATAATCCAGTATGGTCATCGCTGCCATCGATTCGACAATCGGTACTGCACGCGGAAGAACGCATGGGTCATGGCGTCCGCGGGCTTTCAGGACGGTTTCTTCTCCATCCATATTGACAGTTTCCTGTTCCATCAGTATCGTTGCAACCGATTTGAAAGCAACACGGAAATAAATATCCTGTCCGTTGGAGATTCCTCCCTGGATACCTCCCGAATGATTGGTGTGGGTATTGATATGGCCGTTATCATTGAAGAAACGGTCATTGCGTTCGGAACCTCGATATAATGCGGCTTCGAATCCGTCGCCATACTCAAAACCTTTGACGGCGTTGATCGTCAGCATCGCATGTCCGAGTGCCGCATGTAACTTATGGAAGACCGGTTCTCCGAGTCCGACAGGCGTCCCTTTTATTACACAGGTGATCACTCCGCCGATCGTGTCCCCTTTTGATTTGACTTCTGCGATAAGCTTTTCCATTTCGGCCGCTTTATCCGGGTCCGGACATCTTACATCACTTTCTTCTGTCAGGTTCAGATCGTAATTTTTATAAGATCCTTCCAGTTTGATCGGACCGACCTGCGAAGTATAAGCCTGAATATGAATCCCTTTTTGACGTAATGCCAGTTTGGCAATAGCTCCGGCAACACACCGGGCGATTGTTTCACGAGCAGATGAACGGCCGCCGCCACGAGGATCGCGAATGCCATATTTTGTCTGATAAGTATAATCGGCATGCGAAGGACGGTAGACCGTCTTCATATTATCATAATCGGATGAATGCTGGTTTTTGTTCCAGATAATAAAACCGATCGGTGTACCGGTTGTTTTTCCTTCATAGATCCCTGAAAGAAATTGAACTTCGTCATCCTCTTTACGTGGCGTCGTAATCTTTGACTGACCTGGTTTACGGCGGTTTAATTCTTGCTGTATGAAAGTTGTATCCAATTCGATACCAGCCGGGCATCCGTCTATAACACCTCCGATTCCCGGGCCGTGTGATTCTCCGAAGGAAGTTAGCCTATATATGTTTCCGAATGTATTCATATCTTATAAATGAAATAGGGGATTAAGAATAATATGGCTTAAAAACAGAATGAGGAATGCAGAATCTCTTTCATTCTTCATTCCTCATTCTGCTTTTTTATTTTATAATTAGTGACAGCTGCCGCATCCGCAACCACCTTCGTGATTGTGATCTCCGCAATCGCTTCCACAGTCGTCGCATCCGCAACCACATCCACCGGCGGGAGCAGATAATGCTGCGATTTCTTCTGCTGTCGGTTCGTGAACATCGATCACTTCACCGCTGAAGTGTAAAGTTTCGCCTGCCAACGGATGGTTGAAGTCCATCACAACAACATCGTCTTTCACTTCCAGAACAGAACCGTTCAGACGGTTACCGTTTGAATCCATCATAGGAACGGTGTTACCTTCTTTGATAACCTCTGAGTCGAATTTTCCTTCAACTTCAAAGATGTTTTTCGGCAGATCCAATACATGATCTTCCACATATTCTCCGTATGCGTCAGCCGGAGCGATAGAGAAGTCGAACTTGTCGCCTACTTCCAGACCTTTCAAAGCCTCTTCGAAAGCCGGGAGCATAGCACCTGTTCCGAAAATGAATTTCAAAGGAGTTTCAGGCACTGCTCTTTCCATCAACTCACGCTCTTCACCTTCTCCTACGTTCAGGTCGTATGTAACCGCAACGAACTTATTTGCTGTAATTTTCATTTTTAAATGTATTTGTAATAAATAAAACGAGGACAAATTTACGTATAATTTCCGACTTATCAGGTTATTCTTTTAAAAATAAAGATATGTAATGTTTTCAGGCAGAATATAGTTATCTTTGTCGGCTGAATAAATAAAGGGTTTTATACTTATTCTATTGATGCGATATTTGTCGATAGGTTAATAAAGTAGTGTTTGCTAATGTGGTTTTCTAAAGGGATAAATTTTTTCTTTCCGAACGGAACGGAGAGCAGGAAATTGATTGGTTTGTTTTTTGTTTTTTTATTTTTGAAATTTATGTGGTTTAATTTGCTTTGGTGCATGTTGTCCACGTTTACGCCATTTTCAAAGGTTGAAACTTATCTGGATACTATTCTGGTTTCCTTGTTTTTATTATTGCCTCTGGTTTGCTTTCGTGCCGTAAAGACAACGTGGGTTATATTTTTCATACTCGATGGTTTGTTTATTTCAAACCTGATGTATTTTCGTACCTATTTTACAGCAATACCATTGGATAGTTATCTTTTGGTCGGTAATTTATCTGATTTTGCCAGTAGTGTATTGGACTCCTGGAGAATGGTGGATCTGTTTTTCCCTTTATCTACAGTTGCAGCAGGAGTTTTGTGGTGGCGTAATTTCTATCGGAAGCCGGAGAATAAAACGGTTGAACAACCTAAGAGGGGGCGGACTTTTGTTCGTTATATTGCTTTGGTCTGTTTGATCGCTTTGGTTCCTGCCATTCGTCTCTGGAGTCAGAATGGATTCAAGGTCGCCTATGAAAGATTGCAGGATGCTTATTTGCACACCTGTAATATACCGATGTACACGATATTCGGTTCTCTTTATTATGATTATACTTGCGACCATATAGTCTATACGGAGGAGATAAAAGACCGCATCGATTCCTGGCTAGCCAGGAAAACGGATTGTAAATCCGTTTTCCCTCAAGTATCTAGTAAAGATAATTGTATTATTATCCTGGCCGAATCGTTGGAAAGCTGGGTCTTGGAGAAAACGGTCGAAGGGCAGGAGATCACTCCGAATCTGAATAAAATACTAAGGGATTCCTCGGTTATTTATGCACCTCATGTTTTGTCGCAGGTAAAGGGAGGGCGTTCTATCGATGCACAGTTGTTAATGGGCACAGGGCTTTTGCCTATTCAATCAGGTCCTTACAGTATCAAATTTCCGGAATCATATTATCCTTCTGTCGTTAAGGCATTTAAAGGAAAACATAAGAATGCCAAAGCATACAGTCTGACTATCGATAAACCGATGGTGTGGAATCAATGTATAATAGCTCCGGTTTTAGGTTTTGACAGTCTGGTTTCGAAAACCTGTTTCATACAAGAAGAACCGGTCGGTTCACGTAAGCAGGTTGGCGACCGTGCTTTTCTACGTCAGTGCCTGGAGAAAATGAAGAAGAATGAAGTTTGGGATGATTCCGGAAATACATTTTTACAATGCATTACTTATTCCGGGCACAATCCTTTTATTTTACCGGATTCTTTGAAGAGAGTTTCTTTTTCGCCGGACATTCCCGAGGTTCTGAATAATTATATGACCATGGCCAATTATACGGACCGGGCAATCGGGGAATTTATATCCGGGATTAAAGCGGATAAGCGTTTTGATAATACATTGGTCATGATCATGGGTGACCATGAGGCTTTGGGTACTGTGAGAAAAGAATTATGCAATGAGCCGGTGGGAAAGAATATCGTATCGAATAAAGCATTTGTTCCGCTCATAATTTTGAATGCACCCTTTAATATGTATTATGGCAAAGTAATGGGACAGGTAGATGTGTATCCGACATTGCTTGATCTATTGGGGCTGAATGATTATTGGTGGAAAGGATTGGGAGAAAGTATCTTTAATCCGCAGAAGCCTGACTTTGACGTGGATCCTCAGTTGAATATCGTGGGAGATACAGCCGGTGTTCCGGAAGAGACGATCCGTATGCTTAAAAAATCCTGGGAGATTTCAGACTTGATCATCCGCTATGATTATCTGGGGCATAAGCTGAATGTAAAAGAAGAACCGGCAAAAGTAGCAGGCATGAAATAATAAAAATGAAACTGTCAAAAAAAACTATTACCGGACGCAGAATACGCAGAGTCTCGCAGACCATATGGATTCTTAATAAAATAAATCTGCGAAACTCTGCGCCATCTGCGTCATCTGCGTCCGGTAATAGCGACTTTTGAAATAGTTACTTTATTTTTTGTCGATCGCTTTCTTAAGAGCATTCAGCGCTTTGTCCAGCACGGAACGCGGACAACCCACATTCAGACGCATATAACCTTCACCGCCCGGGCCGAACATACTTCCGTCGTTTAACAGAATACCCGCTTTATCCAGGAATAGATGGACAAGGTCTTCCTGGCTCAGTTTCAGGTCGCGGCAATCCAACCAGACAAGAAATGAAGCTTGCGGAGGATATACTTTTATCTTCGGTAGTTTGGTTTTGAAGAATTCATCCACGAAACGGACGTTTTCCATCACATACATCCGCATTTGCTGTAGCCATTCGGCACCATAAGTATAAGCCGCTTCGGTTGCCGTATAAGCAAAGATCGTTCCGTCACCTAATTCTCCGGCTTCCAGAAACTCATAAAATTCCTGCCTGATCTTTTCATTGGGAACAATAGAGTAAGAAGTTACGATTCCTGCGATATTGAAGGTTTTGCTTGGAGCCATAAAGGTAATACTGCAATTAGCTGCAGCATCCGAAACAGTGGCAAAAGGATGATGTGTGAATTGCGGATAAGCCATTTCTGCATGTATCTCGTCCGAAATGACCAATATGTTATGTTTGGCACAAATATCCGCCAGTTTAACCAATGTGTCTTTTTTCCAAACGATACCGCCCGGATTGTGAGGGTTGCAGAGGATCAGAATTTTACATTGTTCATCGATCACCGATTCCAGTTGTTCGAAATCCATTTCATAAACGCCGTTCACCAGTTTGAGCGGATTATTGACCACCTCGCGTTTCATACTTTCCGGTACGATGCGGAAAGGGTGATATACAGGAGGTTGAATAATCACTTTATCGCCGGGTTTGGTAAAGCATTGGATAACAAAACCGATCCCTTTAACGATCCCCGGAATATAGCTAAGCCATTCCCGTTTGATCTTCCAGTTTTGTTTATAGTCTACCCATTCGATAATACTGTTATAGTAAGAATCTGAGCCGAAGGTGTAACCGAATATCTCATGTTCGCAACGTTTCCTGATTGCGTTGACAATGAAGTCCGGGGTACGAAAATCCATATCGGCAACCCAGAGAGGAGTAAGATCCCCGTTGCCGTACCGCTCTTTTAGCGCATCGTATTTGACGCAATTGGTGCCGCGGCGTTCAATTACTTCATCAAAGTTGTATTGCTTCATTTTTATATTAGTTCAGTCAGTTTTTAGTTTTCAGGTCGATTGATCGGGTCAAAGATACAAATTATTTTATCTGATTCTTTTTATTTTGATTTTTCTGATATTTTTCGCTACTTCGCATTAGTTATGGAATTACCCGAGGAGAGACATATTTTAGAGGAGATCGCTACAGGAGACGTAAAAGCTTTCGAACGGCTTTTTATTTGTCACCAACCTCGGTTGGTGAACTTCCTTGTCGGCCTGACGCACGACAAGGAAGTCAGTCGTGACATAGCCCAGGATTTGTTTCTTTCGTTATGGAAAGACCGTGAAAAATTGAAAGAAGTACATTCCTTTTCCTCTTATCTTTTCCAGATGGCCCGTTTTACTGTGTATGATTATTTCGACCGTCTTGCCGTTTCAGAGAAGTATACGAATGAATTTTTGTTGGAAGCTTCCATCTCGCAATCGGATGAGGAAGCCATATTTGCACGCGAACTGCAAAACCTTATCAACCGGACTGTCGAACAAATGTCTCCGCAACGAAAGCTGATTTATAAGATGAGCCGTGAGCAGGGGCTGTCGAATGATGAGATCGCCACCCGTTTGGGTATCAGTAAACGTACAGTCGAAAACCATTTGACTGCCGCCCTGTCCATTCTTCGCAAGGTTCTTTATCTTTTTTTGCTTACTTGTTTGGGCTGAGCACTGCCGCTCCCCAAAAGTGTTTCGTTACTATGAAACACATTCAACGATAGCACCCGTTAGTTCCGGAATCAAAATATTTTAAAAAAAAGTCGATTGTTGATTGTGTGTGTCGTTGCTGTTAACCTACACCAATATAAAGACGGATATTTTATGGAAGAAAACAACAAGACAAAACAAGTCATGCGGCTGTACTTTGGAAAACACTTTTCACGGTATGGGCGTATTTTGTTTGGGCGTTGGTTGAAGGCTGAAGATGAGGGAATGCAAAAGTTGGAAGCTTTACAGGATTTGTGGGAAGAGTCTGAAACTGAAGTGACCGCATCTACATATAATGACTGGAATGCTCTGCAGAAACATTTGATTGCAGAACCGTTCCGCAAGCGTATGACCCCATTGTACCGCCAGGTATTTAAATATGCAGCTATCATTGCCCTGGTGTTGATGACTGCCGGTACGACTTATTGGGCGACCGATCGTTTTAAGCCTGTCCGTCATGTAGAAATGGCTCAGATATTTGTGCCTTATGGAGAAAGTAAAGAGGTGCTGCTGCCTGATGGTTCGAAAGTATGGGTCGATGCCGGGTCTTTGCTGGTTTATCCGAAAGATTTTACCGATACCGAGACACGTACGGTATATCTTACCGGGGAAGCGGCATTCTCTGTCCGGAAAAATCCGGAGCAACCTTTTATTGTAAAAACGACTTATCTGGATGTGCAGGCACTCGGTACTGTCTTTTCTGTTGAAGCTTATCCGAGTGATTCCTGTTCGATGGCTACGTTGGAAGAAGGGAGCGTACTCGTTTCAGTAAACGATGAAGGTATCGAACCTACCATATTAAAGCCGGACCAGCAGTTAATCTATTCCCACACAACCCATACAGTGACAGTTCATACTGTCGATGCATCCATATATAATATGGAAAGGAACGGTTACCTGATATTTGAGAATATTCAGTTCAACCGCCTGATGGCTTCTTTGGAACGTAAGTTTAACGTGACGATCCATTATAATTCACAAAAATATGCGGGTGAATATTACAATGTTAAGTTCTCTCCGGATGAGACTTTAGAAGATGTGCTGAATGTGCTACGGCAATTGGTTGGCATACGTTATACCGTGAAAGGAAGAGTAGTATTCATTAATTAAAAATAAAGGAGGATACAGATATGAGCAAAAGAAAACCGGAAAGACAGAAAGTACGAAAATCCCTCTTTCCGGAATTCGAAATCGAATCTTGAACATCATTGGATTGACGAGTAAATCGTCAGGTTTTATTAATATTCAATTTTCAAATGTACAAATATATGAAATTAACTAATCTAATACCTATAAATAGCGGAAAAAGTATATCCAAGCTGCTATTTATAACCGCTTTGTTTTCTAACAGCTTGTTTAGCTATGCGCAACAACAACAAGTGCGCCTGACCGGGAATAATGTAACATTGAAAACGGCCTTCAAACAGATAGAACAACAGACAAAATTGTTTGTGGATTATAATACTCAGGAAGTAAATGATTCCCGTCCCATTTCAAAATTACCTAAAAACAGTAACGTGAAAGAGGTAATGGAGCAATTGTTGGAAGGAACCGGTTGTTCGATCGCCTTTAGTAACGGGCATATCATTATAACAAAACAAGCGCAAACTGCATCTGACACTAAAAAGATCTCAGGTATCGTAAAGGATGAACGCGGAGAGCCTGTTATCGGAGCGAATGTCGTGGTAAAAGGAACGACGAACGGGACCGTTACGGATATGGACGGAAAATATACTCTGGAAGTTTCCGCTGGTGCCGTGTTACAGATATCTTATATAGGCTACAACACTCAGGAGGTGAAAGTCGGTAGCGTAAATGTCGTAAATGTATCTCTCAGGGAAGATTCCGAAGCACTGGATGAGGTCGTGGTTATCGGTTACGGTACGGTAAAGAAAAGCGATTTGACAGGAGCGGTCGGTTCCGTACAGATGAAAGATGTGAGTCAAGTCGGTATTACCAGTGCAGATCGTGCTTTGCAGGGACAGATTGCCGGTGTACAGGTTAATGCCAGGACAGGCCAGCCAGGCGAAGCGATGATGATTCGTGTTCGTGGTAGCAACTCTTTGGCAGGTGGCAATGAACCGCTTTATGTCATTGACGGTATGCCGGTAGAGAGCATGAACTCCGATATCAACCCGGAAGATATTTTGTCGATGGAGGTTCTGAAAGACGCTTCTTCTACAGCAATTTATGGTTCACGAGGTGCCAACGGGGTTGTTATGATCACGACGAAAAGAGGTAGTACAGGAGAGACTGTGCTCGATTATAACGGTTATGTGGGTATTTCCATGTTAAGAAAAAAACTGAATTTACTGGGAAAAGATGATTATATATCCATGGTGAACGAGGTTTCGCAGAATGACGGAAAAGGTATAGCCATTACGCCGGAAGAGGCAGCTTCGTTACCTGATAGCGACTGGCAGGACCTAGCTTATCAGACGGCATTAACGCATAGCCATCAGGTATCTGTTTCAGGCGGTAACGATAAAACAAAGTTGTACTCCTCTCTAAACTATATGAACCAGGAAGGTATTATTAAAGGTTCCGATTATAACCGTTTTGCCTTGCGTATCAATGGTGACCAGAAACTGGCGAAAAATCTGGCATTAAACGCAAGTATTGCTTATTCATACGGAACTCAAAACACCGCGAACAGTAGTGCTGATGGTTGGGGGGCGATTGCTTATACAGCGATGGTAATGGCTCCTATACAACCGATCAGAGATGCAGACGGGAAATACACGACTTTCTCCGGTACTCCGTGGGGAGGAACTAATCCGGTAGGGATGGCGGATTTATATAAAAATAAAACTGTAAATTCTCGTTTGCTGGCAAATATGTCACTTATCTATGATATCATTGATGGGCTGACTTTCCGGGTAAATGCCGGTGCTGAGGTAAATGCCGGAAGTACGGACCGATATATTCCGATAGGTTTGTCTGCCGGTGGAAAACTGGATGGAGATGCCTCTAAATCGAAGTCAAATTATTATACGATAATTAATGAGAATATTTTGACTTATGATAAGAAGTTCAACAAGAACCATGCTCTGAACCTGATGGGCGGTATTACTTTCCAGACTTATCAATATAATAGTCTGAGTGGTTCAGGTACAGGCTTTTTACGTGATGTGTATGAAACCAATAATTTAGGAGTAGCTTCAACACCCGGAACTCCATCCTCGGGCTTTAGTGATTACCGGATGGTCTCTTTCCTGGGACGTGCCAACTATAATCTGATGGAAAGATACTTGTTGACGGTAACGGCACGTTATGACGGATCGTCTAAATTCAGTAAGAATCATAAGTTCGCCTTTTTCCCCTCTGCTGCTTTAGCCTGGCGTGTTTCAGAAGAAGATTTTATGAAAGATATCGACTGGCTGAGCAATCTGAAGTTGCGTGGAAGCATCGGACAGACCGGTAATCAGTCTATTAGCCCTTATCAGACTTTTGCCCGTTTGGGAACATCGGGACCTATCTTTGGCAATGGCAAAGATATCGGTTTCAATTTGTCTTCTATGGCTAATGATGATTTGAAATGGGAAACAACTACACAAACAGACATTGGTGTCGATTTCGGATTCTTCTCCAACCGTTTGAATATTGGTTTTGACTATTATTGGAAACAAACACGTGATTTGTTATATAACGCTACATTGCCTCCTTCTTCCGGTTATTCTTCTATGTTGAGAAACCTGGGACGTATCGATAATAAAGGTTTTGAAATCTCTATCAACACGATCAATATGAGAGGGAAAGTTAACTGGACGACTAATTTGAACATAACATCAAACAAATCAGTAGTGAAAGATTTAGGTACGGATGTGTATGGTAATAAAATTATGCGAATCGATGCTCCTATCGGAGGAGGAAACTGGTTCCCCTTGTTCGTTGGAAAAGCACCGTTCCAGTTATATGGATATGAGATTGAAGGTATTTATCAAACAGATGAAGAAGCCCGCTCGAATGGCGAAGCGACTAAGAAAGCCGGTGATTACCGCTATAAAGATACTGATGGAAAAGCAGGTATTACAACAGGCGATAAGACTATTATCGCTAATACGCAACCTAAATTTACCTTTGGTTTGACGAATACGATCAATTGGAATAATTTTGAATTTTCTTTCCTGATGATCGGTAGTGTCGGCGGAGATATCGTAAATGAATTTAATAAGAGCATTACCAATATCGGTGGAACATGGAATATCCGTAAAGATGTATGGCAAAATCATTGGACACCGGAGAACCCGAATGCCAAGTATGCACGAGCTTCTGCTTCAACGAAAGATTATCTGGCATTTGGCGATCCTAGTTCTATTTGGGTGGAGAATGGTTCGTATCTGCGTTTTAAAGATATAAAACTGGCTTATACACTGCCTACTCAATGGTTTGCAGGTTCACGTAAACCGAATATATCGGTTTATCTGAGCGGACAAAACCTGATCACGATCACAAGTTACTCGCATTATGATCCGGAAGCATCCTGGACCTCTTCAGCCGTGAATGGGTGGGATAGAGGTGTTTATCCGTCTGCAAAATCATTTACTTTGGGTTTACAGGTTAAATTTTAATACGTATTATAAGAATGAAAACACTGATTAAAAATATATTACTGGCTGTACCGGTTATTTTATCTGCTTCCTGTTCGAGTTGGCTGGAAGAAGAACCGAAGACATTTATTTCTCCTTCTGCCTTTTATCAGACAGTGGAAGATTTTGATGGGGCACTGAAAGGGTTATATCCTCAGGATCAGAACCTGAATCTGACAGAAGTTTTTGCCGATTATAATGACAAGCCTGAGTCGGCAGAACAGGTTGGCGATATTTGGGCAAACAATCCGGGATATGGTTTTTATGCATTCAGAAATGCTTGGGCCGGACCTTACGGTACGATTAAAAACACCAATATGATATTGGAAGAGATAGAAAGTAAGGACTTTTCGGCTGAAACAAAAAATCGTATTATAGGTGAAGCAAGATGTTTACGTGCCTGGTCTTATTTTACACTGGTCCAGTTTTTTGGAGATGTTCCTCTGCGGGATAAAGTCGTGTCCAGTGATGCGGATGTTGCGATAGATCGTACATCACAGGCAGATATTTATAAATTTATCTTTGATGATATTCTGGATGCGGAACAGAAGTTACCGGAGGATGCTCCGGAAATGGGACGTGTGGATAAATATGTCGCGAAAGCAATCATGGCACGTATTTATTTAACTTCAGCCGGTTATCCGATGAACCAGAAAGAAAATTTTGCGAAGGCAAAGGAAAAAGCATTGGAGGTAATTAATAGTGGTAAGTATTCTTTAATGCCTACCTTCGATAAGGTTTTCAAGACAGAACGTTATACGGCGGAGACTATTTGGGCACAGTTGTTTTCTGCGCCTGACAGTTATAGCGGCATGCATAATAATTCTTCGCCTATCGGTAGCCAGACTGCCTTGTATTTGCCGACGGATGCATTTATTGCCGGTTTTGACAAAGGGGATATGCGTAAAGAGTGGGGAATTAAATCGGAATATATAAATGCCAAAGGAACCAAAGTGATCAGTCGTACATATTATAACAAGTATATTAATGAAGAATATTTGGAACAAGAGCTTCCGGCTTCAAATACAAATATTCTAACCTGGCAAACGCAATTGATCCGTTTGGCAGAAATGTACCTGATAGCTGCTGAAGCTGAAAACGAAGTGAACGGACCGGCTGGAGCTTATCAATATATCAATGCTATTCGTAAACGTGCCCGAGTAGATCAGAGTGATCCTACGAATGTCCCGGATCTGAACGGACTTACGCAAGATCAGTTCCGGGAGGCTGTTTTACTGGAACGTAAGCACGAATTGTTTGAAGAAGGTTTTGCCTGGTATGATCTGAAACGTACACAGACATTTGACAAGGTGCAGAAGGCGCGTGGTGACAGATTGAATGTGCCTATCGGTACTTACAACAATACCTGGCTAATACCTGATACGGAAATCCTGAATAATAATATTCCTCAGAATCCGGATTATAGATAATCATTGTAGAACACATGAAGGGCCGGTCTGATATATCTTATGGATTGGCCCTTCTTATATCCATCTGTCAAAAATGAAAAAGCAGTTTGTTTATTTATTGTTTTTATGTGCCGTTTGTTTACAGGCTTGTGGCAATCCGGTCGATCCGGCGGCTTTAGATCTGAACCCCACGGATATCAATAGGTTGATACCTTTTCGGGGGGAATTGAATAATGGCGTACGGCAACTTTACCCGGAGGAACCTTATAAAACTTTTTGGGTAGAAAATTGGACTGCACCCGAACAGTCGATTGTGTGGAAAGTGAATACCGGTAGTGAAGATTATCAGGCAGCAATGTTGGTTTCTGTCAATAATCTTGAAGATGGAGAAGACGTAGCAGTAACGCTCTCTAATGGAACGGATAGTGTCATTTGCCGGATAGGGACCACCGGATGGCAACGTTGTAGTTTTCCACGACCTTTGCATTTTACTAAAGGCACCTCAGAATTGTCTTTAAAGATAAGTGAACCGGGGAAAAAGGCTGATTTTAATATTTATCTCTATTCTCTGGAAGTAGTCAAACCTGAAACCTGTAAAAAGTTACAGGCAGAGGCGGCTTCATTACGTAGCAATACATCGTGGATGGCTGATCTGCCGTATGGTTTTTTCTTTCATTGGAATTCGAAGAGTATGCCGAAGGCGGGTGAACCGCTGGCTTATGAGGATGCTGTAAATAGATTCGATGCGGAACGTTTTGCCCGGACTGTTAATGAGTGTGGTGGAAAGCTGGTCTTCTTTACGACTTCGTGGGCCGAATATTATTTCCCGGCTCCGATACAAACTATTGATTCGATATTGCCGGGACGGACTACAAAAAGAGATCTTGTAGCTGACTTGTCGGATGCTTTAGGAAAGTATGGCATTCGTTTGATCTTGTATTATCATGTGGGACATGGCGATAAAGAATGGTGGGACAAACAGCATTATACGCGTAATGATGCCGGTGATCTGTTCGCAAATGTGGAAAAGATAGTGGGGGAGGTCAGCCAGCGCTATGGAAGTCGTCTGGCAGGTTTGTGGATGGATGATGGTATCGGTTATTATCCGAATGGTGTCTCTTTCGAACGGATAGCTAAAGCTGCCAAAAGCGGAAATAAGGATTTGGCTATTTGTTTTAATTCCTGGATATTGCCGAAACTGACGGATTTTCAGGATTATTATGCCGGTGAGTTGGGGTTGTCGCCGGAGAGTGCCGGTATAGACGACCCTTATCTTCCGTTAGATGGAGACGGCCTGTTTCATGGAGGTCCCCAGGATGGTTTGCAGGCTACTTTCTCCGGCACATTGGAGCCGGGGGACTGGACACATATATATAAGGATTCCATCATTGGAGACCCGGTACTTTCGATAGATGAATTGACACAGGTAGTCAGAGAATCCAATAGGCGAAAAAATCTTCCGATGATCAATGTCCGGATCTATCAGGATGGAACAATTTCTCCTAAATCGGAGGCTTTACTCAAAGAATTGAAGCGGAGAGCCTTTCAAAAGTAAGAATTCAACCGATTCTGGGATGGTTCTCTGTTAAAATGCAAGATGAACCTTCCCTTTTATTGATAAATGAAAGAAAAAGTAAGATTTTTCTTTTAAATCCTTTGCGTATATGAATTATTGTTCTACATTTGCAGCGTCAAACGAAAATAAAGACAATTGAAAAGATGATGAACAATGTATTACATATTATTCTCGTGGTGGTCCTTCTAGTCATTAGTAGGTAAGGAGAAAGGTGTGTAAGAAGTTGTGAAGTCGTAAAAGATATTTCTTAAGCCTTTCTCCATACAGAGAAGGGCTTTTTTTATGGTACGGGAGGTTCGTGAACCGCCCTTTAAAAATAAAAACAAATATGATGAAGAATCCGTTAAGAAGTTCATATAGCACAGAGGGGAGACGTATGGCGGGAGCCCGTGCTTTATGGCGTGCCAACGGCATGAAAGAAGAACAGTTCGGTAAACCGATTATAGCCATTGTGAATTCATTTACTCAGTTTGTTCCGGGGCATGTGCATTTGCATGAGATCGGACAGCAGGTAAAGGCGGAGATTGAAAAGCTCGGTTGTTTTGCTGCAGAATTCAATACCATCGCAATAGACGACGGTATCGCTATGGGGCATGACGGAATGCTTTATTCTCTTCCTTCACGTGATATCATTGCAGATAGTGTTGAATATATGGTGAATGCGCATAAGGCGGACGCAATGGTTTGTATCAGTAACTGCGACAAGATCACTCCGGGTATGCTGATGGCTGCAATGCGTTTGAATATCCCGACGATCTTTGTCTCCGGAGGACCGATGGAAGCCGGTAACCTGGATGGACGTGCACTTGACCTGATCGATGCGATGATCGAAGCTGCCGACGATTCAGTGAGCGATGAGCAGGTCGAAAAGGTAGAACGCTCGGCTTGTCCGACTTGCGGATGTTGTTCCGGTATGTTCACCGCCAATTCGATGAACTGTCTGAATGAAGCGATCGGCCTGGCTCTTCCCGGTAACGGAACAGTAGTGGCAACGCATGCCAACCGTACGCGTCTGTTTAAGAAAGCTGCCCAAATGATTGTGGATAATGCGTTCAAATATTATCGTGATGGGGATGATTCGGTTCTACCTCGTAATATTGCCACCCGTCAGGCATTCCTGAACGCGATGTCGCTCGACATTGCAATGGGAGGATCTACCAATACGGTTCTTCACTTATTGGCTATAGCTCATGAGGCGGAAGTCGACTTCACCATGAAAGATATAGATATGCTGTCCCGCAAAACTCCGGTTATCTGTAAAGTAGCTCCGAGTTGTTCTTATCACGTGGAAGATGTGAACCGGGCAGGTGGTATTATCGGCATCATGAACGAGCTGGTAAAAGCTGGCTTGGTGGACGATTCGGTGAAACGTGTGGACGGCCTGACTTTGGGACAGGCGATCGACCGGTATTGCATCACTTCCGTGAATGTAACCGACGAAGCGATCAATATCTATAAGAGTGCTCCGGCACATCGTTTCAATCTGGTACTCGGATCACAGGAAAGTTATTATAAAGAACTGGATACAGACCGCACTTCCGGTTGTATCCGTGACGTGGAACATGCCTATGTCAAAGATGGCGGTCTGGCTGTTCTTTACGGAAATATTGCACAGGATGGCTGTGTGGTTAAAACGGCAGGTGTAGATGAAAGTATCTTCCGTTTTGCAGGTCCGGCAAAAGTGTTTGATTCGCAGGATGCTGCTTGCGAAGGTATCCTGAAAGACAAAGTCGTCTCCGGCGATGTCGTCGTTATCACCTATGAAGGTCCGAAGGGTGGGCCGGGTATGCAGGAAATGTTGTATCCGACTTCTTATATAAAAAGCAAGCACCTGGGTAAAGAATGTGCATTGATCACAGACGGACGCTTCAGCGGTGGAACATCAGGATTGTCTATAGGACATATCTCTCCCGAAGCGGCTGCAGGCGGAGCGATAGGGTTAGTGAAAGACGGCGATATGATCGAAATAAATATTCCCGAAAGAACCATCCATGTAAAGGTAAGTGATGCAGAACTGGCAGAACGTCGCAAGGCGGAAGAAGCACGCGGAACCAAAGCCTTTACACCTCCTTTCCGCCAGCGTACGGTATCGAAAGCCCTGAAAGCATATGCAAAGATGGTTGCTTCGGCCGACAAGGGCGGTGTACGAATAGTAGAAGATTAAAAAAAGATTACATCAGACAATAAAACAACAAATATGGAACAAAAGATAACCGGTTCGGAAGCTTTGCTGAAAGCGCTGATCGCTGAAGGAGTAGATACTATCTTCGGTTATCCGGGTGGGCAAGCGATCCCTATTTACGATAGCTTATACGATTACAGGGATAAATTGAAACATATATTAGTTCGTCATGAACAAGGTGCTACACATGCTGCTCAGGGATATGCGCGTGTCTCCGGTAAAGTAGGCGTCACACTGGTTACCTCGGGACCGGGTGCAACCAATACAATCACCGGTATAGCCGATGCTTTGATGGATAGTACGCCTATGGTGGTAATAGCCGGACAGGTTCCGTCTCCGTTGCTGGGAACGGATGCGTTCCAGGAAGTAGATGTGATCGGTATTACACAGCCTATCACAAAATGGGCTTATCAGATCCGTAAACCGGAAGAGATAGCCTGGGCCGTATCGCGCGCTTTCTATATCGCATCGACCGGCCGTCCGGGACCGGTCGTTCTGGATCTGGCTAAAGATGCACAGGTTGGACTTGTGGATTATCACTATGAGAAAGTCGATTACGTTCGTAGTTACCAACCGGAGCCGGATATTAAGCAGGAACGCATTGAAGCTGCAGCAGCCTTGATCAATCAGGCTAAGAAGCCTTTCTGTTTGGTAGGCCAGGGGGTTATTCTGGGAGGTGCGGAAGATGAATTGAAAGAGTTTCTGGTGAAAAATGATATTCCCGCCGGTTCTACGGTTTTAGGTTTGTCTGCGTTACCTTCTGATTTTCCTTTGCATAAAGGTATGCTGGGAATGCATGGAAATGTAGGTCCTAACCGGAAAACAAATGAATGTGATGTATTGATCGCTATTGGCATGCGTTTCGACGACCGTGTGACCGGTGATTTGAAAACGTACGCTAAACAAGCGAAAATAATACATCTCGATATAGATAATTCGGAAATCGGAAAGAATGTTCCGGTAGATGTAAAGGTATTAGGGAATGCCAAACATACGATTCCGATGATCACCGCTTTGCTCGAAGAACGGAAGCGTCCGGAATGGAATGCCGAGTTTGAACCTGATGCAAAGGAAGAACATGAGAAAGTGATTGAAAAAGAGCTTTATCCCGCCAGTGGACAACTGAAGATGGGAGAAGTGGTTCGTAAAGTGTCGGAAGCGACCAATGACGATGCTGTGCTGGTGACCGATGTCGGTCAGAACCAGATGATGGGCGTTCGCTATTTCAAATATAAACGTACCCGTAGTGTGGTTACTTCCGGTGGTTTGGGTACAATGGGTTTCGGTCTTCCGGCTGCTATCGGCGCCAAGCTGGGTGCACCTGACCGTACGGTTTGTTTCTTTACCGGTGACGGTGGCATCCAGATGACTATTCAGGAACTGGGGACGATCATGCAGGAAAATCTGAATGTAAAGATCATCGTTCTTAATAACAATTTCCTGGGGATGGTGCGCCAGTGGCAGGAATTGTTCTTCAACGAACGTTATTCCAATACGATCATGAAGAATCCTGACTTTGTCGCTATAGCCAAAGCGTTTGGCATTGCTTCTCGTGCCGTAGATAAACGGGAGGAACTGGATGATGCGATTGCAGAAATGCTCGATCACGACGGGGCTTATCTATTAGTCGCCAATGTGGAAACTTGCGGTATGGTATATCCGATGGTTCCGGCCGGAGGAAGCGTGACGAACATGATTTTAGGAGCTAAGTAAGGAGGAACAATTATGAATACGAAAAAATTATATACCGTTATTATCTTTTCAGAAAACACTGTAGGACTTCTGAACCAGATAACCGTTATCTTTACGCGTCGGCAACTGAATATTGAGACGCTTTCTGTTTCTCCTTCGGCTATAAAGGGAATACATAAGTTTACAATTACTACCTTTGCCGACGAGGATACGATCGATAAGGTCGTTAAACAGATCGACAAGCGTGTGGATATTCTGAAAGCTTATTATAATACGGACGAAGACCTGGTTTATCAGGAGATAGCTCTTTACAAACTGAGTACCGAACTCTTTATCAAGATGGGAACGGTAGAGGATCTGATCCGTAAATATAATGCCCGTATCCTCGAGATGAACGAAGATTGTGTGGTGTTGGAAAAGAGTGGCCATTATGATGAGACTCAGGCTTTATTCAAAGAACTGAGCGAAACGATCGGTGTCCTTCAGTTTATCCGCTCCGGTCGCGTTGCAATAACAAAGAGTAAAGTGGAACGTCTGAGCGACATGTTATCTTCGATGGAGAAAAAATTGCAGGAGAAACATACCTGAGAGCAGATAGTCTCATTTATAAACAGTATAAATTATGGAGAAGAACAAAGTAGGAGAATTTCATTTCGTAACAGAGTCCTATCTGATGGACTTCCGGGGACGCATCACGATCCCTATGATCGGTAATTATTTATTGCATGCAGCTTCCTGTCATGCCGCCGACCGTGGATTCGGATATAGCGATATGACCGAAAGGCATACAGCATGGGTGCTTTCACGTTTGGCTATCGAGATGACTTCGTATCCTGCTATGTCCGAATCCGTTACTTTATATACCTGGGTGGATGAAGTAGGAAAGTTATTCACCAGCCGTTGCTTTGAGTTGGTAAACGGCGAAGGTAAGACTTTTGGCTTTGCCCGCTCTATCTGGGCTGCGATCGATGTGGAAACGCGTCGTCCGACCTTGCTCGATGTGGAGGGACTGAGTGCGTATGTGACCGACCGTCCTTGTCCGATCGAGAAACCCGGAAAGATCGCTCCGGTGGAAAACAATGCATCCGGTGAGTTTTACCGTGTGAAATACAGCGACCTGGATGTAAACGGCCACCTGAACAGTATCAAATATATGGAACATCTGCTCGATTTATTCGACATCGGTATGTTCCGTGAAAAAGAGATCGGTCGTTTTGAGATCGCTTATCAGTCTGAAGGTAAATACGGCATGGAGTTGACGCTCCATAACCAGGAAGTATCCCCCGGAAAGTATAACATGTCCATCTGTCACGACGGCAAAGCAATATGCCGCGCTGCCGTTACATGGACATAACCCGGTTCATTTGCCGTCAGTTTTAACTGACGGATAGGTAATGGATATATAATCGTTGGACTTTAGTCCCATTTCTTACTGATACAGTCGTTGAATTTGAAGAAATGTGGCTGAAGCCAAAACAAGAGCTTAACATCTAAACCGTCGGTTAAAACCGACGGCAAAGGAACCCGGAGAGGATTTATCCTCTCGTTATATAGAGACAAATTATTTTTATATACATTTTAATAGTAAAAAGAAAATGGCAGTAATGAATTTTGGCGGCGTTGACGAAAACGTAGTAACCCGCGAAGAATTTCCGTTGGAAAAGGCAAGAGAAGTATTGAAAGACGAAACAATCGCTGTGATAGGTTACGGCGTACAAGGTCCTGGCCAGAGCCTGAACCTGCGCGACAACGGTTTTAACGTAATTGTAGGACAACGTAAAGGTGGTAAGACTTGGGAAAAAGCCGTTGCTGACGGTTGGGTGCCCGGTGAAACACTGTTCGATATTGAAGAAGCATGCGAAAAAGCAACTATCATCCAGTATCTGCTTTCAGACGCTGCCCAGATTGAAGTTTGGCCGCGTATCAAAAAGTATCTGACTCCGGGAAAGGCTTTGTATTTCTCTCATGGATTCGGTATTACTTACAAAGAACGTACAAACATCATTCCTCCTGCTGATGTAGACGTAATCCTGGTTGCTCCTAAAGGATCGGGTACTTCATTGCGTCGTATGTTCCTGCAAGGCCGTGGCTTGAACTCCAGCTATGCTATCTTCCAGGATGCAACAGGTAAAGCATGGGATCGTGTGATCGCATTGGGTATCGGTGTTGGTTCAGGTTATCTGTTTGAAACGACTTTCAAGAAAGAAGTATATTCCGACCTGACCGGTGAACGCGGTACTTTGATGGGTGCAATCCAGGGATTGTTGCTGGCTCAGTATGAAACATTACGTGAAAATGGTCACGAACCTTCTGAAGCATTCAACGAAACTGTAGAAGAACTGACTCAGTCATTGATGCCGTTGTTCGCTGAAAACGGTATGGACTGGATGTATGCAAACTGTTCGACTACAGCACAGCGTGGTGCTTTGGACTGGATGGGTCCGTTCCACGATGCAACAAAACCGGTATTCCAGAAACTGTATAGCGAAGTAGCTTGCGGTAACGAAGCTCAACGTTCTATCGATACAAACAGTAAACCTGACTATCGTGAAGGTTTGGAAAAAGAACTGAAAGCTCTTCGTGAAAGCGAAATGTGGCGTGCAGGTGCTGTTGTTCGTAAACTTCGTCCTGAAAACAACTAATAGTTGGTGCGATAAATAAGCAGTAAATATCTTGCGATATAAAGCGGTAATCCGGTCTGTTCCGGGTTGCCGCTTTTTCTTTCCCGTTACCGGCTAAACATGAACCTATGACTAACTAAGTCTTTCCTTATGATTTATTAATACGAAAGTCCTTACTTATTAAATTTACCCTGTACACCTTGCGTTATTACCCTGTACATCTTGACTGAATCATCCTGTACATCCTGGCTGGCTACCCTGTACAGTGTAATAATAAATAGTAGGGACTTTTGGCTTAGAAACTCCCAGACTATGCGGTAAAAGGTGGCGGGAAGAGAGATATACCCGGATCATATCCGATCTGACTACTGCCAAGTCGTTGCTTACTGATTATCGTCCGGAAGACCTGTGGTTTATAAATTCTGAGGTTTGCTCCGGTATCCTGGCCCGTGTATATCTGGTGATGCAAAACTGGGAAGGTACTTACAATGAAGCTAAGATTGTTTATGACAATCATAGTCAGTTGATGACGCGCGAATTTTTTGTATCTTTGTAGAATTCAAATCATTAATAACTTAAAATAATACAATGAAGAAGATCAGTCTTTTCTTTCTCTTTTTTCTATTGGCTGTTCTCCCTGTTTTTGCTCAGGAAGACATCAAAATTACCCATGCCCCCTATTTGCAGAATCTGGGTGAGAATGAAGTAACAATTGTATGGACAGTCAACAAGCCTTCGATCGGGTGGGTGGAGCTGGCACCTGACGACGGAACGCACTATTATCAGACGGAACGCCCGAAATTCTTTAATGCGAAAAACGGCATCAAGCTGACATCTACCGTTCATGCTGTCCATCTGAAAGGATTGAAACCCGGCACACGTTATCGTTACCGGGTCTATTCGCAGGAAGTCCTGAGCCATGTGGGCTGGCGGGTAATATATGGAAATGTAGCCGCCACCTCTGTTTACGGAAAAGAACCATTGGCATTTCAGACCAGTGACCACGGCAGGCAAACGGTAAATTTTGCGATGGTGAACGATATTCATGGAAAAAGCGACGTATTGGAAAAGCTTATATCCCATTGCGATTTAAAGTCGACCGATATGTTTCTGTTCAATGGGGATATGGTTTCTATTTTCAATAGTGAAAAGGAAATATTCGAAGGTTTTATGGATAAGGCGACAGCACTTTTTGCCTCTGAAATACCGATGTACTATACCCGGGGAAATCATGAAACGCGCGGCTCGTTCGCCACGGCTTTCCAGGATTATTTCTCTCCTAAGCAGGAGCATATTTATTATACGTTCCGCCAGGGGCCGGTCTGTTTTGTGATCCTGGACAGCGGAGAAGATAAGCCGGATTCGGATCTGGAATATGCCGGTATAAACGTGTATGACCAGTACCGTACGGAACAGGCTGAATGGTTGAAAGGCGTACTTGAAAGCAAAGAATATAAAGAAGCTCCTTTCAAAGTCGTCGTTTGCCATATTCCTCCTTTTGGCGGTTGGCATGGCGATCAGGAAGTGCTTGACAAGTTTATTCCGTTACTTAATAATGCCGGTGTCGATATCATGCTTTGTGGTCATCTTCACCGTTATATAAGGAATGAAGCGAAGGACGGTGTGAAATTTCCGGTTATTGTAAATTCTAATAATACGGTGTTGAAAGCTGAGGCTCAAAATAATAAACTAAGCATAAAGGTTCTTGATCAGGATGGAAAAGAAGTCGATAAACTGATTGTAAATAAGTAAAGACTGAGTCCGGATATAAATTGAGAATGTATCAAAAGACAGTATTTACCGGACGCAGATTTCGCAGACGAGTACAGAGCAACGCAGATATATTAATTATCAATAAAATAAGTCTGCGTTAATCTGCGTATTCAGCGGAATCTGCGTCCGGTTTATTTGTTTTGATATCCGCTCATCATGACATTAGTCTTTACCTACATATCCTTGATTTTGCTTTAAATTCGGATTAGCCAGAATTTCACTTTCCGGTATTGGCCAGACTTCATTCTTGTTTTTCCGGAACTGTCTTATTTCTATCTGTACCTTTTTTCCAGTAACCGGATTTACAGCCCCGTATATAGGACCATTCATTGTTTCTTCACCGATATCCCATCTACGGATGTCCATATAACGGGCTCCTTCGAAAGCGAGTTCGATACGGCGTTCCCGGCGATACAGTTTGCGTACTTTTTCTTCACTGTTGTATTCGGCTGCAGTGACAGGTATCTGACCGGCACGTTTCCGTATATCATTTATATAGTTTAATACATCCGCATGATTGTATTGACCGGTCTCGATCAGGCATTCTACATAATTAAGCAGGATCTCGGCATACCGGATGATCATATAATCGTTTCTTTGACTGGTCCTGTCCTGTGGATCATAAAACTTCTTTAGCATGAAACCGCTTCGGGAAGCGTTGGGCCTGCCGACTGCTTCCGGTCCTTCGCCCCATGGGTCGTAAGTATATTGCTCGAAAGTTGTATTGTCGTAAGGCATCACGATGGTTGCATACAGGCGTGGGTCACGATTGTCATTATATAAAGGATCTTTCGTATAGATCTCCAACGAGTCAGCTCCTAATTCTTCCAAGGTCTTTCCCTGTTTGGTTTCAAAAGCGTTCACGAAGTCGAGCGTGGGCCATGAGGTACATTGTTGCCCCAATCCCGGACCGGAAAAACGAAAATAAGCTTCTTTGCATCCCGCCGGTTTGATAAGGATTCGTTCCTTGTTTGCTCCGTCCATACTGACTGTCCGGAATAAATCCCTGAAATTCCGGCCCGGATCGTCATCTTCCGCATGGGTGTAGAATAATTCGTACCGGCCACTGTTTATAATCTCCGCGGCAGCTTGTCTGGAAACATCGTAACGCTTGGTGTTCAGGGCTATGATCGACTTAAGGGACAGGGCTACGGCTTTATCCATTCTGTCTTTTTTAGCATCTTCGTATTTGAAAGGTAGTGCTTCGATAGCCAATGCCCGGTCCAGTTCCGCCAGCATGAAATCGGTAACAGCTTCGGGGGTAGAGCGTTCCATAAAGTTCTCGTTCGGCGATAAAGCATGATCAACAACAGGGATACCTTCTTTATATCCGAAGTATTTAAACAATTCCCAATGATAGTATGCACGCAAAATGATACATTCCCCACGCATTCGTTCTTTTTCATTCGGGTCGATAAAGTAGGCCTTGTCCATATTTTCAAGCATACGGCAACAGTTCCGGATATTCTTGTAATAAGCGTTCCATACCTCGGTGATACCTCCAAAAGAGTTGGGACTGTCCGAAGTGATGGTACTGTTACCGATAGTCGTAATAAAACCTCCGAAATCGGCTCCGTGATACGTATTGTCGGTAAATCCTTCATAATGAATGATCGATGCATAAGGAGATGTATAATGTAGTGAGCCGGAAGGTAGCGAATAGCAGAGGTTTAAGGCTGATTCTACTTCACCGCTGGTTTTCCAGAATGTATCGTCGGTTGCTCCGAATGGATTATCCCGTGTTAGAAAATCGCTGCAACCGGCTAGTAAAACGATAAGAGTCGATAATAATAATGTATTTTTCATATCTGTATTTCTTTTAAAATGAAATATTTATACCTGCAGAATAGGTTTTTGACAGAGGATATGTACTTTCTCCTCCTCTTGATTCCGGATCGATCTTGTTCTCCTTGGCTATCGTGAACGGATTCTGTAAGTTTACAAAAAAACGCAGATTAGATACCCAGTATCTATTGGTAAAGGAAGAGGGGAGCGTATAACCAAGCTGGATATACTTCACCCGGCAGTAACTGGCATCGAAAAACCAATAGTCAGATGATTTACCATTATCTCCGGAGGTTGGTTTCAGGCGCGGAAAGCGGGCATTCGGATTTTCTTTTGTCCAATAATCCAGATGGAAATTCTGTGGACTGGCTGCATTACCGATAGGATCGGAATAGACTCCTCCATAATAAGCATCGACTCCCGATACTCCTTGCAACATGATTTCAAAATCGATATTTTTCCAGTTCAGGCTCAGATTGGCAAAGTAGTTGAAATCAGGTTCTCCGTTTCCCATTACTTTACGGTCGTTTGCCGTGATCATTTTATCCCCGTCGAGATCCATATAACGAATGTCGCCGGGTTGTTGTCCGTCTATGATGACAATACCTTCTTTGGGTGTATAACTACCGTCGCTTTGCAGGATAAAATCACTTTCCTGCAATAATCCGTTTGAGACATATCGGTAGTGGCTGCTCAGCGCATGCCCTTCTTTGTCGATATGGCTACCCCCGTCGTAAGGGCCTCCCGGTAATTTCTCGATTTTATTCTTGTTGCGCGATATTCCCCCGAAAGCAGAAACACTCCAGTCTCCGAATGTTTGCATATAATTCATGCTGAATTCCCATCCCTTATTTCTGATTTCCCCGGCATTGATATCCGATTGGCCGATTCCGCCGACAGCAGACAAGGGAGGTCGTAAGATGATATCGGAAGTGAGTTTGTCGTAATAATCGAAGGTTATGTCTATCATATTATTGAAAATGCTGAAGTCGACTCCCGTGTTGAACATGGCTACTTTCTCCCAGGAGATATCCGGATTCCCGAAAATAATCTCGGAACCATTTCCCGGATCGATGGTGCTTTGGTATTTATAAGCTCCGATATTTTCGTTCCCTAATAATCCGTAAGAACCTCTTAACTTCAGGTTGTTTATCCATTTAACCTCTTTCAGGAAAGATTCTTTGTTCACATTCCAGCCAATGGCTCCGGATGGAAACCAACCGAATTTGTTTCCGGGACCGAAGCGGGATGATCCGTCACGGCGAATAGTCGCTTCGAACAAATAGCGGTCATCATAGGTGTAGTTTGCTTTTGCTAACAAGGATTGCATGGCATATTCATCCCATACACCACTGTTGTTCAGTTCGGCATTTACTCCGGCAATGGCAAACAGACGATGCTTTTCATGAAATGTCTTGGTATAGTCGACAGTTCCTCCAATATAATAATAACTGGAGCGCCAGGTAGACGATGGCTGAAAGTTTCCCCATGTAGCGATGAGCTGTCCGTTATCGTAATCGAAGAAGTTGACAGCGCGCCGGTCTCCTTTAGTAGCGCCGCTATTCACCTGGTAACTGAATTGTCCGGCCAGGTTTAAACCGGGAATTATTCCCCATTTGGGTTGTAAGTTTACACTTATGTTATCTGTCAGGTTCTCTGTGAATCCGCCTTTTTCGATTTGTGCCAGGGGATTTCTCATACTCGATCCGTAGTTCCCGTAATACTCATTGGGGTCTCCTTCCCGTTGCGGATATTTACCAACGATAGTAGGAGGTGTCCAGTATAATAGTCCGATAGGATTGAAAGCCCCGGTCGCACCGTCTACACTGGCCTTATGCTGTGTGCCACGAATTACGTTCAGGTCGACACCAACTGTGATATTCTCCCGTAAACTGACGGTGGTGTTTGCCCGCAGGTTCAGACGGTCGTATGTGAAATCCTTTACATAACCGGTTTGTGCCATATAATTACCTGTAATGGCAAAACGGGCGATACTACTACCTCCGTAGACCGATATCGAGTGACTTTGTATCGTCGCATTTTTCCATAATAAATCAGTCCAGTTTGTATCCGGATATTTGTAGGGGTCACTTTGGTCGATTGTTTTTTGTATCGCATCCTCTGTATAGACCGGATCACCCCCGTTATTTTTGTAAGCTTCGTTCATCATCCTCATGTAAGTGGGAGCATTCACAAAATCCGGCATGTAGGTAGCTTTTTGTACACCGCCATATCCATTGTAACTGACCTTTATTTTGCCGGGTTGTCCTCTTTTGGTTTTTACAACGATAACTCCGTTAGCCGCACGAGCCCCGTAAATGGCTGCCGCTGCCGCATCTTTTAATACGGTAACGCTTTCAATGGTGGTCGGATCGAGATTATCCATATCCATTGGAATGCCGTCCACTAAAACCAAGGGCGACAGATTACCCATCGTAACACCACGGATCTTGATTATTGCCGCATCTCCTCCCGGCAAACCGCTCGATTGTGTTACCGTGATACCTGTAACACCTCCTTGCAAGGCTTGTGATAAGGAGGTGATCGGTTTGTTATTCAGTGTCGCATCCAGCTTTACCTGCGAGATGGAAGATATACTGTTCAGCTTTCGTTCTTCCGTAAAACCGGTTACGATAACTTCTTCCAGCGCACTGATATTTTCTTCCAGCGAAATGATCAGGTTCGACTGATGGCGTTTAACCAGATATTCGACCGGCTTATAGCCAATATAGGAAAAAACCAGTATATCATCGCGTTGGGCTTCGATATGAAAGAGCCCGTCCAGATCGGTGGCCACACCTTGGTTGCTGCCTTTTATCTGGATGGTAACGCCCGGCAGGGGAGAAGGGGGTTCCTGTTTGTCGAAAACCTGTCCTTTTATTGAAATTTTATTATTCGCCTGCTGGCTTTTCTGTTCTGCTTTATAGAGAATGATATGCTTGTTCTCTATCTTGTAACTGATGTTTTTGTCTGTTAATACTTTATCTAAAATACTTGAAACAGTTTCTTTCTTAGCGGAAACTGATACTTTGGGGCTGAGGTCGATTTGGGAATCCTCATAGAAGAAGGAGTATTCGCTATTCTTTTTTATAACGGATAGAACTTCTTCTATGCTTGCATTTTTCATGGTAAATGAAAAAACTTTAGTTTGCGAATATGTCTCTGCTGAAACATATAAAGCGCAACAAATTAGAAAAAAGGCTGTAATTCTCATAATTCGCTTCAATTTAGGACAATAAATGCCTGAAACGAGATGCTTGTCTTGTTTTTTTTTCATACTTTTGTAAAGAAATTTAATTGCTAATTAAGTTTACGTGTTTGCTTCTGCAAACGCAGAGGATAGGAAATACGCCAATATTTCCTATTCTTTTTTTAGAGATGTTATACCATAGGCGATATTAGATTAGGTTTATATTCTGATTGTTTTAGTAATCCCTTATTTAATCGTGATAATATTGTTTTCCTTTCGATAGTTTAGTCCACTACTTATTTTAAGGATATTCAATATCTCATCAATTGTTTCTCCCCGGATAAAATCGCCGGTGAAGTGGCGGTTGGCAACAGCCGGATTTTCAATGATAAATGTTACACCAAACCCTCTTTCCAATGTCTGGGCAAACTCCGGAAACGGGGTGGAGTAAAAAGAATATTTACCGGTTCTCCACATGGATGCAATTAACGGGTCCACCTGCTTTTTTGAAAACGTATTCATCTGTTTGTCGAAGGTGACACAGTCGTTCGGTTTCATCTCCAGCATCTGATTGGAGGCCGGATGGCTGATCTGGACACGACCTTCTTCCAGTATCGTTTCGACGGACATATCGTTCGCATAAGTTTTCAGGTTGAATTTGGTCCCTAAAACTTTCACATCGATAAGCCCGGTGTTAACCAGGAAAGGTTTTTCCGCATTTTTTGCAATCTCGAAATAACCTTCCCCAACAAAAGACACTTCGCGTGTTTTTCCTGTAAATTGTTTCGGATATTTCAGGTTAGAACCTCCATTTAAAAATATTTTGCTGCCATCGGCTAGCAATACCGAATCGCGCACTCCTTTGGGGGTGGATATTTCAAGCCACGCCATATGCTCGTTTTCCGGACTATCTGTAAAGAAGTTATATCCGATAGTGAATAATACGAGTAGGGAAGCTGCAATTGAAGCAAAAAGAATCCTCCGTTCCTTTTGTTTTTTTCGTAGCTGTATCCGGGTAAGGATTTTATCCTGGACACTTCCTTTGCGCTTCCGGATGGCTTCCGGATCAACCTGGCTCCGGATTTGCTCAGCCAGCTTATCTGCTAATTCTTCGTCAGATAAAACTTTCCATGGATGATTTGACTGTTTTTGACTACTCATATCTTCTCTTTTATAAAAAAGGTCCTCGGGGGATTATTTATGCCTAAAAGAAAATAGATATTTAGTATTTGTTAACGATTAGTTATTTCTGCGTGGTTTACAGTTAAGGGGGTTGTCTTGTTATCTCTCTTTTATATAATGCCCCACAATCTCTGTCAGTTTTTTCTTTGCAATGATCTGTTGTGCCTGCACTGTTTTTTCGGAGATACCCAGGATATCGGCTACTTCTTTATATTTCAGGTTATCCTCTTTTAACATAAGGAAGATCAGTTTGCACCGTTGGGGGAGTTGGTTCAGCGCATCTTCTATTATTCCGGTTATTTCGTTTGAGTCCAGCAGGGCTTCCGGCGTTGTATGGTCGATACTCAAATGGATATGCAGGTCTTCGATATATTCTTCGAAATAATTACGTTTATTCAGAAATTTCAGGCATCTGTTCTTTATGGCGGTGAAAAGATAAGAGTTGAGGTTGTCTATCTTTTTTAAGGAATCCCAGTTTTCCCAGATACTGACAAATACATCCGCCAATATATCTTCACAATCTTCATGGTCGGGAACGAAGTGCAGGGCAAAACGAAACAGACGTTCATATTGCTGCTCATAGAGAATTGTGAAGGAATTATATTTTTCGGTCATAATCGTATTAGAAGCAAATCGAGTATATTATAATATTAGCGTACGACTCCTTTGGCGACAAATTTAAACAATAATTTTATATAAAATAGTTTGCTCCTGCTATTTGCATTCATTTCAATAATATTCTATATTTCTGCATCGGGATGTTCCGGCTGAACTATCAAAAATAGAAAGAATTGAATCAGTTTTAGAAAGAAACTGTTAATGAGAGATTCTATATTTGTGCAATCATAGAACTTTGATAATTGTACAAATTAATAGAATCTTTCATGAAAACCTCTTTTTTAACAATATGTATATCGTTTCTATCTTTAGGTGCATCGGCTCAGATCAGCCAGACCGACTTTGCGAACCCGGAGAATAAATATAAGCCTATCCCTTTATGGTTCTGGAATAACACGACGGTAAAAGAAACGGAGTTACTGGATCAGTTTCGCCAGATGGTCGGAAAAGACGGCTATGGCGGTTGTGCCATCCTTCCTTTCGGGCAGGATTTTAAACCGGAATATTTGTCAGACGATTATTTCAACCTGTATGGTAAGATCATAAAAGAGGCTGAGAAGTTAGATGTGCATTTATCCCTGTACGATGAGTACGGGTTTCCCAGCGGAAGCATAGGGGCTATCAATGCCGATGGAGTTCCCCGTTTTATGAATAAATATCCGGATGCAACTATCAAACGCTTGGATAAGGTCGAATATAAGGTACTTCCCGGAGATGCGTTTGAACTGGCAGTTCCAGCCGGGAAACTGATGTCGGTTGTCGCAATGGATACGCTGACAAAATCCCGTATTTCATTGAAACAGCATATCCGTTCCGGAAAACTAGAGTGGAAAGTGCCGGAGGGTGCCTGGAAAATCATGTTTTTCGTCTGTGTGAAAGACGGTGACCCGAATGTCGACTATCTGGATCCGGAAGCAGTCAAGTTGTTTGTAAAAGAGACACATCAGGCTTATTATGATCGTTTTCCGTCTTATTTCGGAAATACGATCATAGAGACTTTTTTTGACGAACCGACCATGTACCGGGCAAAAGGGCGTATGTGGACTGAAAAGTTTAATGAGCAGTTCATCTCCCGTTATGGAGAATCTCCCGAACTGTTGTATCCGGCATTGTGGTATGATATAGGTGAAGAAACCCAATCCGCACGAAACCGTTTGTTCGGATTGCGGGCACATCTGTATGCTGAAGGTTTTATGAAAACGATTGCAGAATGGGCATCGGCTCATGGTATTTCTTCTACCGGCCATCAGGACCAGGAAGAGATCGCGAATCCGGTCAGTGTTTCCGGCGACCTGATGCTATGTGGAAAATATATGGATATTCCGGGTATCGACAAGATTGGCGGCGGTCGCCCGACAGAACTGTTTTATAAAGTGGTATCCTCTTCTGCGAACAATTGGGACAAACGCCAGGTGATGTCCGAAACCTATGGTGCCATGGGGAATATAAGTGTAAAGACGCTTTACCATATCGCCATGGAACAATATACAAAAGGGATCAACACACTTATCCCTCACGCTGTCTGGTATAACGATCAGAATGTCACTTTCCTGCCTGAACTTTCCTGGCGGAACGAATTGTACCGGGACTCTCTTCCGGCATTCAATAAATTTCTTTCCCGTCTCAATTATATCCTGCAGCAGGAAGGAAGACATGTGGCGGATATAGCTGTGCTCTATCCGATCGAGTCCCTGCAGGGAGAACATGTGCTGGACGGCGAACTGGGATTTTATGAGGGGGGAGTAATCATTCCAAATACGGATTATACGCATATCTCCGCCTTACTGACGGATACGTTAGGGCGTGATTTTACGTACCTGCATCCGGAAGTTCTGTCTGAAAAATGCCGGGTAGAGAAGGGACTGTTGCATTTGGATAATCGGGTGAACAAAGAAACTTTCCGGTTGCTGATCGTTCCGGGGGTAAAAACAATCTCCCTGACAACCTTGCGGCAGATAGAATCATTCTTCCAATCCGGAGGAAATGTGATCTTTACAACTCAATTGCCGGAAAAGTCTGTGGAACCGGGACGGGATCAGGAAGTGAAAGATAAGATTGCCCGGATACTGGCTGTCGGCTCCTCGGCTTCCGGTAAAGCTTTTTTCATCGGTAAACCCGCGCCCGATGTTTTGCGGGCTGCCATAACAGAGTCCTGCCGTGTTCCTGATGTGGCTTTTGAAGAAGGGGCCGAATTGAACTACATACATAAGGAATTGAAAGATCAGTCAGTCTATTATTTTGCTAATTTAAAAGAGAAGCCATACCGTGCAAATGTCGTGTTACGTGGCAAACTGAAACCGGTGTTACTGGACCCTCATACAGGGCTGCAGGTCAAAGTGGCATATAAGCATAAGAATGTTCACGGCATGGAAACGACGACAGTTGTGTTACCGATAGAAAAGAATTCATCCATATTCCTGATCGATAATATTCATTAGATAAGATATATACACCATGGAAAAAAGAAAAACAAAAGTCGGCCTTGTCGGGCTGGGCCTGGATACTTATTGGCCGCAATTTGAGGGGCTGTATGCGCGCCTTTGCGGGTACCAGGATTGGATTGCATCGAAGATGTCTCGTCCGGATACAGAAGTCATTAATGCCGGGATTGCCGATAATCCGGTTAAAGCGGTGGAAGTGGCAGAAGATTTAAAGAAAGAAGATATTAGTATTTTGTTTGTGTTTATCTCCACTTATGCGTTGTCGTCGACTGTCTTACCGCTTGCCCAACGCGTAAAAGGTCCTGTTATCCTGTTGAATATTCAACCGGCCGCAGCTATCGACTATGACTATATAAATAATCTGGGTGACAGAGGAAAAATGACAGGGGAGTGGCTGGCACATTGCCAGGCTTGTTCCGTGCCCGAGTTTGCCAGCGTATTCAACCGCTCCGGTATCCCGTATGAAATTGTGAGCGGCTATCTGCAGGAAGAGTATGTGTGGAAACAGATTAATAACTGGATCGATGCTGTCCGTGTGGTGAATGGCATGAAGAATAACCGTATGGGAATTCTGGGCCATTATTATTGTGGCATGTTGGATGTATATACCGATTTGACACAGCAATCGTCTGTTTTCGGGACGCATGTGGAAATCGTGGAAATGTGTGAACTGAAGGCTTATCGCGACAATGTCACGGAGGAAGATGTAAAGGATAAACTGGATGAATTCAATGTCTGTTTTGATATCGACAGCCAGTGTGAACCTTATGAACTGGACCGGGCAGCCCGTACTTCGATCGCGTTGGACCGTTTGATCGACGCCCATGACCTGGGAGCGATGGCTTATTATTATGAAGGGTATGCAGGCAATGAATATGAAAATATAGTAACATCCGTTATCGCCGGTAATACCCTGCTGACAGGACGGAATATACCGATTGCCGGCGAATGTGAAGTGAAGAATGTCCAGGCGATGAAGATCATGTCTTTGCTGGGAGCAGGCGGCTCTTTCTCTGAATTTTATGCACTTGATTTTAACGATGATATCGTTATGCTGGGACATGATGGCCCCGCCCATTTCGCGATATCCGAAGGAAAAGTCCGTTTGGTTCCGCTGCCGGTCTATCATGGCAAACCGGGTAAAGGACTTTCCATTCAGATGACGGTAAAACATGGGCCGGTAACCCTGTTGTCGGTTTGCGAAGGGAAAGACGGTATCTTCCTGCTGGCGGCAGAAGGAGAATCGGTAGAAGGCCCGACGCTGAAGATCGGTAATACGAACAGCCGTTACCGTTTTGCCTGCGGCACCCGTGCATTTATCGATAACTGGAGCAAAGCAGGACCTTCCCATCACTGTGCGATAGGCATTGGCCATCAGACAGATAAACTGGAAAAAATTGCATTCCTGCTGGGAATACCGATTGTTAAGGTTTGACAGCAATTTATAAGTGAAAAAGAAAACATAAACTAATGAATTGTAGATTCAATTGTGTTTCATCTTTCAGTTTATAAGAAAAAACACATAAAAAATATCGTTTTATATTTGGTGGTTTGGAAAAAGGCTGTATCTTTGCAGCGTTAAATAAAAAAGACAATGAAACAGAACATAGCAAATAGTCTCATTATTTCTCTAAACATTATTCTACTCTGGAAACGGGATAGGAAGTGAGACTGTACGTGCTTTTCTGATGCATGAAGATATTAAAGAGCCTTTCTCACTTCCTGGTGAGAGAGGCTTTTTTTATGGATACAAACAAGAGTATAAACAAATTTAAGAGTATAAGATTATGTCAGACAGATTATTTATTTTCGACACCACGTTACGTGACGGTGAGCAAGTGCCGGGTTGCCAGTTAAACAGTATTGAAAAGATTCAGGTTGCCAGAGCACTCGAGGAGCTGGGCGTGGATGTGATTGAAGCAGGATTCCCTGTGTCGAGTCCGGGCGATTTCAATAGTGTGGTTGAGATATCCAAAGCCGTTACATGGCCTACTATCTGTGCGTTGACCCGTGCTGTCGAGAAAGATATCGATGTTGCCGCCGAAGCATTGAAATTCGCTAAACGCGGACGTATCCACACTGGTATCGGTACTTCGGATTATCATATCCGTTATAAATTTAATTCCAATCAGGAGGAGATTCTGGAGCGTGCCATCGCTGCTACGAAATATGCAAAGAAATATGTTGAAGATATTGAATTTTACTGTGAAGATGCCGGGCGTACGGACAATGCTTATCTGGCACGTGTTGTCGAGGCGGTGATCAAAGCGGGTGCGACTGTTGTGAATATCCCTGATACGACCGGTTATTGTCTGCCGGACGAATATGGAGCAAAGATCAAATATCTGATGGAACACGTAGACGGCATACAGAATGCAATTATCTCTACACACTGCCATAACGACCTGGGTATGGCGACAGCCAATACCGTACAGGGTGTGCTGAATGGGGCACGCCAGGTGGAAGTGACTATCAACGGTATCGGCGAACGTGCCGGTAACACTTCACTGGAAGAAGTCGCCATGATCTTCCGCAGCCATAAAGAGCGCGGCATTGAAACCAATATCAATACTACGAAGATCTACGGTATCAGCCGTATGGTTTCCAGCCTGATGAATATGCCGATCCAGCCCAACAAGGCGATCGTCGGACGTAATGCCTTCGCTCACTCTTCCGGTATCCACCAGGACGGTGTTTTGAAGAACCGTGAAAGCTATGAGATCATCGACCCGAAAGATGTGGGTATCGACGATAACGCAATCGTGCTGACTGCCCGTAGCGGACGTGCAGCCCTGAAACATCGCCTGGGTGTGTTAGGGGTGGAACTGAGCCAGGAAAAACTGGATAAGGTATATGAAGAATTCCTGAAACTGGCTGACCGCAAGAAAGATATCAACGATGACGATGTGTTGATGTTGGCAGGAAAAGACCGCACAGCCATGCACCGTATCAAGCTGGATTATCTGCAGGTGACATCGGGTGTCGGCTTACAGTCCGTAGCCAGTGTATGTCTGGATATCGCAGGCGAAAAATTTGAAGCTGCAGCTTCCGGTAACGGTCCGGTAGACGCTGCCATCAAAGCTGTCAAATCGATCATCCACCGTACGATGACTATCCAGGAATTTCTCATTCAGGCGATTAATAAGGGTAGCGATGATATGGGTAAGGTACATATGCAGGTGGAATATGATGGAAACAATTACTACGGCTTTGCCGCCAATACCGATATTATCGCCGCTTCCGTAGAAGCTTTTATCGACGCAATCAATAAGTTCGTAAAATAACATAATACATAATTAGCAATGAGCAAGACATTATTTGAGAAGATTTGGGAAAAACATGTGGTAGACACACTGCCCGACGGAACGATCCAGTTTTACATCGACCGTCTGTTCTGCCATGAAGTAACCAGTCCGCAGGCATTTGCGGGGTTACGTGCTCGTGGTCTGAAACCGTTCCGTCCGGAACAGATTACTTGTATGCCGGACCATAATATTCCGACATTGCATCAGGAAAAGCCTATCGAAGACCCGGTTTCCAAGAACCAGGTGGACACGTTGGAAAAGAATGCGAAAGATTTCAGCCTGACTTATTATGGTTTGCAGCACCCGAAAAACGGGATTATCCATGTGGTAGGGCCGGAAACAGGTTTAACCCAACCGGGCATGACGATCGTTTGCGGCGACTCCCACACTTCTACCCACGGCGCCATGGGCACTATCGCTTTCGGTATCGGTACCAGCGAGGTGGAAATGACATTAGCTACCCAATGTATTATGCAGCGTAAGCCGAAGACCATGCGTATCACTATCGACGGTAAACGTAAGCCGGGTGTGACGGCAAAGGACTTTGCTCTCTATATTATCAGTAAAATGACCACCGGAGGTGCTACCGGTTATTTCGTCGAGTATGCCGGCGAAGCGATCCGTAATACGACGATGGAAGAACGCCTTACCATCTGTAACCTGTCCATCGAAATGGGTGCCCGCGGTGGTATGATCGCTCCGGACCAGGTCACTTTCGATTATCTGAAAGACCGTGAATTTGCTCCCCGTGGCGAGGCATGGGAAAAGAAACTGGCCGAATGGCGTGAGTTATACAGCGATCCGGATGCATCTTTCGATAAAGAGATCGTATTCCATGCGGAAGATATCGACCCGATGGTGACTTACGGAACCAACCCGGGTATGGGCATGGGTATCCGCGAAAGCATTCCGGCTATGGAAAGTGTAGATGAAGCCGGTCGTATCTCTTATAAAAAATCGCTCGACTATATGGGTTTCACTGCCGGTGAACCGATCATGGGTAAGAAAATCGATTACGTCTTCCTGGGAAGTTGTACGAATGGCCGTATCGAGGATTTCCGCGCTTTCGCCTCTTTGGTGAAAGGAAAGAAGAAAGCTGATGATGTGATCGTGTGGCTGGTGCCGGGAAGCTGGCAGGTAGAACGCCAGATCCGTGCGGAAGGTATCGATAAAGTCTTGACGGATGCCGGTTTTGAATTGCGTCAGCCAGGTTGTTCGGCTTGTCTGGCAATGAATGAAGACAAGGTTCCGGCAGGTAAATATGCTGTATCTACTTCCAACCGTAACTTCGAAGGACGTCAGGGACCCGGTGCACGTACGATCCTGGCTGGTCCGTTGGTGGCTGCGGCTGCGGCGGTAACGGGAAAGATCACCGATCCGAGAGATTTAATGTAATAAGATTACGAACTGAAAAATCAAAAGAACGAAATGAAAGAAAAATTCACGATAGTAACATCCACCTGTGTACCTCTTCCTCTGGAAAATGTAGACACAGACCAGATCATCCCGGCTCGCTTTCTGAAAGCAACCACACGCGAGGGCTTCGGCGATAATCTTTTCCGCGACTGGCGTTATGACAAGGCGGGCAACCCTAATCCGGACTTTGTGCTGAATCAGAATACATATAAAGGCGAGATCCTGGTAGCCGGAAAGAACTTCGGTAGCGGTTCGAGCCGTGAACATGCTGCCTGGGCGATTGCCGGATACGGATTCCGTGTCGTTGTCAGCAGTTTCTTCGCCGACATCTTCAAGAACAATTCCATGAACAACGGTCTTGTTCCGGTTGTTGTTTCTCCGGAGTTCCTGGCTGAGATATTCGCATCCGTAGAAGCTGATCCGAAAGCGACATTGACGGTCAATCTGCCTGCCCAGACAATCACCAACAACGCAACCGGAAAAACTGAATCTTTCGATATCAATGCCTATAAGAAAGATTGCCTGGTAAACGGTCTGGACGATATCGATTACCTCTTGGCTAATAAAGAAAAAATAGAAACATTTGAAAGGGGACGCAGATGACGCAGAATACGCAGACTGACGCAGATTTTTTATTTAAGAAAGAAACTGATGAGATAATTGGGGCTTTTTATAAAGTTTATCGCTCATTAGGATATGGTTTTCTTGAAAGAGTTTATCAGAATGCATTATTCTTTGAATTATTGAAACGAGGTTTTACATGTGAGGCTCAGCATCCTATAAATGTGTATTATGAAGATCAGCTAGTCGGGGAGTATATTGCCGATATTGTTGTGAACGATCATATTATATTGGAATTGAAGGCTGTAAACGAATTATCTTCAGAGCATGAGTCTCAATTGTTGAATTATTTAAAGGCAACACATATAGAAATAGGTTTGTTGCTTAATTTTGGAGTTCGCCCTCAAATTAAGAGAAAGATATTTAGAAACACAAACAAATAAAAATCTGCGTAAGTCTGCGTTCTCTGCGTAGTCTGCGTCCAGTAAAATACCAATAAAATTAGTATTATGGTAGAAATAATGGATACAACCCTTCGGGACGGGGAACAAACATCGGGTGTCTCTTTTGCGGCTCATGAAAAGCTCAATATAGCGCAAGTGCTGTTGAGCGATCTGGGAGTAAACCGCGTGGAGATCGCCTCTGCTCGCGTATCGGACGGAGAGTTCGAAGCCGTGAAGCGTGTGGCTGCCTGGGCCGAACGTACCGGAAATCTGCATAAGCTCGAAGTGCTCGGCTTTGTAGATGGCGACGCTTCGCTCAACTGGATCGAATCGGCTGGTTGCCGCGTGGTAAACCTTCTCTGTAAAGGTTCGTATAAACACGTGACCGAACAACTCCGCAAATTGCCTGAACAGCATATTGCAGATATCCGTTCTGTTGTATCGCTGGCTACCGAAAAAGGTATTGAAGTAAATATTTATCTGGAAGACTGGTCGAACGGGATCAAGAACTCCCCCGACTATGTTTTCCAGCTGGTCGATGCGTTGAAAGATCTTCCGATCCGCCGTTTCATGCTTCCCGATACGCTGGGAATACTGAATCCGGGCAACACATACGAATTTTGCAAGCAGATGATCGAACGTTATCCCGACCTGCATTTCGATTTCCATGCCCATAACGATTACGACCTGGCGGTAGCCAACGTCTATTCGGCCGTGCGGGCAGGTGTACACGGTGTCCATACCACGATAAACGGTCTGGGCGAACGTGCCGGAAATGCACCGCTCAGCAGTGTGATCGCCGTGATCAAAGACCATCTGGGTGAAGAGACCTCTGTCCGTGAAGAAAAGATCAATGCGGCAAGTCGCCTGGTCGAAACCTACTCGGGTATTCATATCGCGCCGAACCGCCCCATCATCGGTGAGCATGTCTTTACACAATGTGCCGGTGTGCATGCCGACGGCGACAGCAAAAATAATCTGTATTGCAACGACCTGATCCCCGAACGTTTCGGCCGTGTCCGTGAATATGCCCTGGGCAAAACGTCCGGTAAGGCAAATATTCGCATGAACCTTGAATCGCTGGGTATCGATGTGGATGACGAATCCATGCGTAAGATTACCGAGCGCATCATCGAACTGGGAGACAAAAAAGAAATGGTGACGACCGAGGACCTGCCCTATATCATCAGTGATGTTCTTCACCATGATACAATGACAGATCAACGTATCCGTATATTAAATTATTCCTTATCTTTGGCACAGGGACTGAGGCCCGTAGCTACACTGAAAATAGAGATCGACGGAGAAGCTTACGAAGAATCGGCTTCCGGTGACGGTCAGTACGACGCTTTTGTACGTGCCCTCCGCAGGATCTATTCAGACCTCGGCCGGCCGTTCCCGATGTTGACGAACTATTCCGTATCCATTCCCCCCGGAGGTCGTACCGACGCTTTCGTTCAGACGATCATCAGCTGGAATTATGCCGGAGTAGATTTCAAGACCCGTGGCCTCGATGCCGACCAGACAGAAGCCGCTATCAAGGCAACGCTGAAGATGCTGAATAAGATCGAACAATAAACTAGTTGACAAGTGACAGTTGACAGATGACAGATGAGCTTCGCGCTCGGTAAAACAAATTGTCTGAAAGCCGAGATAACTGTCCACTGTCACTTGTCAACTGTCAACTTAAAAAGTATAGTTATGAACAAAAGATTGACCATTGCGCTGGTAGCGCACGATAACCGTAAGGCAGACATGGTAGAATGGGCTGTGCACAATGCAGAATTCCTTTCCCATCACCAGTTGGTATGTACCGGAACCACCGGAGGGCTTATACGCAGCGCCTTCGACGAGAAGGGGGTAGGTGCGGAAATAACTTGTATGCATTCCGGCCCGTTAGGCGGAGATGCCGAGATTGCAGCCATGGTAGTACGTAAAGAGGTGGATCTGGCGATCTTTTTGATCGACGACCTGAATCCGCAGCCTCATGAAGCCGACATTCAGATGTTGCTTCGCCAGTGTCGTGTTCATAACGTGCCTATCGCTTGTAACCGTTACAGTGCCGACCTGATGATTACGAGCACCCTGTGGGATGATGACAGTTATGTTCCTACAGAACCCAAATATGTGCTATTTAAAAGAGATTAAAATAACAAACTGAAATGAAATTGAATATTGCAGTCCTTCCCGGTGACGGTATCGGTCCCGAGATTGTAGAACAAGGCATGAAAGCCGTAAAAGCTATCTGTGAGAAATACGGCCATGAACTGAGTTACAAACACGCTTTGGTGGGAGCCGTTGCCATCGACGAGACAGGTAATCCGTATCCGGACGAAACGCACGAACTGTGTATGCAGAGCGATGCCGTTTATTTTGGAGCGATCGGCTCTCCGAAGTACGATAATAATCCGTCAGCGAAAGTCCGTCCCGAACAGGGGTTGCTGGGTATGCGCAAGAAGCTGGGGCTTTTTGCCAATATCCGTCCGGTAACAACTTTTCCGTCGTTGCTGCATAAGTCTCCGCTTCGTGCCGAACTGATCGAAGGGGCTGATTTCATGTGTATCCGCGAACTGACCGGAGGCATGTATTTCGGTCGTCCGCAGGGAAGAAGCGAAGACGGAAATACCGCTTACGATACATGTGTTTATACCCGCGAAGAGATCGAACGTATTGTCCGCCTGGCTTACCAGTATGCACAGAAACGTCGTAAGAAAGTGACGGTTGTCGATAAGGCGAACGTGCTGGCAACTTCCCGTCTGTGGCGTCAGGTAGCACAGGAGATAGAAAAGGAATATCCGGATGTGGAAACTGAATATATGTTTGTCGACAACGCTGCTATGCGTCTGGTTCAGTGGCCGAAGAGTTTCGATGTGATGGTTACTGAAAACATGTTCGGTGATATTCTGACCGATGAGGCATCTGTGATCACCGGTTCACTGGGGATGCTTCCTTCCGCTTCCATTGGCGTACATACTTCCGTATTCGAACCGATCCACGGTTCTTATCCGCAGGCAGCCGGAAAGAATATTGCCAATCCGCTGGCTACTATCCTGAGTGCCGCCCTGATGTTTGAATATGCTTTCAACCTGATGGAAGAAGGTGCCCTGATCCGTGAAGCTGTTGCTGCCTCGATGGATGCCAATGTCGTAACAGAGGATATCGCTGAAAACGGCAAGGCTTACAAGACCAGCGAGGTAGGGGATTGGATTGCTGATTATATAGCAAAGAAGTAAAAGTCGGGATGTTATCAGATTTGAACTATTTGTCTGTATTGATAAAATAGTCAGATGGTAACTAATTCCCCTCTTGAGAGGGGATAAGGGGTGTGTTAAAGCCAGTTATATGAGAAAACTATAACACACCCCCTGCCCCCTCTCAAGAGGGGAAAGTTACTCCAATCGCTATAAATAAATCATTCAGCTGGAAATTGATTAGGACAAAATGCTTTTAAATAGTTTGTTTTAGTATTAATATGTCAGATATTTTAATGGGTGTGTAACTACATAATCTACCAGAATAATCCTTTTGAAAAATATATTGTTACAATAATTAACAAATCTCTCCGTGAATCATTTCCTGAAACTCATTTTAAAGAAATTGCCACTTCGTTTAAAACGAATTTTTTTTTGTTTTAAAGGAGTAGGTGCTTTGTTTAAGACGGGAAAAGTGTTAAAAGAAGTTGCATGTGAGATGGTTTGATGCTTTTTAGAGCCGGAATTACATGTTTTTCAACAGTTTCTCGCCTCTGGAGCGCTCTCAAAACAGGTGGAAAATGAAATGATATAAATAGTATGAATATCGGTTTTGTGAAATAAACGGATGCAATAAGCAAAAGAATATTGTCTATCTGCTCATTATTTCGCTATAAAGCGTCCTGTTTGATAAGTCTAAACTCCCGGAGAATCCTATAAAATTAATCTTCTCCATCCCATGCCGATATACCTGTTCCATGTACCGGTTAAAATAGCATTTTGACACGTTACAGGTTGTAATCAATACTGTATCATAACAGATGTAGAAATGAAGAATTTATCTTGAGAAAAATTATTTTGTCATTTTCATCAGTTCGTCTATCACCGTCTGGTCGTATCCCATCTCCTGCGCTTTTAGGAAATCCTTTGCAGCGGATTCCTTTTCGTATTGGGCGAGCTTTACTTTCCCGCGCAATACATATAGAGAAGCGCTGGGCGTACTTTCCGCAAATACCTTATTGATATCGGCCATAGCACGGGCATTCTTACCCATCATGAAATAAACATCGGCACGGCCTTCATACAAAAGCCAGTCACGGGGCATCTGGCTGATCAGGTAATTGAATATCTTTTCACTTTCATCATAATTACCGCGCATCTTCTCCAAAATGGCATGTCCCAGGCGGGCACGCACAGACTTCTCGTTCATTTCGAGTATCTTATCGAAATCCTGTTCCGCCCAGATATAATTCTTTTTCTGGATATAGATCAGGCCGCGGCAGTAAAGAGCTTCCTCGTTTGTCGGTTCGACGATCAGTAACGCATTGTAATCGTTCAATGCTTTTTCCGTTTCACCCATTTCAGAATAGAGGGAGGCACGGTTCTCCAGGATGGTCGGATTATTGGGCCGTCCGCTAAGTGCAGCTGTATAAGATAGCAGAGCATCTTCCAGTTTACCCTGGCGGCGTTGTATGCTTCCCAGATTGGTCAGCAAGGCATAGTTCATTGGGTTGCCCGGTTCTTTACGCATGGCTGACCGCAAACTTTCCTCGGCAGACACCAGGTCTTTCTTATCCAGAAAGTCGTAACTTTTTTCGATCAGTTCTTCGTATGACTGGGCAAAACAATCGGCTGTTGCCAGTATAAAAGTGATGAATATCAGCAGTAATCTCATTCTGTCGTTTTTATCTGTTATTTGATTGTCGCAAAGCTACGCAAATATATTCTTCCATGGACAGATTAAAAAAACTTTATACCTTTGCCACATTTTATAAGACTTTTCGAGGCTTTGATTGTTATAAGATAAAAGTGTTTAATTAAAAATGATAGATTTATGATATTATTAGATGTACTGGCTTCCAGTCCGAAACTGGAAAAAATTGTCAATTCCCTGGTCGAGCAGGGGAGCCATTTAGGCTGGACGATCATCAAGGCGATCCTTGTTTTTGTAATAGGCCGCTTTATTATCCGGATGATCAACAAACTTGTCCGCCGTATTCTGACAAAACGTGATTTCGACCCCTCTGTTAAAACATTTGTAGGTAGTCTGGTGAATGTCACTTTGATGATCTTGCTGATCATCTCCGTGGTGGGTGCGTTGGGTGTGCAGACTACTTCGTTCGCAGCTCTGCTTGCCTCTGCCGGTGTTGCTATCGGTATGGCTTTGAGTGGAAACCTGTCGAACTTTGCCGGTGGGCTGATCATCCTGTTGTTCAAACCTTATAAGGTGGGCGATTATATCGAGTCGCAGGGTGTTGGCGGTACGGTAAAGGAGATCCAGATATTCCATACGATCCTGCTTACTGCCGACAATAAAAATATTTATATCCCGAACGGTTCCCTGAGCAGCGGTGTGGTAACGAATATCGGGAGAGAACCGACACGCCGTGTGGAATGGACTTTCGGTGTGGATTACGGCAGCGATTACGAACAGGTGAAAAGAGTTATCGAATCTGTCCTGGCACAAGATGCCCGTATATTGAATGACCCGGCCCCTTTCATTGCCCTGAGTGCCCTGGCCGACAGCAGTGTCAATGTGGTGGTCCGTGCATGGGTGAAAAGTCCGGATTACTGGGGTGTTTTCTTCGATACGAATAAGGCGATCTATGCGACATTCAATGCCGAAGGTATCGGTTTCCCTTTCCCACAACTGACGGTGCATCAGGCAAAAGACTGATTTTGTCCTTAAAATAAATCTTTTTGTTCAATAACTGACAGGGTTTGTTTGCCCGGTAATAATCGGTTAAAAAGTTGGGCAAAAAGATTTATCTTTGTCTATCAATTTGAAAAGATAAGTTACAGAGAATGTTTTTAAGGTAAAAAATATTAAGGACTTTATTTTATTACTTTAGTATTAATTATTTGATTATAAAAGAAGAAAAAGGCTCGACCGTTAGCGGCGAGCCTTTTTCTATGAATTCAGACGGTCTACGGTTTTAACCCCTTTGACTGCTTTGATCTTTTTAACCAGCATGTTCAGGGATTTGGTATCCCTGACGAGTACGGCGAAGTTCCCCTGGAAGATGCCGTCTACCGAATCTATATTCAATGAGCGGAGCGTCACATTGCTCTCTTTCCCGATAACGGAGGTGATATTGGTCACGATCGTTATATCGTCGCGTCCGATCACCCGCAGGGTAACGACATAGCCGTTATCACCTTTCCCGCTCCACTTGGCGCGGATGATACGGTAGCCGAAACGGCTGAACATCTCCTGCGCGTTCGGGCAGTCCAGGCGGTGGATCTTGATACCTTGGGTGGATACAAAACCGAAGACTTCGTCCCCGTAGATCGGGTTACAGCATTTGGCCAGTTTATATTCTATGCCGGTCAGGTTCTTATCGATGACAAGGACATCCTTGTTCGTGGATATTTCTTCCACCTCGGTCGTCGTGATATATTCCCCGGCACTGCGTACTTCCGAACGTTCGTTGGCCTCCGTCTCTTTCCGCACATATTCCTGGTATTCGTCGATCACATTGTTCGGGTCGAGACGTTCTTCCGCCAGTTCTACATAAAAGTCGGTAACGGTTTTGAACCCTTTCTTTTTGATGTAGCGCATCAGGTGCGGTTCCTCCATCTCGATTTTCCGGTTCTTGAAACGGCGTTGGAGCATCTCCTTCGCAAAGTCGACGGCCTTGGCAGTCTCTTCGCGTAAAGCCTGCTTGATCTTTACACGTGCCTTGGAGGTCACGACGATATTCAGCCAGTCGCGCTTCGGGCTTTGTGAGGGAGCGGTCACGACCGAAACCGTGTCTCCGTTATGAAGTACATATTTAATAGGTACATTCTTCTCATTCACTTTTGCCGATACACATTTGCATCCCAGCTTCGAATGGATGGCGAAAGCGAAGTCGAGCACAGTTGCCCCTTTGGCCAGCTTGATCAACTCGCCTGTCGGGGTGAAGACATATATCTCGTCCTTATACAGGTCCATTTTGAAATCCTGCATCAGGTCGAGCGGGTTGTTCTCTTTCTCTTCGAGGGCGGCACGTACGGTATTCAGAAATTCATCCAGTCCGCTTTCCGCTTTTACCCCTTTGTATTTCCAGTGGGCGGCAAGGCCGCGCTCGGCGATCTCGTCCATTCGCCGGGTACGAATCTGTACTTCCACCCATTTATTCTGCGGCCCCATGACCGTGATATGCAAGCTCTCGTATCCGTTCGTTTTCGGAATGGATATCCAGTCTTTCATACGGTTCGGGTTCGGCTGGTACATGTCGGTGATGATCGAATAGACCTGCCAGCATTCCGAACGTTCCTTTTCCAGCGGCGTATCCAATACGACACGGATGGCGAACAGATCGTATATGCCTTCAAACTCGATCTTCTGCTTTTTCAGCTTATTATTAATGGAATGGATCGACTTGGTACGTCCTTTAATATCGAAATGTAATCCGGCTTCTTTCAATTTCTTCTCGATAGGTGCGATGAATCCGGCAATATAAAGGTCGCGCGAACGTTTAGTCTCGTTCAGCTTCCGTTTGATGAAATCGTATTGTTTGCTGTCGGTATATTTCAGCGACAGATCTTCCAGTTCGCTTTTGATCTTATATAATCCGAGCCGGTGTGCGAGCGGTGCATACAGGTAAGAGGCTTCCGTTGCCAGCCGCAGACGGTCGTCTTCCTTCAGTTGTTTACCGAGGCGCATCAGGCAGAGGCGGTCGGCGATCATGATGAGGATGACCCTCACGTCTTCCGCAAAGGAGAAGAGCAGGTGATGGAAGTTCTCGGAGTTGACTGCCGTATTGCGTGCATACAGGTCGGACGTTTTCAACAGGCGCTGAATGATCAGTGTCACATCTGCATCGAACGTTTTTTCAACCTCTTCCAACATAATGGCTTTTTTCAAGACCGGACGATAGAGCAGTAGTGCGATGACTGAAGTCCGTTTCAAGCCGATCTCTGTCGTTGCTATCAGGGCGGTATTTATATTGCGGATCAAGCCGTTGATGCCATTCTTGTCTCTCCCGTAACAGTCGAGTGCGACCACTCGTTGCATCAACTCTCTCATTTTCCGTATATCCTCTTTTTGCAAAAAGGAGTAGAGGCTACGTACCAATTGTCTGTATTTCGAGAAGAAGTCTTTTCTTTCTTCCTCTGTAAAGAACGGTTGTATATCCATAGTTGCGTCTGCTTTTTTACTGCCCATTTTAGGACAGGCCGTAAAACATACTGTAAAAGTATCTTTTTTCTTGGAATATCAATGCGATTCTAATGGTATTTTTATACATTTGCGAGAAGCATACGCAGAAAATGTTATGTAACAATGCAAAAAATACTAATTTTAAAAGATATACTATGTTAAACGCAAACGATTTAAAGCAACTGGCTGATAAAGGGATCAGCGAACAGCAGATCGAAGAACAACTGGCTTGTTTTGCCAAAGGTTTCCCCTATCTGGAGATAGCCGCATCAGCATCAGTAGAAAAAGGAGTCAGGGTCGTGTCGCAGGAAGACCAGGCAACCTATATGGAGGCATGGGATGCTTATCTTGCTAAAAATAAGAGAATCCTGAAGTTCGTTCCGGCATCCGGCGCCGCCAGCCGTATGTTCAAGAACCTGTATGAGTTTTTATCGGCTTCCTACGATGTACCGGCAAACGATTTTGAAAAGAAGTTTTTCAATGAGATCACTCATTTTGCTTTTTATGACGCGTTGAATGCCGTTTGCCTGGCGAACGAAGATAAAGATATTCCGGCGCTGGTTGCAGCCGGTAATTATAAGGTTGTCGTTTCCAATCTGTTGGATGAGAAAGGGTTGAACTACGGGCAGTTGCCTAAAGGTTTGTTGTTGTTCCACCGGTCAGGCGAGACGATACGTACGGCTATGGAGGAACATCTGGCGGAAGGGGCTATGTATGCCAAGAACAATGCGGGTGAAGTGAACATTCATTTCACTGTCTCTCCGGAGCATAAAGCGTTGTTTGAAAAACTTGTATCTGAAAAGAAACAGGCTTATGAAGAAAAATTCTCGGTTGGTTACGATATCTCTTTCAGTGTACAGAAACCGAGTACGGATACGGTGGCAGCCGACATGGATAATAATCCTTTCCGCGATAAGAACGATAAGTTGTTGTTCCGTCCCGGCGGTCACGGCGCTTTGATCGAGAATCTGAACGATATAGATGCCGATGTGGTATTTGTGAAGAATATCGATAATGTCGTTCCCGACAGCTTCAAATGTTCGACCGTTATCTTTAAAAAGGTGATAGCCGGTGTGCTGGTCACTTTGCAGGAACGTATATTTAACTATCTGGATCTGATCGAGACCGGTAAATATTCTCATGACCAGGTTGAAGAAATGATTCATTTCCTTCAGGATGATCTTTGCATAAAGAATCCGGATACTAAACTGCTTGAAGATGCGGAACTGATCCTTTATATCAAGAATAAACTGCTTCGTCCGTTGCGTGTTTGCGGGATGGTGAAGAATGTAGGAGAACCGGGTGGCGGTCCGTTCCTGGCCCAGAATCCGGATGGTACTATCTCTTTGCAGATACTGGAAAGCTCGCAGATCGATTTGAAAGATCCGGAAAAGAAAGCGATGTTTGAACAAGGTACGCATTTCAATCCGGTCGATCTGGTTTGTGCATTGAAGAATCATAAAGGCGAGAAATATAATCTGCCTGATTATGTAGATAAAAATACAGGGTTCATCTCTTATAAGAGTAAAGATGGGCGTGAACTGAAGGCGTTGGAATTACCCGGTTTGTGGAATGGAGCGATGAGCGACTGGAACACGGTGTTCGTGGAAGTCCCTATCGAAACATTCAATCCGGTGAAGACGGTTAACGACTTGTTGCGTCCTGAACACCAGTAAAATAGAAAGGGCAGGTTCGAGATGAAGTGAACCTGCCCTTTCTATTTTTAGGTTCATATTTTCGGTAATTCCCACGGTGCGCGGTATTCCTTGCAAAGATATTTGTCCGCTTCCGCATCATGGAAACTCTTGCCGTCCCATGTTAATTTCTTTCCGGTACGGTAGGCGATATTTCCCAACTGTGAAAATTTAGCGATATGTGCACCGATTTCGATGCTCGCATTACAGTTGCGGTTACGTGATTTGATGCATTCCAAATGGTTTTTGACATGCAGGTTCAAACCGCCTTCGCCGTATGCTTTTTTCAGGGCGACAGCTTCCATGCGTGCTTTGCCGTTTACCTTTTCAGGGATAACCTCCCAGCCTCCGCGGTCGATGACCAATGTCCCGTTCTCACCCACGAAGCCCAGGCCGTGATTGCGTCCGTAAGCTCCGTCATCGATACCGATGGCATGATCCCACATTACCGTAAAGTCATCAAAAGTATAAATTGTCTGGAGCAGGTCAGGTGTTTCGCAGGCATCATCCGGATAACCGAACTTGCCTCCCGAAGCCATGATCGAGTTCGGTGCCGTTACGTTCATGCCATACAAGGCATAATCGAGCAAGTGCACGCCCCAGTCTGTCATCAATCCTCCCGCGTAATCCCAGAACCAACGGAAGGTAAAATGGAAGCGGTTACGGTTGAACGGACGTTTCGGTGCCGGACCGAGCCACATGTCGTAGTCGATGCCAGCCGGAACCGGTTCGTCGGCTACTACCGGGATAGAAGGACACCATCCCTGATAGGAGAACACACGGACGGTACGTATCTTCCCTAACTGGCCGCTATGTACGAATGCCATGGCATCCTGCCAGTGAGGATCGCTGCGCTGCCATTGTCCGACCTGTACGACACGGTTGTATTTTTCGGCGGCACGTACCATGATGTTGCATTCTTCGATACTGTTACCCAGTGGTTTCTCGCAATAGACATCTTTTCCTGCTTCGCAGGCGGCAACCATTTGAAGGCAATGCCAATGGTCGGGAGTTCCGACAATAACAACGTCCACATCTTTGTTATCAATCAACTTCCGCCAATCTTTATAAAGATACTTTACCTTCTTTCCTGTCTGTTTCAGGGTCTCTGCTGCACGGTCGTTTAACACATTTTCATCAATATCCGCTAAAGCGATACATTCGACTTCCGGATTGCGGAGAAAAGCCTGCAAGTCGGCAAATCCCATTCCTTTGCAACCGATCAGACCGACCCTGATTTTGTCGTTTGCTCCGATCGATTCGCCACTAGCTTTAATAAAGAACGGGTTCATAGAAAGACCGGCCCCCAGAATAGCTGCCTGCCGGATAAAATCTCTGCGTGTTGTCATGGTCTGAATGAATTAATGGTGATGATACACAATAGTTTGTAAAATGCCAAAAATAGGAAGAAAGGACGGCTTTTCCCAATAAAATATGTAATAAAAATATAATATTGAGGCGTATTCCAAAAAAGGAGAGTAAATTTGCATCTGTTTTTGAGTAAAAGAAAAGTTTAGATTATTCACACAAAAAGGAACAAAATGAAACTGACACGTTTATTAAGCTGTCTTTTTTTATGTATTACAGGAATATCCTGTATTCAGGAGGAGGCGCCGAATGCGGAGGCCGATATTCTGACTTGTACAGTACCTGCCGACATATTGCGTCGAGATCCTATTATTGAAAATGACAAGGTGACATTGATGGTAAAGTCAGATACCGATCTGTCGAAACAATCACCGGAGTTCACCCTGACACCGGGGGCCACGATCTCACCGGCCAGTGGAACCACACAGAATTTTAGCGAATCGCAATATTATACGGTTACTTCAGAAGATGGGAAATGGAAAAAACGTTATGAAGTAAGTTATATTGTGACCGGTATCGGTACGGAATATGACTTTGAAAAGGTGAAACACGCCGGTTCTGCAGGTTATGACGTCTTTTATGAAACAGATCATAATGGTAACATTATTATGGATTGGGCAAGTGGTAATCCCGGTTTTGCCTTGACGGATATGAATGCCAAGCGCGAATCATTCCCGACACTTTCATCTGCTGATGGATATAAAGGCAATTGTGCGATGTTAATAACCCGTTCGACTGGTGACTTTGGATCGCGGTTAGGGATGCCGATCGCTGCCGGTAATTTATTTATGGGTACGTTCGATATTCTTAGTGCTGTTACAAATGCATTGAAAGCGACAAAGTTCGGTATGCCGTTTGAATATGTGCCGACTTACCTGACCGGATATTATAAGTATAAGGCAGGTCCCGAGTTCTCCGAGTCAGGAAAAGTTGTTTCAGGCAGGAAAGATATGTTTGATATTTACGCTATCTTCTACGAAACGACTGAGGACGTGAAGATGCTGGATGGAACCAATAAATTCAGTCATCCGAACCTGATCTCTATCGCACGTATCGATAATCCGAAAGAAACGGACGAATGGACACAGTTCTATCTGCCGTTCAAGATGCAGCCGGGTAAAACCATCGACCGGGATAAACTGAAAGCAGGAAAGTATAATGTAGCCATTGTCTTTTCTTCCAGTGTGGAGGGCGACTTGTTCAACGGAGCAATCGGTAGTACATTATATATAGATGAAGTCGAACTGATCCATTCCGTAGAAGAATAAAATAAAGTAGTATGAAAAAACAATTAATCATAAGCGTCCTGGGTTTGTTATTCCTGACTACCAACAGTCTGCTAGCCCAGAAGGACCAGAATGCCGGAATCATCAATTCGTATCTGGTCGGGTTGGAGTATGAAGTAAAGGCCGGATTGAGTATCGGTGGAACTTCTCCGCTGCCATTGCCGAAGGAGATACGTTCTATCGACAGTTATAATCCGGGATTGCAGATCGCTATCGAAGGAAATGTAACGAAATGGCTTAACCCGGCGCGTACCTGGGGGCTTATGCTCGCCTTGCGTCTGGAAACCAAAGGTATGAAAACCGATGCCCGCGTGAAAAATTACAGCATGGAGATCATCGGAGATGCCGGTGAGCGAATGAAAGGGTTTTGGACAGGACAGGTAAAAACGAAAGTCAGTAACTCTTATCTAACGGTTCCTGTATTGGCTGCCTGGCGGGTTTCTCCACGTTGGAAATTAAATCTCGGACCGTATGTCTCATATCGTATGGAAGGCGATTTTACAGGTGACGTGTATGACGGTTATCTGCGTGAACTCGATCCGACCGGTAACAAGGTTATATTCGAAGATGGTAAAAGTGCTCCTTATGATTTCTCCAAAGACCTGCGCCGCTTTCAGTGGGGATTGCAGCTGGGAGGCGAGTGGAAAGCTTTCAAACATCTGAATGTATATGCCGATCTTACCTGGGGCATTAATGATATTTTCAAGAAGAATTTCGATACGATTACTTTCGCTATGTATCCCATCTATTTGAATATGGGTTTCGGTTATGCGTTTTAAATTGTAATACAATATCATACGAGCGGGAATATTTCATCAAATGTTCCCGTTTTTTTTTGTATTTGTAATAATTTCTATACATTTGCGGTAATGATTTTTTAAGACCAATTTAATTTAGTACCATGAAAGAGAACGAGAAGAAAGGGATCTCCCGCAGGGAGTTCTTAGGTTTGTCCGCACTGGGACTTGCCAGTTTTACAATCCTTCCCAGCTGGTCGATCAATGGCATACGCATCGCACCGAGCGACCGTGTTGTGCTGGGGTTTATTGGGTTGGGGCAGCAGGGTTTGTCCGATTTTACCAGTTTTTCCAATTGTCCGGGCGTGCAGGTCGCTGCCGGTTGTGACGTCGATTCCATGAAACGTGAGCGTTTTGCCCGCAGGATAATGGCATGGCAGAAGAAACAAGGCGTAGCGCCTCGCTGCGACAGCTATGAGTTTTATGAAGATATGCTGGAACGCAAGGATATCGATGCGATTGAAGTGGCAACACCTGACCATTGGCATGCTTTGGCCACGATCCATGCCTGCCAGGCGGGAAAAGATGTGTATTGCCAGAAACCGTTAGCTTATACGATAGCCGAAGGTTTGGCGATGGTAAAAGCGGTGCGTGACAACAAACGGGTATTGCAGGTGGGTAGCCAGCAACGCTCGAGTGCAGAGTTTCAGAAAGCGATAGAACTGGTTCGTAACGGTGCGATCGGTCATATCGAAAAGATATACGCCCGTGTCGGTGCGCCTCCCAAACCGCTGGATTTACCGGAAATGCCTGTTCCCGGCAATCTGAATTTCAATCAGTGGATGGGACCGTTGAATGATCCGAAAGTGCATTATCACCCCGATCTTTGTCCCCCTATCTCGCTTGACCCGGAACAGAACGAACAGTTGTGGGGTGCATGGCGTTGGTATCAGGAAACAGGTAACGGATTTACGGCAGACTGGGGTGCTCACATGTTCGATATTGCTCAGGCTGCTATCGGTATGGATGGTTCCGGTCCGGTAGAATTTGCTCCGGCCGGTTATAACGGACAGAAATATGCTTCCATGAAATATGCGAACGGTATTGTCATGACCGAACAGCCTTATCGTGAAGATAACGAGAATGCGCAGGGACTGCAATTTATCGGTGATAAAGGATGGCTGAAAGTGGCACGCGGTTATATCGAATGCTCTGACCCGTCGTTGCTGAAAGCAGAAAAGAAAGAAGTTGGCAAGGGTGAATATGAAGTAAGCTCGCCTCATATGCAGAACTTTATCGATTGCGTCCGTTCACGTGAAAATCCGATAGCTCCGGTAGAAGTGGGTTGCAGTACCAATACGCTTTGCTGTCTGGCAAATATTTCCCGCGAACTGAATCGCCCGGTAAAATGGAATCCTGCCACATTGAGCTTTGTCGACGATAAAGAAGCGGCAGCACACCGTTTATACTGGTACCAGTATCGCAATCCTTATACGTTGCCGTATTGGAAATGAATTTAGAAAATATTGAACCCAAAATGACAGGTTTTGTAGGGGTGGGGTTTACCCGCCCTTTGCGACAATAATATAACAACCGATGGAGAAGGGCGGGCAGACCCCGCCCCTACCAACGACACTACATTCAAATTTGATAAATATTGAATCTACACTTTTCCTGCCTCTGTATTATTTCTGTATTGCGATGGGGGCATTCCTTTGATCTGTTTGAACATCGTGCTGAAATGACGGGGATATTCAAACCCTACGGCTTCGGATATTTCTGTGATATTCATCGTTGAATGGAGCAGTAACAGCGAAGCCTTTTCAATACGGATCATATTAATATAGTCATTGACCCCCATATTGGTCAGTGCTTTTAGTTTGGCATAGAGCGGTGTGCGGCTCATACCCATTTGAGTGGTCAGGAACTTGACATCGAGTTCGCGGGAAGAGATATTGTCATGGATCAGCTTATTCAGTTTCAACATGAATTCTTCATCCAGATTGTTTGTTTGTGCCGGGATTGCTTCGGCCAGGTGCAAATGGCTTTCTTTATATTTTTGTTTGATCGCTTCCCTGTTCTTTAGCTGGTTGACAATGACAGCCTGCAACAGTTCCATATCGAACGGTTTTGCCAGATAAGCATCTGCTCCGAGTTTATATCCCATTGTCGTGCTATCCAGGTCACCCCTGGCGGTGAGCAGTATCACCGGAATATGGCTGGTTGCCATATTTTCCTTGATCTTTTTACATAATTCATATCCATTCATCTTCGGCATCATAATGTCGCTGACGATAATGTCCGGATGCTTCTGGTTGATTATTTCAAGCGCTTCCTCTCCGTCACCTGCCACATAAATGTTTTTGAAAGAATCGAGCAGGGCTTCTTTCAGGAAAGAACTTAATTCCTTTTTATCTTCCACTATAATAATGGAATAGTTATTTGTAGAGAACACGTCGGGTTCGGATGGCGTGTCGACTGCAAACCATGTATCCTGTCGGTTCTCTTCGTCCAACTGTTCTCCACTATCGTCTCCGAGCGGAAGTTCGAAAAAGAAAGTCGCTCCTCCGTCGTCATTGTTCATGGCTCCAATGGTGCCGTTATGTTTCTCGATCAGTATTTTGGCAAAAGAAAGGCCGATGCCGCTTCCGGATTGTTCGTGATTCCCCTGATAGTAACGTGTGAACAATTTGTTCGCATCCAGATTCCCCAGACCGATACCCTGGTCCGCTACACTGATGCGTACTTTACCTTCTTCCAACTGGCTGGAAACGGTGATCGTCGTATCTGTAGGGCTGAATTTAAGGGCATTCATCAGCAGATTCGATAAGACGGTCGTACATTTCGCCCCGTCGAATGTAATCTGGCGGATGTTTTCATCCAATTGGTATTTTATCCTGATATTCCGGGCTTCCAGTTCGCTTTCAAAATCTTTGGCAACTGATACGATCCACTCGTTCAGTTGGTAGCGTGTCTTGTGTAAAGCGGTCTTTGTTTCTTTCAGGCTGTTCATGTCCAGTACCATATTGATCGTGTTCCGCATGTCCAGTACTTGTTTGTATATGCTTGCCAGCTGCCCTTTCATCATTTCCGGATCGTTCCATCCTTTTTTGTCGAGTATTCTTTTCAGCGGGGCATAGATCAGGGTCAGGGGCGTACGTAGTTCGTGGCTGATATTGATGAGGAAATGTACCTTTTCTTCATTCATCCTGTTGGTATGCTCCTTCATTTGCCATTGCATCTTTCTGTTCCTGCGTCGGCGCGATACACGGTCGGTCCAGAAGAGCATCAGGGTCAGCAGAATAATAAAAATGGCAAAAACGTAAGGACGTTGATACCAGGGAGGAGTTACCGTGATATGAAGCACTTCGGCCGGTTCGCTCCATTCTCCGCTTTTAGAATTACAGGAGACCAGGATGGAGTAATCGCCCGGGGCCAACATGCGTAAAGAAAGGATGTGGTTGTATGTTTCAGTATATTGCTTGTCTGTCCCATTGATCATGTAACGGTACAGTTTGCTTCTGAACACGTCCTTTTCCATGGAGATTACTTTTATTTCTATCGAGCTGTGCGTATGAGGAATGGTTATCCGGTTCTTGCCGCTGGCTTCGAGTTGGTCGATACATGAATTTCCGTTCAGTAAGACGTCCATAAGCCTAACCTCCGGCAGGGGAGCTTCCTTAGTAGATATATTTTTGTTGATGCGGAGTAGTCCGGAGGCTCCTCCCAGATAGATATAATCCGAAATGGAAGAAACCTGGTATTTATAAATAAACTCATTCGTGGTATAACCGTCCGATTCTCCCCATGAGGCAAACCGTTTCTTCTTCAGGTCATACGAGAATAACATATTACGCGCTCCGATCCACAGCCTGTCCTGGTCGTCCAGCAGCAAAGTCGAGACACTGTTGAAGAGTTTGGTTTCGATCTTGGTGAATACTTTGGTCTTTGAATCGAAATAGCCGAAACCATATTCTGTTCCAATCCAGAATATACCGTTTTTATCGCGGGCAACGGCTTTAATAGCTTCGTGTGTTCCTATGCTGAGAAGTGTATATAATGTATCATTGCCATGATGGGCTTCATAGAGTTTATTACTTTGGATGATGTATGCGGATTTGTCATCGGTACAAACCATTTTCATCGGTCCGACGGCTAACTTATTCCCGTTGATTTTCAGGAATGAATATTTGCCGGTCCGGAGATTGTGGCTGATTGCATTTTTGCCGAGAAAATAGGACCATTCATCTGTTATACGGTAAGCCATAGAGGCATTGCCGCCATGAAACTGGTCGATCGTGGTCGCTTCGTCGATCACATAAAAAGGACGGCTGTAACGCCCTGTCTCTTTATTGAACAGGTAGAGACCTTTCGTGTATAGGGAAACAAGCAGTTCCGAATCGGAATAGTCCGTTATGGAAACGACTTTATCTCCGTAAGTGGCCGGATAATGTTTGAAAGTATCGGTATAGGGATTATACTGATTGATGCCGCCTCCGTCTGTCCCCAGCCATAAGCGCCCTTTTTTATCTTCGTGGATACTGCTGACCGATATGTCGCTCAATCCGTTGGTATTATTGAGAGGCACGTCTTTATATGTTTTCATGAAAACTTCCTTGATACCTATCATACCGCCTCGTACTGTCCCCACCCAGATATTCTCCTGCTTATCTTTATAAATACATTTGATGGAGTTTACCGGGATCGTACTCATATCTCCGGGAGTGTGCATGATAGCAGTCATATCGGAAGGATCATCCATATCCATGATATTGATGCCTCCGCCATCTGTGGTGACCCAGAGCTTATTGTTTATCTCCATGAAGTCGAGGACCAGGTTCGAGGTCAGTCTGGAATTTCCGGCATGGATAGTATACAGTTTTTTGCCGTCCGGAGCATAACAAACGAAACCTTTATTATAAGAGGAGAGATAAAGTCTTTTCTTGCTGTCCAGATATATGGCATTCAAACCGGTCTGAACCGGATAGTCGGTAGGGGAGAGCTGGTCGGTAACCGGATTGTATTTGAGAATGCCTTTGTATTGGGAGATCAGTAATAGTTCGTCCTTATCCCAGGGTTTTATGTAGTAAGGACTGAAATTGGAAGAATCCTCCAGAAGGACCGGCCTTTTGCGGAATGTGTGCTTTTCATAGTCATAAATATATATTCCTTCGTTGGCAGTGAACAGGATCGAACCGGAAAGTGGGCAGAATGAATAGGAGATGATCGCTTTATCTTCAAATTTAGCGGGACGGAACGAATCGCTGCTTTTATCATACAGGGTTAATCCGTTGTTGGTCGATATCCAGATGTTGTTTTCGGCATCTTCAGCTATAAAATAGATTGTGTTGCCGGGTAAAGAATGTGGATTATCTTTTTCATGAAAATAACTTTTCATGTCGTAACGGTCGAAACAGTTCAGACCGGAAGCTGTGCCGATCCATATCAGTCCTTTGTTGTCGGCCAGGATACAATGGACGGTTGTCTGCGATAATCCTTTGTCAAGCCCCAGTTGTTGGAAATAGTAGCTGGGATTAGCCGCCTTTCCGTATCCGATGCAGGTGAAAAACAAAAACAAGGTGTATAATATTCTGAAAATATAGTTGTTCCCCATAGTCTCTTATTCTAATATCCGCAAATGTACTAAAACATGTCCAAAGATGAAAATGTCTAGCATAATCAGAACTTTAGGATGTTTTTTGACATGAAAAGTACATTTGTTGACGTCGGAATATGGCGGAAAATGCAACTTTGCCTTTGCAATTATTAACTAATCGAGAGTGCTTATGAAATAGGACTGATTGGATGTTATTAGATGTAAGTTTGAAGAAACTTGCCTGTCTTAAGAAATTAATTATGTTATTTTAAAATTTAGTGTTTTATGAAAAAATCTTTTCTAACATTTTTCTTGATGTTATTTTGCCTGGTAAGTTTTGCTCAGCAAAATGTGACCGGGATTATTCTTGAAGAAGCTACATCAGAACCCCTGGCCGGAGCAGCAGTCCAGGTGAAGGATTCACAAAGTGGCACGATAGCCGATGCGGATGGCCGTTTTTCCATTTCGGTATCACCCGGACAAACTTTGTTAGTATCTTATATCGGTATGATCTCACAGGAAATTCTGATAAAGAGCGGTATGAATGATATAACCGTAAAGATGCTCAGTGATGCGGTTGATATTAATGAAGTAGTAGTTGTTGGTTATGGTGTACAGAAAAAAGTGAATCTGACCGGTTCCGTATCGGCTGTTAAGGGTGAGGCTTTGGAACGTCGTCCGGTAGCTGATGCTGTACAGAGTTTGCAAGGTATGGTACCGGGTTTGCTGGTAAGCAATTCGGATGGTGGCCGTCCCGGAGGTGCAGGTACTTTGACATTGCGCGGGCAGGGAAACCTGGATAATAATGCCAACCCTTACGTGTTGGTGGATGGCGTGGAAATGAGCCTTTCGGATGTAAATCCCAGTGATATTGAAAACATATCCGTCTTGAAAGATGCCGCGGCTTGTGCCATCTATGGTGCACGTGCCGCTTATGGGGTAATCCTGGTGACGACAAAGAAAGGCGAAGAAGGTAAGATGCGTGTGAACTATCAGGGTACGGTCGGTTGGAGTGCACCGACGGTATTGCCAGATATGGTCAATTCTTATGATTTTGCGCAGTACTGGAATGCGGGTGTTGTGAATGCCGGTTCACCTCGTTTGTATAGTGATGAGAAAATGGCTTTGTTACAGCAATATATCAAAGATCCGAGCAGTGTCGATCCTTGGTTTGAGTTACCGGCTAACTCAAATATGAACCCGGCTTTTGAAAACTCAGAGTCTGGTGTCGGCAATGTCGACTATTTCGATTTACATTATAAGAACTGGGCTTTCAAACAGAATCATAATGTCAGCCTGAGCGGTGGCGGTAAAGCGGCACAATATTATATTTCCGGCGGATATTATTCAGAAGACGGTATCCTCCGTTATGCAGATATGGATTATAAGCGTTATAACTTTGCAGCCAATATCACTTCACAGCTGACGAGCTGGATGAAACTGAAAGTAAATACGAAATTCATGCACTCTGACCAGAATACGCCGTTTGGTGACGGGGGGATCAGCGAAGGTTTCTACCATTCATTGGCCCGTTTCCGTCCGACAGTTTCTCCTGTCGACCCGAACGGACATTTTACCGAGTTGACCATGATTCCTTATCTGCAGAGTGGAACTTATACGAATACGCAGCGTGATAATATGAATATTACAGCCGGTTTGGATATCCAACCGTTGAAGAACTGGTTCATATTCTTCGATTATACTTATAAATTAGGTAATAAGGAATATGAAGCGCTGAATGTCAGTCCGCTTATTTATGGAGCCGACGGTGTAAGTACTTCCAAAGGGGTACGTTCTGAGTTAGGTATGTCGCCTGACGGTAAATTTACCCGTAGTTATGACCGTTCACGTTATCAGTCGATTAATTTGTATACAAATTACCTTTTCAGCGTCGCTGAAAAGCACAACTTTACTGTAATGGCTGGTTTTCAGGAAGAAGATTATGATTACAGTTTGATGAAAAACTCGATCACAGGACTTTATTCAACCAGCAACCCGAACGTAGGCATGGGAACCGGTGACAAAACCGTTGCCGATATCCGTAACGGCTGGGCTACCCGTGGTTTCTTCGGACGTATCAATTATGATTACGACGGACGTTATCTGTTGGAAGTGAACGGACGTTATGACGGTTCTTCCCGTTTTGCATCCGGACATCGCTGGGGATTCTTCCCTTCTGTTTCACTTGGATGGAATATCACCCGTGAACAATTCATGAGTTCTGTAACAGATGTACTGTCTAACCTGAAACTTCGTGCCTCTTATGGTTTACTTGGTAACCAGGCCGGTGCAGCATTATATACTTTCGCTTCGACAATGGAACTCAACAATGTGTTGGGTAACTATATTTTCTCTGACGGACGCCATATTTTTACAAGAGCGCCGGGGGTAGTAAATCCGACAACAACTTGGGAAAAGGTGGAAAGCAAGAATATCGGTCTTGACTTTGGTTTCTTAGGGAATTCGTTGACAGGTACGCTCGATATCTTCCAGCGTGATACGAAAGATATGTTAGGTCCCGGTGTCGATTTCCCCGATTTCTTCGGAGCAGATGCACCTAAGACAAATAATGCCCGTATGCGTAACCGTGGTTGGGAGTTGGCTTTGAATTATCGTGGACAGATCGGTAATGACATCCAGTATACAGTCGGAGGTTCTATCTCTGATGCGATATCTGAAGTAACAGAATATGCGAACCCGACAGGAACCAATCCGAAAGAGAGCTGGTATACCGGTAAAAAGGTCGGTGAAATCTGGGGATACCGTGCCGATGGCTTGATTCAGACACAGGAAGAAGCGGATGCTTACAACGAAAAATACGATCTGTCATTTATCAGTGGTAAACCCTGGACTCCGGGTGATGTGAAGTATCGCGACCTGAACAATGACAATAAGATCAATAACGGAACCAATACTTTAGACGATATGGGGGATATGACGGTTATCGGTAATACGACTCCGCGTTATCAGTATACAGTAAACGGTTCTATTAGTTGGAAGGGTATCAGCCTGAGCATGATGTTCCAGGGTGTCGGCAAACGTGACTGGGATCCGGGTACAGGCGCTTATTTCTGGGGAAGCGGTCCGTATGCACAGGTAACTGTATTCAAAGAACATATGGATTACTGGAGCGAATCGAATCCGGGTGCCTATTATCCGAAACCTTATATCCATACTGCAGGCGGTGTCGTTCCTTTCAGTAACAAGACAATGACTACCAGTGACCGTTATATTCAGAGCGGTGCCTATTGCCGCTTGAAGAACCTGACGATCAGTTATGATCTTCCGACTATATGGACAAATAAAGTGGGATTACAGAAAGCCCAGGTCTTCTTCTCGGGTGAAAACTTACTGACTTTTACAAAGTTGAAAGGTATGTTTGATCCGGAAGCGATCTACACAAAGAATGATTACACCAGTGAGGGGGGAAAGAATTATCCGATGAATCGTGTACTATCTGTCGGTTTGGTTATTAACTTATAATTTAGAGCTTTTATGAAGAAAAGAAATATATTTTTAGGTTTGGCATTGGCGTTCAGCCTTTCCGGATGTTTCGATCTGGATAAAATGCCGGAAGGAGTACTTTCTACTGCACAGCCTTTCAGTAGTACAGGTGAAATGAGAAACTATTTGGACCAGTTTTATCAGACAGGCAATCCGAAATATCAAGATGATAAAATAAAAGTGAATTTTGGTGATGGCTTGCGTACACAGGAGTTTGGTGCCGGTGGAGGAAGTGGTATTGCTGGTTACGATACACATAGCGATAATATGTCGGCAAGTTCCGTAAGTGCGCGCTTGGCAGGAGAAACAACTTTGAGCGGAGCTTCCAAGCTGACGAATTATACGGCTATCCGTAATCTGAACTTTTTGTTAACTAATCTGGAGAATTGTGTAGAGCAGGGAAGTGCCGATTATAACCAGTATGTAGGTGAAGCTTACTATTTCCGTGCCTGGTATTATTATAAGATGTTCATCGATTACGGGCCACTGACCTGGATCAGTACTCCACTCGATCCGAATGCGGAGGAAATGCTTTTGCCGCGTGACAGCCGTACTACTATTGCAGATAATATTCTGGCGGATCTGGATAATGCTATCTCTTATTTAGGTGAACAAAATAGCAGCGGTTCCATGCGTGTCCATAAAGATGTGGCACGTGCTTTGAAGAGTGAAGTTGCTCTTTTTGAAGGAACCTGGGAAAAGTATCACAGAGCAAAGGGGGATAAGTTTTTCGATCCTTCAGTGACTGACGAAAAGATTCGCGACTATCTTACACAAGCTGTTAATGCAGCGCAGGCTGTGATGGATCGTGGTGTATGGAAAATTTATTCTACAGGTAATGAGTTGAATGACTATCGTCAGATGTTCCAGACAACTGACTTATCGGCTAACCCGGAAGTACTTTGGTTCAAAATGTATGATGGCGACCAGGTGGGAAATAACGTGAATCGTTATCTGAACCAGGGTGGTGGTAGTGTCGGAGTGACGGCATCGTTGATCGACGATTATCTGACGAAAGACGGCAAACCGTTTGTCGGTGCCGCTCTTATAAATGCAAAGAAGGTATTTGGTAATGAGTTGTTACCTACCGTACGTGACCCGCGTTTGTCACAAACGATCTGTATGCCGGGGCAACAGCTGCGCCCGGATGATACGCCTCCTTATTATGTTGTTCCGCCACTGATCGGTTCTTCTTCTTATAACCAGAATATGACAGGTTATTCTTTGCTGAAATATGTGCAGATCGATTATACCGGTAGTTTGGATGCCGAATTCAAGGGAGCGACTCCGGCAATTCAGTTCCGTTATGCCGATATTCTGTTAAATTATGCGGAAGCGTTAGCAGAGTTGGATGGAGCCGCAAATGCTCAGAAAATTATTGTAGCTTTGCAACCGTTACGTGACCGTGTCGGTATGCCCGCCGTTGATTTTGATAGGGAATATAATCAGGAGTCCGATTATCCGTTCCGTCATTTGGATAAATATATCCAGGTTGTTCGTCGCGAACGCCGCATTGAGAAGGCATGCGAAGGCCGTCGTCTGGAAGATATCCTGCGTTGGGCTGCTGCCGAAGAACTAATCGTTGGCAAATGGCCGAAAGGAGCGTTGTATACCGGAAGTGATCTGGAAAACCATCCGAAATATGAAGGGAAGTTGATTTATGACCAGGCTTCCGGAAACAATCTCTTCCTGACAGGAAAACCGGGTGATGCCTTACGATACGTAGTGCCGACGAATCCGGCCGGTTACGGACAAGGATGGAAGTTTAATGTCGGTCGCGACTACCTGTTGCCTATCCAGCCTCGTATGCTGTCGTTGACAGGAGGTAAATGGGAACAGAATCCGGGTTGGTAAACTCATTTATATAAGCAAAATATATGAAAAACGTTAGATCTACAGTATTATTTTCTTTGACAGGAGCAGCGGTGTTGGCATCGCTGCCCTCCTGCAAGGAGAAAAAAGTAGCAGAGGAGGCTAAGAAGCCGATGAATATCCTCTACATTATGTGTGATGACCATTCGTACCAGACTATCAGTGCGTACGATAACCGGTTCATCGAGACTCCGAATATTGACCGGATCGCCAAGGAAGGAGTTCGTTTTACCAACAGTTTTGTTGCCAACTCGCTGAGCGGTCCCAGTCGTGCCTGTCTGTTGACGGGTAAGCATAGTCACAAGAATGGCTTTACCGACAATACGAAAACGTTTGACGGTGGCCAGCAGACTTTTCCTAAATTGCTGAAACAAGCCGGTTACCAGACTGCTATCGTCGGTAAATGGCATTTGACTTCCGAACCGACCGGATTCGATTACTGGAATATCCTGATCGGACAGGGAGATTATTACAACCCGCATTTCATCGATAACGGTGAGAAGAAACAAATAGAAGGATACGCCACCAATATAACGACCGATCTGGCTATTGACTGGCTGGATCAGAAAAGGGATAAGGATAAACCGTTCTGCCTGCTCCTCCATCATAAGGCTCCGCATCGTACATGGATGCCCGATACCTGCGACCTGGAGTTGTATAAGGACGTTGTTTTCCCTATTCCGGAAACATTCTATGACAAGTATGAAGGCAGAATCGCTGCTTCTCAACAGGAAATGAGTATCATCAAGGATATGGACCTTGTCTATGACCTGAAACTGGCTGACAAAGAGAATGAAATACATTCTAATCCGGGACTGGAAAAAGCCGGTCGTGCAATGTATAATAAACTCAATGCGGAACAGAAAGCTGCCTGGGACAAACATTACGAACCGATCATCAAGGAGTTCAAAGAAAAGAAACTGTCCGGTAAAGCATTGGCAGAATGGAAATACCAGCAGTATATGCATGATTATATCCGTGTGATCCATTCGGTTGACCGCAATGTGGGCCGTGTCCTGGATTATCTGGAGAAAAATAACATGCTGGACAATACGATCATTGTCTATACATCAGACCAGGGATTCTATATGGGTGAACATGGCTGGTTCGACAAACGTTTCATGTATGAAGAATCTTTCCGTACACCGATGTTGGTTCGTTATCCGGGTGGTATAAAAGGCGATATTCCTGAAATGGTTCAGAACATCGACCATGCTGCTACCTTCCTGGAACTGGCGGGTGCTCCGGTTCCTGAAGATATCCAAGGCGATTCTTACCTGCCGCTGCTGAAAGGCGAACATCCGAAAGACTGGCGTACTTCCTTGTATTACCATTATTATGAATTCCCGGCGGAACATATGGTAAAACGTCATTACGGAGTACGTACCGACCGTTATAAACTGATGCATTTCTATAGTGACATCGATATGTGGGAACTTTACGACCTGCAGAACGACCCGATGGAAATGAATAATATTTATAACAAACCGGGAACGGAAGAGATCACGAAACAATTAATGGACGAACTCCATAAATTACAAAAACAATACGACGATCCGATCGAATCGGAACTGGCAAAGAAAAGCTGATTGTAATATCTTAAAAATGGAGGCTGTAATAAATGTCTGTGATTTATCCGGACTTTATTACAGCCTTTTTTTCTGATACTACTATGAGATCGTAACCTTGGTACTGGAAAACGTCCCTCATTGCGAAATGATCATACCACAGATGAGTGAATAATAAACTCATATCAACCAAAGTTTTTATAAATAATTCCTTCATTCCTTCATATTTAATATAATTCTCTGATTAAGTGTAATCTATATATGAAGGATATTTATTGAATGAAAGGAACAGTCATATTATCGAAAAATTAAAACAGATAGGAGTTCGGGCCTACTCTTTCCAGTAAAAAGAAAAGCTTAAATAGTAAGCCTGTAAGAGATGAGCTAATTGATTGTAATACCGGGAGTTATAACATTGTTGTTGTTTGTCATCTGTCGAATGCTTGTTCGACAGATGACAAACAAGCGTTTTCCAGTTGTCAAATAAGCGTGCGACAACTGGAAAACAGAAAAGAAGACAAGACTATTGAATTAAATAGTCATAGGCCGCATGTTAGAATAAGGTTAACTAACAGATAACTTTTCAATAGATACCTCCTCTTTTTATAGTATCGGATATCATTACAGATGAATAAAAAAAGAACTTTCTTTTATGTCAATTGTTTTCATTCATGTATAAACGATAGATAATCAGTTCTATAACGCATTAGATGAATAAATGAAGGAATTATAAAAAAAACTTTTATTGTATCAGTATATCCTATATCTATAAACAAAATAAAGCATTGTATTGTAAGCTTTGCTTTATAAAAGATTCAATTATTATCGTGTTTGAAACAAATAGTCTCCTTTCTTTTTTGCCCGAAGGAAATATTCTATATCTTTGTCACACCGCTTGTTATTGAGCGGCAACCAAAATACTTTAGTTATGGGAAAGTTTATCAATCCCTTCACCGACTTCGGTTTTCACCGGATTTTCGGCCAGGAGGTACACAAAGAGTTATTAATTGATTTCTTAAATCAACTGCTGGAAGGCGAACGCCATATCAGCGATATCACCTTTCAAAATCCGATCCTCCAACCGGAAACGATTGAAGACCGGGGAGTGATATTCGATATTCACTGCAAGGATGACAAAGGCGGTTGGTTTGTGGTGGAAATGCAGAATGGAGCCCAACCCTACTTTTACGACCGGGGTATCTATTACTTATCGCGGGCTATCAGTAACCAGGGGGAGAAGGGTAAAGACTGGAAGTTTAACCTGTGCCCGGTATATGGCATCTTCCTGTTAAACTATAAGATGGGAATGAACTCCAAATTCCGGACAGATGTTATATTGGCAGACCGTGATACCGGACGGATGTTTAGCGACAAGATCCGGCAGGTATATCTGGAGTTGCCTTGGTTTACGAAAGAAGCTGATGATTGTGAAACAGATTTTGAACGTTGGTTATATTTATTGAAGCATATGGATACATTAGACAGAATGCCCTTCAAGGCGCAAAAGGCCGTATTTGACAAACTGCTCGAAGTGGCTGATGTGGCTAATCTGAGCAAAGATGAGCGTGTCTTGTATGACGAAGCCCTGAAACGCTATCGAGACTATAAGAATACAATTGACTATGCCGAAGAAAGAGGGCTGGAAAAAGGACGGAAAGAAGGTCGAAAAGAGGGTCGGCAGGAGGGTGTTTATTCCGTGGTAAAAGCCATGAAAGAGAAAGGATTTCCTCTTCTGACAATTGCAGAGGTAACCGGCCTCAGCGAGACGGAGATAGAGACATTATAATTTCATAATAAATATGTAACGAAAACAAGGCAGTTTCAAATGAAGCTGCCTTGTTTTCGTTAGAAACTGGTTCAAATCTTTCTATGTTCGAGTGCGAAGCCTATCTGTCGCTTGTAAATCCTGTTTGATTGTATCATTCTGTCATGTATAAAGAACAAATCCCCATGTTACAAAGAAAAAATATATATAGACCTTTGTTCTTGAAATTTAATACCAATGTTTTTCATTAATAACTTAATTCACATAATTCATGAATATGAGATTACTGGTGACCTTTATTGTTTTGGGGATGTGTATGTTTACTCTTGATTCTTATGCCTTGAATAGTATGCCTCACGACCCGGCATTAAAAAAAATAACTATTTCTGATCCCAGCCAAAAGCTGGTTCTGCAACTCGATTATTCGAACGGTTGCAAAATAACGCAATTAAAAGTAAAAGGTAAAAACGTATTATCTGAATCAGGTATTTATACCGGTTTCCGAACTAGGGGAGGTTCGTTTACCTCTTGTACCGGTCAGGATGAAATAAAAGTAGAAGAGTCCGGAAATAAGATACTTATAAAGAATATCATTTACGGAGATCATTCGATAAACGTGAATGAATCATGGACTTTTGATTTGAGCGGAGATAAAATAATATGGAATATTAACCGGAAATACAGTAACCTGGCAAAACTGGAAGAAACTGCTTTCCCTCAATGGAACTTTGCAGACCTTTCTGTTTGGAAAGGAGGGATACTGGATAACGGAGGAATGGTCTGGTGCAAATATTTGAGAGATGTAAATGATACATATGGCGTACATACCGGAGGGGTGACTTTCTGGAATCCGGATACGGGAAATGCTTTGCGTATCGAGGCAAAATCGGATGGCAGACATTTGGCGGCAAAATATTCACAAAGTGATAAGAAAGAGTTTGTCTGTACTCATTTTGTAACGGATGAGGAACTGGAACCCCGGTATAATCTGAACCGCTTTGTTCATCAGAAAGCGGATGTGTTTACTCCTTTTGATGTTCAGAAAGGTGATGTGAATATGACACTTGAAATGGAATATGTCGATTATGCCGTAGCTTATTCCAGAGGAAATCTTCCAGGTATAGATGCAGAAGCTGTTCGTGAGTTGATGAATACGACCGGACGGTATGGAGTAGTGGATAATGCGATCGTAGGTGCCAACGGATGGACTACCAACTGGAAATGTCTGCACGAACCTTTCTTTGCCCAGATAGGAATGGCATTGAATGATGGTAATTATGTAAAAAATATGTCGGCGACGCTGGACCGTGAAAGAGATTATGCGATAACAGCCGACGGACGTGTTCTGTCCCGCTGGCATAATGCGGATGAAGACCAGATGCCGGGTACATTTAATTATAAAACCGGGTATTATGAAGCAAGATGGGGGTATACGGTAGATTCACAGACCGGTTTTGTGATCAATGCGGCAGAGCAGTTTGACCTGTGTGGCGACATCGAGTGGTTGAAATCCCATAAAGTCAGTTGCGAAAAGGCGCTGGATTGGCTGATAAAAAGGGATTCGAATGGCAACGGTGTTTTTGAAATGATGAATAGCTCTATAAAAGAAGAGAAGGCAAGCGATTGGCTGGATATCGTCTGGGCTAGTTTCGAGAATGCGTTTGTGAATGCCCAGATGTATGAAGCGCTGAATCTGTGGGCCGGTTGTGAACGGGTTTTAGGGGATAAGGCAAAAGCAGATTATTACACGGCGGTGGCAATAAAGTTGAAAGAAAATTTCAACAAGTCTATCCATGACGGAGGATTTTGGTCACCGGAGAAAAAACAATATGTCTATTGGAGAGATAAAGACGGTTCTGTGCATGGGGATAACCTGGTTACTCCGGTCAATTTTGCCGTGATAGCATTCGGCTTGTGTGATAATAAAAAGCGGATCGCCCAGGTACTTGAGCAGATTGAGAAAAGAACGGTCGCTGAGAATCTGTTCCATTGGCCGCTTTGCTTCGACTCTTTCAAGAGAGAGGAAGTTTCAGCCGGAAACTGGCCTTTCCCTACTTATGAGAACGGGGATATCTTTCCTACATGGGGATACCTGGGAGTCAGGGCTTATGTCGGTTACGACAAGCATATCGCTTTAAAATATATCCGTAATATTCTGGCGCAGTATAAGAAAGACGGACTTTCGTCTCAACGATATAGCCGTAAGACACAAGAAGGACAGGGTTCCGATATTTTGGCAGGTATCTGTACAAGCGTAACAGCTCTTTACAGAGATATCTACGGAATACGTCCTAAATGGAACAGGATGGGACTGGAACCTAATATGTCTGAAATACTTAACGGAACGGAATTCAATTATACATTGAGGGATACGGAGTACCGTATCAAATTGAGTGTAGATGATTATGAGATGCAGACAGATCGTTTTTCTGTCAGAAGCAAGGATGCTTTCGGTGCGTCTTTCGAAGATGGAGGCTTGGCAGTCTATCCGCATAATGAAGAGGAAGCGGTATTGAAAATTTTCGGAGAGTCGTCTTCACCGATTGGTGTAACACTGAAACAGTGTTCCGGAAATGATATTTCATGGGAAATGAATACAACAGACAATTACAGATTTATTATTGAAGGATTGAATCCGGCTTTAAAATACAAATTAGCTATCCAGAACAAAGTGACCCATGTAGAAGTCGGTGCGGATGGCAAAGCGTCCTTTACCCATTCTTGTAAAGGACCGGTAAGAATAAGATTATACGGCAAATAAAATTATGAACATTCTAACAACAAAAACTATGAACGACATTTTAGAACAAATCGCATTATGCGTGGAAAACGGGAAAATAAATCAAAAGTCTCCCTATCCACCAAGCATGAAAGGCCAGTTAGGGGCAGATGAACTTACTTTACAGGCATTGGAAGAGGGCGTGGCTCCTGCTGATGTCCTCTCTAAAGGATTGATTGTCGGTATGGGACGCATCGGAGTGAAATTCCGTGAAAATAAAGTCTTTGTACCGCAGGTATTGATGAGTGCCAAAGCGATGAGCGGGGCAATGGCGCATCTGAAGAAGTATTTTTTGGATGGTTCCGTAAAAAGAAAAGGGAAAATTATCATCGGTACGGTAGAAGGTGATTTGCATGATATCGGGAAGAACCTGGTGAGTATGATCGCCGAAGGAAATGGATATGAGGTAATAGATTTAGGCGTGGATGTTCCTGCTGAGAAATTTATCGAAGCTATAAAGATGAATCCGGGTGCATTTGTAGGAATGTCAGCCCTGCTTACGACAACGATGGCCAAGATGGAAAAAATAAACAAGATTATTAAATCGGAATTTCCTGAAGTTATCACTTGCGTGGGCGGTGCACCGTTGAACAATGAGTTTGCTAAAAAGATCGGAGCCGATTACTATACGGACGAGCCGCAGGCCCTGGTTGAGATATTGGATAAGTTGGTCGCATAAATAAAAATAATATGAATGTTGATAAATGGATAAGTGATATTATAGCTTCCCGCGAACGTTGTACCGTGCCGATTATGACTCATCCGGGTATCGAGATGATCGGGGCAACCGTAAAAGAAGCTGTTCAGAGTGGGGAGAAGCATGCACAGGCGATCAATGAACTGAGTAAGAAATACCCGTCGAAGGCTGCTACTGTGATAATGGACCTGACGGTGGAGGCCGAAGCTTTCGGCAGTTCCATCGCATTCCCGGAAAATGATATGCCCCATATTCAGGGAAGCCTGGTAGATTCGGAAAGTATAGAAGGGTTGCAGATACCTTCTTTATCGGCCGGTAGAGTCCCGGAATATATACTGGCTAATAAAATGGCAGCCGAAATGATTACGGATAAACCGGTTTTTGCCGGAGCTATCGGTCCTTTCTCTTTGGCCGGAAGATTATATGGTATGTCGGAGATCATGGTCGCTTGTTATCTGGAGCCGGATGCTATTGCTTTACTGCTCGATAAGTGTTCCCGCTTTATAGAAGACTATTGTATGGAACTGAAGCGGACCGGGTGTTCCGGTGTCATAATTGCCGAACCGGCAGCCGGACTGTTATCGAATGAAGATTGTTTGCAGTTCTCTTCCGTATATATAAAAAATATCATCGATAAGGTACAGGACGATTCGTTCATGGTCGTTCTGCATAACTGTGGCAATACCGGTCAGTGTACAGACGCTATGATATATACTGGGGCGAAAGCCTACCATTTCGGAAATGCCATATCGATGCCAGAAGTTTTGAAACAGTGTCCGGCTGATACGTTGGTCATGGGTAATATTAATCCGGTGGGTGTACTCCGTATGATGTCGCCGGAAGAGATTGAAAAAGAAGTGACCTCCTTATTGGAACAGACTGCAGAGTTTCCGAATTTTGTACTTTCAACAGGTTGTGATGTACCTCCTTGTGTACCGGAAGAAAATATTCAGGCATATTATAATGCTTTATCAGCCTTTAATCGTAGAATATAAATGATGCTTTGATGGCCACATTTAGTTATTACAGTCCGACGATCCGGGAAACGGGTATTCTTCCGGATGACTTGCTGGAAATGCTGCATGAAGAGGACCGATCTCCGGATAACCCGGTAGTATGTGAAGTAACGGATGTTTTTGAGCAACTCCCTGTAATCTCAGATATACGGGGAGGCTATGCCATTTTTGAGGACATAGAGCGGTTTCCGGAAACGGGGGAGATACGGATAGCAGGACAAACTATAAAAACGTCCCGTAAAATCTGCAGACTAATGGAGGGTGCAGAAAAGATCGCCGTTTTTATCTGTACGGCCGGACAGGGATTTTCCGATTATTCCGGGAAGTACAATAAAGAAGGTGAGTATCTGAAAGGGTATATTGTGGATACTATGGGAAGTCTTGTTGCCGAAAAGTCTATGGATTTTATTCAGTCTGAACTGGAGAAGCAAGTACTACCGGAAGGTCTGAAAATAACCAATCGATACAGTCCGGGCTATTGTAACTGGCCTGTTGACGATCAGAAGCAGCTTTTCTCATTATTGCCTGCTAATGCATGTGACATCTCGCTTTCAGCCAGTTGCCTGATGGTTCCTATCAAGTCGGTAAGCGGTATTATCGGTATCGGTAAGAATGTCCGGAAAAGTAGTTATTCGTGTGATATCTGTAATAATCTCACCTGTATTTACCGGAAGGTAAAAAATAAAAATAATCAACATTGAACAAGTAATAAATAAACTTTTAATAGATATGGATAACATGACTCCCAAAGAACGTATTTGGGCAACTATAAACCGTCAGCCGGTCGATCGTCCGCCGGTCGACCTCTGGTGTACACCCGAAGTACTCGATTCACTTCGCAAATACACTTCACTGCAAGATGAAATGGCTGTTTATAATAAGCTGGGAATAGATAAGATCGTTTGGATATTCCCCGGTTACGGAGGACGTTTCTTCGACCCGAACGATAGTGGAGAAATTACGATGTGGGGTGTTCCAACCCGAATGGTAAAGGCCGGTCTGGCAACTTATCAGGAGTATATCGATCCGCCGATTGCCGATTATACGGATCCGTCCGAATTGCTTGGTTATCATTCCTGGCCTGACCCTGATAAATTTGATTATGCAGGTGCGAAAGCATTGGCAAAAGAAGCTCGTTCCTGGAATTTTGCAATTATAGGTCCCTGGATATCTCATTTTGAGATCTATTGCCAGATGCGCGGATTGGAAAATGCCCTGATGGATACGTTGGCAAATCCGGATTTTCTGGATGCAACGGTAGAACGTATCGATGCTATTCAAACCGTCATGCTGGAACGGATGCTGACTGAATTGAAAGATGAACTCGATATCGTGTTTATCAGTGATGATATGGGAATGCAGGATAGCATGCTGATCTCATTGGATTCATGGGAAACGCATTTCAAACACAGGCTGAAAAATTGGTGCGACCTTATCCATAGTTATGGGAAGAAGGTGCTGTATCATACGGATGGAGCCGTTCTTCCTTTGATCCCGGGATTGATAGAATGTGGCATCGATATCCTGAATCCGATACAGCATGTCTGCCCGGGTATGGACAGAGCCAATCTGAAAGAACAATACGGAAAAGATCTTATTTTTCATGGAGGGGTCGAGAATCAACGAACGTTACCGATGGGGACAGTCGGTGAAGTGATCGATGAAACCCGTAAATGCCTTGAAACATTGGGGAAGGACGGAGGCTATATTTGTTGCTCATGCCATAACGCACAGGCAGGAACGCCGGTGGAAAATATATTGGCAATGATAGATACGGTGAAAACATATAGGAAATAATGGTATCTTGCAATTGAAATTCAGAGTGCAGAATAATTATTTATAAATTAAAGATGTAGTTATGTCTAAAAACTTAATTCTGTTCACAAAAATATTATTGTTGACCCCCTTATTCGCATTAGCCAATAGTCCGGATGGAAAAGACCTGAAGAAGTTACCTTATCCTTCTTTGAAGGGTATTCCGACAGGAGAGAAGGTCACTTGTTCACCGGACCCTTTGGTCAATTATCGGTGGAAAAGCCCGGATGCCGACGATGATCTGGAAGTGTATACGCAGAAACCGGTTTCTGTAACGTGCGATGAGCCGGTGAATATGAAAGCTAAAGGTAATTCTGATCTGACAATTACAGGAGCATGTAATATCATGTTTGATTTTGGTCAGGTAAATGCGGGTTGGTTGGAATTTGAATGTGATGATATGCCGGCAACGATCGAATGCAGTATCAGTGAGTTCAACGAACCGGCTGTATTTAATCTGGGTTCCGAATATCCGGTAAAAACGGCAATACCTAAGCAATACGGTAAGACTTACCGTTTAGAGTTGAATAAACAATTGTATGAAGGAGTACGTTTTGCCTGGATTCATTTGAAAAATGTATCCAGGAAGTTCAGGATACGGAATGTCCGGTTGGTTTGCCAGACAAAGCCGGTTAATTATGAGGGAAGTTTCAACAGCAACAATGACGAGTTGAATCGCATCTGGTATACGGCTGCTTATACTGTCCGGCTTAATTTGCTGAAAGATTATTTCGGCGCTATTCTTATGGAGCGGAGTGACCGTCATTCCTGGACCGGTGATGCACATACTTCTCAGGCTGCTGCTCTTGTTGCTTTTGGTAATTATGATTTTGTCCGTAAGAATATTCTTTACACGGCCGAGCAGTTTAATGGTATCCTGAGTTATTCTCTTTATTGGGTACAGAGCTTATTGGATTATTACCAGTATACCGGTGATCTGTCTCTTTTGGATTCCTTATGCAATAATGCCTGTAATAAACTGGATATCGCTTACCAACATTATGAACATAGCCCGTCGGTTTCTTTTTATGGATGGGACGAACGGTTAGGAGCCGGTTTTGAGAATCCGAACTGTAAAGAAACACATACGGCATATAAAATGTTGTCTATCCAGACCTGGAAGAGATTTGCAAAGGCGATGAGTGACTGTGGCCGACAGGACCTCTCCCGAAAATATGAAACGTATGCCGATGAAAAACAACAGCAGTTACAATGTAGCCCGGACTGGCAGGAAGGGTTGGATATATTTGCTGCTTCCGATGCGGTGAATGCCGGTGTTGTATCTCCTGAGGATGTATCTTCTTTGTGGAAGAATGTATATAGCGATCGTTTGCAGCGTGTTTCTTATTCTCCTTTTAACCAGTATTTTGTGATCAATGCATTGGCTCGTCTGGGACGTTATGGGGAGGCGATGAATACGATCGATGATTGTTGGGGAGGACAGTTACGTTATGGTGCGACTACATTCTTTGAAGTATTCCGTCCTTCGTGGAATCTCTGCAAGCTGGAGGATAATGATGCTCCGGTCAATAATCAGTGCGGATACACCAGCTTTACTCATCCCTGGAGTGCCGGTGTGGCGAAATGGTTGAGTGAAGAGATTTTAGGCGTAAAACCGGAGGCCCCGGGATTTAAAACTTTTACCGTTTGTCCGCATCTGACTTCCGGATTGACCCGTATCGATGGGACTGTTCCTACTCCTCATGGGAGAATACGGGTTTATATGGATGTAAAGGAAGGAAAAGGTTCTTTGTCTGTTCCTGCCGGAACAACCGGGCGGCTGGCTATACCTCTTATGGGGGCAGGAAATATAGAAATCAAAATGGACGGACAAACAGTACAGCCGGAAAAGAATAATGCCACTCACGTTTATTTGCCTGTATTGAATGATGGATTGCATACATTTAGTTTTTCTTATGACCGTCCTGCTGAAAGTCCGGTGGTTGAGGAAGATATCAACTACTGTTATCCGGCTTCAACGGTAAAGGAAGATACCCTGACTCAGGGGAATTGGAAAGGTGTATATGGTTCGAAAGGATATGTTTTGTTCAGTTATGACGGGGAAGGTGCACACCGGACTAAACTGCCGAAACAATGTCAAAGCATCATTTGCCAGCGAGAAGAGAATTCCAGATATATGAATACGGCTTCTGACAAACGGGCATTGGTCTCAAATCTTGAGAATGACGAGAGTCGTAGTCTGGGAGCTATAACGACGTTCGATCCTCAGGTCTGCCGTCAGACAATAACAATAGATGTGGATTACCGGCACGATAAACCGTATAAAATATCTCTTTACTTTGTGGATTGGGATAATAACGGACGACGGAGTGCGATCGAATTGTTTGATTTACAAAATAAACGTATTTTGTCTCCGGTCCATATGGTCCGCAATTATGAAATGGGACGTTATGTGACATTTGAAGTGAACCAGCCTGTGCGTATCCGTATATGCCAGGTGCGTGGAGCAAATGCAGCTTGTTCTGCGTTGTTCCTGGATTGATTTAAGTTGAAATAAAAAAGAACTACGGTTCCATTACGAATACCGTAGTTCTTTTTTTGTTATAAACCTTAATGAGTTGCAGAAATATTGATCGTCGGATTCTTTATCTCGAAATAATGGTAAGATTCATCAGATTTCAGATACTTCACAGAATGTTGATTAATACTGCTCAATTGGTTATTTTCATATTTTCTCCCGTTTATAACTAGAGATTGCTTTATTTTATCTTTAGGAAATGCAATATGAATGATTTTATTATCCGTATTGGTCACATTGATGGAATATAGATGTCCTGTTTGATTTTTTATCGTTGCTGTGATAGTTCCCGTTTTTGTAGGAACAGTACATACCACTTGCTTCAAATTTCCTAACGTCGGTTTTATAAGAATTTTATTCCATTCAGCTTCAAGTGGAGAGATTCCTGCTATATACTGGGAAAGTAAAGATAAAGGACCTCCTGCCCAGCCGTGGTTGATACTTCCTCCGCCAGCTCCACCTATTAGCCAGTCTTCCCACAATGTGGTGAGAGGATGATCGACCATGTATTTATAGCGTTTTTTCATGCGATCGAGACCTCCCTGAACGTCGCCACTAACAAAAAAAGCTTCTAATATATATTTTTCCATATAAGGGCTCGCATGGAAATTATCAGTTAGAAAAGTCTTTATTGATTTCCATTTATCGGAATCGGCAAAACCGGCAAGTACGGCCAGTCCATTAGCGCGATCATCCGGTGATTCCTGAAAATCCGAAGAACAATAGACCTTCCCCTTCCAATAAAATGTATTTACTGCCTGTTTGATTGTTTTTATTTGTTGATGATAAACGCTGGCATCTTCTTTATAGCCAAGTAGTGATGCCATGTTTTGTGCTCCTTCTAAAGCGAGGCAATACCATGCGTTATCTAAAACTGGCAGATCTATATTTTCTCCCCAATCTCCCCAGTCCCAATCTCCGGGACGATGAATGATCAAATTACGTTCATCGGTTTTCCACTTAGCCAAGTAGCGTTTCACTGCCGGATATGCATGCCGGATCGTTTCTGTATCTCCTGTATAAAGATAGTAATTCCACATCCCGAATTTTCCGATAGAAGCAAGCATTTGCAGCGGAAGTTCTCTGGCCCAGGAACCAGCTGGAACCGGTGAATATAATACACTGTCTTTCCTTTGCCAGTCAACCAGATTCCGGATCGCTTTTTGTATAAGTCCATGTGCATTACTATCACAGGAATATAGTATTTCTCCTGAAACGATAACTGCGTCTCCCCACCATTGAGACCGTTCTCTGTCCGGGTCCTGTATCGCATCACGCATATTTAGATTCATCGTGTTCAAGGATTTTTGCCAAAGTGTATTCAGAAATATGTCGTCACACTCGAATGAACCGAGATGTTCCGTATTGAACCGGGTTTCACGATAAGCAACCTTATTCACTTTTACTCCGGGAGGTATAGTATATATTATTGCGTGTCCGTTTACGTAATTAAACGCTTCAAAGGACTGCTTTCCCTTTTTGGTTACATACTCTGCACGAACATTATATTCACTTCCTCCTTTATAGTTGTCAGAACGGATATCGATGAACAGACCTTCATTGGCTTCTATTTCAAAGTAGGGTGTTACACTGATATTTCGTGGGAGTTTGGCTTTAATTATTAATGTATCCGATTTAAAAGAGCGTTCGACCGAAACATATTCTGTCAGACCGGAATCATACCAGTTAGGGAAAGGACGCGGATGTATCTGGTTCCACGGTTGGCAAGGATAATTACCGGCAATGGTTGCTTGCTGCCAATTGGAGTCATCATATTCCGGTTTCATCCAGTCGGGAATATCTTTCCGGGCATCGAAATGAATATTTGATTCAGGTAGCCGATAATTGGGGAGAGGTTCCTGCGACTCTCCGTATGCCGGATGTACTTTAACTTTCCAGCTGGCATCCGAAATTATTTCACGATTACCTGATTGTAATTTAGCCAGTAATCCCGGACTGCCGCTATTTTTATGGCAGAAACCGTCTTTTCCCCAATACCACATAAGTATTGCAATTGTGTTATTTCCCTTTTTCAGGTAAGAAGCAATATCCAAGCGGTCAAAATAAGTGTCATCAGGGTTGGGACCGCGTTTCAAACCTCCTTCGAAAACAACTAATTTCCCATTTACCCAAAGCCAGTATTTTGAATCGACTGAAATAGTAAGCATGGCTGTTTTTTCAGCTTTTTCAAGTGTAAACGCTTTTCGGTAACAGATCCATTGATTGGGTTTAGTCAATGTTTTTTCAATGGATATCCATTTTACTCCATTCAAGTCGACGGCTGATAGGTGTAAAGCCGTAAAGATAAACAGGGTTAAAAGAATGTATTTTTTCATTTGTATAAAATCATTTAATAGTTGTAATCAGTTTCACTGGTCCGAACAGTCCCGCATCGTATTGGTTTAGATCAGGTATCCCTTTCCATCCCCAGGTCCGGAGTTTTCCCAGATCTTCTTTCATCCACATTTCATTGGCTATCAGATTTCCTGTTTTAATCTTGATTTTATTCTCTCCCGGTTTTAATGTGTTGGAAATGTCAAATTTGAAAGGAGGCCATAAACGAGCTCCTACAGATTGGTCATTAACAAAAACTTCAGCCATGTATTTTACTTCACCTAAATCGAGGAAGACTGATGAAGATGCATCGTCTATCGTAATGGAAGTTTCATATTCTAAAAATCCGGTGTATTGTTGAAGCCCGTAAGTGTACCAGGAAGCTAGTTTTTTATTCTCTTCCGTGCCAACAGTAAATTTAAAAGGAGCGACAGTTACTTTTTCATCCTTCCGGTTTAATACAAACGACAGCAATTTTGATTCCGGTGCCAGGTTGATTAAAGAATCTGTTACCTTTATTTTTTTGTCATTAAGCCAGATCTCTTTACCTAACATATAGGAAGGGACTATAACCAATTTTGCTCCTACAGGAATATTCATCCTCCAATAGCCATAGGTACATTTAATCTCGTTTTCATCCTGGCGGGAATAATATTTCCAGTTGGAGTCGTCATATCCTAATCGTAAAAACTCATTTTCTTTCAACCGGCTATCTGAATATAATACTTTTGCCGTTGTTTTATAGATTGTGTTTTCATTCGGATAACTTATTTTCCATGTGGTATCGATTGTTCTTTCTCTGGTGGCAATATCCGGTTTTACCTCTATTGAATTTGTTTTATCAGGATCAAAAGCCAGCCAATAAGCTTCAAACGGATTCAATGTCAGAGATACTTTCTGATATCCATTCTCTGTTTCCGACGGAATATTCTTTTTCTGACCTGTCTCACAATCCCATATTTCAGCAACTCCTTTTCCATCTCTCAACCAGGCGGTGAAATGTTTCAATGTATCGGTATTGTTTGCAAACCAGTATAAATTGGTATTACCTATCTTTCTTTGAGCCGTATATAATCTGCCGGAGTTTTCAAGACGTATCTGAGGCTTCATCTTTTCGTTCAGGACTGTGATCATAGCTTCCATTCTGTCTTTATCGGATGCTAAATTAATCACGTTCGGAAACTGTTTTAATGCTTTTGCCTGTGTCATAATCGTTTTATCGTTCAACCCTTTTTCGGGAGAGCCCTGAGGTAATTCGCCTAATAAAACGACTAATCCTCCCTGTTTGGCAAATTCAAAGATTTTTTTGAAGGATGACTGGGGGATAATATACGTTGCCGGAAGTACGATTGCCTGGAAATTATGATTATTGATCGTTATTGTGGCATTTTTACCTGAGTTTTGTATTGTTCCTTTCGACAAGTAATATTTGTCGGCTATTAAGAAGTCGATATTTTCCTGATTCATTTTTCTCATGGCATCCGAATAGACCTGGTCCGTTTCAACTACACGAGGGTCCCACGGTGCATTCTGTACACCTTTTTCTTCAGAGAAATAATTTTCAGAAAAAGACCAGACGGTTTCAAGCGGATGGACCAGCAGAACATCTGCCACCAGGTTGCTTTGCCGGGTAATAAAGGCGGCACGTCTGGCAAAATCAGTCCATTGGTGTAAATAGTTCCAATATGGATTTTCGGTGAACCAGTCACTGGGGAAAGGAACTGTCTCCAATTGTCTGTTCATATAAATACCATGAGGAACAACGTGATTAACACCAAATGAAGTGACTGAATTTATGGTCATTTTCATCATTTCCGGAGATTGTATCCATCCCGCTACTCCCATGATCTCACTCATGAAAGGACGGTTTTCAAATTCGGCAACAGACTGTACTTCCTTGAAGTCATGTACATCCTGAGATTTCATTTCCAGACAGTCGTTGCCGGGCATTGTTACACAGCGTGTCGTTCTCATCAGATCGCCTACTGCGATTGTCTGAAACTGTAACGATTCTTCCCATAAATTGGAGATATAATACATATTACGTTCCTTCAACCATTTAACCAATGGTTCGAAGTAACATTCATTATATACATCTGATACGACGTCGAACCAGTCACATCGGGCGACAACAAATAAACCGTCTTTGTCTTTTTCGGTTAATAAAGGTAACCATTCTCTTATATCACGTTTCTTCTTTTTCTGATATTGGTTTGCAAGGTGTTCGGACCACGCCATTTTCCATCCGTAATCACCTTCATTATCGACGAATACTCCCGGTATGCTACGACCCATATCTTTTTTGAAATATTTGTCGTATTGTTCATGGACCATTGGAATGAATACTTCCATTAGTTTCGGGTCCAGATAATTAACTTTTCCGCCATCGATACCCGGATGAGTTTTGATGGTGTATGTATAGATCATCCAGTTACCGGGAGGAACTGTCCATTTGATGTTATTCCCTTCACCGATAACGCGCAAGGATGAGGCATCGAGCTGGTTATTGATTAGTTTTCCGGCAACGGCAAAGTCAACCGAATCGTACTTCACTTCTGTTTTTCCGTTTACATAATAACGTCTAGGAGCAAGATAGGTGGCTTCAAGTTCCGGATGTTTCTGAAGGACTTTCCCGGCTACTTGGCCGCTTGGCCAGTTATAGTCATCACAATATCCGAGTGTTAATCCGTTTTCCTTTGCTTTTTGCAGTGCGTTGCTGAAACTGTTGAACCAGGGTTCTGCGAGGTATTGTTCGACAGGAAGCGCTGTTACCGTGTTGTCAAATCCGGAGCGGGGATGTGCATAACCGGGATTCAGTTTCTGTTTGGCCATCTCTTTAGCCATCGAGGCTGCTGTCTGTTCGTCTTTGATCACATCGTCCCAAAACCAAAAGGTGTGAGGTGCATAGAACATGGGAGGATTATCAAACATGTCATGGATTTCCTTGTCGCTGTATTTTTTCAACCATTCGGGCTGAATGTTTTTTTCTTCTTTATCCTGGGCTACTACTATCGAAGAAATCAATAGGCTGCATGTCGTAACCAGGAGCGTGTTTTTCTTTGATATATTCATGGATATACTTCTTTTTGATTCGTGAGTAAAATTGTTATTATCAAATAGTGCCCACTAAATTGTAGTGAGCACTATGTTTCATACGATGAGTTTTACTGACCGGATGCTTCTAATTCTTCAAGAGAACTGATAGGTGGTTCATTTTTCTCATAACCGGCGTATCCGTAATTCTGGTTTATACGTCCGTATAAGTTCGGATCAATGTTACCTTGCGTGATAGGCCAGAATATATTATGTTTCCCTATTTTATATTCATCTCCATGTAAAGTAGTTACACCTTTGTTATAGTAATTATTGTACTTCACGATACGATGCCACCAATAACTGTTACTGCCTTCGTCTGCCAGGCTTTTCGGGGATTGATATGTTCCTTCTTCGTTTGCTTTAATATATGAGACGCGTACCAGTTCCACATGGCGGAATTCTTCATACATCAATTCACGGGCCCTTTCGTCCATAATGACATCCAGACCATCCAGACCGTTCATATCGGATGCACTAAAGAATGTTGTACAATGAGCACGTTTTCTGATCCTGTTCACATCTTCTGCAGCTTTTGCATAATCGTTCAGCCAATAGTAAGCTTCAGCCCTCAGCAAGTATGCTTCTGCCAACCTATATAAGTACATATCACCAGGTCCTCCCTGATAATCGACTCCTTTATATCCGTTGGCAACATCCCGGTCAACATCATCCACCCATAATTTGTAATAAGGATAACCGTACCAGCAGCGTATAGTATCTTTACACAATAATGTTCCGTCATCTGCAAATTTCTGAAGAGGTTTTAAATAATATTTTTCATCATCAGTACCCAACAGGTTTACATTGTTGTACTTCAAATCTTCCATTGCCATCCAGTTACCTGTTTCCCTGTCATGTCGAAGGTCATTCTCGTCTGTCCACATACTTTTTTCAGCAAAGTAAGTAGGTCTTATGAAGCATTCACCTCGTCCGCATACGGCTCTTTGGTCTATATAATCAGGATATTGTGCCATGAATTCAGAAGTACCGGCTTGTCTGCCGATTCCGATATTTTGCTTACTTGGAGTTAAAATACCTCTGTTAACATCTGTCATACTCCAGAATGGGGTAAAGTTGTATAAAAACATCGTATTAACTCTACTGTCCTGATTTTCATAACGACTGATGATAGTCATAATACTTTCTTTATTCGCCGAAATAGATTTATTGACAGGTCTGTGTAAATCCCATAAGACATTTCGTGTCATCGGACGAACATCCGGGTAAGGATTTTCAAATGTACCGAAAGGTTCTTCCATCAATTCATAACCACAGTTATTTATCAACGTATTTACGGCAGTAAGAGCTTTTTCAAATTCGCCTGCCGCCAGGTAATATTTGGTGAGCAACATCAGGCATGTACCTTTATTCTCTTTTCCCCAATCATCTCTTTCCGGGATATTTTCTACTGCAAACTCCAGGTCTTTGATCATTTTTTCAATAATCACTTCCATCTTTACTGAACGGAAGTCCAGTTTGGGAGTTGTTATTTCTTTCGTTACCAGAGGAACGTCTCCAAACTGGAATGTGAGATGATAGTAACGCCATGCACGATGAAAGTATGCTCTGGAAAGCATCTGATTTTTGGTCGTTTCATCCAAATCCAGTTCAGGAAGACGCGATATGACTGCATTGGCAAAACTGCTACCTGATACTCCGCTAGTCCAAAACGCATTAGACAGATTGGTACCTATAAAAAGATTATTAGATGTTGGAGTAATATCAGAAGCGAAATTTTGTGAACCACTTAAGTCTGTAATTGCAGATACGGCTACATCTGAAAAAATTAACTCAGTTGATACCGCAGTTCCATTGGTACCCAAAAAATAATAAAGCATATCACTTCTGCATCGGGTAAGTGCCCCTTCAAGACCTTCTACTGTTGAAAATGTAATATTGGGCTCGTAAAAGGACAGAGGTTCCGGCTCCAGCCAACTTTCGGAACAAGAAGCTAATGTCGATAGAACGAGCGTAAGAGATACTGATTTGAATAAATTATTTTTCATAATAAAATGGATTAAAATGTTATACTAGCACCTAATGTATATGTCCGCGGCATAGAGCCTGTCGTTTCAATATCCCAATAGTTGGCTTTTGACCATTCTTTTGAGAATGCCCATATCGCTACGTTTCGGATAGTTGCATATACCCTGATATCCTGGGTGCGTAATAAATTTGTTATTTTCTTCGGAACTTTATATCCGACAGATATATTTTCCAGACGGATAAAGTCTCTGCTGATTATTTTTTTGGGAGAGACGTTTGAAGGTAGTGTCGACTTTAAACGTGCATAAGAATTAGATTGATTTTCGGGTGTCCAATATTTTCGTACCGGAGTATTTAAATAGTCTCCTTTAAAATCAAAATAATTTAAATAATCCGTTGTTGCTGCTTTGTGTCCCAGATAGGAGTACAGATTGAAGGAAACATCGAAATCTTTAAACAGAACGAAATCATTCCTTAAGGCTAGTCTGACTTTGGGATCTGTTTGTCCCAGGAATACTTTATCATCCTGAGATATCCGATAGTCATTATTCACATCCCGTGCTTTAGCATCACCTGGTTTCTGTCCGTATTTAGCTGCCTCTTCGGCTTCATTTTCTTGCCAGATACCGATCATTTCGTAATCCCAGATAGTACCCATAGGTTTATCGATAAACCAACTTTTGTTTATATCATCAACTTCTTTTGAGCCAACTATATTGCCATTTTGGTCCAAGACATCTTCATAAGTATAATATAAATGCTTAATACGGTTTTTATTATGAGATAAATTGAATGTAGTATTCCAACTGAAGTTTTCATTCTCGATGTTTACAGAGTGTAATGAGAATTCAAAACCACTGTTAACTACTCTTCCCAGGTTTGTTACAACAGAACTATAACCGCTGATATTAGGGAGTGTACGGTCCATCAATAAATCTGTTGTCGGCATGTAATACCACTCCAGGCTACCGTTGATGCGATTATTGAGGAAGCCTAAATCGAGTCCGACATTCCATGAAGCTGTACTTTCCCATTTTAAGTCATTATTAGCCATACGTTCAATTTGTAAAGTGGAAAGCTCATATAATGAACCTGTAGAAGTCGCATATGAATATTTACTGATACCGCTACCGGTAGTCAATTGAGATAATGCCTGATAAATACCGATTTCGCGGTTACCGTTTTTACCCCAAGAGAGACGAAGTTTACCATTACTCATGGGCTCCCAGTTAAAAAAGTTCTCATTAATAAAACTCCAGGCTAAAGCCAATGATGGGAAAGTAGCACGAGGGTTAGAACGTCCAAAGGCTGAGAATCCGTCCCGACGTACAGAGGCTGTAAGCATGTAACGATTGTCATAGGAATAGAATAAACGTGCCATCAGGGCATCTCCTGTGTATTTTTCGTCATTTGAACTGAACGTTTTTTCATTTGCACTTTGCATGTTATGCCATTCCAGGATGTCTGTCGGTGAGAACTGTTTACCGGTCATTGATTCACTCCAGTACTGACTTTGTTCTGCACTCTGTAACAAAGTAATATCTACCAGATGTTTTTGAGCAAATGTATAGTTCCATTTTATTATATTATCCAGTGTCCAAACAACAGAGCGTGAACTCTCTCTGGTTGCTGAACCGTGAGTTGTATCAAAAACGCTCTCTGAACTACTCCAGTTTCTGTTTTGTCCCCAGCTATAACGGGGTGCAAAAGTAAATTGATAAGTAATATTGAACGGCAAAGTAAGTTTAGCAAAGAAATTACTATTGACGGTCTGCGTTCCTGCACTTTTGGAAGACATGGATAAGTTATAGAAACTATTTGTACCAGGTGCCTGGTGGCCTTCTCCCATTGGCCAAGGATTTAGGGAACCGTCTTCGTAATAAGGGGTAGAATAAGGTGAGTTTTTACACATTTCTTTCCAGTCCACTTTTTGGTATCCTTCATCGCGACTTTGTAAAATCAGATTTGCACCTACTTCCAGGAAGTCGGTAGCTTTGGCATCTATGCGTAAGTTTGTCCTATAGTTTTTAAACCGGTCTCCAACCTGATTACCTTCATTGTCCTGATAGCCCAATGACCAATAATAGTTTACGCGGGATGTTTGTCCGGACAAACTGACATTATAGTTCTGTCGTAATCCAGTCTGCCAGGTTGCATCATACCAGTCATATGGAGTATTTGCAAAATAATTGCGGCGCTCAACATCCCCCAAACCAATACGTTGTAACCATACATCTTCCATATTTGTGGAACCCTGGCCTATTGCATCATGGTTACGCCATTGTTCTTCGGTTAAGTTATATTTTTTGAGATTCTCAGCTGTAGGCTTGCTGTAATATCCTTTATTATCGAATCCATTACTGCTGGTTGCATAATCCGACCGATATTGCAGATATTCATCAGGTTCATAATATTTACGGCTGACACTCATTGTAGCAAATCCCACACTACCATCAAACTGTACAGTCGGTTTTTCTCCTTTACCCTTTTTGGTCGTTATAATAACTACTCCATTTGCCGATTTAGCACCATAGATCGCAGCCGAGGAAGCATCTTTTAATACATCGACTGATTCAATATCCATAGGGTTTATTTCTGAAAGATCCCCATTGAACGGAATTCCATTTAAAACAATTAGAGGTTCTGTGCCTCCTTTCAGAGAGCGTTTTCCGCGGATATGAAATTTAGGTTCCTCTTTTGCATCGCTGGATGAAGGTTCAACGATTAAGCCAGGTGCTGTACCGCGAAGAATGTCTTGCACTGTAGTTGGCCTTTCATTAGCTAACTTTTTTGCATCTACGTGACTGATGGAACCTGTTAAGTCTTTCTTTTTCATGCTACCGTATCCGACTACTACCACTTCGTCCAGCAATCGTGAATCTTCTTTCAGAATGATGTTAAAGATCGTTTGGTTGCTGGTAGGGATCGTTTGTTCTGCATAACCGACATAGGATATCTGTAATATTCCATTCTCTGCGATACTGAGGGAGAAATTACCATCCATATCGGATATGGCTCCGTTGGTTGTCCCTTTTTCTATGATCGTAGCACCGGTAATGGGTTCTCCGTTGCTATCTTTAATAATACCGGAAATTTCTTTTTTACCAGAGGTCGTTTTCTTTTGTTTGTCGGAAATCACAATAGATTTGGTAGATACAATATTGTACTCCAGATTTTTTCCCGCCAATGCTTCATTAAGTACAGAAGAGACCGGGACTTTTGTTTTGGAAATGGTGATGTCTTTTGTTGCATCTATCACTACATTTCGATAAGAAAAGCGATAAGTGGTTTGCTTTTCAATAGAAGAAAATATCTCCCTCAGAGAAACATTTTCCAGATGTATCGTTACTAGCTTTTCCTGTGCAAAGAGAGAAACAGAAAAAAAGAATAGTAACGAAAACAAAGTTAACATTCTTAGTTTTAAATGTTTGTTCATCTTAATAGTTTTTAGAATTACACTTAATGGGTTCGCTTGATAAGCGTTCTCGATAGTAATGACAGGGCTTATTTTATTTAGTACCGAAAAAAATATATGCTAAAGAACATAAAATGTATATGTATATTAAAAAAACCGCTCCCTTTAAAGAAAGCGGTTCTATATGAACTTGGATGATGCCTGATTTTATTTCAAAAAGATTTCTTTACCGTTGATAACCGCTTTCAGATGATACGAGCGTTCAAGTACTTCAAGTACTTCATTTAGATTGGTAACAGGTAAAGTACTGGTGAAGGGATCATTGAGATAGACTTCACTTTCTATTTTTATGCGTACATTATAATTTTCTTCTATAGTACGAATCACCTGAGACAGGGGGGTGTTGCGGAATACCATATCACCGCGCCTCCAGGCTGATATATCTTTTATATGTTCGTCGTATATGACTGTTATATTCCCGGTTGCATAATCCAATATAGCTTTTTGGTTCTTATTTAAGATCACTTGTTTATTGGTATGGGTAGACAGCAAGGAAACACGTCCTTCTTCCAATGCTAATTCGGCTGTCCGGTCTGTTTTCCGGACCAGCAGGTTGAATTTAGTACCCAATACTTTTACTTGGAGTCCTTGTGCATCGATCAGGAAAGGTATATTCATATCGTGTTTAACCTGAAAATAACCTTCTCCTCCAAAGTGAATATTTCGTTCTTTTTTGTTGTAATCTTTGGGGAGATAAACGAGTCTGGATTCGGAATTGAGTGATGCTATGCTTCCGTCAGGCAATGTGATACTGGCACGTTCCCCTAGCCCTGTTTCCACAACAATCTCATTAGATAGTAAAGCTGTATTTTCATGATATAAATAGAAACTTAGTACGACAAAGACCGGCAATAAGACAGCCGCGGCTAATTGCGTCCAACGAAGTATCAGAGAAAAACGATTACTTTCGGGTTTAACTTCCTGATCGATTTTACCTTTTATTTTCTGTAGCAGTTTATCATCGACAGAAGACGTGTCGATCTCTTCATGCAGCCAGTCGTCAAGAATCAGGTTTTCCAGGTCCTGATTATCCATCGCGTTTGTATTTCCTCTAAGTACCGACAGATCTTCAGGACTCAGTTCGTTTATTCTATATTTTTTTATCAAGTCATTCATTCTATTCTGTATGTTAAGACAAACAATTATCTGATTTGTACTAATTGAATCGATTTAATTAATAAATAATAACATAAGGTATACTCCAAAGCTTCCTAATTTCTCTTTAAGAGTTTTAAGTCCGAGAGAAAGCTGGTTTTTTATCGTCTGTTCACTCAGTGATAGTTTGTTTGCTATCTCTTTATTCGAGAACTGTTCTATTTTGGACAAAGTAATTACCTTTTGTTGCGTCTCCGGCAATGTTTTTAATATAGCACGGAATTTTGCTACAAATTCCTGATATTCCAGTTGGCATGAAGCGTCATCTACTGACCGTTCATTTATATACTGAATATATTCTTCGTATTCAGGTTGATTGATCTTTGTGCGGAATGCATTGATAAGGTAATGTTTTGTCATAATAAAAAGAAGCGAGCGAAGCGTATCTTCCTGTCGTATCTTCGCCCGGTTTGTCCAAAGCCTCATAAATACATCCTGTACAATTTCTTCTGACTCTTCCTGAGATTTCGTAAATTGTACGCTATACGCAAATAGACGTTTTGCGTACATCTCGTATATCCTCTCGAAGGCTTTATAAGAGCCGTTTTTCAATGAAAGGATAAGTTGTGGTTCATTATATTGCACTTGTTTTTCCAAAATACTCAATTAGATTAATCCTAGTATGTCTCCTTTTTCCTTCTGCAAACTTACATAAAAACTTTATTCATTAGTTTATTTAATAAAAATAAAGATCAAGCTGGCTTTATCTTTGCCGTCTGGCATATAGCATCCCGCAGATTGCAAGCAGAGCGAGGAATCCAGTGATAACAAAAGCCCAGATATTTGGGATTCGTGACTGGGCTTCCAGTATATAATCGCCCGGTAACAGCCGGTAGGCATCTACCTTCCAGTACGGAGTATTTCCTTCCCGCAAAGAAGTATTGGCTGTGATCAACCGGCCAGGCATATTGAGCTCATACTTAATCTGGTGGCCGAATAATTCTATCGGCCGGCATTTCTCTTCAAACAACTGGTTTATCTGATCTTTGTCCTTTTGATATGCTGTGGAGAAATAAGTTGTCTGGTAGAAAGCATCGAGTAACTCACCCATATCTATCGATTCCAGGTCTGTATCTTTGGCCTTGTCCATGGCTGCTCTTTTGATCGCATCTTTATCCGCTTTCAATTTTGAAATAAAGACTTTGTTGCCTGATTTGCTTTCCCACTCTTCGATGGTTTCAAAGCGAAGTTCGTATAAACTCTCATCGTACCATTTCATGAAACGTTCTGTTAAGTCATTCAGCTTATCGTTCAGTTCCAACCCATTCATACCCTGGTAGTCGGTCAGGTCACCTTGAAAGAGCAGTCTTTGTTCCTGCTTGTTCAGGAACTGTTCGATAGGGATAGGTCCTTTCTCTTCGATTTGACGGTAACTACATGTAAATGTATAATAAGTATAAAACCATCTGAAATGTTTTTCCAACTTTTCCTGCGGAACGGCCAATGGCTCCAGCCACTTTTTTTCGGGGATAAGGAGAGGGGGATTTTCCCATATATTCCATGTGCGTTTGACTTTCACATTCAATTTGTCTTCTTTACCGAGTGAATTGCTTTTCTCGCCCAGAATGACAAAAGGGATACTGGCATCCAAAGGGATCTGCTGCCAGCCCCGGATAGAGAACAGGAAAGGCGAATGAGTATTATCGCCAGCCATAAAGGCAGAATCGCCATAAGCATATACTTCACGGCTGATCTGTCCGTCCGGATAGATCTGAGTCACCATCCGGTGATTGGATGAACAGGATGCCATAAGAAGCAATCCGGAAATGGTAAATAAGTATCCTATAGTTTTCATGTTTTCTTCGTTTTAGTGGATGATGTTTTCTACGGAAATTCTTTTGGACAGGAAGAAGGCCTTTCTTTTCGATAGTTCCTTCTTGTATTCCTTCCATTGTTCGGATAGATAACGGCTCTTTTCAAGGAAAGAACTTTCAGTGTTCCAGTCATCGGGCAGGAAGGATGCCTTTCCTTGCCAGACGGCGTTAGCAGTGGATGGTTGTTCCGTAAACTGTTTGTCTTGCGGAAAGAATACCGTTTCGCTGATCAGGAAGCAAAGTAGAAAAGCTGCGGCAATACCGGAGATTCTACTGACAAAAAGCAGTATCCGTGAGGGATTTCCGGACGGTAATGCGTCTATCCTGTTCAGGATATCGTTTGTCAGCTCTTCCGGGTTGTCCAGACATGGTTCGGTTATTTTTATCTTCTCCAACCATTGTTCGTATGTATCTTCTTTTTTTGTCATAAATTGTCCTCCATCAGGTTTATTTTTATTCGTATCTGTTTGCGTGCCTGGTAAAGATTGCTCTTGATCTTTTCGGCAGACATTCCGGTGATAGCTTCTACTTCGGATACTTCAAGTCCTTCTATTTCCCTCAGCGTGAATACCAGCTTTTGCTTCGGGGTCAGTTCATGGGTAAACCGGAGTATCAGCTCTTTCAGTTCCTTATTTATCAGGCTTTGTTCCATATCCTCCCCGGAAGAAAGGGAAATATTGGCGAGAGAGACTCCTTGCATACTTCCCGAAGGGGAATGCTGTAAAGAGCGCAGGCGGTCATAACAAACGTTTCCGGCAATTGTATAGATCCAGGTGGAGAAGCGGTATTCCCGGTTATACTTGTCAAGGCTCAACCACACTTTTACAAATGTTTCCTGTACCATATCTCTTGCCTCTTCTTCGTCGCAGAGTAAGCGGAAAGCCAGGCGAAATACAAGTTGCCGGTATTCTGCAACCAATGCGGCAAAGGCGGCCGTGTCCTGCTTTTTGCATTTGTCGATAAGTACTTGTATTTCCTTTTCATTCATCATATTCTGCTCCTTTATTATATGATACGTAAAAAAGAGGGGATGGTCGAATTAAAATATAAAAAAAGAGGTTCACCAATAAAGTGAACCTCTGTGAGTGTCTTTCTGTGGAGAATATCGGACTCGAACCGATCACCTTTAGACTGCCAGTCTAACGCTCTAGCCAGATGAGCTAATCCCCCGTGTGTGGTTTTCGGTTGCAAATATAGAGGTTTTCCTGAGATATTCGCTATCTTTGTGTAAGAATTTTGGAGAAAAAGAATATGATCGTTTATAATACAACATTCAATATAGAGAATGATATCCTTACCGAGTGCATAGAATATCTGAAAAAGAGCTATATACCCCGTGCCTCGGCGAGCGGATTTTTGAGAACGCCTTATCTGCGCCGTATCTTACAAGATGAATCGGAGGATGCAAGCAGTTACTCTGTGCAGTTCCATGTAAAGAATCCGGAAACGCTGGAATACTGGATGCAATCGGAAGGCCGTGCCTTGCAGGAAGAATTGATTACACGTTTCGGAACCAAGATCGTTGGTTTCAGTACCTTACTCGAAGAAATAGACTGGGAGAATGACTAAAGACCGCATTATATTAGGTATAGACCCCGGAACGATCGTGATGGGATACGGCGTACTGAAGATCGAAGGGAATAAACCGAAACTCGAAGCGATGGGCGTACTGCAGTTGAACAAGTACGAAGATCATTACTTGCGTCTGAAGAAGATATTTGAACGGGTGCTGGCGCTTATCGACCAGTATCATCCTGACGAATTGGCAATCGAGGCGCCGTTTTTCGGGAAGAACGTGCAGAGTATGCTGAAACTGGGAAGAGCACAAGGCGTCGCGATGGCGGCGGCTTTGGAACGGGAAATTCCTATCTTTGAATACGCACCGTTGAAGATCAAAATGTCTATTACCGGCAACGGTAACGCTGCAAAAGAACAGGTAGCAGGCATGTTACAACGTTTCCTGCATATTCCGGAAGAGTCGATGTTGCCGCAGTTGGATGCGACCGACGGATTGGCAGCCGCTGTATGTCATTATTTCCAGACAAATAATCCGATCTCGGAGAAGAAGTATACCGGTTGGAAAGACTTTATGGCAAAGAATCCCGGTAAAGTAAGAAAATAAAAAACTCCGGTTCCTGATTTAACAGAGACCGGAGTTTCTTTATTATGGAAAGAAATTATCTTTTGCCAAGCTTGTGATCCAGAAGAATAGCATGATGTTCTCCATACATTTTCAGCTGATCTACGATTGCCTTTGCCGATGATTCTTCTTCTACCTGTTCACGAACGAAACCATATAAGAAGTCTTTTGCTGCATGATCGTTATCTGCTTCAGCGATGTCAACCATCTTGTCGATCAACTCTGATACATGTACTTCGTGTTTGTAGACATGTTCGAATACTTCCAGCGGAGTGCCCCATGCAGTCGGAACAACATTGATCTGGTTAATTTCGATGTCACCTCCGCGGTCGATAGCGAAATCGATCATCTTGTGGGCATGTTCCATTTCTTCTTCTGCCTGTTTTCTCATCCAGTGTGCACAACCGTTCAGGCCTGCTTTCTGGAAATAGATCGACATTGACAGGTACAGGTTTGAAGACCACATTTCTGCTTCTACCTGTTCATTGAAAGCTTTTGATAAGTTCCTACTTAAGATCATAATGTTTACTTTTATTGAGTTGTATTTGTATAAAAGTAATTACAAAAAGCATGCCAGACTCTTTTATACAATACCTTGCGCCATCATGGCTTTGGCTACTTTCATGAAGCCGGCAATGTTGGCACCTTTCACATAGTTCACATAATTACCATCTTTACCATGAGCAAGACATTGCTCGTGGATAGCGCCCATGATCTGATGCAGTCTGGCATCCACTTCTTCGGCAGTCCAGGAGATATGCATGGCATTCTGCGTCATTTCCAGTCCGGAAGTAGCCACACCTCCTGCATTAACGGCTTTACCCGGTGCAAACAACTGTTTGTGTTCGATGAACAGATCGACTGCTTCTGCCGTACATCCCATGTTGGAGACTTCGGCAACGCATAAAGTCTTATTCTCGATCAGTTTGCGGGCATCGTCGGCGTCCAGCTCGTTTTGTGTAGCGCAGGGCAGGGCAATATCCACTTTCTGTTCCCAGGGTTTCTTGCCCGGATAGAAAGTTGCGCCGGGATATTCGTCAGCATAAGGTGCCACGATATCGTTACCGCTGTTACGTAGTTCCAGCATATATTCGATCTTGTCGCCCGAGATACCGTCCGGATCGTACACATATCCGTCCGGACCGGAGATCGTTACGACTTTGGCTCCCAGTTCGGTTGCCTTCTTTGTCGCTCCCCAGGCCACATTCCCGAAACCGGAAACGGCAACTGTCTTACCTTTTATATCTATACCATGTGTTTCGAGCATCTGATGTACGAAATAGAGAGCACCGTAGCCGGTTGCTTCCGGACGAAGGATAGAACCTCCGAACTCCATGCCTTTGCCGGTGAAAGTACCTGTGTTTTCGCGGGCCAGCTTTTTGTACATGCCGTACATATAACCTACTTCACGTCCGCCAACGCCTATATCGCCTGCCGGTACGTCGCGGTCCGGCCCCAAATTACGCCACAGTTCCATAATGAAAGCCTGGCAGAAGCGCATGATCTCCGCATCGCTTTTACCACGGGGGGCAAAGTCGGAACCGCCTTTACCGCCACCCATCGGCAGGGTAGTCAGGGCATTCTTGAATGTTTGTTCAAATCCCAGGAACTTCAGGATGGACAGATTTACGGACGGGTGGAAACGAATTCCTCCTTTATACGGGCCGATCGCATTATTAAATTGTACGCGGTATCCTAAATTGACTTGTACTTCACCTTTATCGTCTACCCAGGGCACACGGAAAGTAAAGATACGTTCCGGTTCGACTAGCCGTTCGATAATTTTGGCTTTCTCGAATTCCGGATGCTGGTTGTAAACCTCTTCTATTGATAAAAGAACTTCTTTCACGGCTTGCAAGTACTCTTTTTCACCCGGGTGCTTTGCTTCCAGTGCAGATAAAATAACTTCTGTCTTCATAGCGTTTCTTGCTTTTTTTAGGAATAACAATGTGTAGGCAAATGTAGCGAATTCTATGGATTGGCCAAGAGTTTTGCTTTCTTTTTGATAGTAAAGAATATGTTTTTGATCATACTATTAGGGCGGAATTGAAATGCCTCACATGATATTCTCATGTTTAAAGGCAGATATTTTACCAATCTGATTAGAACGAGTTGTCTTTCTGTCGTCTAAACTTAGTTTTTCTGCTTGGAAAACTTTTGTTTTGTGTAGGGGAAACAAAAGTTTCTTCGGCAGGAAACAAAAGTTTCGTCCGGGGGAAAACTTTTTATTCGCCCCTGAATCTTTTTTATAGGCTGCTAGTCTTCCACGAATCGAATGCCGGTTTTTCCTCGCGTTGTTAATCAGAAAGACTAGTAAATGTTGTTGATAATGTATCTTAAAACTTACAAATTGGGAATATTTTCCTTACATTTGGGCGCAATAATTCTATGAAATCGTTATGAGCGGAATACCAGACTTTCAGAACCTTGTGTTTAAAGACACATCATTCGCCAATCTAATGAATAAGCGTATATATAATGTACTGCTTATTGCCACAAAATACGACGCCTTCATGCTGGAGGACGATGGGCGGGTGGACGAACAGATATTTAATGAATATACTTCACTCAGTCTTCGTTATCCTCCCCGTTTTACCCAGGTAACAACGGAAGAAGAGGCGCTTGCCGAATTAAAGAATCGTAATTTTGAGTTGATCATCTGCATGCCGAATATGGATAACCGCGATATTTTTGCGGCGGCAAAGGAGATCAAGATACATTATCCGAATATCCCTATCGTAGTGCTTACCCCCTTCTCGAAGGAGGTTTCCAAGCGTATCGCCAATGAAGACCTGAGTGCGATCGACTATGTATTCAGTTGGTTGGGTAATGCCGAGCTGCTGCTGGCCATTATCAAACTGATAGAGGATAAGATGAATGCGCCCGACGATACGGCGAGTGTCGGCGTACAGATCATCCTGCTGGTGGAAGACTCCATCCGCTTTTATTCGTCAGCATTGCCCCACTTATATAAATTCGTGCTGGAGCAGAGCCAGATGTTTGCCAAAGAGGCGCTGAACGGCCACCAGCAGACGCTCCGGATGCGTGGACGTCCCAAGATCAAACTGGCACGTACTTATGAGGAAGCTGTCCGTATCTTTAATCAGTACCGGGACAATATGCTCGGTATCGTATCGGATATGAGCTTTATGCACGACGGGGTGAAAGACCCTTATGCCGGGTATAAGTTCGGGCAATATGTCCGTAAGACAGGGTTGATCATTCCTTTTGTGCTCGAGTCTTCCGAGTCGAACAATAAAGTGTATGCCAAAGAATTGGGTGCCTCGTTTATCGACAAGAATTCGAAGAGCTACCCGCAGGATCTGCGTAAGAAGATCATGCAGCGTTTCGGCTTCGGTGACTTCGTGATACTGAATCCGCAGACGAAGGAAGAGATTATGCGTATCAAGGATTTGAAGGATCTGCAGAGGAAAGTATTCCAGATCCCCGACGATTCGTTGGTCTACCATCTTTCACGCAACCATTTTTCCCGTTTCTTCTATTCGCGTGCCATGTTCCCGCCAGCCGAGGTGTTGAAGCGGGTCGATGTAAGCGATTATAAGGATATGGATGAGGCTCGTAAACTGATTTTCGACCTGATCGTCCAGTATCGCCGTATGAAGAACTCCGGAGTGGTAGCTATTTATCAGAAAGATCGTTTTGACGAGTATAGTAATTTTGCCCGCATCGGTGACGGTTCGCTGGGAGGAAAGGGTAGAGGTCTTGCCTTTATGGGGGCGATGGTTAAACGCTATCCTAAGTTGGAGACGGAAAATTTCAATACGAATATTCCGAAGACAGTAGTGATCTGTACGGATATCTTCGATGAATTTATGGAAACGAACGAGTTGCTGCCTGTTGCGTTGAGCGATGCGGACGACGAGACGATCCTGAAATATTTCCTCCGTGCCAGTCTGCCTGCCAGCCTGATAGATGACTTGATGGCTTTCTTCGATGTGGTGAAAAGCCCGATTGCTGTCCGTTCGTCCAGCCTGTTGGAGGATTCGCATTACCAGCCGTTTGCCGGAATTTATTCTACTTATATGATTCCGCGGCTGGATGATAAATACGAGATGCTTCGCTTGCTGAGCGATGCGATCAAGGCTGTCTATGCATCTGTCTTTTACAGGGACAGCAAGGGATATATGACTGCCACGTCGAATCTGATCGATCAGGAGAAGATGGCGATTGTTCTGCAGGAAGTGGTTGGCAACCGTTATAACGATCATTTTTACCCGACCATTTCCGGTGTGGCACGTTCGCTTAATTTCTACCCGATCGGTAATGAGAAGGCGGAAGACGGTATAGCTAATATTGCCTTGGGATTGGGTAAATATATTGTGGATGGCGGTCAGACATTACGTTTCTCCCCGCGCCATCCGCACAGTATCCTGCAGATGAGTTCGATGGATTTCGCGCTTCGTGAAACGCAGACCCGTTTCTATGCACTCGACCTGAAGAACCTGGCGGAACAGTTCTCTATCGACGACTCTTTTAACCTTCTGCGTCTGAACCTGAAAGATGCCGATGCGGACGGTTCTTTGAAATATATCGTTTCTACTTATGACCCCTACGATCAGATCATTCGTGACGGTTACTATCCCGGCGGGCGGAAGATTCTGTCTTTCGTCAATATCCTGCAACATGATGTATTCCCGCTGGCAAAGACGCTGGATGAATTGCTTCGTATCGGTCAGGAAGAGATGGGACGCCCTGTAGAGATCGAGTTTGCCGTGAATGTCGATCCCGCCAATCACGACAAGGCTACTTTCTATCTGCTTCAGATCCGCCCGATCGTCGATAACAAAGAGATCATGGATGAAGACCTGACGCAGATTGAAAATGAAGAAACGATCCTTTCCTCTACCAGCGTCCTGGGGCATGGTATTGTGACGGATGTACAGGATATTATCTATGTAAAGAGCGGTGCATTCAATTCGTCTAACAATCAGTTGATCGCTTACGAGATAGAGAAGCTGAACCGCCGTTTTACGGAAGAGGAAAAGAATTATGTACTGGTTGGTCCCGGACGTTGGGGCAGCAGCGACTCCTGGCTGGGTATTCCGGTGAAGTGGCCGCATATCAGTAACGCCCGTGTTATCGTGGAGTGCGGATTGGAGAACTATCGTGTCGACCCGAGCCAGGGAACGCATTTCTTCCAGAACCTGACCTCTTTCGGTGTCGGTTATTTCACGATCAACCCGTTCAAAGGTGACGGCTGGTTCGATGAGGCTTACCTGAATGCTTTGCCCGCTGTGGAAGACACCGAGTATCTGCGCCATGTCCGTTTCGACAAACCGATCGTCATAAAGATGGATGGGAAAAAGAGTTTAGGGGTGGTGCTTAAACCGGAATAAGGATTTATTTCTTTCTTATGTGTTTCTTTTTCTCTACTTATAAAATGAAAATTATGAAAGCAAAGTATCTATTGGATTTGTTTGTGATGATGGTGTTGTTGACCGTTTTTTGCTCATGTAGTGATGATGACAAAGAAGGAACATTTTATGTTGGTAAGTCTGACCTTTATCTTATGGTAGGCTATAAGGATAATATATCCCTTCTTCCTGATGACGGAAATTATACTGTAAAATCCCTGGATGAGAGTGTTGCAACCGGTGAAATAAAGAAGGTTGATAACGGAGATGGATCTGTTTCTCTTCTCAGTGTAAGTGTCACTGCTGTATCGAAAGGTAAAACCACATTTGTCATATTTAATGGAATTGAAGAAAAGAAGGTGGATATAACTGTTGTCGATGCTTATATGGTATTTGATATACGCAATCAGATTTTCTCAACTGTAGAGGAGCCGGGTAAAGATGGTGCTGTGATGGAAGAACTGAAAAAAGATCCTTTCCTAAACATGAATAATGTCTTTATGCCGGTGAAAGATGAAGCTCATACGATGTATTTGTTTGAAAGCCTGGATGATGTTGAAATCGATGAAACATCTAGGTCGACTTCCCAAAGGGCTTATAAGTCTAAAGGTTCTTATGAGATGGTAAAATCCGGCGATACGTATTATATGGCTCTGAAATCCGGTGATCGATCCTTCCGTTTTGAAATAGGAGGGAATCCTACGGGACAATCCATACTAAAGTCTTTTTTCAATCTTAACGGTCTGAAGTCTGAAAGTTCTGTCCCCGAGTATTTAGCTCAGGTTACTTTCACGGAAGATCTGACGGAAGAATATAATAATAAATTTCAATGGGGAATCTCATCCGCTACACGGGATTACACTTGCACAATGTTATCTCAGAGAATATATAAGTTACCGTTTGAGGAATAGTGGTGTGACATCGTCCTCTTGTTTTTCATGATTTATTCAGGCTGATTTTTTTTAATATTACATTATTGTTTTACATTTGCAAAAGTAAGATAGCGCATGAAAAATAGAACCTATACGGCATATGACTGCGACAGGTGGGGATTTTGAATGTTTGGGTGGATAAAATAGATAATAAATGGAACAGAGCGAAGTGGAATCCGGCAGGAATGAGGATATCTCTTCTGAAGAAGAAATATCTCGGTTAATACAAGAGCAACTCCTGTTCACGGAGAGTATTTATGCCTGTTTGCCGGTAAGTATAGAAATTTATGATACGAATGGAGTTTTACGCAGCATAAATAACAGTGCCTTGCGTATGTATGGTGTGGATGACGGGACAACTGTCATCAATAAAGTAAATCTTTTCAATAGTCCATATGTTGATGATGCGCTTGAAGTAAAAATAAGGTCGGGAGAGGATATTGTTTTGGAATTCGAGTATGACTTCGACCGGATAAACAGTGATGCATACTTTTCTTCCAATAATAAAAATACAATGATTTATAGAGTCCAGGTAGTCCCTATAAGAAGTAAACGAGGAACTATCATTGGACATATATTGCTTTCCAATGATGTAACAGCTATAAAAGAGGTTGAATTCCGTACGGAAGAGACCAAAAAGAATCTGGAAATGGCTATGGATGCCGCCCATATGTCATCCTGGATATATGATGTGGATAGAGAACTTTTCAATCCATTGTACGGAGATGTCATAGCTAAAAAAAATATGCAGCTGGAGGAGGTCTTTAGCATGTTGCATCCCCAGGATCATGATCCGTTGCGCCAGTTGTTCTCCCGGTTGATTAAAAAGGAAATCCAGTATGGGCAGATGACGTTGCGTTTTTATGATGAGCCGGAGAAACAATATCACTATTATGAAAGCAGGATGCGGTTGTCTTCTGCACATTTGGGCAAATTGCAAATAGTCGGAACACAACTGGATATAACGGAAAAGATTCTGATGGCGAAGAAAACGCATGACCTGATAGCCAAGCGCGAACTGGCGATGAAAGTTAGTAATATCGTCCATTGGGACTTTGACGTGCGGACCCGGAAGTTCGAATCTTATAACGATCCGGTCAACGACTATGAAAGTAGCCGGTTGTTGGATATGGATGAATATATGGAAGTTATCCATCCGGAAGACTGTTCTGATTTCTGTAAGGCAATGCAACTGATGCTGACTGGTGAAGATAATACACTCAACTTCACTTGCCGCCTACGGACAAAGCACGATGAGGGCTGGCAATACAGTGATTTCATAGGCGTTCCTTTCGAGAAGGATGAAAATGGGAATGTCGTACGGTTTACTGGCTTCAGGCAGAATATACCCCAGTTGCAGAAGCTCAACCGCGAACTTAAAGACAGGAATAGCAGGATCGAACTTTCTTTCAGGACGATCGGTATGTCTTATTGGGATTTTGATGTAAAAAATGACCAGTTCAAGGCATTCAATGATCCGGTAAACGATTACCATTCCGAGAAAACGATTACTCCCGAAGAGTATATGAAGGCAACTCATCCGGAAGATATGGAAGTTGTCTGTGGATATATAGATCATATGCGCCGTGGAGTTGATAAAGAATTCAATCAGAAATACCGTTCGAAAACCAAATGGGATGATGAATGGCAGACCTTGCTGGTAACCGGCATCCAGATCGAGAGAGACAAAGACGGACGTGTCAGCCGCTATACTGGCATAACAATCAATAACACGAAATGGGAGAAGATGATCCAGGAACTAAAGGACTTGAAGGAGAAGGCGGAACTGTCCGACCGTCTCAAATCGGCTTTTCTGGCTAATATGAGTCATGAGATACGGACTCCCCTGAATGCCATAGTCGGTTTCTCGGAATTGCTCCTGAGTTGTGATGATCTGGAAGAGAAAGAGGAATATGTCAATATAATCCAGTCCAACAATGAGTTGTTGTTGAGGTTGATCAATGATATTCTGGATTTGTCGAAGATTGAATCGGGTATTGTCGAACGTAAGAATGAAAAATTCACTCTGGCTAAAGTCTGTGGCGAACTTTATACTACCGTCCATCCGAAGATAACCAATCCGGCGGTAGAGTTTATCCTGGATACCTCCACTCCCGATTGCAGTGTATTTCTGGATCGTAATCGTCTTAAACAGGTGTGGATGAACTTCCTGACTAATGCGATAAAATGTACACAGGCAGGATATGTGAAAATGGGGTATTCTATCGAGGAGGAAGGTTTCCGTATATATGTTGAAGATACAGGGATTGGTATTCCAGAGGAAAAGCATGACAAGGTGTTCGCTCGGTTTGAGAAGCTGAATGAATTTGCACAGGGAACCGGTCTTGGTCTGACTATTTCCAAAGCGATTGTCGAGTCGGCCGGAGGTGAAGTCGGTTTCACTTCTGTTCCGGGTGCCGGATCGACTTTCTGGGCGTGGTTCCCTTGTTCTCCGGAAGTGGTCGAATACCAGGTAGATATACAAAATTAATAATGAAGCCCTCGCTGCTTTTGGCGGAGAGGGCTTCGTTTTTATAATACAATGTAAGACCTGATAGATCAGTTTTTCTTCTTGATGAAGTCTGACGGATAATTCACTTTGTTGATGATCTCATTGTTTTTCAGGTGTATCCAGGTTTTGAAACCATTCTCACCTTCGGTTATTTCAATCACGCGGGCACCGTTTGTCAGGTTATTGTAAACAGTATCACCCCCCGTATAACGACCATAAGCCAACAGGATTCCTTTCCAGTAAACAGCATAATCGTCGTCGTGGTCATGACCTACGAATATTCCTTGTATATCGCCCATCTCTTTCATGGAAGCGAACAATCCGGAGTTCAGTTGCGGAGCGCAAGCCTTTTCCTTACGTGTTCCTACCAGAATAGCGGTTTCGTCGGATGCAGCCTGGTTGTATTCCGGCAAGGCGATGTGGAAGAATGCCAGAGATGGAACAGGCGTTCCGCCGTTCTGTCTTGTATATTTGGCACTGTTCTCACGATACCATTGTATCTGGTCGAACTTGATGTAATCGTATCCGCCGATTCCTCCGATCTGTGAATAAGAATGAGAGTCCATGCAATAGAGGACGGTTACATCCTTCTTTCCGTCGGATGATTTGACCGGCAGGATATAATTGCTGGCACCCGATACGCCTGCTACGGAATCTGTCAGATTATACGGGATCGTTTTGATGATGTCGAATAGCTCTGTACGTGTCAATCCTTGTTCGTTGTCGTGGTTACCGAATGTCATACCGAAAGGTATTTTGCGTTTGGAAGCCAGGTTTAGAATGGTTCTCATTCCTTCTTCCGCCGGTTTACCGTAAATGACATCGCCGGTAAAAAGGACCAGGTCCGGTTTTTCAGCATCCAACACTTCATTGATCCTTTCAATCGAGATTGCCGATTTCGGGTTGTTATGTATATAATGTACATCAGTAAACTGAACGATTTTGAATTTACCGTCTTTATTGAATTTAAGAACCGGTTGCTGGGCGTTTGCGTTTAGCAGACCGCTTAACAGGCATAAGATACTTATAAATAATCTTTTCATCTTTCTTCTATTATTATTTGAATACCGGCATTGGACGACCGATCCAAACTTGTGGTTGGGGCAGGCCTAATAAAGCTGCAAGGGTAGAGGCGCAGTCGAACTGCATCATGCTGACATTATCGAAGCAATAACCTTTCTTTACGTTCTTTCCCGAGATAATGAACGGAGTCTCCATTTCCTGCATTGTCTTGCCTCCATGTCCCTTATTGATTCCACCGTGGTCTGCTGTGATAACAAAGATTGTTTCGTCCAGCATACCGGCTTGTTTAACAGCGTCGACGATCTTTCCGATATTTTTATCCAGCTCTTTCAGCGTATTGTAATAAGAAGGTGTGTCGTGTCCGTCGGCATGACCTACATGATCCGGATTGTCGAAGATAACGGCAAACAGGTTCGGTTTTTTCTCTGTGATGTACTTTACTGCCATTTCTGTCAGAGCGGTTGGATATTTATTATAATCCGGTCCCTGGGCATGATAACTGAGTGCCAGTGTGTCTACTAGATATTTGATGCCGTCCCAGTCATAGACACAGCCGATCTCTGCTTTCGGGGCAGCGTCGCGGTATAGTTGGAAAACTGTCGGGAAAATGCCATGTTGATTCAATTCACGTGAAGGAAGTTCCGGGGTTTTTGATCCCCATTCGGTGTATCCGTGAAGCTCCGGACCCGCACCCATAAACATAGAAGCCCAGTTTACAGCACTGGAAGAAGGCAGAACGGAACGTTTTTTCAATGTGTAAGAACCGTCTTTCATTAATTGTTTGGTCACCGGCATCTCTGCTTTTTCTACGCTATAAGCACCCCAGCCGTCGAGGCCGATCCAGATTACATGTTTTGCTTTTGGTTTGGCTGCAAAAGCCGAACTGATCGTTACAATGGTTAAAACCAAAATAAGAAGTAAGTTTCTTTTTTTCATGATATGTGTTTAATTTTGTATTAGTTCACCAAAGGTATGTATAATTGGAGCTACTCGCTAATTATCATAAGTTCTTTTATTATTATTTTATAGTAATATCGAATTGATCGTACGATTCCGTTCTCCAGGATTTGTCGGCTGTTGTCGGCGAAATGGCGAAAAGCGGAGAAAATGTTTTGATCTTGATCGTCTGTCCGTCAGGCATAAATTCCATGATACGGAGCCAGCCGTCGCCACCGTTGCCATGCCAGAAGCCATCGGCAGTCTGGGCGTTGAACATCATTTGCGGGATATCCTTACCGGCTGCATTCTTTTCGATGCTGAAACCGACATTGTCTTTATGCGGAGCGATTTCACATTCATGTCCGCAAACAACCAGGCAGATATTCTTCGACGGATAAACCAGCTTTTGCCAAATGGCTTCTCCATAGTTTGCCGGAGATATCTTATAGTTTTCTTTCAGGCGCCGTTTTCCGTCTGCAGTCAGGAAGGAGTGAGTCAGCAGGATCACTTTATGATTGGCATATTTAGATTTCTCCGTCACAGCTTTAGCCCATTCGATGGCTTCGTCGCGTGGAGCGAATTCCAGAGAGACCACCAGTATTTTACCCCATGTTTCAGTGTTAAATTCATAAGCCGCGTTTTCGAGTGTCGGGATTCCCTGATAATTGTTACCTACTTCAACCAACGAATTTCTCCAGCAGGAATTTCTTTCTGAAGGGAAATACTCCGGTAGACGGCACAGACGGTTCTCTGCTTTTTCATATCCGTAATCATGGTTTCCGGTGCAGACCACATAAGGTAATTTATTATCCAGCCGGGCAAATGCCTGTGAGGCAGCTTTCCATTGTTCTTCGCTGGTCTGGTTGCCGTTCACTCCGTCAGGAATGCGGATTTCGTTCTGTTCTACCAGGTCGCCGGTACAAAGAACGGCTTCGATATTCAGTCTATCTTTGTTGTTGGCGGTCCATGCCGTCATCAGTTCGAACAGCGGCTGGTTTACATCGAATTTGGTGTAACTCTGAGGGTCGGGTAACAAGATCATGGAGAATGATCTGTCGTCTGTCAACTTAGGTTGCACAGGCTGCACCTGTGCATTCATTGTCATCAGGTTCAGTAAAGCGATGACTGATAAAAATAATCCTTTTTTCATGCGTATTTAGTTTAATGTATTATTTGCCTGAAAGAGGCGTCAGTTCAAATGTTGTCAGTACAGCGGCATGGTCTGATGCCCATACATCGTCGATCTCCGGAGCTGTTTTTACAATTTTGGAAGAAACGGCCCGGATATTATTTCCTTTATAGTAGAGAAAGTCGATCCGGCTAACCTGCAAGTGTCCGTAAATAACAGCAAAGGTCCCTTCCGGGCGAGCTATTTCATCCGGATTTATTTCCCTGAAACTATCTTTATAACCTTGGTCGAGCATATATTGGGAAATAGGGAAGGGGACAGGTCCGTAACCGAAATGGATCGGAGCTGCTTTTTTTGTCCAATCCAGATGGCTGCAAGAATTGAAATCGCCTCCTATGATGATTGGAGTATCTTCCCCTTCTGTCAGATAAGGTTTTGTATCTTTTTCCAGAATATATTTCATGTCTTCTAATCCTCGGGCGGCATCTTCTGCTACCCAGGTAGAAGTATTATGTCCTATGCAAGGATAATTGCAGGAATATTCCGGTTGATAGGCATAACGTAACCAACAGGCATTGACTAACAAGGGGCGATTGCCTGGTAGTGTTAATTTGACAGGATTGGAATTGAATGTTTTCTTTGTCGGTATGTCTGTTATAGGATACCGACTGAAAAGAACCAGATTATCCTGGAGCGATGGTGTTTGCATATAATATCCCAGTGAATCCTGAATTCGTTTCTGGCTACCGTAACCTTCCTGCATCGTGATAATGTCAGCATTTGTCGCTTTTACCAGATCGATGACACGTGCCTGACCGTCGTCTCCGACGTGGTTACCTCCATGCCAGATATTCCATTGCAGTACTTTTATGATGTTGGGATTGTTCTGGCTGTTTTCGCTGATCCTTTTATCGATATTCCTTTCACTTGTCTCTGGTATATAGGTCGTCTCTCCCAGCTTGAAAGAGGAGACGGATATTTTGATCTTGTTACCAACGGTGGCTTTTTCGGCTATGTCAGCTGTTACTAGCAGGTAATTGATACCCGGTGTTAATGTCAGAACTCCTTGTTCATCTTTAAATATCATTTTCTTTTTAGGTATTTCCCCCTGACCGAATAGTTCTGTTTTAATGTTTGACCGGGCGGTCTTCCCGGTATGATAGATATGGATCTGCGATATGTCGGACAGTGTTGTGACATCAGACAGGTCGAGTTCAAGTTCTGTCAGGCGTAATGGATTTCGGTCTCCGGTTACGGCGATTCGGAGTTTAAGGATCTGGTCGTCCGAACTACCCTGATCTGCATCCCATTCGCTATCTATTACGATTGCATTGAATAATTCTTGCTGTTTAGCGGATTTTATGAATTTTGGATTGTCATTGGGAACTGTGTATGCCATTGGAATGCTACCTTTATATTGGAGCCTTCCGTTTCTGATATGGTATGCCTGGTCTCCTTTACCGACCCAGTTTGTCGAAACATCTTCTATGCCGTCGTCAAAGTTATAGTATGCGACCAGTGTTTTAAATTGCGGGTGAGTGGGTTCCAAAGGTTTGCCCATCCATTCTTTGAGTGTTTCAGTCGGCACGGCGGAATTCCAGATACGGACTTCATCCATTAATCCTCCGAAGGTTGTAAGATCGTCTTCATTTACACCTAATGCTCCGGGAAGAACAGACATGGCTGTTATTTTACTATCGATGACTTCTCCGTCCAGATAAAGCCGGGTGGCAACACCGTCGCAGCTTAGTGCTACATGATGCCATTGGTCGTCCAGTACTTCTTTTGACCATAGATCGGGCCATGTACTGTGAAGTCTTCCGTTCTCGATAACCAGAGGCAGATAATCTGCCCTGTTTGTCAGGCTATATTCGCCTCCGCCAAAAAGAACTTCCTGTTCTTTCCAGGAATTGTCATTGCCTTTGACCCATGCTTCGAGGGTCCATGAGCCATTGAGATATCCGATACCGGTGCGGACATTATTGTCTTTGCCGTCCAGATGAAGGGCCAGGTTTTGAGAGGATTGTTGGGCTGTGACTGGAATAACAAATAAATAAGCAAAAAGAAAAATGATAATATGTTTCATGGTGATGTGTTTTTTTTGATCATCTAAAAGTAGTTGATTTTATACAATAAGCAACTGCTTTTAAGTGTTTATTTTTAGAAACAAATTTACCGAATAGTAGGTTGTTCATCCATTCTATTCGGTAAATTCAAAAGTAACAGTGAACTATATTATTTTAATACCCACATAATTTTATTCACGTCTTCGACTCCTCCCCATTGGCGGTTAACTGCATTGATCAGTTGTTCCTTATTGTAATTCGTTTCTGATTCAGGATATAACCATCTTACCGGAATTTTGTACTTATCGTCATTCAGGTTTGTTTCCGGATTGATCGGTAATTCCGGATAACCGGTACGTCTGTAATCATAATAAGAGTCCCAGGCCAGGTGGAAATAAGAGGCTAAGAATGCCTGCATCCATATTTGTTTCAGCCGGTCGAGTGATGTCCCGTTTGTAGCATAGGCTACATCTTCTCCCTTTAGATATTGGGTGATATACTCGTCTGTGATGGTCATTCCCTGATTATATTCCGGAGAAGAAACCGTCGTACGTACGAATTCAAACGAGGCGCGGATACCTTTTTCATAATAATTTTGAGCAGATCCGCTGATCCATCCTCTTTCAACCGCTTCGGCCAATACAAAATTCATATCAGCATATCCCAATCGTATAGAAGGAACTCCGACATAATCTGTGCGATAAATATCGTTGGGGCGGCAATGCATTTTGTTAGAGATCTTTTTCTGTTCCGTGTTGAATAATCCTGCGGCTTCAACTCCCTGATAGGCATTCCAATCGTTTTTTTCCAACAAGGTTTCACCTTTCGGCAGATATATTGGATCTGTCAGAGCCTGCATCGGGGCAAAGTAAGAGAATAACCGATAATCTTTGTATTTTTTCAGCGGATCGATCAAAGTGGTTGTTCCTGCATACACATTGATACTTCTTGTTAGATCCTGATGAAAAGGATTTTTCTGGCCATCTTTATTGGAATAAGTAACCTGGAGGTTATCATCATTCCCTTCAAAAAGATTCCCTTCTTTTACAATTTGTGCAAATTTTTCTTTGATCTGTAACTCCGGTGTGTCATCTGCTCTTTTCTGTAAAGCCATTAATACTTTCAGGCGGAGCACATTGGTCGCTTTTCTCCATTTAGCAGGATCGCCGTTGTAAAACGGATCGCCGCTGATACCTTCCGTCGCTTTGGCAAAATGACTGTCTGCCTGTTCCAGATCGTCGAGTATCCCTTTGAATACCTCTTTTTGTTCATCATATTTAGGATATCTGAACTCATTGACCTGAAGCGCTTCGCTATAGGGTATGTCTCCCATATCCATTGTTGTCCGGTAAAATGCCCAACCCTTTAAATAATAATAGAGACCTGTATAAGCATCTTTATTGGATTCGGAGGATAATTCAACCATTTTTTGTGCATTGGTAAGTCCCTGTATGGCGCTGAAACTCCCTTTTTCCACACGATTGTATTGATAATTATCCATTTGTTCTCCCCAGAACATGCGTTTGCACATGAATTCACTATTATCACTGCTCGCTGATTTTACATGATCTAGTATCACTTTAGTTGCAAGCATTGCCGGAGACACTTTTGTTGTTGCATCCGGATTGGTATTCAGATCATCAAAAGAAGATGTGCAGCCATTCCAGATCATAGATATTCCTATTGCACTGAAAGCAAATAGAGATTGCTTTATATATTTCGTTGTTTTCATATATTCTACCTTTAGAAGTTTGCTTTTATGTTAAAACCGATGTATCGTTGAGAAGGTGAATTCAAACTTTCGTAACCACTGCTATCTCCTCCTTTGTCAGGGTCTGCGTATTTGTATTCTTTGGCCCATAAGAATAAATTCTGGCCTGTCAGGCTGACCGATGCCGCTTTCATTCCTATTTTTCCACACCACAATTGAGGTATGTCATAAGTAAATGTCAGATTTCTTAGTTTGAAGAATGTTTCATCCAATACATTCTGGCGGCTGGGACGACTGGTTGAGTCATGGTATTTTGAAATATATGCTTCATAAGATACTACAACATCATTAGGAGCGAAAACGCGGGTATCGTTGAGGATGTTTCCATCCGGGTCGCGTTCAACACTACCGGATACAACTTTGACACCTTCTCCGATGAATGTTTTGTTTCCATTGACCACTTCTTCATATCGCCATTGATTGTCGGAGTCTTTATGTGCACCGGAGTTCCATAACATTTGGTGGGTGCGTGAGTATGACATGCCTCCAATACGTCCGTCAATAGTGAAGTTGAGTGTAAAGTTTTTATATCTGAAAGTATTGGTGATACCCCAAACCAGGTCGGGAGTCAGATTTCCTACTTTGGTTTTGAAGTTTTGTTTTACCGGAATACCTCCGTTATGTATGATATTTCCGTCCGGATCTCTGTCCCAGTCATATATATCGAACCAATCCCAGCTTTCACCTTTTTTTACCCAGGGTTTTTTAGTTGAATAATCTGGGTCGATTTTGAAGTAAGAATATTTATCATGTCCCCAGTTTGTAAGAATGTCCCACTGGAAATCTTTATTTTTTATAGGACTTCCCCCTATGGTCAATTCATAACCGTTTCTCAATCTTTCTTCTTTAAAGTTGACCTGAACGGAGCTGAAACCTGTTGCAGAACTTATACCGCCGGAAATGATAAAGTCTGATTCAAGTTTTCTGAAATATGCAAAGTCTGCGTATAATCTGTTATTGAAGAAATTAACAGCTGTACCGACTTCATATACCATAGATTTTTTAGGACGTACATTACCTCCGATAACAGATGAAGGATAAGAAGCCGTACCTAATCCATCCCAAACATTGGTAGAGACAGAGTAAACATTATTATTATCGTAAACTGCAGCATCTTGTTTGGAGGTTGTCCATGAACCTCTTATTTTCCAGAAATTCCAAACTTCAGGTAATGTGATAATCTCTGAAAGTACTATACTTCCAGCTAAGGAAGGATAGAAATAAGAACGCGTCTCTTTGGATAGTGTGGAAGACCAGTCGTTACGTCCGGTTACGTCCAGAAAATAAGTACTAGCCCATGACAATGAAAGTTTGCCATATAGACTGTTCACTCTTTTCCTCTTTAATTCACTGCTGGCAGAAATAGGGTCGACACTGGCTTTCAGAGAGTAAAATCCAGGAATAGTGAGTCCTCCGGCTGTTGTACTTCTCAATTTGTCATCAGAATAGAAGTAGATATTTCCTCCGGCTAAAACATTCATATTTAGTTTCCCCCATGTTTTATCAGCCATCAACATAGCATCGGTGTTAATACTATACCCCGAATTTCTGCTGATTCCGAAGAAACCGTTTTTGTCCCATGCGTAGTTTGCGCTTTTTGCGTTTCTCCATTGATTTTTCTTAGAATAAAAATCAAGGCCTCCCCTTAACATGGCTTTTAACCACGGAGTAATTTCATAGGATGAGTTCATATACACATTCAATATATCGGTGTCATAAGCATCGACTACTTCATTCGCTTTAAACCAGGGATTATCATACCAACTGTTATCGTACCAGTTTTGCTGTTCATCTTCTTTGCCTTCAACCCAATAGTTTTTATAATCACGTACGTCGTATTCTGTGCCACCCCAAATTACCATGTCGTAAATATAGCTACCGCTATAACCTGAACCGTTGTCGTTTGATGACACACGTTTGTTGTATGACGCTGATCCTTCCAGTTTGAAGTTTTTGTAACTCATTTCACCTCCGGCTGTATAAGTTATTTTGTTCAGTTTCTGGTTCGGATATTGTCCCTTGTTGAATACGTGGGTCAATGATGTTCTGAACGAGCCGTATTTTCCTTTTTGCGAGACACTGACATTGTTATTTGTGATTGCACTGAATTGGAGGAAGTTTTTAAAATTATTTTTTCCTTTGGATGTTAACTCCATTTCCCTCCACTCGAATGTTTCCGGGTCGTATTGAATAGCCGTTCTTCCGATATCCAATTTGTCTCCCCATACATAATCGCTATTGTATTTTCCACCATAACCTCTACTATAAGATGATTGTACTTCCGGAAATGCCAGATATCCTGCGAAAAACATTGTGTTACTGTTGATCTCTACATTGATACCTTCATTTTGTGAACCTCTCTTGGTAGTGATCATGATCGCACCTGTCGTACCGCGTGCTCCGTACAAAGCAGAAGCGGTGGCGCCTTTTAAAACATCGATGGATTCGATATCGTCAGGTGCAATTTCGTTCAATGTCATATTTCCATATGGGATACCGTCGATGATCAATATGGGAGTTTCTCCTCTTAATTTCAAAGAGGGAGCTTCATTGAATTCGGTACTGTTCTTAACATTTAAACCTGCCACTTTTCCGGTTAATGAAGTTCCGACATCGATACTTTTTGCAGAGGTTAATGCTTTCGCATCTACTTTTTGAACTGCATATCCCAAGGCTTTTTCTTCACGTTTGATACCTAACGCCGTTACAACTACTTCATTTAAGTTTTGAGTGTCTTCTGTCAATTGTATGTTGAAGACTGTCTGGTTTCCTACGATAATAGCCTTGGATACGTATCCGATATAGGAGATTACCAATGTTGATTTATTGGGTACGGATAAACTGAATTTACCGTTGATATCGGTTACGGTACCGTTTGTAGATCCTTTCTCCAACACATTTGCTCCGATGATCGGTTCTCCGTTGCTATCGGTAATAGTACCGGATATGTTTTTTATGGCTTGCTGCACGACAGCACTCATCAGCATCTCTTTGGGTGAGAGGATAATGTTTTTATCCAGAACCTTATAACTGATATCCGTTCCATTGAATAATTGTTCAAGAACGTTGAATACATCCTTTTTTTTGCTTTTAATAGAAACAACACGATTCGTATTTACTTGTTTGTTGTTGTAGAAGAAATGAAACTCAGATTGTTTCTCAATTTCATCCAGGACCTCTTGTACCGTTTTGTTGTTAACGTTCAGAGTTAATGTTGCAGATTGACTGTAACTTTCGGAAGCATATGCCAGTCCGATGCATACAAATAACATTATTGCGGTGAGTCTCATACATAATGGTATTTTTTTCAGGACAATAAACGATGAATTCACCATCCTGAAATGTTGGATGCTAAAATAATTTGTCATAGATTTGTAAGTGATTTTAGAGTTAAAAAAATTCATTTGCTGGAGCTTGTCGCCAAACAAGCTTTCAGTTGTTTTTCATACGGGGAAATACGCCAATATTTTCCCGTATGTTTTTTAAGGAGGTTCGAATGTTTTCATTTTAGTACTTGAATTTAGGTTGTTCATACTTCTATACATTTAATATAGTTCAACAATTGTTTTTTCTGATATTTTATCTGTTCCTGTTTCCGGATCAACGAACTTATATTGAATGCCGGATGATAAGCGGAAGTGTTCAAGTATAAGATGCAGATGTTGCCCGTCGAAAGGTCCCGTAAATGAGTTTTCATATAGAAGATCATTCTTTACGATGAATTCAACATTGAATCGTTTACTTAATACATTTAATGCGTCTTCAAATGGAGTGTTTCTGAAAATAACCAAACCGTCTTTCCAGGCTGTTAGCGTAGGAAGATAAGGTTTGCTCAGGCTGACTCCTCTGGTTTTTGAGTTATAGGAGATTTCATCATTGGGTTTCATGATCATCGTCTCTTCTGTATTGTTTTTGTTTTGGAATGAGAGTCTTACAGAGCCGGAGATCAGCGTCGTGACCACCTTATTACTCTCTTTATAAGCTTCCATATTGAATTCTGTACCCAACACTTCCGCTTTCAGATTAAAAGGAGTGTTTACTATGAATTTTTTCGATTTGTCTTTTTGTACGGAAAAATAAGCTTCACCCTCCATTTCAACGTTTCGTGTGTCTCCTGTGAATTTCTGCGGATGCTTCAGGTAAGAGCGGGAGTTAAGCCATACCTTGCTGCCGTCAGGTAGATTAACGGTTGCAACCATTCCCGGATTAGTCCTGATTTCTATGAATTCGACCGGTTCTTCTTTTGTTGCATAATAGAGTGTGCTGATTAATAAGGGTATAACAAGAATCGCCGCGATCCGTTGTAATTGGAGAATGAAAGATCGTTTATTATTCTCTTTTTTGCTGAATCTGACTTTTACCTCCTTTAATGCTTTGGTCGAATCAATGGATTTGATCGTATTGATCGTATCTGTGGCAAAGTAGATGTATTCGATATCCCGGGCTATTTTCCGGTTTTCTTCAGTTTCCTGTATCCAGGCTTCCACCTCCTGTTTTTGGACAGGGGAAAGAGTACCGGAAAAATAGTCCAATAATGCTTGTTCGTCTATATGTTTTTGTGTGTCCATTTTGTCTCTTTTATAATTAAGACTAATGAACAGGGAAACCTCCTAAATGAAAAAGTATTTTTTTGTGATAATTTTTTTTGATTACTGAAAGAGTTCTAGTAAGACTATGGTTAATATGGTTGATTTTGTGGGTGTTGATATATCTAAAAGCTTGTATTTCTTTAACATTATAAAAACTTAATTGGAATGTAATAGGTCAATGTGTTGAAAAATGTTATTTTTGCACAACTATATACATGAGTCTTACTAGAACTAAATACTTTTTATATGCTTTCAACTGTAACAGACAAAACAAACGATGAAATTCTTTTCCAAAAGATCCAGGTTGGTGATGTGAAAGCATTCGATATTTTGTTTATGCGTTACTATCCTTTGTTATGTGCATATGCCAAACGATTTGTTGATTTTGATGACGGACAGGAGATTGTACAGGATGTGATGGTTTGGTTCTGGGAGAATAGTTCCATGCAGGTGATCGAGTCTTCTCCTAAAAATTATCTGTTTAGGGCCGTAAAGAACAGATGTCTTACGTTGATTAATCGTAACGAGCTGAAACAGCGGATAGTCGATACTATCTCTGTAAATATGCAGGCTCAGTATGAGGATCCTGATTTTTACATCGTGGAAGAACTGGCAAGGAATATTGAAGCGGCTTTGTCCCGCTTGCCGACAAGCTATCGGGAAGCTTTTGAAATGAACCGGTTCCAGAATATGACTTATAGCGAGATTGCAGAAAAACTGAATGTTTCTTCTAAAACAGTCGATTACCGTATTCAACAGGCATTGAAACTTCTTCGTACCGAACTGAAAGACTATTTGCCATTGTTGATGGCCTTAGTCAGAATTGTTTGAATATATTCCTGACTGAAGCCACCCACCTTTTTATTGATTTTTCATCCATTCTTCCGCTTTAGCTAGCGCATCCGGTTTTCCTATATCCAGTAATCGCAGGTTTTCGGCTGCATAAGCGTGGATATTCGTCTTGGCACAGATCGAGAGATAAAAATTGATGATCGGGAATTTTCCCGTCCATTCTTCCATCCAGTCGAATATTTTAGGCGATAAGACATGGATACCGCTAAAAGCATATTCGTTGTACTGATTAGGGTCGAAATCCGGATAGAAAGATTTAACTTCTCCGGTTTCGTGGTTACGCCATCCGCATAACCGATTCTTTTCATTGAACAGGAGATAGCGTGAGGTATTGCGTTTACTGACCAGCAAGGTGGCAAGCGGATTGGTTTCCAGGTGACGATCGTATAACCTTTTAAGGTCGACGTTCGACATGATATCGACATTGTGTACCAGGAACGGTTCGTTTCCCTGGAGGAATTTGGCTGCCTTTTTTATTCCGCCTCCGGTGTCGAGCAGATAATCCCGTTCATCGGAAATATGGATCTGAACGCCAAAATTGTTATTGGCGGCCAGGAAATCAATGATCTGGTCTCCCAGGTGGTGAACGTTGATAACGATTTGATGAAACCCTGCATCCTTTAGTCTCAGGATCACATGCTCCAACATTGGTCTTCCATTTATTGGTATCAATGCTTTTGGGGTATTGTCAGTCATCGGCTTGAGGCGGGACCCCATACCGGCTGCAAAAATCATAGCTTTCATAATATTGCGTCAAAGATTTGTTCTATATTCTGTTCCCTGTGGGTCAGGTCTACTTTTACTCCGAATTTTGCATGCAGATGCTCTGCCAGATGCTGTGCCGAATAGACAGAACGATGTTGTCCGCCGGTACAACCGAAAGAGATCATCAGGTTCGTGAATCCGCGATCCAGATAACGTTTTACCGAAGCATCGACAATCGTATATACATGTTCGAGGAACTGGGTGATCTCTCCGTCTTCTTCCAGAAAACGGATCACCGGCTCGTCCAGCCCCGTAAAATGGTTGTATCGTTCATATTTCCCGGGGTTATTGATCGCCCGGCAATCGAAGACGAAACCACCGCCGTTTCCACTCGGGTCGTTCGGTATCCCTTTTTTATATGCGAAACTGACGATCTTGACTTCCAGCATCCGTTTTTGTATATCGTCCCTGAACTGAGTCAGACCTGTCAATTCTCTCAGGACGGAACACAGATACGGATATTCTGGATAATCGTTCTTTAATAACTGTCGCAGGTTGTTGATGGCAAAAGGGACGCTTTGGATAAAATGTGGTTTCTTTTCAAAGTATCCTCTGAATCCGTAAGCGCCCAGCACCTGTAAGGTGCGGAATAAGACAAAATGACGTAGTTGACGGAAGAAATATTCTTCGTCTACATCCGTATATTTTCGTAGTGCCTGCAAATAATCGGCTAACAGTTCATTCCTTAAATCTTCCGGGTAATTAGCTTTGGCCTGCCAGAGGAAAGAGGCTACATCATAATAGACCGGCCCTTTCCGTCCTCCCTGGAAATCGATAAACCAGGGTTCGCCTTCTTTGATCATCACGTTACGTGACTGAAAATCACGGTACAGGAAAGTAGGAGAGGCGTCTTGTAATAAGACATCGCTCATTTTCTGGAAATCATCTTCCAGACGGTCTTCCTGAAACTCCATGCCTGTTGCTTTCAGGAAACAATATTTGAAGTAATTCAAGTCCCAGAGAATGGAACGCTCGTTGAATTCCGGTTGAGGGTAACAATTACTGTAATCGAATCCGTCGGCTCCCGCATACTGGATAGAAGGGAGCTTCGTGATTGTCTTGTGTAACAGACGACGTTCTTCTTCATCGAACACACAGCTTTTACGTCCTTTTTCTATGGCGTTGAAGAGCATGGTATCTCCCAGGTCTTCCTGCAGATAAAAGGAATAATCGTCCGAATGGAAATGTACCTCCGGAACGTTGATACCTTTTCCTTTGAAAAATCCGGCCATATAAATAAAAGCTTTATTCTCTTCCTGGGAAGAGCCGCTGACCCCGATCAGTGTCTTCGGTCCGGATATTCTGAAATACCGGCGGTTAGAGCCTGATGAAGGAAGTTCAGTTATATCTTCGGCCTGTGAACCTGTGTATCCGTAGTAGAGTCTTTTTAATTCTTCTGTTACCATAATTTTTTGAATTACGGCACTAAGGTAAGTGTTTTTTGTCAGGGGAGGAAACTTATCAAAGACATTCGCTATTGTATTTGTTTTTTGTATTGATGTCTGTGGAATTACTATGCGTACTAAATAAAATTGGTTATTACGTGGTAAGTATTCGGCGTAGTGCGTCTAAACAACCTTTGAATGTGCTTAACGAAAGCGATATCATTAATACTGTTTCATCCTAATGGAACAGTTGTTTCTATAAGGAGAAACACTTGTTCCATTAGGATGAAACAGATTTTCTTATGTAGTGTAGTTTAACGATTTTAGTTGACTACTTTCTGTCCAATCTATAAAAAGGGTTGACTCGGTTTATAGTTAATAATAAAAAGGGTTGTCCTTTTTGTTGTTTATTTCTGAAAGAGGTTTACTCTCTAATTATTTGCTGGCAAAAATAATCAAGAGTATGTGTGTTAAGACACATAATATCAGTATGATTTTGCATGAAAAGTCGTCTCTTTTGTACAATATACGTGATTATTAGCGTTTGTTATGGTAATTTCGGTATTAAAATATTCTATCTTTGTACTTAGTATTGATTAATGTGTAAACCAAAAGTGAAATAATATATGAATAAAAAATCTACTTTATTGGCTGTAGTACTGATGGCTATGGGATCTTTTACGATGAATGCAGAAGGATCGGTAGAGTTGGGTGCTACGGACGATTTTTATTATTTGAAGGTGGGCGATAATTGTTTGTCACTAGATGGAAATAAATCGGATTCTGTTATTGTGAAACCTTACAGTGAGTTTATTGCTAAGGATGCAACGAAAGCTGCTATAGACTCTGCTTTATGGCAAATCGTAGATGGGCATGCGGAGTTAGGAGTATATACTTATTTGATTAGAAATAAGGCAACACTGCAGTATTTGGCTTTTGTTCCGGGTGAGAAGCTTGTTCCCGTATTGAGTACAGGTATCAATGGAGTCAAGAGATGGGTCTTTACTGATGGCAGTGATTTGAAAGCTTATTATGGTGGAAGTACGTATTTATCTCTGTCGGTTACAGGAAAAGATCTATCCTTAGTTGATAGTGAGGAAGGTTCTCATTTTAATGTGGTTGAGCCATCAGCTAAATTTGTTTTGACTGCTAAGCAACTAGGGGCTGGTTTCCAGACTTTCCGGCTGAAGTTTGGTGAAACTTACGAAGGAAACATTTTTGAAGGAAAAGACCTGTTGGCAAAAGATGTAGTAGCTACAGATAAAGAAGGTTATGTTACTTTGCAGGCTAAAGGCGATGAATCTTATCCGAATGGTGTAGTTAAATATTTTGGAGTTGATACATTAAAAACACCAATTGCTGGTGCAAAGGATGCATTTGGTTATAAATTTTCATTGGATTCCACTCGTACGGTTCAGAAGCCGAATGCGGCATGGCAGCAATTTAAATTTGTAATAGATTTAAAGAATGATTCGCTCTCTATGTTTGTTGCAGAAACTCCGGTTGCAGCAGAAAGTCCTTTGGAGGAGAAGATCGCCAAGGTTGTAGTTGCTGGTGTAGATGATAAGAATATTCTAACTGTCTCGATGCCTGATGATAAAGGAGAATATCAGGGAGCTGCGCCTTCTATAGCATTGACAAAAGGTACACATGCCACGATTCCTGGTGGAACAGGTGTCTATGCGCTGAAAAGTGCAAGTAAAGGTATCAACGGAGGTAAATATTATGTTTCTGCAAATTCTTTTATGGGCGGAGATACTATTCCTTATAAAGAAGTACCCAGAGGACAATGGTATATTAAAGCTAACGGAGGCAAATATTCTGTTGTAGATCGTGAATCGAATTCTGCCTTGATCATGGATCAGGAAATTTTTGAAGTAAAGGGTCAAAAAGATACTTATCTTTTTGGGAATGACTCTATAACTGTTATAGAGCTAGCTGCAGATCTGAATGATAAATACTTGGGTTCTTTAGCTTTGACTGAGCAGGAACTGGTTGATAAAGGTTTCTTGATTAATCCGATATCCGGAACTCCAGGTATTGATTATATGTTTATCCATACAAGTGACTCTATTTTACAGGTAACAGCAAAGACTATAGAAAATGAAGCCATTTTTAAATTTATACCTGTCGATACAACTGTAGTAGCAGGAGCCAGACAGTTAGGTGACGAAATATCTGTTATCTCCTATGAGTTAAGAGCTTTGTTTAATCCAGATAAAGTAGCTAAACAGAGCGATAGTCTGAAGTTTTCAACAACTGCTACTGCCGTTTCTTTCCAATTTATTTCTGACCATACGCGTCAGAGTTATGCCATGAAGACTGATGGTGGTTTGTATGTTGGAGTGAATCTTAATGCTGCTTGTCTCCAGTTGACAAAAGATGTTGCCTATGTGAATTTCTCGCCAATAGACGCTCCTGAATATGCTTCATTTGCAAATGGCCATAAACGTCTTGTTTGTAACAATAATTCGTTGGTAATGAATCCGAATACATTCCTGGCTGAGACCCGAATTGAAGGAAATGAGATAACGAAAGCGGGATATGAAAAGGATCATTTTAGTCTTTGGGTAGAACAGGCTACTGAGTTGGTTGATGGTAAGCAGCTGTATTACATCTCTTCTGGTATGGCAAATACAAATGGAGCAGATGATAACCGTTATTACCTGGCCGCAAAAGACACGTTGGGTGGTCGTGCTGTTTTTATGTATAATGATACTATCAAGACAATGAAGAATAGTCCTGCTCTTTTTGCTTTCAAGACTGTAGAAGGAGGTGGTTATTATTTGGAAAACCAGAGTGAATTGAGTAAAAGCGGCAAACCTTATATTGGTGTAGTAAATGGTTTTGTTGTGATGCAGGAAACTCCGATTGCTGTATTCGATGTGGAAAACGCTCCCGCTCCTGTAGCAAACGAAGAGATCGAAGCACCGAATACAATTAAGGTAATCGGTGGTAGTACCGGTGAATTCCAGATCCGTAATGCCAGAGGTAAGAAGATCACTTTATCGAATATTCTGGGTCAGACGATCGGTTCTCGTCTTGTATCATCCGATAATGAGTCGGTTCAAACATCCAGAGGTGTTGTGATTGTATCGGTTGAAGGTGACAAAGCTTACAAGGTGATCGTGAAGTAAAAAGATCGAAAGATATAACCAATAAAAAACCGGTTCCCATTTTAGTGAGGACCGGTTTTTTTATGAAGTAAAATGAATTTTATTCTTCCGTATTACTATCCAGTTTGCTTTTCAAATAGGCAATTCGTTTGGTAGCTTTTTCTTTTTCTTTCTGGAGATTTTCCAGGTCGCTTAAAACCATTGCCAGTTCAAAAGTAGCGGCAATGGCTTTTTTGTCTCCGTCGGCAATATATAATGTATAGGGTTTACCGCCCGTATATTCGGCTTTGACACGTTCTTTTACATTTGCTGCAATGAACTTGGCGGCATCGAGGCCTTTTTCGCCTTTGTAAGTGACAACTTCTGTTGTTTTACCCAGGTCTTTGAAACGATAATTCACGCCGCCGTCATATGGGATAGAAGCTGTTTCTGCGAACTGTCCGTTCTGGGTACTGAGCTTTATTCCTGTATGATTGATCGGGGCGCCACCATAAAAGACGCTGGCAAGGTAGATCTCTCCTTTTTCGTTTACCCCGCTACGGATATAGCAACGCTGTACGTTCCGTTCTACCGTTTGCTGTTTCCATATATAATTACCGATCTCTTCGTAGACACTGTCTTTTTCAAAAACGAATCCTTTTTTCAAACCTTCCGCCTCTTCTGTCTTAATAGGAATAAGGCTGTCGCAGAAGGCGATATTTCTTTCCGCTTCTTTTACCTCAACGAGTCTCATAAGGGAAAGACCTTCTTTCAAAACTTTGAATTCTTTCGGATAGAGTGTGCGGATACTGTCTATTTCACTCTTTGCGGCGAAGAGTTCATTTCGTTCATACATGCTTTTGGCATTGTTCAACCGGGCCTGGGCTTCCTTCTCTGCATTGTTGCAGGCTGCCAGTGTTATAGCGGCAAGTGCGATACATATTGCTGACTTCTTCATGTTGTTTATCTTATTCGTTCTGTCTGCAAAGATATATTTTTTATCTTTGCAGTCTCAATCAGTGAGATAAATAAAGCGAATGTATATAGATCAGGAAGATATTTTAAATCATATATCGGCAAAGCCGTTCCGCATAATTTCAGAGGCTGCAGACGAATTGGGTGTTGAAGCTTACGTGATTGGCGGTTACGTCAGGGATATTTTTTTATACCGTCCGTCAAAAGATATTGATGTCGTTGCGGTAGGCAGCGGGATAGAATTAGCAAAAGCAGTAGCCAATAAGTTAGGTAAAAAGACGCACTTGTCCGTTTTCAAAAACTTCGGAACGGCACAGGTGAAATCAGGTGACCTGGAGATTGAATTCGTGGGTGCCCGGAAAGAGTCATACAGCCATGACAGCCGGAAACCAATCGTGGAAGACGGTACGCTTGAAGACGATCAGAACCGGCGCGATTTTACCATCAATGCACTGGCTCTGTGTCTGAATAAAGACCGTTATGGAGAACTGGTAGATCCTTTCGGAGGTTTGGAAGATATGGATAACTTGATTATCCGTACACCGCTCGACCCTGATATAACGTTCAGCGATGACCCCTTGCGTATGATGCGTGCTGTCCGTTTTGCTTCACAACTGGGCTTCTTTATCCATCCCGATACGTTTGAGGCGATCGAACGTAACAAGGAGCGGATTTCTATTATATCTAAGGAACGGATCGTTGATGAGTTGAACAAAATTGTGCTTTCCCCGAAGCCTTCCATCGGTTTTGAATTATTGGATAAAAGCGGTTTACTGCAACTTATTTTCCCAGAACTTTGTGCGTTGAAAGGTGCGGAGACAAAAGAAGGTATCGGGCATAAGGATAACTTTGCCCATACGTTAATGGTTTTGGATCGTCTGAGCAAGACAACGGATAATTTGTGGCTCCGCTGGAGTGCTATTTTCCATGACATCGGCAAACCTGCCACCAAACGTTTCGATCCTCGTTTGGGTTGGACATTCCACAACCATAATTTTATCGGTGAGCGTATGCTTCCGGGAATTTTCCGTCGTATGAAGCTACCTATGAACGAAAAGATGAAATATGTCCAGAAAATGGTGACGTTGCATATGCGTCCCATTGCGTTGGCTGATGACGAGGTGACGGATTCGGCTATCCGCCGTCTTCTTTTCGATGCCGGAGACGACATAGACGATTTGATGAAGCTATGTGAAGCTGATATAACCAGTAAGAACCCGGAGAAAGTGCGTCGTTTTCTTAATAACTTCCGTTTGGTTCGTGAAAAGTTAGCTGAAATAGAAGAAAAAGACCGGGTCCGTAATTTCCAGCCTCCTGTTTCCGGAGAAGAAATCATGGAAACTTTTGCCCTTCCTCCTTCTCAACCGGTGGGGGTTATAAAGGAGGCAATAAAAAATGCAATTCTGGATGGTGTGATATCTAATGAATACGAGGCCGCTAAACAGTTCATGCTGGAACGGGCGGCAAAGATGGGATTAACTCCTGTGAAATAATAATATCTGGAACTTAGTAGTTCTACTTTTATATAACGGATTACAATACGTGATCTGTAAATAATCAGAGTCGGCTTACTTATTCAGGAAGTCGGCTCTGACTATTTTTATTCCCGGAAGAATGAAGGTCACTTTCCTTTTAGTAACTCTGTTGCTTGATCTCCGAAGACGATTTTTAATACTTGTTCTTTTTTGTCGTTATCTAACTTGATTTGTAAGACAGTTTCTGCTGATATGTTATTGTCTCTACTCAGGACGTATTTTTCAGGATATGCAATAATATCTATTACTGATTCCTGTAAGGCATTTGCAATCTGTAATAATGTGTTGTACTTTAACTCCCGTTCACCTGACATGATAAGACTAAAACCTGCTTGTTTTATTCCAATTTGACTGGCTAGATATTCCTGAGAATACCCTTTGTTCCTGCGAATTGCGTCTATATTTCTTAATATATCGTTCATGTGAGCAATTTACCATTTGTGGTTTGAATAAATACGTAATCTATGTAATAAAAAATTGCACTAATGTTTGCTAATATAACAAAATGTAATATCTTTGCTGTTGTGATTTTCTTAATTCTCTTAATAGACCGTCTGTTCCCTTTTTGAAACATTTCGCTATTAAGTCTAATTGTTAACCAAATTTGTCTGAATATGATATTGATCAATAATAAGTTGCGTTTGCCTACAAAACTGATCACCCGGTATCGGAATGAACGGATCAATTATCCGTGATTGTATGGCTTTTCAAAAACGTTCTTGTGGTATCTCCGTAATAAAGATTGCACTTTGTTAAGTTATGGGGATGATAATATCTAAGTTTTTTATGATTCACTAGTATTCATTTTAATATTGATTGCCTATGATTATGAATTTTTAAATCCAATGTTTAGAATCGGATATGTAATAGTATCCATTGTGTTTTTTAACCTTATATTCATTTAACAACAGACAAAAATGAAAGAATCTATTTTAGATGTACATTTAGAAAAATGTCGTGCTAAAAGCAATTTACTCAGAATGTTAACCTTATTGCTTTTTGCATTATGTACGACGACTGTATTTGCTCAACAGAAAAATATCAGGGGAACTGTTATCGACACCTTAGGTGACCCTCTTATTGGTGTAAATGTTTCTGTAAAAGGAACTACGATCGGTATTATAACCGATATGGATGGTAAATATCAACTGGAAGTACCGGCCAATGCTACACTTGTCTTTTCTTATATCGGCTACCAGACGCAGGAGATTGCGGTAGGTACTCAATCATCGATTAATGTAACATTAAAAGAGGACACTCAGAAACTGGACGAGGTTGTAGTAGTAGGTTATGGAGTACAGAAAAAGGTAACGGTTACAGGTGCTGTCGCCAGTGTATCGGGGGAGGAGCTAAAAGCGTCTCCGACGACCAACTTGTCAAACGGTATGGTCGGTCGTATGCCTGGGGTCATCGGCTTTCAAACAGCAGATGAACCGGGCGGTGGTGGAACAACAATCCGTATACGTGGTACTAACTCTCTGGGTAGTAATGATCCGTTAGTTGTAATCGATGGTGTGCCTGATCGTGATGGAGGTATGAACCGTTTGAATCCGACTGAAATCGAATCTATTTCAGTTTTGAAAGATGCTGCTGCCGCTATTTATGGTGCTCGTGCTGCTAATGGGGTCGTTTTGATTACGACAAAACGTGGAAAGGAAGGTAAGCCGGTTGTTTCATTCAATGCAAGTGCCGGTTTCTCGAAACCGACTCGTTTGCCAAAGATGACGAACTCCTATGAATATGCTACAATGCTGAACGAAGTGCTTCCGGGTTCTTTCTCTGATGAACAAATCGAAGGCTTCCGTACACACGCTGATCCATGGAAATATCCGGATACAGATTGGTTTGGTGAAATTGTTAAACCTGCTTCTCCTCTGTATCGGGCTGATATAGGTGTATCCGGAGGTACGGATAAAGTTAAGTATTATGTCAACTTTGGAGCCAATGGCGAAGACGGTCTGTATAAAAACTCCGCTAACCGTTATGACCAGTATAGCTTGCGTACAAACCTGGATGTTAAAACCAGTCAGTATGTTGATTTCCAGATTGGAGCTACTGCCCGTTTGGAAGATACCAAATATCCGGCCAAGGGAGCTGGTGATATCTTCGGTAGTGCACGTCGTACCCGTCCGGATCAACCGGCCTGGTGGCCGACAGGCGAGCCCGGCCCGGCTATCGAACGTGGTGATAATCCTGCCGTAACAAGTACGGATCTGGCAGGTTTCGACCATTATAAAAACCAGTATATCCAGAACAACTTGGCTGTAAATGTCAAAATACCCTGGGTTGAAGGCTTGACGTTACGTGGTAATGCTTCTTATGATATCCATTTTATGAATCGTAGAAAAATGCAAAAACCGGTTTACTTGTATTCTTGGGACGGAGTGAACGAAAGCTGTGAAGGATTGAATGCCTCCAAGCAGTGGATCGATGCACCGACATTAGAGCGTAAGCATACCGAGCAACTGGGTTGGATGCTAAACGGTTTGATCGACTACAATCGCACATTTGGACAGCATACTCTCGGTGTAACGTTCGGTATGGAAGGGCAAAAAAAACAATATGAGGAGACTTTAGCTTATCGCCAGGGTTTTATCTCTGATAGTAAACCTGAACTGAATCTTGGCGGTGAAGAAGGGCAAATGGCAAACGGTTACTCCTGGAAAGAAACTCGTTTGAACTATTTCGGTCGTGTGTCTTACAACTATTTGGAACGTTATTTATTTGAGTTCGTTTGGCGTGTCGACGGTTCTTACCGTTTCCCTAAAAATGAACGTTACGGTTTCTTTCCTGGAGTATCGTTGGCATGGCGTGCTTCTGAAGAGGGATGGTGGAAGGAGAATATTCGTTTCATAGACTACTTCAAGTTACGTGGTTCTGTTTCGCAGACCGGTAATGACGCTCTTGTGGACTCAGATGGTAATTATGATCATTCTATTCAATATTTGACGACATATGCGTTCAATAATGCCGGTACGACATTTGGGGGAATTGAGAATAAACGTCTATATCCAAGCCGTACTCCAAACCCGAATATCACATGGGAGGTAGGAACAACTTACAACGTTGGGCTGGATCTTAAATTTTTGCAGAATCGTTTAAGTTGGGAAACGGATATCTTCTATCACAAACGTACGAATATGTTGATATCACGTAATGCATCCCTGTCGGAAATCACAGGTATTACTCTACCTCGTGAAAACTTGGGTGAAATGAAGAATCGTGGTTTCGAATCTTTAGTCAGTTGGCAGGATAAGATCGGTCAGGTAGAATATGGGGTTGCTTTGAATATGACTTATGCAAAAAACAAGATCACTTTCTGGGATGAAGTACAGAACGTGCCTGAATATCAGTTCTCGACGGGTAGACCCGTAGGTAGTCGTAATTTGCTGTACTATGTAGCGGATGGCATTTTCCGCAACCAGGCTGAAATAGATGAGGCGAGGGCTAAGGGACTATTATACTCTGATAATACAGTTCCGGGTGATATTCGTTTTAAAGATATGAACGGGGATGGTAAAATCGACGGTTTGGATCGTGTTCGTCCGGACAAGAACCAGGAGCCGCGATTCGTAGCCGGTCTGACGCTGACGGCTAAATGGAAAGGTTGGGATGTGATGTTGTTGTTCCAAGGGGCAACAGGTGCTCAGGTTTATATCGAAACCTGGTCTGGTTTGGTCGGAAACTATCTAAAGAGTGATTACGAAAAGCGTTGGACACCGGAGAATCCGAACTCGGAAGGTCCGCGTGCATGGGATCGTGAAAACCAATACTGGATTAACAATGATAATACATATTTCCTGAGAAACGCTGATTATTTGCGCCTGAAAAATGCTGAACTCGGTTATACTTTCCGTTTCGAAGGATTGAAGAAAGCGGGTATTTCAAATTTACGCCTCTATGCGAATGGTAGTAACTTGTTTACTATTGATGGTGTAAAGGACGCCGACCCGGAACAACGTGATGGTAGTATCGGTGGCTATCCCTTAAGAAAAATTATCAACTTCGGAGTTCAAGCAACATTTTAAAACGTAATTATTATGAAGACGAAACTAAAATATATTTGTCTTTCGGCAGTAGCCGGACTGACATTTTCACTCACTTCATGTTCGGACTTTATGGAACTGACACCGGAAGACCAATATGACGAAACAGCCGTTTGGGCGGATGCGGATTTGACTAAAAGCGTTGTGAATGATGTCTACTCGTATGTATGTGACATCGCACAAGAAGTGAATACTTCTGCCTGGTCGGATGATGCTTTCTTTACGCATGTATATGGATGTCGTGATATAAACGAAGCTACCGTTTCCCCCAGTAATCTGGCTGCTTATGATCGTGATGACTGTCCATTCAAATGGAGTAAACAATACAAAGGTATCTATCGGGCCAATCTGGTACTGGAGAATATCGACAATGTGCCTGAAAAAACAGGTGTAGACCTAAATGTTTTGAAAGGGGAAACTTATTTTCTCCGGGCATATATTTATACGGAGCTTCTCCGTGGCTTCGGTGGGGTACCTATTGTAGATAAGGTGTACTCTATCGAAGAAGCTGCCGATCTGAGCTTGTCGCGTGCGAATGTCGCTGAGGTTATGGATTTTATCCTAAAGGATATAGAGCTGGCTGTTAGTTTGCTTCCGGAAGAACAAACCGGTGCAAACTTGGGGCGTGCAACGAAGGGGGCTGCCAAAGCTTTAAAGGCTCGTGTATTGTTGCACGTCGCCAGCCCGTTGTTTGCGGACCGCTCTGTCAATACGTTGGAATGCAACCAGTATAAAGGCGATCGCCAAGCTTTGTATCAACAGGCTCTGGATGCGGCAAAAGAAGTGATCAATAATGGCACTTATTCGTTGATTGACTGTAATGCAGGTACAATCAAGGAAATTGCAGACAATTTCCACAAAATCATTATCACAAACAATGATGAAACGATCTGGGCAAAACAGTATGTAAATAAAGATCAGAATGCTGACAACTGGGTTCGCAACCGTGTTGCCTTATTACATGGTCCGAACGGTTACCACAACTGGGCTGGAACTGCTCCTACACATGATTTGGTCATGGCGTTTGAAACAGAAGACGGAACATTTCCAAACACTTTGCTAAAAGAAGGAGATGAAACGACTGTAAATCCGTATACAAACCGTGAACCTCGTTTTTATGCGACAATCGGTTATGACGGAGCAGAATGGGGGCGTCCCAGAGCTGCCGATGGTGCTGTGTTTGATGCCACTCCGCTGGGTAATTTGCAGTTCGGTTATTATGAATTAAGTAGCGGTGGTTCAAAAGTCGATGCCATACAATCTGTGGATGACGAGAATAGTCCGATCAAAACACAGTCATTTAACGGAGTGGTTGGTGTAGATACCCGTATGTCGCAGATAGAAAACTGGAACGGTACGTATACGGGCTATTTGGAAAAGAAATTGATTGATGGTACTGTTTCTGCGACTGAACATAATTTCCAGACCAATCCGATGCCGTATATTCGTTTGGCCGAAATGTACTTGGTTGCAGCTGAAGCCTGCATTGAACTGAATAAGCTGGATGAAGCGTCTACTTATCTGGATGCACTCCGTGGACGTATCGGACGTCCGGATACAAAGGCTACTTTAGCCGTTCGTGGACAGACTTTCAATCAGAACGACTTACGTGAATTTTTACGTCGGGAACGTCGTGTTGAACTGGCTTATGAAGAATCCCGTTATTATGATGTGCGTCGTTGGATGATAGCTCCGGAGACAAGCAGTAAAAAGTTGACGGGTATCACTATTGTAGGTCGTTTGAAACCGGGTAAGACTGCTACGTTACCATATGTACATGATGAAGAGGTTTATAATTATACCTGGACCGTCCTAAATCTGAACTACATTGAGAAACGTAAATGGGATAACAAAATGTATTTTGCTCCTATCAAACTGGAGGAGACATTACGTAATCCGGCATTGGAGCAGAATCCGGGTTTCAAATAGAAACATAAAGGTATATTGAAGTATTATTATGGCACGTTGATCGCACAGGTTACTCTGTGGTATCAGCGTGCCATGTATACAATTGAATAGGTAAAGGAAGCGAAGCAATAGCTGTTTATAGATCAATATCAAATATTAATATTACGAAATTTATTGTACATATTACAGCATTTTGTAACTTTGGGCAATATCTCAATTCGTAATTTGTAAAATAGTATTATCATGAAAAACAGAAAGCTAAGAATGGGCATGGTAGGTGGTGGAAGCGATGCTTTTATTGGAGCAATCCATCGCCGTGCGGCCTTTATGGACAATCAGATTGAATTAGTTTGTGGATGTTTCAGCGTAGACCCTGAAATATCTAAAAGTTCCGGACTCTCTTATTTCCTCCCGGAAGATCGTATTTACAGTACTTATCAGGAAATGTTCGAACACGAAATGACTTTGCCGGAAGGCGAACGGATGGATTTTGTGACCATCGTGACACCTAACCGCTGGCATTTCGAACCGGCTATGATGGCTCTTGAAAGAGGCTTCCATGTCGTAGTGGATAAACCGATGACATTCTCGTTGGAGGAAGCTAAACAACTTCAGAAAAAAGTGGAAGAAACGGGACTGATCCTGGCACTTACACATGTATATTCTGCTTACCCGGCTGTGAAAGAGGCCAAAACCCGTATTGCCAGAGGTGATCTGGGTACGCTTCGCCGTGTTTATGTGGAATATCTGCAGGGATGGCTTTCCGACCGCATCGAATTGCAGGGGGGGAATAATGCGGGATGGCGTACAGACCCGAAACGTTCAGGAAAAGCGGGTTGTATCGGTGATATCGGTACGCATGCCTGGCATTTGAGCGAATATATAACCGGCCTGAAAGTACAGGAGGTTTGCGCTGACCTGAATGCGTTCGTACCCGGACGTCCGATCGATGACGATGGCGCCGCTTTCCTGCGTTATGAGAACGGGGTTGTCGGAACGCTTACCGCATCGCAGATCGCTGCCGGGGAAGAAAATAACATCCGTATCCGTATTTACGGCGATAAAGGCGGTCTGGAATGGCAGCAGCAGGAACCGAACACTTTATACGCCAAATGGTCGAATAAGCCGACTGAAGTGATCCGTATGGGAAACAACGGTTTTATCGGCGATACGGCTAAAATGAATACACGTACGCCGGGTGGTCACCCGGAAGGTTTCATCGAAGCTTTTGCTAATATCTACCGGAATTTTGCCCATACCGTGATGAGTATCAAGAAGGGAGAAACTCCATGCGAAGAATGTCTGGATTTCCCGACTGTTTATGACGGTGTGAGAGGAATGCAATTCATTGAAACGATGGTGGAAGCCGGATACAATGAAAATGTGAAATGGCAGAAATGGGTGGATTGATAACCGGTGCATTACTAAATCAAAGATAGAAATGAAATTTAAAATGTTAGTTTGCTGTTGTTCCCTCGTTGGAATAACAGCATTCGCTCAGAAAAATGAGTGGAGAGATCCGAACGTGAATGCGGTGAACCGTGCTCCGATGCATACTAACTATTTTGCGTTCGAAACAGAGGATGCAGCGTTAAAGGGATGTAAGGAATCGTCAGGTAATTTTATGACTTTGAACGGAACCTGGAAATTTAACTGGGTGAAAGATGCCGATGCCCGTCCGACAGATTTTTATCAGGTTGGTTTCAATGATAAAGGCTGGGCGAATATGCCGGTTCCGGGGATATGGGAACTGAATGGTTTCGGTGATCCGTTGTATGTAAATATAGGATATGCCTGGCGGAACCAGTTCAAGAACAACCCGCCTGAAATTCCCGTAGAAAATAATCATGTCGGTTCTTACCGTAAGGAAATCGTAGTTCCGACAGACTGGAAAGGAAAAGAAATATTCGCTCATTTTGGCTCGGTGACTTCCAATATGTATCTTTGGGTGAATGGCCAGTATGTCGGTTACAGCGAAGACAGTAAGTTGGAAGCTGAGTTTGACCTGACGAAATATCTGAAACCGGGTAAGAACCTGATCGCATTCCAGACTTTCCGTTGGTGTGACGGTACTTATCTGGAAGACCAGGACTTCCTGCGTTTATGCGGTGTAGGGCGCGATTGCTATCTGTATGCCCGTAATCCGAAGCATATCCAGGATATCCGTGTAACTCCGGATCTGGATGCTCAGTATAAGGATGCTACGTTAAATGTAAGTGTAAACCTGAAAGGTAGCGGCGTTGTAGATGTGAAACTGCTGGATAAACAGGGCAATTCTGTGGCTACTGCATCTTTGAAGGGGGCTGGTAAGGTATCGACTGATATCGCAGTCGCCAATCCGCTGAAGTGGACCGCAGAAACTCCGAACCTGTATACGCTGGTTGCCACATTGAAAGACGGTAATAAAGAGTTGGAAGTAATTCCGGTGAAAGTCGGCTTCCGTAAGATCGAACTGAAGAACGGCCAGATCCTGGTGAATGGCCAGCCGGTATTGTTCAAAGGAGCGGACCGTCATGAAATGGACCCCGACGGAGGTTATGTCGTATCCCGCGAACGTATGCTGCAGGATATCAAAGTAATGAAAGAATTTAACATCAATGCAGTCCGTACCTGCCATTATCCGGATGCAAACTTATGGTATGACCTGTGCGATGAATATGGTATCTATGTCGTTGCCGAAGCCAACGTAGAATCTCACGGTATGGGATATGGCGAAGAAACATTGGCTAAGAATCCGGCGTATGCAAAAGCTCATATGGAACGCAACCAGCGTAATGTACAACGTGGTTTCAACCATCCGTCCATTATTTTCTGGTCGCTGGGTAATGAGGCCGGTTTCGGGCCGAACTTTGAAGCATGCTATACCTGGATCAAGAATGAAGACAAGAGCCGTGCTGTTCAGTACGAACAGGCAGGAAAGAATGAGTTTACCGATATCTACTGTCCGATGTATCTGGATTATAAGAGAAGCGATGAGTATTGCAATAGCAATGTAGATAAACCGCTTATCCAGTGTGAATACGCACATGCAATGGGTAACTCGCAGGGTGGATTCAAAGAATATTGGGATCTTGTCCGTAAGTATCCGAAGTATCAGGGTGGTTTTATCTGGGACTTTGTCGATCAGTCTTTACGTACAAAGAATAAAGAAGGCGTTGAGTTTTATGGTTATGGGGGTGACTTTAACCGTTATGACGCTACCGATAATAACTTCCTGGATAACGGTTTGATCAGTCCGGATCGTAAGCCGAATCCGCATATGCATGAAGTAGGCCATATTTACCAGTCGATCTGGGTTACTCCTTCGGACCTGGCGAATAGCGTTGTGAATGTTTATAATGAAAACTTCTTCCGTGATCTGGATGGCTACTATGCTGAATGGGAACTGCTGGCTGACGGCGAAGTTGTGCAGACCGGTATGATCAAAGATCTGGAAGTAGCTCCGCAGCAAACAAAATCCGTTAAACTGAATTACAGTACGGAGGGAATCTGTAAATGTAAAGAACTGCTGCTGAATGTCGCATTCAAACTGAAAAAAGCGGAAACGATGTTGCCTGCCGGATATACAGTCGCAAAGAATCAGCTGGTGGTTCGTCCGTACAAAGCGCCGGAACTGAAACTGGCTAATGTGGAAAAAGTAAACATTGCCACTGTAACTCCGACGATCAGGGAAAACGATTATAATTATCTGATCGTTTCCGGCGAAAACTTCCTGATCGAATTTAGCAAACACGACGGATTCCTTTGCAAATACGATGTGAAGGGGGTGGCATTGATCGATGAAGGCGGTAAACTGACGCCGAATTTCTGGCGTGCTCCGACCGATAACGACATGGGAGCCGGTTTGCAGAATAAATATGCGGCATGGAAAGAACCGGGGCTGAAACTGACTTCATTAACGAATAAGTTCGAAAACGGTCAGGCGGTAGTCAATGCGGAATATACGATGGATGCCGTATCGGCAAAATTATCCGTTTCCTATACTATAAATAATGAAGGTGCAGTGAAAGTATCCCAGAAGATGGTTGCCGATAAGTCGGCTAAAGTATCCGATATGTTCCGTTTCGGTATGCAAATGCAGATGCCGGAAGAAATGTCGCAGATCAAATATTATGGACGTGGTCCGTGGGAAAACTATTCTGACCGTAACAATGTGACCGATCTGGGTAAATTCAGCCAGACAGTTGATGAACAGTTTTATTCTTATATTCGTCCGCAGGAAACTGGTACGAAAACAGATATCCGCTGGTGGAAACAGACGAATAAAGGAGGTAATGGTTTGATGTTCGTTGCCGAGGCTCCGTTCTCTGCTTCTGCATTGAATTATTCGATCGAATCGCTGGACGATGGTGTACAGAAAGATCAGAGACACTCCGAACTTGTTCCGAAAGTCGATTATACCAATCTTTGTCTCGATAAGGTACAGATGGGATTAGGTTGTGTGAACAGTTGGGGGGCACTTCCGTTGGAGAAATATCGTTTGCCTTATGGTGATTATGAATTTACTTTCATTATGACACCTATCCAATCGAATCTCTGATATAATTATAACAGCTGGAAGGGTTGATACGGATGTCGACTCTTCCAGCTTTTCGATTTTATTTCATATTCCTGAAAATAATTAAAAAAAGCATAATCCGTTTACGTATTACGTTAAATCGCCTCGTATGCTTTCTTTATATTAAGGAAAATACTACTTTTATTGCCGATTTTTAAATCTAATCTTAGACTAAGTGTAAAATTGAATACCATAAAACAGATGGCTACTAACAAAAATTCTAATCGATATTCATCAGACCAGAAGAAGAGTTTTTTTAAAGGGAAGACCTTTATGCTTCTTGCAGGAGTGGTTTTGGGTGCCGGGGTAATGATCCTGGCTTATAATACTTCTGTCTATTTTTCCTCCGACGAATCCTGTATGATGTGTCATGTGCATCCGCATGTGGAAAATAGCTGGAAGTTATCAAAGCATGTCAATAACAGAAGCGGTGTGAAAGTACATTGCGTGGACTGTCATCTTCCGCCTAAAAACGATACCTGGAACCATTATACGGCAAAAGCTAAGTTGGGTTTGAAAGATGTTTGGTCTTATATGACCAAAGACAGTGCCGATTTTGACTGGGATGTAAAGTCGGAATTGGACCATGCCGTTAAGTATATCCCGAACGAATCATGTAAAGAGTGTCACCAGAATTTGTTCCCGGAAGGAATAACAAACGATGGGATTACCGCGCACCTTTATTATGATGAGAATGAAAAGAAACTGGACTTACAATGTATCAGTTGTCACCTGGATGCAGGACACTATAATCCCAATTATAACCATTCAAAACTGACCGGTATTCCCGGACAGGCAGCCGGTTCTTCGGTTGTCGATACCAGTCTGTATTTTAAAGCGCCTGCGCAGGTAACAAGTTTCGCCGACTATGTAGAACAGATACCCGGAACTCCGGTGTCTTTCAAAATGGTTGCCGTTCCCGGCGGTTCATTCAAAATGGGTAGTACCAGCAAGGAACCGTTCCATCAGCCGGACGAAGCTCCTGTCCGTAATGTGACAGTCAGCCCGTTCTTTATGGCTGAAGTGGAAGTGACCTGGGATCAATACTGGTCATTCTATGGAAGTACGATGAGTGAAGGACGTACTCCTCCCGAAACTGTATATGCAAACAACAGTAATCCCGATGTAGATGCCATATCCGGTCCGACACCTCCGTTCGGATTCCCCGACCAGGGTTGGGGTGGCGGTGACCGTCCGGCTATCACGATGACACATTATGCGGCAGAAACATTCTGTCAGTGGTTATCGAAGAAGACAGGTAAGAAATATCGTTTGCCGACCGAAGCCGAATGGGAATATGCAGCCCGTGGCGGTACGGAAACTCCTTACTTCTTTAGCGGTAGCCCGAAAGATTTCTCTGATCAGGGATTCTGGCGTAAGTTTTTTGATGCAAAAACCGACAGCATCAGCTCGTTCGTTATTTACAGCAAGAACAGTAAGAATAAGACACAAGAACCGGAAATGGTAAAAGCCAATCCGTTCGGTTTAAAAAATATGTTGGGTAATGTCATGGAATACTGTGCAGATAAGTATGATCCTGAAGCTTACAGCAAGGGAGGCGAGTCTGTTACAGATCCGTTGGTAACCGATGGAACAGAATGGGTAGTACGTGGAGGTAACTATACTTCCGATGCTGCGGATCTGCGTTCGGCAGCCCGTGATTATACAAAACATGAAGCGTGGTTAAAGACCGACCCGCAGCAACCAAAAAGTATCTGGTGGTACTCTGATATACGTGGTATTGGTTTCCGCGTAGTTTGCGAGCCGGATTCATCAATCAAGTAGACTAGTGTAAAAATAATATCAATTCTTTAAAATTTTGCTATATCATGAAAAAGGAAAACAGTATCAGTAGAAGATCATTTTTAAAGAGCTCAGCGATGGCCGGTGCCCTGGGTGCAATCGGTACAGGTAGCGCAGCAAGTGTGGTTTTAACCTCATGTGGCGGAGGAGAAAAAGCAGATGCTTTGAAACCGCTGAAAGAACCGGGTACTTATTATATTCCTGAATTGCCCGACCTGGCAACAGACGGAAAAGAACTGAAAGCCGGTGTTATCGGTTGTGGCGGACGTGGTTCCGGTGCAGCTTTCAACTTCCTGAATGCAGCGAATGGTCTAACGATCATAGCATTGGGCGATACTTTTCAGGAAAGAGTAGATGATCTGGCAGGCAAGCTGAAAAAAGAAAAGAATATCGATATACCGGCCGACAAACGTTTTGTAGGTCTGGATGCTTATAAACAGGTAATAGACAGTGGGGTAGATGTTGTGATCATTGCAACTCCTCCCGTATTCCGTCCGGTACATTTCCAGTATGCAACAGAAAAAGGAAAGCATTCGTTCCTGGAAAAACCGATCTGTGTAGATCCGGCAGGTTATCGTACGATTATGGCTACAGCTAAACAGGCAGAAGCTAAGAATCTTCGCGTAATCACCGGTACACAACGTCATCACCAGCGTTCTTATGTAGAATCTTACAAAAAGATCATGGAAGGTATGATCGGTGAGATCACTGGCGGTACGGTTTACTGGAACCAGAGTATGTTATGGTTCCGCGAACGTCAGAAAGAATGGAACGATTGCGAATATATGATCAAGGACTGGGTGAACTGGAAATGGTTATCCGGCGACCATATTGTTGAGCAGCATGTACATAATATCGACGTATTTACCTGGTTCAGCGGTCTGAAACCTGTTAAGGCTGTCGGTTTCGGTTCTCGCCAGCGTCGTATTACCGGTGACCAGTATGATAATTTTAGTATCGACTTCACTATGGAGAACGGTATCCATATGCATAGTATGTGTCGTCAGATTGACGGTTGCGTGAGCAATGTAAGCGAATTTATCCAGGGAACGAAAGGTTCATGGGACAGCTCTACTATGGAGATTAAAGACCTTGCAGGCAATGTGATCTGGAAATACGATTACGAAGCAGAGAAAGCAAACTTCAAGCAGACTGACCCGTATACACTGGAACATGTAAACTGGATTAACAGTATCCGTGGCAACAAACCGCTTCAGCAGGCATCTGAAACAGCTGTTTCGAATATGGCTGCTATTATGGGACGTGAATCGGCTTACTCCGGTGCAGAAACAACCTGGGATTCCATGACTGCATCTCCATTGGATTATACTCCGAAAGACCTGAATCTGGGTAAGATGGATATGAGCACATTTACTGTTCCGGTTCCGGGTAAACCTCTCGATCAAAAGAAATAAGTTATGACTCTGAATAGAAGAAACTTTTTAAGAACAACTTTATCCGGTGCTGCGGTAGCAGCCGTTAGCACCGGTGCGTTGGCTTCTTGTGCCGGTAAGGCAGCTTCGGACGAGAAATGTCCGGAGACAAAGTCTTGCTGTAACACAAAGGCTAAACTGAACCTCTCTTTCCAGGAAGGCATTGCGCCGGGTGAAAACCTGAACCAGAAGCTGGACTATATGGAGAAGCTGGGTGTTGTCGGTTTCGAGCCGGGCGGACGTGGTTTGAAAGACCGTGTAAGTGAGATCAAGCAAGCTCTGAATGGTCGTGATATCAAAGTCAGTGCCATTTGTGCCGGTTTCGACGGTTTTATTCTTTCTACCGATCCGGCTATCCGCAAGCAATGCATGGATTCGATGAAGGAGATCATTACGGCTGCAGGTGAACTGGGGTCGACTGGTGTTATCATCGTTCCTGCTTTCAACGGTCAGGTTCCTGCGCTTCCTCATAATCAGGAAACCCGCGACTTCCTGTGTGAACAGTTCACGGAGATGGGTAACCATGCTGCACAGAACGGAACGACAGTAATTTTTGAACCTCTGAACCGCAAAGAATGTTTCTATATGCGCCAGGTGGCCGATGCTGCTTCCGTATGCCGGGATATCAATAATCCGGGTGTGCGTTGCATGGGTGACTTCTGGCATATGACTTGGGAAGAAACTTCCGATATGGGAGCGTTCATTTCGGGTGGTGACTATCTGCAACACGTGCATGTGGCAAGCCGCAAACGTCGCAGCATGCCGGGTGAAGACGGTGACGCAGATAACTATGTAGACGGCTTCAAAGGATTGAAGCTACTGGGTTATGACAAATACGTAAGTTTCGAATGCGGATGTCAGGGCGATCGTAATATCGTTGTTCCTGCTGCTGTAGAACTTTTGCGCAAACAATGGGAAGAAGCATAAATTATGCCTTTAGTATATCCTAATATGCAAATGAGTGAGGTGGTGGAAGAACATCCCTCACTCATTCCTGTAATCAACCGGTTCGGTATCCGCCTCGGATTGGGGGATAAATCGGTGAAAACAATCTGTGACGAGTATCAGCTGGATACGGATTTCCTGCTGACGGTGATCAACACCTTTCTGAATGAGGAATATTTCCCGGAGAGGAAGTTGCAGACATTCCATACATCGCAGATTATCGATTACCTGACCAAGACCAACCAGTATTATTTACGTTATCAACTGCCGAACATAGAGCGGCATCTTACTTCTTTTATCTCTATGAGTACCCCGGGAAATAATACGTTGAACCTGATCGGCAAGTTCTTCTCTTCTTTCAAAGAAGAACTGACAGCGCGTATAGAGAAAGACGACAAGGTATGGTTCCCGTATTGCCAGGCATTAAGTGAAAAGATCAATGGTTGCCAGGCTTCCGACGAGACCGGCGTGCTCCAGTTGAGTGGCGAGCAACGGTTGGAGGACCCTATCGAAGCACTGCTTTCCGACTTGAAAGGCATCATGGTCAAACATCTTTCGGGCGATTATAACGAGAACTTATGTTATGCTGTGATCTTCGGTATCAGTAGCCTTGAAAAAGACATCAAACAGCATAACCGTATCCGTTACCGTATTTTGACTCCGATGGTATCAGCTATGGAGAAATTATGTAAATAGTCCGTATCGATGCATAAAACCAGGCAAATAGCGATCATTTTATCCGATACTTTACAGAGCATTGGCCTTCAGAGCTTGTTAACCGACTATTTCCCTCCGGTGGAAGTGTGTTGGTTCCCAACGTTCGATGCCTTTAATGCTGCCGATTGCAACGATACATTCGATTACTATTTTACCTCTTCCGAAACCTTGGTCATGAATGGTGACTTTTTCCTGCCCCGCCGTAGTAAAACAATCGTGTTGATCGATGGTGCAGAAGGTGACGGAGGCATATCCACAACAAACCATATTACAGTAAAAGCCTCCCAGGAGATCATCATCGAGCAGTTACAGCAATTATTAGCCAACGACAATTCCGGCAATCTATCCGGCGATACGAACAAAGACCTCTCCACCCGCGAAACCGACGTTCTCCAATTGATCGTAAAAGGTATCACCAACAAGGAGATAGCGGATAAACTAAGTATCAGTCTCAACACAGTCCTTACCCACCGTAAGAACATCACAGCTAAATTAGGTATCAAAACCGTTTCCGGTTTAACGTTCTACGCCATCATGAACGGGATTATTTCGGGAGATGATATAGAGTTATAAGTTTCCCTCCACCCTTCCACTCTCTTCTATATTCCGTGTTTTAAAAATCCGGAACTTATTGATCAAGAGCGCACCTCAACTTGTGGAGTCACAGCGATACTATCCCTTCAAGCAGATAGGCGTCCCGATAAGTTTGTAAAAACATAACAGACTTATATTATGAAGGCAAATTAGAAGGGAAAAGTTTTAACCCGACCCGGTTTTGCAGGGGCGATGGGGATGAAGCCAGAAACGGATTGGCGAATATCGATTGGTTATATATTGTTTTTTTTCGCAGTAAGACGAATGCTATATGGCCCTATAATGGAGGAACCTGTTGTCTGAATGCTTATATGCTTCCTTCAACCATTCCGGGATGGATGGAAAAGGAACTTGAGACGACAGATGCAACTAACTATCATCTTTATGGAGAGGGCGCATGGAGTAAATTATTGCAAGTAGCAGATGGAGTAAGTGATTCAACAGCAATTGTTTTATATGTTAATGCGGATGGATACGCTCCCCCAAGGTATGGTGAATATGAACCTGGATGTGGATTTGAGTTTGCTCATCATTTTGTTGCAGTTACCGATGTGAAAAAAGTAGATGATGATACACTGAGGTTACAATATTATAATTGGGGAGAAAAATGCGTAAAGAATTTTAGTAAAGCTCAAATAAAGAAATTTACATGGCGAATGACTATAGGACATATTAAGTCAACCTAAGAATAAATGAAGTTGATGTTTATTTAATAACAGTATATTGAAAATAGTAGTATACAAAGAAAAAGTGCCTAATTTTCAAAATGGCTAGAAAAAATGCTCGTTTTTTTAGCCATTTTTATTTTGACAAAATGCTTGAGTATTAACCGGAGATCTAACAAAACTCCACAATCCGCACTAGTATGCAAAACAAATTAAGAGGATGGCTGGCAGATAATAGCTTAACGGCAGATCCGAAAGACCGGATTCTGGTACTCGAATCCGCAGGCAACGATGCGATTGTATCATTAGGAACCACTTTCTGTCATGGTAGGCTTGAGCCGCCAACTCATTTTACTAGTTGATTTTTAGTTAAGTATGAGTTCCTTGGTTTAACCCGGGATGATAGAGTTGGCGCTCTGATATAGAAAGAATAGACTCTACTTTTCTTTCAAGAGAAAAGTAACATTCAAACCTGATAAAGCAAGAACCAACAGTTACCCTCATTATCCTATTGGCTCTTTGTTAAAATCACTACATCTAGTGATTGACCGCCTTGTTTCTTTCCTGTTCCTTTGCAATCGTAATATACTAATAGTGAAAATACGATGAAACAACGCTACTTGTTTGTTCTGATTGCAGGGGCTGTCTTTGGATTACAACCGTTGATGGCTGATGAAGTAAATGTAAATGAAAATGACACTATCAAGACGTATAATATCGATGAGGTCATTATAACATCTTCTACAAAGGAAACGAATGACTTACGGCTATTGCCCGGTTCTGTTTCCATCCTTTCCCCGCAGGCTATTTCAGGACGTCAGATCGATGCGTTGAAAGATATCAGTTCGTTCGTTCCCAACCTGTATATGCCGGATTATGGTTCCAAAATGACTTCGGCTATCTATATCCGCGGTATCGGTGCACGAAGCAGCGGACAGTCGATCGGACTGTATGTGGATAACGTGCCGTATCTGGATAAGAGCACTTTCGATTTTGAATTGAATGATATACAGCGCATGGAGGTGTTGCGTGGTCCGCAGGGTACTTTGTATGGCCGTAATGCGATGGGAGGGATCGTGAATATTTATACATTGTCACCCTTCAATTATCAAGGAACGAAGTTTTCGATGTCGACGGGTAACTATGGCGCCTCCAAGATCAAAGCATCCCATTATCGAAAACTGAGCGAGCACGTAGGTATTTCCCTTAGCGGTTACTACGACAGGAATGACGGTTTTTTCATGAACGAATATTCCGATACGAAGGCAGATAAGGAGAAGTCAGCCGGTGGACGTTTTAAACTGGATTGGTTGATCAATCCGGCAATGAAACTGCAATATGCATTCAATTATGATTATGTCGACCAGGGCGCCTTTCCTTACGGGCAATATAACAGGGAGACTGGAAAGGTGGAACCTGTACGTATAAATGATCCCAGCACCTATTGGCGGCGGATGCTGAATAACAGTATTTATTATGAGTGGAAAACGAATAAATTCCTACTGTCCTCCACCACTGCCTACCAGTATCTGAAAGACGATATGAAGATGGACCAGGATTATACGGAGAAGTCTATTTTCACACTGAACCAGAAACAAAAGCAATATGCCTGGAGTGAAGAGGTGGCGATCCGGTCGAATCACCAGAAGAATTATCAATGGAGCTTCGGTGCATACGGTTTTTATAATAGCCTGAAAACGGATGGCCCGGTGATGTTTAAAGAGGATGGTCTGAAAGATGTCCTGCAGAAAGCCTTTGATGAGATCGTGGCTGGTAATCCCAAGGCTCCGCAATTGACCGTATACGGTGATGATAAGAATCAGATTTATTTCCCCGGATATTTTGAAACGCCGACATTCGGTTTTGCTGTCTTCCACCAGTCCACTTATAACAACTTATTTACGGACGGACTGTCTGTAACGGCAGGTATCCGGCTGGATTATGAAAAGGCAAAGCTGAATTACGATTCTTCGGTGGATAATATGAAGATAGGTGTATCTATGGGAGGACGTCCTATGGGTGTTCTGCCTGTCGAGACAAGATTGGAGGGAAAAACATTGCAGGACTTTTTGCAGGTGTTGCCTAAAGTGTCTGTGAGGTATCAATGTTCGCCGGGTACGTTTACGTATGTGTCGGTCGCTAAAGGGTATAAGACGGGAGGCTACAATGTGCAGATGTTTGGAGACCTGGTGCAGGAGTATGCCCGGTATGACCTGATGTCGAAGTTCATGCCCAATCAGGCAAAGAAGCCGACAGAGGTGGAAGATGTGGCTGCCTATAAACCGGAGCACAGTTGGAATTATGAAATGGGTATCCGCAGCGAATTGATCAAGGACCGTCTGCATGCCGAACTGACACTTTTTTATATGGATATTCAGGATATTCAGTTGACGACATTTGCCAAAGGGGGAAGTGGACGCATGATCACCAATGGAGGCAAGGCTGACAGTTATGGTGTGGAGGTAAGCCTTCGCAGCCGTATTGCCGAGGGGCTGACGGCTGATTTGAATTATGGTTTCACTCGTGCTACCTTCCGCGATTACAAGACGTTGGATAAAAACGAAACGGAGATAAATTATAAAGATAACTTCATCCCATACACTCCGCGCCACACCGTCAGTCTGGGACTGAACTATACCAAATTGTTGCGGAGCAGTTGGTTCGACCAGTTTACCGTCTCTGCACAATGCTCCGGAGCGGGGAAGATCTTCTGGACGGAAAAGAATGATATCAACCAGGATTTTTATGCCGTATTGAATGCGAAGGCCGGTGTGCGTAAAGGTGCTGTCAGCCTGAATGTCTGGAGCCGCAATATAACGAATACGGATTATCAGGCTTTTTATTTCGAATCATTCGATAATTCATTTATACAAAAAGGCAAACCGTTCCAGATCGGGGCAGAGGTTGCGGTAACTTTCTAAATAGGTCCGGTTGGAATGATTCAAAATTTATCAGATGTGAACTACTTTATAGTGTCTGTTCATAGTGACAGATGGTAACTGATTCCCCTCTCGAGAGGGGATAAGGGGTGTGTTATTTTACTCTGAAACAAGCGAATTTCACACACCCCCTCTCAAGAGGGGAAAGGTTACTCCCGTCACTATAAATGGATAGCTCACTTTTTTCTAAAAATAATTTATATGAAGATATTACTTTTATCCTGCTGTTTGTTTCTTTCTGCTCTACTTGCACGAGCAGACGACCAGGATACCACGAAAGTCCGTCAGATCGATTTGAACGAGGTTGTAGTCCGGTCATTCAAACAAAACAGAGATCTGCGCCTGGAGCCGCTGTCGGCATCGTCTGTTACCGGTACAGCCATACAGAATAAGAACATTACAAGTATCAAGGATTTCAGTTCATTCATTCCGAACCTTTTTATGCCTGATTACGGCTCGAAGCTGACCTCTCCGGTCTATATCCGCGGGGTCGGCTCAAAGATCAACGCTCCTTCCGTCGGGCTTTATGTGGATGGTATCCCTTACTTTGAAAAGTCGGCATTCGATTTTGACTTTGCTGAAATAGACCGTGTCGAAGTGTTGCGCGGGCCGCAAGGAACCTTATACGGACGTAATACGATGGGAGGGATCATCAACGTATATACCAAATCCCCCCTGAAGTTTCAGGGAATGAACGCCTCGATCTCCAACGGAACGTACGGTGCCCGCGATTACGCCCTTTCCCGCTATGCGAAGATAGGGGAGAAATTCGGCTATTCCCTTTCTGCCGATTATAACAGGAGCGACGGCTATTTTACCAATCTCTTTACCGATAAGAAGGCCGATGACCAGAAAAGTGGCTCCGGGCGTATTCGTCTGGAATGGCAGCCGACGCAGCAATGGTCGCTGGGTTTGATGAGTTCCTATGATTATTCCAAACAGGGAGGATACCCTTATGCAGTCTGCGATTCGCTGACCCATAAGCCCGGTGATGTAAACTATAACGACTATAGTTTTTATAAACGCGTTCTGTCGACAACCGGCCTTACGGCAGAGTATAAAGGAACCGGATATAGCTTGAGTAGTAAAACCGCCTTTCAATATCTGTCGGACCATCAGGGTATCGACCAGGATTTTTCTCCGGCAAGCGTTTATTTTGCCCGGCAAGACCAGAAGCAGAAGATGTTTTCGGAAGAGCTGAATCTGAAATCGACAACAGCCAATCAGTATAAATGGCTCTTCGGCGCTTTCGGATTCTGGCAGGGGATCGATAATACGGTGATACTTGATTATCTGGCACAAAAATACACAACCCGTAAATTCTATGATACGCCGACTTACGGCTTTGCCCTGTATCACCAGTCCACTTTCGATGATCTGTTGTTCGACGGCCTCTCCGTTACTTTCGGTATACGGTATGATTACGAACGTGCTTCTACCGATTTTGTCGGTTTCAAAGATACGGAAGAGAAAACGGAACAATCGGATGCTTTCTACAGTAAACTGAAATTCAGCCAGGTGACACCTAAGTTTGCCTTGCAGTATCTATTTCCGTCTTCCGGTATCCTTTATGCGACTGTTACCAAAGGATATAAGACCGGCGGATTCAATACCTCTTTCGAACGTGAAGAGGATCGTTCTTTCCGCCCGGAAACAAGCTGGAACTATGAGATAGGCGGTAAGCATCCGTTTCTGGATAACCGCTTGCGTGCCGATATCGCCTTCTTCTGGATCGACTGGAAGAATCAGCAGATCAGCCAGACCCTTCCTTCCGGACATGGTTCGATGTTGACCAATGCCGGACGGAGCGAGAGTAAAGGGGTAGAGGTCAGCTTGCAGGGGAATCCGGTGAACGGGCTGATGGTGCAGGTGAATTATGGTTTTACCCATGCTACGTTTAAGGAGTATGTCGATGAGAAGAAAAATATCGATTATTCGGGCAATTATCTCCCGATGGTGCCTTCGCATACATTTGCCGTCGGTGCCGATTATACGATTCCGACACCTTGTTCCCATATCGACCGTATCATGATCAGTACGAATTTTACCGGAGTGGGACGGATCCACTGGAAAGAGGATAACAAAGTTTCCCAACCTTTTTACGGACAATTGAACGGAAAAGTGTCAATAACCAAAGGATTCGCTACCTTTGCAATCTGGGCTAAAAATATCACCGATACACAATATACCGCCTTTTATTTCGAATCGGCAGGAAAAGGTCTGGCACAGTCGGGTCGGCCGTTTACGATTGGCGGAAGTGTGGCGATAGTACTTTAGATGATGAAAAAAATGGTGAAAGTAGCCTCCTTAGACCTAAGAAACGGTTTTTCAACGGTGAAAGTTGGTTTCTTAGACCTAAAAAGCGGCTTTTCAATGGAGAAAGTTGATCTCTTAGACCTAAGAGATGGCTTTTCAATGGTGAAAGTTGGTTTCTTAGACCTAAAAAGTGGCTTTTCAATGGTGAAAGCTGATTTCTTAGACCTAAGATGCCTTTTACATAAGAATTATGATACAAAAAGATAAAATATTCAATCTCGGAACCTTTTTCTGCCTCTACATTGCGCAGACCATCCCGATGAGTTTTTTCTCTACCGTGATCCCGGTGATGATGAGGCAGGAGAACTTCTCCTTATCTGCCATCGGATTGCTGCAACTGATCAAGCTGCCCTGGATCCTGAAGTTCCTGTGGTCGCCGATGGTCGACCGTCATGCCCGGACAACGGGCGATTACAAGCGGTGGATCTTCTCTTCCGAGCTGATCTATGCCGTCCTGATCTTTGCTGTAGCTTTCCTCGATTTTAAAACGGACTTTTATACTATCATCGCTTTGATCATCGTGTCTTTTATCGCTTCAGCCACGCAAGACATAGCGACCGATGCACTGGCTGTCCTTTCCTTTAACCGGAAGGATAAAAGCCTGGTGAACAGTATGCAGTCGATGGGTAGTTTCGGCGGTTCTATGATCGGTGGCGGGGTGTTGCTGCTGTTGTTTAAGCAATTGGGTTGGAACAGCCTGCTGCCGTGTGTGGCTCTGTTCGTGATCGTGGCTCTGCTTCCGTTGCTGTTCAACCGCGGCCTGGAGATTGCTCCGAAAGATACGCATGAAAGGGCGAAGAAAGCAGATGTCTTTTATTTCTTTACCCAAAAGAATATATGGAAACAGATCGGTTTCCTGTTCCTCTATTATTCCGGCCTGATCGGTACACTGGCGATGTTGAAGCCTTATCTGGTCGACCTGGGATATTCCATGAAAGAGATCGGGGTGATGAGTGGTGTGGTCGGAACTTCCTTCGGTTTTGTTTTTTCTTTTATCGGAGGGTTTGTCGTACGGCGGATCGGGCGGCATTGGGCACGTATCCTGTTTTCCGTCTTTGTATTGCTTGCCACGCTTTACTTCCTGGGGCTTTCATATGTTACCCCGACGATCGGCATGTTGTATGCCGGTATTGCCTTGCTTTGGGGGAGTTACGGCATGGCGACGATCGTTGTTTATACTACGGCGATGGATTGCGTACGTCCCGGACGGGAAGGTACCGACTTTACGATACAGACAGTTATTACCCATTTGAGCGGGATGCTGATGGCGATATTGAGCGGAAAGATTGCCGACCATACCGGCTATCACGGATTGTTTTTCTTTGAAGTCAGCCTGGCTGTCTTGTCGTTTGTTTATATATTGATCGTGTTCAGAAAAGAGAAAGAAACAGCATAGTTATGATACAGGACTTATTACAGAAATATAATGTGCCGGTTCCGAGATATACCAGTTATCCCCCGGCCAATTATTTTACGGATACATTTACAAATACGGATTATGAATCTGCCATAGAAGCCTCTAACACCGCCAGTCCGGGACACATCTCATTTTATGTGCATATTCCTTTTTGCCGTCATCTTTGCCATTATTGCGGATGTAATTCGTTTGCGATGATGAACCGGGATGTGGTAGAACGTTATATAGAAGCCGTACATGAGGAGATCGACCGGGTGAAAGAGCGTCTGGCTCCCGGACGGAAAATCACCCAGATCCATTATGGCGGAGGAAGCCCTACCGCAATGCCGGTCTATGTATTGAAGGAACTTAACGAGCATCTGCTATCCGGTTTTGAGACGATCGATCAACCGGAAATAGCAGTGGAATGCCACCCCGGATATCTGGACGAAGAATACTGGCAATGCCTGGCAGAAGCCGGTTTTAACCGCTTTAGCCTGGGGGTCCAGGATTTCGATGAGAAAGTATTGAAGACAGTAAACCGCCGTCCGGCCTTGCTGCCGGTTGAAATGATCTTCCGGATACTACGCAGCAAAGGTGCACGTATCAATATGGATTTTATTTACGGACTGCCTTTCCAGACAGCCGAAAGCTTCTCCGAGACCATCACCCGGGCAGCTGTTTTACAGCCCGACCGTTTGGTCACTTTTTCTTATGCCCATGTCCCCTGGGTCAACCGGCAACAGTTGATCCTGGAAAAAGCCGGGCTTCCGGCCAGTGAGGAAAAGAGTCGCATGTTTGAAGCTGCCAAAGAAATATTAGGCGGCAACGATTATAAAACCATCGGACTGGATCATTTCGTCCGCAAAGACGACGAACTGTACACAGCCCGGCAAAACGGACAGTTACACCGTAACTTTCAGGGCTATTGTACCCGCCGTACGACAGGACAAGTGTATGCTTTCGGAGTGACGGGTATAAGCCAGTTGAGCTCTGCCTATACACAAAACAGCAAAGACATCAATCGATATATCGAACGGATCGGGAGCGGTTCGTTTGCTATAGCGAAAGGATATACACTGAGTCGTGACGAACAGATTACCCGCGAAGTGATCGAAACGCTGATGTGTAATTATACATTGAACTGGCAGGAAGTGGCAACCCGTCTGTCTTGTCCGGTAGATGAGGTAAAGGCAGCAACGGCCTATGATGAGAATCGCATACGGGAGTTTTCTGAAGATGGTCTGATCGAATATGACGATGATCATATCCGCATGACTTCCGAAGGTGCTCTTTTTGTTCGTAATGTGGCAGCCTCGCTGGATAAACTGATGCTTCATTCTAATAAATCATTTTCAAAACCAGTCTGATATGGAACAGCATACTACGGATATTCTGATAATCGGAGCCGGATTGACCGGTTTGACCACCGCTTTTCATCTCGTGCGGGGAGGAAAACAAGTACATATTCTGGAATGTAGCGACCGGGTAGGAGGACAGATACATACTTTCCGGGAAGATGGTTTCATCTTTGAAAGCGGTCCTAATACAGGAGTCGTTTCTTATCCGGAAGTGGCAGAATTGTTTTCGGCTCTATCTCCGGCATGTCAATTGGAGACGGCCCATGACGAGGCGAAGTGCCGCCTCATCTGGAAAGGAAATTCATTCCGTGCGTTGCCTTCCGGCCTGTTCAGTGCCGTGACAACCCCCTTATTCACGTTGAGTGATAAATTCCGTATCCTGGGAGAACCCTTCCGTGCCAAAGGTACGAATCCGGATGAATCGGTAGGAGAACTGGCCGCCCGGCGTTTAGGAAAGTCTTTCCTGAATTATGCAGTCGATCCGTTTTTATCCGGCGTCTATGCGGGCGATCCGCTGAAGCTGGTTACTCGTTATGCTTTACCTAAATTATACAATCTGGAACAGCAATACGGTGGATTTATCAAGGGAACGATCGCAAAAGCCCGGTTACCTAAAACGGACCGTGACCGGCTGGCAACCAAGAAGGTATTTTCCGCATCCGGTGGTTTGGAAAATCTGGTGAAGGCTATGGAAGAAACCATCGGCCGCCCGAATATCACGCTATCGGCTTCCGGTATCACGATCCGTCCGTCGGAAAATGGCTGGCAGGCTACTTATAAAACATCGGAAGGGGAGCAAACCCTTCATGCCAATACGGTGGTAACGACCTGCGGCGCTTATGCATTGCCGGCTCTGTTACCGTTTATCCCCGCAGTAGATATGGATAAGATCAGCAACCTGCAATATGCCCCGGTAGTACAAGTCAGCGTCGGTATACGTAATACAGGGAATTTACATTTTAATGCTTTCGGGGGGCTGGTCCCTTCCTGTGAAAAGAAAGATGTGTTGGGAATCCTTTTTCCGGCAGCCTGTTTCGATAACCGGGCACCGAAAGGAGGGGAGCTCTTCTCTTTCTTTATCGGTGGTGTCAAACGGTCGGAACTGACCCGTTTGACGGATGACGAGTTGAAGGCCTTGGTGATACATGAGTTCCATGCGATGTTGAAATTCCCGATCGGGATACAGCCGGATATGATCCGTATTTTCCGCCATGCCCATGCTATCCCTCAATATGAATTAAGCAGCGGTGAACGTTTTGCTACGATCGATAAATTACAAACACGCTATCCCGGTCTGATACTGGCTGGTAATATCAAAGGCGGTATCGGTATGGCCGACCGGATCCGACAGGCAACAGGTATTGCTGAAAACTTGCTCATGTAAGTCAAAATTACTTTCTTTGTAAAAAAGACAAGTTCATGGATGATATGGATAAGATGGTCGAGATTGCACGGTTTCAATACCCGGCCGAGGCACAAACGTTGATAGCGTTGCTCAAATCGGAAGGGATCGAGTGTTATCTGCGAAACGAATACACGAGTCAGTTATATGCCAGCTATGTGGATGTCGGTGGTGCCCGTGTGGAGATCCTGGAAAGTGATGTGCCTGATGCTTTGGAAATTATGAAAGCCGGTGGATATGATATACCAGAGGAAGACGAAGAAACAGAGCAGATACAGGTCGTTGCCAGTTGGGCGCGCCATATCCCTTTTCTACGTAATTATACGTTGGAAAAGCAAATTGTCATCTTATTCGTGATTATTGCTGTACTTTTGGTATTATTGATCTTTTTTGGATCACAAATCTCATCTAACTAAACAAATGTAACCAATGGCCCGTAGAAAGATTACAAATAGTCAGGCGGTATGTCTCACCCTTTTGTGGGGTGTTTTAGCCTACATGCTGCTTGTTTACAGCGAAGAGATCACATTTGATGTGATTTTTGCCCTGGTAGCATCAGCTATCATTGTGTTCGTTCCTGTCTATAAAAACATAAAACGTAGAAATGAGTGACATTTAGTTATTATTGCCCCTTTAAAATGTCTAAATGATATTTTTTTATCATTTTTTCTTTCAAATATTTGCTAGTTTGAAAAAATGGCTTACCTTTGCGACGTTCTTGAATGAAGGACGTTAAATAGCAAATTGGTATAACATTCTAAATAAACAGTTCTTATGAAGGCAAATGAAGTTTTAGACAACTTAAAAAGAAGATTTCCTAACGAACCCGAGTATCATCAGGCAGTTGCAGAAGTTTTAGGCACAATTGAAGAAGCCTATAACGAACATCCTGAATTTGAAAAAAGCAACCTGATCGAACGTCTCTGTATTCCTGATCGTATTTTCTCATTTCGTGTAACCTGGGTGGACGATAAAGGACAAGTACAGACAAACATGGGTTATCGTATCCAGCATAACAACGTGATCGGCCCGTACAAAGGCGGTATTCGTTTCCATGCTTCGGTAAATCAGTCTATCCTTAAGTTTCTGGCTTTCGAACAGACTTTCAAGAACTCATTGACTACACTGCCGATGGGTGGTGGTAAAGGTGGTGCCGACTTCAGCCCGCGTGGTAAATCAAATGCTGAAATCATGCGTTTCTGCCAGGCATTCGTAATGGAATTGTGGCGTCACATTGGTCCGGATACAGACGTTCCTGCAGGTGATATCGGTGTCGGTGGACGTGAAGTGGCTTATATGTATGGTATGTACAAAAAACTGGCTCGCGAAAACACAGGTACATTCACTGGTAAAGGTATTGAATTCGGTGGTTCGCTGATCCGTCCGGAAGCAACAGGTTACGGTAATGTTTACTTCCTGTTGGAAATGTTGAAGACTCGTAACATTGATATCAAAGGTAAAGTAGTTGCTGTTTCCGGTTCAGGTAACGTAGCTCAGTACACAGTTGAAAAACTGATCGAACTGGGAGCTAAACCGGTTACTATGTCAGACTCTGACGGTTATATCTATGATCCGGACGGTATCGACCGTGAAAAACTGGATTATATCATGGAATTGAAGAACCTGTATCGTGGACGTATCCGTGAGTATGCAGAAAAATATGGATGCAAATACGTTCAGGGTGCACGTCCCTGGGGTGAAAAATGCGATATCGCTATGCCGAGTGCCACTCAGAACGAATTGAATGGCGACGATGCCAAGGCATTGTTGGCAAACGGATGTTTCGCTGTATCTGAAGGTGCTAACATGCCTTCTACTCCGGAAGCGATCGATGCATTCCTGGAAGCTAAGATTCTGTACGCTCCGGGTAAGGCTGCTAACGCTGGTGGTGTTTCTGTATCAGGTCTGGAAATGACTCAGAACGCAATGAAGCTGAGCTGGACAAGAGAAGAAGTAGACGAAAAACTGAAAGGTATCATGAAGTCTATCCACGAACAGTGTGTAAAATACGGAACACAGGCTGACGGAACTGTAAACTATGTGAAGGGTGCAAACGTTGCCGGTTTCATGAAGGTTGCAAAAGCAATGATGGCGCAGGGTATCTTATAATTGACAGAAATGCCGGTTACAATATAGATTTTTGGTCATGGAAAAAGGGAGTCGAACGGCTCCCTTTTTTATTTTATTTCTTACAGTTTTTTTATTCTACGTATAAAACCAATCCTTTCAGATATTCTCCTTCCGGATGGTAAATATTCACCGGGTGATCCGCGGGTTGTGTCAATTGATGCAGGATGCGGACGCTGCGTCCAGATTGTGCAGCGGCACTGAATACCGCTAACCGGAAATTCTCTTTACTTACAACCTGCGAACAAGAGAATGTGAACAGGATACCTCCCGGTTTGATCTTTTCGAAAGCGATCGCATTTAATTTACGATATCCCTGCAACGCATTGCGAAGTACATTTTTATGTTTGGCAAAGGCTGGAGGGTCCAGAATGATCAGGTCGTAATTACTTCCCATCTTTTCCAGGTATTTAAAAGCATCTTCCGCAAAAGCCTTATGACGGGGATCGCCTGGGAAATTCAACTCCACATTCTTATTGGTCAGCGAGATCGCTTTGGCAGAACTGTCTACCGAATGAACGATTTCTGCGCCGCCGCGCATCGCATAGAATGAGAAACCGCCTGTGTAGCAGAACATATTCAATACCGAATGACCTTTCGCATACTTTTCCAGTAACGAACGGTTCTCACGCTGGTCGACGAAGAATCCTGTCTTTTGGCCTTTCTGCCAGTCCACGCAGAATTTCAATCCGTTCTCGATGGCAATATCTTCAATCTCTCCGCCATACAAATAACCGTCTTCGCTTCCGAGATTCGCTTTGTAAGGAAGGGTTGCTTCCGATTTGTAGTAAATATTCTGTAGTGAATCTCCCAATATCATTTTTAAAGCTTCGGCAATATTGTGACGGGCATAATGCATACCGACCGAATGCGCCTGCATAACAGCTGTATGGGCATACATGTCGATGACCAGTCCCGGAAGATTATCACCTTCCCCATGAATCAGACGATACGTATTATTGTTTTCCACACCTGCTAGTCCCAGTTCACGCCGTAGATTATAAGCAATACGGATACGATTCGTCCAGAAATCCGCATCGATCGCGGCTTGCTTGAACGACAAAATACGTACGGCAATACTACCGATCTGATAGTGGCCGATAGCCAGGAAACGCTGGTTTGCACCGTACACTTCTACCACATCGCCCTCTTCCGGGTTACCTTCAATGCTCTGGATCGCTCCGGAGAATACCCAGGGATGGAAGCGCAGTAACGATTCTTCCTTTTTCGGTTTGAGAAAGATTTTACAATAATTCATTCTGTATTATTTATCTTGATTCAATTGGTTGTATATTCTCAGGCAAGCCCAAGCGTCGAGGGCAGCATATTTTTTCTGTTGTTCGGTCAGTACATCTGCCTCCCAGTTACTCAGGCGTTGTCCTTTCGATATCTTTTTATCGAAAAGGATTGCATATATCTTTTGCAGGCTGGCATCTTCGATACCGAACTGTCCGACGTAATTCTGCAAATCCAGAAAGTTCGCCGGTTTGATATCCGTCCGTTTCCGCATGGCGCCGAAGTCATCACGCAGGGAAAGACCTATTTTCAGTATCTTTTCATTCACCAGAAAATCTTCCAGTGACTGCGGAATACCGATCCGGTTCAACCGGAAAAGGAAGCAAGCCTCATCCGTCGAGATCTGCATCAACGAAATTTTATAACGTGTCCCTTTTTTAAAGCTGGGGCGTGTTTCCGTATCGAAACCCACGGCCTCGAATCCGGATAAATAGCTAACGGCTTTATCACTGTCTTTCTCTGTATCGATCACGATAATCCGTCCTAAAAATTCTTCTATCTCAAGAAGCGATATTTTTTCCTTTGTTATTGTGTGTGTATATTGTGTCATCATTCCTCGTTCGTTTCAATAATTTCATCATCGCTGTAACGGGCAGCGTGAAGTGCTTTCAGTGCGTTTAAGAGTTGTTGTCCCCAGAACTCCTGGAAATTGGTACGGCATAAAGCAATAGACTGAAGCATGACTTCTTCGTTTCCCTGACGGAAAAGTGAAACGAAATTCCCGACATCCTGATAAACATCGGCGAGGTTTTCAGAGATAAATGCAGCGATAGGCGTATCGCTGTATTGCATATCCGGATGGAAGGTTTCCAGATAGGAATCCTTTTCTCCCAGCAGTTCAGCAATCCGGTTACGAACAGATTCGTACATGTCTTCCGTAACGGTCAGCTCCGGTTCGTCATCTTCGTCCGGTTCTGCTTCCGGTAGAAGAGTTGCTTTCAGATAAAGTAACGGCAATAGTTTGACAGCTTTGTCCATAAAATCGAAAAGCTCTTTTTCTCCGGCTGTTTCAACAAATGTACAAAACTCCAGCGCTACAGTTACAAACTCCAGCGTATTACGTTCGTATATAGGGTTGTTCTCCTTTTCCATGTTACTTCTTATGGTGTACCTAAGATTTCTAACTTGCAAAAGTAACAAATATATTGCGATAATCAGAATTATTAATTCTTAATTAAGGTCTAATATATGGATAGTCTCTCGGATTTATCTGTTTGTCACATTTCTGGTCGCTGTCGGTTAAGCCTGGAAAAAATACGCAAGAAACAATAAAAAACAAATGATCAGGAGAATAATTATTCCCTTTCTGTCGTATATTTGTAAGGGATGGAATCTGCGGCTGATAATTGTCAGCTGATCGGTCGATGATTATGAGCCAATCGGTCGATAATTATTGGCCTTATGGCCGACGGTTATCAACCGCTGATTACCCGCCGTACTAATTCGAATTAGTATGGCATATAGATAGAATTAGTATGTAATCTAAAAATAATACCATGGCAATAAAATTTAAAGTTTATTCAACGCCAAAGCCAAACGGGCGCGCTGGTGCAAAATTAACACATGCCCGTGCAATCAGCCGGGGAACTTATAACTTGGAGAAAGTATGTAGGCTGATAAGCGAACGTTCTGCCGTATCGTCTGCCGAAGTGAAAAGTGTCCTTGACTCATTTGCCTGGGTGATTGAACTGGCATTGGAAGACGGTTGCCATGTGGAACTGGATGATCTGGGCTATTTCTCACCATCGTTGAAAACGGTTTTGAATAAAAAAAATGAAAACAGGAATACGGTTTATGTAGATGGAATCAATTATCGTTGTTCGGCCTCTTTGCGTGAGAAATTGCGTGCGATCGATCTGGTATATGTAAAAGTAAAAAAGAAACCGGGAGATTGGGAGACACGGAGAAATGAGTTGGTAAAATATATGGAAGATTGGGAAAGCGTCACTCCCCGTACTTATGCAGAAGCATTTGGCTGTAGCCGTTACCGGGCGACACTCGATCTGCAACGGTTTGTGGAAGAAGGTGTATTGGTAAAAGTTGGTTATCGGAATAAGGTGATGTATTTGCTGGCGAATAACGAATGAAAGGACTGAATTATGAAAACCCATATTTTTGTTTATAGTATAATTGCATTGATGTCACTGCTATCCTGTAATAAGGAAAAAGAGACCATATATACGGTCGATTTCTCTTCCGGAAATTTTCCGCAAAAGAGTGTAGATCTGGATGATTATGTCGGTTCATGGAAAAAAGTGGTTCTGGAGACAGATTCGTTTTGTTTGGTGGATAAGTCTGCTCATTTCTATCCATGTAAAGAGTATATCATTGTTTATTCGCCCAATAGGATCATGATGTTTGATTATGGCGGTAAGTTTATAAAGAATATTGCTCAGGGCGGCAACGGACCGGGTGAACTTAACTATTTATCGGACTGTACGATTGATGAAGAAAATCAGATGCTATATTATCTGGATATATTTGATACAGAGAATATACATTCTATCTCATTAAAAGATGGGGCCATTGGAAACATCCCGATTGCTATCGGGAAAATGTTAAAATCATTTGTGTTTCATCATGGTGGTATAACCTGTTTTCCGTATGTAGGAAATAGAAGTCAGTCGTGTTATACACAGGATTTGAAAGGCAATATACTTGATCCGGCTTCTTTAAAGATAGAGGAACCCGATGGTCCCTTTGTTCAGTCACCGATCAATATGTTTTTTTTGAATGACGATATATTCTATCAGGGATTATATGAAGATACAGTTTACAGTGTAACAACACATCTGCCCATGCTTGTATTTTCAAAAGGCAATAGGCATGCGGACGATGTCAATACTAAAGATATCCGGGAAAATCAGGTGTTTTTTAATTCCCTGTTTTCTTCCGGAAATAACTGTGTGCTGTCAAGAGTTGAATATGTGTTGAAGGCGACTGATGAGGAGGGGCAACTCCTTGAAATGATTCCGGATGAATATAGATATTACCTTTATGATCATCATTTAAAAGAAGTAAGCGAAATAACCGGATGTACATTCACGCCGATTGATAAGAAATATGTAAAGGATAAGTTGACGGATCTTTTCCCTCTTATCTCTTCGTTTAATCCGCGTAAGATCGTATTGGCATTTCCTGCAGAGGAACTGGGCGGTGAGTTTGATGATAATCCGATTTTATATGTTGGTGATTTAAGAGATTGATGAATGGAAAGTGGAATAGGATAATTGTGCTAAAAGTAAAATATGGATAATATAGGGACGAGGATATATGTATTATCTATTTTATTCATTCAGATCCTTTTGTGTATTTCTTGCGCAAATGGAAGGAATGAAATGATATTTTCCGAATCAGAATCTCTTTTGAATACTGATCCTGATAGTGCTTTATTGGTATTGAATTCAATTGTTTATCCTGAAAAATTAAGTGAGAAAGAGTATAACCGTTATATTTTACTGAAAATTCAGGCGGAATATAAATCTTATCAGGATATAACATCTGATTCGGTTATTCTTTCTGTACGGGATTATTATTTGGAAAAGAAGGATAACTCCAACCTGGCTTTGGCATCGTATTATTGTGGTTGTTATTACAAAGAGTGTGATGATGGAGAGAATGCGATGAGGTATTTTCTGGAAGCTGACAAGTATGCGGGAAAAGGTGATGATAATAATTTGAGAGGGTTGATTTTGAGTGCGATCGGAGTCATTCTACTGGATCAATTTGACAGTGAAGGAGCAATACGTTATTTTCGTGAATCAGCAGCTTTAGACAGATTGACCGGGAATTTGAATAATGCGGCAGTTTCCTACATGCAAATCGGAGATTGTTTCCAATATTTAGAACAACCGGATAGTGCTTTACATTATTATATGAAGTGTCTGCATTTGGTAGATGAAGGGAATTTATGCCATGAACAGTCCAATATCCGGCAGAACTTAGGAATATTATATGCCCGGAAAGGAGACTTGGCAAAAGCAAATCAACTTTTGAGAGAAGCATTGGAACATGCTCCCAATCAAGACGATCAAATAAAAATATATCTCTCTTTGTTAGATTTATATGTAGAAAATCATCAGATAGATTCTGTAAATTTCTATATGAACCATTTGTTACAGAAAAAAGACAGCATAAAAGATATATATGTAAAAGCAAATTTGTTTCAGGCTCTTTCAGAGAGAGAAGAAATGTTGGGGAATTATCCGGAGGCGTTGGAATATAATGAAATGTATGCCGAGAATCTTTTGCAAATAATTACGATCAATTCGGATAAGAGATTGTTGGAGCTTCAGAAAAAATATGATTATGAAAAAATACATTTACATAATACTCGCTTAAGACTGGAAAGAAGCTATACGTTTATTGGATTATTAGTGTTAGTTTTCTGTATTGTTCTTTCGATAATATTTTTATCAAGAGAGTATCGAAGACGTGAAAATGTAATGCTGGAATTAGAAGATAAAGTATCGCAATTGAATAGTTTGGCGAAAAAATATGATGAAAAAGAGAAAACATTTGTTTCCTGTTTACTTAAACATTTTAAAGTTTTAAAGAAAGTATCCAGTTTGGAGATTTATATAAATAAAAAACAATCTCATAAGGATGAATTTTGGATAAAGAAATTTAATGATATAGTCTATGGTCAAGATACTTTGAATTGGGATATTTTATATGATGTAATGAATGAATTGCATAATGGTTTTTTTATCAAATTGAAAGCATTATATCCGCAGTTAAAGGAAGTAGATTTTCGTATTCTATGTTTGACTTATTCAGGCTTTTCAACAGAAGAAATAGCGATTGTCTTAAACTTAAGTATAAATACGATTAATACAAAACGTTCAGCTATACGTAAAGGTCTTGCCATTCCTTCTTTTGCCAATTTGCGTGACTTCCTGGATGACAAATTGCTTTGATAAACCTATACTATTAGAAAGAAAAAGTTATATCTGATATTTGTTATATTCTTGAATATCATTATTCTATCTTGCTTTTTGTGTGTGAAAAGTTATATCCCTGAATAAGGATAGTTAAAAATAGATACTTTTACTCCTGGTTTTTTAATTTAATTAAAAGAGTGAATGTATGAAACTAACTAAAACACTATTCGGTATTTTTATTGTGGCAGTATGTTTATTAAAACCATCTGTGCAAACTATAGCATCTTCTTCTGCTAATAATGAATTGTCTTCTAAAATAATGAGTTCTACCAAAGTCTATTTGAAAGGACGATTATCTACTCCGACAAAACGAAGTGTATCCCAACCTGTTGAAGTCTATCAGGAAAATAAGACTTTGATGATTTCTTATTTGTCTGAATTGGGAAAAATAGAAATTATAATTAGTGATGAACGGGATTCAATTGTGTATTCGGAAATCGTATCTGTTTCTGAAAGTACTGTATCATTTGTTGATTTGAGTGGACTTAAAAAAGGGAGTTATACTCTTAATTTGAGAAATATTGAAGGAGAAGAGTTATCCGGAATGTTTGCTGTTGAGTGATAGACTATCTGTATTTTGTTTTATAAATGACAAGTAACATAAATAACTGGATTGATATGAAAAAGAAAATTTACTTATTAACTGTTTTAATAACCGCTTTGTGTTTTAATTCAAATGCTCAATTGAGATTATTGAAGAATGGCCGTGTACAAGTAGGAACATTGAGGTTGGAAGGTGAAGATGAACTGAATGTAACAACAATGCAGGTATTCGGACCTCATGGCGACATGCGTTCAGGATCGAAGTTAACCTTTGGTGATTTTGGAAAATTACCAAGTAATGGCTGGAATGTTTTTATAGGGGAATACGGAACGGGGGATACCGACCAATTATGGTTACATGGTAAAAACGGAATTTATTTGACCAGAGGCGGCCAGGCAAGTAATGTGATCGGTTATTATAATCCGTCTTCCAACAGCAATTTTGTATTTAATACGAATCTACGTGTGAACGGAGTCGATATAACTTCCGATGCCCGGTTGAAAGAAAATGTTCAATCGCTTCAAAATCCACTGGATCTTCTGTCTCATGTGAGTGGTGTAACTTATAATTATAAGCTTTCCGAAATGAAAAAATATCGTGAGCCGGATAAATCGAAGTTTACTGAGGAACAAAGCATACAAAATAATGCATCAGATATGCAAACATCGATGGATGCAGCCGCCATCGAGAAAGCAAACAGAGACAAACTACTTCAAGATGCAATTGACCGCAAGGATGCAGAAGAGGCTGGTCGTAAGAGAATCGGTTTTTTGGCTCAGGATGTAGAAAAAATTCTGCCGGAATTGGTTAAGACGGATGAAGATGGTGTAAAATCTATTGATTATATAGGCTTTATTCCTTTATTAGTTGAAAGTATCAACGAAATGCGACTTACTATTCAGGAACAACAAAATGAGATAGAGATGTTGAAAAGTTTACTGTCTGTTGAAACAAAATCGACATTGCGTTCAACATCAACTGGCAATCCAAATGTGATAGAAGGTGCAAAATTATATAATGGAACCGGGGCATCTGTTTCTTATATATTGCCGTCTACTTTTAGTAATGCATATTTACAGGTCTTCGATATCTCCGGAAGGATGGTAAAGAAAATTACTCTGACTGTTGCCAATGACGTTGTAGAAATTAATCCTACCGAAATTGGTTACGGAACGTTTGTCTATGCCTTGTATGTGGATGGACAAAAAGCGGATACGTTGAAGAAATTTGTTAATTGATTTAGCTATGAAAAGATATAATATACCAAGTACATACATAAGAATATGTATGATGTTTTTTCTTTTGTTTGACTTTGTTGATTCAGTATATTCAAAAAGCTTTAAAATCGCAGAAGAATCAAATAGAACTTCGGCTCTGCTTGTATCTGATAGTGTGAGAATAGAACAACAATCAGATAGCATCTCTGTATTTGCTACAAGTTCCTGTGTTAATGCTTTTGAAAACCAGACGGTTTCTTCAAGACTTTCAGTTCAAGGATGTAACATTCTTACATTACAAAATGTGACAGTATCCTCTAACGGAGATTTAACACTATCTGCTCCGGATGCTATTTTGATAAATGGTTTATTTGAAGTGAAGCTAGGAGGTCTCTTGAATATAAAAAGTGAGTTAACTCAATGGACCTTCGATTATGGATACGATAATTCTGGAAATAGAAAAATGCGTAGTGCAAATTCCGTGAAATTGTCTGATGTAGATTAATTTTTGTAAATCAGAGATTAAAAAGACTTGTTATGAAGAAAAGAATAAGTATATCAACAATCCTACTACTTTTTATTGCATTAAAAATATTGGGACAAACGAATCTGAAAGTCCATACTTTAGGCAATTATGATAATAAATTATCGGACACGATAAGAATTGAAACAGAGTTGATGCCTTCTTCACTTAAAGAACTATTGGATTCCCGTACGAAAGACGATAATAAGGAGTTGGAACAACCGAATGTGGCTACATTTTCTGTAGATAAAAGTAAAGAGGTTGGAACGATTGTCGGCACAGTCGATGTTACAGAAACAGGTAGTGCCAACTATGTAATTCCAATAGAAGTACCAAAGGGAATAGTAGGATTAGAACCTGCAGTTTCAATTAATTATAACAGCCAGTTTGCTAATGGTTTAATGGGGTATGGATGGAATGTTGCTGCATTTTCTGCAATATCTCGTTGTGGTAAATCATATTATTATGATAATGTAACTGAGGCACCTCAACTCTCCAGTTCCGATAATCTGATGCTTGATGGGCAACGTTTACTATTGATTTCGGGGCAAAATCTTGTAGATGGAGCCAAGTATAGGATGGAATATGATCCATTTACAGAAATTACATATAAAGTAGTAAATTCTGTTCTGTGCTTTGTGGTTAGGACAAAAGATGGAATGACAAAAGTTTTCGGTTCCACTTCTGATTCGAACATAGGGGCTTCGAGTGGAAGTACATTATTTTGGGTATTATCAAAAGTGACAGATAAGAATGGTAATACAATAAATTATAAGTATGATGAAATTGTAAACAATGGTGAGTTTTATCTTACAAAGATCGAATATGCAGGAAACCGTAGCGTAGAATTTGCTTATGAAACAAGAAGCGATAAGCAAAAGACATATTTTGCCGGTGCACAAATAAATAATAATAAAATACTGAAAAGTATTTCTACATATATAGGCCAAACCAGGATCAGACAGTATCAATTTAACTATACGAATGATGGTTTCTATTCTAAATTAATTGAATTGATAGAGGTTGGGCAAAATAATAAACAGCACAATTCAACTGTTATAAATTATGGAAGTAGTGATGCTCAACAGAATGAATATTTTTCAAGTTTGTCACAAAAAAGGGAAGGGAATAAACCCCTGTTTGCTGATTTTAATGGAGATGGAAAGGCTGATTTTCTTTCGTATCCGGAAAAAGATTCGTATACGACTTCAGATGTAGCTACTTTATTTATAGCACAGAAAGTTTATGGAAGTGTAGACTTTGTTAAAAAGTGTACTATTCCTATTCAGTCTTCATCTGGAGTGTTTCAGGGTTTTCTTTTAGCGGATCTGAATGGAGATGGATGTGCAGATGTTGTTAATATATCTAAGGCTTTAAACGGAACTTATCGTTATAATTATTATATGTATGATGGAAAGAAGCTTACATATGATTACAAAGGATTTAATACAGATAGTAATGAGGCGATTGTAGGTGATTTTAATGGTGATGGTAAACAAGAAGTATTGGTTGTTAAAAATCAGAAAGTCTTTGATGGTGAGGGAAAGGAAATAGCTTCTGGAGGTATTGATGATTGGGGAACAGAATATATTGAAGGTTATTATCCTAATAATAGATATCTCTGTGACTTTAATGGAAATGGAAAGGCTAATATACTTGTAATGAATGCGTCTGCTGGTTGGGTGTATGAGTTGAGTGGAAGAAGTTTTGTTAGATTGAACTCTTTTAATACATCAGAAATTAAAAATTATTATTTTCCATATTTTGGAGATTTTAATGGCGATGGTTATACGGATATTTTAATTCAAAACACATATTCAGCAAGTGGGAATGATGTCAGTATCTTATTTTCAACGGGAAAGGGATTCATAAAGCAAGAAATATCAAATGCAGATATAGGGAAAAGCTCTAAAGTTTTTGTAGCAGATTTTAATAGAGATGGAAAATCAGATATTTTTCATATGAGTGTTGTTAATAATGCTGTGCGAATGAAAGTTGGAACATTTAATGGAACAAATTTTACAACGGCATATTATTCAACTGTTTTAAAACCGTCAGATATGTCTGTCCCAATTGAATATGAAAATTATCTTTTTCAAGTTGAAGATTTTGATGGAGACGGTAGAGGTGAATTTTGTTGTGCGAGATATGTGGATAGTTATATAATTCATTCTTTTACAGATAATCAGACTTTACTAACAAAAACAATAACTAATGGACTTGGTGCACAGATATCATTTCAATATGCTCCAATAACAGAGGAGAGTGTTTGTTCTAGTAGCAATAATAATAATTATCCGGTATCAGGTAATAGAGTTCCTTTATATGTAGTCACTAATGTTGTTCAGAATGCGAATGGATATAGTGAGAATATATATTATCGTTATAAAAATCCCCGGATTCATTTACAGGGAAAAGGCTTTTTAGGATTTGGTAGTATTGAGGCGGAAAATTATAATAAAGATAGAAAGATAACAACTCTTTATGGTTATAATGAATATTATTATCCTTTTATTCAAGAACAAAAGGTAACAACAAGAGCAGGCGCAAATGTATCTACTTCAGTCTATGAAAACTCTTATGTATACCAAGGGAATAAACGTGTAACTCCTTATATAAGAAAGTTGACGGAGACGGATCATTTGACAAGTACTGTGAAAACTGTTGATTGTACGTCTACTGATAGTTGGGGAAATCCATTAACTGTTATTACTAAGTATGGTAATGATCTTACAGAAACAGTAACAAACACTTACTTGAATAGTGGAGCGGAAAATGTATGGATATTTGGTTTACCTCTTTCTCAAACGAAGCGAATAACAAGGGGAAGTGATAGTTGGATAGAAAAGCATACGTTTGAGTATAATGACAAATATTTGCTGGGAAAGTCGGTTGAATATACTTCGGATGGAACTAAGAAGGTATTAGAGAATGTTTTTGGATATGATACATTCGGGAATATTACAAAGAAAACAGTTAAAAATTATTCTTCTTCTAATGAGTTGATAACCAAATATGAGTATTCTTCGGATGGAGTTTTTTTAACAAAAGAGACAGATCCATTATTGTTAGAGACTACGTGGAGATATAATTCACTGGGACAAATCGAATTGAGCACAGACCCTTTAAAGAAAGCAACAACGTATAAATACGATAGTATGGGGGATTTGGTCAAAACTATTTTTCCTGATAATACATTTTCAACTACTATATTAACATGGAGCGATTCACCGACAAATGCTGTTTATTGTGTAACAGAGAGTTCTTCAGGTAGTCTGGTTACGAAAAAATTTTATGATGCTTTTGAGCGAGAGCTAAGAAGTAGTATAATAGAATTTGATGGTTCCGAAAGAAAATATGATAAGAAATACGATAATGCCAGTCGTCTTTCTCAGGTTTCTCTACCGTTTAAAGGAAGTTCTGCAACGAAATGGAATATTTATAATTATGATAATTATGGACGATTGATACGTTTAGCTTATGCCTCAGGAAAATCAGATACATATTCTTATTCCGGTACGAGCATAACATTGACTAAAAATGGCATTCCTTCGGAACAAAAATATAATTCAAAGGGAGAATTGGTCTCAGTATCTGACCCTGCTGGAAAAATAACTTATAATCTGCGTCCTGATGGTCAACTTTCAAGTGTTGTGGCTCCAGGAGATATAACAACGACTTTTGAATATGATGAATATGGTAGAAGGAAAGCGATTGTAGATCCAAGTGCAGGTAGAAAAACTTTTACTTATGATGAAGCCGGAAACTTGAAAGAAGAGACCGATGCAGACAATAGAAAAAAAATATATTTATATGATGCATATGGGCGTATTATATCGAAGGAGTTTCAGAATGAATTCAAAACAACGTATAATTATGAAAAAGATTTATTGAGTTCTGTAACTTCTACTAATGGAACCTCACATACGTATCAATATGATAGCGGTATGTATGGTCGTCTCACTAAAGAGAGAGATAATGGTCCCGATGGAATGTGGTTGGAAAAGACTTATTCATATTCTTCCGGAAATTTGTCTTCCATTAATTTCACATCGCAAACAGGGGCTATCGGTACAGAATCTTACGTATATTCAAATGGGCATAAAAGTGAAGTGAAATTTGGTTCAACCAGTGTTTGGAAATTGAGAGAGGAAAATGATATGGGGCAGCCTGTGTCTGTAGTAACAGGACCATTAACACGCTCTTATTCTTTTGATGAGTATGGTATTCCGACAGGTAGAACGACTTCTGCCTCTAATAATCGGATATTACAAAATGATACTTATACTTTCAATCGTTTAAATGGAAACCTCACGGCTCGTGTAGATAATACAAGAGATGTATCTGAAAATTTTAGTTATGATAATCTAAATCGTTTAACTCAATCTGCTGGTGGAACAGTAGCGTATGATATAAAAGGTAATATCATTCGAAAAGGAGATACTGGCAATCTTTTTTATTATAATACACCGAATAAACCTTATGCTATATCCAAAGTGGATGCTTCTAGACAGAATGCAATTCCTCCAAGAAATCAGGCAGTGAGTTATACCTCATTTGAGCGTCCTTCCGCTATTTCCGAGAATGGCTATGAGGCTACGTTTGTCTATGATTTGGCAGGAAGTCGTAAGAAAATGCAGTTGAAATATAGCAAGAATGTTCAATTGGAACGTTACTATTTAGGTAACTGTTATGAAGCTGATTACAAAAACTCATTGGAAAAACAAATATTATATATTGGTGGAGATGCATATTCCGCTCCGGCTGTTTATGTGAATGAGGGTAACTCTTGGGCAATGTATTATATTTGCCGTGATTATTTGGGTAGCATAACACATGTGATAAGCAGTAGTGGAACTGTTACACAAGAAAATAGTTTTGATGCTTGGGGACGTTTACGCAATCCGGCCACAAACGTTGTTTATTTACCAGGACAGGAACCCTCCTTATTTTTAGGTAGAGGTTATACCGGGCATGAACATTTGTTACAGTTCGGTTTGGTAAATATGAATGCTCGTCTATACGATCCGGCCATAGGACGTTTTCTGTCTCCTGATCCGTTTGTGCAAATGCCTGATTTTTCACAAAACTTTAACCGATATAGTTATTGTCTCAATAATCCATTGGTTTATGTGGATGAAGATGGGGAGTTCTTTTGGTTTATTGTTGGCGGGGCTGCGATAATTGGAGCGATAACGAATGTAGCAACACATTGGAAGGAAATAAAAGCTATTGGTGGTTGGAAAGGTTTTTGGAAAGGAACCGGTTATTTTGTTGTAGGAGGAGTTGCTGCCGGAGCAGGTGCAGCAGCAGGCGTAGCGGCAGCCGTAGGATTTGGTGGAATGATGAGCGTTACTGCAGCTCAAATGGCTGCTGCATCCACTGGATTTATACCAGGAGCTACCATCGGTGCGGCTGGTGGTGCTACAAGTGGTTTTGTGTTAAACACTGGGAATAGCTTGGTGGATGGCGATCGATTTGGTGGAGCTTTGCAGAGTGGACTAATGGGAGGTCTAACCGGTGGTATTTTCGGAGGATTATCTGGTGGATTGATTGGAGGGGCCCAAGCGTTACAGCATGGACGTGACTTTTGGACTGGTAAAATAACCAATCGTACATTGGTACAAAGAGCAGCAACTGTTGCAGAAAGAAATGTAGGAGGGAAAGGGGCTGTTGCAGGAACAAAAAAACATGGATATGCAACGGAAATGCTAGAAAGATATCAGAATATGTATGAAGATAGGCAACTTTTTTTTAAAGAATACAAATATGATATTAATGGTAGAAAGAATATCCTTGATGTTTTGGATAAGAAAAATAAGATGATATATGATTGGAAATTTGGATATCCGAATAAAACTCCATTCCAATTAAATTCAACTCCTCAGATGCAAAATTATCGTAGATTATGGGGATACCCTTCTGAGGTTATAAAACCTTAAATGATCTTTTGCGAAAATGATTATTAGATGAAAATAAATATTTTTGTAATAATTGTCAAGTGTTTAAGGAAAATAAAATATTTTAAAATTTGATTGTATGAATGAAATAATAGAAATGAAAGATATCTTAAAAGACTGGCAGAAACAATTTCCTATTTTGTCTCGATATTCATCTACAAGTCTGTATATGAAGGCTGATCTTGTTTTATTAGGATTAAAATTAGAGAAAGTTTTTTCTACTGTATATCGACCAACATTAATATGTCTTCCTTTATGGGAAAAATCAAAAAAAACAATTCCCATTTTCTGGTGGGAATTGTTAGATAATAAGAAATTACAATTTGATATTAAATATCAATTACATAATTACTTATTTCCAGCGGCGATTGAGTGCGCTAAAATACAATTTGGATTTGTTTTTAAAGAAGAGGTTTTATTAAGTGATTTATTTTTTTATTTGAATAAATATTTGTCTTATCGTTTATTAGAAAATGATCCTTTAATTTTGTATCGTTTGTTTGAATTTAAGTTAGCTATTGCTCTTTATTTTGATGATTTAAAATTGATAGATAATATTAAAATTGAAATAGAAAAAGAGTCAAAATTATGGGAACCTGAACGTTTTAAATATTTATTCGAAAAATCTATAGAAGAATGGAAAGATGATTTATATAGAAAATTTGAAAATAGGGATACTTTTATAGAACAATTGAATCAGAATGTTTCTGATAAGAAGATTTCAAAGCTGAAATCAGCTCATCTGCTGTTTTGATTTTTTAATAATATGGTAAGGCGAATAGTAATAAAAATAGGTGATGTATTTTGTGCTGAGATTGATAATCAGCACAAGAGATACTTTCAGTATATTGTGAATGACATGGAGCAATTGAATAGTTCTGTGATACGAGTGTTTAAAACTCATTATCCAATGGAACATAAACCAGTTTGTGATGAAGTTGTAAAAGATGAAGTTGAGTTTTATGCACATACGGTTCTGCGGGCAGGTATTGTAAATAATGCTTGGTACAAGGTTGGTAAGTCAAAAGATCTAGGAGGTGATGAATATATGGATGTACTGTTTGGAATAGCACAAGCCTGTATGGGAGATTCTCCTACAAATATAAAATGGGTAGATCCGGTAGAGAACTGGTATGTTTGGCATATAAATGAGCCAAGTGTTCGTATCGGAAGGCTTACAGAAGAATATCGGCATGTTGAGATGGGGCCGGTAATGTCTTATATTTCTATTGTTGATAGGCTTAGATATGGACATTATACAAATAAATTTCCAGGATATTAATCTGTAAAAGGAGATATGATGAGGTTAAATAAAAACTTATTGTCAAACAAAGATTGTACTAACTATTTATTTGGAAGTATAATCTTTGTTTGATATGAATTTAGGTGATTATATAATGATGAATGAAAGAGGTGATTAATATAAATAATGTTTCTTCTCGTTTGATTGATTTAAATTCGATAGATAATAGTGAGGAGATTATTATATCTAACTCAATTATAGATGAGATAAATTTTGCATCTTTGATATTTTCGAAGAAAGTCTGTATCTCTAAGTGTATAATTGATAAGTTTGTAATTCATTCAAGTTGGTTTGAAGGGGGACTGAATTTTGTTGATAATATTGTTCTTTCTGATATTGATTATCAAATGGGAGGACATAATATCACAAATTTTGTTTTGGAAAGAAATCTTTTTAATGGATTCTTTAGCTTTTTTGATTGTCAGTTTGAAGGAGATGTTATAGTTAAAAATAATATATTTAAAAAGGGGAGCGATCTTTTGCTTAAAGAGGATAAGGGATTTGATAATTTATTCGAACGACAGTTGATTATAGAGAATAATATAGGTCGTTTGGATATGTTTCTTGATTTAATATGAAAAAACGAATAGTAACAAAAATCGGTAATGTCTTTTGCGCAGAGATTGACGATAAATTTAAAAGATATTTTCAATATATCGTAAATGATATGGAAATGTTGAATAGTTCTGTGATACGGGTATTTAAAACTCATTATCCGATGGAACATAAGCCTGTTTGTGATGAAATTGTGAAAGATGAGGTGGAATTTTATGCACATACGGTTCTGCGGGTAGGTATTGTAAATAATGCTTGGTACAAGGTTGGTAAGTCAAAAGATCTAGGAGGTGATGAATATATGGATGTATTGTTTGGAATAGCACAAGCCTGTATGGGAGATTCTCCTACAAATCAGGTGCTGGTTTTGGCGCTGGGTTGAAAGCTGGATTCGTTGGAGGTGCGTTGAGTGCTGCTTTTAGTGGTATATCCGGTGGTTTGATACGTGGGTTTACGGATATGGCTAAAGGGTATTCATTTTGGGATGGATCTGAAACTTCTTATTTTGTAATAGGGCAAGCGGAACAGCAAGCTAATTATAAGACTATTGCAAAGAATTATAATAAGAGTGGATATGCAGAAATGAATGATGTAGAATTAAATACAAGAATGATTGAGGAGTTTAATGTACACGAAGGCGATATGGGCATTGACCGAATGACAACGAAAGCTGGAAACGGTTTGGGAATGTCTTCTGACGGCGTTTATATGAACAATCAAGGTGATCAAATTGCGGGTTTGACAAAACGATATACGACAGGCAAAACTTCAATACGTATATCTCCTAAATATGCTGTTAACGATATTCTAGATTTTAAGGCTATAGCCGGTCATGAATTAATACATGCGTATCATTATAATACTTTTGGTACTGCTTATGATGCATCTTTTTCAGAAAGTATAGCATATAGATATTCTGTTAGCACTTATATGGGAGGAAATAATTTGGGTGCGGCCTTTTCTATGTATCGAACTGCAATGAGGCTTAATTATTGGATAGATGTTCCTAAAAAGTATATGATTCCTAAAATATTTAAGTATGCATGGTGAAAATTAAGTATATATTGATTACTGTTTTTTTTATATGTACGGAGATTGTATATGCTCAGTATTATGAGATGGGGAAGCGTAGGTTGTTGAATGCTAGAGACTTTTCAGAGGTTTATTGTGCGTTGTACTTACAAAAAGATAAATATTTCATTTTATTAACTGAAGGTACTAGTGAACTTTCTTCGAATTCTTTTGTGTCATATGGACGAGTTCATAAAAAGGATAATATGTATTATTTGAAGGATATACCAAGTAATGCAGAAATCATATTAGAAGCAAACGAAGATCTGTCTAACTTGGTTATAAGGAAAGGTTTTTCTTTTATGCAGAATGAATGTTTTTTGTATCAAGGAGATATAATAGATGATGATTTGGAATCTATGGTAGATATTGAATCGGTATATATAAGAAAAAGAGAAAGGATTTTGCATAAAAGAAAGCACAAAATATCATCCTCGTTCCCTCTTCGGTTGGGTGTGTACGAGAATAAGTCGATAACTTTATCTTTAGATTCTGATTATTATTATCAGATTCATTATAATTTAAGTGAGTACTCTCAAATAGTTTCTAAAGGGAAATGGATCAAAGATGGAGACTTACTAAAATTATATGATGCTTTTTTAGATTATTCGTTTACAGCATTGATTGATTCCAGTAAAATAACAGTGATTGATTTTCCTAATGATGTTTATTCGGGTTATGATTATTTGCCTGTAGAAGAAAAAATGTTACCATTGATAGTGAGATAGAAATATAAAAAACGAAAAAAATGAAAATAGCAAACTTATTATTGATTTTACTTCTACCTATCTGTTTTGGTAGTTGCGCTCCGAAAGTAATAACCCATATCGAAAGAAGTTACTCTCCTCGTGCTGCGGCAGAGGAGGTTCATTTATATGGAGTGGGACAAACCGTGCCGGAATCGGCAGAGTTGATAGGAACTGTAAAGGTGGTGGATAGTGGAGCTTCAACCAAATGTAATTATGACCAGGTTGTTGCACTGGCAAAACAGACAACCTCCAAAAACGGGGGAAATGCGTTAGCCCTGACCGATCATCGGGAGCCTTCTCTTTTTGGAAGCAGTTGCCACCAAATAGCAGGCAATATGTTGTGGATAGGTGATGCGACCAATCTGGAAACTGAAATTGCTCCGGTAGTTACGACTTCCGGTCGTGATAATAATGCAGGTGTTTCTAAAAGTTCGTTTTATCATAGTACGATCTATGCCAATATCGGTTATGCCTTTATGACGAATAAATTTTATCTTCCCAACGGAGCGTCGGGTCATCCCAGGAAAGGAATGGATTGGCAAGTCGGTTATGATTGGGTGTCAAGGAGTGGTTTTGGCGCTGGTCTGATGTATTCGGGATATAAGTCATCTTACAGTTATTCCCATGTGGATGTGAATGTAGGGCTTGCTTATATTGCTCCTCAGTTCGTGATGAAACAAAAAGTGGGTCGTTGGGGAATAGAAGAAAAGTTCGGCATCGGTTATTTTAAATATCGTGAATCGGCGAAAGGAGTTAGTGAATCGCTATCGGGATTTGGGTATAACTTCCTGATCGGAGCAGAATATTATTTGTCTGATCATATAGGAATCGGAGCGAATTTAGGGTATATTGGCAGTTCTCTTCCTAAACAGGATAACATAGACTATAAGGATGGAGAACATTCGGGAATATTTCGTTTGCATCTGGATGCTGGAATACGTTTTCATTTCTGATAGATTACGAAAAACAATAATAGCGGGATAACCGGATGTACATTCACGCCGGTTGATAAAGAATTATGTAAAGAATGAGTTGCAATGATTAGTTTGGACAGAATATGAAATATGTTTTAAGAATATGTATTGTTTTTATTTTTCTGAGTGCTAAAGCATATGCTCAATCTCCAGTCTCTTTCCGGGTAAAGGCTGGCGCAGGAATTGCGAGCATGTGGGGTAAGAACACGGAGGAAAATGCTAAATTCGCTTATAAGGTGGGCGTTGGAATGGAATATGGTTTTAATAAAACCTGGGCGTTACAACCTTCTTTGAATTTTGTTTCAAAGGGATCTAAAGAAGATGGAAAAGATTTGGGAAAGGCTACGGTGAATATGCTTTATCTTGAATTGCCTGTTATGTTGTCAGCCCGGCTGCATCTTACGAAAACATCTAACCTGGTTATTTCGGGAGGACCTTATATGGCTTATGGAGTAGGAGGCAAAACATCGATCGATGTATGGTTACCGATTCCGGGTACTACAGGATTTCATAACGTTCATAAAGAATATAAACTCAATACCTTTGGTAATATGACCGATGGGAATATGGGATGCAAACGCTTTGATGCCGGAGTTGGACTGGGAATTGCCTATGAGTACCGGAGAATTGTAGTTGGATTGGAAGGACAGTTGGGACTGGTCAAAGTACATGATGGAGTTAGCGGACTTTCCGAGTTGGAGAATATGACTGAACTAAAAGACTATGCTCCTAAAAATCTATTGATGTTAGTCTCGGTAGGATATAATTTTTAATTGTGTCAAGTTCGGTTGTATAGAGTTTTATTATTTCTTTGCTAAAGAATAGGTGGTATATTGCATATCCAACGTTTTTGTTTAATTTTGTTTACAATAAGGGATTTATTGTGAGATATTAAACAGATCAATGGACTTCGAGAACTTTTATATAACATGGTATTCGCGTGTCAAACATTTTGCATGCGACTATGTCCTTTCTGAGGAGGAAGCAGAAAATATTACACAGGATGTTTTTCTAGAATTCTATCAGAAGAGAGAGGAATTGGGATTCCATATAAACTTGATTGCTTATTTATTTACTTCTGTGAAAAATAAATGTATTGATTATTTACGGCGTAAGTTGGTGGAACAGGAAGCTGCTGCTAAAATGCAGGAGGAGTTCGATCTGTCTTTCCGTATGAAATTTGATTCTTTGGAGGCTTTTAATCTGGGAGACCTTTCTGAAGATAATATAAAAGACGTCATAGAGAAAGCTCTTGATGCATTACCCGAACGGTGCCGGGAAATTTTTGTAATGAGTAAAATAGAAGGCAAAAAACAGAAAGAAATAGCAGAAGAATTGAATGTCTCTGTGAAAACCATTGAAAGCCAGATGACTATAGCCTATAAAAAGTTAAGAGAAGAACTGAAAAACCACTTACCGCTACTCTTGTTTCTTTTATCTTCCTGGGAAAGTTGAGATAAACAGAAAAAAGTTTGATTTTATTTAGGGGGATTATTTTTCCTGTTCGTTTACTATAATAAAGAATCGTACACTATGGATGAGAAAATAATAAAATATTGTCACGGAAATTTATTAAAAGAAGAACAGGAACAGCTTCTGAAAGAGGCCTATACAGACCCTGTACTGAAATCTCGGATAATAGATTATCAACATTTACATAGCTTGCTGGAATTGACTCCTGAACGGATGGATAAAGAACAGGGGCGGGTAAATTATGCCTGTTTCAGAAAGTTGGTTAATGCTCAAAAACGAAAAGTAATGCTGATGTCTTTTAGCCGGTATGCTGCGATTATTATAATGGCTTTCGTTTCTGCATGGATGTTGGCCTCTTACTATTTTTCGGCGATGCTGGCAGAACAGAAAGAATTAATTGCTTTTCAGCAGGAGTTGGTTGTCCCGGCCGGACAACGTGCGGAACTAACATTACCTGACGGAACGAAAGTGTGGCTGAATGCCGGTTCGAAATTAACTTATCCTTCTTTCTTTGAAAAGGAACGGAAGGTTTTTCTATCGGGAGAAGGATTTTTCGATGTGGCTAAAAATAAGGAAGTTCCTTTCATCGTTTCTACCAGAACAATAGATATAAAAGCTTTAGGTACTCAGTTTAATGTTTTTTGTTATCCTGGAAGTGACTATGCCGGTGTTTATCTCCAACAAGGATCGGTGAAGGCTTATTTCCCGTCTTTAGAGTCGGAAGGAATTGTACTTTCTCCGGAACAGTATCTGGTGCAGAAAGGGAAACGGATGGAACTTTCCACGATGGATCCGGATGATTTGTTGTGGCGTGAAGGTTTTTATACATTCAAAAGGCAAAAGTTGGGAAGTATTATCAAAAAACTTGAATTATATTATGATGTAAAGATTATTGTGAAGGATCAAGATATTTTGAATTATGAATATGTCGGGAAATTCCGTCAGAGGGATGGTGTATTGGAAATACTTCGGTTGATACAGCGAATACATAAATTTAATATTCAAAAAAATGATGAGTTGAACCAGATAGTGCTGAGTAAGTAAAAATAGAGTATTAACCTTAAAAATTTAAAGAGCGTATGAGTCCATGAAGAATACAAAAAAATCGGCAGATATTGGCGTATCTACCGATTTAGCGAAAAGCAAACCCATTTGTGATCAAAAAAATAGTATTTACTTAACAAAACAAAGATATGAAAATAAATCCTTTGTTAACGCATAAGTTATGTCCTAAATTAATCAAAAAAGCATTCAGGATTATGAAGATGACCTTTTTATGTATGTTTATTTTCGCTTCACAGTTATTTGCTTTCAACGGTGAGGCGCAAAATAAAGTTGTAAAACTTCAGTCTGAAAATTTATCAATAGAGGAACTTTTTAAAGAAATCGAGCAGCAGACTGATTATCTGATTATTTATAGCACGAGTGAAATTAAATCTAATTTTAATATTTCGTTGAATAGAAAAAAAGCGAAAGTTTATGAATTATTGAATGAAGCCTTACAAGGGAGGAATTTGAAATACGAACTCTCTGACAACTACATCATTTTATCGTCTTTGACAAAATCTGAAAGAGATCAACAGGCAGGTCGCATTATTTCCGGAATTGTGAAGGATCAAAAAGGTGAACCGGTTATTGGTGCCAATGTTATGGAAAAAGGGACGACGAATGGTATTGTTACGGATTCGGAGGGAAAGTTTTCTCTGAAAGTTCCTTCAAATGCTGTGTTGACAATTTCTTTTATCGGTTACCAATCGACAGAAGTAAAGGTTAATAATCAACAATCTTTGTCGGTTATTCTCCACGAGGATATGGAAATGTTAGAAGAAATAGTGGTTGTCGGTTATGGCTCACAATTGAAAAAGACGGTTACGGGAGCAATTTCTTCTGTCAAAGCCAAAGAATTGGAAGCTCCGAATGCCGTAAGTGCTGATAATTTATTACAAGGAAAAGTTGCAGGTTTGAGTATCACACAGAATTCCGCACAACCGGGTTCGGGTATGACGGTCAATATCCGTGGGGCACTTTCTCCGAATGGTTCGAACAGTCCGCTTTATGTGATTGACGGTGTGATTGTCAGTTCTGAGTCTAACAAGGCAGCAAAGGTAGGACCCTCTGGTTTATTGGGTACGGCTTTGAGAGATGGCTCCGATCGAAGTCCTCTGGCTACATTGAATCCAAACGATATTGCATCGATTGATGTCCTGAAGGATGCAAGTGCTACGGCTATTTACGGTTCATCGGCTGCAAACGGTGTGATTTTGATTACGACGAAAAAAGGGCAGAGCGGAAGACCGAAGGTGGCTTATAGTGGCTCCTTTTCTGTGCAAGGAGTAAATAAATATTTTGATATGCTGAATGCACAGGACTTTATGAATGTAGCTAATCTTGGAATGAAAGAGCAGTGGTTGTATATCAACCGTTATTATCCGTATGGTCAGACGCCGGCTCCTGCTTCTGGTTGGGCTGTGTTGTACGATGAGAGTCAATTGAAACAAACTGATTCGTACGATCATTTTGACGAAATAAGTCGTACTGGCTTGATCCATAATCATAATGTGTCTTTTAATGCTGGTAGTGAAAAATTTAAAGTGTATGCATCTTTTAACTATTACGACCAGAAATCGATCATGAAGACAACCGATCTGGAACGTTTCAGTGGTCGTATCAATATGGAGGCTGATTTTAGTAAATGGTTGAAATTGAATGTGGCAAGTATGTATTCGTTACTGAATGCCAATAATCCGTCTTCGGGTATGTTGAGAGGAAATGCCAATGAAGCGAATCAGACGAATGCAGCCTTATATTTTTCTCCCCGTCTTCCGTTGGAAGATGAATACGGTAATTTGACATTACCGGAAAATGCTATGACTGCAAATCCGTTAGCCTGGAGTTATATGAAGGATAAAACGACGACTAAACGTATCATGTTTGCCCCAAATCTGGAAATAAAGATTTTGCCGGAATTAAAAGTGAATGTCCAGTTATCTGTTGATAAGACGGATGAAAACCGTGATGTATTCTCTCCGACCAAATCTATCGTGCCACAACAGACACAACGTAACTATGGCGGTTATTCCAATGCATACAATAATAATTATGGTATTGAAGAGTATTTGACTTACGATAAGCAATTTGGTATGGATCATCGTTTGAACGTTGTGCTTGGTACGGGGTATTATATAACTTCCGGTAATAATTATTCCGTTACAGTATTCAACTTTCCTTCGGATGCTCTTGAAAATAATTATTTGCAATTGTCTTCCGATGTGGGGGAAACGACTTACAGTTCAGGAAGATGGAAACGAAATAAGTTGTCTTACTTCGGGCGCTTTAATTATACGTTCAAAGATCGGTATACGATTGGCGGTACTTTGCGAAACGATGGTTCTTCTGTGTTTGCTACCAACCATAAATGGGGATGGTTCCCCGGTGTTTCGGCTGCTTGGACTGTTTCGGAGGAGAACTTTATGAAACATCAGAATGTATTGAACTTTTTAAAGGTGAGAGCTGGAATCGGGACTTCTGGAAATGAAAGTATTTTGACAGGAGGTAATTATAGTCTGACGACTTATGGTATGGCAACTGGTGCATTGTTCTATTTCGATGGTCTTTTACATAAAGGAATTGTTCAGAAACAGAAAGGAAACAAGGATTTGAAATGGGAAACAGATCTGACAGTCAATGCTGGTTTCGATTTCGGGCTTTTCAACGATCGTTTGAGCGGTAGTTTCGATTATTATGTACGTACAGCGAAAGATTTGCTTGATTTTACTTTCCTGCCTGCAACCGATATGGTTGCCAAATTGGCAAAAAATATCGGTTCGACACGTAGTACAGGTTATGAAATCGGTTTAAAGGGTGTCATTATGGAGAAAAAAGATATTGATTGGACTGCCTATCTGAATCTTAGTCATAATCATTCGTATTGGGTAGAACGGAATCCGGAAGTAGATATCGCCCCATGGATCAAGGAAAAAGATGATTTGAGTCCGATTTACGGTTGGAAAACAAACGGTATTTTCCAGTCCCCGGAGGAGATACAGCAATATACTTCCAATGGTAAAGTGCTTCAGCCGGATTCGTATGCTGGAAACAAGAAGTTCGTCGATATCAATGGCGATGGTGTATTGGATGACAATGATATTGTGAAATTGGGGAATAATGAACCGAAAATGCATTTTGGTTTGGGTACAAGTGTCCGTATCAAAAATCTTATGATTGATCTCGATACCTATGGCGTATTGGGCAGAAAAACGTACGACCAGTGGATTTATCGCGGTTTGGCAGATAGCAAAATCAATACGAGTTATCGCTATAAAGATGTTTGGACTTCTTTTAATACTACCGGATGGTATCCTGGCATTGCGCCTAATGCTGCAGCAAATAATAATAAGTCGGGAGTGGATGATTTTTCGCTGCAAAACACGCATTATTGGCGTTTTAAGAATATAAAAGTGACTTATTTATTGCCGAAAGATTGGTTGAAGGAGAGTAAGATCGCTTCGAATGCTTCGGTATATCTTGATTTGCAGAACACGTTACTTTTGACAAATTATGAGGGATTGGATCCTGAGATGGAACAAAACGCGGCTCCTTTCCCGATTCCGTTTACTGTTGTACTGGGAGTTGATATTACTTTTTAATTTAATTTGAATGAATCATGAAAACGAAAATAATAGTTTTTTTATTCGCTTTGTGCATGAGCATATCTTTTAACTCGTGTGATCTGGATTCCAAAGTATACTCTTCTTTTGCAGAAACGAATTTTCCAAAGACGGAAGAAGATGCGCGCTCCATGTTGACAGGGTTGTATGCTTATTTCAAGTGTAATTCAGGTGCTGTGAATGACGATAGTAATGGCGCTTGGTGCTGGCCGCTTTTCACTACAGGTTATGGTGGATGGATCGGGCTTTCCGAAATGACAACCGATGAGATTTTTAATATCGAACATCAGGAAATTCATTTCAACTGGGGAAGTGCATTCGATACATATTCTACGTATACGGTGAGCCGTAATATCACGCGTGCGACTTATATTTTGGATGTATTCAGTAAATTGACGGATATGGACGAAGATATAAAAAATGAACTGATGGCGGAAACGAAATGTTTGAGAGCTTGGCTGATGTTCTGTTTCTATGATTTATACGGTCCGATACCGGTAGTAACCGATCCTGCTAAACTTGATAATATCAAATACGAGCCGCGTCCTTCGAAAGAAGAATATTTTAACCAAATGGTAAAAGATTTGACTGAAGCACTTCCGTATCTGTATGACAAGACCAATAATACGGAAAATTGGGGACGGGTGAATAAAGGTGTTGCAGCCATGTTATTGATGAAGTTATACATGAACGATCATCAGTATGACAAAGCACTTCCATATGCGGAAAGTTTGACTCAGATGGGATATTCGCTGGCCGACGATTATAGTAAAGTATTCAGTGAAGAACATAATAATGAAAATATCTGGTCGGTTCCGAGTGGATTACAAATGGGTAATGAATGGTTCTTCTATATGATTCCTCCTTCCTGTGCGGAGGTTTGCGGAATAAAAGTTACACCTTACTGGGGGGTGACGATGATGCCGTGGGATTTTTATGATACGTATGCAAAAGATGATAAGCGTCTGGCTGGTATTGCCGATCGTTATATTGGTACGGATGGAACTTTATATTCTCGTGAAGGGAACCAGGGGGAACGTTTGCCTTATGGTGCTATTATGGTAAAATATTTGTTGCCAAAAGAACAGACACAAGCCGGAAATATTCCGTTGGTGATTTGTCGCTATGCAGATGTTATTCTTTCATTGGCCGAGATAGAAAACGAATTGAACGGGCCGACGGATAAGGCATTAGGTTATTTGAAGCAAATTACCGAACGTTCGGGTGTCACTTATACAATCCCGGTCGATATTCAGGCTGGTAAAGAAAAATTTAAAGAATTTTTATTGGCAGAACGTGGACGTGAGTTATATTTTGAAGGTTGGAGACGTCAGGATATGATTCGTTTTGGAAAATACATCGAGTATGGTTTGAGCAAAGGATATCCTGCAAAAGATTACATGACATTATTCCCGATCCCGGCAAAGGTCATTATTGAATCCGGAGGTATCGTTAAAAACAATCCGGGATATGAATAAATGTCTGTCGAGAAAAAAAGAATAGATTGTTCGCTATGAAGTGAACATTTAGATTTTAGGCAGAAGAACAGAAGATAAATCAGGGGGTATTTGTTTTTCGTTATTATAAATCTTTTGTTCTTCTGTCGTTTTGTTAAAAACTTATTTAGAGGTACTTCTACATTATTTAAATACAAAGTTTCATCATTATGATAAAAAAAACAGGGAATTCCTTTTTTTTGTTATTTTATCTCTTGGTTTTTTCCATACAACTTTTCGGAATGGAAAATATCGGGATGAAGAATGATATTATTTCTGTTATCCGGTTCGGGATCAAAAATGACGGTTCGGTTATTGGAGCAGAACTTAACCAGTTGGTTAGGGATAGTTATGGAAAGACGTTATATTTTCCCGCAGGAACTTATAATTTGTCGGAACCGATCGTATTACCGTTCGATTATACCAAAAATGTTAATCTGGTATTTGATAAAAATGCGTTAATAAAAAGTGATTTTAGATTAGATGCTTTGCTGAAAGTCGGTTATTCTGAAATGTCGACACCGGATGTGACTCATCGGCGTTTTTCTTATATAGAAGGAGGTATGTTCGATTGTTCTAATGTTGACAATGGTATAATGGTTAATGGGCTTAAACAGTTAGTGTCTTTAAAGTATATCAGTTTGTTCAAAGGACGTAAAACCCATATCAGAATCTGTGTATCGGATGATTTTAAAGGAACTGGAAGTAGCGATACTAAAATCGACAATATCACTATACAAGGAATTTCTTCCAACGAAGAAGTCTATGGTATCTATATTGATCATTCTTGTTGTGATTGTAAAATTTCCAATACGTTTATATATGGTACAAAATATGGTCTCGTTACAAAATCGGCAGGGCATATATTGAATAATGTACATATTCTTTCTATGCATACAGGAGGAGGTCTGGATCTAGGAGCTGATAATTATCGTCGGACGGAGGGCATACGTGTTGAAAGTAACGGTTTTTTTGTTTTTAATGAGATTTATTATGATACGATAGACAAATCGATAGTTGTAGAAGCAGATAAGAATCCAACTTTGATTCTGGATAAAAATATATTTTATTCTTATTTGAAAAATTTCGGAACCTCTTTTATTTATAAAGATTCGTCTTCGATTACTTCTTTCCAGGTAAAAGTTTCTAACAGCATCATTGAAGTTGCAAATAAGGGGTATAAAATATTTGATATAAATCCCTCTCTTATAGGTGATGATGTTGAAGGTAATTTCTCCTTTGTAAATTGTGCGTTAAGAAATTCCCGATTATTGAACACATTGGATGTTTCTTTGGCACAACGGGTGAGAGAGCGAAGGTCAGATGCTTTGCTGGTTGGAAGTCAGTGTATTGTTGCTGACAGGTGGGTACCTGTAGGTACAGTTTTGGCATCCGGAGTTCGTAGTTTATTGAGACTCGATCTTTCGAAAGATTGCGTTGTCGAGTTGGATCTTTTTTTCAGGAAAGGAGAAGCTCCTCTAATTAAAAGTCGTTGTTTGGAAAACTCGGCAACTGTATTTTTCGAAATTGGATATGTGGTTCTGGATTCTTATTGTATATTATTAGTAAAATCTGAAGGAAATAAAATATATCCTGTTGTCAGCGATCTGTTGGGAACAGGCTTGTTTATGCCTACTCCTTCTAAGGAGGTCTGCTATTCTTTGGAAGATTATGAGATAAAAGAAGAGTCCGAAATTGTATCTATACAAAAAGAATAGGAATATCTGTTATAGTGTTGTATTACAAATAAATTGTTTCATGAAGTGTTTTTATCTCGTATCACTTACCTTATTAAGTGTTTTTTTATTCTCTTGTAGTCGGTCTTCTGCCAAAATAACAAGAAGCTATACGAATCCTTTGAGAACAATAGATAGTACTTGTGTGTATGTGGCTGATCCATTCGTTTATAAAGCAGAGGATTTATATTATCTGACCGGTACGACCGCATTGCCGGAAGGAGAAGGTTTTGTTTGTTACACGTCTTCTGATCTGATCTCGTGGATATATAAGGGACTTTTGTATCGCAAGCCGGAGAATCATATCGGTAGTTTTGGTTTTTGGGCACCTGAAGTGGAATATTACAAAGGAAAGTTTTATATGACGTATAGTTGTTATGTAAAAGACTATGACCGTATGCTTACCTGTCTGGCTGTTAGTGAAAACCCTGGTGGACCTTTTGTTGATCTCTATACCCCTTGGTTTGATTTGGGATATTCGGCCATCGATGCAGATATATTTGTGGATGACGATGGTACTCCTTATGTTTATTTCAGTAAAAACGGTATGCAGGATACTTTAGCCACGGGAGAACTTTACGGAGCAAAAATAAAAGGAGATCTTTCCGGTTTTGTTGGTGAGCCTGTTTTTATTTCCGGAGCTTCTCAGGACTGGGAAAAAGTGAATTGGAACAGAAATAGGTGTAACGAAGGTGCTTATGTATTTAAGAGAAATGGAATTTATTATATGACTTATTCTGCAAATGATACAGGATATGAGTCGTACGGAGTGGGAGTTTCCTATGCAGACAATCCGTTGGGGCCTTGGAAGAAAAGTGGGGATAATCCGCTTCTGGCAACTGATATTTCAAAAGGTATTTCGGCACCGGGACACAACTCGGTAGTGGAGGCTCCGGATGGAGACCTTTATATCATTTACCATCGCCATGCCGATGCATCTTGTCAAAAACCGAACTGGGATCGGGTAGTGTGTATGGATCGATTATTTTTTGATGAAGAAGGTGAATTGCATACAGATGGCCCTTCTGCTGTGCCCCAGCAAGTCTGTTGGTGATTTGTATAGGAGTGGAATGTTTATTAATGAAGAAACGAAATGAAAAAAGTGATTTTATTGTTATCTCTGTGTTTGTGTTGGAGGGTTTCTGCTCAATCTCCGATTGAAATGTCCTTTCCTAAAGAAAATATGTTTGCTCTAGGTTCCTATTATTATCCGGAGCAATGGGATTCTTCCCAGTGGGAGAGAGATTTGAAAAAAATGTCGGAAATGGGGATCCAGTTTACCCATTTTGCTGAATTTGCTTGGGGAGCACTGGAGCCGGAAGAAGGTACATTTGATTTTGAATGGTTGGACCACGCAGTCGTTTTGGCTGGAAAATATGGATTAAAAGTTATTATGTGTACGCCGAGTCCAACACCTCCGGTTTGGCTGTCGAAAAAATATCCGGATATTCTTACTCGGAGGGATAATGGAGTAAATATCCAACATGGACGTCGGCAGCATGCTTCATGGAGCAGTGATCGTTATTGTTGTTTTGTGAAAAATATGGTTACGAAGTTGGCAGAACATTATGGTAATAATCCGACAGTTATAGGCTGGCAAATTGATAATGAGCCGGGACACTATGGTTTAGTCGATTATAGTGAGAATGCCCAACAAAAATTTCGTCTTTGGCTTCGTCAAAAGTATAAGACGATAGAGCAGTTGAATGCGACCTGGGGGAATACTTTCTGGAGTGAAAGCTATCAGAACTTTGACCAAGTCCGTTTACCGAATCAACAGGAATTACCGGAGAAACCGAATCCGCATGCCATGCTTGATATGAATCGGTTTATGGCGGATGAGTTAGCTGGATTTGTCAATATGCAAGCTGATGTTTTACGTGAAAATATTAGTGAAAAACAATGGATAACGACCAATTTGATACCAGTGTTTAATCCTGTGGATCCTATTCGGATGGACCATCTGGATTTTACTACTTATACGCGTTATTTAGTAACAGGACATAAAATGGGAATAGGGGAACAGGGATTCCGGCTGGGGATTCCGGAAGATATCGGTTTCCCGAATGACCAGTTCCGAAACTTTGTCGGGAAAACATTTGGAGTAATGGAGTTACAACCGGGGCAGGTGAATTGGGGCGTTTACAATCCTCAACCTATGCCGGGGGCTGTTCGTATGTGGGTATATCATGTATTTGCCGGAGGAGGAAAATTTGTATGTAATTATCGCTTCAGGCAACCGCTGAAAGGAAGTGAACAATATCATTACGGGATGATCATGACAGATGGAATTTCTTTATCTCCCGGAGGTGAAGAGTATCGACAGGTGGCCAAAGAAATGAAACAGTTACGAATGGTTTATGATCCGAATATTAAAATGCCCGGATATTTGGCTGCGCGTCGCATCGGAATGCTTTTCGATATGAATAATTATTGGGATACAGAGTTTCAGAAACAAACAGATCAATGGGAGACGATGTCGCATATTTATAAATATTATAATCTGTTGAAAGGGTTTGCTGCTCCTGTCGATATTATTTCGGAGAAAGAAGACTTTTCCGATTACCCTTTTTTAATTGCACCTGCTTATCAATTACTGGATAGTATATTGGTGGAGCGATGGGAGAAATATGTAAAACAAGGAGGACATTTGATTTTGACTTGCCGTACAGGACAAAAAGATCGGAATGGTAAACTATGGGAGGCTCCGTTGGGAGCTGCAGTTCATGTATTAGCTGGAATAGATAACTTATTTTATGATCATCTGCCTAAAAGTCTGCAAGGCAGTGTTAATTTCGGCACAAAAAAGTACGATTGGAACAATTGGGCTGATGTTATCACACCGAAAAAGGGTACAGAAGTGTGGGCAACTTATACAGACCAATTTTATAAAGGTTCGGCTTCTGTTATTCACCATAAATTAGAGAAAGGAACTGTTACTTATATTGGAACAGATACAGATGATGGTAAGTTGGAAAAGGATGTGATGCGCCGTGTCTACGAAGAAGCAAAAGTATCTGTCGACGACCTTCCTTATGGAGTTGTGAAAGAATGGCGTGATGGTTTTTATATTGTTTTGAATTACACTTCGACTATTCAAAATGTTGCAATTCCCTCTTATGCAAAGATTTTAATAGGTAGTAGTGTGTTGGAACCGGCAGGTGTTGTGGTATGGAAAGAGGATTAGCGGACTGAATCCGATGGCTTTTTGAAATTCGGGTTATAAAACTGAACAGTCCATATTGAGGACGGATTGGATGTATAAATCATTGAATTTAGTGAAAAGTATTAAACCTGAATAAAAGATTTTTTTGCGTGGCAGTTTGGAGATAATCCCGTATATTTGCATGTTATAAAATGAGGAGAAGATGGATAAGTCTCTCTTTATCTTAATGTATACGAGGATTTATATGGCAAAGAAAGCAACTACAACAAAACAAAATAGTAATAACGAACCGGGCAAATTTGCGTTGATGAAAATGTTTTTCACCAATGAGCGTACCCGTTTCATTACAGGATTGGTAATAGCAATTATCACTATTTATATAGGATTGGCACTTATATCCTTCTTCTTTACGGGAGGAGCCGATCAGAGTAAGATTGAAAACGTCCCGTTGGCAGACCTGCTGACGAACAGAAGGTCGGTTGAGAACTGGACGGGAGTACGGGGGGCTGTTCTGGCTGACCTGCTGATGAACCGCTGGTTCGGGATATCTTCTTTTATGATCTTGTTTTTCCTCGGATCGGTAGGAGCCAAACTGATGAACCTCCGGCGGGTATCGCTGTTGAAGCGGTTTCTGTTTTGTGCCGCTATGCTGGTTTGGGGATCTATGTTTTTTGCTTTTGTATTTATTAGCGGATATGAAGATACATTTATTTATCTGGGAGGACAGCATGGATATTACCTGTCGGAAATGATGATCACTAATGTCGGTATTCCCGGAACTATCTTGCTGTTGGCCGGAGTCTTTCTGATTATTGCTATATTTTCAAGCAAGAGAACGATCCCGTTCCTGCAAAGTGTGCTTTCTTTCGGATGGTTGAAAAATCGTCTGAAGAGAGAAAAGGGGGAAGATGCGGATGATGCGGAGGAAGTAGATGAAAATAAAGAGGATGAAGAGGAGGCGCCAGGTAGAACTGTAGAACAGCCGGATGAAAAACCCGAAACGGATGATTTCGTATTCGATACGGAAAGAGAAATGGAGACTGCCCGCCATGAGGAGAAGAAGCAGAAAACAGAAACCTACTCGAATATCTCCAATGATGATACGTTTGAAGTGACAGTACCTCAGGAAGAAGATGTTTATGATGCTCCGAATGCGGAAAATCAGCCGGATGAACCGGAAGATCTTCCCGGTGATCCGCGTTTTACCGTTGAAGTTCCTACCGGTGATGACGAAGTGTACGATGCTTCCGCTTTGGGTGATTACGACCCGAAACTGGATCTGTCCAGCTTCCGTAATCCGCCGATAGAACTGCTGAAGAAATATGATGTCAGCGATCATCAGGTAGACATGGAAGAGCAGATGGCTAACCAGAAACGGATCAAACAGACACTGGAAAGTTTCGGTATCAGCATCGCATCAATTAAGGCGACGGTCGGTCCGACCATTACATTATATGAAGTAATTCCGGATACGGGTGTCCGTATTTCGAAGATCAAGAATCTGGAAGACGATATTGCCCTGAACCTGTCGGCTTTGGGTATCCGTATCATTGCGCCGATGCCGGGTAAGGGTACGATCGGTATCGAGGTGCCGAACAAAGACCCGCAGATCGTATCTATGCAGTCGGTTGTTGCTTCACGCAAATTCCAGGAGTCGAAATATGACCTGCCGGTCGTTTTGGGTAAGACCATTACCAATGAGATCTTTATGTTCGACCTGTGTAAGATGCCTCACCTGCTGGTGGCCGGTGCTACCGGACAAGGTAAATCAGTCGGGCTGAATGCCGTAATAACATCTTTGTTATATAGAAAACATCCGTCTGAACTGAAGTTTGTACTCGTCGATCCGAAGATGGTAGAATTCGGTATCTACTCCGATCTCGAACGCCATTATCTGGCAAAACTGCCGGATGCGGACAAAGCCGTTATTACCGACTGTACCAAAGTGATCATGACGCTGAATTCCGTATGTAAGGAGATGGACGACCGTTATGAATTGCTGATGAAAGCGCATGTGCGTAATATCAAGGAATATAATGCCAAATTCGTATCCCGTCATCTGAATCCGGAAAAAGGACATAAGTTCATGCCGTTCATCGTGGTGATCATCGATGAGTTTGGTGATCTCATCATGCAGGCAGGTAAAGAAATTGAAACGCCGATCGCCCGTATCGCACAGAAAGCGCGTGCCGTCGGTATCCATATGATCATTGCGACACAACGTCCGTCTACCAATATCATTACCGGTATTATCAAGGCGAACTTCCCGGCACGTATGGCATTCCGTGTAATGCAAATGGTCGACTCGCGTACTATTCTGGATGCTCCGGGAGCGAACCAGTTGATCGGTCGCGGTGACTTGCTGTTTTCGCAGGGAGGTGATACGAACCGTGTACAATGTGCCTTTGTGGATACTCCGGAAGTGGAACAGATCGTCAATTATATCTCCGGCCAGGTCGGATATGCTACAGCCTTCCTGTTGCCTGAATATGTGGGTGAAGGCGGTGACGATAAAGCACCGGGCTCGGTCGACCTGTCCGATCGTGACCCCTTGTTCGATGAAGCAGCCCGCCTGATCGTAATCCAGCAACAGGGATCGACATCGCTGATCCAGCGTAAGTTTGCTATCGGGTATAACCGTGCCGGTCGTTTGATGGACCAGTTGGAGGCTGCCGGTATCGTCGGACCGTTTGAAGGAAGTAAAGCCCGTCAGGTATTGATTCAGGATGAATATAATCTGGAGCAATTACTTAATTCGCTGAAATAAGGTTTCCTTTTTTCTTAAAATAATTAATTACCTATGAAAAGAGAACAGAAAATAAAAATATGGAGAGCGATCGCTATTTTCGGACTGCTGGCATGCCTGCTTTTTGGGATCAGAGTAACAAGCCGGGCACAGAATGCTGCTTCCATCCTGGATAAGGCGGCCGATGCTTATGAAAAGTCAAATGGTATTTCAGCCTCCTTCGCTCTAAACACCCGTTCGGATGTGCAGAAAGTATCTGAGAGTTTTGAAGGTACGATCAATATGAAGGGGGATAAATTTACATTGGTTACCCCCGATATGGTTACCTGGTTCGACGGAACGACCCAATGGTCTTATGTGGAGCGCAATGACGAAGTCAATGTAAGTACCCCGAGCGGTGAAGAACTGCAATTTACCAATCCGGCTTTATTGTTACGGGCGTATAAAAAAGGTTTTACCCCTAAATATATCGGTGAAAGTACGGCTTCGAACGGAAAGTCTGCCTATGATATCGAACTGACGCCTAAAAAGAAAGGGGATATCCTGAAAGTGGAATTACAGATAGAGAAATTCTCCAATTTCCCTGCTAAAATAAAGGTTGAAGCAAAGAATGGCATCAGTAATACGATTCATATCAGCAATTTGAAGACCGGCGTAAACCAACCGGACGATTTTTTTGTTTTTAAGGAAAGCGATTATCCGGATGCCGAAGTGATCGACCTGCGTTAAAATATGAGCGATAAAATAAGTTTCAAGTATCAATTCAATTAACATAAAACTATGAGTGATTCAATAAATGAAAAGGTTCGTTGCCTGATTATAGGTTCCGGTCCTGCAGGATATACAGCAGCAATCTATGCTTCACGTGCTAATTTGTCTCCCGTATTGTACGAAGGAATTCAACCGGGCGGCCAGCTGACAACGACTACAGAAGTTGAAAACTTTCCGGGATATCCTGAAGGTATCACCGGTCCGGAGTTAATGGAAGATTTGAAACAGCAGGCTTTGCGTTTCGGTGCCGATATCCGTTTCGGTATCGCTACGGCAACAGACCTTTCCGCTGCTCCTTATAAAATAACGATCGACGGTGAGAAAGTGATCGAAACAGAAGCATTGATCATTGCTACCGGTGCAACCGCTAAATATCTGGGAATCCCCGACGAACATAAATATGCCGGGATGGGTGTATCTGCCTGTGCAACCTGCGACGGTTTCTTCTATCGTAAGAAAGTGGTGGCTGTAGTAGGTGGTGGCGATACGGCTTGCGAAGAAGCTATTTATCTGGCAGGTTTGGCTAAACAAGTGTATCTGATCGTACGCAAACCTTATCTGCGGGCTTCGAAAGTGATGCAGGACCGTGTGTTCAATACGCCGAATATCATGGTGCTGTTTGAGCATAATACAATCGGTCTGTTCGGAGAAAATGGCGTGGAAGGTGCTCACCTGGTAAAACGTATGGGTGAACCGGATGAAGAAAAGGTGGATATCGCTATCGATGGTTTCTTCCTGGCTATCGGGCACAAACCGAACTCTGATATTTTCAAACCGTGGCTTGAAACAGATGAGATCGGTTATATCAAAACAATACCTGATACGCCGCGTACAACTGTTCCCGGTGTTTTTGCGGCAGGTGATGTGGCAGACCCGCACTATCGCCAGGCAATTACAGCTGCCGGTAGTGGTTGTAAGGCAGCCATTGAAGCTGAACGTTACTTGTCTGAAATGGGTAAATAAGCTCTGATCTTTTAAACTAAATATCAGTAAAATAATAGGTAATACATCTATGTATCATGCATAGATGTATTATTTTTGTCCCCCAAATAATATCGTAGAGGGAGTGATATGAAGAAAATTTTATTGTTGTTGCCTGTATTTTTATTGATAATAGGATCTGTACGTGCGGTGGAATCTCCGAAACGGGAGATACGTGCGGTCTGGCTGACTACTATATATGGTCTTGACTGGCCGAAGAAACCGGCGACAACAGAAGCCGGACGAAAAGCCCAGCAGCAGGAGTTATGTACTATATTGGATCAGCTGGCCGATGCCAATTTTAATACTGTCTTTTTGCAGGTTCGCTTGAGAGGTGACGTGATCTACCGTTCGTCAATTGAACCGGCATCGAAAACTTTCTCAGGTAAATACGGAACAATGCCCGGATATGATCCGTTGGCTTTTGCAATAGAAGAATGTCATAAACGGGGAATGGAGTGTCATGCCTGGTTTGTCACATTTCCAGTCGGTACGGAAAAGGCCGTGAAGGAACAGGGCAAGCTTTCCGTTGTGAAACGGCATCCGAAGTTGTGTAAACGGCATAACGGAGAGTGGTATCTCGATCCGGGAGTGCCGGAAACGGCCGATTATATCTTATCACTGGTGAAGGAATTGGTGAATGGATATGATATCGATGGCATCCAGTTCGACTATATCCGTTATCCGGAGCAGGCAAAGACTTTTCCGGATAAGGCAGTCCATCAAAAATATGGAAAATCTATCCGTTTGCCCGATTGGCGCCGTGAGAATATCAATAAGATGGTATATCGCATTTATGACTGGGTCAAACAGGCAAAGCCCTGGGTTCAGGTCAGCAGTTCGCCTTTGGGTAAATACAACCGTATCGAACGGGTTCCCAATGCCGGATGGACGGCGTATGAAAGTGTTTTCCAGGATCCTAAAATGTGGATGCAGAAAGGGAAACAGGATATGATCGTTCCGATGATGTATTACCTGCACGACAATTTTTTTCCGTTTGTGGACAACTGGGTGGAAAATTGTAACGGGCGTTTGGTTGTCCCGGGACTGGGGGCTTACCGGATGGATAAATCCGAAGCAGACTGGACGGTTAATGACATTACGGATCAGATAGATTACAGCCGTTATTATGGAGGTGCCGGTTGTACTTTTTTCCGCTGTGCAAATGTGCTGGATAATTCGAAAGGGTTATATAATGAATTGAAAGATAATTATTATAAATATCCCGCCCAGTTGTTACCGCTGACCTGGTTGAATGACCGCATCCCTAGCTCGCCGAACGGGATATGCGTGGAACGGACGGGAGATGAGTTGAAATTATCCTGGCAGAAACCGGCAACGGAGAAAGAGGATATTTCCTATACTGTATATTACTCGTTGACGGATTCGATCGATACGGCATCGGCCAAATCCATGCTCGCAACAGGGATAAGGGATACAGTCTTGTATCTGCCGGTCGGACCGAATGAGGAGAGAGGTTACAGTTTCAGTGTTTCGGCTTCTACCCGCTATCATATAGAAGGGCAGCCGTCTCCTGAAACCTATTATTACTTATCTAAGTTTCCTAAATAATATTAACGATTAGGAGTGAATATGTGAAAGCACTATCTTTGTGCTGAATGAAAAAGACTGTTACATATCTGTTTATCGTTTTTCTGGCGTCTCTTATTTTTTATGGAGGTGCCGGAGTGAACTTTGTGACGTATTGTTGCAATGATTGCCGTACGGAAGGTGTAGCAGTTTTATTAAATGATAATTGTTGTGAAGTGCACGGTCATGGTTGCTGTGACACAACTACAGAAGAGACATCTTGCTCCTCCGGTTGTTGCGAAGACGACTGTTGTGATCTGGAACGGATTAGTTTTGATTGGAGCAATTTTAATAATCCCATAGTAGAATTACAACCGGTAATGATCGACTTATTGTCGTTCAGTTCATCTCTGACCTCATTGGTACCGGTTCTTTCCATAAAAGAATCCATCTCGCAGGATCAGGACGGACCACCTATTGTCTGTCCCCGCATTTATTTGAATTTACTTACTTCTCTGTTGATTTAGTAGCTATTGTCAGAAAGAACCGAGTCCATCAATGTTCGTTTACCGGGGGTAGGCGAGCGTCGAATAGCTCTTTTCCCCACTGCAATGGGAATTTTCCCCCACTGCAATGGGGACGTCTCCCCACCCAAGGGGGAAAGTTCCCCAGGTTAAAAAAGATAGTGGGGAAAATTGTACAACAATGACTCGCGGGATAACGCGGATTTAGAAATCGACCCCCCTGATTCCGGTTTTACCGGAATATCTACTGAATCAAAATATAAAGTAATGTTGAAACAACTCTATCTTATTATAATACTGATTTTCTTCGCCATTACAGCCCAGGCGAAAGAAGTAAAAGGGCATGTGTTTGATGATAATGACCAGCCGATAATCGGAGCGAATGTCTATTGGGAAGGAACCCAGCAAGGGACAACAACCGATGTAGACGGTGCTTTCAAACTGAAAACCAGGGAAGGCGCGAATAAACTGGTCGTAAGTTATATCGGTTATGAGACTTTTGTCTTACCGGTTACGAATGTAGACGAGCCTTTGAAGATAAAACTGAAAGGTGAAGTCGCTCTGGAGGAAGTCGTGATCAGTGAACGTAAAATAGGAACGATCGCTTCACGAACCAGTGTGTTGCAGACACAGAAGATCACTTATGATGAACTCTGCCGTGCCGCCTGTTGTAACCTGGCGGAAAGTTTCGAGACAAATCCTTCTGTCGATGTCTCCTATGCGGATGCAGCTACCGGAGCACGACAAATCAAACTGTTGGGATTGGCTGGAACCTATGTGCAGATGCTGACGGAAAATTATCCGAATTTCCGTGGTGCAGCTTCTTTATACGGACTGGACTATGTACCCGGTGCCTGGATGGAGAGTATTCAGGTGTCTAAAGGAACCTCTTCCGTTAAGAATGGCTATGAAGCACTGGCAGGCCAGATCAATGTGGAATTCAAGAAACCGCCGACGGCAGATATCTTTTCCGTAAATCTGTTCGGTAGTGATGCCGGACGTTATGAAGGAAATGCAGATGCTTCCTGGCATATCAATGACAAGGTTTCGACCGGCTTGCTGGTCCATTATTCCAATGATAAGAAGCAGCATGACGGTAACGATGACGGTTTTCTGGATACTCCTTTGAGGGAGCAGGTCAACCTGATGAACCGTTGGTATCATAAACTGGATAAATATGTCGCCCAGTATGGAGTCCGTTATCTGCATGAAAGCCGTACCGGGGGGCAAGCCACCAAACATCATGATTTTGCCGATCCGTACAAGGTTCATCTGAATACGAACCGGGCGGAACTTTATACAAAGCAAGCCTATATTATCGATAATGAAAAAGTAGAAAGCGTGGCATTGATCCTTTCCGGTTCTTACCATGAACAGAAGTCCATGTATGACCGTACCCCTTACAATGTGTATCAGAACAATGTTTATGCAAGTTTGCTTTACGAAAAGGAATTTTCTCCGGCACATAGTCTGAGCACCGGTCTAAGCATGAATTATGACGGCTTCAGCGAAAACCTGTTGCAGAATGATGTGCGTAATGTCTTTGACCGGACGGAGGTGGTGCCGGGCGCTTATCTGCAATATACTTACAACCTGAACGATAAATTAATTTTGTTGGGAGGTATCAGGGCAGATTACAGTTCTTTGTATGATTTCTTTGTTACGCCTCGCGTACATATTAAGTATAATCCGTTTGACTGGTTTCATGTCCGTGTTTCTGCCGGTAAAGGTTTCCGTACGGCAAATATTCTTGCAGAAAATAACTTCCTGCTGTCGAGTAGCCGTAAAATGAATATCGCAGATAATCTGGATCAGGAAGAGGCCTGGAATACAGGTGTTAACCTGGCTTTCTATATCCCGTTGTTCGGAAAGGAACTGACATTGAACGGAGAATGGTATTATACCAATTTCCTGAAACAGGTCGTAGTCGATATGGATAGCGATCCTCATGCCGTCAGTTTTTATAATCTGGATGGAAAATCTTATTCAAATAGTTTTCAGGTGGAAGCGACTTATCCCTTCTTCCGTGGATTTACATTGACGGCTGCTTATCGTTATACGGATGCAAAAACCGATTACCGGAATGCTGCGGGAGTAACACAACGTCTGAAGAAACCGTTGGTCAGCGATTATAAGGGGCTGCTGACCGCTTCTTATCAAACTCCCTTGAAGAAATGGCAGTTCGACCTGACCGGCCAGTTCAACGGAGGAGGCCGGATGCCTGCCCCGGATGCAACAAATCCGTTGTGGAAATCCGACTTTAATGCTTATACTGTTGTGAATGCGCAGATAACGAAGTATTTTCGCAGATGGTCGGTCTATATAGGTGCGGAGAACCTGTTCGATTATAAACAATCTCATCCTATCATAGATGCCGAAAATCCGCGGGGAGATAATTTTGACGGTTCGATGGTCTGGGGACCGGTTCACGGACGAAAAATATATGCCGGTCTGCGTTTTAACATCAGCCGCGATTAAATAACGATCATATTCACCAATTAATACAGATACATTATGAAACAGTTTGTAGTAGCATTGATTTGTGCCGTATTTACTTTTTCTACGGCGTATGCACAGGATGCAAAAAAGAAAAAAGACACCGTGACTTTCTTCGTTGAAGGAATGGAGTGTGCCAATTGTCAGAAAAAAGTAGAAAAGAATATCTCATTCGAAAAAGGAGTGACCGATATGAAGTGTGATCTTAAAACCCGCACGGTAGAGGTTACTTACAAGACGGATAAGACATCGAAAACGAAATTAGCTTCAGCCTTTAAAAAGATTGGTATGGAAGCCGTGCCGGTGGATGATGGTGCCGGTTGCCCGGTCAGCCCTGCGAAAAAAAATTAAGCAGTCTATATCCGTTAACACGAAAATTCGTTAGAACATCTTATCTTTGCAAAGCATACCTGTATGGGGCGGATCTATGTGTCCGCCTCTTTTATGAAAAAAAGTTCATAAAACATGCAGCGTTTTGTACGAGAATAACATCATAATAGTTGTATGGCCTCGTAAGAGGTGAGAAGGCACACACTGAATGGATGAGACACAACTGATAAATGGTTGTAGGAAGGGGGACAGGCTGGCTCAGAAAGAGCTTTACGAGAGGTATTCCCGCAAAATGATGGGAGTTTGTCTGCGTTATGTGAACGACAGGGAGACTGCCCGCGATTTGTTGCAGGATGGATTCGTAAAAGTTTTTACCAGTATGGACTCTTTCTCAGGTATAGGTTCATTCGAGGGGTGGATGCGTAAGATCTTTGTCAATTGTGCATTGGAACATTTGCGTAAATCGGATGTGTTGCGCGAATCGACCGATCTGGATAACACGGCAGAACTGATACAGCCGGATAGTTCGGTCATCTCGGATATGTCGGCGGCAGAGCTGATGAGGCTGGTACAGGAGTTACCGGCAGGTTTCCGTACCGTATTCAACCTGTTCGCAATAGAAGGATATTCGCATAAGGAGATCAGTGATATGTTGAATATAACGGAAAGTACGTCACGTTCACAGTTTACGCGCGCCAAACAGATGTTGCAAAAGAGGATTAACGCTTTGTATTGAAAGGAAAAAATGGAAAAGGAAAGAGATACAATTGATGATTTGTTCCGCTCGAAATTAGAAGATTTTGAGGTGGATACAATGCCGGGCGACTGGGAGGCGATAGCCGATCGTTTGCCGGGTAAAGCGCCGGTACCTTTCCGCCGGACCCTGCGCTATTGGGCTGCAGCAGCAGTTATATCGCTGTTAATGATAACGAGTAGCGTTTATTTATTCAGATCAGAGAAGGAGGCAACTCCGATTGCTGCAAAGATCGAACAGGAAACAAAGAAAATAGAAACAGAGCTGGCAAAGGAAACAGAACCATCTGTTACTCAGATACAGCCTGTAGAAGACCAAATTACAGCGACACCGGTTGCCAGAGTGCAACAGCCGGTGAAGCGTGAAACATATAAGGCGACTGTAACTGTTGCCGATACTGAACCTGCCGTTATTTCTTCAGATGATGACATGGAGGAGAATGCAGAAGTAATAATACATTCGGATGATACCGCTGTGGTTGAAACAGAGGATGTTGTACAGGATCATCCGAATGTAGGTTCTGCTGATGAACCCCGTTCGTTGATAGCAGACGCTGCTCCGGTCGGTAAAAAAGAGAAGAATGTTTCTACTCGTCGTTGGGGATTCGGTATGGGAGGCGGTAGTGTTACTGCCGGGACAAGCAATTCGTTGAATACGTATGCTTTGAAGAATACATCGCTGACAGATCAGGAATTGTTATTCCTGAACGCGGCTAATTTTGAGAGTTCGTTGCCGAGGACCAATGTAAAGCATAAGACACCGGTTTCTGTGGGGATGTCGATAAGTTATTCTTTGAATAATCGTTTTGCTTTAGTGACCGGTTTGAATTATTCTTTATTGTCTTCTTCCTGGGAAACAACTGCGTCGTATCATAATAAAACGAGTCAGAAGCTTCATTTTATAGGCATTCCGTTGTCTTTGTCATATAAAATAGCGGAATGGAATCGTTTCCAGGTATATGCTGCAGCAGGAATTATGACAGAAGTGAATGTGGCAGGTAAATTGGTTACGAACAAATATATGCATAAAGAATTATACGGTAAAGAATCCGAACATATTCGTATGAAGGAATGGTTGTGGTCTGTTAATGCCCGTGCCGGTGTTAGTTACCCATTACTTCGTTTTTTAAGTCTCTATGCTGAAGTGGGAGCGAATTATTACTTCGATAACGGAAGTACCATTGAGACAGTTCGTTCTGAAAAACCATTTAATGTAAATCTGCAAGCCGGTTTCCGGTTCGGTTTTTAATCTGATAAGAAACAAATACTAATAACATAAAAATAAAAAAACGGAAAATGAAGAAGCTTAAATCTTTAGGAGCGGTTGCTGTGGCAACTGTGTTGTTGACCTCTTGTTTGGATGGTAATAATGAGAGTAGTTTAAATGGCATTGGAGTTATTGATTATTCGGATGATTTTAGGACTGTAGCTTATATAGATGATTATACGCCTGTATATTCTCCGGTATTTAAAGATTTGAAAACTGGTGATTGTATTTATTTTACTAGCACTTATAGTTCGGATGATCCTGCAAATAATGGCTCGAACAAATATGTGACAGTAACTAATGCTGTAGTCACAAACAAAATAGATAATGATGGATATTTCAATAGTCAGCTGGATACGGCTAACATTAAACCCGGTGAAATAACTGCTTTGAATGCCGGTCTTTTGTATGCGACTCAATATTCGTATACTCTTAAAAATTATTTATTTGTAGGTTCCAGTCATGAAAAAGTCCCAGCAGATCAGGATAATACATATTTTTTGGAATATGATTATAGTCAAGAACCCCAGACTGTAGATGGGAAACGTGTTTATGACTTCTTTTTGCGTATTGTGAAAAATGCTGATGGTAAAGGTGTTGTCGGTACTAATCCTTTTAATTATGCATTTAATACACATGGTTATTTCAAAACTTTACAGTCAAAAGAAACTGCTGCAGGAAACGAGACCTTGAACATCCGAATTAATTATATCAAGGAGTTTAATAAAGATACGACAGCTGCAACATGGGCTAAGTCTCAGATTTATCAAACCCAGATATTGAAGGAAACTAATTAAGACAAGATAATATCTACAATGAAAAAGGAATTCAGTAATGAGTTCCTTTTTTATTGGTACTAACCAATGAAATACTTTTCGGGAATAGAAGTTTTAGTCTGTAAACTTCTTGATTTGTTCTATAAGAGCACTTTTCTCCATTACTCCGGATGTTCGCCATACGACTTCTCCTTTTTTGAAAATGATTAATGTCGGAACTGACTGGATCCGGTATAAGTTCGCAACAGCCTCATTTTTATCGACATCAATTTTCAGGATGCGTGCCTGACCGATCAGTTCCTTACCTACAGCTTCGACTGTCGGACTCATAACTTTACACGGGCCGCACCAAGTAGCAAAGAAATCTACCAATACTGGTCTATCTCCGTTTATGATATCTTTGAAAGTTTCCATATTGCTTTATTTAATGATAATACGATTGAGTTCTTATTTCATTTATAACAATTCGAGTGCAATGGTGGTTCATGGCACCTTCAGATAAAAAGACATGATGGAAAGATCTGTAATAAGCGGTATTTGATAAAAGAGTTTTATTACATTTGTATGAATGTTCTTTGTTATATCCAAATGTCGGGTAAATGTCGGGTGAAAGTTGATTACTTTGTTTGTTGAATTTTAGAGTTATGCATAATCTTGTCGAAAAATTAGAAAGAGAATGAAACAGCCGGAATTAGGTAAGTACATTGCGGAACTTCGGGAAATGAAAGGATTGACCCAGGAAGAATTAGTTAGCAAATGTAATATCAGTGTCAGAACTTTGCAACGTATCGAATCAGGAAAAGTGGTACCAAGAAGTTATACATTGAAAGTCATTGCTGCAGCACTGGATTGCGATCTGTTAAATGTCCTGGAAGTTCAGGAAGCCGGAAAGCCTGTTTCTTTTACTCCTTTGTTTAACTTAAAAGTTCACACAATGGCAAAAGTATCAATTCTAACAGTAACATGTATGGCTATAGGTTTTAGCCTGTATACATTTGGAGCAAAATGCAACGCACAGCAAATGATGAAAATGAATTTTGTTACAGACAATACCGGAGGGTTCGAAGTACAGCTTCCGCGGGGACTTCCCGGTTATGGAAGTTATATAGATCATGACACTGTTTTTATCAAGGCAGGAAAAGATCTGATAAAAGAGTATAAAGGGACTTTGTATCTTAATAATACTTTTGTAGGCCAGGTACAGGAAAATGACACGATAATATTAAAAAAAGGTAACCTCTTTACTAAAAAGTCGCTAATTGTTAAACCTTATGTAATGAAGGCTTCTTTGATATACAAGGATATTGTTTTCGTAACAACTCAATCGATAAGTGGGGTTAGCGATGGCGGCAGGGATATATTTAAGTCGGGAGCATATACCTTTTGGGAAAAAGATAATAAAATATATCTGAACGATATTTATCAGGGAAATGCTTTTGCCGGAGACACTGTTGTAATTTCGAGATTGGGGAAATTAGCTATAAAACAGGGAAGGAAGGCCGATTGAAATAGTTTATTTTGAAGCCGTACGATTTGCGACCGCTCAATTGATAATTTCTGATTTAAAAAGATGATACACATGGATACTGATTTTATAAACTTAACAACAGAAAATCTTGCCGATGAGCATTTATGTTGCATTATCCGCTCCAAAAAGCTCCATCCTGGTGTCGAGGCAAAGCGGCAATGGCTTTCTGAGCGACTGAATGAAGGCCATGTTTTTAGAAAGTTGAATGCAAAGGCAACCGTTTTTATAGAGTATGCCCCTTTGGAAACAGCCTGGGTCCCCATAACTGGTGACAACTATTATTATCTTTATTGTTTATGGACGCTGGGAAGTTACAAAGGGAAAGGTTATGGGAGATCGCTGATGGAGTATTGTATTGCCGATGCCAGGGAAAAGGGTAAATCAGGTATTTGTATGCTCGGAGCAAAAAAACAAAAATCCTGGCTTTCCGACCAGGCATTTGCGAAGAAGTTCGGTTTTGAGGTTGCCGATACTACCGATAATGGATATGAATTGCTGGCACTTTCTTTTGACGGAACCATACCGAAGTTTGCGCAAAATGCGAAAAAGCTGGAAATAGAAAGCAAAGAGCTGACAATTTATTATGACATGCAGTGTCCTTATATCGATCAAAAAATTGAGATTGTTAAACAGTATTGCGAAATGAATGATGTTCCTTTATCATTGATTCAGGTGGATACGCTGCAAAAAGCCAAGGAGCTACCTTGTGTTTTCAATAACTGGGCCTTGTTTTATAAAGGACATTTTGAGACGGTGAATTTATTACAGGATGTTGCCAGCTTAATGAGAATACTCAAAAAGTGAAAAACGATACTTTGAGGGTGGATAAGTAGTTGCAGACGAAGGGATAATATATTATAAGGTCAGGGTTTCATACTAAACCCTGACTTATATGATTGATATTGAAAGCTGTAATATATATCGTAAAGAAAAGTACTTACAGGCTTAACTTTCGATTAGATCACCTTCTAAATTAAACTTAACTTCTATTTTATTGGATAAAGTATAAGTCCAGCCACTTCCTGCTGTGTAAGTAACGGATCTGGTAAGTTCCTTCGGAAAATGGGATCGTATATATTGATATGTTTTGCCATATGGTGTTGTTGGAACTTCTTCATTTCCAATAAATTCACCTTTAAAGCTGAATAGCAATCCTTCTCCGTCCGTTAGTACTATCCTGTAGCCAGAGTCTGTTTTTTCCATTTTCAGTATTTCCCCATTGGTCTTTGTGGCTATGTATGTGTTAATCTCTGCAGGTAAAAGATTTTGAAGCGATTTAGGGAACGGAATCCCATTTCCGTTAATGCTAATCCATTGATAATACTCATCCAGCTCGATATCGAATCCATTGCAAAGTTCAACACGGATTATTAATACAATCCAGTCGGCAGGGAAACTGATCATTTTAGATGTAATGTCTGTGAAATGTTGATTGATAAACTCATTGATCTTTTCCGTCTCAATGACTGTTGCATCTCTCTCGGGATCGATAACTACTCGCTGTGTTTCACTAACCTGGATAGTATATCGGCTAGAGTAAGATAGAACTATGGAGGTTATTTCCGCATCGGGATAATGATTTGCTAGATATTCTTTTACCTTCTCAGGTAAGGATTCTATAAAAGAAGCAGGTAATAATTTATTGTAACCATCGAGTTCTTTCCAGTTATTGTTCGAGTCAAATACCAGTTTAATATTCCCGTCTAACCAAATAATATAGTTATGTTCATATTCATCCTCCTCATTGATAGAGATGTGTTTTATGATGGTCCGATACTTTACTTCTGGGAAGTGTTGGGATATGAACTGTTTTATCGTTGTTGGTAATTCATCCGATTGGGAGACATGAAGTGCCTCTCCTAAAAAATTACTCCCGTAATCGAAAGTCAGTTGTTTATTGCTTTGTAATGTGATTAAGCATCCCCAAAAAGTGCGTGTAATTCCTGTAATAAGGTCGTTGGGGTAATTTTGTTGGGTATATTTTTTTATTTCTTTGGTGAAAAAGACATCTAAAGATTCCGGAAATATTGAACTTATAGAAGCTATTTCCTGCCAAAGTCCGGTTGGGTCAAAAGTAATGCAAAGGTCATTAGCGAAACTGACTTTGTAATTTTCTCCGTCTTCTGGATCACTGGCTGTCATTTTCTCTATTTTAAGCGGAGATATATCCGGCAAATGATAGCTTAAGAAAGATTGTGCGTCCGAAGGCAGTTGACTGACTTTTAAATTAGTGTTGTCTTCATCATCATTAGAACATCCTCCCAAGAAGGTAACACAGAAAAAAGAGAGGGTCAGGTATCGTACGAAAGTCGATGTTTTCATGGTTCTGTAGTTTAATATTAATTTTACAAAAGTAGCCGTATAGTATGTGGATAGCGAACTTAATGAGTTAAATATGATTAAGTAGGAATTTTATAGTCGAAACTTTTTGAAGGTAAAGTGATGATAGTTGTAGGCTTTTTTAATTACCAACTGGTTTTATGTGTTTGAAGATAACTTTTAAAAAAGGGAATAAAAAAAGGTTATGAAATTTAATAATTTCATAACCTTTCTTGTTTTGGCGGTCCGGACGGGACTCGAACCCGCGACCCCATGCGTGACAGGCATGTATTCTAACCAGCTGAACTACCGAACCAAAACAAATAAGAAAAATAGTAATTAAAAAGAAGCGGTCCGGACGGGACTCGAACCCGCGACCCCATGCGTGACAGGCATGTATTCTAACCAGCTGAACTACCGAACCTCTTTTTATTATCAATCTCTCTCGATTGCGGTGCAAAGGTAAGTATTAATTTCAATTCTGCAATACTTCGGGCAAAGAAAATATGCGTTTTTTTTAATCATGGCTGATATGCAGGAGATTAAGAAATGAAATTTTTTTTGCCTATTTCGGATGTACCGGAGTTCTTTGTCGGGCAATTTAAAACAGGTTTGTCACATTTCTACACTGTTTCGCAACTTTTCATAAACCAAAGGGGAATATGTTATGATAATTTGTTACTTTTGCAACTCAATATAAAAAAAGAAAACGGAGAAAGAAAATGGACGTCGCCATTATTAAGTATAATGCCGGAAATATCTACTCAGTGAGTTACGCCTTGAAAAGATTAGGGGTAAGTCCAGTGATTACAGCCGACCCGGAACTATTAAATAAAGCAGATAAGGTAATTTTCCCGGGTGTAGGGGAAGCACAAACTACCATGGACTATCTGAAAGAACATAAACTGGATGCTGTTATTAAGGATCTGAAACAGCCCGTACTGGGTATTTGTCTGGGTATGCAATTAATGTGTCGTCATTCTGAAGAAGGAGATGCAGAGTGCCTGGGGATTTTTGATGCGGAAGTAAAGAAGTTTATTCCACACCGTCATGAGGATAAAGTGCCTCACATGGGATGGAATACGATCACTCAAGTTAAAGACGGTTTATTTACCGCACAATTGGAGAATAAATTTGTTTACTTCGTACATAGTTATTATGTACCCGTAAATGAATATACGGCTGCAACCACTAATTATATTCAACCGTTCAGTGCTTCGCTGCATAAGGACAATTTCTATGCAACGCAGTTTCATCCGGAGAAAAGCGGTTCGGTCGGTGAAGTCATTCTGAGGAACTTTCTAAAATTGTAAAATAATATGATCGAGCTTATCCCTGCTATAGATTTGATAGATGGTAAATGTGTCCGCCTTACGCAAGGCGACTATGATACGAAGAAAGTGTATAATGAAGATCCGCTGGAAGTAGCGAAGATGTTCGAAGCACATGGTATCCGTCGTTTACATGTGGTTGACCTCGATGGCGCCCGTCAGGGCAGGATCATCAACTATCGTGTGTTGGAAAGACTGGCTACGCGTACTTCTTTGGTGATCGACTTCGGTGGAGGATTGAAGCAGGAAGACGATCTGGAAATCGCATTCGAAAGCGGTGCCCGGATGGTGACAGGTGGAAGCATTGCCGTTAAGAACCCGGAGGTTTTTACTTCCTGGATCACGAAGTTCGGAAGCGAAAAAATTATATTAGGAGCTGATGCAAAAGATAAGAAAATAGCCATCAGCGGGTGGGAAGAGACTACAGATAAAGAACTGATCCCTTTTATCCAGGGATATTACGACAAGGGGATCACGAAGGTGATTTGTACGGATATCAGCCGGGATGGAATGTTGCAGGGACCGGCTATCGGATTGTATAAGGAAATACGGGAAGCAATCCCTTTTATATATATCATAGCCAGCGGCGGTGTCAGTTCGATTGAAGATATAGAAAAACTGGCTGAAGCGGGAATACCGGCGGTAATTTTCGGCAAGGCCATTTACGAAGGGAAGATCGATTTAAAGGATCTGCTTCGTTTTACCTGAAATTTGGAGGAGAGATCAACGTATGCTAGCCAAGAGAATAGTGCCCTGTCTGGATATCAAAGATGGAAAAACAGTAAAAGGAATTAATTTTGTGAACTTCCGCGACGCAGGAGATCCTGTCGAGTTGGGGGCACAATATAGCCGGGAGGGAGCCGACGAGCTTGTCTACCTGGATATAACCGCTTCGCATGAAGGACGTAAGACCTTCACCGAACTGGTCAAAAAAGTAGCAGCTAATATCAGTATCCCTTTTACAGTGGGAGGCGGTATTAACGAATTAAAAGACGTAGACCGTCTGTTGAGTGCCGGTGCAGATAAAGTATCGGTCAATTCGGCAGCACTGCGCAACCCTTCGCTGATCGAAGAGATTGCGAAGAATTTCGGAAGCCAGGTTTGTGTAGTCGCTATCGATGCGAATTACGAGGACGGGGACTGGATTTGCTATCTGAATGGGGGACGTATCCCGACAGAAAAGCATCTTTTCCAGTGGGCAGCCGAAGCCGAAAACCTCGGAGCCGGAGAGATCCTGTTCACCAGTATGACCCACGACGGGGTAAAGGATGGATATGCCAATGATGCCTTGTCGACATTAGCCGACAATCTGCATATCCCGGTCATTGCATCGGGTGGTGCCGGAAAGATGGAGCATTTCCGCGATACCTTTGCCCGGGGAAAGGCCGATGCCGCACTGGCTGCCAGTGTGTTCCATTTCGGTGAAATAGGCATAGCCGACCTGAAGCTGTATTTGAATAAGGAAGGAATCAATGTAAGAATATAATTACAAGAATAAGATGAAATTAGATTTTGAAAAAATGGGCGGACTTATCCCGGCAATCGTTCAGGATAACAATACCAACAAAGTATTGATGCTGGGTTTTATGAATGAAGAAGCCTATGAAGAAACAAGGGAAACCGGTAAGGTTACATTCTTCAGCCGCACGAAGAACCGTTTGTGGATGAAAGGGGAAACCAGCGGCAACACCCTGCAGGTGGTGAGTATGATGGTGGATTGCGATAACGACACGATCCTTATCAAGGCAATTCCGGCTGGTCCGGTTTGCCATACAGGTGCTGATACTTGTTTCGGTGAAAAGAACGTGGAAGATATCATGTTCCTGAAATATCTGCAGGACTTTATCGAACAGCGCCGTCAGGAAATGCCAGAAGGTTCCTATACCACTTCCCTGTTTTTGAAAGGGGTGAACCGTATGGCTCAAAAAGTAGGTGAAGAAGCTGTTGAAACTGTGATCGAAGCAACTAACGGAACAGAAGAAGGCTTTATTTATGAAGCATCCGACCTGATCTATCATCTGATCGTATTATTGACCAGCAAAGGTCTCCGTCTGGAAGATCTGGCACGTGAATTAAAGAAAAGACATAAAGGATAAATTGTTATGGAAGATACAACACTGCTCAGACTGGATGGCGTAGAGATCTGTCGCGACGAAAATGTCATACTACACAATGCCTCTTTTAGCTTGCGTAGCGGAGAGTTTGTGTACGTCATTGGAAAAGTAGGCTCCGGAAAGAGCAGTCTGTTGAAATCCTTGTATTGCGAAATTCCGATCAGTCAGGGCGAAGCCTGGCTGATGGATTACAATCTCTGTAAGATGAAGCGGAAGGACATCCCTTATCTTCGCCGGAAGCTGGGGATTGTTTTTCAGGATTTTCAGCTGCTTACCGACCGTTCGGTGATCAAAAACCTGGAGTTCGTCCTGCGGGCAACCGGGTGGAAGAAAAAGAGCGAGATAAAGGAACGCATCGAAGAAGTGCTTCACCAGGTCGGTATGCAGACCAAAGGATATAAAATGCCGCACGAACTGTCGGGTGGCGAACAACAGCGTATCGTCATAGCAAGAGCACTCCTGAATGACCCTGAACTTATATTGGCCGACGAGCCTACCGGTAATCTGGACCCGGAAACAAGCGGGCAGATCGTACAGCTTCTGCATGATATTTGCCAGAAGGGTACAGCCGTGATAATGACCACACATAACTATACATTGGTACATAATTATCCGGCCCGTATAGTTAAATGTGAGAATGCATGCCTCGGTGATGTCGGAGAATGATTTTTTATGTAACTTTGCACACGCAAAATAGCAAGGAACAAACAATTTAATTATAGGAAAAGAAAATGAAAATTTTAAAGTTTGGCGGTACTTCTGTGGGATCTGCACAGAGAATGAAAGATGTAGCAAAATTGATTTGCTCAGGCGACCGTAATATTGTCGTATTGTCTGCCATGTCAGGTACAACCAACTCGTTGGTTGAAATATCCGACTACCTGTACAAGAAAAATCCGGATGGTGCAAACGAAATCATCAATAAGCTTGCACAGAAATATTACGGACATATCGAAGAACTGTACAGTACCGACGAATATAAACAGAAAGCCAAAGAACTTGTAAAATCTCATTTCGATTATATCCGTACTTTTACGAAAGACCTGTTCACTTTGTTTGAAGAAAAGGTTGTATTGGCTCAGGGAGAATTGATCTCTACCGGGATGATGAACCTGTATCTGAATGAAACAGGTGTGAAATCTGTCCTGCTTCCTGCCCTGGAATATATGCGTACGGACAAGAATGCAGAACCGGATCCTGTTTATATTAAGGAACGTCTGGTTAAATTGCTGAACGAGCATAAAGATGCTGAATTATATATCACCCAGGGATATATCTGCCGTAATGCCTACGGTGAGGTGGACAACCTGCAACGTGGTGGCAGCGACTATAGCGCATCTCTGATCGGTGCTGCCCTGAATGCGGATGAAATCCAGATATGGACGGATATCGACGGCATGCACAACAACGATCCGCGTATCGTAGATAAAACGTCGCCGGTTCGTAACCTGCATTTCGAAGAAGCGGCAGAGCTGGCTTACTTCGGTGCGAAGATCCTGCATCCGACCTGTATCCTGCCTGCCAAGCTGAACAATATCCCGGTTCGCCTGCTGAATACCATGCAGCCTGAAGCTCCGGGTACATTGATCTCTAACGAAACGGAAAAAGGAAAGATCAAAGCTGTTGCAGCAAAAGATAATATCATCTCTATCAAGATAAAGAGCGGCCGTATGTTGCTGGCTACCGGTTTCCTGCGCAAGGTATTCGAAATTTTCGAAAACTACCAGACGCCGATCGACATGGTTACCACTTCCGAAGTTGGTGTATCGGTAACGATCGACAACCGCAAGCATCTGGAAGAAATCGTAGACGACCTGAAGAAATACGGTACGGTTACTGTCGATCAGGATATGGTGATCGTTTGTGTTGTGGGCGATCTGGAATGGGATAACGTCGGCTTTGAAGCCCGCATCGTTCAGGCGATGAAGGATGTGCCGGTACGTATGATCTCCTACGGAGGTAGCAACTATAACGTATCGCTGCTGATCAAGTCGGCAGACAAGAAGAAGGCGCTGCAGGCGTTAAGCGATCATTTATTTAACAACTAAGTAATATGAGGGCAGCCTATTCGAGACTGCCCTTTTTTTTAATTTATATATAATAAAATAATATGCTCAAAGGAACATTCCCGATAGACAAACTGAAGGCACTTCCTACGCCTTTTTATTATTATGATGTAAAGTTATTGCAGGATACATTGGATATGGTGAAGAACGAGGCCGGTAAATACGGTTATCATGCGCACTATGCCGTCAAGGCAAATGCCAATCCGCGTATCCTTTCTATTATAGCAGCGAACGGGTTGGGAGCCGATTGTGTGAGTGGCGGTGAAGTACAGGCTGCTCTGAATGCCGGATTCCCTGCCGGTAAGATTGTTTTTGCAGGTGTTGGTAAAGCCGATTGGGAAATCAACCTGGGGCTGGATAACGATATTTTCTGTTTCAATGTGGAATCGGCTGTCGAGCTGGATATCATTGACGAGCTGGCTGCTGCTAAAAACAAAGTAGCTTCGGTGGCTCTTCGTATCAATCCGGAGGTAGATGCCCATACCCATGCAAAGATCACGACCGGAATGAAAGAAAACAAGTTCGGTATCAACCTGAGCCAGTTGGGACAGGTACTGGACAATCTGGCGGAGCTGAAGCATGTGAAACTGATCGGTATCCATTGCCATATCGGTTCGCAGATCACGGATATGTCGGCATTCCGTAACCTGGTTATCCGGGTGAACGAAATACAGGAAGAGCTGGAGGCACGTGGCGTCCGGATCGAAAATCTGAATTTTGGTGGCGGTTTGGGCATCGATTATTATCACCCGAATCATTTGCCTATCCCGGCATTCGATAATTACTTTGCAGTATTCAATAAATTGCTGAAACTTCGTCCCGGCCAACAGGTTCATTTCGAACCGGGCCGTTCGGTTGTCGCCCAATGCGGAACACTGATCTCCAAAGTGCTGTATGTTAAAGTCGGTGAAACGAAGAAGTTTGCGATCCTGGATGCCGGTTTTACCGAATTGATCCGTCCGGCGATGTACGACGCTTATCACCGGATTGAGAATATATCCAGTGACGAAGTGGTTGAATTGTATGATGTAGTTGGTCCGATCTGTGAGTCGTCCGACGTGTTCGGCAAAGACGTCGAGTTGAACAAAGCACATCGTGGCGACCTGATCGCATTGCGTTCTGCCGGTGCTTACGGAGAGGTGATGGCATCCCAGTATAACTGCCGCCAGCTTCCGAAAGCCTATTATTCCGATATGATTTAATTGTTAATTAATAATATAACGAAAGCCGGGTTTCTTTGTTTTTGCAAAGGTTCCCGGTTTTCTTGTTTGTTGTGTTTCCTTTTTTACTACCTTTGTACGATCCCGTCATGTGGGGTGTGGTAAAACTTGAATGTTTATAAAGATTGAAAGTGATGAAAAATAAAGAGTTGTATAGCATACTCATTGTTTGCTTGTTGATGTTGTCCTCTTGTTTGGGAGATACGAATACACGGATTACTGTTGGTGAGCAGGAGGCTGTCTATCAGGTACGTCCGACTAAAGGTTTTTATGTTAAAGACGGCCGTTTCCTGTATGGCTCTAATCTGAGTGTGAGCGGTGATGGCGGCGATTGTTTCCTGATTGAATATTCATTCGATTCATCTGCCCCTGAATTGCAGGGATCGGACAGTTTGTCTATCGAACTGATCGGTAATCCTATAAGTGTTCCTTTATGGCCTTTGGACAGTCAATGGACGGATACTACAAAAGTATTGAAAAACGAAGTTTTGACGGAATCATTGCTGAAACGGAATGCCTATATCAGAGGACGTTTGTTCTTATGGTCCAATCATACGGAAACAGAATCTCAGCAGGATAGTTTCATGATGAGTTATGATCCTGAAAAGATGTATACAGCAGAGAACGGCAAGCGTATTTATAATCTTTATCTTAGAGCAATAAAAAAAGTAACAGAGGAAGAGGAAGGATCTGAAGGAGAGGAAGGTTCTGAACCGACAGAAGAAGAAAAGACTGTAAAAGTATTGATTACAAATGCTTTCAATATCGAAGAGTTCTATAACAAAGCGAAGGCGTTCGAAGAGGAGAATGGAGAAAAAGAAGTTGCGATAGCTATAAATTATGCATCTGCCTACAATAAAGATACGACAGCATGTTTATGGAGCGTGACGGATACGATAAAGATTTCATTCAACGGAAGAACTGAATAAGGGGTAGATAAGGGGGTATTAAATAGAAAAACAGAGAGATGTATAAGGAGATAATTAAATGGGTTATAGCCATCATATCCCAACCGGGGAAGGCCTGGGATATGCTGTCGAGGAAAGAAGAGAAGGGCGACGAGTTCTTGTCGCGATTCATATATCCGTTAATCGGGCTGGTTACAGTAGCTGCTTTTCTGGGTGTATTGTTTACGCGAAAGGAGTTTGATGTTGAATTAGCTTTGAAATCGTCTATTAAAACGTTGGTCGCCTCTTTCGGAGGATTCTATCTTGCTGCCTATTCCCTGAACGAACTTTGGCAGGGATTCTTTAAGAGAGAGAAAGACCTGAAACTTTGTCAACGTTTCGTCGGTTATTCATCCTCATTGATGTTCGCATTGAATATCGTACTGATGCTGTTGCCGGAGTTTTTCTTCCTGCGTATCTTTATACTTTATACTTTTTATATTGTATGGGAAGGAGCCGGACCTTACATGCAGGTGGAAGAGAATGAACGCCTGAAATTTGCCGGTATAACGACCGTTATTATTTTACTGACTCCGGCTGTGATCGAATTTGTTTTGTTCATGTTGATGCCTGGGTTACGTTTTTGACAGTTAGAAAAAGATGAAAGAGAAGATTAGTAACAACATTCAGATAAAGAATAAGCGGGCAACCTTCGATTATGAATTGCTCGACACTTTTACTACCGGGATCGTGCTGACCGGGACGGAGATCAAATCTATCCGTCTGGGCAAAGCCAGCCTGGTCGATACGTTCTGTATCATGGAGAAAGGTGAGTTGTGGGTCAAGAACATGTATATTGCCGAGTATTTTTATGGTACTTACAACAATCATGTCGCACGCCGCGACCGTAAATTACTGCTTACCAAAAAGGAATTGCGCAAGATTGACAGTGCCGCCCGTAACAGCGGCTTTACTATTATCCCGACCCGTATGTTCATCAACGAGAAAGGATTGGCAAAAGTGGTCGTTGCCATCGCTAAAGGTAAGAAGGAATATGATAAACGCGATTCTATCAAGGCCCGTGACGATAAGCGGGAGATGGACAGAGCTTTTAAACGGTAAGAGATATTCTTGCCGTTTCTCTTTTCATAAAGAAACAACATATCTATGACTAAAGAACAATTTATACGATCTCTGCAGGAGCGTATCCTGATACTGGATGGTGGTATGGGTACCATGATCCAGGGTTTCAAACTCAATGAACAGGATTATCGCGGCGACCGTTTTGCCGATTTCCCCGGACAACTGAAAGGGAACAACGACTTGTTGTGTATCACCCGTCCGGACGTGATCAAATCCATTCACCGGCAATACCTGGATGCCGGGGCCGATATTTTTGCCACCAACACATTCAATGCCAACGCGATCTCGATGGAAGATTACGCCATGCAGGAATATGTGCGCGAAATAAACCTGGCCGCCGGTAAGTTGGGACGCGAAGTGGCCGATGAGTTCATGGCGGAGCATCCTGACAGGACTATTTTTGTTGCCGGCTCGATCGGTCCGACCAACAAGACCGCCTCCATGAGCCCCGATGTAAGCAACCCTGCTTACCGTGCCGTTACCTATAAAGATGTATATAATGCATATAAGGAACAGGTGGAGGCCTTGATTGACGGTGGTGTCGATATCATCCTTTTCGAGACTACCTTCGATACGCTGAACGTGAAAGCCGGACTCGAAGCAGCTGAAACAGCTTTGAAGGAAAAAGGCAAAGACCTCCCTATCATGTTGTCCCTGACGCTGTCGGCTCAGGGCGGACGCACGTTGTCCGGACAGACGCTGGGTGCTTTTCTGGCATCGATCCAGCATATCAACCTAGTCAGCATCGGCCTGAACTGCTCGTTCGGTGCGGCCGATATGAAGCCTTATCTGGCGGAACTGGCCAAACATGCCCCTTACTTTATCAGTGCCTATCCGAATGCCGGGTTGCCTAACAGTTTCGGTACGTACGATGAGACACCCGAAAAGATGGCTGTCCATGTCAAACCGTTTATCGAAGAAGGGCTGGTAAATATTATCGGTGGCTGTTGCGGTACAACTCCGGCCCATATCGCCCAGTATCCGGCATTGGTAAAAGGAGCGAAGCCGCATGTGCCTGCTCCGAAACCGGACTGTCTGTGGCTGTCGGGCCTCGAACTGCTGGAAGTAAAGAAAGAAAATAACTTTATCAATATCGGCGAACGTTGTAACGTGGCTGGCTCGCGCAAATTCCTGCGCCTGATCAAAGAGGGAAACTATGAAGAGGCGCTGACTATTGCCCGCAAACAGGTGGAAGACGGTGCCCAGGTGATCGATATCAATATGGATGATGGAATGCTCGACGCGGTGAAGGAGATGACCACTTTCCTGAACCTGGTAGCTTCCGAGCCTGATATCGCCCGTGTCCCCGTCATGATCGATTCTTCCAAATGGGAAGTGATCGAAGAGGGGCTGATGTGCGTGCAGGGAAAGAGTATTGTCAACTCGATCTCGCTGAAAGAAGGGGAGGAAGTCTTCTTGGCCCATGCCGCCCGTATCAAACAGTTGGGAGCTGCTGCCGTGGTGATGGCTTTCGATGAAAAAGGGCAGGCGGATACTTTCGAACGGAAAGCCGAAGTCTGTGGACGCGCTTATCGCCTCCTCCGGGAAAAAATAGATTTCGATCCGAACGGAATTATTTTCGACCCGAATGTACTGGCAATCGCAACCGGGATGGAAGAACATAACGGATACGGACTCGATTTTATCCGTGCCGTCGAATGGATCAAACAGAATCTGCCGGGTGCGAAGGTGAGCGGCGGTATCAGTAACCTGTCGTTCTCATTCCGTGGAAATAATTATGTACGTGAGGCGATGCACTCCGTATTCCTTTACCATGCTATCGGCAAGGGACTGGATATGGGGATTGTCAACCCGTCGTCTGCCGTACTGTATGAAGATATAGAACCGGAATTCCGTCATTTGCTGGAAGATGTGATCCTGTACCGCCGTCCCGAAGCGGCAGAGGAACTGATCACCTATGCCCAGAACCTGGTCGTTGAGAAACAGGGCGGAACGGAAGAAAAGCATGAAGCCTGGCGTGAGCAACCTTTGAAGGAACGTCTTGAATATGCCCTGATAAAAGGTATCGGCGACCATCTGGAAGAAGACCTCATAGAGGCTTTGAAGGCATATCCGCGTGCCGTGGATATTATCGACGGTCCGTTGATGAGCGGTATGAATAAGGTCGGCGAATTGTTCGGGGCCGGAAAGATGTTTCTGCCGCAAGTGGTGAAGACTGCCCGCACGATGAAAAAGGCAGTTGCTATCCTGCAACCGGCTATCGAGGCGCAGAAATCGGCAGCAGGCTCGGCAAAAGCCGGAAAGGTGGTTTTTGCTACCGTAAAAGGCGATGTGCATGATATCGGAAAGAATATTGTTTCGATCGTCCTGGCCTGCAACAACTACGAAGTGATCGACCTGGGTGTGATGGTTCCTGCCGAAGTGATCGTAAAGACTGCGGTCGACGAGCAGCCCGATCTGGTCTGTCTGTCAGGATTGATTACTCCTTCTTTGGAGGAGATGGTACATGTGACGGATGAAATGCAGAAAGCCGGTCTGACCATACCTATTATGGTGGGCGGTGCGACAACCTCCAAATTGCATACGGCTATCAAGATTGCTCCCCATTATGATTATCCGGTGATCCATGTGCTCGATGCGTCGCAGAATCCGCTGATCGCGGCTAAGTTGCTGAACCCGAAAACCCGTGATGGTTATATAGAGGAACTCAATAAAGAATATGAGGCCTTGCGTGCCTCTATGGCAAAAAGGAATGAGGTATTGGTTTCATTGAGCGAAGCCCGTGCCAATCCTCCGGAAATAGACTGGTCGGCCTATACTCCGGTTGTTCCTGATCGGATGGGGGTACATGTACTTCCTTATATTCCGTTGGAAGAAATCATACCTTATATAAACTGGATTTTCTTCTTTAGTGCCTGGAAACTGAGCGGACGTTTTGCTTCGATAACGAAGATACACGGATGTGACGGATGCCGTGCTGCGTGGTTGGCTGATTTTTCGGAAGATGAACGTCCGAAGGCTGCCGAGGCTATGCAGTTATACAAGGATGCCACCAAACTATTGGATCGCCTGGTCGATATGAAAGTGGAATACTGCAAGGCCATTTACGGATTCTTCCCGGCTAACAGCGACGGGGATAATATCCGGATGGGAGATATCGTGATCCCTGTGCTGCGTCAACAGTCGAAAAAAGAGGAAGGAGTGTATAAGTCGCTTGCCGACTATATCATGCCTGTTTCGGAAGGACGTACGGATTGTGCCGGTGCGTTTGTCGTGACTGCCGGTGTAGGTGCCGAAGACTTGAAGAATAAACTGGAAGAAGAAGGCGATACCTATAATTCGATGCTGCTTCAAACCTTGACAGACCGTCTGGCGGAAGCACTTGCCGAATATCTCCATGAAAAGGTCCGCAAAGAATACTGGGGCTATGCTCCGGACGAGTCTTTATCTATCCCGGATCTGTATAAAGTGAAATACCAGGGAATCCGTCCGGCGGTAGGTTATCCGTCGCTGCCTGACCAGTTACTGAATTACACCTTGGATAATCTGCTTGATATGTCGCAGATCGGTGTCAAACTGACGGAAAACGGTGCCATGTATCCGACGGCAACGGTAAGTGGTATTTATATCGCTCACCCTGATTCGCAGTATTTTATGATTGGCTCGATCGATGAAGAGCAGATGAAGGATTATGCGGCCCGTCGTAACTTGTCGGAAGCGGATGCCAGGAAGTTGCTGAATAAGAATATATCTTAAAAAGGAAGGGGCTTTGCAGGATGGATGCTCCGGCTATAAGAAATGATGAACAAGAGCCATCTTAAATACATACGTTGGTCATTACTCTCTGTTTTGTTGATAGGAGTATGGATTGGCATGCGTTTGCCGGGGGTAGCGGAATTTTATGCCTGCCGGATCTATCCTGTTATAACCGGTGTTTTGTCTCGTATTTCGTCTCTTTTTCCATTTTCAGTTGGCGACTGCTTCATTTATGGTAGTATTATCGGTATCCTTGCCTATCTGATCTATGCTGTCGTGAAAAAACGTCCATGGAAAAAGACAGTTGGACATATTGTTGAATATTTATTATGGGTATATGTCTGGTTCTATATGGCCTGGGGACTGAATTATTTCCGGGAGAACTTTTTTGTCAGGACACAGATCCCTTATGTCGATTATTCGGAAGATGATTTCCGCTCTTTTCTTTCGGCCTATACCGACTCGTTGAACGCATCTTTTACACCGGTCGAAAAGATCGATCATGCCGTCGTTGCCGAGGAGGTGAAGAATGGCTATCAGGAAATAGCCGGGCATTTCGGTCTGGTTCCTCCTGCCGCTTACCTTCATCCGAAACCGATGCTGATCCCGTCTTTGATGAGCGGTGTCGGCGTATTGGGATATATAGGGCCTTTCTTTACAGAATATAATCTGAATCCGGACCTGCTTCCGGTCCAGTATCCTTTCACATATGCACATGAAATGGCGCATGTGCTGGGAATCTCCAGTGAAGCCGAGGCGAACCTTTATGGCTTTTTGGTTTGTTCTCGTTCCGAAGTGCCGGAGATACGTTTTTCTGCCTATTTCGCTTTGTTGCCTTACGTACTGGGAAATGTGTATCAGTTATTACCGGAAGAAGAGTTTGAGCAGTGGAAAGAAACGATATCGCCTGAAATAAAAAAGGCATATAATGATAAGGTGGTTTATTGGCAGGGACTGTATAGTCCGGCGATCGGCGATATTCAGGATACGCTTTATAACTGGTTCCTGAAAAGCAATAACATCCCTTCCGGACGTAAAAATTATTCGGAAGTGATAGCACTCCTGATGGCACTTAATACAAAATAATCCGCTACATTTGTAACTGATTCATTTTCAAGAGAGATCAAATATAAAGCTTTAAAACTAATAAGATGGAAAATCAAAGACTCGGCTATATGCTGGCCGGTATAGTTGCCCTGGGACTGGCAGGTTGTACTCCTCGATCGATAACCATTGAAGGGAAAGTATCCAATCTTTCCGGTAATACGATCATCTATAATTCTACAATGGATGGCATTTATCAGTTTACCCAGAGAGATACTCTTTTTGTGGAGGCTGATAGTACGTATCGTATAACGCTTCCTGGGAAGGAGAATGAGAAGGTTTCTTTTTATGTGTACGGGCAAAAGTATTTAGGGACGGTTTATGTAGAACCGGGTAAAAATGTACTCGATATCGATGCCTCTCAGGAAAACAGCCTGGAGGTGGAGAATAAGCTGGCGAAAGAGAATGAGGTCGTGAAAGATCTTTCCCGCCTACAGAAAGATGTCTTCAGTTTAAGGGCACGCGAAGGGGATGTATTCCAGGTGGCAAAAGACACCGTGGCCTCTTCCGTTTACAAGAAGCTGACGGACTATGGAGCCGGTATAGAACAAAAAATAACGGGAGTCGATGATCTCTTTAAGAAAAGAGCTGTACAGGATATCCGTATGCAGATGTTGCTGGCTTTTATGAATCAATATTTCGGGATCAATTACCGGGGTACGGAAGAGACAAAGAAAGAGTGGGAGGCCGTTTATCCGGAAATGTTGGAGTATGCCGGTATAAACCAACCGGAGAACGTCTTTTCCGACGCATTTTCCGATGTGATATCGAACATTGCCGGAATAGAACTTTATATGAAAACACAGCAGCAGCCGAAAGACCGGAATGAAGGCAAGCTGAAACTTTTCGACTGGTATAAAGCGAACCTGAAAGGACGTGTACAGGAAGTCGCTATGGCGAATATTATCCTGGAAGATGCTGCTAATGAGAGTTATTCGACGGGTATGCCGACTTTGTATGAACAGTTTAAAGCGTTGTATCCGGGTAGTACGCTTCAGTCTTCGCTGGAGGAAGCGATACGGAAAAACCTCTCGTTTAACAAACTGGAACTTCCTGCGGATATTCATATCCTGAACACGGATAGTGTGCGTTCTTTCAAAGAGATAACCGATCGTTATCCGGGGAAAGTCATTTTTATCGATATCTGGGCAACCTGGTGCGGCCCCTGCCGTCAGTCTTTTGCACATGTGGAACCTTTGCAGAAGTATGCCGAAGAGAATGATATCGTATTGCTTTATGTTTCTATCGATCGTCCGAGCGAAGCCGATTTATGGAAGAAAATGACGGGATATTATAATCTGAAAGGAGAACATGTAATCATTAACGAGTTCTTTAAAATGGATATCTATAATACATTCGGAAATAACGGATCATTATATATCCCTCATTGTGCCATTATCAACAAAAAGGGAGAATTGCAGTTCAAAGTCGCATCCAGTCCCGAAAATATGGATAAACTGGCGGAGCAATTGCAGGAAGCCGGTAAATGATCGGTTAAGATATTAGATTGAATTTCAGCAAGCTTTATGAAATCAGGTTTCTGGGAAACAGTAACAAGATCAATGGTAAATAATCTTTCAGAGTGACCCGTAACTGTTTTAAGGCTTGCTGGATTCGGTAATTCACCGTTTGGGTGGAAACCTGCAGGATCTCGGCAATTTCTTTATGGCTTTTGTTTTCAAAACGGTGCATCACAAATGCTTCCCGGTAGCTGGCGGGTAAGGCATGTATAGCCTGGCTGATCTGTTTTTTCAGTTCTTCCGCCTGATAGAAATCGATATCCTGCAACATCTCCAGCATATATTCATAATAACGTGTCTCTGCCCGCAGTTGCGACTGTTGGCGGGTGAGTTGGTTGAGACTTCTGTGATAGACTGTTTTATACAGATATTGACTGAAGGAGGTGTTGAATATTTGCATTTCCCGATTTTCCCATAACCATAACATGACGTCCTGTACGATCTCTTCCGCATCTTCCATACTGACAAACCGGTTTGCATACGTACATAACATCGGATAGTATCTTCTGAATAAGGTACCATAGGCTTTTTTATCTCCACGTTGCATGGCTGATAAGAGAAGTGAGTCTTCTATCGCTTGTGAGGTGTTTTTCATACTATTTTCTCCTTGGTCACAAAGATAGTTTTTTTGTCGTAGAAAAAAAATATCAAAAAAAGTGAGTATCCGTTTAGTAATCTGTCGGAGTTCTCTTGTCTAATATATAAAAGAGATAAAAGTGCAGATGGAAACATTGAATATAGATCAGATAGAGGAGCTCCTTCCCCGGTATTGTTCCGGCGAGGCGACGATAGAGGAATGTCAGATGGTGGAAGAGTGGATCGGGCAGTCGGAAGATAATTACCGGATTGTCAAACAAATGTATGCCATCGATCAGGCAATGGGCACGGTGCGGATGGAATCGCAGGTGAATACAGAGAAAGCCCTGGCTTCCGTAAACCGTAAAATGAGTAAGGAACGTCGGCAGGTGGCCTGGTTTACCTGGGTACAACGGGTGGCCGCTATTCTTTTCCTCCCTCTTCTGATTACTTTGGCTATCCAGAATTTTACGCCCCGTACGGAAATAGCCCGGATGATAGAGATAAGAACAAATCCGGGAATGACGACGACTGTCGATCTTCCTGACGGTTCCAAAGTCTATCTTAATTCAGAATCTTCTTTGACTTATCCTTCTTCTTTCAGTGGAGAAAAGAGAAATGTTCAACTAAAAGGAGAGGCATTCTTTGAAGTACAGAAAGATCCTGAGCATCGTTTTATCGTATCCGGTCCTTGTCAAACGCAGATTGAAGTCCTGGGAACGTCTTTTAATGTGGAAGCATTCGAGAGGGATTCGTTTATCTCCACAACGTTGGTGGAAGGGAAAGTTCGCTTTGCTTATCAGAAGAATCAGAAACTTGCTACGGTAGAAATGAAACCCGGACAAAAACTACTGTATGATACAACCTCTTCTCAGGTTAAACTACTCCGGACAAGCGGTGAAACAGAGACTGCCTGGAAAGACGGAAAGATCGTTTTCCTGGCAACTCCGTTACCGGAAGCATTGCGGATGTTGGAGAAGCGTTTTAATGTAAACTTTGTGTTATCTAATGATCGTCTTCGCAGTGAAGCCTTCAACGGAACTTTCACAAACCAGCGTTTGGAACGTATATTGGAGATATTTAAAATATCATCGAATATAAAATGGCGTTATCTGGATACCCAGAATACGACAAATGAGAGAGCGAGAATAGAAATTTATTAATCTAATTGAAAAGATCATGAAAAGCAAACCACCCTAAAGAAAAACATCCGGAGAAATATTGGCGTATTTCACCGGATGAAAAGAATTAATTTAAAACGCTTGTTTGGCGACAAGCAGTAGTAAATCACTTTTATTAATTATATCAGTACAAAGTTATGCAAAAACATTTTAATACCCAACAGTTTTGGGTAGCAGAGTTTCTGCGGTTTATCTTAAATAAAATACCGAGAGTTATGAAGTTATCAGTCTTCTTTCTATTATGTTCCATAGGTTTGGCGCAAGCAACAGACAGCTATGCACAGAAGGCTACAGTGAATCTGGAGATGCGGAACCAAACGGTAAAAGAAGTGTTGGATGAGATTGAGGAACAATCAGATTTCTCTTTCTTCTTCAATATCAAACATGTCGATCTGCATCGGAGAGTCTCTGTCGTAGCTAAGAAAAGCGATATATTTAAAGTGCTGGAAACAGTGTTTGCCGGTACGGATGTGCGTTATTCGGTAGTGGATAGAAAGATAATCCTGTCGACAGAGAAGCAGGAAATTCAGCAAATTAATCAAGATAAAAAAGTTACAGGTGTTATCAAAGACCAACATGGTGAACCTGTTATCGGTGCGAATGTGTCTGTAAAAGGTACGACTATAGGAACAATTACCGGTATCGATGGTGATTTTGCTTTAGAAGTGCCGACAAATGCAGTCATACAGGTTTCTTATATCGGTTATGTCCCTCAGGAACTTCGTTTGGGCGGTAAGAATCATCTGGATGTTGTGTTGAAAGAGGATTCGCAAGCATTGGATGAAATAGTAGTCGTAGGTTATGGCGTACAAAAGAAAATAAATCTTACCGGTTCGGTATCATCGATTAAGAGCGAAGAACTGGAACGTCAACCGATCGTAACCATGAAGGATGCTTTGGCAGGTTTGGTTCCCGGTTTGACGGTTGTGAAGTCGTCCGGACAACCCGGATCGAGTAATCCGACTATTACTGTACGTGGGGTAGGAACGTGGAAAAACGCAGGCCCTCTTGTATTGGTAGACGGTATGTCGATGAGCATTGCTGATGTTTTACCTAACGATATTGAAAGCATATCGGTATTGAAGGATGCGGCCTCGGCTGCTATCTACGGTTCACGTGCTGCCAACGGGGTAATTCTGATTACAACGAAAAAAGGAAAAGAAGGAAAAGTTCAAGTGAATTATAACGGAAATGTCGGTTGGCAACAAGCTACGCGTCAGCCAAAATCGGCTACAGGTTGGCAGTATGCGGAGTTGTACAACCGTGCAATGTTGGCCGATGGCAAAGCATTGCCTGACGGAACGACATTACTATTCCCGCAGGATAAGATCGATCGTATGAAGAATGGTACAGGAGATATCGATCATAATGAAGCGAATACCGATTGGTTCGATGAACTGTTACATACAGCTTTACAACATACTCATGATATTTCTATTACAGGAGGTAACGACCGCGTGCAGTATGTCGGAACAGTAGGGTATGCAAAACAGGACGGTATTATCGAGTCGTCATACGAACGTTATAATACTCGTTTGAATACGACGGCTAACCTGGCTGATTGGCTTACTATTCAATCAAACATTGCTTATATCAATGATGTCAGCAAAGAGAGTCCGGGACTTGGTTATGCCTATTATTACGCACCACGTTCATTCCCCAATATGCCGGTTAAATATTCGGATGGTACCTGGTCGTTCCACTCAACACCGAAGAATCCGGTGCGTATGACGACTGATGAATATGGTTATCAACGATATGAAACGGATAAGCTGTCGTTGTTGCTTTCGCCTGAAATCAAGCTGTTCGAGAACTCATTGTTCCTGAAGGGCGTATTAGGTTATGAAAGTAAAACATCTTATGTGGATAAGTTTGAAAAGAAAGTTATTTACGATGCTTTCGAACCGGCCGGACAGAGCGAGAATATATTTGTGGCCCGTAATACCAAGACGGATACCTGGTATCGCAACCGTAACTTGACCTTAAGTGCTACGGCCAATTATATGAAAAAATTCGGCGACCATGATATCAATGTATTGTTGGGAGCATCGCGTGAACAGTTCAGATATAATACGACTGCTGCTTCACGAAAAGATTTCCCGACCGATGATTTTGAAGTGATCGATCCGGGTGATGCCGCCACAGCTACGGCCACAGGAAATAAGACCTATAGTGCTTTGACTTCTGTATTCGGCAGGGTGAATTATTCTTACAAAGATCGTTATCTGTTTGAAGCGAATGTTCGTCGTGACGGTTCTTCCAAATTTGCCCGTGGGCATCGTTGGGGTACGTTCCCTTCTTTCTCGGCTGCCTGGAGAATATCTGAAGAATCTTTTTTCAGTCCGCTTAAGAGTGCTGTGCAAAACCTTAAACTGCGTGCATCGTGGGGTAAGTTGGGGAACCAGAGTATCGATAATTATCTGAGTATGTCTACGTATGCTGTAGTAGGTGGCGGTACCCGTTTTTATTTATTCGATGGTACTGTGCAATCATTAATGACGGAAAGTGTTATGGGGAATAACATTATCACATGGGAAACGAGTACGAACCTGAACTTCGGTCTCGATGTCAATGTGCTCGATAATCGCTTAGGTCTTACGTTCGACTGGTATAACCGGGATACGGATGATATTCTGTTAAGCCTTGAAGCTCCCAGCCTGTTAGGTATCACACCTCCTATTTCGAATGCAGGTAAGGTGAGAAACCGCGGATGGGAATTGACTGTCAACTGGCAGGATCAGATAAACAGTGACTTCAGTTACAACGTTAACTTCATGTTGTCTGACGTAAGGAATAAAATTCTGGATATGCACGGATACAAGTCACCGACATCCAGCCTGACTACCCGTATCGAAGGCGAACCGATCGATGCGCTGTTCGGTTGGCAAACGCTGGGACTTGCCGACACGCAGGAAAAATATGAACAATACAAAGATGTGATGTTGACATACAACTCGAATTTCTCAATGGGTGATATTATTATCGCGGATTTAGATAAAGACGGAAAGATTACGGAAGCCGACAAAAAGATTATCGGTAACCAAATACCCCGTTATACCTTCAGTCTGAATCTGGGATTCAATTATAAGGCATTGGATTTCTCTGCCATGTTCCAGGGAGTAGGTAAGGTCGATGGTTTCCTCGGACGCGACATTATCGAACCGCTGGGTTCTCAAACGGCTATGGAAGAACATTATTATGATTCTTTCGACCCGTCGAACCCGACTACCGGTAAATATTATCCGCGTATGACATTGAATAACCGCCTCAATTATGCTAATATGTCGCATTGGGTACAAGATGCCTCTTATCTGCGTTTGAAGAACTTACAGGTAGGGTATACATTTAAGTTCGGCGAAAAGTCACCGGTAGAGAGGACCCGGATTTATTTCTCAGGCTCCAACCTGTTTACGTTGACAAAATATAGAGTCTTTGACCCGGAAAACGGCTTGAATACCACTTCTTTTCCGAACTCACGAGTATATAGCATAGGTGCTAATGTTACATTTTAAAAATTGAAATCATCATGAAAAATAAATTATTATCGATAGTCTTTTTAGTAGGATGTGCACTCTGTTCTTGTGACGACGTACTGGACGCACTTCCTGAAGATAAATTGCCGGAAGAAACTTTTTGGCAGACACCCGGTAATGTCCGTGCATTTGTTGCAGACGTATATTCCCGCGCTTTCCCATTGGAATATGAAATGCATCCTTGTTTCGATGAAGCGATGTCTGATAATTCCCACATGGCATGGGAGGGATGGTATACCAATATAAAATTGATTGCTAACGGTTCATATCTTACAACCACTTCTGTTGTAAATAATAATTGGGCTTATGCCTATACCAATATCCGTATGACCTGTCAGTTTCTGCAAAACATAGAGAAATGTACTGAGTTGGATACTGCGGAAAAAGAGGCGCTTACCGGACAAATACGCTTTTTCCTGGCTTACAGTTATATCCGTTTAGTCGCCCTGTACGGGGATGTACCTTTGATTGAAAAAGTGTTGACAGAAGAAGAGTCCAAAATTCAGACCAGAACGCCCAAGGCTGAAGTGCTGGCGTTTGCCCACGGTCAACTCGACCAGGCTATTAAGGAGTTGGATGGTAAAGCACTCGGGAAAGGACGTGTTACGGCCGGAGCATGTAAGGCCCTGAAAGCACGTGCTTATTTATGGGAAAATGATTATAGTAACCTGCTGGCTGTTACATCGGAATTGATTGGTAAATATTCGCTCAACACTGCCGGTGAGACACCTTATGCCGACCTGTTCAACGGGAATGCCGAAGATGCGGATGAAATTATTCTGGCACGTGAACATGCCCATACGAGTGGAAGTATCACAACCGGTAACCGGTTGAATCAAGCATTTTTCCTGAAAGAAATGTCTGGTGGAGATGCTCTTCGTGCACTTACCCCTACCGGAAGTTTGATCGATGCTTACCCGATGGCTGATGGCCGGTTGATACATGAAAATGGTTCTACTTATAATCCGAAAGATCCTTATAAAGATAGAGACCCCCGTCTGGCACAATCTATTATCTATCCCACTTCTACGATTCGTGAATCGAAAACAATGACATGGGTACTTTATGACCCGGAATCAGAAGAAAGTATCCCAGGACAACGTTATGATGCGAAAGAGCCTTCATCTACCGGATATGTCTGGAAGAAGTATTGCGACTGGAGCGATCATGCCATGGTACAAATCCTGGACGGTGGTGTAGATGTTATCTATTTCCGCTATGCAGATGTATTGTTGATGCATGCCGAAGCATTGCTCGAAACGAAAGGGGTTGCCGCTTCTTCTGAAATTTTCGGTATTATCAACCAATTGCGTGATCGTTGTGGCGGCGGACGTGTAACAGCGGCTAACTATACATCGGAAGATGCACTGCGAACATTGGTCCGTAACGAACGCCGTGTGGAATTGGCTAATGAAGGTTTGCGTTTCTTCGACCTTCGTCGTTGGAGGGTTGCTGAAAAGACAGTGGCAGTCTCCGGTGAAGGAATGAATGGCGAAGTATATGGTGCTTTTATGCGTTTGGACGGTGTCGGTGCTACCGACAGGACAGTAACAGTGGATGGTGTTCCCCGTCGTTATGTGGAAACCTATAAATTTGATCCTTCCAAGCATTATCTGTTCCCGGTACCGTCTAAAGACATTGACCTGACTAACGGTTCGTTGACGCAAAATCCGGGATGGAACTAAGCTGGATCTTTCCATTGTAATAAACATTGAAGGGGCTGTGTCAAAATTCACTATCCTGTCATCCCGGACTTGATCCGGGATCGCATCCTAAATATTGATTATCAGTGTAGGATGAGATGGCGGATCGAGTCCGCCATGACAAAATGGGATTTTAATACAGCTTCTTCTTTAATCATAATTAGAAAAACAGTTAATTTTATATGAATTACTATTCTTTGGCAGGTTGTCTGCTTATGGTGGGACTACTGGCCGGATGTCAATCAGGAGAAAAGAAGACATTGTCCGATAAAGGTGAAAATGTCTTTCCTGTCTCCACCCATCGGGCATTGAATCCGATAGCACCTCCGGGCGTATTTATAGCCGATCCGGAAGTAAGGCAAATGCCTGACGGACGTGTTTATATTTATGGTTCGCGCGACGAACCCGGTAACAACTGGTGTTCGCATTCTTATAACGTGCTTTCTTCTTCCGATCTGGTGAACTGGCATGTGGAGCAATTCTCCTTTGCCACCGAAGGGATGGGGAAGCAGGTCGACTATACCGACAGGCTTTTGTATGCCCCCGACTGTATCTACCGGGACGGAAAATACTATCTCTATTATTGCCTGGCCGGAGGTGGGGAAGATGAAGGCGTTGCCATTTCTTCTTCTCCTTATGGTCCGTTCAGGGATGGGAAGGTAATGGAAGGGATAAGCGGTATCGACCCGTCAGTATTCATCGATGATGACGGGCAGGCCTATCTGTTTTGGGGACAATGGCATGCCAGGGGGGCAAAGCTGAGTAAGGATATGCTTTCCATAGAAGGAGCTGTTCATGACAGTTTGCTGACCTATAAAACGCATTTTTTCAATGAAGGCAGCTCGGTCCGCAAAAGAAACGGCATCTATTATTTAGTATATGGAAGCCATTCCCGACATGGAGAGTCCAACTGCGCTACGTTGGATTATGCGACAGCGACTTCTCCGTTAGGCCCTTATACATACAGAGGGGTCATTATCGATAATTGGGGTAGTGACAGGAATCTGGTGAACAATCATGGTTGCATCACCGAAATCAACGGACAATGGTATATCGCTTATCATCGTCCTACCCATGCAACTGCAACAGGTACTATGCGGAAAGCCTGTCTGGAGCCTATTACTTTTAATCCGGACGGCACGATACCTGAAGTAGAAATGACTACACAGGGAATCGGTGGTCCTATCTCTCCATTCTATCGGATGGATGCAGCCAGGGCTTGTCTGTTGTCAGGCAATGTGATGGTATCCGTACGCAGGCCGGAGAACGATATTCCGGTAGAGTATTTGGCAGGTATTCGTGACGGGGATCATGCTTATTGGAAATATTATGACTTTACCGGTACCGATGCCGACCGTTTTATTTGTAAGACATGGGGCAAGAACAGGGCCGCAAAAATAGAAATTCGTTTGGATGATTCGGAAGGTGAGTTGCTCGGAGTTTGTGATTTGGCTCCTATGGATGGTGAAGTGGCTTATGCCGTTCATGAAACAAAAATTAAACCGGTTACAGGCAAACATGCGTTGGTACTGGTTTTTAAAGCGGTTGAACCGGCGGATACGGAGGATGAAGACTTAATGAATTTGGAGTGGTTTACTTTTTCTACTTCCCATACTCCTCGGTGAAGTGGTATTTTTTGAAAAAGGACTATAGTTTTGCTTGGTTGGGCATTATACTATAGTCCTGAATTCATCTCAAAATAGAATGATTTCTACTTCTTCTATTCAAAATAAGTTTTCCGGAATAATTCCTTCATTTGTTCATCTGTGAGTAATATCTGCTTATTATCAACCCTCTACAGATGAAGGAAATGAATAAACCCTCGTACTTCTATACCCGTTTTTCTCCAATTTACCTTCATCGATCAGCTTTTTCAGGTCTTCTAAAGCACGATACTTGGAGCAACCCGTCAGTTCCCGGTAATCGCCGCAAGTGATATAATGATGCTTTTCCAGGTATTCCATCAGCCTGCGGACCCGTTCTCCAAAAGGGGGCAACACACCTTTTCCTTCCGGCATGCGTTCCAGATCCATTGTCTTTAGTTTGCTTTTCAAGTATTTGCCACAGCGGAAATTCACATTCTTGAAATGGATCGACTCGCTTCGGATCTCCTTCTTATCCATGACCGGACGCGAAGAAAGCGAGACGCTGAAAAAGCCCAATTCCTCCAGTTCGACATTATATCCCTGATCCAGACGGCTGGCCATCACATCGGCAATGACCCGCAACGCCCCTTTGATGTCGGCTCCCGAAATTCCGGAACGGCCTTCTGCTTCTTCTATCAGATCATTGGTGTGGATTGTCCCGTAAGGTACTACACGCGGATGCAACGCCTGTTTTTTCTTCTCTCCCGTTGGGTTCGGATTGCGAACCATTCGATATCTTGCACACATATCAGTATTTGTTTAAGGTAAAACTATGCATCCGGTAATTCCGAAGTGCTTTACTCTGTTTTGTTTGTTAATTGTCGTACGCTTGTTCGACAGCTGACAAACGCTTATTCGACAACAGTCTAACAAGCGTTTGCCAGTTGTCAAATAAGAAAGAATAACGGACTAAAGATATAAATAATAATTGATGAAAGGCTTGTTATACATGGCTTTTTTTCTTACTTTTAAGCAGAAAGTACACCTTAAATTACAAGCGAATGAATATCACACATTACAAAGATGGAAATAAATCCGTTAAAACTCTATCCCTTAATGAATTGATCGATACGATGAGGAACTCTGTATCCGGACATGCGGTAGAAGAGTTCCGGAAAAAGCTAGAGGAATATCCTCCGGGATACCCTTGTCCGGCAGCAACCAAACTTCCTCGGATCGTTTTCGGTGCAGAATTGAAAAAGAAAAATGAGACTTTGGAGATGAAAGCTTACAACGGTCTTGTTCTATTGGAAGTCGATAACCTGTCGGGCGATAGGGAGGCGGTAGAGATACGGCGGAAAGCAGTCGGATCATTACAAACACTGCTTGCTTTTATCGGTGCGAGCCGTAAAAGCGTGAAAATTGTGGTTCCTTTCACCTTGCCGGACGGCTCTTTACCTTGTAACCATGAACTGGCGGAGTTGTTTCATGCCCATGCTTACCAGTTGGCTTTGCATTATTACCGGATGCAGTTGCAACGGGAAATACCTTACCGGCAGCCGACGGTGGTGCAGGCTTGCCGTATATCCTACGATCCTGATCTTTATTTTAATCCGGCGGCTGTACCGGCTACACTCGAACAACCCTTGCAAGTGCCTGGTGAACCGACGTTCCGTGAGTTGAAACAGCAGGAGCCGCGGCCACTTCAACGGATGGAGGCGGGGCATGAACGCAGTTATTCCGTTTACCTGCTTTATCAGGTGGCCTTGAAAAAAGCAATTGAAGAAGTGGGGAAGGATTCTGGCGATACGACGGCGGATGCTTTGCTGGTACGGTTGGCAGAGAATTGCCTTCGTGCAGGCATACCGGAAGAAGATGTGGTGAAATGGGCGTATGTGAATGTATATTTCCGACGGAACGAGACGGAATTGCGGGCGGCGGTACACAATACTTATCTGCTGGATAAATATTTTGGTGTTGGTCCGGTCATGCCGGTTTGTCAGAACCTCGTATTTCGGATGGATGAGTTTATGAAACGTCGCTATGAGTTCCGGAGGAACGAGTTGAAAGGTGAAGTGGAATATCGCGAACGACGTTCCTATTATTATAGTTTCTTTCCTGTTACCGATGAGGTTCTCAATACGATCTCCCTGCATGCGCAGGAGGAAGGGCTCGATTTGTGGGATCGTGATGTGAAACGTTATATCTATTCCAATAAGATTCCGCTGTTTAATCCGCTGGATGATTATCTGGATAATCTGCCGGAATGGGACAGAAAAGACCATATCCGTGCCTTGGCGGATACGGTACCGACGTCATCGAAGTTGTGGCGCGATCATTTTTATATCTGGTTCCTGGGGTTAGTCGCCCAATGGAAACAGATGGGTGGGGTGCATGCTAACAGCCTGTTGCCCTTATTGGTGGGGGATCAGGGATGTGGAAAGTCTACCTGGTGCCGTAATTTAATGCCACCGGTTTTGCGTGAGTTTTATACCGACAGTATCGATTTTGGAAATCGTCGTGATGCTGAACTGATGCTGCACCGTTTTGCCCTTATAAATATCGACGAGTTCGACTCGATAGGAAACTCCCGTCAGTCTTTCCTGAAACATCTGCTTCAAAAGCCCGAGGTGAATGCTCGTCGTGCCTACAAATCGAGTGTGCAGGCTTTGAAACGGTATGCCGGATTTGTCGGAACTTGTAATAATATGGACTTGTTATCCGATCCGACCGGCAGTCGGCGTTTTCTGTGTGTGGAAATAAATGGTGAGATAGACCGCAGGCATTTTATCGATTACGACCAGCTGTATGCTCAGGCGATCCATGCGCTCCGTGCAGGCGAACGGTATTGGCTGACGCGGGAGGAAGAAAAATCTATTACTCTTCAGAATGAAGTGTTCGAACAGGTTCCGGTGGAAGAGCAGCTTTTCCTGCAATATTTCAAGCCGTTGTCTGAAGAAGGTGGTGAAATTGGCGAATGGCTTCCTGCTGCCGAGATCATGCAACGTATCCGTAAGCGTAGCCGCCTGACTTTTAGCAACACCACTATAAATGCTTTTGGCCGCCTGTTGCGTCGTAACAATGTCCCAAGCCGACATATTTTACGTGGAAATGTATATCATGTGAAGGAAATACGGTGAATCCCTTTTATTTAGTTATGTCCCTATAAAAATCCTTCATCTGTAATTTATTTATAATTAGATAAATAGATTACAGATGAAGGATTGACGGATTGTTTTTGGAAAACTTTTGTACAATTTGAATTCAATAATTGAAACCGAAATGCCAAAGAGGAATTATATTCCGGTGTCCATATTCAATATCGTCTTTCACGACATAGGCATCGCTTATCCCCTGTATCTGTTTCTGTTGCTTGTTTTGTCCGCCTACCTCGAAAGTGTACTTATCGATTGTGAAATCTGCTTTGTCGGAGGAGAATACATCGTTGTTTACTTTCATTTGAGATAGGAAAAATGTTTCTCTGACATTCCCGATTTCCGGTGTGCTGTCAGAAAGTGCGTAAGCCAGATTGGTATTGTCCAGATAGGTTTTTTCCACTTTCCCTAGCTGTCGGATACCTTCTGTAGTTCCTCTGAGTTGTGCCACGACACCAGCTTTCTCCAGATAGAAAAGGAAATCAGCTACTTGATTGCGATGTAAGTCGATCATCTGTCCGATTTTGGAGAAATTTGGTTTAAATGGTACGCTTTGTGCGATGACATACAACAGTTGGCGGATTTTCTTCGTAGAAGATACATTTAGTTTGGCATAGATAGGAATATCATTTTCTACGGTTAGATTTATCACATTACGCAAACGCATGTCGTAGCCGGGGTCATTGAAGAAGGGATAATATCCTTTCGTCAGGTATTCCTTGAACAGAACCAACGGGCGTTCTGTTCCCGGCAGTTCTACTTTATGTTCCAATATCTCTTGCAGGGAATAGGCTGGTAGCCGGATATCTTTTGCTAATATAAGATATTCACGGAAAGAGAGTCCGGGGAGGAAGTAACTGAGTGCCCGGCGACTCAAATCTGCATTACCTTTATAGATGTCCAAAATGGAGGAACCGGTAAAGACAACCTGGAAATCGGGATAATAGTCATAAATCATTTTCAGCTCTTTCGACCAGTCTTGATATTTATGTACTTCATCGATAAATAGATGTTTTCCACCATTTTTGTAGAAGTCCGATGCAAGGTCAAACAGGCGGTGTTCAGCGAAATAAATATCATCGGCATTGATCAAAAGCGTATCCTCCACATGGTGATATAGTTTGATATGCTGTAATAGCATAGTAGTTTTACCTACGCCTCTGGGACCTACTATTCCCAGCATGCGGGAAGACCAGTCTATCCGGTCGTGAAGGTACCTGATATAAGACGTGTCAGTGAGCCTGAGTAGCCTTCTAAAAAGTTCTATAAGCTGTTCCATTGTCTGTTTGGATTGGTTTCTCGTAGGCAAAGATACAAAATCTGCCTAACAAAACCGGCAGTTTTGTGAGAAAATTGCCGGATAGAATCAGCAATTTTGGATATATTGCTTTGGGGATGCCAATACCTGATCGGGGTGGTGACGGTGAAGTTGTTTTGTTGAGTCTGGCCGGTAAGTAAAAAAGCCATTCGACTCTCACGAGCCGGATGGCTTATAACTGCAATACAGTTTCAGAAAAAATTATTAGGTATTATCTCTTAGCTATCTCTTGATATAGTTCACAATGACCGCTCGGGTCAAAGATCCCTTTTCTTATTAATTCTTTTTCCAGTTTATTTAAAGATAAGTTCCCGAAGTTTCGTTGTTTCTTCAGTGCGGCAAGTCCGTTGGTTGAAATGAATTTCAGTAAATCTTCCAACGTATATATATCTACCGCCTTAAGAATAGTCAGGATTCTTGTCTCTAAATCGAGACTATGGGTTAATGGTTTGGATAGTAATTTCTTTTGTTTGGCGTATGGTATTTGGGATGGCGTTCTTTTAGGGGCGGGATGTTTGATTTCATCCTTTGTTAACTGTGTTTTCAATGATTGTATGTTTGATTTTAATTTGTCGATTTCTATCTCTCTTCGAATACCGTTATCGATATAGGCTCTGACAAATCCTGATTGGATGCTTATATCTGTAATGGCATTCTGAAATATCTTTTTTACCTCCTGGGAGGAGAGGCCCAAATGTGTTGCAACTTTTTCCACGCTTAATCCGGTGGCTAATGCATGGAATACTATTTTTTTTAGATCGGAGTTTAATAAGTTCCTCATTTCCGATACGATCAATAAATAATCGGGTGTCAGCCTTTTAAACGCTTCAATAATAAAATCACTTTCTTTATCCCTCTTCTCTTCCGGAGACTGCTCATCAGCCGTCGGTATATTTACAGATGAAGATACGATACTGGCTTCTTCCCATGTTGTTTCTTTGTGATCTGTCAGTGCATGGCTCGAAAAGCTTGGCTTCTGGTCGTCGGGGAGGAGAAGCTGTACATAATCACGTATTTTAGTTAACAAGTTTATCATAATACAAGTGTTTTATCTGATAGACATAATCTGCTATACAAATAGATACTATCCTATTCTCGCGAACCGGACAGTGACAGAGTCCCCTCTTCGCTATTCCTTTTTACTGATTGTATGATTGTTTAACATATTAATGTGTTGATGTAAAAAGTATAGCTTGAAAAAGGTATAAAAAAACGTGGCGCTATTGCTACATCTCAGCCCTTGTGGGTATCCCTCCCTTGCACACTGATAGTAAGCAACAGCCCACGTCATATCATATATAACTATGTATATACAAATAACATGGGCATTTTGTTGCTACTATCTCAGTTGTGCGTATGTTTGGATGTTTACAAGGGACCGAGATAATATTTTAAAATGCCTTATTCTAATATTTCTACAGAACAGAACCTAACGCTATAGTTTCTGCACTTTCTGTAGTACTGCAAAGATAGTATATACGATGGAATAAACAACCGTTTATAAGGAAAAAATACCTGTTAGGCTTAAAAATCATAAGCTCTGTTTTAGGATTGTTGTTGCTGCAGTTCAATTATGATTTCGTCTGTAATATATGCATCGCTCATTGTTATTAAAGGATATTCTTTATTGAGTAAAAGAGCATATACTTTGCTGTTATAAAACAAGTGCAAAGCTTTGACCGGAGATATTTTCAGTTGTTCAACCAGCAGCATTACGATACGACTATATTTATTCCACACTAAAACATCAATCATAGATCGTTTATTATTTAAGTGTTACTCCCGATATTGGCTAAAGGATTTTGTATCTCTGATGTACTTCCATGAAAAACTTTCATGCTAGTTCTCCTTTTTCTTTATAGTAGCTTTCCCAATTATTAAGGGCTTCTATCAGTGTGTCTGCAATGTAGTCTCTGCTTTGAGTATGAAGCATATCGTATCCCTCGATCAAATAGCGGGAGATAAGATTGACCTTTTCTAATCGATTATAAAGTGTTGGGGCAGGAATGCCTGTCTTTTGTGCAGCACTTTCGATGGCAAAGACCACAAACTCCATGATCTTGTGATCAATCGGTCGGGAAATATGTATTATTTCTTGTTGCATATTTCATTTTGCTATGTATCTGTATCACAAAGATACATATTATTCCTGATCTTCTCATAATCAGTTTTGAAAAGATCGATTATATGCAAGCAAATGTATATTTTTATAGCCTATAAATATTAAACTGCGAAACAATGAAGTATTTGAATAAAGAAACGAATGGCATTACCCTTTCCCGCATTGGCCTGGGGGCAATGAGGATGGCTGATATTCAGCAAGGGATCGATACCATACATGCTGCTTTGGACAGTGGGATTACTTATCTGAATACAGGTGATTTTTATGGTCATGGCGAAAGCGAACTGATTATCCGTGAAGCATTGAAAACACGTAAACGGGAAGATGTCTTTATTTCTGTCAAGTTTGGTGGAATGCTGACTCCTGATGATCGTTTTTATGGCATCGACGTACGTCCGCAGAGTGTTCAGAATTATTTGGCCTATACCTTGAAACGCCTGGGTACGGACTATGTCGACCTGTATCAACCTGCCCGTATCAATCCGCATATCCCGGTGGAAGAAACGATCGGAGCCGTTGCAGATATGGTAAAAGCCGGATATGTGCGTAATGTCGGAATTACCGAGATAGATGCCGGAACATTGTGCCGGGCCCATGCTGTTCACCCCATCAGTCTGGTGGAAGTGCGGTATTCGCTGCTCGACAGGGAGATAGAACAAAGCCTGATTCCTACAGCACGTGAACTGGGTATCGGAATTGTTACTTTTGCCAATCTGTTTCATGGCGTGATAGGAGGTAGTAACCCGGAGGAAAAACTGGCAACCTTGAGCCGGAGGATGCCTCCCCAGGCTGCAGAGAAGCTGAAACAGGCTGTGGCACGGCTGGATGTATTGAAGGAAATGGCCGCAGAGAAGAATGTTTCCGTGTCGCAACTTGCCATTGCATGGGTACTGGCACAGGGCGGCGATATGCTGGCGTTGGTCGGTTCGCGTACAGTCGGTCAGCTTCGGGATACCGTGAAAGCAATTGAGATCGATCTCAGTAAGGAAGATTTACAACGTATCGAGCAGGCTATCCCCAAAGAATATGCCTCCAACTCTGCTATGTTGCCTATCGATCTGGACGAAAACGGTTTGTTTAAATTCTGACTTCTTGTCGTTACTTAAAATATCGGATAGTTTATGACAAAAGAGGCTGAAGTCTATAGAAGAATAGGCTTTGCCTCTTGATTTTAACATCGTTCTGTTGATTCAGTTTTTTCTGCTTCAATATCTTTTTTGATAAGGCTGATGATACTTAGTAATTCAGGTACACTTTCACGTACTGTAGCAAAAATAACATCAGCGTCTATTTCAAAATAATGATGAACGATAATATCTCTCATTCCCATTACTTCACGCCAAGGTATCTGAGGATAATTGACCAATAAACTACGCTCAGTTAATTTATCGAGATTTTTAATGCTTTCTCCTACAGCGATAAGTTTCATACAAACGCCGTCAAGTAGAGACATTCCTTCATTTGAGCCTAAAAAGTCATTTACAGACTGAACATTCCGGCAGCGTTCACATACAATTTCAAGTTGCTCTGTGATACGGTCTAATAGATGGCTGACTTCTGATTTATTTTTGTCAAACATACAGTGCTTCCTTTTCAATGTTCCGTTTCAGATATTCATCCATACGATCACGTAACCTTACCAGGTCGACTCTGGATCCTAACAAGGCTTCAAGCTCAAATTTGATACGAGCTAATGTTAGTAGATTGGGGGCTGGTGCTTCAAAACAAATATCCACATCGCTGTTTTCCGTTTGTTCACCACGAGCTACACTACCGAAAATGCCCATACGGACAATGCCATACTTCCCGGCATGGGAATCCATGTATTGCCGTAATAAATCCAAATACTCATTTGTCGATTTCATAGCAGTCACCTTTTATGAGGTCAAAGGTAACTATAAATTTTTGAAAGGGAGATTATTTAGGTTTATAAAATCCGATCAGGGTATGCTCATTTCTTTATTGTCTAATTAGAATTAAATCACTAACTTTGCGGCATTTTTAGAAGATAGTTAAAAATAGCGCGATATGAGTAAGAAATTTACCGAATACTCTAAGTTCGATTTATCGAATGTCAATAAAGAGGTGTTGAAGAAATGGCAGGATGGCGACATCTTCCATAAGAGTCTTGAAATCCGTGAAGGATCCCCCTCGTTTGTATTTTATGAAGGTCCGCCTTCTGCAAACGGAATGCCGGGTATTCACCATGTTATTGCTCGTTCGATTAAAGATATTTTCTGCCGTTACAAAACCATGAAAGGATATCTGGTGAACCGTAAGGCAGGATGGGATACTCACGGCCTGCCGGTTGAGCTGGGCGTTGAGAAATCTATGGGTATAACCAAGGAAGATATCGGTAAGAAGATTTCTGTCGCTGACTATAACGCAGCTTGCCGCAAAGATGTGATGAAGTTTACTAAGGAATGGGAAGACCTTACCAATAAGATGGGATACTGGGTGGATATGGAAAATCCGTATATCACTTACGATAACCGTTACATCGAAACTTTGTGGTATCTGCTGAAAGAATTGTATAAGAAAGGGTTTCTGTATAAGGGGTATACCATCCAGCCGTATTCGCCGGCTGCCGGAACAGGTCTTAGCTCGCATGAGTTGAACCAACCGGGTTGCTACCGCGACGTGAAGGATACCACTTGTACGGCACAATTCCATATCCTCGATCCGAAACCGGAAATGGCTCAGTTCGGTGATGCATTCTTCCTGGCATGGACGACTACTCCGTGGACATTGCCTTCCAATACGGCGCTTTGCGTAGGTCCGAATATCACATATGTGGCTGTTCAGACTTACAATCCGTATACTGGCATGCCGATGACAGTCGTATTGGCTAAGGATCTGATGAGTGCACATTTCAATCCGAAGGCTGCTGACCTGGAACTGTCGGATTATAAAGCTGGTGATAAACTGATCCCGTTCAAGGTTGTAGGTGAATGGAAAGGTTCGGAACTGGCAGGTATGCATTATGAACAGCTGATCCCGTGGGTAAATCCGGGTGAAGGCGCTTTCCGTGTAATCAATGGTGACTTTGTGACGACAGAAGACGGTACGGGTATCGTGCATATCGCTCCGACTTTCGGTGCGGATGACGACCGTGTGGCTAAGGCAGCTGGCGTTCCTCCGTTGATGATGATCGACAAGGATGGCAACAGACGTCCGATGGTGGATATGACCGGTAAGTTCTATCTGCTGGAAGATCTGGATCCGGAGTATGTACAGGCTCATATGAACGCTGCCGATTATGATCCGTGGCAGGGTAAGTTCGTAAAGAATGCGTACGATCCGGAAAAGACAGACAAAGACGAAACATTGGATATCGAGATATGTATGATGTTGAAGGTGCAGAACCGCGTGTTCCGCATCGAAAAGCATGTACACAACTATCCGCACTGCTGGCGTACCGACAAACCGGTATTATACTATCCGCTGGATAGCTGGTTTATCCGCACGACTGCCTGCCGCGACCGTATGATCGAACTGAACAATACGATTAACTGGAAGCCGCAGAGCACAGGTACGGGCCGTTTCGGTAAATGGCTGGAAAACTTGCAGGACTGGAACCTGAGCCGTAGCCGCTACTGGGGTACTCCGTTACCTATCTGGCGTACGGAAGACGGTACGGAAGAGATGTGTGTCGGTTCGGTAGAAGAACTGTACAATGAAATAGAGAAAGCTGTTAAGGCCGGATTCATGGAGTCTAATCCTTATAAGGACAGAGGGTTCAATCCTGGCGAATATAATAAGGACAATTACGAAAAGATCGACCTGCACCGTCCGTATGTGGACGAGGTGATCCTGGTTTCCGAAAGCGGCAAGCCGATGAAGCGTGAGACCGACCTGATTGACGTTTGGTTCGATTCGGGTGCGATGCCTTATGCACAGATCCATTATCCGTTCGAGAATAAGGAAATACTGGATAACCGTACGGTTTATCCGGCAGACTTTATCGCAGAGGGGGTCGACCAAACTCGTGGCTGGTTCTTTACCTTGCATGCACTGGCTACGATGGTATTCGACAGCGTGGCTTATAAAGCGGTTGTTTCCAACGGTCTGGTACTGGATAAGAACGGTAACAAGATGTCTAAACGTCTGGGGAATGCAATCGACCCGTTCTCGACGATCGAACAGTATGGTTCAGACCCGTTGCGTTGGTATATGATCACCAATGCGTCTCCGTGGGATAATATCAAGTTCGATATCGACGGTATGGATGAAGTGCGCCGTAAGTTCTTCGGTACATTATATAATACGTATTCATTCTTTGCTTTGTATGCAAACGTGGACGGCTTCGATTATTCGGAACCGGATGTTCCTCTGAACGAACGTCCCGAAATCGATCGCTGGATCCTTTCTTTGCTGAATACATTGGTGAAAGATGTTGACGGATTCTATGATACTTACGAACCGACCCGTGCGGGACGTGCTATCTCTGAGTTTGTGAACGATAACCTGAGTAACTGGTATGTACGCTTGAACCGTCGCCGTTTCTGGGGCGGGGGCATGACAACGGATAAGTTGTCTGCTTACCAGACTTTATATACTTGTCTGGAAACTGTAGCCAAGCTGATGTCTCCGATCGCTCCGTTCTATGGCGATCAGCTGTTCAGCGACCTGATTGCCGTTACCGGACGTGAAACGGTGGAATCCGTACACTTGTCGGATTTCCCGAAATATGATGAAGCCTTGATCGATAAGGATCTGGAAGAACGTATGAAGATGGCACAGGATGTTTCTTCTATGGTACTGGCTCTGCGTCGTAAAGTGAATATCAAAGTTCGCCAGCCGCTGCAGACCATCATGGTGCCTGTCACGGATGCACACCAGCAGAAAAGCATTGAAGCGGTGAAGAACCTGATCCTGAACGAAGTGAATGTAAAAGAACTGAAATTCGTTGATAACGCCGCCGGTATCCTGGTTAAACGTATCAAGCCTGATTTCAAGAAGTTAGGCCCGCGTTACGGAAAGATCATGAAGAGCCTGGCTGCTGCTATCCAGGGCATGAGCCAGGAGGATATCCTAGCTTTCGAAGCTGCCGGTACATTTACTTTGAATGTGGAGGGACAGGAAGCAGCGGTCGAACTGGCTGATGTTGAAATCATCTCCGAAGATATACCGGGATGGCTGGTTGCCAATGAAGGCCGCCTGACGGTTGCCCTCGATATCACCGTGACGGAAAACCTGCGTAAAGAAGGGCTGGCACGTGAATTGGTGAACCGTATCCAGAACCTGCGTAAGAGTAACGGATACGATATAACCGATAAGATCAACGTGACCGTTCTTTCTTCCGACGAAATGGATGACGCAATTAAGGAATTTAATGAATATATTGCGAACCAGGTGCTGGCCGTATCTGTTGAAATTACAGAGCATGCGATAAGTGATGCGACTGTCCTTGATTTCGAGGATTTCAACCTGTCGGTGCGTATCGAGAAAGAGTGATTTTTTTCTTAAAAAAGAAAGGCGTCCCTTGTTGCATATAAATATTATCGTATATTTGGACTGCGACTTGGATCGCCTGATATATATGTTATGAATTGTGGAACCTAAAATTAAATGAACCATGGCAGAAAAAACAAGATATTCGGATGCTGAACTCGAGGAGTTCCGTGCCATTATTTTAGAGAAGTTGGAGGTAGCCAAAAAGGATTACGAGTTGTTGAGATCGGGTGTAACCAATTCTGATGGGAACGATGTGGCCGATACTTCACCTACATTCAAAGTGTTGGAAGAAGGTGCCGCAACTTTGTCGAAGGAAGAGGCCGGACGTTTGGCACAGCGTCAGATGAAGTTCATACAGAACTTGCAGGCTGCTTTGATTCGTATTGAAAATAAGACTTATGGCATTTGTCGCGAAACGGGTAAGTTGATCCCGAAGGAGAGACTGCGTGCCGTACCTCATGCTACTTTGAGTATCGAAGCAAAACAAGGAGGTAAAAGATAAATGAAATTTTCCAAAGGTTGGGGAGCAGTGTTAATCGTAATGCTGCTCCTTATTCTTGACCAGGCTCTTAAAATCTGGATCAAGACGCACATGCAGCTGCACGAAAGTATAGAGATCACTCCGTGGTTTTATCTGTACTTTACCGAAAATCCGGGAATGGCTTTCGGTATAGAGGTGATAGGCAAATTGTTCTTATCCGTATTCCGCATTGTGGCGGTCGGTTTTATCGGATATTATCTGTATAAACTGGTTAAGGAGAAGTACAGCTTTGGTTTTATTGCGTGTGTTTCGTTGATCTTTGCCGGAGCCATCGGTAATATAATCGACTCTATATTTTATGGGGTCGTATTCGACCATAGCTTTGGTCAGGTCGCCTCTTTTATGCCTGCCGACGGTGGTTATGCTACTTGGTTGCACGGGAAAGTAGTGGATATGTTTTATTTCCCGTTGATCCAGACGATATTGCCGGACTGGGTCCCGATCTGGGGAGGAGAGGAGTTCGTTTTCTTCCGTCCGATCTTCAACCTGGCGGATTCGGCTATCTGCGTAGGTGTGTTCTTGTTATTGATATTTTACCGGCACACTTTGTCGGCCAGTCTCTCAAAAGAAAAAGAAAGTAGTAAATAAATGCGGAGTAAATTGCGCAGATACGGTGTCGCATTGTTGACGGCAGCTTTGTTGGTTTCTTGTAGTAAGGTGCCTGATGGTATTCTGTCCGAAAAGGAGATGAAGGCTGTCCTGATAGATATGCAACTGGCTGAAGCTATGATCAGCACGGATTATAAAAAGTATAGCGACGATGCTGAGAAAGATGCGCTTTACCAGTCTGTATTCCGCAAGCATAAAATAGAACAGGCTGTTTATGACAGTTCGCTGGTTTGGTATGGGCGTAATCTGGATGTGTATATGCAGGTGTACGATTTGGTATTGGCTGAACTGAATGAACGGCAAAAGGCGCTGGGAGATGTGCAGGCTAGTGCAGCCCCTGTATCTAAGCAGGATTCGGTAGATATTTGGCCACGCCTTACTTATCATACCTTAGAACCTAATGCCCTGTTTAACGGGATAGCGGTCGATATTAAACCGGAAACCAACTATCCGTCCGGCAGTACCTTTGTATTGGGAATGCGCATCTGGGGATTGAACGATGCGATGAAGAATCGTCCGGAGATCCGTCTGAGTGCTAATCAGGGCGATACGATTATTACCGTAAACGACAAAATTCTTCGCGACGGTTATCATGAAACAACGTTAAGGACTTTGCCTACCAAACAGGTAAAGAGCGTATATGGTTTTATCCGCTTGAACGGAAAGGATGATTCCACCTCTTATTTCAAAGTTTATGTGGATAGTTTGAATCTGATGCGGTATAACTACGGTCGATTGCCGGAAAAAGACTCCATGCAAGTTGCACGTAAGGACTCCATAAAGAATTAGATCAAAATATGCGCAGGATTGCTTCGCATTATATATACTGGCGTAAATGGTACCGTATGCATTATCTTGAGTTGGATGCGAAGGGACGTTTGACCGGTGTGTATCCCTTGAAACAAGAAATTGCGAATACAGAATTTTATGACGGTACTTTATTGCCGGTACCGTCAGACATTACTTTTCCTCCGGTTGGAGTTTCTTCTTTAGCGGAATGGCTGGCTGTTACGGATTCAGTAACCGTAGACTCTCTGGTACAAGTCTGTCATTTACCCAGCATTTTCCCGACGACGCCTGAACTCGGCGCAGACTACAGCAGTGGCGATTGCTACGTTCAGCGACTCTGATGTTTCCCTGTCCTGTGGATAATTAGGTATGTATAATTTTTCATTGACAAGCGTTTCTATCTCGGGGCGGATACCGTTTCCTTCATTTCCCATGATGATAATACCTGTTTCCGATAATTCTTTCGCGTACATATTTTCTCCGTCAAGAAACGTTCCGTATAACGGGATTTGTTGTTCTGCCTGTTTTTTCAGGTAGCCATGTAAATCCGTATAATGTACTTTTACATGGACGAGGGCTCCCATAGTGGCTTGTACCGTTTTGGGACTGAATACGTCGGCGGTGTCCTGGCTACAAACAATATGTTCGATGCCGAACCAGTCGGCTAACCGTATGATCGTACCGAGATTGCCTGGGTCTTGTATCCCGTCGAGGGCAAGGATTAACTGTTTTTTGGGGTCGGCATCATCCAATGACCAGGCCGGACGTTTGAAGACGGCCAGTACATCCTGCGGGTTTTTTAGGAAACTGGCTTTCCGTATATCATCATCATCAGCTTCCAGCAACTCCTTAGCGGGAATGTCGCCTTGTGTTGCCATCCATGACGGTTTGGCTATCAGCAGGTCGCATTCGAATGCATGTAACATGTCTGCCACCAACTTATTTCCTTCGGCAACAAATGCATTTAACTCGTTGCGAAACTTCTTTAATTCCAGTGAACGGATCTGTTTTACTTTAGACTTACTCAGCATCTTTACTTTTTTTACAAAGCAAAAGTACAGGAATTTATTTAATTTCAGTTACATTTCATTGAAAAGTGGATATAAGGTAAATACATTACAATTCTCCTTTTATGAGGATTGTGCCTATTACTTTTGTGAAGTAATGAAGGAACAAATTTCCCTATTGTAATACCATATGTCTTGAAATTGATGGTATTTGGAATAATTGCTTTTTATAATATGTAATTTTAAGGCGAAGTTTTCGAAAAATTAGTATTGATGGATAAATCCAGTAACCCTCATGAGGGTTTTTTGCTGTATGTACAGCAAAAAACCCTCATGAGGGTTTTTTGCTGTATGTACAGCAAAAAATTATATATATTTTATTTACTTAATTTACATGTAACCCTAATGCATGTAGTTTGGATATGAATGAAATGAATAGATTGATAGCGATGTGAAGAGGATAATAAACGAATAAAACAAAATAACTAAAAACAAAAAGTATGATGAGAAAACTTGTTATCATGATCTTCCTGTTTGTGATTCCATTGTCGTTTTATGCACAGGATAGATTGAGTGGTCAGAAAGGATCAGTCGTCGGTCTGAAAACGAATATTCCGTATTGGGGAGCGATGGCAACTTTCAATGCCGGAGTTGAATTTCGTCTGGCACGTCATTGGTCATTGGATATAGAAACTGGTCTGAATCCGTTCGACGGAAAGAAAGAGGATGGTAGCTATGGTAAATCTCTTAAGCATTGGCGACTACATCCGGAGTTGCGTTATTGGTTTTGTGAAACTTTCTACAAACATTTTATCGGTCTGCACGTCCCTTACATATTATATAATGTATCGGACATTAAAATACTGGGTACCGAGAATGAACGCCACCAGGGTTGGGGTGCAGGAGTAGGAGTCAGCTATGGTTATTCATGGTTACTTTCCAAACATTGGAATCTGGAAGCGACGGTCGGTGTGGGATATCTCTATCTCGAATCGGAGAAATATCCCTGTACCAACTGCGGTCGTCGTCAGGAATACGTCAAGAAACATTATTTCGGTCCAACACAGGCTGCAATTAACCTGATTTATCAATTTTAATTTTAGCCGCCTTATGAAAATGAACAAACATATACTAATAGTAACAAGTCTGCTGGCGGCAACAGCTTTGCAGGCACAGGAGATTAAAGTAAAGGACAAGATTGTAGAGAAATCGGACAGTACGTTAATTCTTGGTATGACGTTCGATTTTGGTGAAGTAAAGGTACCTTCCGACCGTAGTTTGGTATGCACGCCGGTAATTGTTTCGGGTGATAGTATCCGCCCTTTGACACCTGTTATTCTCAATGGTCGCGATCGCCATATTTTATACGACCGTACGGGGCGTACTTATTCGACAGACGGGGAATATGAACTGCGTCGTAATAATGGTGAGGAGCAAACCTTTGAATATACAACCCGCACGCCGATGGCCTCTTGGATGAAGAAGTCCGAAGTGGCGCTCGTAACCGACATTTGCGGTTGTGGTTGGGAAACGTTGCAGAACGACCGTTTCCCGCTTTTTCCGATCAATTTATCAGATCCGGTTGTTTTGAGACCGCAGCTAGCCTACCGTACACCCGAAGCTGAGGCGGTCAAGGCGCGTTCGATCGAGGGAAAAGCGTTCCTGGACTTCCCGGTTAACAAAATAACGATATATCCCGACTATCGAAACAATCCGCGTGAGCTGGCAGCTATCCGTGCGACGGTCGAGTCCGTGAAAGACGATCCGTATGCCACTATCACGGAAGTGTGGATTAAAGGTTTCGCTTCTCCCGAGGGTTCATACGCCAATAACACATATTTAGCAGAAAACCGTGCCAAGGCCTTGCGTGATTATGTGAAAAGCCTCTACCGTTTCGAACATGCCACATTCAGCGTCGATTTCGAACCGGAAGACTGGGAAGGATTGGATAAACGTCTGGAAGAGATGAATTTGCCGGACAAAGCCGAATTACTGGCTATTATTCGTGATCCGGAACCACGCGACCTCGACAAGAAAGAACAGAAGTTGAAAGTCTTGAACGGTGGTAACTCTTATAAAATTTTGCTCAGAGATGTTTATCCGGCGTTACGTCATTCAGACTATGTAGTGAAGTATAACATCCGCAATTTCACTGCGGAGGAAGCCAAGTCGCTCATCTATACTGATCCGAAACAACTGAGCTTGAATGAAATGTTTATGGTAGCGCAAGGCTACGAAGTCGGAAGTGAGAAATATAACGAGGTGTTCGAAATTGCTGTCCGTATGTTTCCCGATGATTCGGTATCGAACCTGAATGCCGCCAATACAGCGATTCAAAGGGGCCAGTTAGAACAAGCCGAACGTTACCTTCAGAAAGCAGCCGAAGGAGATGAGAAACAGTTGGCACGTGCATCTATTCTGATGCTTCGCGGTGATTTGGACGGTGCGGAAAAGATCTTGAATACGTTGCAGAATAGCCCGGTGACAGGTAAATCGGCACAGGCAAACCTCGAACAGATCAAAGCAAAACGTGAAGAATAAAGAACTTCAAAAAATGATTGATTATGAACATAGCCTATAAATATCTTTTATACGCCTGTATGGCAACCTGTTTTATGCAGGTTGGCTGTACTGACGAAGTTCATTTGAACCGTGACGACGGAGAGGAGGATGTGGCGGTGGAAAACTACCTTCGTCTGACTATCAGCAGTCCGGAAGCCAAACTCCTTACCCGTTCAAACCCCACCGGTGGCGAGAACGGTGACGGCTATGAGCCGGGACAAGACTACGAGACGCGTATCGACGATTTGATGCTACTCTTTTATCAAGGGACAGACGGTGTGAATTCTCCTGCATTGACTCCGATAGATAAAATTATGTATCTGGACCGTAATGCCATGGAGGGTGACAATCGCACCGAACCGGTATTAGTGGGGCTTCCGGGTGGTTGGTATGACCTGCTGGTTATTACTAACACCGGCAACATACGTTCGCAGCTTCAGGGAATGACGCTCGGTGGTGTGCGTGACTATTTGCAAAAGCGCGCCTGGACGGAAAATGGAGGAAAATATTCTCGTTTTGTGATGGCTTCGGATGGTCACTTGGACACACAAGTGTATATCTGTGGTGAGAATACGATCGATAATCCGGCTTCTGCCACAGTCGAAGTGGAACGTCATGCGGCACGTATCGATTATCAATTGGTACACAAATATTATGATGTGACGGACAAGACAGCCGGCGAGGCCCAGGTTTCTATTACCGGAGCCTTGATTGTAAACAGGCTGGATGCCGGTTCCTATATGCTCAAACGGGTGATAGGTGCGGCATCGGATGGCTCGTACGGTGCGGAAAGTACGCTTGAATACCTCGGATTGGAATTGCCAGAATGGGGCGATCACCAGACCAACTACGTGCTGGATCCGTGGAGTCGCAAGAAGACGCTGGCAAATGTGGATCGTCGTGTTTTTAATCCGGAACAGCCTTCCGGTTCCGGACAACCGCTTGCTTCGCTTTACGAAAATTATTTTACGAGCTACGGTACATCAGTATCCAACTGGAAGTTTGCTCCAGGTTTGGGTGAACGTGTGGGTGACTGGTACCGTGTGGGTTACACGAAAGAAAATACGGTGGCTAAGGCAGAACAATCGCCTTATATCAATACGGGAGTCGTATTTAAAGCTTCCTATGGACCAAAGAAATGTATTGTTTATGATCCGGTTTCCGGTAAAGCGGTCGTACGGACGGGCTTGGATGGTGCACCGTTCACGTTCTTTGCATATAAAGGGGTTATATACAATTCAGCGGAAGCAGCAATGGCTGCCTTTACAGGCAACGGCACGAATGTGGTCGGCTATGATTTTGCCGGTAAGACTTGGGGCGATGTCGAGAAGTTGACAAAGGAGTTAAAGGAAAACGATCCGGTGGGTTACTGTCGTTTTCTTACTCAGAAGGCAAAAGACAAGACGGCAACCGACCGTTTGACAGAAGCAGAAGCTTACCAGTTGTCCTGGAATAATTATATGTATGTCACTTTTGGGTACTCGTTGGGTACGAACGGCACATCCATTATTAATCTGAATGGCAAGGATACTCGTCGATTGTTGGCACGTTACGGGCTACATACGTATGCTGACGGAGTTTGCTATTATACTCACTGGATTCGTCATTCTAACAACAACGATCCATCAAAAGGGATTATGGAATATGCGATTGTGCGTAATAATGTTTACAAGCTGCGCATCAGTGATATTTACGGTTTGGGAAAAGATATCCCATACGAACCACCGTTCGATCCGGAACCTGTCGATCCGACACCTCCCGGTCCGGACGATCCGGATAATCCACCAACGCCACCAGGTCCTGATGATCCTGATGATCCTGATGACCCGGATGATCCTGATGACCCGGATGATCCTGATGACCCGGATGACCCGGATACCGATCCGCTTATCCAGATCGAGGTGGTTGTGAAGCCTTGGTTGATAATCGACCCTGAAACGTTTTATTTCTAACCGTTAAAATAAGAGAACGATGAAATCAATAACAACAAAATATATCTTTTTCCCGGTACTGGTACTGTTGTGCCTGGCCGGCTTGGCCTCATGCGATTATATCCATGACGAGCTACCTCTTTGTCGGCATACACTTCGTTTTGTTTACCGGCATAATATTAAACATGCCGATGCATTTGCCTATGAAATGGAGAATCAGGAGGTTGCAAAAAATGTTCGTTTGTATATTTATAGTGCTGAAGGCCGGTTTCTTTCATCTCGCCTGATCGAGGGGGAAGAGTTAAAAAAGAACGAAGTGGATCTGAGCGAACTAGCCCCGGGCGATTACCGCCTGTTGGCTTGGGCCGGTTTGAACGCTCAGGATTATACGTGGACGGAACCGGCCCCCGGTTCTTCTATCGATGACTTCCGTATGTCGGTACAAATGGTGGAAAATCGTGTCGATCGCGAATTATCCGGTCTTTTTCAAGGAGAACTGGAATATACGATACCTATCGGAGGTACTACCGATACCGAGTTTCCATTGGTGAAGAATACCAATAAGATCCGTTTTATACTGATCGATGCCAACCGGGGAACGAAACTGACGTCGGATGCATTCGACTTTACTGTTACTACCACAAACGGTGATCTTGATGCTCACAATGAACCGGTTTCTCCTACACGAATCACCTGGTTGCCTTATTTGCAACAAGTAGAGGTAGTGAAAGCTTCCGGTAACGAAACGATTAAGTATGAGGCTGTCTGCACTGAATTGAATACACTTCGTTTGATCGACAACACTACCGGTACGCTTCGTATCCGTTATGCGAGTGAGAAGACGCCGTTTATCAACGTCAGCCTCACGGAACTCTTAAAATTGACACAGATCGCATCTCATAAACTACCGGGGCAGGAGTATTTGGATCGGCAAGATGAATATGTGATCACCGCATATGTCGACATCGTCGGCGGACGTGCGCATTGCCTTGAGGTGATCGTTGATGACTGGATTGTTCGTTTGGAAGACTTGACACTTGGAAATGAGGAGATGACATTATGAAAGGTCGATTGAATCCATGTAGGAACCTGTCAGCGGTTGTCTGTCTGCTTGCTTTTCTCGCCTTTGGTTGTGTGAGTGGCGAGAAGGGTGGCTTCGGCGACTTGGACCTTCCCGAAATGGTGGAGGTGGATTTGCAAGTGGGCATAGCAGATGTTATGTCCCCGCTGCAAACGAAAGCTGACGAAGGTGAGGAGGTAGAAAAGAAAGACGAGAATGCTTTGGAGGGTGAACAGATCAATTCGCTGGCCGTGCTGATTGTCAATAATTCTACCCAAAAGATTGAGAAGAAGTTTTTGCCCGATTTAACGAATGATGATGAGGCTAAAATAGGTGAACTGACAAGTTGGAGTTCCGAAGAGTTCCGGTTGCCCAAAGGTACGAAACGAATTTATGCATTTGCCAATTGGGAGTCGCTGAAGAATGAGACGCTGAAAGCTGCTATCGAGGCAGAAGAAGGTGATGAGATGCCGATGCTACCGGAAGAGGTCTCTTGGCCTGAAGGAGGTTTTGACCCAAAGAGAGAAGTTTATCTTCCGATGAGTTACGCTGAGACGTGGGAGGTTTCTTCTTCGGTAAAGAAAAGAATCGAACTTACCCGTTTAGTGAGTCGTTTGCAGGTGAAGGTGGCTAATGCCACAAGTCACGGGTTGCGGTTGGATGGTCTTACATTTGGTTCTTTTAATAATAGAACGCTTTTGTTTGGGGGATCTATCAAGGATTGGTCTGGAAAAAGTGATGTGAATTTTTTACCTGAGGGGACAAAAACGTTGCAATCGATGGAAGATAAGCCGGAGGAATATATCTCCGGCTGGATGTATGTATTTGAGACTGCTCAGGCAAAAGGTTTCCAGCTTGATTTTAACACGACAAGTGAGGGAGAGATATTTCATGCTGATAATATGCATAGTGGAATAAGATATACTAAAAACACGGAAGTTAAACGTAATCATATCTGGAATCTGAACTTGTGGGTTTGTGGTTACACTTTGACTTTGGCATTAGAAGGTGAAAATCCGCCAATCGGTGGTTATCCAGTGTTGACGTCGGAGGTGATGGAAGGTTTGAACGGTACGCTGTATGGTGGCGGTCCGTTTACCCTTGAAATCGGAATGTTGAGATCACTGGAAAATCAGTTGACTGTACCGAATGATATCCAATGGTCAATTATAGATATTGAAAATTCTGATTTGTTAATAGATAAACAGTTAGAATTAGCAGGTAAGACGATAAAAGGTTGTATGGTTGGATATTCTGATAATGGAAAGAGCCTTGGATTTAAGTTGAAAGCAACAAGCAACGGTCAGGTTATATCTGTTTTTCCAGTTACGCTGAAATTTGAGGAAATATTCAACAAGCAATAGTTGTAGTTATAAAACCGGTAATTTACTGGTTGTTGAACAGGCGGATGTCTGCTTATCGAGTAGCTGTCCGTCTGCTTATCGAGTAATCGTTCGTCTGCTTATCGAGTAAGCAAAGGTTTACTTGATAAGTAGATAAAACATAAAAACAACAGATGTAATAACAAAATTAGAATACGATGAAACGAAATAAAATAAAATATGACAGATGGCTGCGAACGCTGTTCTTGTCGTTTGCCTTGCTTGTAGGCGGGGGAATGACTGCGGTTTGGGGACAAAATGAACCTGTAATTGAACTGCAACGTTCGGATAGTCATAATAATGTCTTTTCGGTTACTAAAACTGTTTATGTTTCCAATACTCGAGAATTAAATGTTCCGGAATTAACGATTAATCTAGGATCAGATGATGATCCTAGATATAATTGGTTTGTCCATTGGTATGTTATAGGTAAGGGGATGATCTCTTATAAACAAAAGACATTTTCGAATAAAGAAGCAGCTGTACGAGGAGGAGGTTTGAATAGTGATTATACAACTAATAATGTTTTTTGTAAAGTTAAAGATGAAAAAGGGTTAATTTGGTCAAATAGATTAAGAAAAGAGTATGAACATCTTGGTTTAACAAAAAAAGGAGGAAGTGGCATTGATGCTTCTACAATAGAATATACATTGCCTACAGGGGATTATGATGGAGAGGATATCATATATTGCGACGTGAGTGTTTACAATGATGGAAACTTTATAGAGAAAAATGATGATGGGGTAAAAGGAATATATAAAGAACCTACATTGTTGAAACGTTTTATTTATAAAATAAAATCAGCCGATGAATGTATAAATAAAGAGTTGGATATTTTTAATATAGATTATCCAAAAGGAAGTAAGACTATCAATTTCTTAATGCCATCTGTACCAGAAAATTATTATTGGGAAAATAACGGGGTACGATATCAAGGGAAAAAGTTTCAATATAAAGTAATTGGAAAAGATGACGATTATCATGATTTTAAACTTGTAACACGAGATGCGACTATATCCTCCCAACAAGTTCAGAGGATTCCTGATGAGAAAGGATATTATGATAGTGATGTAATCTCGATTAGTGTACAAGTTGTAAGTGATGAGGATGACAAAGCCAAAGAAGTTGCTAATTTTTTCTTTTATCCTCAAGAAAATACAGGTTTTAAATTAGAATCAGAAATCAAAAATAAAAACGAGAATATAGATCGATGGCCTAGATATAATACATCTAAATACGAAGAGATTGGGAATGTTGATTTTGATCAAGGAGAAGCCCAATCAGAATTAACGGCTGCTAATAATATGTCAGAACAGCCTTTTGGATCATATACCTCAGCCCAGACATCCTATGGGTTTATGGATAAAAATAAATCTTCATTGGAACGACCAGGAAACGAAACAACTGGAGGGAAGAAGTTTTCTCAATTATCTCTTCAAAATGTATACGGTCTATACAGAAGTGCCAATATACCTAATATCTCAACCGGATTTACAACAGCTCCTATTGTTTGGGCTAATACAACGAATTTAGATTTTGGTAAATGTTATGTTTGGGTACCTGCATTAAATGACTTTTATAAAAACACAGAGTTTTATGATAGAACTTATGCTATTGCAAAAGAGTCCAGTGAAAAACTATATGGGTATTTCTATTATGTGGATGCTTCAGATGATCCCGGGACTTTGGTCGATATTCCGGTTGATGCTATTTGTGGTAATACGGAACTAACAGTGACAGCATGGGTTGCGGATATGACACGTCCTGGATTTTCAGCAAATGCTGTTGCTGGAAATGTTTTACCTTTGGCTCCAAATTTAAACTTGATTTTTAAAGGGAAGAATAATGAAGGTAAAGAAGTAGTCCTTCATCGTTTTACAACAGGAGATGCTTTAGTTGATTATGGAGAAAATAATTTCAATGTAAATTTGATGCAGTGGCAACAACTTTGTTATTCTTTTGTTGTAAATGAAGAAGATGTGCAAAAATGTACATCTTTTAGCCTTGAAATTCAAAACAATGAGCCTCACACAGACGGTGCCGATTATGCCGTAGACGACATTCGTATCTTCAAAACGAAGCCACAGGTAAGTCTTGTTCAAGCTGGGAATTTGTGTGATACGGAAATAAAAAGTGTGAGGTTTATTACAGACTATAATGTAGCACTTGCAAATTTAGGATTGTTAAATCGGCTACCACAACATCCTGTAACTGAGGAAGAAGTTAATAATCTGCCGGAGATGCATCCATTTAGAGAATGGTTAGGAAAACAGGAAAAAAAAGAGGAGGTTCTTAAAACATTTACAAAAATTTATTATTCGCTTTATAAAAGTGATAAAAATGGAGATATTGGTGAGTTAGTTAAAATAGATTATTCAGGAGATGGAGAAGGTGAAATTTATCGTACTTCTTATGTTTCTACTAAGCCAGAATATATGGTATGGACTGGTGCTGGAGTAACTAATGAAGGATTGATCTCTTCTGCTGAAATTGAGATTAAAGATGGTGAACTTATTCCTAATCAGTATTATAGGGCCAGATTGTCTATAAACCCTCCAACAGAAACAGATGATGTTTCTTCTCCTTGTATTTTGATTGGTGATCCGTTTGTCCTGATTGTTGCTGATAAAATTTATGACATTTTGGATGAAAAGAATAGTTCTATAGAATTAGAAAATATTCGAAAAGGAAATGTTTATACATTGAAGGGACAACTTAGTTATAAAGAGAGTCAGGTTTCAACAGAATTTAAATTTATTGAATATCCGAAATTTGATTGGTTTATAGGTGACTTAGATGAATTTACGGCTCCTGGTGCTATTACTTTAGAGGGGGGATCTTCATATTCAATTAGAGATGCTTTAATTGAGATGAATACTCCTAATAATGACAAAAGTACGGAAATTAAAAAATTATTAACGGAAAAATTTAAAGTTTATAATAAAGCAGAAATGTCAACAGAAGAAGGACCAACAGGACGATTGGTTTTTGGAGCTACTTCTTTTAAATATCAGACGATTCGAAAATATCAAACTGTTATTGCTTGTGCATCTCAGTATCAAGATAATGACATATCGCTGGAAAAAGGAAAACTATTTTGTACAGATCCGGTTGTGATTCCTTTAGGTGGAACACCTCCGACTATTACACCAGGTGACCCTGATGTTCCAGAACCTGATCCGACTGATCCGGAAGATCCGGATAATCCTCAACCGGATAAAGATCCGGAGACCGATTCGTATGTACGTTCTGTACGTGTGGGGCTGATTCAAATTCTGGATATGGCGAAAAATGATGGTACATTGCGTATTCCGATTCATGTTCGAAAATCGCAAGAAAATGAGATGTTTTATGTAGATAAGGAGAATGTGGATATAATTTTGCGTGAAACATCAGACGAACAGGCAAAATCAGAAAAAGGTAAATCTATTGCAACTTTGTCTAAAATTGTAGATAAGGATTGGGAAAAAGCAACTTGGTCTCAAAATTATTTTGAGATTAAATTTAGTTCAGAGCATGTATCCAAAATGCGTGAAGGATTTTGGTATATGGTTGAAATTCCGTATGGAGTTTGTGATAGAGAAGATGCAACTGTGGGGACACTTTATTCTGGTTCTTTCAAACTTACTCTTAAAATTGTACCTGAATACGTGACTTGGGTAGGTAGTAAAGATAAAATGCACAACTGGAACAACGACGATCTGAACCATTGGAGGCGTTCTACAAATGCAGAACTTTATATGTCAGGCGATAAAGTAGGAGCTGAGGCCAATGGTACACATCCAGAAGCCTACACTCCGATGCGTTTCACAAAAGTGACAATTTATGGTAAAGCAAAAGACAAGGATGGCAATTATGCTATTGATGGCAAAGCTTATGCCGCCTATCCACATTTGTACGAATTGAGTAAGCGGGGAGCAGATCCGACCGTCTTGTTGGATATGGCTCCGGCAGACATGGATGTAACTATCGGTACTGCTACCAAGAACATCGAATATGATTTGTTAGCAGATCCGGATTATGAAGTGGAATTAAACGGAAAACTTCTCAATCCATTGGAAAAACATTCTTACGCCTGCGTCCGTTTCTACGGTAACACTTGTGATGAAATTTATATCAAACCCGAATCGGAAATCTTGCATACGGAATACCTGACTTACAACAAAGCCCATGTAGATTACGAAATGGATCCGAACCGTTGGTATATGCTTGCTTCACCTTTGAAAGGGGTTGTTTCGGGAGATATGTATTTGCCGACAGGCAAGAATTATATCGGTAAATATGCACGACAGGAGACTCCGGCGTTTGGAGAGATCTATTATAATAATATAGATTATACCCGTTGGACTCCAGCTGTTTATATGCGTGGTTGGAATAATAGTTCTGTGAATGTTATTTATCCGAACAACGTAGCTCAATATGGAGTATCAGCCAATTGGTCAAATTTGTATAATGATGTAGATGTATCGTTTGCTCCGGGAATTGGATTTTCTATCGGGACAAAGACAACGACAGATGATAAAGTGTTATTCCGTCTGCCCAAAGCTGATACAAAGTATAGTTATTATAACGGTGCAGGGGACAGCGAAGACAGTAAAACTCTAATTACAAAGAATCGACAGGGTAATGGTCGTTTCTATTTTAGCCCGAATGAGAAAGGAGAAGGAAAGGTTACTTCTTTGGAAACTAATACAACTGGTATGGTAGGAAATCCGTTTATGTCGCATTTAGATATGAAAGAGTTTTTCGATAAAAATCCTCGGAGTAATGATACCTATTATATTTTGGATGGCAATACCACAATTACAAATATCGCAGGTGAAAAGTATGAGTTATCTACAGATAGTGATTACGATCCAAACTTTGTCGCTCCTCTTCAATCATTTATTAAAAATGATTTGAAAGATAATAAAGCTGTATTTACTACTGCTATGATAGCCAAGGCCCCTACTTCAGGAAAGGAAGTCGGCTTGCGTTCCGTTACTGCTGCGGCATCAGAAAAGACATTGCCTCAATTGCGTATCACTGCCAGCCGTGGTGGTGTACATAACACTGCACTTGTGGCAGGTCTTGTTACAGCATCAGACGGCTATATAGAAGGTGAGGATGCAGCCTTGCTGATCAATGAGGAAGTCGCCGCTCCGCAAGTGTATACACTTGCCGGTAATCAGATGACAGCCATCAACGTGACTCCGGAACTGAAAGATATTCCGGTCGGTATCTATGGCAAAGAAGATTCTCCGGTAGAGCTGAGTTTCAAGTTGTCGGGAGACATGCAGAATGTTACATTAGTAGACAAGCAGAGTGGCAAGGTCTATCCGGTGACTGACGGTTTGACTCTGACTGTCGTCGGTAATACTTCCGGACGCTACTTCCTGAATGGTTCGATAGCTACATCGAATGAGGTGATCGCTCGTAACGAGATTGTATGCTATGCTAATGGAGATGGTCAGATTGTAGTTTCATCGGTTGATCCGCTTACCCGGATCTCTGTCTACAGCGTCTCCGGACAACGTTTGCGCTATTTGGATAACCTGAATATACAGACGGTCTATGTCAAAGACCTGGTTCCCGGCATTTATATCGTCAAAGCCGAAAGTTTGACACAGGTATGTTCGGAAAAAATGGAGGTTAAGTAATTGTGGATACAATATAAATCTTCGTAGATACTTGTAACAGAATGGCGGTCATATTATTAATGGTCGCCATTTTTTTATTCAAAAAGGCATTCCCTTTATTGTATCTTGTATCGACTAGTTGGCTTTCTGAATAATTTCAGCTACATTTGCCTGCGTAAAAGCTCGAATAATGAAGGGAACCCTCCATATATTATATTTCATATGCCTTGTTTGGATACTGGCCGCCTGCAGTACGACAAAATATGTCGGTGACGGTGAATATCTGCTGGATAAAGTAGAGATTGTCTCTGATAATAAAGCCTATAAAACGAATGATCTGAAGCCTTATCTCAGGCAGCAGCCTAACTTTAAGGTGTTCGGTCTGATGAAGTGGCAGCTTTTTGTCTACGACTGGTCGGGGCGGAATGAAAAACGTTGGCTCAGCAAGCAGCTTCGCCGTATCGGTGAGCCGCCTGTGATCCTGGATACTACGCTAGTCGATCAATCGGCGGATGAGTTGAGGCGCTTTTTTATCAATAAAGGATATGTGAACGCGGAAGTGACGGCGGAGGTGGATACTTCGCGCCAGAAGAAGGCAGTTGTTACTTACTGGATCAATTCGAATATACCTTACCGAATACATAACTATACGATGAATCTGGATGATCCGAAGATTGACAGTATAGCTCATCTGACTGCTCCCAAACGTTCGGCCGTATCATCTGCTTTCCGTATTTATCCGGAAGATTATACTTCTCTGGTGAAAGACAGTGCCTTGTTCGACAGGGATATACTGGATAAGGAACGGCAGCGGATCACCTCTTTGCTTCGCAGACGAGGGTATTATGCATTTAACCGCGATTATCTGGCATATCTGGCAGACAGTTCTTATAACAGGAATATTGTCGATCTGGATATGATACTGAAGCCTTACCGTAAACTGAAGCCGGATGGCTCGGTGGTCGATACCGTTCATCGCCAGTATTATATAAAAGACGTGACGATCGTTACCGATTATGATCCGCTGAACCAGGCACAGAGTGATTTGTCGGCTCTTTCAGGCGATACGGTAAAAGCCGGAGATCTGCAGATCCTCTATGGAAATAACGGAAGGAGTATCCGTCCGGGTGTTTTGCGAAGAAGTACTTATATTACTCCCGGCAGATTGTTTAATGAGCGGGCGGTTGAACAAACCTATTCTTCTTTTGCCGCTCTCCGGGCCTTGAGGAATGTGAATATCCGTTTTACGGAAGTAGAGGTACAGGATACCATGATGCTTAATTGTACCATCCTGACTTCTCCGGCTAAGTTGCAAGGATTCGGCGTTGACCTGGAAGGAACAAATTCGGCAGGTGATTTCGGATTTGCTTCCAGCTTGAATTACCAGCACAGGAATCTATTCAAAGGTTCGGAGGTTTTCTCTGCGAAGGTGCGTGGTGCTTATGAGGCTTTGTCCAAGAGTTCGGCAGGCGGTAATTATTGGGAGTTGGGGGCAGAGACATCTGTATTGTTTCCTCGTTTCCTGTTCCCTTTTGTCAGTGAAAATTTCAAACGGAAGGTACGGGCTTCTACGGAACTGAAGGTTAGTTACAGTATTCAAACGCGTCCGGAATACAGGCGTGCCATTCTGTCCGGAGGTTGGAGTTATATCTGGCAGGAACGGTCGAATACGCAAGCCCGCCATGTGTTTAAGTTACTCGATATCGATTATGTACATTTGCCGAAGATCGATCATGACTTTGAAGAGAGTTTGCCGAATTCTACCCGGATTTATAATTTTACCGACCAGTTTGTCGTAGGTTCCGGCTATACGTATTCATTTACGAATTACAATCCCCAGAACCGTCTCCGGAATACGCATTCGCTGCGTGTCTCGTTTGAAATGGCAGGTAACCTGTTGTATGCATTCTCAATAATGACTCAGGCAAAAAAAGATAAAGACGGATTATATAATTTGTTCGGAATCAATTATGCCCAGTTTGTGAAGGGTGATATCGATTTTAGTAAGAGTATTGTGCTGGATAGCCGTAATAAAATTGCTTTTCACGTGGGGGTAGGGGTTGGTTATCCCTATGGTAATGCGAAGATCTTGCCGTTTGAACGGACTTATTTCTCGGGAGGGGCGAATAGTGTCCGTGGATGGTCTGTTAGAACCTTGGGGCCGGGTGGTCTGCTGGCGGACTCTGTCAACTCGTTTGCCGACCAGGTAGGAGATATCCGGTTGGATCTGAATCTAGAATACCGGACAAAAATGTTCTGGAAGTTTGAACTGGCTGCTTATGTCGATGCCGGAAATATTTGGACGATGAGGCCGGATAAGGAACGTAAGGACGGGAATTTCGATTTTTCCCGTTTCTATAAAGAGATAGCTGTTTCCTATGGGTTGGGATTGCGTCTCGATTTCGACTTCTTCCTGATCCGTTTCGATACGGGTATGAAAGCATATAATCCGATGGAGAGGGGAAAGGACCGGTGGGCTATTTTGAAACCTAACCTGAAGAATAACTTTGCCTGGCATTTTGCAGTAGGTTATCCCTTCTGATGAAAAAAAGGCTTTCCGGTTTGCATATTAAAAAAATAGTACTACCTTTGCACCGCAAATAAGGATGGTCGGGTAGCTCAGCTGGATAGAGCAACAGCCTTCTAAGCTGTGGGTCCTGGGTTCGAATCCCAGCTCGATCACAATAAAACAAACACCTTGTAAATTTTTTACAGGGTGTTTTTGTTTTAATGTAATTTTATCTTTGATCCTGTGTAAACTTCAATAAGCCTTAGAAATGGTCGGTAACAACGATCATATATTATTCTGAAACTTATAAAATAAGGCGATCAGATCGCTTTTAAGCATTTGTTTTATCAGTATATGGATTCATTGGAACGTTTTATTATTATTATACCCATGATCGGGAAAAGCCGCGAAGAGAATTTAACCAATAAAGAAATAGCCCAGCAACTTCATATTTCAGAGAAGACGCTGGAGGGACAAATAACGTAGCCCTTAAGAAGATAAGAGTCTATTTGGGCGATTCTTATTCATATTTGTGGTAAAAAAACTTTATATTTTAGGGGGGATCAAGCCTTTTTGAGTCTATTTTTGTAAAAGAAAATGTTTTACAATAATTCTCAATGCCATGAAAAAAATATTCTTGATGCTTTTTGTGTTCTTTTGGGTTGGAGTGACCTCTGTCTGTGGACAGCATATTTCTTTGGCTGATCCTACGATCTTTTATGAGAACGGAACTTATTACCTGTATGGTACAGGTGGAGATTCTAATTTCGGTTTTCAGGTATATACTTCTAAAGACTTGAAAATGTGGGAGGGACCAAATGGAGCTTCCGACGGGTATGCTTTAAAGAAAGGTGATTCATTTGGATCGAAGGGTTTTTGGGCTCCTCAGGTGTTTCGTTATAAAGGGAAATATTATATAGCTTATACCGCTGATGAATTTATAGCCATAGCTTCTGCCGACAGTCCTTTAGGGCCTTTTCGTCAGGATAAAATAGCTAAACTGCCCGCTGAAATCAAGCAGATCGATCCGTATGTGTTTTTCGATGAGGATGGCAAGGTTTATCTGTATCATGTCCGTCTAACAAAAGGAAACCGTCTGTTTGTTGCCGAGCTGAATGAAGATTTTACCGCTATAAAAGAAAACACTCTCCGGGAATGCCTCTCTGCAACTGAAGACTGGGAAAATACGGCACATTCGGAATGGCCGGTTTCTGAAGGCCCTACTATCCTTAAGAAAGAGGGTATTTATTACTTTTTCTATTCGGCTAATGATTTCCGGAATATAGATTATGCGGTAGGTTACGCAATCTCCTGTTCACCTTATGGTCCTTGGAAGAAGTATGAAGGGAATCCGGTTATTAGCCGTAAACAGCTGAAGCATAACGGGACCGGTCATGGAGATGTTTTTATTGATGAAAAAGGGGATATGCGTTATGTGTTCCATACCCATTATTCGGACTCCGTTGTATCTCCCAGGCAAACGGCTATTGTCTCTTTGCAGGAAAAGGCACAGGATGGCATCATTCGTTTTAGTATTTTGCCTGATACCTTTTTCTTTCCTCAATTAATGAATAAATGATTAAATAACCTCTCCGGAATTTTATCTCTCCGGAAATAAAATAATTGTATTATGAAGAAAAGTATATTGTTCCTTTCTTTGATTTGTGGTGCCTGTACAGCTCCACAAGATACTTTGCTGGAACAGGTCGATCGATTATCAACTTCTACGCAGAATGATTTTTATGTAAGTAACCGGGCTCCTTTACAGCCGCAGCAGTTTATAAAACTCCCGGCCGGTACTATTCAGCCGGAAGGATGGTTGAAGCAACAACTGGAGTTACAAAAAGAAGGTCTGAACGGACATCTGGGAGAGATCAGTGCCTGGTTGCAAAAGAAGGATAATGCTTGGTTGGAAACCGGAGGGCAGTGGGGATGGGAAGAAGTGCCTTACTGGTTGCGAGGGTATGCAAACCTGGCTTATATTGTTGAAGATAACCTGATGCTGAATGAAGCTAAATTTTGGATTGAGGGGATCTTGAAAAGTCAGCGGGAAGACGGTAACTTCGGTCCGATGCATCTGAATGACGGTAAACAGGATTTTTGGCCGAATATGATTGTCCTGTGGATCATGCAATCCTATTATGAATATTCGAATGATGAGCGGATAATCGACTTTATGACGAAGTATTGTAATTACCTGCTTACTGTCCCGGATGAAGATTTTTTATATAGCTATTGGGAAAATAGCCGTGGCGGAGATAATCTTTGGAGTGTCGTGTGGCTATATAATCACACGGGCGATAAGAACTTACTTACGTTGGGCGAAAAAATACATAAAAATACGGCCGACTGGACAAAGTCGACTCAATTGCCTAACTGGCATAATGTAAATGTAGCGCAGTGTTTCCGTGAACCGGCTACTTATTATCTGTTTTCAGGGGACTCATCCATGTTGGCTGCCAGTTATAATGTGCAAAGCCTGGTGCGCAGGGCTTTCGGTCAAGTACCGGGAGGCATGTTCGGTGCGGACGAAAATGCACGTATCGGCTTCTTTGATCCCCGGCAAGGTACTGAAACCTGTGGTTTTGTGGAACAGATGGCTTCAGATGAAATTATGCTGCAGATCAGTGGCGATCCTTATTGGGCTGAAAACTGTGAAGATGTGGCTTTTAATAGTTATCCGGCGGCATTGATGCCGGATTATAAGGCCCTTCGTTATATAACTAGTCCGAATCATGTCGTGAGTGACTCTAAAAATCATCATCCGGGTATTGATAATCGCGGACCGTTTCTTTCCATGAATCCGTTCAGTAGTCGTTGTTGCCAGCATAATCATGGTTTCGGATGGCCATATTATACTGAAAATCTAATTTATGCAACACCGGATAACGGAATCGCTGCTGTTTTATATAATGCTTGTCGGGCGAAAGTGAAAGTTGGAAGCGGAACTGAAGTGACAATAAAAGAACAAACGAACTATCCTTTTGAGGAAACAATTCGTTTTATTTTAACGACACCTGAAAAGGTTTCTTTCCCACTTTATTTGCGTATTCCGTCGTGGTGTAAAGATGCGTCGATTATCATAAACGGTCAGAAGTTGGGTGTCAATTTGATCAGCGGTAAATATGCTAAAATCACACGTGAGTGGTCGGATGCAGATGAAATCGTTCTCACCGTTCCTATGACAGTTAATTATCGTCAATGGCAGGCAAATAAAAATAGTGTCAGTGTCGATTATGGTCCTCTGAGCTTGTCTTTAAAGATAGACGAAGATTATCAACAGAAAGATAGCCGTGAAACAGCTATTGGCGATTCAAAATGGCAGGAGGGTGCCGATGCTTCTGCATGGCCTACTTATGAGATCTATCCGGCAAGTCCGTGGAACTATGCTTTGCAGCTTAACAGTCCGATCTCAGTTCAGCATAAAGAATGGCCTTTTGATAATAATCCATTTACATTGACCAGTGTCCCGTTGGAATTTAAGGCAAAAGGACGTCTTATTCCGGAATGGAAGATCGATGAATATGGTTTATGCGGTGTGCTACCTTATGAAGATGCTCCGAAAGCAGACACATTGGACGAAATAACATTGGTTCCGATGGGAGCTGCCCGTTTGCGTATTGCATCGTTTCCGACAACGGAATAGGTGTTGTGACCGATACCTTTACGGATTATTTATGTATAGAAAGTATATGTAGATATTGGAATCTTCCGTTTATCTTTGTCTTGTACAGCAAAAGGAAAGCGCGTAACCGGCTGTACAATGTACGAGTAAAACATAAGCGTTTAAGATAAGGAACAACAAACGTTCATGCTCTTTCTTGTTATATACTTGAGTTATTGCGTATACCAAGATAAAGAGCGTGGGTTGTTGTATATTTGGTCATAGGGCAGTCCAGAGTCTCGGAATCGATATATTGACAGTTTCCACGCTTCTTTTTTTTATTGTCCAATTCGGAAACTGGTGGATATGGTAATCGTTTTTTGAATATGAGCAATTTATTCTTCTCTGATCTTTCCTTCATTAAATTCTTACATTATTATCATTAATCAGATGATGGGAGTGTCGAAACTCTCTCTTTTTTTCAGTATTTAGAATACAGGAGTTTCAGCCTCCAGTGACGGGGTGAAACCGGTTACCTCCGGCCAGTTGTTTACCCATCTAACCTGATCAAGCATCAGAACGCGTCCGGTAGGATTTTCTTTACTCACCGCATGATAAAGCATCCAGTCGTTTCCGGCTTTGTCAGTCACTATTTCCGAGTTATGACCTGTACCAACAAAAGCTTCATTTCCGCGAATCAGTATCTCATGATGGTTTTCCATCATCGGTTGCCCCTTTTTGTTCACATAAGGACCGAACAGGTTTTCTGAACGGCCGACTACGGTTGTATAGGTACTTTTTAATCCTTCGCAGCAACTGCCGATAGAGGCGAACAGGTAATAATATTTGCCACGTTTATGAATATAAGTTCCTTCATAAGCTGTACCGGCTACCTGTTTTTTCTCTGCTCCTTCTTTCAGGGTTAGTCCGTCGTCTGACAACTCTATCCCGTAAATTCCCCGGAAGCTTCCCCAGAACATGTACTTTTTGCCATTCTCTTCGATGTAATACTGGTCGATGGAGTTTTGTACTCCTATCGTATTGCTCCTGAACATCATCCCCCGGTCGGTAAAAGGTCCCTCCGGTTTGTCAGCAGTTGCGACTCCGATACCGCAGGTCCATTCTCCTCCCCAAACGGACATGGAGTAGTATAAAACGTACTGCCCGTTGATATAATTGATATCAGGTGCCCATAGACCGCCTTTAGGCTCGAAAGTCGGACGGGTTTCGTCTGTAAAAGCAGTACCAACTTCTTCCCAGTCTACCAGGTTTTTGGAACGGTGGATGGGTAGATTACGGATATCTTCTGTTGCATACGCATAAAAGTAACCGTCACTGGCCTTGATGAGGCTAGGATCCGGTAGGCTGTAATTGATGACAGGATTCTTATAGATTTTATTTTCTGTTTGTTGCTGCTTATCGGCCAGACAGGCTGTAAGCGATGCGATCCCGAATAAGGATATAAAAAATACTTTTCTCATATATCTATTGTCTGAATAATTATTTGAATAAAAACGAATTATAAAGTGATTTCCAGCGTTAAATTATACATTCGTATTACTTCGAAAATGTTTTTCAACCTTGAATTATACCTCCAGAGTAGTTTGAAAGCATTTTACAACGTTGTATACTACTATCTTGATAAAATCACTAAAAACATTAAATCAATAAATATTTTCTTCTAAGTAGCTTTATAAGCTTCCACTATAGAAACTCCGCAGGATGTACCGATACGGGTGGTGCCAGCTTCGATCATAGTCTATGCTATATTCAGGTTTCGGATGTCGCCTGCTGCTTTTACTCCGATTTCCTGGCCGACCATGCGGCGCATCAGGGCAACGTCTTCTACGGTGGCTCCAGCTATGCCGAAACCGGTGGAAGTCTTCATGAAATCGACTCCTGCACCCTTAGCGATCCGGCAGACAGTTTCTTTTTCTGGATCAGACAGATAGCAAGTTTCCAAAATGACTTTGCAGATAACACCAGCCGGTTTACAGACGGCTACCATATCTTCGATTTCTTTCTTTACGATGTCCGGGTGCCCTTTCTGCAGGGCACGGACATTGATCACCGTATCGATTTTAGTTGCTCCTTTTTCGATGGCATCGTGTGTTTCGAACGCTTTGCATTCTGTTTTTTTTCATTGGCAAAGGAATATAATCCTGTTGCAATAAGGTTTCAGTAATCGGTCAAATGTCTTCAATAATCAATCGGAAACTTGCTTATATCAACTTTTTTAATGTATATCTGAACTTATTTCTGAAATATTTCCGGATATTTCCGAATGAAATACGTAGGGGTACAACTCCAGGCATGGCAGTAACTATTGACCGGATAGAAGTTGTAGGGTGACAGGTATTCATTCCGGGGATCATAGACTTCCCAGAAGGTATCAGCCCCTTTGTGGATCATTCCGCCCCAGTATTCTGCCATTTCTTTTTTGGCCTCTTCTTTCAATCCCGATTTGATCAGGGCTTCTATATAATAATGGAAGAGGTAAGGTGCTCCCGGCGTACATACATTTTCTGTCGTTTTCAAAGCCATTAATGCCCTTTGGGCTTCTTTTTGTGTGGGTACTTCGCTTAATACCATCCAGATCTGGGAGGCGTACGATACCTGGTCGTTCAGTATGCCGGTGAACAGTCCTGTTTTAGGATTATAATAGTGCTTGCGGACTGCTTTTTTCATTTTTTTGATAAGCCCCGGTAATTGCGATACTTCATTTTCTTTGTTCAGCAGTTGTGCCAGTTCGTATGCTTCCCGGAATGCGAAAATCGTAACACCGTGGAATGCTACTTCCCGGTGTAACCCATCTTTCCAGTCGAAGAATATCCACCATTCACGGGAGGCTTGTTCGTAATTCATCATTCCGTCGTCTTGTAGATATTTGTAAGCCGATTCCAGTTGTTTTTTAACGACAGGCCACAGGTCTTCCGCCGTCTCTCTGTCTCCGGTTTCCAGTAAGTAGTCTTTAAGGGTCACGCCAAACAGGAAAGAATAGTCGTATAGGTGTTGTCTGGCCTGAGGTTTCGGTTCCGGAGCTTCAAAAACAGTCGCATTCAGTTTTCCGTTGTGTTCACTTAAACTGGCAAGCAGATACAGGCATCGTTTGGTCAGGTCGTACTGTTTGAAAGAATAATTGTTTGCCAATGCTTCCAGATACAGGTCTCCCAGCCATAAGCGCTGGTCTCTTTTAGGACCGTCTTCATAAACGGTTTGCATACATTCTTTTAATGTGTTCAGGCTAACCCTGTCTATATCCTTGAACAGCTGAGGTGTGGTTGCCGATAACTCTTCAGGTGTGTTGATAGCCGACGTCACCGCATCACATTTCATTCCGGAAATACAGAAATCATAACCGGGAGGTGTGGCGATCAACTCTATCTTTACATATCTGAAGGAGACGCGACGGGGAATGGTCATTGTTGCAGGCATAGTCATCACGGTAACAACCTCATCCTGTAACCATGCGCGGCTGAGTCCTCCCTGATAGGGATCGAAAGGAGTGACCAGTTCCGACGGTACTTCTCCGAATGTCAACTTGAAACGGGCAGGTGCGTCGGATTCGGCTCTCAATAAATTTGTGTTGAAGCTGAAACTTCCTGTTATATGTTCTCCAAAGTCTACGATAACGGACTTTGTCTCTTTAAACGAACTGTCGTATAGTTTGTTTATAGGGGCAGTCTGAACCGCTTTATATTGTTGAAATGCTGTTTCGTCTTTAACTATATTGACCAGACCGACAGGTTTTTTTTCGGTAACGGTCAACTTGGGAATACTTTGTTCTGCTTTTTCTATCCAGGAAGCACGTTGGGATGCGTAAAAATCTTGTCCGTAGGCTGTTATGAAACAACTGGTAAGTAAACAGTTTAAGAGAAGTCTTTTTAGGGTCGTTTTCATGTTTCTGTAGATTATGAGTAAGTGTTTCGTCAAAAGTGTTCTTTCTTGAAATAGTGGATAAAATTACCGTTTATCAGGTGGATGCATGTTGTATTATTGATATTAAATGTTACAAAAATGACACGGTGATAAAGTTTGAATGATTTTATCCTTTTCGTGTCCGTATAGTGTATTTATTATAAAGTTTTTTCTACATTTACAAATCTAACTTTTTGCTAATCAATATACATGTGAATATGAGCCTTTCAAGAAGAACCTTTATCAAGTCGAGTGTGGTATCTGTACTGGGAATTCCTTTTATGCAAGGATGCCGGTTTATTGACAGTAGAGAAAATGAAGGAGACAGTTTGTTTATGCTGTTTCAGAATCCGCCCGTTACTTCTAAGCCGTTTGTACGTTGGTGGTGGAATGGGGATAAAGTGACGGCGAAAGAAATTTTACGGGAGCTTGATATTATGAAAGCGGCCGGTATCGGAGGGTTCGAGATCAACCCGATCCGTTTCCCGGGAGGGGATGATCTGGGTATTTCTTCGTTGGAATGGTTAAGTCCCGAATGGATTGAAATGGTAAAAGTAGCTTTGGCCGGAGCGGAGGAACGAGGAATGATCTGCGATATTATTGTCGGGTCAGGATGGCCTTTCGGAGGAGAATTCCTGCAACCGGAAGAACAGACCCAACTGATGACACAAACCGCCCAAAAAGTAAAAGGCCCCGGTAAGATTCAGTTGAAAACAGTTGATTTACTGAAGGAAGCATCTCCGCAGGTTGGTTCCAGATATGAAGGTTCGACTAGTGAATTGCATGCTCTTTGTCTGGCTCCTCTTGAAATGGATACATTCTCTGCCGGAAAAGATATTCCTTTTGAGAAAGGAGCGGAGATAATCACTGTCGAGCTACCGGAAGGAGAATATATTCTCTATGCCTTGGTGAAGGTTACCGGATTCCAGGCTGTGATCAATGGGGCGCCCGGTGCCGCCGGTCCCGTGTTGAACCATTATAATCAGGTGGCAGTGGAAAAGTTCCTGAACCGGATGTCGGATAATCTATTTCCTGCTATCAAAGGATTGAAAGGATTCCGTGCTATGTTCTGCGACAGCATGGAGCTGGAAGGAGCAAACTGGTGCCATGATTTTACAGATGAGTTTCAAAAGCGCAGAGGGTATGATGTTACTCCTTATCTGCCTTTCATCTTGTATAAAGTCGGACATATGGGGCATGCGATCGAGGGGGCTGCGGCAACGAAGTTGTCTGGTGAAGCGAAAGAAGAGGTCGACCGCGTCCGTTATGACTTTTTCGTAACCTGTATGGATATTGTCCGGGATCGTTTCCTGAAACCTTACACGCAATGGTGTAATAAATATAATTTCAAATCGAGAGTCCAAGCTTATGGACGCGAGTTCCATCCGCTGGAAGCATCGTTTGAAGTGGATATACCCGAATGTGAAACCTGGTTCTGGAATGCGGACAGTTGTGATAAGGATGCTTTCGTCAAATCACCGACGGATACGAATGTGAATAAATTCGTATCATCTGCCGCTCATTATTCAGGAAAAAGATTGGTTAGTTGTGAGGAGATTACCAATACCAATAATGCTTTTAATGCCACGTTGGAAAAAATTAAGATGACAGGCGACCAGAGTAATCTTTCAGGTGTCACCCATTCGATACTGCATGGTTTCAACTATAGTCCTCTGGAAGTCCCGTTTCCCGGTTGGATCATGTATGGGGCATTCCTGAATGAACGTAATAGCTGGTGGCCTTATTTCAACCTGTGGGCGACCTACAAGGCTCGTGTGTCGACTGTACTTCAGGAGTCGGACTTCTTTGCTGATATTGCTGTGATGCATCCGTTGGCAGACATGTGGACGATACACGGACCGCAACGCGATCCGTTCCCCGGCCTGCTTTATCCGTCTTATCAATATAAGGTATGGGAAGCGATCCATCAGAATGGGAATAGTTGCGACTATATAAGTGAAAATGTTATTCAACAGAGTAGTTTCAAGAAAGGAAATCTGGTATTCAATAAAAGAAAATATAATACTTTATTGTTACTGGAAGTCGAATCGATAATGCCGACAACGGCTGAGGCTTTAGTTGAATTCGTAAAGGCCGGAGGAAAACTGATTTTTGTCGGAAAAGAGCCTTGCAAGTCTCCGGGATTTAAAGATCATCAGGCCAATGACGAGAGGGTAAAGCAAGCGATCGGTCGTATCAAAGAATCCTATCCGTTGCAAGTCTTTACCGTGGATGCACCGACAGAGATGGTGCCATGGTTCCGTCAGGTACAACAGCAGTGCGGTATCGTTCCTTATATGAAAATAGATGCACCGAGTCCCTATGTGAGCCAGATCCGTCATCAAACGGAGGATAAGGATATTTACTTCATCACGAATTGTAATCCGGAAGATAAAGTACGGATAAAGGCAACATTTGCAGCTAACGGAAAAACACCCTGGTTGTGGAATCCGGAAACAGGCGAACGGACTCCTTATCCTGTTTCTGCTGACTCTGCTTTACTGATAGACCTGGGACCGGCAGATTCCAAACTGATTGTTTTTGAGGAAACAAAGGTAGCCAAGCTTTCCATTCCGGCTGTACCTCTTCAAAGTTCGTCTCCTAAGGAACTGAGCGGATGGTCGGTGAGAATGGCACATATTAATGGTGAATCGACCAAGCGGGAACTGGATACATTGGTAGACTTCTCTGCCAGTCCGGAAACTCAGTCGTTTGCCGGAAACCTGTATTATGAAAAGACGGTAAATGATGCGGCAGGATTCTATTATCTGGATTTAGGGAAGGTGTACGGTGTCTCGGAAGTCAGTGTGAACGGAGAGAATTTAGGCAGCAAATGGTATGGTAGCCGAGTGTATCAGCTGCCGGAACATCTGGCGAAAGCTCCGGTTAAGTCGATACAGGTAAAGATTACGACTACTGTGGGTAATTATCTGAAAGCCACTCCTGAAAATAAGATCGGACAGGCATGGACACATTATCAGAAATGGGCACCGACGGGTATGTTGGGACCTGTTACACTAATGTAGTAAATATGTATAGATGATTGAATAGTAAATTGAATATAGGAAGTTATATATAGCCGGTATCGGATATTATGAAGCTAGCCTGAACGGAAAACGTGTCGGAAACCATGTGCTCGACCCAGGTTGGACCAATTATGGGAAACGTGGAAATATTCGGATAATGTCTTTTCACAAAATCATCCCATGTTCGGTAGTGTGGGCGAGTGGATGTATCAGTCTTTGGGAGGCATCCATCCGACGGCTCCCGGTTTCGGTAAAGTTGTGATCAAGCTGCAACCGGTCGGCGATCTTTCGTGGGTAAATTGCAGTTATGAATCTGTAAACGGGACAATCGTAAGTAATTGGAAGAAGGAAGGGGATATCTTTGAACTTCAGGTAACAGTCCTTGCTAATACAAGTGCGCGAATATATCTTCCCTCGTCGACAGATTCGAAGATAACAGAAAGCGGCCGCTCCCTGAAGGGTGTATCTGATATGAAAATGCTAGGATATGACAATGGTTTTTTCCTGTATGGAGATAGGATCGGGAGATTATAAATTTGTGGTGGAAAATAGATGATCGCAAAATATAGAACATAGATGATATGTTCTTCATCAATAAAAGTTGTTTATAACGTCCTCAAAAATATTTTGAGGACGTTATAATTATTTTAGACATTCCCGTAAATAGAAAAAAATCATCTTCTTTCACAGGAGAGACAGCCGTAGCTGGTTGAATAGTAATACTGAAGTTTCTTGGGATTATTTGTTCAGAACCTTTAACAGATCTGAACCTGCGCGGAACTTGACAGATGTACGCGGCTTGATCATCACCGGTTCTCCTGTTTGGGGATTTCGGGCAGGCCGTTCGGTTTGTTGCCAGGGAAGAAATGTTCCGAATCCCTGGAATACGACCTGGTCGCCATCCTGTAATGCTTCCGTAGCATTATCTATAAAGGAGTTGATCACGGCTTTTACATCGGTTTTTGTCATGCCGGTATCTGTTGCTATTTGTTCGATCAATTTACTTTTATTCATATATCGCAGGTTTAAATCGTTTTTAATCCAAATGTTTCGGATATTTGATCAGAAATAACATTCTGCAGTAGAAGCAGAGTATCTTTATTTCCGAATAATATCCCTAAAATCAATGTTAGCATCTGTAATTTGGATGCGATGAACTAATTCTCTTTACGTGAAACAGGTTTATTGAATTTAATGGAGTTCGTTAAGAACTAAGGAAAATTCTGTTGAACTACATGTTATTTCATACGGATAGTCCTATTATCTCCTTCTGATGGTAATAAAGAGATATAAGAGAAAGAGGTTCCAGCAACTATAGTTAATGATAGTGCCATAGCAGTGGCACTACCTTTAGCATATAATGAATATTATACCTCATATATCAGAGGAAACATCGTTTGTTTCTATATTTTCTTACTCTTATATGGTACTTCAATAGAATTCGGATTCTTTTCAATAATCATTGGTATGAAGGACTTAACGAAGCATACAAGATGAATTTTAGCAGATATTTGATTGTGTATCCTTTGTATTTGTTATCTTTGCCGACATAAATAACAAAGTTCTTAACGAACTACGTCCTATTCCCTCGGTGACTTCATTATCGGACAGACTGTTCATTATCGGACACTTCTTTTGTTTGTATAAATCAGATAATCAATTGTATAAGTTTTTGGCATAGCTTTTGCCTATAGCTGGGCAAAACATATATTACGATGAAAAAGATCTATATAGCCATTACTTATTTATTGCTGACAAACTTTGGTCTGCGAGCCGAAGAACAAGATAATATTGTCCATCTTACGTTGAAAGAAGCGATCTCATTGGCACAACACCAATCTGTAGATGCCGCCGTCGCTTTGAATGAGTTGAAAACGTCCTACTGGGAATACCGTACCCATGTCGCCGACCAGTTGCCGGAGGTCAATTTCAAAGGGACGATCCCCAGTTACAGTAAGCAATATACCCGTTACCAGCAGTCGGACGGAACCTATGCCTTTGTGCAGGATAATAACCTGTCGATGAGCGGTGCGATCTCCGTCGACCAGAATATAGCGTTGACCGGTGGTAAAATATCGTTGAATTCTTCCCTTAATTTCTCCCGCCAGTTGGGAGGTGGAGCTTTCAATGAATATATGAGTGTGCCGATCGGTCTGACCCTGACGCAACCGATTTTCGGAGTGAACGACCAGAAATGGAACCGCCGGATCGAGCCTGTCCGTTACCAGGAGGCAAAGGCGGCCTATATTGAAAGTGTGGAAGGTGTAACGATCTCTACGATCGCTTATTTTTTCAACCTGTTGCTGGCAAAAGAGAATCTGGTAACCTCTGTCCAGAACCTGGATAATGCGAACAAACTCTATGATATTGCAATCGCCAAACGAAAGATCGGACATATATCCGAAAGTGAATTGATGCAATTGAAATTGTCGGCATTGCAGGCAAAGGGTAAATTGACGGAGGCACAGTCTAATCTAAATGCCAAGATGTTCCAGTTGCGCTCTTTCCTCGGGTTGAGTGAGGACGATGTGATAGAACCTGTCGTTCCCGAGTCAGTTCCTGATATACGCCTTGTATATCAGGAGGTGTTGGAGAAGGCGCAGGAAAACAATTCATTTGCAAAACGTATTTTACGCGAACAACTGGAAGCCGATTACGCCGTAGCGACAGCAAAAGGAAAACGCCGCGATATCAATCTGTTTGCGTCCGTAGGATATACGGGAAAAGACAGTGATTTCAGAGGTGCTTATAATCCGTTGCGAGACAATCAGGTGGTTGAGGTCGGTTTTAGTATTCCTTTGCTGGACTGGGGGAAGCGGAAAGGTAAAGTAAAGGTTGCCGAGTCCAACCGTGAAGTCGTGCTCTCCAAAAACCGACAGGACCAGATGACCTTCAACCAGAATATCTTCCTGTTGGTGGAGAATTTTAATAATCAGGCCGCCCAGTTGGAAATAGCGGAAGAGGCGGACGAGATTGCCCAGAAGCGTTACCGGACATCTATCGAAACATTTATGATCGGAAAGATTAATATCCTTGACCTGAATGATGCCCAACAATCGAAAGACGAGGCTAAACAGAAGCATATCCAGGAGTTGTACGGGTTCTGGAGTTATTTCTATAATGTCCGTAGTGTGACACTTTATGATTTCCTGAACGATCGCAATCTCGATGCGGACTTTGAGGATATCGTCAGAAAATAGTATCTTTACAAATCCAAAAAGAAACCTATATGATATTGATTGTTGATGATGACGCTGCTGTCCGTTCTTCGCTTACCTTTTTGTTGAAGCGGGCAGGCTTTGAACCGGAAGCTGTTCCGGGGCCTAATGAAGCGTTGGCTATCGTGCGCCGGGAAGCGCCGCAGCTGATTTTGATGGATATGAACTTTACCTTGACTACGACGGGAGAAGAAGGGATACAGTTATTAAAACAAGTAAAGATATTTCAACCGGGCGTCCCGGTTATATTGATGACTGCCTGGGGGTCTATCTCACTGGCTGTACAAGGTATGCAGGCAGGAGCTTTCGATTTTATCACCAAGCCCTGGAATAACCTCGTGTTGCTGAAGTCGATCCGTACGGCGCTTGAGTTGAATGAACAGAAAAAGGAAAAGAATTCGCCCCTGAACCGGAGTGATGCCGATAATAAATTCCACTTTGAAAAGATAATCGGCCAGAGTGATGCTTTGATGGAGGTGTTGGGAACTGTTTCACGTATAGCTCCAACGAACGCTTCCGTACTGATCACCGGCGAGAGTGGAACGGGGAAGGAGTTGATCGCTGAAGCGATCCATGGCAATAGTCCGCGGATGAAAGAAGCCTTCGTAAAGGTTAATCTGGGCGGACTGTCGCAGAGCCTTTTTGAAAGCGAGATGTTCGGACATAAAAAGGGAGCGTTTACGGATGCCTATATCGACCGTACAGGACGTTTTGAAATGGCCAATAAGGGAACTATCTTTCTGGATGAGATAGGTGACCTGGAATTGTCTTGCCAGGTAAAACTATTGCGTGTGTTGCAGGATCAGACATTTGAAGTGCTGGGCGATAGCCGTCCCCGAAAAGTCGATATCCGGGTGGTCAGCGCAACTAATTGTAATCTGCCGGAAATGGTGGCAACACGTACTTTTCGTGAGGATCTGTTCTACCGGATCAACCTGATCACCATTCATCTGCCTGCACTTCGTGAAAGGAAAGACGATATTCCTTTGCTTGCCCGTTATTTTGCAGACAAGCAATCGGATATAAACGGTTTGCCGAGAGTCTCTTTCTCTTCCGATGCCGTTGGTTTTCTGCAGCGTCTTCCTTATCCGGGAAATATCCGTGAGTTGAAGAATCTGGTGGAAAGGACTATGTTGGTATCCGGCAAATCGTTGTTGGATGTTTCCGACTTTGAAGGGCAATACCTGAATCTGGGTAACAACCAGCCGGTACGGAAAGGCGGAAGCGTCAATTTCGAGGGAATGACATTGGATGAGATAGAAAAACAGACCATCTTACAGGCGCTGGAAACGCATGAAGGGAATCTTTCGCATGTCGCCTCCGCTTTGGGCATCAGTCGAGCAGCCCTGTACCGCAGGCTGGAAAAATATGGAATACCTACCGATAAGTAAATGATATTCAGATGAAGGTCAAAGGATTGTTTTGGATATTGACTGGGTTGCTGCTGACTATTTTAGGAGTGATCACATATTATGTCTTCTACAATTTATCTTCTGCCCTGTTCTTTCTTGTAGAGGGACTTATCCTGATAACTATTCTGTATCTTTTCCTCTTTTATCGCCGCATCATCAAACCGTTGGATATTATCGGTAATGGTATGGAGTTGCTGAAAGAACAGGATTTCAGTTCTCGTCTGAGCCGCGTCGGACAGAAGGAAGCCGACCGTATCGTGGATATTTTTAATAAGATGATGGAACAGCTGAAGAACGAGCGTCTGCATCTGCGGGAGCAGAATCATTTCCTGGATTTGCTGATCAACGCATCTCCTATGGGAGTGATCATGCTGAACCTGGACGGCGAGATCATTTCGCTTAATCCGTCGGCCCGTATGATGTTCGGTCAACCGTCGTCTGTCGATTTTGCCGGAAAATCCTTTGTAGAAATAGACTCTCCGCTGGCGGTGGAGTTGGCGCGCATCCCTTTGTATGAATCGCAGACGGTCCGTCTGAATGATGCCAATATATATAAATGTACGCATTCTTCTTTTGTGGACAGGGGATTTCATCATTCGTTCTATCTGGTGGAGATACTGACACAGGAGGTATTTAAGGCGGAGAAGAAGGCCTATGAAAAGGTGATCCGCATGATTGCGCATGAGGTAAACAATACAACAGCGGGCATCACTTCTACCCTGGATACCCTGGAGTCGACTTTTAGCGAGATGGAAAACACGGAAGATATATGCGACGTGTTACGTGTCTCTATCGAACGTTGTTACAGCATGAGCCATTTCATAACGAACTTCGCCGATGTCGTGCGTATTCCGGAGCCGCAATTGCATAACCACGAATTGAATACGGTGGTAACCTCCTGTAAACGGTTTATGGAAACGATCTGTCAGAACCGTGATATCCGGATCATCATGGAACTGGATGAAATTTCTCCGGTTGTGAAGCTGGATAGTTCGCTCTTCGAACAGGTCCTGGTCAATATTATCAAGAATGCTGCGGAGTCTATCGGGCATGACGGCCAGATCTATATTCGTACTTCACGCAATCCGGTCTGCCTGGAAATTACCGATACAGGTAAGGGCATAGATAAAGAGACCGAAAAGAAACTGTTCAGCCCCTTCTTCTCTACCAAACCCAACGGACAGGGCATCGGGCTTATCTTTATACGTGAGGTGTTGCAGAAACAGAATTGCGCTTTCTCCCTTCGTACTTATGCGGATGGACTGACCCGGTTCCGCATCCTTTTTGAATAGGAATCTCTACTCCTCGAAAGAATAAACAGCCGATATGTTCACAATATCCGGATGAAGGGGAAGCGTCCATACGACCCGGTTATCCGGATCGACTTCTATCAGCAAAGGTTGCGATTTATCCTGGCTATGTCCGTTCCAGTTGCTTATCAAAGTGTTCCCGTTTTTATATCTAACCAGTTCGGCTACGAATAATAAAGAGATGTTTGTCAGGTCATCGTTTCCGACTTTCCTGACAATCTGTTTACTACCCGGGTCGATCTCGACAAAATTGTGTGCATCGCCGCATGAAACCAGCCAGTTCCCGTTTTTCAATATCTGGATAGCAAAAGGATTTCCTCCGCACTCGACCCTGTTGATAACCTCTTTCTCCTTATTCATTTCTATAACTTCTCCTTTACCCATCAGCGGTATCAGGTAGGTGTTTTGAGGTGTTTTTACAATTTGACGGAATTGGTCATGTACGCCGGTGATACTGGTATCGAACTCTATTTCTTCTACAGGTTGCCCTTGCGGATCGAGTTCGATGATCCGGGAAGGCGTACCGCAGATGGCCAGCATATAACGACCGGACGGCAATTGGGTGGCGGTAAATAATTCTTCCCCCTTCTTGGCCTTAAAGTCCCACAGCGTCTGCTGTTCACGGTCGATCAGCCGGGCTCCGGAAGTATAGGCATAGAGGATATTCCCTTCTTGGGTTATTTCAACATCATTGCAATCTTCATGGGCTGCCAACGGATGGCTCCATTCGATCTCTCCTGTTTTCTTGTCGAGAATCGCTACCTGTTTCCAGCCGCAGCCGGAAACGAGTAGCTTTTCTCTGGAGTCACTACATGAGCAATAAGTGCTAATCATTGCTATGAAAAACAAGTATCTGAAATAGCGTTCTATCATTCTTCTGTCATTACTACACGGAATCCTACATTGTAAACTTTCTGATATTCACGGTACGGCAGACGGAAAGAAGAGGTCGAGCGGTAAGGACGGTCATACCAGGAACCGCCACGAACAACCCGTTTACCGTTTTCTGAAACGATTTCGTTTCGTCCGTCCTTTTCATTGTAAGGATAGGGCTGGTAGGAAGATAAGGTCCATTCCCATACGTTTCCGTGCATATCGAACAGGTCCCAGGGGTTGCGGACATAACGTCCTACCGGTTCGGAAATAAATCCTCCGTCATTATAAGTCGTATCACGTGGAATCCAGTCGTCGTATTTATTCGGATTCTCTATGACCATCGCGCTTTCATAGAATTTGTAGGCGGTACAGGCGGCAAATTCTTTCAGTTTGATATCTCCGAGGTTGGCATAACGGGAGAAATCGGCCGACATGTCACCATACCAGAAAGGCGTGTTGCTTCCTGCCCGGCAAGCCCATTCCCATTGTGCTTCCGTAGGAAGAGAGAACTTCATACCGGTCTTTTCGGACAACCATTTGCAATAGTCCATTGCTTCCTGCCAGGAGAGGCGTACGGCTGGCTGGTCCGGATGATTCATCGAATAGCCCTTTCGTCCGAACTGGTAACCGTGGCGATGTTCGTCGCGGCTGTCGTGTGCCGGGTTATAAGCTCTGAACTGTGCGTTCGTTATCTCGAAACGTCCCATCCAGAAAGGTTTGTCTATTTGTACGATCGTTTGCGGTAGTTCGTCCGGATTCCGGTTGCTTCCCATAATAAAAGAACCGGCCGGTATTTTTACCAGTTCCAAAGTAATGCCGTTACCCAGCGGAATGCTTTTCTGGAAATTCCCTAGATTTAGCTGTTTCTGATGGGTTGCTCCCCATTGTGCATACGCTTTTTCTGTCGGGTTGTAGATCGGCCATTTCTCCAATAAGGTATCCCCTATAGCTTTCTGTTCCTTCTCAAACCGGACCGGTTCGATATTCTGCGGAATTTCCGGTAGCCATTCAGCGGTTGACTTTGGTGCACCGAACATTTTGTGGTATAGCTCTCGCAACTCATTGCTCTTTTCTGCATCTTCAAACTTCGGAATGTCAGAACGGCGTCCGTGGAAAGGTGCGTTGAAGTCTATCCAGCAGGCCAACTTCTCCATAGACTCTTTATCCAGTTTGACACCGTAATGGCCTTTCTGGAGAATCTGCATCAGTTCGGTCTGATCGGCATGTACGTCCATCGGAACCAGCATGTGCATATCGCTCTCGATACCCGGCCGACGCACGTAACGGTGCAGGTTGGCATACGAAAGTGTAAAATGTCCGCCGTTCTTCCAGGCTCTTCCCGATATGTTCGAAGTCCAGTCGTCGATCCATTTATCCCCTTTCAGGTACGGTTTTCCGGGTTTGTCCTGATTGTGACAGGAGATACAATATTTATCCAAAACGGGCTGTACTTCGTGACGGTAGCTGAATCCTCTCTCTTTCCCATACCATTCTTTGATGGCCTGCGGTTTTTGCTGGGATGCTTTCGTCCGCTTCGGAATGGCTATGGTCGATTTTTCTTCATGGCAACCGATACAAGAAACCGTTTCGCCCGGCATGCCGGTGAACCAGCTTCTCATGACCTGTAATGCTTTTCCTTCTGCATCCAGCGGTTGTACGAATACGGCTGTGTTGGCAGGGATGGTAAACATGGCCGAGCCATCTTCTTCGACATCTACTTCGCCCAGGATACGTTTGATGTCCCACGGTCCGTCCATACCGATGGTACCCAGCAATCCGCCTTGACCCCACGGGCTGAAGTCGAAAGAACCGATGCGTAGTTTCTTTACTGTACCACGCGGAATTCCTTTTAGTCCTTCACCTTCATAAATGTCTTGCAGGAAAACAGTGGAAGTTGAAGATGCCAGATTGATACGGTCGGGGATAACATTCGGTGATTTACGACTGTCCATCAACACCGGTTCGAGGTAGGCTACGTTCTCCTCTTCGGCAATCAGAGTACGGTTATCGAATGTGTCGACCAGGTAAATCCCCCACAGGCTTTCCGGGTTTTCCTTCATGGAAACCAGATAGTATGTATCGTTCAATGGATACGGTTGCAGGAACTGCGGCCAGATACCGTCGGGTAGGCGGTCGCGAACGACAGCTTCCACTTTTTTGTCGGCATATGGGATTTCGGCAACGACTCCGTCTGCTTCGTGGCGCCCTTTATTGGTATCGATGATCAGCATACGTCCGCTACGTGAAACGCTGTGATGACCGGAGGCAATACCGACTACGGCCGACGGCCGTCCCGGTATGGGGCGGGCATTGAAGAACGAAGTCGGAAAGTAGGAGTTCGAACCATAGAAAGCCGATTGCGTGGTGCCGTCCGGATTCATGGTAAACAGCAGGCGCGAATTGGAATGGGGCAGGTCAGCATACTCCCAACGCTGATAGAGCACGGTACCGTTGTCCATCATGACTGGTCCCCAATTGCTGTCCTGGTCGTAGGTCAGCTGACGGGTTTGTTTTGTTTTCGGATCATACAGGAATAATCCGCACATTTTGTTTCCGCCGTCCGTACAGGGCAGCCCGAGGAAGGTCCCTGTCGAACAGAAAATATAACGTCCGTCCGGTGTATAACAACCGTCGAAACTGTCGAAATCTTTATATGTATCCGGGGTTAGTTGATGGGTTTTTCCTGTCGTGATGTCGAGTTCGAACAAATGCCAGCGGTCGGAGGAACCGATAGAGGAATACATCAGTTTCTTTCCGTCGAAATAAGGTTCCGGATCGGTGACGATCATTCCCGCTTCCGGTTTGTATAAGGTCGATTGTTTGATTTTGCCGGGATTGACGGTGAGCGAAACAAACTCGTTGGTCCAGCCTGTTTTAGGATTCCATATCTCGGAGTTATTCTGGAAATTGGAGGGGGCGATACCCAGTTCGCCGCTCATGGCTTTACGTGCCTTCTCGCCGAGTGTCCTGCGGATCGCAACTACTTGCTTATCTGCCAGAAGAGGGTTTGCCAATAGGGCTGCGTCCAGTTGTTTCAATAACTTCTGAGCTTGTTTTTCAGCCTTCGGGTCTTTGGCCTTTAAACCGTTGATCAGTGTTTCTTTGTCTGTCTTCAGTTCATCGAGTGCTTTTTCCCAGTTTTTATCCGGACGATAGCTATCGGGATATTTCTTCTTCAGATGATCTATTGCCGATTTGTATTTTTCCGGTGAATAATAGGTGAGCCGGTCAATCAGGCCTTGCCAGGAATCCTGCGCGGAAAGCAGGAGTGGACTGCATAGTCCTGAAAAAATGATTAGTGTTGTAATGAACCGTTTCATAGCGTGTTAGAATTATGTTATATAAGATGAAGTTTAGTAGTTACAAAAATAAAGCTTCTCTTTATCCAAACATTGACAAAATAAGACGAATACTTTGCATAATCCGATATTGTGATTTGAATTTAATTCCTATATTTACGGCGGTTAACTAATAAATATCTGATATGCTTGTTTCTTATTCTCCGTACGACTTGTCATTGCCTTTGCTTTATGCGGATCATTCCCGGGTGGAAACCTGGTGGAATTATCAGGATGTTATCAGTCCGTTTTATAGGCTTTACCTGATCACCAAAGGAAAAGGGAAGGTTTATATCAACCAGAAAGGATATGAATTGCTGCCCGGTCAACTGTTCCTGATACCTAAATTTGCATTCCATAGTTATGAGTGTAACGATTTCATGGAACATTATTATATCTGTTTCTTCGATGAAACGACTGGAGGGAAGGGTATCAGTAATCCGATGAAAATGAATTTGCAGGTGGAGGCTACAGCAATGGACTATTCACTGATGGAACGTTTTCTGGCTCTAAACCCGTATAAATCGTTACCGGCAGTGGATCCTAAGCATTATGATAATGACCGGAATATTTATACGAAAGGAGGGGATGTCTCTGTTTCGACATTCTCTAACCTCGTAGAGAGCAGCGGTATCCTGTTACAACTCTTTTCCCGTTTTATAACGGAAGAATGTCTGCTTTTACCGGAAGCCAACAGTTTGTATGAGAAGCTGGATGTGACGATACAGTATATCAATAAGAATCTGGACCGGCGTATCTCTGTTTCAACTCTGGCTGATCTGATGTGCATTACTCCCGACCATTTCTCCAAAGTGTTCAAACGGATAGTCGGTATGCCCCCTTGTGAATATATCCAGATGAAACGGATTGAACGGGCGCAGACTTTACTGCTTACTTCCCACATGTCGATTGTAGAGATAGCGGAAAAAGTAGGGATTAGTAATCTGTCCCAGTTTTCCCGTTTGTTCTCAAAGATGGTACGTTGTTCTCCGAGAGAGTACCGCCTGAGACAATTCAATGCACTGAAATCGGATAACCATCTTAGGCATGAAACAAACGTTTCTCCCTGATGAAACAGAAGTTTCGTTAGGGAGAAACTATTTGAAATAAAGCAGGCGATTATGCCTTTGTTACTTCTTCAGCTTTATTACTTCCGGTGTTCCTTTGGTAATATAACGGATGATCACCTCCGGTGCATCTTCGCTGATCTGTTCGCAGGAGAATGCGACGGCCGATGAACCGGCAGGAAGTACGGCATTTCCCTGGGGTTGCACTTCGCTGATCACGTTGTAATTTTTGTCGGTAACTACAGCCTTTCCGTCGAAAGTATAAAGCAGGTACTGGCGGTCGGAAATCTCGCAAGGGAACTTGATCACTCCTTTAGGGGTTGTGAAAGACGGATCTTTGATCGTGCCGTCTCCATCTACTTTCAGACGGATTGCGTACACACTTTCATAAGGACTTTCCCATGACCAGTCGGCTCCACCTGGTTGTCCCGGTTGCATTTCTGCCAGGTTACAACGATAATGCTTGGAGATATGGAGTGGGTAGAGGTTATAATTCTGTTCGTCTGTTTTCTCCAGATGCCATTCGGTCTGCGGATCTCTCAGACGGGCCTTCTGTTCTTCGGTGAAGGCTTCCGCTTCGCGTAATTTGTCCCAGTCTTTGATGGCTCCCAGCAACTTGTCGATTTGTCCGTGACGACGCAATGTGTTGCTGTTGATCGTCATAGCATAACCGGCATCGAATCCGGCTGACTCGGATAATGCCCATTCCAAATCTTCCAAAGAAGAGCATTCGAAGTTGCGGTCTGCCAGGCGTATCAGGAACCATCCCAACATACGCGGGAAAAGATTACGTTTGAAGAATGCCTGGTTCTTGATACGGTTTTCTACCTGGCCTGTACGCATTGCTTCTCCCCAGGGTTCACCCCAGTTCATGCGGGTATGGATATGCCATAAGTTATGGCTGAGGCGGCTGGCATCGTTCAGTACGTTATGGTTTAGCTGATTGTACCAGCGATAGACGAAGCGGTTGTTTGCATATTCGTCTTGTCCGGTGTAAGAGCATCCTTCCAGGCCGTCGAAAGAGATCTGGCAAAGTCCTGTTTTATTCATGATCTCCGCCAGTCGGTCGGAGAATTTGTCCTGCAGGACCAGATCCGGAAACAGAGTTTTGTACGGATAATCCCATAGCTTGTAAAGCGGAGTTTTTTGTGAATGGGCTGCGGCTGTCGTACCGTATGCTCCTCTTTTACAGTTTTTCAGCAGGAATGTTTCTCCTTTGTCTTCCATACTTCCGTAAGTGATCAGTTCTTTGTCGATCTGCATGGCGTTCAGGCTCATCGGCATAGAGAACAGGTCTGATTTCTTGATTGTCATCTCCGTTTGATCCTTGTCCAGATCGGAGGTGAGTGACAATACGCCTTGTTTCAATAAATGGTCGGAGGGGATGGGAGTTACATAGGCATCGTTGGTTGTCATAAAGTTACTAAGGGTATGTACACCGATGGTAATACCTTCCGCCTTTGCCTTGTCTACCATTTTCTTTACACCCTCGTCACCGCTTTTCGTGAATTTAGGATCCCAGTTGAAATGTCCCCAGTCCAGGAACGGGCCGCTATGGTATACATATTCGAATCCGGCAATCTTAGCCTTATCGAGGATCATATCGAGATTCTCTTCCGAGAAATCGGAGATCAGATAAGATTTCATGGCTGCACGGGCTGTTTTACCCCATTCTCCGTCAAACAACGGGTGAGGAAGCCCCTGTTCGATCTCGATTTCACCGATACGGGCCAGTGCATCCGTATTCTTGCTTCCGAAGAACGCTATTTTCGAACCTTTGATCAGGCCGTCTTCTCCTTCTACCGGAAGAACCAGCGATTTTCCGATCTGTTGTACTTTGCGGTATTCCTGTTTGTTCCTTCTGCGAGCGGAGAAATGGAATACTGTACCGTCGGAGATATCGGCAGCTGCCAGTTTATAGTCAGGAATGCTGGCAACGGATAGTTCGGCAGATTTTCCTGTGTAACCGTAAGTCTGTGTGACCAGTTGACCGTATTCTTCCGGGATACCCGCATTTGTCTTGATGTTCAGTGCCTGTATGCCGAAAGCAACGCCGTTGCCCTGGGCTACACCGACTACATCGCCGACCACTTCATTGATATTAACGGCTAATGGACCGAATAGCAATACTTCATATTTTTCCGGGATATTAGCCACTTCCAGCGTGATGCAGACATCGCTTTCCTTATGTCTCAGGGCGATGGTACCGCCGTCGGACATCGTCAGTTTTAGTTGGTTTCCGCTGGAAGTCAATTTTGTCGGGGTGACCAGTTCGTTTCCTGTGCAAGCTGTTACGAGCGGATATTTTCCTGTATGGAGGATATCTTTGCCTTCTACCTGGATGGAAGAGAAATAACCTTCGTTATTGATTCCGATTTGAGTAGAACGAGTTTTTAGATTTACATTCTGTGCCCCGGCCTGAAAGACCTGTGCGAATGCGAAAAGCAGAACGATTCTGCCAATTAGAGAGAGTTGTTTCATGTTTGTTTATAAATATGTTAACCTATCGATTGTTTTCTCATGAATGTGTACAAAGATAGTTGTTTTATTTTTGATACAAAGCCTCCACCAATGCCGGGTCGAGCGAAGTAGACGGATTGAAACGTCCGGATGCCATATATTGCAGGATGCTCTGTCGGAGTTGACGTGCTGCCGGACGTTTATCCAGGTCTTTTTGAAGATCTGCACTGCATACCATCAGTTTGCCGTTGCCAACTTTGCCTTCCAGCAGGATTCCCAGTTTCCGGTTCGTGAACCAGTCGTCTACCAACTGCACTATCGGACGGTAATCTGTGGGGAAGTCATCCAATACCATTGCATTGCAATTGCTTACCAGGTCCCACCATTGATAATCGCTGTATCCTTCGGTAGGGAAGGCTGCCAGTGCCGGGTGTGCCGGGTCGCAGAGGATTCCCAGCGTGTGGGGAGGTTGCTTGTTTGTCCAGGCTGTATTCCAGAAGATGGAAGAGAAACCGACACGGATATCTCCGCCTTTTTCCGGCAGGATGCTTCCGGGAGCTAACAGGAGCAGTACATTTTCGCCTTTGTCGAGGCGTGCCATTGTCTGGTTGTCGAGTGTAGAGGTTATATAGGGCAGTTGCTCTACGGCTTCCTGCTTGGCGGGATATACCCAGATATTCCATTGGTTCTTGCTGCTTGTTTCTTTCACTTCCACGCTGACGATCAGTTGCGACGGTTCACCGATACCGGAAAAGGCGTATTCGATTTCACCGGCCGGAATACAGTTGGTTACCGGAAGGTCTTTCGTAAAAGTGCCTTGTGCCAGTTTATTACCGGCCCGGTCACTGATCTGCCAGTTGATATGGGCGGTCTGCAAAGGTTTTTCTCCGAAATGGGCTATTTCGACCGGGACATTCAATGTCTCATTGTTCAGCCAGACCATTTTCGGAAAGCGGATAAGCGGAACTGTATTATTACAGAATGTGCTGTATTCTTCGCCTGTTACATATCCTTTATCTTCCCAGAAAGGATCGAGAACGCCGACAAGCGCTGTTCCCTGTCCCGGAAAATCATGCAAGTCGAGCAGCTGGAAACCGGCAAAGCCCGGAGTACGTAACGCTGCTTCTATATCGGCTTTGTAACAGAGCGTTTGTAACCGGCCGGAAGCATACAGGAATGCGTCGGCAAGGTCGGCCATGTGATGATCTTTCAATGTTTCGCGGAATATCTCGAAGTTTTTAGCTTTCAGGACTCCGGTGTATTTATCCATCTCCTTTAAGTTCGGATATACACACCACTGTCCGATCTCATGGCTGACTGTCGGCATATTTTCCCGGATGATATGGGCGAAATCATAATCGGTACGGGGTGGTTGTGCATTGATGATGCTGCGCAATCCTTCTCCCCATCCTTGTATACGCGGATCGGGGGCATTCCAGTAGTCTGCATTTTCTACGTAAGGCCATCCTCCGGCACTTGTGTAGGCACGGCGCAGATCTTTCGATTTCCAGTGGTCGATCAGTTCCGAAAGATATTTTACCTGGTTCGCTCCGCCCGGTTCGTTCCCGTAGGCCATCAAGCAGAAAGAAGGATGGTTGCCGTATTCTTTCAGGATGCGGTCGCTTTCCTCACGGAACCACTGGTCGGAGTAACCGCCGTCGCCAACGGTTGCCCAGCCTGCACATTCGACCTGCAGATAGAATCCCATGCTGTCTGCAACGGCGAAGGCTGCTTCGGGAGGACACCAGGAATGAAAACGGACATGGTTCAGACCGTATGCTTTACACTGGTTATATATTTTTGTCCAGTAGGCGCGATCTGTAGCGGGATATCCGGTCAGTGGGAATATACAGCATTCCAGAGTTCCCCGGAGGAATACCGGGTGACCGTTTACCTCAAAGCGTGTACCGTTTGCCTTAAACTCGCGAAGGCCGAAAGTACGGTATTGCTCCTCTTTCTTTCCTTCGCTCTCAACAACGGCACGCAGTGTGTATAGGTTCGGACTGTGTTCTGACCAGAGCAGGGCATCTTCTCCCATAGATAGAGTGACTTCCTGTTTCATCCCGGTTTCGGGGTTAATGGTGATTTTATGAGGTTTGCCAACCACGTCGCCGTCTTTTTTCTCTACCTGAAGAAGGAGGGTGGCGTCGTTTGCTGCAGTCTTGCCATCCAACGATACGGCTACTTTAACCGTTTTGTCGGCGATGTTCGGATATATCTGTAGGTCGTCTATATAAAGGGATGGTTTGGCTGTCAGGCTGATCGTTCCGATCACACCGTTCCAGTTCGACTGTGTATGGTCGGAAACGCTATGTGCATTCACGCCGACTTCAATATTGACCCGATTGTCTACACGAAGGGTCAGCGTATGTTTTCCGGGTGTCAATTCTTTGAACGTATAGCGATAGGGAGTAGACAATGATTCGTGTTTTCCCATTTCGATACCGTCCAGGAAAAGTGTCGTTTCCCAATGCGTACGTTCCAGTTCGAGTTGTACCGGATTGCCGGTCCATGAAGCGGGTATATCGATCTCTTTCTGGTACCAGGCGACCCCTACATAATGTCTGTCCGGATTCAGCCAGAAAGGCACTTTGATATTTCCCGGCTGGCGGAATTTCTCATATAAAGGGGAGTCGTACCATGACTTGTCGACGATCTGTCCCGTCCAGGGCGTTTCAAATCCGACCTCATCGCCATATCCCTGTTCCTGAAGCGAACCGGGCAGATGGATCGTGTCGGTTAATGACCGGGTGTACCATTGTTCTGTCAATCCCCGGTCGTTCCGGTCGAGGGCAAAGCGCCATTCTCCTTGCAGGGATTGTTTATTAACTGCTTGATGGCAGGCTGTCAGAGCTAAAAAGGAAAGTAAGATCAACAAGTACTTTTTCATGAGTATTGAGTTGTAATTAATTTAAGATACAAAGTAAGAAGATTATAAGTAATAAGTAAATAGATAAAATATTTCAAAAGATGGACAATTTAATGATTTATGAATGAGGGATTCATCTAGGAATGTGGGTTAATAGGATATTATATATTTAAGGTTATTGGAGGTAAGATACGAATAGATAAAAGGGATAATGAATACTTGTTATAGTTCCTTTATCCCTTTTATTAAGTTATTTGTGGCAGGAATACAAATTCCCTGTTAATTTCCTTACAGCCATTCTTTCATAAAGCTGTCCATCTCTTCGGCATGTTCTTCGAGGCTTTGCAGCAATTTGAACTGTGCTTTTGTACGGATCAGATTGTGTTTCGGACTGTGTATCTTATAATAAGTATCACCGTTGATATAGTCTGTCAGGAAGCGTACGGTCTGCATATAAGTCAATAGACGGCCGCCATAAGGAAGCAGACTGATTTCCAGCGGAGAAAGGAATGCCTTTGCTGTTTCCATGTAACCACGGGTATATGCTTTGAAGATATCCATGTTCACATTTACGTTGTCCAGATTTTCATCGTCTTCTGCACCGGTGTTTGCTCCTGTACGGATAAAGTCACCGATATCCGACAAAACGAATCCCGGCATAACGGTGTCGAGGTCGATCACACAAAGCACTTTGTCTGTGTCGGCATCGAACATCATGTTGTTCACTTTTGTATCGCAATGGTTTGTGCGTTTCTGAAGTTTTCCTTCACGATATAAACGTTCCTGGATACACATGGCTTCCGCACGTTTTTCTACTTCTTCGATCAGGTCTTTTACTTCTTCCAGGCGTCCTGCGGCATTTGCTTTTACAGCATCATGGAATTGTTGCAGGCGGAATTCCATATTATGGAAATTAGGAATTGTTTCGCCCAGCGATCCTTCCGGCAGGTCTGACAACATGGATTGGAAATCACCAAAAGCTTTTCCTGCTTCATAGGACAGTTCGGGAGTCACTTCTTCGTAGCTTTTGCTGTTCGGGATGAACAGGCATACACGCCAGTAGCTGTCGCCGTCGAAGTAATAGGGTTTGCCATCTTTTGTCGGAAGGAAAGTCAATACTTTACGATCGATATCGTTTTCGCCTTTTGCTTCCAGTTTTTTACGGATATGTGTCGTTACAGTGTTGATATTGCTCTGTAACATATCTACATTTGTAAAGATCAGATGGTTGATACGTTGTAATACATATTTGATTTCGCCTTTTTCGTTTGTTACTTTCAGCGTATCGTTAATGTGTCCGTTTCCGAAAGGTTCAGCGGAAACAACTTTTTCTGCCAGTGTGAACTGGTCGAGAATGTTCAGTAATTCTTCTTTTGTTTTTGCCATGGTATTTTATTAATTGACAATTGATAAATGCAGATTGAATGCGACCGGTTACTGTGTCATTTTCAATCATGTTTGCAAATGTAAAAATAATCTTTGATAAAATAAAAAAGGCAACGAATCTGTTCGCTGCCTTTTTTATAAATTCATTTGAATTGTCGGTTGACTCAGGTCAACTTCCAATTATTTTTTGTTGCGGTTACCGTAACGGCTCATGAACTTATCAACACGTCCTGCTGTATCCACCAGTTTAGACTTACCAGTGTAGAACGGGTGAGAAGTGTTAGAGATTTCGACCTTTACCAACGGATAAGTAACACCGTCAATTTCGATCGTTTCTTTTGCATTGATAGTTGAACGAGTGATAAATACATCTTCGTTTGACATGTCCTTGAATACTACAGGACGATAGTTTTCAGGATGAATTCCTTTTTTCATTGCTTCTTTATCTAATTTAATTTATACTCTTATTAGTTTGGTAACCGGTAAATTGGCTTGCAAAGGTATGGATTTGCTTTAAACTAACAAAGAATTTCCTACTATTTTTTATACCAACGTTACTTTTGTGTTATTTTTATATGCTTAAAAGCATAAAGTTTTCAGAGAGTTCTTATCTTTGTACAGGATTTTCAATCATTAACGTAATAATATATACTACAATGGTAAATTACAAAGATTTAGGTTTGGTAAACACTAGAGATATGTTTGCTAAAGCCATTAAAGGCGGATATGCAATTCCGGCTTTCAACTTCAATAACATGGAACAGATGCAGGCTATCATCAAGGCTGCTGTTGAAACAAAATCTCCGGTTATCCTGCAGGTATCTAAAGGTGCTCGTCAGTATGCTAATGCAACTCTGTTGCGTTACATGGCTCAGGGTGCAGTTGAATATGCAAAAGAATTAGGCTGTGCAAATCCTCAGATTGTTCTTCACCTGGATCATGGTGATACATTTGAAACTTGTAAGAGCTGTATCGACTCAGGTTTCTCTTCTGTAATGATTGACGGTTCTCACCTGCCTTACGAAGAAAACGTAGCTTTGACAAAGAAAGTTGTTGACTATGCTCACCAGTTCGATGTAACAGTTGAAGGTGAACTGGGTGTATTGGCTGGTGTTGAAGACGAAGTATCTTCTGACCATCACACATATACTGACCCTGAAGAAGTAATTGATTTCGCTACTCGCACAGGTTGCGATTCTTTGGCTATCTCAATCGGTACTTCTCACGGTGCTTACAAATTTACTCCGGAACAGTGCCACATCGATCCGAAGACTGGCAAGATGGTTCCCCCTCCATTGGCATTCGAAGTATTGGACGCTGTAATGGAAAAACTTCCGGGATTCCCTATCGTTCTTCACGGTTCTTCTTCTGTTCCTGAAGAAGAAGTTGAGACAATCAACAAATTCGGTGGTGCTTTGAAAGCTGCTATCGGTATTCCTGAAGAAGAATTGCGTAAGGCTGCTAAGTCTGCAGTTTGCAAGATCAACATCGACTCAGACTCTCGTCTGGCTATGACTGCTGCAATCCGTAAGACTTTCGCTGAAAAACCGGCAGAATTCGACCCGCGTAAATATCTGGGTCCGGCTCGTGACAACATGGAAAAACTGTACAAACACAAAATTCTTAACGTTTTGGGTTCTGACAACAAACTTTAATCCAGGTTACAGATTATATATAGAAAGCCACTCTGCATTTGCGGAGTGGCTTTTTTATTTTTTGTCCTATTTTGTTGTGTAAATATAAAATTAAGTATTTTATTATTTGTAAGTTTGCATTTGAATATTAAGGTTTTTCATGACAACTGGCAAGGTATCAATGAAGCAGAAAATTAGCGAGTTCGATAAATGGTATGAACAATACGTTGATGAGTTGTTCTCGTATGGTATGGCATTTGGTATGGAGAAAGAATATGTGCTGGATGTTATACATGATATTTTTTTGCATTTATACGAATCGGCAGATAAAATAGAGATAACGGATAATCCTAAGTTTTATCTGCTTCGCTCTCTGAAAAATAGAATAATATCTTTCAAACAAAAGAGTTCGAACTTGTTAAGCCTTGATGACAATGTGGAATATGATTTCCAGATAAAGGTGGATGCCCTTGCATTAATGGAAGACGAGGAGGAGAGGCTGGCTTATGAAGAACAACTGGAAAGTTTATTCGGTTTATTGACGAATAAACAACGTGAGGTGGTTTATCTGCATTTTATGCAGGAATTGAGTTATCAGGAAGTTGCGGAAATACTTCATATAACGCCTAAAAGTGTACGCAAAATTATTTATCGTGCATTGGAACGTATGCAGGATGGAGTGGCTCCGCTCTGGCTGGTGTTTATCTTTTTGGTAGAATAGTATAAGGAATAAAAAAAGGGCAACTTGTCACGAGTTACCCTTTAGAATTAAAAACGCACTTGTCGTTTCGGTCTATTTATTGGTCTTTATTCGTCCCAGAATGGTGCTTGAACAAGCGTAGGGTCTTTATCTATTTCTTCCTGATAGATAGGATACCAATAGAATTTACGTTCATAAACACGTTTGATGTATTGTTTGCGAACAAAGAAAGCCTTATCATTATTTGGATCATCAGATAGTTCTGTTCCGCCAAAGTTCATACCATACATCGGCTGGTTTAACACTTCTTCTGCTTTTTTCCATCTGCGCAGGTCGAAATAGCGGATACCGTTTTCACAGCATAATTCTACACGGCGTTCGTGGTAAATAGCCTGTCTGACTTCTTCCTGTCCGTTTAAAGTAATTTTGTTGAAACCATTGCTATCGACTCCGGTTCCGTATTGTGGAACACCGGCACGTTCACGAATCAGGTTCAGATATTTAAAAATATCAGGATTTCCTGGATCTGCCTCATTCAATGCTTCAGCATAGTTCAGGTAAGCTTCGCCTAAACGATAAAGAATTCCCGGACGATATGGGTGAATACCGTCACGCTGATTCTGTTCCAACGATACCTTTTTGCGGTTCAGATAACCAGCCTGCGGTGCATCGTGCGTAGGTCCTCCATCCTGTTCATTAGACATCATTTGTACTTCACGGTTAGCCTGGTGATACCATTGTCTGTTCCACATAACAGTCAAATAGAAACGAGGCTCGCGGTTTACATACATATTATATGTACCTGCCGCTGCAACCTGGTTGTAAGTGTTACCGTCTGTACCAAGAGAATCTATTGTTGCTCCCGGGCAGTTACGGTACAGATTGTATTTTGTTTTACGAATATCCGGTTCGTTTGAGAAGCCTCGTTCTGTATAACCGGACTTATCGTTGATAACAGGAGAAGCATAGCTACCTTTATAGCCGGTGATGGGTAGTGATCCGTCCTTCATAGAGAATGCGTCAACTAAATTTTGGTAAACCCCCAAACCACCGTTGCCGGATGCCCCGCGCGGAGTTGCGTGTTTTTCAAATTCACTATAGTTGCTGTCTGCACGTATGAACAATGCTTCCGGGTTCTGGTCTCCACGTGAGAACAATACATTATAGCATGACATGAATGGGTCAATACTTCCGTCTGCATTATATGCATATACCAGCCCATGACCGGCAGCATGAGCTGCATCAATCAATTCTTTACAAGCATCCGCGGCACGTTTCCATTTTGTAGCATCATATGTCTGACTGAAACGATCTTTACCATCGTAATTTTTAAAACCTTTATACCAATCGTTGCCATTGACCAGCGGGCTGGCTGCAAACAATAACATGCGGGCACGAACCGCAAGACACATAATTGAAGTTGCGCGTCCGTAGAACTGTGTCGATTCGCTTACCCAAGAAGCTGGCAACTTTTTAGATAAGTCGATTAACTGTCCGTCGATCCAGTCTACCATTTCGTCGAAAGGAACTTGGCCACGCATTAAAGTCGGGTCGTTTACATCCGCCAGTCCGTCGAAGAAGGGAATACTACCGTAGGCTTCGAGCGTCATCCAATAATAATAGGCGATCAGAAAACGACATTCATTTTTCATTCTTTCAACCTTTTCTTCCGAAACTCCCTGGTCTGGAAGTGCATGTGCATTTTCAATGAACAAATATGCGGAACGGATACGTATCGGGCATGAATTCCAAAGAGCAGCGTCCCAAGACGAATTGGTAAACCATTGTCCGATAACAAAATTCAATGAATTTCCCCACCATTGATACCAGCGTTGAGAAGGGTCGAGATCGTCTCCCATAGAGTCATAACCATAATCCCTCAGCAGGCCCCAATAAGGATCGGGGATCTTGTTATAAACACCGGAAAGCCAGTCTTCTGTTCTGGTTTTATCATTAAATACCATTTCCATCGTCAATGTATCGTCCGGTGCATTGTCTAAATAGTCCGAACAACTATTGAGAGATAAACCTAAAAATGATAGGCCTATATATTTGAGTAGTTTCATCTTTTTTGTGTTTTATAATTATAACTCTATTAGAAATTAACATCCAATCCGAAAGAGAAAGATTTCATAATCGGATATTTTGCTCCGTTTGCAGTATCCAATTCCGGATCCCAAAGGTCGAACGCTGAAAATGTCAGAAGGTTAGAGCCTTTTGCATATACACGGATGTTGGCAAGACCGATCGAATTGATCCAACGTTTCGGAAGTGTGTAACCAATTTCTATATCTTTCATGCGGAGCATGCTCATATTACGTAACCACCAGGTTGAATTCTGGCTGTTGTTAGTGTTTGCACCATAGCTCAGACGTGGATAGAAAGCATCCTGTGTTGGATTTTCTTCTGTCCAGCGGTCGTTATAGTTAGTCAGGATGTTTCCTATAGAACCTTGAGACGAACCTGGTAAGAAATTAGAAGCAACGCCTCCGACGAAACGGTAAGTCCGACCATTTCCCTGGAAGAAGACATTAAAGTCAACATTCTTATAGCGTGCTGTAGCTCCGAAACCATAAACAATTTCAGGGTTGACTGTTCCGCCCGTTGCTTTTTCGTCTTTACTAGTGATCGCGCCGTCACCATCGACATCGACATATTTGATGTCACCGGGGCGCACTGCGCTGAACGTTTGTGAAGGTATACCTTCTTTCAGTACTAATTCTCCTTTATCATTTGTAGTGAAATCGTCGTCTGTAAATAACCTTTCTGCTACAAGGCCGAAAAGTTCATTGACAGCTCTTCCCGTACGTTGGCGGTTTGTACCGATAACACCCATCGCTTCATCCATTTCGATAATCTCGTTGTGTGCATAAGTGAAAGTTCCGCGAAAACCGATATTCAGGTCTTTATTTATCTGTTTGTTGTAAGTTAATGAAAGATCCACACCATTGTTGTTCACCTTTCCAAAATTAGCCCACGGTGTTTTGCGGAAACCGGCGGCTGAAGGAATATTATTACGTTGCATAAAGATATCCCGGCGTTGTTCTTTAAACCAGTCGATCTGTAAATCCAAGGCATTCCAAAGGCCTATTTCTACACCTACGTTTAACTTTTCAACAGTTTCCCATGTCAAATCCGTTACTCCGAATTCGCCTTCAAAACGAGATGCACGATTATAGTCGTTATTAACCCCCCATTTATAAGAACCGTCTGAGTCGATTGTGGGTAAGAATGCAAATCGGCGTCCGTCTAATTGATCATTACCGGTCAGACCCCATGAAGCGCGAAATTTGATTTTAGAGAAAGTTTCTTTAAACTGTTCCATGAATTTTTCTTCCGAGAGCATATAGCCGACAGCGACAGAAGGGAAGAATCCGAAACGATGTCCTTTCGTGAAGTTTTCCGAACCATTGTAACCGAAGTTGAATTCGGCTATATAACGGTTGTCAAAAGTATAGGAAGCACGTCCTGCAATACCCATACGACGATAAGGAACAACGCTGCCATCCTGATAATCGCGCTGGTTGTAGAGGAACATGGCACCTACAGTATGTTTTTCGTTGAACGTACGGTCGTACGTGATATTTCCTTCCAGGTAAGTTGCTTTGTTACCCCATGCAGATTCACTTTTACTATCCAGAAATTCTTGTCCGTCTGTGCTGACAGTCAGGATCAAGTCACCGGTTTCCGGGTCTCTTCCTGTTGCCGGATTATAGTACGTCGGTGTTTTTGATCGTTTAACCCATGAACTGGAGTAACGGTCGAAAGAAAAAAGTCCTTTAATCTTTAAACCGGGAGTAATAAATTTTAGGTCCTGTTCGATAGAAAATAAGGATTCGACTTTTGAATTGGTTGTTGTCTGATAGCCATGTTGTGTGGCTTCCGCCCAAGGGTTATGACGTTCTGTTACACGAACATCGCGTCCACCGGAATACTGGATCGGGTGGTAGAAAGGAGGTGTATCGAATGCATAATTCCATATATCCTGACTACTGACTGCCATTCCGTTTTGCTCTTGTAAATATCCTCCGATACTGATGCCGACGACGGTTGTTTTCGTTACATTGATGTCTACATTTGAACGGATGTTGTATTTGTTTAAGCGTGTTGATGAGTCCCAATTTTTGCTTTTATCGGTCACAAAGATACCACGTTCACCATAGTAGGATGCAACCAATGCATAGCGGAGAATGTCGCTACCACCCGTGATAGTCAAATCGCCCCGTGTATTTGAAGCCATGTCTTTTGAAACGGCATCCAGCCAGTTTACGTTAGGATAAAGCTCCGGGTCGACATTGTAGAGGTAGTTATTGATCTTTTCTTCTCCGTAGAGCGGATTTGGGTTTCCGGCATCCATATATAATTCATCCATCAATGAAAGGTAGTCAGCCGATCCGATATATTTCGGGAGTTGCGTAGGTTGCGTGAAACCTTGTTCGAGGTGGAAATTTACTTTAGGCTTACCTAATTGACCTCTTTTGGTCTTAACGATGATAACACCATTCGCTCCTCGTACACCGTAAACGGCACTGGCTGCAGCATCTTTCAATACAGAGAATGATTCGATTTCTGCTGCAGAAAGGTCATCCAGGGTACGTTCTATACCGTCTACCAATACCAGTGGTTGTATGCCTGTTCCTTTGAAAGAAGAAATACCACGAATCCAGAATTCGGAACCGTCAGATCCTGGTTCACCGCTACGTTGTACAGCGATCACACCGGCAAGTTGGCCTGCCAAATTGTTGGAGACAGCGCGGGTCGTTCCTTGTTGTAACTGGCTTGGTTCGATCGTAGTAATAGATCCTACCACAGATACTTTTTTCTGGGAACCATAACCTACGACAACTACTTCATCCAGGTTGTTTGACTCTTCAGACATGTTTACATTGATGTTGATCTGGTCTCCTACTTTGATTTCCTGCGCTTCGAAACCGATGTAACTGAAGACAAGTACAACATTTTTATTAGGAACATTAATGAAGTAATTACCATTAATATCGGTAGTTGTACCCGTTGTAGTTCCTTTTATAAGGACGTTGACACCAGGTAATGGCACTTGTTGGGCATCTCTTACTGTTCCGTTGATGGAGATACTTTTTTCTTGTTGATTTTCTCTTTTTTGTATGATCATCACCTGTCTGTCGTTGAGAACATAGGTCAATCCTGTGTTCTTCAGAATTTCAGATAAGATTTGGTCAATTGTCTGAGATTGGATATTAATGCTTACATTTTTACTTAGTTCTAGACGAACTAATTCAAGGGGAGGATGTTGTATTAACCCTATTTAACAAACGAAATGGGGCCAAATCAGAGTATTTTTTGTCTTATTCAAAATTGATAATAAAAATGAATAAAAAACAACATATAAAGACGATTGATCAGTTAATACATGACGATTCCTTTATTCTTTGGTGCCTGTTTCCTTCGGAAAAGCTGGAACAAGTGTGGATTGATGATTATCTTACACTTTATCCGGAAGAAAGAGAAAATATAGAAAAGGCTAAACAAATGGTTCGTTTACTAAAATTGAATAATAATAAGTTGTCATCCTTTGAAAAAGACTCTCTCAAAAAGAACATTACCAAAGATTTGGAAAAACGCAGAAAATCAAGGCAAATCCGTTTGGTATGGCAATATGTAGCAGCTTGCATTCTTATTGTATGTACGTTAGGTTCATTATATCTGATCAATAAAGAAAATGTGTTTCGAGAAGGAGAGGCTTTTTCCCTGGTAGACGATATCCAGTTGGGTACTGATCAAACAGAGGTAGAGCTCCATTTGGCAGAAGAAAAAATGGAAGTTGCGGATAATGCTACTATTTTAGTCGATCAACAAGGAAAAATCAAGGTTGCAGATAAAAGTAATAAAAATGTGGAGGATGTAGACAGTGAAAGTTCTGCGGAAAACAGGGAGGAAAAGAAAATTCGTATGAATCTGCTGAGCGTGCCTAAAGGACGTCATTCTTCATTGATTTTACCTGATGGTACGAAAGTATGGGTAAATTCTGGTACGGTAGTTCAATTCCCTGAAATCTTTGAAAAAGAGAAAAGAATGATTTATGTGGAAGGAGAAGTTTACCTGGAAGTCACCAAAGACGAATCTCGTCCATTTTATGTCAAAACGAATCAAATGGAGGTTAAAGTTTTGGGAACATCATTTTGTGTTGTAGCATATAATGATGAAAATTATCAGTCCGTTATACTAAAAGAAGGAAGTGTTGCCGTCGAAGGAAATAAAGGTGGAAAACAAATCATAAAACCTAACGATCTTTTAGTTCTTGAAAACGATCAAATATTTGTTAGACAGGTGAATGTGTACGATTATATTTCATGGATAGATGGTATCCTCCAATTTAATGAGAAAAACTTGGGTGAGGTATTACGTAGTATTTCACGTTATTATCGCGTTCAATTCAATTGTTCTTCCGACATAGAACAGATAAAATGTTCTGGGAAGTTGGTATTGTTTGATAATATGGATCAAGTACTTCAAACGCTTCAGAAAACATTATCAATTTCATTTCACCGCAAAGGTAATTTAATAGAAGTAAATAGTATTAATAATCAAAAATGAGTGCCTATGAATAGATAAAACATATCGTAATTTAGTATTGTATCAAAACAATAGACCATTGTGCTGTTAACAAGTAAAATTTTAATATCAAGGAAAAAAATTATTATATTATTATGGAATATCTAAAAATTAAAAGAAAAATACACGCCGTTTGTGTGATGTTGTGTTTGCTTTTTACTGTGAATTCATCTCTTTTAGCGGAGTTCTCCTATGCACAAGCTACACGTTTGTCTTTGGAGTTGTCAAATGTAGCTATCAGTGATGTTTTCGTGTCTGTAGAAAAAAATAGTGAGTACGTATTTTTTTATTCTGACGGAGTTCGTCTAGAACTAAGTTAATTTTGAAAGTCGATACTAATAGGTCGTATAGGTTGTAAAATAAGAGATTAGCTGAATGAGGCTTGTTTTTCACTCATCCTATGTTTGTTTTATTTCTCAATAAAAATATTAGTTAATAACAGGTGTTATATAGTCAATTCTCATTTAAAACCTTTTAACGGTCGCGGTTGTGAGATCCTTAGACAACTGACTATTGCAGCTACAATAGCAAAACCTGTAGCTAAATATAAACATGCTTGCGTACTATTGTTTGGAACCAGATTGAATATCATAGCGACCAATGTGGCACCCAGAGTCTGCCCTAGTAAACGGGCTGTTCCCAACATACCACTGGCTCCGCCACTCCGGTTGGATGGGGCGGATGAAATGATGGTACTGTTGTTTGGGGTCTGGAAAAGTCCGAACCCTGCTCCACAGATAAACAGACGCCATCCTATATCCATGTTTGTCGGATTTTCAGGTAGAATGGCTAGTAAAAAAAGACCTGCTGCGAATATCGTCATGCCGATGCCGCCCAATATACCCGCATGAATCCGTTCCACCAACCGTCCGGCAAGGGGAGCCATGATCATGGTAGCCAGCGGCCAGGGAGTCAGGAGCAATCCAGTTGTCACATCACTGCGTCCTAACGAGCCTTGCAGAAAGAAGGGGAGGGATATCATTGCCAGCATCTGTCCGGTGAAGGAACAGATCGATGTGCCGATCGACATGGAGAAGATCGGGATACGCATCAGGTCGACCGGAAGTAACGGAAACTGCTGATGCAATTGACGGCGTACAAAGAAATAACCGATCACGAACAAAGCAAGGACCCCGGCTATGATCAATGTTGTGCTCTCTTTGTGAGCAATACCTTCTAACGAGAAGATAAGCAGACCGAAGGTGACCGCGTTCATCAGGCAACTGAGTTTGTCGAAACGGCGTCCGGTTACTTTCACCGGATTGTAAGGCAGATGCATCAGTCCGATAATGAGTGCGGTAATTCCGATCGGAATATTAATGGCAAAAAGCCAATGCCATGAACCCAGCGAGAGAATGATTGAAGCGATCGTTGGTCCGGCTGCGATCGAGACGGCAACAACGAGGGCATTGATCCCCATGCCACGACCGAGGAAACGTTTTGGATAAATGATCCGGAGCAGTGCTGTATTCACGCTTGTGATGGCTGCTGCCCCGAACCCCTGTAAGATACGGGCGGCTGTCAGCATCCAGAACGAATCGGCGAGGGCGCAGATGGCAGACGTGATGCTGAACAGGGCGATCCCTGATAAATAAATCTTCCGGTAACTGTAAATATCTCCCAATGAAGAGAAGGAGAGAAGCGAAATGGTGATCGCCAGCTGATAAGCATTGACCACCCAGATCGTTACGGACGGTGAAGTTCCCAGGTCGCGGGCTATTGTCGGTAAAGCCACATTGGCGATGGTTCCGTCTATCACAGACATTCCAACGCCCAAGGCTGTGGCTAATATGGCCCAGTAACGCTTGGGTAACGGTAATCCGTCGTTCTCATTTACAGTTATGGCGTGATTTTGTAATATCATTTGATCGTCGTTACTTAATAACTTCTCTTACCGCCTCCAGCATCGGTTCGACTGTCAGCGGACTGCCGGTTGCAAGTATCATCCATTGGTTCGGTGTCAGACATCCCTGTCTGAAAATGCGTTCGACCTCATTGGCAAAATCCTTTCCTTCCAGATACTGATCGAGTTGGAATTCGATGATCTGTCCGAATGCATAGGCTGATAAGTACAGCGGATAACTGATCATATGTGAATAAACAGCCAATACGGTTTCGTCCTTTACTCCGAAAACAGGAGCATAATATTTGTTCCATATCTCTTTTGACAGCGCGATGGTTGCTTCTTTCAGTTGTTCCGCAGTAGCATCCGGATGGGCATACATCCATTTCCAAACAGAAATATCCAGCATGGAAACACCGCATATTTCATACATACTCCAGATTTTATCCAGTACATCCATTGCTTGCTTTTCCGGATTGGGATCGGTGATACCTAAAATTTCAAGATCACGTTTCTGAAAAACAAAAGCCAACGCTTCGGTGAAAGCCGTGTTCGGAACGCCATGCAGCATGTAATAATCCACGTCATAGAGCGATAGGGTCTGTTCCACATTATGTCCGAATTCATGAATAGCAATATTGTATCCTTTATAATTCATCCCGGAAGAAGGGATACGGGTACGAAGACGTGATTGCTGTCCTTTTATCGATGCTCCCCATGCGTGACCTGAACCACGAGCGGCATCGACCGTGATCTTATCAGCCAGATAATTAGCACGTTCGGCGCTGAACCCCAGTTTTATCAGAATGTCCGGTAATTTCTTATCCAATGTCGCTGCATCCGGGTAAAGAGCTTGCGTTTGTGCATCCAGCTTGGTTTCATCCAGGTTACTGCGAGCCTTAAAACCATCGTACCAGATATCGTAAGCTTCCAACTTACGTCCCAGACGTTTTGAGATCATTTTGCCGACTTCTTTCAGTTCGGGGGCAGAAAGGAATTCGTCAAACAGTTTTTCGACATCCTGTAAAGCAACTTCCATGTCATCGTTGAATTTACGGTCGATATAGGTATCTCCTGTGTATTTATCGATACCTTGCATGGCTTTGAAATTATTCAGCATCTTCTGGTAACGGATAGTCGATTCAGGAGTTGACTTGATCTCTTTTCCGTCCTTCCTGATCGTGTTTGCATACGGATCCCATTCATAGGCTCCTGAGTTGATCACTTCGACCGGTATTTCCTGCGATATGATGCGTTTCATTACTTCGTAAACTGTGCGTTGTTTATCCAACCCCTCTTTCCCTTTGTTGTAATTGGCTTTGATCTCGTCACGCAGGTTCCAGTGTGATAACAGGACCATGTCTTGCGGAAACAACAATTGTCCTTTTTTGTTTGCCACGTGTCCCATATAAATATTGTATTGGGAAATATAAATATCGGCATCGCTTTCTGCGTTTGAAGCTGCTTGTTTCAAAGGAGCGGGGATACGTTCGGTGAACAGGTCGCCCATACGTGCATAAGCCCATGCTTTACGGTCAGTGCCGAGTGTCTCTTTTTCTTCGAGGGTCAGATGGGGAAAGTTCAGGGCTATGATAAAGGCGATTTTATTGTCGTACAAGTCGTCGCTCAGGTGACTGGACGGACTGTACGAACCGAACTTTTCATCGATAGATAGCAACGGGCCGTTATCCAGATGCAGGTTCTTTTGCAGCCGAAGGGACATTTCATTGAAATGCCCGTCGATAGTTTCCATATAATCACTGATTTTGAGAAATGTCTGGTATTTTTCTTCCGGATCGGAGATATAATTTGTTTCACAGAATGTCTGGAAAGCAGTATTGTCACCGTCTGCTTCCAGCCAGAGACAGGCTACCTGGTTAACTCCTTTCTCGATTCCGTTTTTGTTACTGTTGTCTTTTGCGGTTAACGTGTTAATGGTCGATTGTACGATGGACGGGTCGATTGCCGCTTGTCCGTTCAAATAGGCTAATGAGCAAATAAGCATGATGCAAATGCGTTTAGTTAGATTTTCCATAAGACCCATGTTGTTTAGTTCAATATCTTTTGCTGCGTAAATAAATGTAAGGAACAAATGTAGGGATAATATTTGTATCTTTGTACGTTTTTAAAAAGAGTAAAACTAGAGAAATGAAAAAAGCGTGGGGATTAATGGTTGCTATTAGCATCCTGCTGTCTGTATCCGGTCAGGCATACGGACAATCGTTGAAAGATTTATTGAATTCGTCTGCAGTAAAAGATGCGGTGACTTCCGTGACTGGAGGTAAGAAACTGACCGTTGAGAATCTGGCGGGAACCTGGACGTATACGAATCCGGCTGTTCAGTTGGAAGGTGATAATGCTTTGAAGAATGTAGCCGGAAGTGTTGCTGCCGGTGAACTGGAAAAGAAGCTGAAGACATATTGCGCCAAAGTGGGTATAGTAGAGGGCATGTTCAACTATGTATTCAATAATGACAGTACATTTACGAATGCATTGAAGAAGAAAACCTTAAAAGGTACCTTTTCTGTTAATCCGGACGAAAAAACAGTCGAGCTGAAATATGCTCTAGGCGGAAAACTGAAAGTGACGACTTTAACTGCTCATGTCGTTATCTCCGGCGATGAACTGTCGTTGTTGTTCAACGCAGATAAGTTACTTGATTTTCTGTCGAAGATATCTTCCATTTCCGACAACACCACATTGAAAATGGTGAATAAATTAGCCAGTGAATATGATGGAATGATGCTAGGGTTTGAATTGAAGAAATAACGATGTCTTAATTGATTAATAGACCAATCAAGACAGAACCAGACCGGTTTGTGAAATGTGTTGTTCCGCAATCATAATGGTAATGTTTATCGATAGATGGCGGAACAATTTTCAGAACGATGATCGTTCGTATAAAATAACTTTGTTTATTTTAAACCGGGCAATAACTTGTAGAGTGTTTTTCTTGTCATAATCCTCTGGTTCAGAAAGCTAACGATATATCCTGTTATACAGGCTGCGATAAGCGATCCTTCACGTATCCCTTCGATCCCTTGGGTGAATATAAGTGAAATTAGTATGGCTAAAGTAACCAATGTAACATCGAAGTACACTTTGAATTTTCCGAACTCTTTATTATAACAGCGGGATGCATATTTAACAAAAGCTTCGGCACTCATCATGGCTACCTTCGGTTTTATTTCGAGTACGACGCCAACAGACTGAATAAGACATCCTGTGAGTAATAATGCCATTGACATGCCGTAACTGGAAGGTTGCAAATTGCTTGTCAGGGCCATATTGAAGTCTATAAAAGCCGAGAATATGAAAGAGAATGGTATCTGAAGAAGAATTTCTATCGTATCCTGTCGGCTTCTGTCTTTTCTGATCAGCCAGAATTGTCCCATGATCAATAAGAGATTCACGATAAAAGTCCACGTTCCCAGCGAGAAGGGAGTATTAAGACTTAGCACATAATTTACACTGGAAATAGGAGTGGTGCCTAAAGCAGAACGTACAATCAATACAATACCTACAGCTAAAAAATATAATCCTAAAATGAAAACCGAATACTTTTTTAATAAATCTTTTATATCCATATTAAATCTCTATTTGCCTGATCTTTTCATTTTTTAGTCGTTATGAAAAAGATATACAAATATCCGGTTTTTTTTATCAAAATGGAATGATCCGGACAGATAAATTGGTATCAAAATGATAATTTAACATACGAATGGTCTTCCTATTTGGGATTGGCATCGGCTGAGGTGTTGTATACGTCGCTATTAGTGAGTTTGTAGTTGATATTTAGATGCTGTTAGACTTGTTTTGCTATCAAAAAGAACTACTATACTTGTTTCTGTATTTGTTTGTTTTCATATTGAAGCTTAATAGGTGTATTTTGTTATTGTGGAAACGCATGAGACAAGCTCCCTTTTAGATGAGGTAATATGCTATATAGCATAAAAATTGGGCTATTTATACTGCTTGTTTGGAATGAAATCTCGTGTAATTAACAAAAATTTGCTTTAAAATAAAGATCACATCCATTTAAAACGGGAAAAATTTCGTTTTAAACGAATGTGAAATTTGTTTTAAATGAGATTTTCAAAATGACTTATTATTGAAGTGTGTTAAAATATGTATTTGTCTAATCTCTGTAATGTCGTTTTGTAAAATATGTCTGTTTTCGTTTTGCTGTTATTTGTGTCAAAATTTATCGAATATATTTGATATACGATCATAATGATATTTCAAAGAAGATTTGTTCCTCTTTTATTTGTTCTTATATTTTTCAACAAGTTCCAACAATACGCCTCCATAGTTTTCAATTACTTTTTTCCCTATTCCCGGAATAGCCAATAACTCTCTGGAGCTGGTCGGTAATGTATTGACGATACCTAACAGGGCTTTCTGTTGTAGGATCGTGTAGGGCGGTAATCCTTTTTCCGTGGCTAGTTCGTAACGCCAGTTTCTGATGCTATTGTAAAGGTCAGGATGTAAGATATCGCTGGAAACGGTAACCTTTGCCGGTTGTGACGAAGAGCGTTCGGAACGCTTTTTGGTAGATGCCGGTGGCTCGATCGATGCTTTTGCTTTGGCAGTCAGATAGCAAACGACAGAGAAGCCGTTCTGGCATGCCTTCAATATTTCCTGTTTCTGGTGTAATTCTTCCATTAATTTGCCGACGGCATTGTTTACTGCTTTCCGGCTTTCCTTGTTATCTATTTCGACGGCCGAATTTTCTTCCAGAGAAGTACAAAGACTGTCGATATGGTCTATAAAATAAGCCACGCCTTTCCGGATGCGTTCTTGTATCGCTTCATCTTCGCGGTAATGCGGATTACCTGTGACCATACGGATTAGTTGTTGTTGGAAGCGTCCTCCGATTTCCGTTATCACGGAACGGAAGGCATCACGGGTATTGGCATATTGTGTATTGAGCTCCGGATATAACTTCTGTAAATGAGTATAAACCATGTAAGCGGCATATTGCAATCGCTGCTGGATACTTTCAAAATTGAAAAGCTCGATGGCGAGTTCCAGGAAATATTGTTGTTGTGCCAGTTCCAACTGCTCTTTTTGCGGTTGTTTCGTGGCGACGGACGATGAAAACTCCTGTATCCGTAAATCTTTGATCATGGCATTGCGGGTAATAGGGCTGCTCAATACCAAGCCTTCCAATGTTTTGCACCGGCTGAGAGCTACATATACCTGGCCATGTGAGAAAGCGGCCGAGGCATCGATGATGGCGTGATCGAAAGTCAATCCCTGACTCTTATGGATCGTGATAGCCCAAGCCGTTTTCAGCGGATACTGGCTGAAAGTTCCGGCAATCGTTTCCGTTATTTCTTTGGTCTCCGGATTGATCGTGTATTTGACATTGCTCCAGGTCTCTTTTTCAACCTGTATTTCGTCTCCGTCTTCTCCGACAACGGTTATTTTGTTCGGGTTGATAAAAACGATCTTGCCGATTTTGCCATTATAGTACCTGTGTTCACCAGAAGAATCGTTTTTAACGAACATGACCTGGGCACCGTTTTTCAGTTCCAGATGTTGATCGGTCGGGTAGGAATACTCAGGGAAGTCGTTGTTTATTTCTGCCTGAAATGTATATGACTTGCCGGGCAACTCCGCCAGTTTCCGGTTATTGAGTTGCTGTGCCTGGTAGTTGTGCGTTGTCAGGGTGATGTATCCCTGTCGATCGTCCGGCTTGAAGTCCGGTATGTATCGCTGGTTGAGGCAATGCAATGTATCGTCGTCGAATCTGTTTTCTCTGATGTTATTCAATAGGTTGATAAATGAGCTGTCGCTCTGGCGGTATACCTGTGTCAATTCGATACAGTAGTAATTGCTTTCAGAAAGCGCTTTGCTGTCAAAGAAAAAGGTGGAAGGATAATGATCTTTTAATAAATTCCATTCATCGTCTTTGGCTACCGGTGCCAGTTGTTGCAGGTCGCCGATCAACAGTAACTGTACTCCGCCGAATGGTTTCGTCCGGTCTTTATAGCGGCATAGTACATCGCTGATAGCGTCCAGCAGGTCTGCTCGTACCATACTGACTTCGTCTATCACGAGTAAATCCATGCTCCGGATGATATTGATCTTATCCCGGCTGAATTTATTGGTATAATTGTTACTTTGACTTCCCTCTTTGTTTGCCGAAGGAATGTAAGGGCCAAAAGGTAGCTGGAAGAAGGAATGAATAGTAACACCTCCTGCGTTTATGGCTGCTACACCGGTTGGAGCGACAACGATCATACGTTTGGGAGAAACCTCTTTTAGCTTTTTCAGAAACGTAGTTTTTCCGGTTCCGGCTTTCCCTGTCAGAAAGAGGTGTGTTCCCGTATTCTGTAGAAAGTTGAAGGCCAGGTCAAATTGTTGGTTCATTTGCATTATCATAGATTTATTGTTTATGGTATCTGCAAATATAAAATAAAAAAACGTGAAAAACGAGCTTATTGGCTAAAAATCAAGCCGAGAAGCCCGTTTTTTTATTAGATACTTTTATCAGGCGATCAGATTTGCGATCAGCTGAATGAATAAAATAAGGAAGACCATTGCAATCGGATAGACTGTTGCATAGGCAATACTTGGGGCCGAACTGTCTGTCATAGAGTCGGCAGCAGCGAGTCCCGGTGTACTGGTCATTCCGCCTGCTATTGTTCCGATCAGGTCGAGAATGTTGATTTTAAATACCCAGTATCCGAAACAGAGGGCGATGAGCATCGGTACCATCGTGATAGCCATACCGACACCGAATAACGTCCAGCCGCTTTCCTGGAAAGTGGATACCAGATTGACTCCCGCCGATGTCCCGACTTCTGCCAGGAATAATAATAATCCCAATTGGCGTAGCAACTGATTGGCGGAACCAGACATAGACCAGACGATTGGTCCGGTTTTTCCGATCGCACTCAACACAAGTGCCACCATCAGGATACCTCCGGTCAATCCCGGGGAGAAAGAGAATGAGTCGGAAAACGACAGGTTCAGTTTTCCGAATAATACTCCTAATACAATACCGGCTGCAATCGGGAAGAAGTCTGTGTCGGAAAGTTTTTTCTCATCGTTACCAAGTACTTGTCCCAGTTCTTTCAGGTCTTCTTTTTCTCCGGCTATCATCAGTTTGTCACCGAACTTCAGCGTCAGATCCGGTTCGGGAGGGAGGTCGATACCGCTTCGGCGGACCCGTGTCACGGTACAGCTGAAAGTACTCTGCAGGTTTAAATATCCCAGTGTTTTATTGATTACGTTCTTGTTGGTAACAAGCATGGACTGAAGCTCCTGTGTGCTGTTGAAGGGGAGGTCTTCTTTAATGCGTTCGCCTACCAGTATCTCCAGTTGTTCCAGAGATTTGTCATTACCGACAGCTTTGATCAAATCTCCTTCCTTCAATATCGTTTGTGCTGTTGGAATGGACGTTTTGTCTTTGTGCTTGATACGGGAAATAACAGCTCCCGTCATGCTGCGCAGTTGCAGTTGGGCCAGTGTTTTACCGCAGATATTACTATTGATAATACGGAATGCCGCTGTATGCAACGGAGGATATTTGCCTTTTCTTTTGGCCTCCAAAGCCTGGGCTTCAGCATTCAAATCTATACGGAGTATTTTAGGTAATAATTTGACAAATAGAATCACACCGATCACACCGAACGGATAAGCGATACCGTAAGCGATAGAAGCGGAAGAAGATTGGGTGGTATCGATAGCAACGGCCAGACCCGGGGTACTGGTCAGTGCTCCAGCGACCAGTCCGACGATGCTGGGAGTATCGATCCCCAGGGCATATTTGAAAATCAATCCGGTCAGACAGGCTGATCCGATGATAAGCAGAGTTAGGAAAATCAACGTTTTTCCTTTTGACCGGAAAGAATCGAAGAACCCGGGACCGGCCTGGATACCGATGGTAAAGATAAATAGCACCAAACCGAAATTTCCTAATTCTTTTGGAATGATCACTCCAAAGTGTCCGAACAAAAGGGCGATGAAAATAACAGCAGAAACATCCAGAGAAAGACCTTTGATTTGTATCCTGCCCAGAATAAATCCTAATGCAACGATCAGAAACAAGGCAAAATAAGACGATTGAAGCAATGTTGCAAACATGTCAAATAGTTTTATTGTGTAGATTTGAGAGTGCAAAAGTACACTTTTTTGGACGTATGAGCAATCTCCTGGCGATAATTCTGTTACCTTTGCAGCGAAATATTAAGAAGTAAATATCCTGCGTGTGAATAGGTATTTTATTTATTTAGGTTATAATGGCAAGAATTTCAGTGGTTGGCAGGTACAGCCCAATGGTGTAACCGTGCAGCAATGCCTGGAAGAGGCATTAGCTACGCTATTGCGCCGACCGATTCCGGTCGTCGGTGCAGGGCGGACGGATGCGGGAGTACATGCCCGGTCGATGGTTGCTCATTTCGATTGGGAAGAGCCAATCGATGATCTGGCTTTCCTGGCAGAAAAACTGAACCGTTTGCTTTCGAAAGATATTGCCGTTTATCGTATTGTACCGGTCAGACCGGAGGCACATGCCCGTTTCGACGCCACTTCACGTACATATAAATATTATGTTACGACCCGGAAGGACCCGTTTAATTATGATCTGGTTTACAGGATGAGTGGAAAGCTTGATTTCGGGGCAATGAATGAAGCGTGTAAGGTCTTGTTCGATTATATCGATTTCACCAGTTTTAGTAAATTGCATACGGATGTCAAAACGAACAACTGCCGTATTTACCAGGCCGGATGGGAGCAGGAAGGAGATGTTTGGGTATTTACCGTGCAGGCAGATCGTTTTCTGCGTAATATGGTACGGGCAATAGTCGGTACTTTGCTGGAAGTGGGGCGGGGTAAACTGACGATCGATGGTTTTCGTAAAGTAATAGAGGCAAAAGACAGATGCAAAGCCGGAGGGTCTGTTCCCGGTCATGCGCTTTTTCTGGTGGATGTGACTTATCCCGAAGAATTGTTTAATAGTTAAGATATGTGGGTAGCATTAGCGTTTGCCTCTGCATTCCTGTTGGGATGTTATGAGGTGAATAAGAAGATTTCCCTGAACGGGAATGCCGTAATTCCGGTGTTATTTCTGAATACGTTGATAAGTAGTCTTATCTTCGTTCCTTTTATACTTTTATCGTTCTACACAAATGTGTTGGACGGTACGATGTTTTATGTTCCGCGTGTTTCGTTTGAAGCACATGTGGCCGTGCTTATCAAGGCGGTGATCGTATTATCCTCCTGGATATCCGGTTATTTTGCACTGAAACATTTACCGCTTACCATAACCGGACCGATCAAGGCTACACAGCCGGTGCTGACACTGGTCGGTGCTATGGTTATTTTCGGCGAACGGTTGAATCTGTACCAGTGGATCGGTGTGTTGCTGTCGGTCGCTTCCTTTTATATGCTTTCATCTTCAGGAAAGAAAGAGGGGATCAACTTTACTCATAATAAGTGGATATTTTTCACGGTGATCTCTATATTGACCGGTGCGATGAGCGGCTTGTATGACAAGCATCTGATGGGGAGTATGGATGTAATGACGGTGCAGGTATGGTTCAATGTTTATCAATGTCTGATCATGTTGCCGATTCTGTTATTGTTATGGTATCCGCAGCGGAAAAAGAGCACTCCGTTCGTATGGCACTGGAATATCGTATTTATCTCCGTCTTTCTGATCATCGCCGACTGGATTTACTTTTATGCCTTGAGTTTCCCGGATTCCATGATCTCGATCGTGTCTATGATACGTCGTAGCAATGTGCTCGTCACTTTCATAGCCGGAGCACTTTTCTTCCATGAAAAAAACTTAAAGAGCAAGGCTGTGGACTTATTCCTTGTGTTGTTAGGAATGATATTCCTATATTTGGGGACGAAATAGACAATAGAATATGAAACGACTTATTTTTTCTATATTGATTTGTGTTTTTGCATTTGGGGTGAAAGCTCAGGAAATGGATGCTTTATTCGTTTCCATGCCGGATAATAATATTCCCCAGCTGGAAAATGCCTGGCGTAAAGATTTGATCGATCTGTTTAAAACGGGAAAAGAAGCCCGTTTGAAGAATACGATGAACGGTTTTTCCACACTGAAAAATCTGACTTCCGATTATTTATTGCTACAGGTAACCGAACGGAGTACTGTTGAGATGAAATTATTACCGTTGGTGAACAATACGAATGTAATTTGTATGGTGAAAACGGTTAATGGTCCGGTAGCTGACAGTCAGGTAGAATTTTTTACGACTGAATGGAAACCGTTGGCAGCGTCCGATCTGTTTACCCCGGTTTCTCCGGACTGGTTTATTAAAGAGGATGCAGATAAAAACAGTACAGCCTTTCTGGATGCAACTTCCCGTTTGGATATGGATCTGATACAATATAGTCTGAGTCCCGACAGTCTGACATTGACGGCAACTTATACAACCCCTTTGTATCTTAGCCAGGAAGACCGGAAGAATGTCACCCCTTTTATAAAAGAATCTCCGAAGGTCTATACATGGGAGAAATTTCATTTCAAATAAAACAAGGGAGTGTGCCATATTGTGAATTTTGACACACTCCTCTTTTTTTATTCTATCAGTTGTCCTTCCGAATCGAAGGTTAGTTTTACCTCATTATTATCCATTTTCAGTTCGAAAGTGTAGAACATACCTGCCGGTTTTTCTATCGCATCCACTTCCAAAACTTTATATTGATTATAAGCGGAGCTGGCCAGTTCATCCATGACGGCAACCGGTACATCTTCCGGACGGGTATCCCATTTAGTACTGATCCATTCGTTCTTATCATTGAATAAAACCTCTTTGTCAAGATCCTTATCTTTTATGTCGACTTCTGTACCATTCTTTTCTTTGTCAAATTTCAGGACTGTTGCCTGCGGATATTTTGTAGAGATAAAGTTTTGGAGAGCCTGCGGGATTTCGACGGTTTTATTTACTTTTTTCTGGTGGTCGTTGCAACCGATAAATACTGAGATACAACATACGAGAATAGCTAAAACAGATAGTTTTTCTTTCATGACGTTTAATTTTAATTGTTTATAAAAGAAAACACGAATACAATGGAGGTTCAGCCATTATATTCGTGCAGTTTATTCTCGTAAGAAACAAATTCACTCTATACAAAGTTCTTTTTACATTGTTAATCTTTACGGACGTTTTCGATCTTACCTTCGGCACTGATCGTTACTTCGACATCATTATCTCCTTGTTCCAGTTCAAACAAGTAGAAAGTACCTGCCGGTTTTTCGATCTGGTCTATATCGTCGATCCGGTAATTTTTATATTCGGAAGTTTTGAGTGCATCCATGACGATTGCCGGTACTTTATCTTCTGTGATGTCCCATTCCGTAGAAACCCATTCATTGTTTGAATTAAAATAGACATCTTTATAAATGCCGTTGTGCAGAATGTCGATTTCAAAGCCGGTCTTTTCCTGGTCGAACTCAACTATGGTCGCGCCTGCATACATTTCGTTGATAGCGTCAGTGATAGCTTGCGGAATAGTTACAGGCTGGAAGTTATTGTTATCATTAATAGAATCGTCAACGACTTTTATAAGCGTACCATTTTCTGTGTAATACAGGTCAACCTCCTTTTCACCCTGCTCTGCTTCGATCACATATACCGTAGCGGCATTGGAACGTTCGAGTTTGTCATATTCTGTATATTTCCACTTTGCATATTCTCCTCCTTTCAGAGCCTTGCGTATATCTTCGGGTAGCAGACCGAAATTAATCTCAGTCTTGGTCATCTGCCAGTTTCCTTTATTATCGAACCAGGCTTCTGTCTCATTTCCGCCCAAATGGAAATCAGCAACCTCGTAGCCGTTCTTTGTTTCCCATTCCACTTTTCCGGCATCCGGATATTTGGTTTCGAATGCTTTTGTGACGGTTTGGTCGGGCAGATAATTGTTGTCATCGTCATCGCAGCTCGTGAAAGCTAACAAGCCGCACATCGCTAGTGCTAATACTGATAATTTTGTTTTCATATTTATTTCTTTTTGTTGTGTTATTAATCGAACTTTTTGAAATTTCCGTTACGGTCGAACTTGAGTTCCAGATCATTATTTAGTTTAACTTCATATTCGCGTGTATCTTTATCTACAGAAATAACCGTGTTATCGGGGAAATTCTTCCTGATATAACCGGCTATCCTTTCCGGCAGGACTCCTAATGGGATGGAAGAATGGCGCGCTTCAATCTCTTTCCATTCACCGGATTTGTCGAACTCTACGTTTACTCCGTTTGTCAGGATCACATCGTATCCTTTGGTTCCTAACAAATTGCTCTCTATCTTAATATGCGAGATCTCTGTCTGTCCGAAGTTGGCAGAGATGAAATTGCGACATACAGAGGGCAATACAGACTTGTCTCTTGTTATTTTTTCGTTGTCTGCAAAAATAGCCATTGTCGATAGTAACAGGCTGACCATAATTAATCCTAACTTCTTCATAACATTCTTCTTTTAATTTATACTGCAAAGAAAAAGGAACATTTGGGAAAGATTTGGGAAAAACAGATCATTTGAATGTTAAAATGAATTGGTGTAAGCCATTATACTCATATTTTATTTTTATTCCGTAGATGGATGCAATCGATTTAACGATAGCCAGTCCCAGTCCTGTAGATTCTTTCTTATGCGTTTGTTTCTCGAAACGGTTGAATAAGGTTGCCTCATTCAGTCCGGGACTGTCGCTGCTGTTTGCAATTGTCAGTGTCCGGTTAGTCACGGTCAAGATGATCGATCCGTTTTCTTTATTGTGTACGAATGCGTTCTTTAGCAGATTGCTGATCAGGGTTGAAGCCAGCGATTCATTCATCGTGCACATCAAGGCGCTGGTTTCCGTATAAGTGACATGTATATTTTTATGCTCATACATCTCCTTGAAGTCGGGCAGATATTTGTTGATCAACTGATTGATCTCTATTTCGGATGTATCAGGAAACTGTTTATTGTCGATACGGGAAAGAAGTAGTAGCGATCTGTTCATCTTAATAATACCCCGGAGGGTATGATTGATCCCGGATATTTCAATCAGTTGTTCTTCTGTACAATCCGGATTTTCACTAAGAAGTTCCAGTTTGTTCATACAGATAGCCAACGGTGTCTGTAGCTCGTGGGAGGCATTTTCAACGAACTGTTTTTGCTGATTGTACATTTCCGTACTCCGGTTCATGGTTGTCTGGATTGCCTGATTCAGAATTTTAAATTCCTCTACTTTGGTTTCATTCACCAAAGGTGTCGGTTGTTTTCCCAACCGGTACTCTTTCAGCCATTTGATCAATGTATAAAGAGGGCGGAAACTGGATCTGAATACGAAATGGGATACCAGTAAAATGCAGCACAATAAGCTGGCATAAAGGATTATAATACTCCAGAAAATAGCTTCTGCCATATCCTCTTTCTCTAATGTGGACGTTTCGATCGTCAGTTCATAATATTTCCGGTCGGCTGTCATGAACCAGGTACGCAGTACCCGTACAGGTTCATATTCCATCTCTATTTCTATATAAGTTGTCGAGTCGAAAAATTCATCTTTATCCAGATCTGCTTCCTGCTCAGGGACTTCACGGATATAGTATTTGGTCATGATGTCCACATGGTCGCGTAAAAGCGTACTGTCGGCAAGTACTGTCTTGATGATGATTTCCTTATAATTCTCCAGGCTGTCGTTGGTCTCGTCATCTATTTCATGCATGATGGCAAAATAGAAACAACATGCCCAGGCCGTCAGAATAAGTAGTAACGGGATAGACAGGTTACGGAATGTATAATGGATCAGTTTCATGGAGTTATTCTTCGTTTATCATTTTGTAGCCATAACCGTATACAGCTTTTATTTCTGCGGTAGCCCCGGCCGATTTCAGTTTCTTACGCAGGTTCTTGACCTGGCTGTAGATAAAGTCGAAGCTATCTGCCTGGTCGATATAATCTCCCCAGATAGATTCGGCGAGGGCGCCTTTGCTGATCAGGCGGTCGGGATTCGTAACGAAATAATACAGCAGGTCGAACTCTTTCCGGTTCAGAACTAACTCTTCTTCATTAATATATACGGCATGACGGTCCGGATAGACAGTAATGTTAGCCAGATTGATATGCAGTTCGCCGTCTTGTTGTTTCCGGCGGATGATACATTTGATACGCGCATTCAGTTCTGCCAGATGAAAAGGCTTCGTCAGATAGTCGTCGGCACCGAGGTCGAGGCCGGTCACTTTATCTTCGATAGAATCTTTGGCGGAGACGATGATCACGCTGTCTTTCTTCCGCATCTTCTTCAGTTCTTCCAGCAGATCGAGGCCGCTACCGCCCGGCAGCATGATATCCAGCACGATACAGTCGTAATCATAATCATTGATCTTCAGCAATGCTTCATGATAGTTGGCTGCACTTTCCACGACATAACGTTCCTTTTCCAGCGAACGGATCATTACTTCACGTAAAGAGTCTTCATCTTCTACAATCAGGATTTTCATGAGCTATCTTGTTTGTTTACAAAGTTATGCAATAATTCTGGCAAAAAACTGGAATATTCATGTTATGTTTTCTTTCCTTTGCCGTCATATAAACAGAATGGAACTCGAAACGTTTAAAATAACCGTCATACCACTCAGGGATAAGCTGATCAACTTTTCCCTGAAATTTATACAGGAAAAGGCCGATGCCGAAGATATCGTGCAGGAGGCTTTTTTGAAGTTGTGGTATATCCGTGAGAAGCTGGACGGTTATCATAGTGTAGAAGCACTGGCGATGCAGGTGACGAAGAATCTGGCTTTAGACAAACTGCGTGCTCGTCGTCCGGAAGGTCCCGATATAACCAGTCTCGCGTTGGACTCCGGATACAGGCCGCCGGACGAGCAGCTGGAACAACAGGATGCTGCTGCTCGGATCCGACAACTGATCAGCCAATTGCCGACACTTCAGCAAACCATTATCCGGATGAAAGACGTAGAAGGCTATGAACTGGCGGAGATTGCTGAAATAACAGGCACACAGATCGAAGCGGTCAGGGTAAACCTTTCGAGAGCCAGAAAAAAGATACGGGAACAATTTTTACAGTTAAACAAACAGGAGCAATTATGAATATAGAAGAATTATTGGATCGGTATTTCGAAGGAGAGACTTCGGCCGATGAGGAGCGGGAACTTCGCCGTTTCTTTGCTTCGGACCATGTTCCGGATCATTTATCCGCTTACAGGCTTATGTTCGCTTATTTCGATGAGGAGATTGCGGAAGGGAAAGACAAGGCGGAGGAGATATGGTCGGAGATCGCTCCCGGGGTAATTCAGGAACGACATTTCCGGTTAAGTCGCAGGTCGGTGGTCTATATTCTTTCAACGGTAGCCGCTTGTGTGTTGGCTTTCCTGGGAATCAGCCAGTTATTATATCCTGCAGACCCGTGCTTTTGTTCTGATAATTACGTAGTGATAAACGGACGGTGCTATACCGATATACATAAAGTACGCTCTTCCGCTTTCGAGGCATTGCATGAGGTGGCCACTCCTGCGGATGAATATTTCCCCGAAGAGGATAGCGATGCGGCAGACCGCCGACTCATAGATAACCAGTTAAAGGAACTAGGTTCCATTTTTAGTGATGACGAATAAAAACATGTTGCGATGAAACAGATAAAATACACATTATTAGTATGGCTAGCAGCCCTGATCCTGTTTCCTGCCGGTGCCGGAGCAACGGAGACAGCTGTGATGCAGAAAGACCTGAAGATACAGGACGTTTTCCAACGTTACGGACGGAAGAAGAATGTAACGATGGTGGAACTGTCGAACGAAATGCTTGAAACTTATGGGATGACCCGTTATAAAAGTATCACGATCAAGAATGATCCGGAAGCTCTGAACTTTACCCGGCAATGCTTGGAAGCCGATCAGAAAGGTGCCCGCAAGATCAAGGAGGTAACCGATGATGGCGGCGTTATCTCCGCTTATTATCAGTTACCGGGTAAAGAAGCCGACATAAATCGTTTTGTCCTCTTCAAGGTCAATGCGAAAGGAGTAATCACTCTGGTCTATATCGAAGGAGATCTGGATAGTGACGACCTGATCACGATTCTGTTCACTAAAAAAGATTTATAAACGAATAAAACAATACAAAGATGAAAAGATTATTACTGATCATAGCAGCCTGTTTTCCTGTAATGGGCTTGCTGGCAGCAGAAGTTGAACCGATGCCGACCGATACGGTCATTACATTGGAAAAGAAACGTATAGAAGTAAAGGATAACGGAGACCGGTTGAAAGTCCGTGTGTATGAACTGTCTGAAGAAGGAGAGGCCATAGACGATGAGATGGTTTTTGAAGGGCAATATCGTGACGGTCGTGTGTACGAACGCCGTAAACATATCAAGACGTTGAACATTCCTGTTCCTACCTGGGACAGAGATTTCTCTGCTCATTGGGCTGGTTTCGGTATGGGCTTTAACAGTTTTACCGGCGATGATATCTCTCTGCGAAAAGGAAAATCGCTGGAATATAACCTGAACTTTATGGAATTCAGTTTCCCTTTCTCCCGTTATAACTGGGCGTTGGTAACAGGGGCCGGTTTGCGTTGGAACCGGTATCGTATAGATGAAAATGCCCATTTTCAGGAAGTGGATGGTGTCACCCGATTAGTTCCTGCTGTCGAAGGTATTGTTTATAAAAAGAGTAAACTGAATACGACTAGTCTTACCATTCCGGTATTGCTCGAATGGCAGACACCGAAGAAAAGGCATAAACCTCGTTTCTTCGTCTCCGGTGGTGTTGTCGGTGTCATCAAGACAACCTCTTCTTCCAAAGTCGTTTATGATGACGAACGGGGAAAGACTAAAAAGCAGAAGATGGATGGTGGTATGAATCTGCGACCTGTGACTATGGACCTTCTTTTCCAGGCCGGTGTCGGTTGTATAGGTGCTTATTTTAAATATTCACCCATTGAAATGTTTGAGAATAACAAAGGTCCGGCACTTCATCCGATTTCTTTCGGGTTGCAACTACACTTATAACATAATTTTAATCAATATATTTGTTTGATGTGCTAACTTTGCGGCCGAAAATTTAGGTTATCGGTTATGAAGAAAAGTCTTATCGCCCTGGCGTTCGGAACGTTGGGGCTTGGCCTGTCCGAGTTTGTAATGATGGGGATACTGCCCGATGTGGCTCACGATCTGGGTATTACTATTCCTGAGGCCGGACATCTTATTTCTGCTTATGCATTGGGTGTTTGTGCAGGGGCGCCTTTATTGGTATTGCTGGCTCGTACAAGGCCATTGAAGCAAATCCTGCTTGTGCTTGTCTCTATCTTTATCGTAGGGAACCTGTTTGTTTCGCTATCTCCTAATTATTGGACAATGATGGCAATGCGGTTTATATCCGGTTTGCCTCATGGAGCATTCTTCGGAGTGGGTTCGATCGTGGCTGAACGATTGGCTGCAGAAGGAAAGAAATCGGAGGCTGTGGCTATTATGATCTCCGGAATGACGGTGGCGAACTTGTTGGCTGTACCGCTGGGGACTTATATCAGCCATGTTCTTTCGTGGAGGGCTACGTTTTTCAGTGCTGCTTGCTGGGGATTGATTGTGTTCTGGTTTATCTGGCGGTGGGTACCGTATGTGGCGGCATTACCGGATAATGGTTTTAAAGGACAGTTTCGTTTTCTGAAGAATCTGGCTCCCTGGCTGCTGATCTTTGCGACGATGTTCGGGAATGGCGGTTTCTTCTGTTTATATAGTTATATCACACCGCTGTTGACGCAGGTATCCGGTTTTCCGACAGGCGAGATGACCGTTATCATGGTGTTGGCGGGACTCGGTATGTGTGTCGGTAATATATTGGGCGGACGTCTTTCCGATATTTATACTCCGGGACGGGTAGCTGCCGTTACACAAGGTGTGATGTGCCTGACTTTGGTATTGATCTTCTTTTGTGCTGCAAATCCCTGGATTTCCGTGTTACTTATGTGTGTGGGGACAACCTGTTTGTTTGCCGTATCGGCACCACAGCAACTTTTGCTTATACAAAATGCGAAAGGAGGGGAGATGCTTGGGGCAGCCAGTGTACAGATCGCCTTTAATCTGGGGAATGCGCTCGGTGCTTATTGCGGTGGCCTGCCTATAGAGGCAGGGTATAGCTATGAATATGCTGCGCTTCCGGGAGCTGCATCTGCTTTAGCCGGATTCCTGTTGTTAAGTTATTTTAGCCGACGGTTTGAACGCCATCATTTCCGGACTGCTTGCATTCCGGCATAAATTATTTATCTTTGTGTATGTAAGAGTGGCGAATGTGCATTTTTACATATAAAACAGTATGGATATGAATACAAAAAGAATAGAAGATGTCCCTTTCGAGGAAGTACACGAAGTTCAAAAGTACGGTACGTATTACTCGGATAACCGTTTTTGGAAAAAGGTGGAACGTGTAGCGAAGAAGGTAGGTGCCACGGTTTTGTTGCCTGTCTTCACTCTTTACTACACATTGCAGGACGAGAAGGTACCGGTCAAGCATAAAGCATATATCATCGGTGCACTCGGTTACTTTATCCTGCCGGTCGACCTGATCCCTGACGGAATTCTTCCGGTGATCGGTTTTACTGACGATATTGCTGTAATGACTCTGGTCATTAATCTGATAAAAGACAGTATTACCCCGGAGATCAAAGCGCGGGCCAATGGACGTGTAGCGGAGATCATGGGGACGGATCAGGTATAAAGAGCTTTATATTGACAAGGAGGCTTACACATTCTGGGATTCAGAGTGTAAGCCTTCTTTTTTATAGTGTCTTTATCATGTTTTCCGTTATAAGTTGATATTGAGAAGAAGTGGAGTTTGACCTTCGGTTTGTTCAGGCATAACGACCAGTTGAGTATCGGGCCATTCACGGGAGATGTACCGGCTGAGATATTCAAGTGTATTTTCTTCGATCAATTTATCCGTCCGTGGATAAAGGTTATAGATGACAGCTTCTACCTTAATACCATACTCACGACAGGCAAAAAGGCTCAGAAGCGTATGATTTATGCTTCCCAGTTTGCCGGAAGTGACAAGGATCAAAGGATAATGTTCACGTTTCACATAATCGATTGCCAGGGATTTAAAATCATTCGGTACCATCAATCCGCCCGCCCCTTCAAGCAATACATACTCATATAATTCTTGCAGATATTGAGTTTTAACTGTAATATTAGATAGATCAATCTCGCGTTTATCACGTTCGGCTGCCATATGTGGTGAACAGGGATACGTGAAGATATAAGGGCACGTGGCACCTAATTTGTCTTCATTTGTAAACGGGATACCCATCAGGTGGCGATGCATTTCGATGTCTTCAGATACTTCCGTACAACCGGTCTGAATCATCTTCTGCGTGATTACTGTATGGCCTTTTGCAGCCAGAGTACGGGCAAGGATACCTGTAGCGTAGGTTTTGCCGACATTCGTGTCGATACCTGAGATAAAGAATACTTTTCCTTTCATTTTAGTCTATTGTTTTTTTACCGCCAACACATAAAGCGGGCGGTAAGTGAGTGTTACTTTATTATTGTTTGTGTGGAACAACTGCTGATAATCGTGGCAGAAACGAGTTTGTTTACCGCGTGTCCACTGTCCATCGCCGGTTGCTGTTACCCCTGTATTTTTCAGATGGCGAAGCACGTCGAGGGGAGTATCGAACGTGAGAACAATATCTTCTTCCCGAAGATGGAGTAGATGGAAATCTTCTTCCAGCCATTCCGTCAACCGGTCGGTCGGTGGATAGTTTAAGCCTGCTCCGGTCAGTTGTTTGATCTCTGCCAGATTACCGGGGGCGAAGGTATTGAATGCTAAAATGCCATTCGGAGTAAGTCTTTCTGCCAGCTTATGCAGGAGTAGTCTCGGCTCTTTCATCCATTGAAAGGCAGAGGCAGAGGCAATCAGATCGAAACGACCGGGAAAATCGATCTCTTCTGCATTACCAGGAATAAAAGCGGTCGATTGTCCCGGAAAGAGTTCGGCTATCTTATCATGGCAACCTTCGCAAAGATCGTTCAGATACCATTCATCGATCACACAACTATCTTTCAGGTTGCGGGTGAAACCACCTGTGCCACAACCTATTTCCAATGCACGCCGGAAATGCATACTGGTGTAGCGTGATAACAGCCCTGTTAGCTTCCGGCAGATTTGCTGCTGGGCATCGGCATGTTGGTCATAGCTGTCAAGCGCACGGCTGAAGCGGGTTATAATTCGTTCCACTGTTTCCATAAGTAAAAGGGATAGTGAGGGGCTGTTATTTCTGTTACCAGGCAGCGTTCATCCCAATAGTTATGCTGATTGGCTACCGGGAAAATATGATCATCCGAGCTAATGACTACCCGTGTCCAGGGAATAGAGGAAGGAGTGGATTGTGAATTTATCTCTGAATGCTCCTTACAGGAGTCGTAGATGAATTGTAATTCTTCCTTTATTTCTTCTAATGGTCGGGGAGGGAATGCTTCGTATTGTGCCAGTATGTCACGAGTACCGCACATCCGGCGGTTGAAACGCTTCAGACCTTCGGTTGTCAGGTTGTCGAGTGTTCCCTGGAAAATCTTCTCAGGGATACCGTATGTGTCATGTATCGGGCAGGAAGTGCCGTTAACGGCAGTGGCAGAAGTAAGCGTACATTTACCGGCCAGAGTCAGTTCTGCCATCCGAACTCCCATAGACCACGCGATGAGGTCTATTTTTTCGTAACGGGTGAGATTTTCTTCAAATGTCAACACCCTGTAATCATAGCAGATCATGATGTCCGTACCTTCTTCCGCTTTCAGTCGGACGAATAATTCCGGTGTAACGGACCATCCGGCAAAAAACAGGAGGAGGCGACGATTTCGGATGTCTGTTTGTTTTTGTATCTTCATATTATTCCATTAATTATTTATACTGGTTAACGGAATTAACTTAATTCACCTTTTATCAAATTTGAACTATCCTATAATCAAAGTGACATGACTATTACAGGTTCATTTGCCGTTGGTTTTAACCAACGGTCTACAGATTGTATCCCTTTTTGGGCTTTAGCCGCATTTCTCTTAAATAGCAAGACTGTTTAAAATGGGACTAAAGTCCAATGAGATAGATCATTTACCAATCCGTCAGCTGAAGCAGACGGCAAATGAACCTGTAACTAAGTATGTCTTATTGATGACTGAGACTTATGCTCAGATAGGTTCACTTCTTTCTAATTGTAAAGCAGATTAATTCCATCAATAAGTTCTTTATATCAAATCTTCACCTTAGCAATTGTATCAATCAATCGGTATACGTCATCTACCGTTACATCAGCCGTTAATGAGAAACGTATTCGTGATGTCCCTTTCGGAACTGTCGGGGGACGAACGGGCAGACAGTAGAAGCCCTTGCGCTGTAACTCTTCAGTTTTGAGAATGCAATCGGTATTCTCTCCGATGATATAAGGGATGATATGACTTTCACTGATCTCTCCACCTTTCCCTTCGAGTGCTTCAGCCAGCAGATGACTGGTCTGTGCAAGCCTTTCGCGAAGAGGTGTAAAATCCGGTAGCCGCTCAAAGATAAACCGTGTCCAGGCTATCTGGAAAGGCGGTAAGGCGGTGCTGAATATCAGCGGACGCATGTAATTAATCAGATATTCCCGAATGGTATGGTCACATATGACATAAGCCCCCATCGAGGCCAATGCTTTCCCGAACGTACCGACCAACAGGTCTATGTCTGCGATACAGCCTTGTTCTTCCGCAATCCCTAATCCGTTTTTACCGCGTACACCGATGGCATGTGCTTCATCGACATATAAAACGACATTCGGATAAGTTTTTTTTAGTTCGACCAGGCGGCGGAGATCTGCGATATCCCCATCCATGCTGAAAATACTTTCTGTAACGATAAACAGTTGCTCACATTCTCCGGCAAATCTTTTCAATAAAGTTTCCAGGTGATTGTAATCATTATGACGGTAACGCTGGAAAGGAACCCCGCTGAGTAAAATACCGTCGATGATACTGGCATGTACCAATTTATCGGCAAGGATGACTGTCTGTTTGTCGACCAGTGCCGGGAGTATTCCGGTATTGGCATGGTAGCCGCTGTTGAAGAGCAGGGCAGCTTCGCGGTTGAAGCGTTCGGGCAGCAGTTGTTCCAGTTCCGTGTAAACTGTAAAGTTTCCGGTCAACAGGCGGGAGGAAGAGGAGGAAAAAGGGTATTCCTGTTCTTTCCATTCCTCCAGAAATGCATTTTGAAGGTCGGAGCGGGATGCCAGCCCCAGATAATCGTTGGAAGACAGGTTAAGCATGGTCTGACCTTCTTTCTCGATCCGGTAACCGTGATGTGTGACGGCTGGTAACTGGCGATAGCTACCTGTAGCCTTGAGTTGGTTTAATATGGAATTATAATCTTTCATTGTCCTGTTTCTTCAATACAGTTTAATACACCGGAGGTCAATATACTCAGCTCTTCCGGCTTGATAATAAACGGAGGCATCAGGTAAACCAGCTTGCCGAACGGACGGACCCAGATGCCTGCCTCCACAAAGCGACGTTGCAGGATTGCCATATTGACAGGTTCTTTCATTTCAATTACACCGATGGCTCCCAATACTCGTACTTCCTTTACATTCCCGAATGATTGGGCTCGTGCCAGTTCACGGCGGAGTTGCCTTTCGATAGCATTTACCTTTTCTTTCCAGCCACTTTCCAGAAGCAATGAAACGGAGGCAGAAGCAATGGCGCAGGCTAACGGATTTCCCATAAAGGTCGGACCATGCATGAAACAATCGGCTTCACCGGAACAGATCGTCGTTGCTACCCGTGTGGTAGTCAGCGTAGCCGATAATGTCAGGTAGCCTCCTGTCAGTGCTTTTCCTATGCACATGATATCCGGAACAACCCCCGCATGTTCCCAGGCAAAGAGTTTGCCTGTGCGCCCAAACCCGGTAGCGATCTCGTCAAAGATCAGTAATACCTCATATTGTTCGCATAACTCTTTGGCACGTACCAGAAAAGCAGGTGAGTAGAAATACATTCCTCCGGCTCCCTGCACGATAGGTTCCAGTATCAGGGCGGCAATATCACCGGCATGCTGTTGCAGCAAGTCTGCCAATGGTTTCATGGCATCTTCATTCCATTCTTCCCCGTATTTCACGGAAGGTTGAGGTATAAAATACTGTACCGGAAGGCTACCGGCAAATATTCCGTGCATACCTGTTACCGGATCACAGACAGACATTGCATGCCAGGTATCGCCGTGATATCCGCTACGGATAGTCGCAAAAGCATGTTTATTTGTTTTTCCTTCTGATTGCCAGTATTGGATAGCCATTTTCATCGCCACTTCGACGGCAACCGAACCACTGTCGGCAAAGAATATCTTTTCCATTTCTGGGGGAAGTATATCCAATAGCTTTTGTGCCAACTCGACAGCCGGTTCATGGGTAATACCGCCAAACATGATATGGCTCATCTTCTTTAATTGTTCATTGGCTGCCGCGTTGAGTACCGGATGATTGTATCCGTGAACCGCTGCCCACCAGGAAGACATACCGTCGATTAGTCGTCTTCCGTCTGCCAGGATAATTTCCACACCTTCTGCTCCCGCTACCGGATAAACGGGGAGCGGATCGATCGTCGATGTATAGGGATGCCATACATGCTCCCTGTCGTATTGTAATAATTCTTCTGTAGTCATTTGTCTGTCTGTTTTATCCGACCCAGTCGGTTTCTCTCGTTAATGAATAACCTGCTTCGGTGAAAAGTTCTTTATCTTCATCCACGCAGCTTCCGATAGTCGTTAACAGGTCGCCGATGATGGCTGCGTTTATACCTATATATAATGCTTTTTGTTGCGCTTCCTTACTCAGCAAGGAACGTCCGCCGGAGAAACGGAGATAAGCATTCGGATTGATAAAGCGGAATAGGGCGATCGTAGTCAGAAACTCCTCTTCGGATAGTGGCGGAGTACCGGCTAGCGGCGTTCCGGGTATCGGCTGCAATAAGTTCAGGGGGATAGAATGAACCTGCTCTTTTTGTAGCAGTAAGGCCATTTCTATCCGTTGTTCCATCGTCTCTCTCATACCTATTATACCACCGGAACAGATACGGAAACCTTCTTCCCTGGCCATATGGATCGTTTCCAGTTTTTGTTCGATTGTATGTGTCGTACATAAGGTTCGGAAGTAGGAGGGAGCTGTTTCTATATTGCAATGATAGTTCTCAACGCCGCTTTCACGTAATTCCTTTAATTGTTCTTTGTTCAGAAGTCCCAGGGAAGCACAGCATTTGATATCGCTTGCCTGCTTAATATACCTGACTGTTTCAGTCAGCTTTTTTATTTCCCCGTCGGATAGCCGTTTTCCACTGGTCACCAGTCCGAAACGTTCGATTCCCTGCTGACGGTTATGCAATGCCTGATGAACGCATTCCTCTGCCGGAAGTAAAGGATACAAAGCAACGACCGTATTGTAATGACCGGACTGTGCGCACCATTTACAGTTCTCGCTGCAATTCCCGCTTTTTGCATTGATAATGGAACAGGTATCGAACTTATCTCCCATAAAATGCCGTGTTATTTGGTGGGCGGCTTTATATAAAGCCTCTTTATCGGTACACCGGGATAAAGTAATCGCTTGTTCTTCACTTATTTTTCCCCCTTCAATAACAAACTGTTTAAGTGTTTCAATCATATCGCTCTTGTCTTTTAAGAAATAAAAAGCGGAAAGTCTCAGCATATACTGAAACTTCCCGCTTTAGGATATATAAATATAATATAATGTACGTACGAAGCCGCTACCGATGTCTGTTTTACCGTCGGCAAAGAGAATAAAAGAAGTAACATCTGCGAAAGCCATGTGATGGCTTCCGTGCCCGATCGCTCTTGTGAGATATCCGTTACGACCTCGGTCTCTTCCGTATTTATACGTCCGGCAAATAATACAGACGAGTGGTTGGAGCCGTTCTTAACCTGGAATCTCTCCGATACATTAGAGGAAAGTTGTCCGATCGTAACGGCCCGCTTCAAACTGAAGAATGCAGCATACCCTTTCCGGCTCCATCTTTTGAACCGGAAAGAACTTTGCCTGAAATATCTTTGTTGCTGCAACTTCATCTTTCAGCTTTTTCTTATTTAGCTACTTTTTCCAAACGTTTCATGATAGAGAAGATGAACAGAGCAGACAACAGACAGCATACGATCAATACGCTCCATACCATCCACAACTGCATTCCGCCCCACAGGTAACCGATGATAGCCACCAGATAGTTACCGATAGCCGTAGCTACGAACCATCCTCCCATCATCATACCTTTATATTTAGGAGGTGCCACTTTCGATACAAATGAGATACCCATCGGTGAAAGAAGCAACTCTGCAAAAGTCAATACCAGATAAGTCGAAATCAGCCAGTTCGGTGAAACCAGTACATCGGCAGAAATACCGTTTGCTTCAACTGCTGCCGGTGTCGGCAAACCTAATGATCCTACAGCCATGATAAGGAAACCGCAGGCTGCAATCACCATACCGATACCGATCTTACGCGGTGCAGACGGTTCTTTCTTTTTCTTTGCCAGATAGCCGAATACTGCCAGTGATACCGGTGTCAACACGATTACGAAGAATGGGTTGAACTGCTGGAAGATCTGCGGCAGGATACCTACTGTCGGATCCATAGAGGCATAATTCCATCCGAGCAAGCCAAGCATAACGAGAAGGATTGCAGCCGATATACCTTTTGCTTTACCTGTTTTTGACTGGAATAAAGAGAAGGCAGCGTAAACGATGACTAACAGGAAGGTCAGGTTCACGATATTGAAGCCTAAGCGATCCAGTCCGGTAATGGATTGAGCCGTATAGTCACGTGCAAAGAATGTCAGTGTCAAGCCATTCTGGTGGAATGCCATCCAGAAGAAAATAACTACGGCAAATACCAGCAACAATGCCTGGATACGTGCTTTTGTCTGTTCAGGCGTCAGTTCTTCTTCCTGTACATTAGCAGGTTTTGCCTGTTTAGAGTTGTAATCGGCATGTTTGAATGTCGGGCGGAACACCACATAGATCAGCATGGATACGACCAGGGAAATACAGGCAATAGCAAAACCATAGTTGTAAGCCTCCGATAATTTATCGATATACGTCGTACAGAATGTAGCTGTATCACCGACGAAATTCTGAGCAGCCTGTAAACCGCTCAAGGTGGTAGCTCCTTCTTCTGTAATTGTTCCGTTCAGGAATTGATGAGCCAGTGAAGGGATCTGCGGCACATAGGTAAATCCGGCTTTACCCAACATCTTGTTTGTTATCATTGTAGCTGCAGTCGGAGCATACATCGCACCGATATTGATAGCCATATAGAATATACTGAATGCGGTATCACGTTTTGCTTTGTATTCGGGAGCATCGTACAGATTACCGACCATTACCTGCAAATTCCCTTTGAACAGACCTGTACCACAAGCGATCAGGGCCAATGCACCGAACATTAATATTTTTCCGGTAGAAGAGGGTGTAGGAATAGATAACAATACATATCCGATAAACATGACAACGATACCTGTCGTTACCATTTTACCGTAACCGAATTTATCGGCAAGGATACCTCCGATAAGCGGCATGAAATACACTGCTGCTAAGAAAGACCCGAAGATGGTCGATGTCTCGGCAGCTGTGAAGCCGAATTTAGCTTGTAAAAATAGAGTAAAAATTGCGAGCATCGTGTAATACCCGAAACGCTCGCCGGTATTCGCTAAGGCTAACGCGTATAAACCTTTAGGTTGTCCTTCAAACATAAGAATTTAGATTAGATTATTATTGAATTATTTGTTTTATGGCGCCGGTCTCCGGATAGAAATAGACTTTTACCGGAGCTTTTTTATCTTCAAACATAACAGGGGCAAGTCCTTCGCGTGAACCGAACTGGGTAATTTGTGCTTCTCCCTTATAGAGTGTTTTTTTGTTCATGCTGATCTCGATACTGGCTTTTCCCGGTACGTTATAAACAATGCCTTTCATTGATTTTTCTTTCTTTTCTGCTTCTTTAGGATCGAGAACCGGAGCACGATCGGTCGCTTTCAGATTCATATAGACCGGAATACCTCCCAGATCGTCTGCATCGACGATACCCATCAGGTTAGAGAAACGGAATAAAACTTCTTTATCCAGATTGTCATAAGGTGTAATGCTTACTTCATAATGGGAGTTTTCTTTGGTCAGAATACCGGTGAACAGGTTAGTCAATGCTTTCTCCTGTTCTTCCAATTGCTGGATAACCAACTTCATCGCTTCACCGTCGGGAGGAAGATTGTCTGCATCACCGGTTAAGATATTCAAACGGCTTTCACGGATACGGTAGATTTGTTTTGCGGCAACTTCTGCTTGCCGGGCTGTGGAGCCTGCCATCAGCAGCTCTTCTGAAAAAACAGAGGCATCCGTTACTTTTGCCGGTCCCTGTCCGTTTTTCTTTATAGATTCGAGTTCCGATTCTTCCGGAGTATATTCGGCGTTGATGGAACATAGGAGGCCGTCTTCCGTCAGATAAGCGTAAGGAGCAACCGTACCGCTTTTAAATTCAACAATATACGTGTTGTCAGGATCGGGTATTCCCTTATTGACCAGAGATAATTTACCTAGTTCGTAGTATACTTTATCTTCCGTTACCGCATCTTTAACTCCCAGATATTTCTCTGCATACTTGTAGTAAGGTCCTGCTTTACAGGTTACCTTTGTCACTTCTGCATCGATGATCAGTTGTGTTTTTGGCAATGAATAAGTAATACCGAAATTATTCGCTTTGACAGCATTTTTCTTTACCACTTTGGTTTGTGCCATTAGCGGTAGACTAAACAAAAGACATGCTATTGTGATCAGATTCTTCATATCCAAACAATTTATTATCTCAATAATGATTGTACAAAACTAGGAAATATTTTGTTAGTAACCAACCATAGAACCGTCTTTTAGTCTTTTGTAATGCAGAGATGTTAAGTCGGATTATGGTATATTGGGTAGGAAGGAATAAAATCATAGTTAATGTTTTGGTTATGGGAGAGCAACTCGCGAATGGAAAAGGAGATCGAGATATAGAGGGGTTGGTTAAATCATCCTCCGCGAGTTGCAGAAAACATAAATTTAGTGCATTTAATGCTATTCAATAACAAATGAGCCGGTCAGGTATCCATATCGATGTACCAGGCACAAGGTGTATTCTCCATTTTCTGTATTTAATGGAATTGTATATGCCTGCGGACTTGTAACAGATACACTTTCTTCATAGACTACCGTTCCTGTATTATCTATTACCTGAATAGTCAGATTTGCCAGCGGACTGGTAAATTCGATTGTCAGGTTATTTCCTTCTATTGAAGCTGTAGGAGGTGCCGGAAAAATAGATTTAATATCTTCTGGTCCCCATTTGCCCTTAGTTGGGATACGATCAGCATAGATATTTTGAGCGCAAAACACTCCGCAAATAACTAAAAATAGAGTAGCAATTAACTGTCTCATGATCTTAAATGTTTAATTGTAGGTTGATAAAAATGAAAATGCCTTACAAAAATATAATTGATATTCTAATATGGATTATATTTTTGGTGACAAAATGGTGACAATGTTTAATTGGTTAGAAATCAGATATAAATGAGTCGAATTTCTCTGCGTTTTCAGACTCTTGTGTCAATTTTTTATACAGTCTTCTACGACATTGTGAGACTCCGGAGCTGGTTATGTTGGTTAATATCGCTATCTTTTTTACAGGAACACCGATTTTGACCAAATAACATATGCGCAATTCCTCCGGGGAGAGCCGCGGAGATAGTTCAAGAATGCGGCTTGTGAAGTTCGAATATGTGGCATCGATCAGTAATACCAGTTCGGACCATTCGCTATCGGTCAGTCCTGAGTCGGTTTTGTGGATTTTAGAGTATAAAGAGGATCTCTTGAAATCCTGTTCCAGTAATTCGATCGTATTTTGCTTTAATGAGACTTGCCTGTTCTCCATTTCCAGTATCAACTTTTGGGTTTCAAATAGCTGTTTCTTTACTTCGCTCAAAGATTCTTCTCCCTCCGATAGATTTCTTTCGAGTAGCTGGATCTGTTTCTTGTTATCCTCTATGTACTGTTGGCTCTGTTTGTATAGCTGTTCTTTCAGGTCGAGCAGCTTCTTCTTTTTCTTTTGTTCCTTTTTGAAGATGAAAAAGCCGACAAGGAACAAGGCGACAGTGATTATCAATATCTGGTATATGATGATCATTCGTTGGGATGCTTCCTTTTCATATTTGCTCTTTTCATCCGCTATGCGTTGGTAGTTGAACATGCTTTGTACCATACGTATATTTTCATAATGGGAGTCTTCGTTTATAGAATCCCTAAGCTGTTCATAACGGTCCCAATATTTGAAATAGTTTGTCAGGTTGGATTTTTGTCTTTCTATCCGGGCCAGGAAATATAAACTTCCGGCTTGTGTATAAATACTCGGGCTTTCCAGACTACGGTTCAGATAATACCGGGCAGAGTCATATTGTGCTGTTTTCAATAAATATTCTCCGTACGTCAGGTATAAATGATAGCGGGGCTTGGATGGTAAGCATGTTTGCATCGATTTCTGTATACAATCGTAAGCATCTTGATATTGTTTTGTTTTCAGATATAAACTTCCGAGATCGTTATATAACGACGAGATACTTTGCGGGGTTGCTGTTTTTATTGCTTGCCGGTAGTAATATATAGCGCTGTCCGGTTCCTGAGTTTCGGTAAAAACACGGGCGGTGTTACGTAGGGCGAAAGATATTCTGGTAGAATCATTACTGTTTTCTAAAAGCTGCAATGTCCTTTTATAGAGAGGAAGTGCCATTTCGTAGATGTCCTGATACGAATAAAGCGTCCCCAGGCTATTGTTTGCTTTGATAAGCAGGTCGGTAGCATGTAAACTTTCTCCCAATTTGCGTGCTTTGAGGTAGGATTGTTGTGCCTGCAGTGCATCCTGCATATCCGAATAGGCCCTGCCCATATAATAATATGATAATGCCAGTGCCGGAATATCATTCTGGTTTTCATAATAGGCGACTGCCTTTTTTATCAGGGAGTCGGAGGTTATCATGATATAATTTTTATCCAGTGCCTGTGTGAACAGCAAGGAATATGCTGCATATTCTTTGTTCGACAGTTTTTCAGGGGATTGTATATTATTGAGGATGGTCAATGCGCTGTCGGGGGCTGTTTCCATCAATATCTCTGCCTGATGTAATTCCGGAGAGACAGAGTTGCTGTTTGAGCAAGAGGGGAAACACAGCACACAGATCAATAATAAATAGGATATAATATGTATGGATTTATTTGTCATTTGCTTGCTTTTGGTGGTCGAATATATCTCTTTTTTTTGAAACATAAGTTCTTATAGAATGTTATATTTGGCTGGTTATTAGGCGTAACTTGAGAAAAACGCTGAATATTAAAAGGTACACAACTTACAAAAAAAATACGGCCAGATCCTTTCAGGGACCTGGCTGGTAATATAAATCAGAATGCATTCCGGTTGTTATTTGATTTGCTTGAACGCTTTTCCGAGCATGTCGGTGATATCACCGGCGATCATACTTTCTTCCGAGCGGTAAACGGCAGCCAGGTCGCCAGCCGTACCATGAAGGAAAACTCCCGATACAGCAGCAGTTTCAGGCTCAGCCCCTTGTGCCAGCAATCCCAGGATAATGCCGGTCAGGACATCGCCGCTACCGGCAGTTGCCATGCCCGGATTTCCGCAACTATTAAAATAAATGTTACCTCCGGGAGTACAGGTTGCCGTATAGGTACCTTTCAGGACAATGCAAAGTTTATGATCGACAGCGAATGACTGTGCTTTCCGTAAACGTTCGAACATACTGTTGCTTTCTCCGGCAATGCGGTCGAACTCTTTCGGGTGCGGTGTCAGGATGCTGTGCGGAGGGATGCGGTTCAGAAGATCTTTATTGGAAGCGATCAGGTTGAGTGCATCGGCATCCAGCACGACCGGCTTTTCCGTTGTTTGAAGCAGACGTTCCAAAGCAGCAGCCGATTCGAGATGCTGGCCTAATCCGGGTCCTACACCGATGGCGGAGTAAGTGGATATTTCGGGAACGGTCGTGAAATAGTCGGGATGCGGATCGAAACTGACCATCGCTTCCGGGAAAGCGGCCTGCAGGATTACTTCACCGCGTTGCGGAATATGAACCGTCAGCAGTCCGGCCCCGCTTCTCAGACATGAACGGGCGGCAAGCAGGGCAGCTCCCATTTTGCCTTTGCTTCCGGCAATAAGCAATGCATGGCCGAAAGTCCCTTTATGAGAGAATTTGTCGCGTGGCTGGAATACTTCCGCCATATCTTCTTCCGTCACCATCATATAGGGAGTGGGAGTATTATCGACAATATCCGGATGAATACCGATATCCAGCACTTTCCATTCACCGACATATTCGGCATTCTCCGGGAAGAAGAACGCCAGTTTCGGGAAACCGAACGTCAGTGTCAGGTTGGCCCGGATGATAGAGTCCGGATCATTGGTCTGGTTGTTTTCGCCGAACAGTCCGGAGGGAATATCTATAGATACGATCGTCGCATCCGATTGATTGATATAATGTACCATAGCAGCGAACCCGCCGGTCAGCGGACGATTCAGGCCGGAACCGAACAGACCGTCGATCACGACATCACGTTCGGTCAGTACCGGAGGAACGAAGTCGGCTACTACTTCGGTAAACTCTACCTTTTCCAGGCCGAGTATCCGTTGCTTATTCATCTCACAATCAAAAGAAAGATGTTCGGTCGGATTGAATAAATAAGTCTCAACTTTGTAGCACTCATCTTTCAGCAGACGTGCGATGGCAAGTGCATCGGCACCGTTGTTACCCTGTCCGGCGAATACAATGATGCGGGTTTGCTTCGAAAAACGGCGGCAGAACTCCTGCACAAAAACCGTTGAGGCGCGTTCTACCAGGTCGATAGAGCTAATTGGCTCGTTTTGGATCGTGTATTGATCGAGTTCTTTAACCTTATCGGTTGGAAATATCTTTATCATGATTGTAGGATCTCTAATATTTATTCTGCATACAAATGTATAACAAACTTTGTAAACAGGCTAACTACGCTAAAATAATTTATTCAGTTATTATCAGATTATCGATAACCTCACAAAAGTAAGTACAACTGAAAAGTGACTACCGGATAGGAGCAGATAGGGATGGTTAGTGCTAAATAAAGACAGTTAGTCTTTATTGGAAAAAGCGCTGACAACCGCTGTCGAAACATAGGTGTTTTAACGACAAAGCATATATGATTTGCAAACGAAACATATATGTTTTGGAAAATGATTTACTTTGTAATGGAGCGTTAGAGAACGGTTTGACCTCTACTGAAAAAAATTGAAAAAATTCCCTATTATAAATTCTATATTAAAGATACTTCTATCTATATTTAAAGAGAGACCGGTCCGTGTGTATAAGGTGTGTTTTATAACTCGTTTTTGAGGATTGAAATTCAAAAGATACGGCGTATAAGAAGCGTATAACTCAGCGTATAACTTAATTTCTTTAACTGTACGATATAGAACTAGCATCAAAACACTTGGTCCTACAATCTGATTATGCTTGGTCGGAGTTCCGAAAATTTTGATTCAGAAATTATCAGAATTGAATGTAGTGTCGTTGGTAGGGGCGGGGTCTGCCCGCCCTTCTCCATCGGTTGTTATATTATTGTCGCAAAGGGCGGGTAAACCCCGCCCCTACAAAACTTGTCATTGGGGGTTCAATATTTTCTAACAATGAAACTATTCCTGTTTTTCAGGCGAAAGTCAGCAGAAAACGGCTGCCTTTTCCCGCTTCCGAAATAACGGTCAGGCTCCCTTTGTGCATATACATGATTTGCCTGGAAACACTCAGTCCGATGCCGGAGCCGACAGGTTTGGTGGTGAAAAATGGGATGAAGATGCGCTCCTGGACATCTGCCGGAATGCCTGTCCCGTTATCTTTGACCTGGATAAAGGTTTTCCCCTCTGCATTGATCCCTGCCGACAACTCTATCAACGGGGCCGGGCAATCCATTGTTGCGTCCAGCGCATTCTTTATCAGGTTGATAAGTATCTGTTCGATCAGCGTCTTGTCTGCAATGACCTGTAAATGCGATGAGGAAGGAAGTATCCTTATCGTATCTGTTTCCTCCCTGAACAAGAGGACGACACTGTTAAGCAGGCTGTCTACCGGAATGATTTCGGGAACCGGAGTAGGGATGCCCGTCACCTTCCGGTAATTCTCTACAAAACGGACCAGGCCGCTGCTTCTCCGGAAAATAGTATTGATCGCCTGGTTCATCTCCTCCCGGTCCTCTTCGCTGATCTCCTCCGAAGCCTGCTTGTTTTTCAGCAGTTCGGAGAGGGAGACGATAGGAGTCATCGAATTCATGATCTCGTGTGTCAGTACCCGGATCAGTTTCTGCCATGCTTCGGTCTCCTTGTTTTCCAGTACGGAACGGATATTCTTCATGCTGACGACTGTAAGCGGCTTGTTCAATACCACGAATGACATGGAAGAGAGTATCAGTTGCGAATAATCCTCCTGTCGGCGGACTTGCAGGATGGAGAGTTCGCCGGGATGCAAAATACGCAGCCGGGCAGGAAGTTCCGGGTGATAAGCTGCCAGATCGTCGATCGTTTCGGCAAAATTCAATCCGGTTTGTATTTTGGCAGCCTGGTTCATCCATTCGATCTGTGCCGTTTCGGAAGAATAGACGAAGACGGAAAGGTCGATATGGTTGGCCAATGCCTGGAAGTATTGCAGTTGGCTTTCTTTCTGTTGCAGATGTTTTTTATAATAAAGTAAGGCTTCCTCCATCGCTTCGGTCAACTCACGGGGAAGAGCTTCCGAGTTCTCTCTGGGTGTTTTCCCTGAAGCCAGAAAGTCGGAATAACGTACCGACCAGACAAACTGGCGGAACAGCTGGTCGCTCCGTTCCATCTGCCGGAGCAGATACCAGGCTTCGATCAGAAGAGCGATCCCGGCGATCCCGGCAGAGATGTAGAACTTTCCCGCCACCAGAAATGCGCAAACCAGACTGGTGAGCAGTACTAACAGGATCGAAGTGATTGCCTTTTTCGAGTACTGTTTCATAAGCTGTATTTTTCCAGTCGCCTATACAAAGATGTACGCGTAATACCCAACAGGTCGGCGGCCTGTGTCAGGTTACCCGAGCAATGTAGCAACGCCTCTTGTATCGTATTCTTCTCCAGTTCTTCCAGATTGAATTTCTCTTCTTTCTCCCGGTAGCAGGCAACAGGGGTGCGGAGCATGAAGTCGTCGTATTGCAGTTTCTTCTGGTCGGAAAGGATGACCGCCCGTTCGATGACATGCTGTAGTTCGCGGACGTTGCCCGGCCAGTGGTATTGCTTGAGGAGCTGGCGTGCTTCCCGTGAGAAGCCGTCGATCTCTTTCTTGTATTTCAGGCTGTAGCGTTTCAGGAAATGATCGGCGAGGAGGGAGACATCGTTTCCCCTTTCGCGCAGAGGAGGGATGAACAGCTCGATCGTATTGATCCGGTAAAGCAGGTCCTGACGGAAATTGCCGTCGCTTACTGCCGCATGCAGGTCGGTATTGGTCGCGCAGATCAGCCGGACGTCGATAGGCGTCTCTTTGGTCGATCCCAGGCGGTTTATCTTCTGTTGTTCGATCACCGTGAGCAGCTTAGATTGAAGCATAAGCGGCAGGTTCCCGATCTCATTCAGGAAAAGCGTACCGCCGGATGCGATCTCGAAACGTCCCGATTTGCTTTTACCTGCATCGGTAAAGGCCCCTTTCTCGTACCCGAACAGTTCGCTTTCAAACAGGTTGTGCGGGATGCTTCCCAGGTCGATAGGGACGAATGCCTCCTGGTTGCGTGGCGATTGCTGGTGGAGCGTGTAGGCGATCAAGTCTTTTCCCGTCCCGTTCTCACCCTGAAGCAGGATATTGGCATCGGCATGTTTCAGTTTATCCAGTGTCCTGAATATCTGCTCCATCACGGGAGATTCGCCGATCACCTCAACTTTAGGCTCTGCAGTGGTGAGCACCGATTTTTGCTCTTTCAGGGTTTGTACCTCACCGCGGCGCAGGCTGAGTTCAAGGGCGGACGAGATGGTTGCCAGCATCTTTTCATTCTGCCAGGGTTTCGGGATAAAGTCGGTGGCGCCTGCTTTGATGGCACGGACAGCCTTTTCCGTATCCGAATAGGCGGTAATCAGGATAACGACGGTCTCGGGTGATATTTCGCGGATGCGTTCCAGCCAGTAAAAGCCTTCTTTCCCGCTGACGGCATCGGCCGTGAAGTTCATATCGAGCAGGATCACGTTGTATTTGGTGGTCGACACGAGCCGGTTGATCTCCTTTGGGTTAGTACTGGTCGTAACGCTTTCAGCCAAAGGACGAAGTAACATTTTCAATGTAAAGAGAATGTCTTCGTTATCATCGATCACTAATATTTTGCCTTGTCGTACTGCCATGATATTTGTTCTTCGTGTGTTATAGAGTGCCCCAAACTTAGGTAAAATTTCCGGATAGACGATTAATAATTTGCCAATTTGTTAATATGCCAATGTGCCAATTATGGCAACTATCCTGTTAGTTCTTTCTTAGAAAAGAATTGAAAGTCCCTGCGTTTGGGATTCGTTGTTGGTGATGAACCGTTCGGAATCGTATGGAAAGTGTACGATATCGTACGGTTGTTATATTCTCTGCTATGTTTATGTGTTTAATTTTTAATACGTTATGAAAATGGCATAGATATTGGATATAGTTAGCCAGGTATCGATAGATAGAACGGTATAACATTGACTATCATAAAAGAAATAACCATGTTTAAACATTACATCAAAGTAGCTATCCGCCAGGTTAAACGGAGTTTTCTGTTTTCCTCCATCAACATATTCGGTTTTGTGTTGGGGATGACTGCCGCTTTCCTTATTTACTTATGGATTGTGGATGAATTGACATTTGAGGATTTTAATAAGAACGGCGAATCTATCTACCGGGTGATCCGGGAAGAGCAAACCGCAAACGGTCAGGAGCCTTCTACCGTCACTCCGCTTAGTGAAACATTCCGGAAAGAATTTCCGAAGGTGGAGAATGCGACCTTTATAAAGTACGGCGGGAAATATGACATTCGTACAAAAGAGGTGGCTATCGATGTTAACTATGCATTTGTCGATACGACCTTCTTTGATGTATTCACTTTCCCTGTTGTGGCAGGCGACCCGTCCCTGCTGAAGAAAGATCCGCAACAGATCGTGCTGTCGGAAGCGATAGCCGGGAAACTGTTCGGTAAGACATCGGCTATAGGAAAAGAAGTCGAGTGTAAAAACAGTAAAAAATATTATAAGGTGGCAGCCGTCCTGAAAGTTCCGCGCAAAAGCCATATTCAGTTTGAGGTGCTGGGCAGCTGGGATGCTTATAAATGGGCGGGAATAGAAGATGAAGTCTGGGGCTTTTCAGAAAGAATGCACGTCTTTATCCAACTGAGGAAAGGAAATGCATTGACGGATGCAGACCGGTTGGCCATGCGTGATCTCTGGATGAAACATTCGCAATGGGGGAAGCCCCTGGCGTTCCAACCGTTGAAAGATATTCATCTGCATACGCCTTTCAAAGAACCCAACGATGTGTTCAACCACGGAAATATTCAACAGATTTACCTCTTTGCGGTGTTGGCTATCCTGATTGTCTTTATGGGGGCGTTTAACTTTATGACGTTGTCTACGGCTCGTGCTTCCCAGCGTTCAAAGGAAATCGGTGTCCGGAAGGTGACTGGGGCAAAAAAGAAAAAGTTGATCATGCAGTTCCTGTCGGAGAGTCTGGTACAGGCTTTTATCTCGTTGCTGCTGGCATTGGCACTGACGGAATTGTTATTACCTTTTTTCAATCTATTTGTCGGAAAGGATATTACTTTGCAGCTCAATTGGCAGACTTTCTTGTTTGTGCTGTTTGGTATCGTCGGTGTAGGTTGTCTGGCCGGGGCTTTCCCTGCTTTTTATATGTCGTCGTTCAGTCCGTTGCTGGCTTTCAAAGGAGGACAGGTGACCGGTAAGAAGGGAACATTAATCAAGGGACTGGTTTGTGTACAGTTCGTGATCGCAATAACCATGATCATTTGTACGACCGTCATATTCAAACAACTCCATTATCTGCAGAACGCCGATCTGGGGTTGAACAAAGAGCATCTGATCGAGGTGGATGTTATAGACTGGCGCCGGGGAGCGGACGGATTTAAACAGGAGATACTTAAAAATCCGTATGTAAGGAGCGTAGCGTTGGGTGTGGAGATTACAAACTACCTGGAGGGATACGGGTTTGAACAATGTATGCTTAGCTGGGAAGATGAGAACGGAAAAACAGACTCGGTGAAGATGGTCGGAATGGTCGGAGACAGCGACTTTATTCCAGCTTTGGGGCTGACCTTGCTGAAAGGGGAAACTTTCGGAGCGAATCCCGACCATTACTGGGATGGTTCCTATGCAAAGGAATCGCCGATCGTTATCAATGAAACGGCGTGGAAGATGCTGAAGGTCGAGAACCCGATCGGTATGTTGCTGACGGGCGGCGGGATCGGTATCTGTAATTCCAGGGTCGTAGGTGTTGTGAAAGACTTTAACTTCCAGCCGCTACGGGAAAAGATAAAACCGGCATTCTTCTATTATACGGTTCAGTTATTTAATTATATGTATATCCGGATCTCGGCAGAGAACCAGACCGAGACGTTGAAGTTCCTGAAAAAGGAATATGAAGAAGCACGTCCGGATATGCTTTTCAATTACCGTTTCCTGACAGATGTATTAAATGAGAATTATGCCCGCGAGCAGCAACAAAGCCAGATGTTCCTGATCTTTACCGTACTGGCGATAATCGTTGCCATGATGGGAGTATTCGGACTGGTGGCTCTTTCTACGGTGCAGCGGACAAAAGAAATAGGTGTCCGCAAGGTGAATGGGGCACATTCCGACCGGATCGTGAAGATGTTCTGCCGCGAATACCTGATTTGGGTGGGTGTTGCTTTTGTGATCTCCTGTCCGCTTGGTTACCTCTTCATGCTGAAATGGTTGAGCAACTTTGCTTACCAGACCACGATCAGCTGGTGGCTTTTCCCATTGGCAGGCGGCATTATACTCCTGATAACCTTGTTGACCGTCATGGCCCAGACCTGGCGTGCCGCCTCCCGGAATCCGGTAGAATCTTTACGATATGAATAAAAGAACAAACAAACGATAACGATATGTTGAAACATTATGTAAAAGTAGCCTTTCGGTTGATAAAGAGAAGTTTTCTGTTCTCATCCATCAATATGCTGGGCTTTGTATTGGGGATGACGGCTGCTTTCCTGATTTACCTCTGGATTGTGGATGAACTGACATTCGAGGATTTCCATAAGAACGGCGACTCTGTCTACCGTGTGATTGCCGTGAACCGGGATGAAGGCGGACAAGTAAAAGAATCTGTCTATACGGTGGCTCCGTTAAGTAAAACCTTCCGGGAGGATTTCCCACAGGTGGAGAACGCGACCTTTATGCTTAATTTCGGTACGCTGAACCTCCATTCGGGAGCTGACCTGATCGAAGCAAAATATACGTATGTGGATACTACTTTCTTTGATGTATTCAGTTTTCCGGTCCTTGCCGGTGATCCGAATCTGATAAAGAAAGACCCGCAGCAAATCGTGCTGGCTAAGTCGGCTGCACAAAAGCTGTTCGGACAGTCGACGGCTGTCGGGAGAGAAGTAACCTGCCAATTCCTGGGACAACTCAACCGCTATAAAGTGGCTGCCGTGTTGGATGTACCTCGTAAAAGCCATATTCAGTTTGAAGTGTTACTGAGTGAGCAGGCTTATTTTGAGCCGATGAGCTGGGATTATGTGGAAGGGACAAATGTATATGTCCAGTTGAAGAAAGGTATTGTTCTTTCGGATGCCGACCGGCAAGCGATGAGCCGTGCCTGGCAGGACAGACAGGAAGGCGGGTTGTCGCTGGAGTTCCAGCCGCTAAATGATATTCACCTGCATACCTGGTTTAAAGACCCGGAAGTCAGCAACTATGGAAGTATGTCACAGATCTGGTTGTTCACCGCTCTGGCATTGCTGATCATATTTATGGGGGCATTCAACTTTACCACTTTGTCGACGGCACGTGCATCCCTGCGTTATAAAGAGATCGGTGTCCGGAAAGTGACAGGGGCGAAACGTAAAATGCTGATCGTGCAGTTCCTGTCGGAAAGTCTGGTGCAGGCTTTTCTTTCGCTGGTCCTGGCGCTGGCACTGACGGAGTTGCTGTTGCCTTTCTTCAATGTGTTTGTCGCAAAGGATATTGTTTTGCAGTTCAACTGGCAGACTTTGTTGTTTATCCTGTTCGGGATCATAGGGATCGGTTGCCTGTCGGGGGCTTTCCCTGCCTTTTATATGTCGTCGTTCAATCCGTTGCTCGCTTTCAAAGGTGGAAAGGCTACCGGTAAGAAAGGGATGCTGATCAAAGGACTTGTTTGCGTACAGTTTATTATAGCCATAACGATGTTTTTCTCCACTTCGGTTGTATTCAAACAACTTCATTACCTGCAAAATGCGGATTTGGGATTCGATAGGGAAGAGATGATAGTCGTCAATTGCGGAGAGTTCGAGCTGATGTCTTACTTCGGCGGTCTGGGCATAGACGATTACCGGCAGGAAGTCATGAAGAACCCGAATGTCAAGCATGTGGCAGGCGGTGTGGAACTCTCGAATTATCTCCGCGGACATAAAACGGAAGAAACAGTCTTCAGCTGGCAACACGACAACGGACAGGTGGATTCGTTGAAGCTGGTCGGCGTAGTGGGTGACGGTAACTTTATGGAAACTTTAGGGTTGACATTGCTCAAAGGCGAGGTGTTCGGTGCCGATAAGAATGCTTATATGGACGGAACATATAGTAAGGAATCGCCTGTCGTGATCAATGAAACGGCCTGGAAGATGATGAATGTGAAAGATCCGATCGGCATGGTCGTTCAGAATAACGGATGGTTCGGAGAGACTTCGCGGATTGTCGGCGTGGTAAAAGATTTTCATTTCCAGCCGCTGCGAGAGAAGGTGAAGCCTGCTTACCTGTATTATTCTCGCCAATTATTGAATACGTTGTACATCAAGATAGCTCCGGAGAATAGGATGGAGACTTTGAAGTTCCTGAAAGAAAAATATGAAGAGATGCGTCCGGACAATGTTTTCTCTTACCGTTTCTTCTCGGATGCCCTCAACCGGAACTATGCCCATGAACAACAACTGGGGGAAATGTTCCTGGTGTTTACGGTACTGGCTATCGTTGTTGCTATGATGGGCGTGTTAGGGTTGGTTGCCCTTGCTACTGCACAACGGACGAAAGAGATCGGGGTCCGTAAAGTGAACGGGGCACATTCCGACCGGATCGTACGGATGTTTTGCCGGGAGTATATACTTTGGGTAGGAGTCGCCTTTCTGGTAGCCTGTCCGCTCGGTTATCTCCTGATGGTTCGCTGGCTGAGTAACTTCGCATATCAGACGACGATCAGCTGGTGGCTCTTCCCTGTATCGGGGTTGATCATTTTGTTGATTACTGTCTTGACAGTAGTCGTGCAAACCTGGCGTGCCGCTTCCCGGAACCCGGTGGAATCGTTACGATATGAATAAAACAATAAGAATAATAATAGAAAGATCATGATAAAAGCAGTAAATTTAACGAAAGTGTTTCGTACGGAGAGTGTTGAGACGACAGCCCTTAATGGCATCAATCTGGAAATAAACAAAGGTGAGTTCCTGGCAATCATGGGACCTTCCGGCTGTGGCAAATCTACCTTGCTGAATCTGTTGGGGTTATTGGATAACCCGACTTCCGGCGAGTTATGGTTTATGGACCAGGAAGTTTCCCGCTATACGGAGAATAACCGTACCGACTTGCGGAATGGTAATCTGGGGTTTGTCTTTCAGAGTTTCAACCTGATAGATGAACTGACTGTGTTTGAGAATGTGGAGCTTCCCTTATTGTATGCCGGGGTTCCGGCAAAAGAACGGATGACGAGGGTAAACGCTGCGCTCGACCGGATGCAGATTGCCCATCGTACGGAACATTATCCGCAACAATTATCCGGCGGTCAGCAGCAACGTGTGGCTATTGCCCGTGCCATTGTTACGAACCCCCAGATAATCCTCGCGGATGAACCGACCGGAAACCTGGATTCCGTGAACGGCAGCGAGGTGATGAACCTGCTTCTCGAATTAAACAAGGAAGGTTCGACCGTTGTCATGGTAACTCACTCGGAAGAAAATGCCCGGATGGCGGGACGGCTGATCCGCATGATGGATGGAAATATCCTGACGGAAAGCTATAAATAACACATAATATTGCTTCTGTATTCATTCCTACCTGTTTGTGCTTCGATGAAAATGTTGTACCTTTGCTCCCTCGAAAAATAAACGGTATATGGATAAGATCCGATTAAAAGACAAAGAATTTGAACTGTTTATCCCGGAGAAGGAGATCAAGGAGGCCATTGCGAAGATGGCTGAACGGATCAAGGCGGATGTAGGAGACAGCAATCCCCTGTTCGTAGGGGTATTGAACGGTGCGTTTATGTTTACTGCCGAACTGATGAGGCAGATGGATACGCACTATGAAATTACATTTGCCCGTTATTCATCCTACCGGGGTCTTAATACCACCGGAGTTGTTCGTGAGATCATGCCGGTGCAGGCCGATGTGAAGGGACGCACCCTGATCCTGCTGGAAGATATTATCGATACCGGCTACACCATGCAGTTCGTGATGGATAAGTTAAGGAATGACGGTGCAGCCGATGTCAGGCTGGCAACCATGTTATTCAAACCGGATTCTCTGAAATGCGATTTGGAGCCAGACTATGTGGGCATCCGGATCCCCAGCGATTTTATTGTAGGCTACGGACTTGACTATGACGAGATGGGACGTGCCTACCGGGATATATATAAGGTAATAGTTGACAAGTGACAGTTGACAGTTGACAGATGGTTGCTAGTAATCAATCGGTCGAAGACCGAAATAATTCTCAACTGTCACTTGTCAACTGTCAACTGAAAAGTATATTTATATAAAACTAAGAAACAATATTATGTTGAACGTTGTTATTTTTGGTGCTCCCGGATCTGGAAAGGGAACACAGAGCGAGTTGATCATTAAAGAGTATGGTTTGGATCACATTTCAACAGGTGATGTGTTGCGTGCTGAAATGAAAGGTGAAACAGAACTTGGTAAGATCGCAAAAGATTATATTGAAAAAGGTCAGCTTGTACCGGATGAACTGATTGTCGATATGCTGGCAAAGGTATTGGATAGCAAGGCTGGTTCTAAGGGTGTTATCTTCGATGGTTTCCCTCGTACTATTCCGCAGGCAAAGGCACTGAAAGAGATGTTGAACAAACGGGGTACGGATGTATCTGTTATGTTGAACCTGCAGGTGGAAGAAGAAGAACTGATCAATCGTCTGCTGGAACGCGGCAAAGTATCAGGACGCTCTGACGATAACCTGGAAACGATCAAATCGAGACTGGAAGTTTACCACAACCAGACGGCTCCGTTGGCAGACTATTATGTTGGCGAAGGCAAACATGTTGGTATTCACGGTATGGGTACAGTAGAAGAAATCTTCGGCCGTATCAAAGAAGCAGTAAATAAAGTAAAATAAGAAAGAAATAAGAAAATGGCTGAATCAAACTTTGTAGATTACGTAAAGATCTATTGCCGCTCGGGAAAGGGCGGAAGAGGGTCTTCTCACTTTCGTCGTGAGAAATATATTCCGAAAGGAGGTCCCGACGGAGGCGACGGGGGGAGAGGAGGCCATGTATATCTTCGTGGTAACCGGAATTACTGGACACTCCTGCACCTGAAGTTCGAACGTCATATCATGGCGACGAACGGCGAAGGCGGAAGTGCTAAACGTAGCTTCGGAAAAGACGGTGAAGACCGGGTGATCGAAGTGCCTTGCGGAACCGTGGTATATGATGCCGAAACCGGCGAATATATCTGCGACGTTACCGAAGACGGACAGGAAGTCATGTTGCTGAAAGGCGGACGCGGCGGACAAGGCAACTGGCATTTCAAAACGTCTACCAACCAGGCTCCCCGTTATGCTCAACCGGGCGAACCGGCTCAGGAGCGCAAGGTGATCCTGCAGTTGAAGTTACTTGCCGACGTAGGTCTGGTAGGTTTTCCGAATGCAGGAAAGTCAACGTTACTCTCTGTCGTATCGGCTGCTAAACCGAAGATCGCCAATTATCCGTTTACTACCCTCGAACCGAATCTGGGTATCGTGAGCTATCGCGATCACCGTTCGTTCGTCATGGCGGATATTCCCGGTATTATCGAAGGGGCGAGTGAAGGTAAGGGCCTCGGACTTCGTTTCCTTCGTCATATCGAACGAAATTCCCTACTTCTCTTTATGATCCCGGCAGATTCCGACGATATAAAAAAAGAATATGAGATCCTTCATAACGAACTGGTAAAATACAATCCGGAACTGCTTGGTAAGAGCCGTGTACTGGCTATTACCAAGAGCGATATGCTGGACGACGAACTGATCGAAGCGTTGTCGGAGGAACTACCGGAAGGTGTTCCGCATGTGTTTATCTCCTCTATCACCCAGCAAGGCATTACAGAATTGAAAGACTTGCTATGGAAGGAGTTGAATAAGGAAACCTTCCACCAGGTCGAGAATATCGTTCATCAGAATATCGACGTAAATTCTATTCCGCTGGATGACGACGACGATGATTTCGTCTTTCCTGTGGATGAGGATGATCCGGATGAAGAGTATGAGGAATACGAGTGGGACGACGAAGATGAAGAAACTGAAAAGTAATACAGTCGAAATGTTGCAATTCTCCGGATTAAGTGGGGAATGCAACATTTCTCATTTTATAACGACCCGTCACGGCGGTGTGAGCAAAGGGAATTATGCAGCACTGAATCCGGGAGAGTATAGCGGAGATGATCCGGTTGCTGTCCGGATGAATCGTCGGCTCCTTGCGGATGCAGTTGGGATTTCTCCCGAAAAGATTTTTGCCCCTTTCCAGGTGCATGAGGCGGAAATAGGGTGTATCGATACTGATTTTCTCTCTCTTACGGAGACAGGGCAGAAGGATGAGATGAACGGTAAAGATGCCTTGGTAACCGATATTCCGGGAATTTGTGTGGCTGTTTCTACTGCAGATTGTGTCCCTGTCCTGGTTTATGCACCGGATAAGAAGGTGGTGGCCGCTATCCATGCCGGATGGCGGGGAACGGTAAAGCAGATCGTTGCTAAAACAATCGGTTGTATGGTGGATCGATATGCCAGCGATCCTTTGCAGATGATGGCCGGTATTGCGCCGTCGATCGGCCGGGAGGCTTTTGAGGTGGGAGAGGAAGTTGTCGATGCCTTTCGGGCAACCGGGGTGGATATGAATCGTATAATGACGCGAAACTCACTGACCGGCAAAGCTCATATCGACCTTTGGGAAGCGAACCGTATCCAACTGCTTCAATCCGGATTACCGGAGGATCGTATCGAGGTTTCCGACATTTGTACTTATCTGCATGATAACGATTTTTTCTCAGCCCGTCGGTTGGGTATTAAAAGCGGACGCATCCTGTCCGGTATACTAATTAAAGAGTAATACTATATGATACATGTTTCTATCTCGGAAGAAATAGCGAAGGCGTGTCCGGAGCTGCATATTGCTGTTGTGCAATGCGACGTGGTAAATACAGCATCAGACGAACAGTTGTGGAAAGAGATCACGGAAGTGGAAACCCTTGTCCGTTGTTCCTGTAAACTGGAAGAGATAAATAAATTCCCTCCTATCCAGGCAACCCGGCAGGCTTATAAACGCCTGGGAAAAGACCCGAATCGATACCGTCCTTCAGCGGAAGCGCTTCGCAGACGTATCCTTCGTGAATTGCCCTTGTATAAAATAGATACGTTAGTCGATATAATCAATCTTTTATCCATCCGGAGCGGTTATTCCATCGGTGGGTTCGATGCCGGTAAAATAGATGGTAACCTCGTGCTGGGAGTCGGCCAGGAAGGAGAACTTTATCATGGAATAGGTCGTGGCGAATTAAATATAGCCGGTCTTCCGGTATATCGCGATAACCAGGGAGGCGTTGGAACTCCGACCAGCGATGAGGAGCGGACCAAGATCGACATACACACGGGAAAGCTGTTAATGATTATAAACGGATACTCGGGAGAGAATGGTTTACGGGAGGCCGTCTCCTATGGCGTCGATCTTTTAAGCCGATATGTTTCAGCAACAAACTTCGAAATAGAGGAAATTACGCCTGAAAGTAGAGTGAAAATATTGTTATAAACGTGTTAATTATGTTTATAAACCTCAAAAACACCCGGTTTTATGCTAAAAAACATCTATTTCCTTTTGTTTTAATCGATTAATCTCTAAATTTGCCCCCGTTAACGAATTAACAAAACGAAAAAGAAAATGATCGAATTGATTGGAACAAACGCCGGCCTCGTTTGGACAGTATTGAACGAAGGCGGAAAAATGAGTGTAAAGGCAGTAAAGAAAGCAACTAAGATCAAAGCAGAAAAAGACATGTATGCTGCGTTTGGTTGGTTAGCAAAAGAAGGAAAGTTGTCTTTCGAAGAGATTGAAGGTGAATTATTTGTTGCGCTGATTTAATCACGTAACCGATACAAGGTAAAGGAGGGCTGTTCGGATAATATTTGGACGGCCTTTTGTGTATCTATACGTTTTCGGTTTAAAAAAACGGACTGACTGTTGCTTAATTCAATTCTAAATTTTACTTTTGTATAGAATTTGGTGTGAAATGACCGAAGATCAAAAGAGACTGTTGGCTGTATTTGAGGTAAGGGTTCGTGATTTAATGGAATTATGTAATAAGCAAAACCATAAGATCGACGAGCTCACAACTGTTTTGAACCATAAGGAAACAGAATTGAAGCAGGCAATAAAAAAGATTGAAGAGTTGAATACCAAATGCGATAAGCTGTTGACAGCAAGAGTAGTTTCTGTAAATGAAGGGGAAATGAAAAGTGCTAGGATGCGCTTATCGAAGTTAGTGCGGGAAGTAGACAAGTGCATTGCACTATTAAACGAATAGAAGCGATGGACGATAAATTTCTTATACATTTAGAAATAGCCGAAAAGAGTTACGGCCTCTGGATTGATCGGGGTGAAGAACAGCTTGCGCGGGATGCCGCCAAGCAAATACGTAATAAGATCAACCAGTATCGGCAATATTTTGCTAAATCCGATGTGGATGTAAAAGATTTGTTAGCCATGGTTGCTTTTCAATTGTCTATGAGTAATTTGCAATTGGAAGATAAAAACGATACAAGTCCTATTACAGATAAGATACAAGAACTCACGGGTGAGTTGGAGAAGTATTTGAAGGATAAGTAATTATATAATAATTGTAAGAAGAGTTTCCGCACTGCTCTGCACGGTGAATCGTGTATTGTAGTGCTTTTTTTGTTTTTATATATAAATGATTTAAACTATAAGTAAAATGGCTGTGTATATAATCATATCATCAATTGTGGCTCTCCTGATAGGGGGGCTGTTGACGTGGTTGAGCATGCGTTTTCTTCTGAAATCGAGGTACGATTCCGTACTAAGGGAAGCGGAGAAGGAAGCGGAAGTGATCAAGAAGAATAAATTGCTGGAAGTAAAGGAAAAATTCCTTCACCTGAAAGCGGATCTGGAAAAACAAGTATCGGCAAGGAACGCAAAGATCCAGTCGGCCGAAGGTAAGCTGAAACAACGTGAACTGACCCTGAATCAGCGTCAGGAAGATTTACAGCGTAAAAACTGTGAAATAGATGCAGTAAAGGAAAATCTGGCTAACCAGCTGGAACTGGTAGATCGTAAAAAACAGGATCTGGAAAAACTTCACCAGAGAGAGATCGAGCAGTTGGAAGCTCTTTCCGGGCTTTCTGCCGATGAAGCAAAAGAACGTCTGATCGAATCGTTGAAAGACGAAGCCAAATCGGAAGCTACTTCTTATATCAATGAGATCATGGAAGAAGCGAAGATGACAGCTAATAAGGAGGCAAAGAAGATCGTTATCCAGTCTATCCAGCGTGTGGCTACTGAAACCGCGATTGAAAACTCTATCACTGTGTTCCATATCGAATCGGATGAGATCAAAGGTCGTATCATCGGTCGTGAAGGTCGTAATATCCGTGCTCTGGAAGCTGCTACCGGTATCGAGATCGTTGTGGACGATACTCCTGAAGCAATCGTACTTTCCGGATTTGATCCGGTTCGCCGTGAAATAGCCCGTCTGGCATTGCACCAATTGGTACAGGACGGACGTATCCACCCGGCCCGTATCGAAGAGGTGGTAACTAAAGTGAAAAAGCAGGTGGAAGACGAGGTGGTTGAAACCGGTAAACGTACCGTGATCGACCTGGGGGTTCATGGATTGCATCCTGAGCTGATCCGTATGATCGGTAAGATGAAATATCGTTCTTCTTATGGTCAGAACCTGTTGCAGCATGCCCGTGAAACAGCCAATCTTTGTGCTGTGATGGCTTCCGAGTTGGGACTGAACCCGAAGAAAGCAAAACGTGCCGGCTTACTGCATGATATTGGTAAAGTGCCTGATGATGAACCGGAATTGCCGCACGCAATTCTGGGTATGAAGCTTTGCGAGAAATATAAGGAAAAACCGGATATTTGTAATGCGGTAGGTGCTCACCACGATGAGATCGAGATGCAGACCCTGCTGGCTCCGATCGTTCAGGTTTGTGATGCTATCTCAGGTGCCCGTCCGGGTGCCCGTCGTGAGATCGTCGAGGCTTATATCAAACGATTGAATGATCTCGAACAATTGGCTTTGTCTTATCCGGGCGTTGTGAAGACTTATGCTATCCAGGCTGGTCGTGAGCTTCGCGTAATTGTTGGAGCAGATAAGATCGACGACAAGGATACAGAAAATCTGTCAAACGAAATTGCTAAGAAGATCCAGGACGAAATGACTTATCCGGGACAGGTGAAAATCACGGTTATCCGCGAAACACGTGCCGTAAGTTATGCGAAATAAAGTCTTTTAGGAAATATTTAGAACAAATATTTAAGGTGGCCGGTCTATTCAGATCGGCCATTTTTATTTTGTGCAACTGTTAATTCTTAGACTTTGCAGTAGGGAAAGTAGGTCGATGGTTTCGTTATATTTTGCACAATAACAGGGTGTTATCGTTGTTTCCGGTCTTGTATTCTATTTGTTTAATTAATATATTTACCGCGAGAGGTACAAAATCACTTATATTCTATATCTAATTACTCATTTAAATCTTTTACCACATGACACTAAAAAAGTTTGTTTTGATCCCGGTGATTATCGGAGTTCTTGCATGCCTGATCCAGGCGTTAGATCAGTTATTGTATACCTCGGTACCTCCTGAAGGAAATGTCGGATTTAGCTGGATATCCTTTCAGTCATGGGCTGTTTACTTCCTGGCCGGTTGTACGGTGAGGGGAGGGATAAAAGCCTTTATTGCGTATGCGATCGGTATTGCGGCTTCTATCGTTATTATGCTTCTCGGTGGTGCGATGACTCCGGCCTTAGGGTTCTTTGCTGTTCCTGTTGCGGTTGGGGTGATCGCTTTCTGTGCTATTTTCTGCGAACGTAACGAATGGTTGTCTCTGGTTCCGGCGTTGTTTATCGGGGCAGGCGCCTTCTTTGCTTTTATGAATTATGTGCCGAATGCAACCTTCTGTACGGCTGCTTTGACGGAGATGATCTATTGTACGATTGGTTTGATCTTCGGTTATGTCACGATCTGTCTGCGTAGTGCTTATGAAAAGAAAGTGGCGGAAGATAATTCAAAGGAAGAAAAAGAATAAGGAATAACGGAATGATATAAAAAGACTACTTTGAAGCGACTGTACCGAGTATGAGGAACAGCTGTTTCAAAGTAGTCTTTTTCAGTTTTACCGGTTACCCAGATCGTCGTATAATGTTTGTAACAGTACCTTTCCTCTATTCAGACGCTCTTCACTGCCGACCGCCGGATTTTCGATCAGCGGTTTGTTGCTTTCGTTGTCATATACAGAAACGCCTGTGCTGTCGATGAATCCGAATCCGTTCGTGAATGTATAGAAAGAATATTCCGGATACCTGGGAGCCAGTATGTCACGGCTGAATATGAATTGGTTATGCGGTAGGCCTAACTGGCTAAGTAAGGTAGCTGCCAGATCTGTCTGATTGGCATACGTTTCGATGACAGCCGACTCTTTGACGGCACCGCCCAGCCAGATCATCGGGATATGGAAACGGCGCGGTTCATAGTCTGTTAACGAGGAAGGATAGCGGTAGCCGTGGTCGGAAACCAATACGATCAATGTTTTTTTCCAGACAGGCAATTCTTTCAGTTTGTCGACAAAACTACCGATACAGCTATCGGTGAAAGCCACGGAGTTGAGATACGGATCCTCCAGGTGATGGTAGGGCACTTCAAAAGGCTCATGGCTGCTTAATGTCAGGAAAGTACTGAGCCAGGGTGTTTTTTCATCCCGATCCTTGATCGATTCGTATAGATGGGTGAAAGTTATATCGTCGTTTGCTCCCCATTTACTTAAACGGCTGGAGAGCGGAAAATCCCGGTCGGCTGTTATTTGGCTGTATCCGGAACTGAAGAAATAACTTTGCATATTCGTGAAGTTGATATCTCCGCCATAAAGCATATCGGCCGTATATCCCTGTTCACCCAGACTTTTGGCGATGGAAGGGAGTGTCTGACTTTTGGCCGGATACTTCATAATAGATGTTGTCGGCTGTGCCAGATAACCGTTCAGCACGGCAACTATTCCCCGGTCGGTACGGAAAGAGTTGGCATACATATTCGTAAATGTGACCCCTTCCCGGCTCAGTCTGTTCAGGTTGGGGGTGATACCAGCCTCTCCGCCTACAGCTTCGATTGCATTTGCCGTAAAACTTTCCATCAGGATGATCAGAATGTTGGGGCGGTCTGTTGTCAGCAGCTTTTCCGTATCGGCATCATTCATCGGCAGGTTGTTATGGGCAGTCAGGGCTGCATAACGTTCCTTTCTTTCTTCTTCAGGAAAAAAATCGAACTGGGCGGCGAAGTCCTGCTGTTTGCTTAACGACGCAAGCAAGCTGAAGGCCGGATTGATAGCCGAATGGTTCAGGAATTGATTCTTACTGAAATAAACCATCCCAACATTGGCTGTGGAAGTCGTTACGCCTCCCCGGATAGGAATGAACAGTATACCGCCCAACAAAAGAATGACGATCGTTCCGCCTAGCCTGTTATGGACAGGAGTAGTGGGGAATAAAGGTACGACAAACCGTTTGAACACCCAGTATATACCATAAGCATAGATAAGAAATAGTAGGAGCTGCAGAAAAAAAGTTCCGATAGGAACGCTTGCCATCGCATCTGTCGGCGATTGCAGGTAAAAGAACAGGGTGGCATCCAGCCGGAATCCCCAATATCCGTAAAGTGCCACATCGACAGCGAAGATTGCAGCAACCAGAAGCCCTGTAGTCAGGAAATATCCTTTGATGAGCTTCTGATAGAATGTGCCCGGTAACCAGACGGAAACCAATATACAGAGTAAAGGAATTGCAGTCAGATACCCTGAAACCGTACAGTCAAGCAATAAACCATGAGTAATTACCTTAAGGTAATCGATTAGCGAACATTCGTTCGCTAAAGCATGGTGATATAACATAAAGACTGGCTTCTGAATCGCAAGGATCGGAAGCCAGCAGAAAAATACTGTCAGAAGAAATAATAACCGTTTTTTCATGAAGCGGTATATAACTTTTCGCGCAGTTCGGCGACAGCAGGATCTGTGATGTAATCATCATAATCCATCATTCTGTCGATGATGCCGTTCGGAGTCAGTTCAATAATACGGTTTGCCACAGTCTGAATGAACTCGTGGTCATGGCTGGAGAAAATGATGTTTCCTCTGAATTGCTGCAATGTATTATTGAAAGCCTGAATCGATTCCAGGTCGAGGTGGTTGGTCGGTGTATCCAGGATCAGGCAGTTGGCATCCGTAAGCATCATACGGGAGATCATGCAACGCATCTTTTCACCTCCGGACAATACACTCACTTTCTTCAGTAGCTCTTCACCTGAGAACAACATACGACCCAGGAAGCCTTTCAGGAATACATCGTTCGTGTCCGGTGAGAACTGGCTTAACCAGTCTATCAGATTATAATCGGAGGCGAAATATTTGGCATTATCCAGCGGAAGATAACTTGTCGTAATGGTCTGTCCCCACTGATACGTACCTTCATCCGCTTTATCTTCTCCGTTGATGATCTGGAACAAGGCAGTCATGGCACGCGGGTCGCGGCTGATGAATACCACTTTATCTTCTTTCTCGACATTGAAGTTCAGATCCTTGAATAACACTTTTCCTTCGATCCTCTTGGTCAGTCCCTTCACTTCCAGTATCTGGTTGCCCGGTTCACGGTTCGGGGTGAAGATGATACCCGGATAACGGCGCGAAGACGGCTTGATCTCTTCAATATTCAGTTTTTCCAACATCTTCTTGCGGCTGGTGGTCTGCTTGGACTTAGCCACGTTGGCACTGAAACGACGGATGAATTCTTCCAGTTCCTTTTTCTTTTCTTCAGCCTTCTTGTTCTGGTTCTGCTGCTGGCGGAGTGCCAACTGGCTTGATTCGTACCAGAAACTATAGTTACCGGCAAACATCTGCAGTTTACCGAAGTCGATATCTACCGTATGTGTACAAACGGAATCCAGGAAGTGACGGTCGTGACTTACTACCAGGATAGTGTGTTCTGAGTTGGACAGGTAGTTTTCCAGCCAGCTGACCGTTTCCAGGTCGAGGTCGTTGGTCGGCTCATCCAGCAGCAGGTTATCCGGCTGGCCGAACAAGGCGCGGGCAAGTAGAATACGTACCTTTTGCTTACCGCTCAGGTCTTTCATCATGCTGTAGTGATATTCTTCGCTGATACCCAGACCGCTCAACAGGCTGGCAGCATCACTTTCTGCGTTCCATCCCTCCATCTCTGCGAACTTTTCTTCCAGTTCCGATACGCGGATACCGTCGGCATCGCTAAAATCAGGTTTTTCGTAAAGCGCATTCTTTTCGCTCATCACATCCCATAAAGTGGTATGCCCCATCAATACAGTATCCATTACCGTATATTCGTCAAAAGCAAAGTGGTCCTGGCTCAAAACCGAAAGACGTTCTCCCGGACCTAAGCTCACTGAACCCCGAGTCGGGTCGAGTTGTTTGCTGATTACACGAAGGAATGTTGATTTTCCGGCACCGTTGGCACCGATAATACCGTAGCAGTTGCCCGGTGTAAACTTCATATTTACATCCTGAAAAAGGATGCGCTTGCCGAACTGTACGTCCAGATTGTTTACTGTTATCATATTTTGAATATCTATTAAATTTCGAATGAGTGTGCAAAGATACTAAAAACGGACGTTCTGTGCCAATCGGAATCGTTTTAATCGGAGTTACCGTATTAAAATATTGTATATACTGAACAAACATCCGTTTGATTATTGTCAAATGAAAGAAACGCAATTATCAAACGAAAGGAACACAATTGTGTTTTATTCGTTTGATATATATCAAACGCAAAAATGAATGAGTAAAAAAGTTCACAGGATAGCAGGATTTGTATCGTTGATCAGGTATGTTTTTTATAAATATTACTCTTATTGATGAACTTTTGAAAATAAAGTTTTACATTAGTGTTATTAATAAGGGTAGCCAATATGTTCAAACTATTTAAACCACTGTTAGGTCTTTTGTTTTTTCTCTTACTGTTAGCCTGCACTGGAAAAAACGAGATAGCTTCCCTGTTGAGTGAGGCTGAAAGCTATATGACTGTAAAGCCGGATAGTGCTTTATGTCTTTTAGATAGTGTAAAACGACCAGAAGATTTGTCGCGTAAAGAACAGGCTCTCTGGTGTTTGTTGTACACGGAGGCACAGGAGAAGAATCGGATAAAACATTCGTCCGATTCTTTAATACAAATAGCTGTCAGGTATTATGAGAAGGTTGGTTGGGAGGATCGGAAGATGCAGGCTTATTATTATTGCGGGAATGTATTCTATGATTTGAATGATGCACTTCAGGCACAGGAATATTATTTAAAGGCTTATGAAGTGGGAAAGAGTTTGAATGCTCCCTCTTTACTCGGACAATTGTGTGCCAATTTAGGCTCCTTGTATACCTCCCAAAAACTGTATCAACCGGCTTTGAATTACCAGAAGAAAGCGGTCGACTACTTTGTTCAGGATGCAGATACCGTCAGTTTGTCTGTGACTCTTCGAAATATCGCTCGTATTTATGTTTGCGAGAATAAGCTGGATAGTGCAATTATTTATTATTCGATAGCCTTGTTGCATACATCCGATTCACATGAGCTTTATATGTCGAATGAATTGGCGGATGCGTACAGCCGGGTAGGAGACTATGAGAGAGGTTTGTCCTATGCCTGGAAAGCTTATTCAAAAATAGAGACTGCGGACGATTCCTGTCTGGTTAGTTTAACTTTAGGAGATTTGTATTTGAAAACCGGTAAAATGGATTCTGCTTATTCTTATTTTTCTTTTGCCAGGAAGAGTACTAATCTTCATACAGTGTGCGATGCATATCGTAATTTATCACGTTTCGAAAAATACAGACAAAATTGGAAAGCCAGTGCCGACTTTCAGGAACAGTATGAGATATTGCGTGACTCGATTGAGAAACAGACCTATATGGAAACATTGGCTCGGTTACAAAGTTTGTATGATTATCGGTTGGTAGAAAAAGAAAAAGAGTATTACAGGCAAGAGGCAGACCGTAAGACAAATTATTTGTACAGGCTTTGGGGAGGAAGTTCTTTCTTTTTATTGATGGCGGTATGCGTTGCTTTTTATTTGTTTAAGGAAAAGAAGAAAAAAGAAGAACAGCAGGACCAATCGTTGCGTCTTCAGGAACAGAAATATAAAGAAAGCCAGGAATATTTGAAAGAGCGAAATGTTACTATCGTAAAGTTGGAGCAACAAATAGCTGTAGAGCAAAAAAGAATAGAAGAAAATATCCAACAGTATGAAAAGATGTTGGCACAGGAAACTGATAGGGCGGCTGAAAAGGAACGAGAGCTAAAAATGGTACAAGTCCTTTTGAATGAAAAATTAGTTGTGCCAATAGATGGTATTCAGGAGAAAGTCGATTTTAATCATTTGTTTTTTACTTCAGAGATGTATCTGGGGTTATGTACAAAATGGAAAAAGTTAGATGAGACACAATGGCCGGAGGTGGTTAAGACCATAGACCATGTGTTGTACAGAGATTTTACCAGCAAGATAAGAATATTATATCCCCGAATCTCGGAGTTGGATTTGGTTGTATGTTGTTTGACCAAGTTGGATATTCCGGTAGGACGAATAGCATCGTTATTATCGGTAAACAGCCAGACGATATCTAATAAGCGTAAGCGTTTATATGAAAAATTAACTCACCAGAACGGATCTGCACAGGATTTTGATGAATTTATAAAAGCTTTTTAACAATAGATATTGTTTGTAATTTACTGTCTATTAATAGCTTGTGAAATGTGACATATTTGTGACATGAAAACTTTGGGGAGGTTTTTGGTGGTCCTTATTTTTGTGTAAACGTAATTTAAAAGTTATTATCATGAAAAACTCTTTGTTGAATAGAGCATTTGTTTATGTTATCCTATTGGTCTTGATAGGATGTGGAGGCAACAAACTAGGGACTGACAATCTTATCACAGTGGATGTCACGGCGAACTATCCGGAGAAAAATTTGACACTTCAAGATTTTATGGATGTGGAATATATCCCCTTGGAGACAACGGACGAGTTTATAATTAAAGGTAAGGTGGCGGATGTTGGGAAAGATATCCTGATATTGACAAATATGCGTCAGGGAGAAATATTGATTTTCGACCGGTCGACCGGCAAAGGATTGAAGAAGATCAATCGTAGGGGACAGGGGCCGGAGGAATATATATTGCCTTTTAATGTTCACTTGAATAAGGAAGAGAATAAGATATTTGTGAACGATGGCCCTTCAAGTAAGATACAGGTGTATGATCTGGAAGGTAATTATAAGAAAACGATCCTTTATAAAAAAGGAGCACTTGTTACAAACCTGTACGATTATGACGATCGTCATTTTCTGTCTCAAAATGTATATGCACCGGAGAACGAATCTTCAACGAGTACCTTCTTCCTGCTGTCTAAAGAGGATGGAAGCTGGACGGATATCGAGGTTCCGTACCGGAAAAGAATATCGCCGGTAATTATGAAGCGTGTAGCAGATAGAGTGTACGCAAGCGTTCCCGGTAATAGCTTTATCTCCTCTTACCAGGATAACTGGATTTTGAGTGAGCCTTCGGCCGATACCATTTATGCCCATCGGCCGAACGGAGATCTTCGCCCGTTTTTGGTCAGAACCCCTTCCGTACAGACGATGACACCGGAAGTCTTTCTTTTCCCGGGAATCCTGACAGATCGTTATTGTTTTATGCAGACGGTGAAAAAAGAGTGTGACTTCGAAAAAGAAACAGATATGCCGAAAGTTGATTTGGTATACGACAAACAGGAAAAGAAGATCTATAGCAGTACCGTTTATAATGCCGATTTCGATCAGCGGAAAGAAGACATGTCTGCTTGTGCATTAAACGAGGATATTGCTTTTTCAATACAGCTGGAAGCTGCGGAACTGTTGGAGGCTAACGGGAAAGGTCGACTGAAAGGTAAATTGAAAGAGGTCGCAGCCGGATTGAACGAAGAGGATAATCCGGTGATCATGCTGGTGAAGCTTAAAAAATAATAATTACCCCTACAGTTTTCAACAGATTCTAAGTTTTATTAATGAATTGCCTCGGGAAATTAATTCTCAACATTCATGTACATATTGAAAATAATTATCTACTTTTGTGCTCTAAAACATTAAAATATACCTAACAAAGATGGCTGCAACAAAACGTATTAAGCGTGCATTGGTCTCCGTGTTTCATAAAGAGGGACTGGATGAAATCTTAAAAAAACTCCATAATGAAGGTGTGACTTTTGTCTCAACCGGTGGAACTCAGACGTTTATCGAATCATTAGGCATCCCTTGTGATGCGGTGGAAGATCTGACAGGTTATCCTTCTATCCTGGGAGGACGTGTTAAAACACTTCACCCGAAAGTTTTTGGCGGCATTCTTAATCGTAGAGAAAATGAAGGCGACAGAGAACAGATCGCTCAATACGAAATTCCTGAAATAGACCTTGTGATTGTAGACCTGTATCCGTTCGAGGAAACAGTTGCTTCCGGAGCTGAAGAACAGGCAATCATCGAAAAGATAGATATAGGCGGTATCTCATTGATCCGTGCCGCTGCAAAGAACTTCAAAGATGTAGTGATCGTAGCATCCAAAGCACAGTATCAACCTTTGATGCAAGTGCTGAATGAAAAGGGTGCAGAAACTTCCCTGGAAGACCGTAAATGGTTTGCCAAAGAAGCTTTTGCTGTTTCATCAGGCTATGATTCTGCTATTTTCAATTATTTTGACGGACGCGAAGGCTCTCACCTGCGTGTTGCTGTAGATCAGCCGATGCACCTGCGTTACGGTGAAAACCCGCACCAGGCTGCCAAATACTATGGTAAGTTCAACGATATGTTCGACCAGATCCATGGTAAGGAAATTTCTTACAACAACTTGCTGGATATCGATGCTGCTGTCAGCCTGATCGATGAGTTCGACGAACTGACATTCGCTATCCTGAAACATAATAATGCGTGTGGTATCGCATCCCGTCCGACCGTGCTCGAAGCATGGAAAGATGCGTTGGCCGGTGATCCGGTTTCTGCATTCGGCGGTATCCTGATTACCAACAGCATGATCGATAAAGAAGTAGCAGAAGAGATCAACAAGATCTTCTTTGAAGTGATCATCGCCCCGGAATATACTAAAGACGCTTTGGATGTGTTGATGCAGAAGAAAAACCGCATCATCCTGATCCGTAAGGAGGCAAAGACATGTCCGATGCAATTCCGCTCACTGTTGAATGGAGCATTGATGCAGGAAAAAGACCTGAGCATCCAGACTGCTGCAGATCTGGAACCGATGACTGACAAAAAACCTTCCGTACAGGAAACGGAAGACCTGCTGTTCGCTAACAAACTGGTGAAACACAGTAAATCAAACGCTATCACATTGGTAAAGAATAAACAGCTTTGTGCCAGTGGTATCGGTCAGACATCGCGCGTGGATTCTTTGAAACAAGCTATTGAAAAGGCAAACTCTTTCGAATTTGATCTGAAAGGTGCCGTTATGGCTTCTGATGCATTTTTCCCGTTCCCTGATTGTGTTGAGATTGCTGATAAGGCAGGTATTACTGCCGTTATCCAACCGGGTGGTTCTGTAAATGACAAGCTGTCTGTTGATTATTGCAACGAGCATGGCTTGGCTATGGTTAAGACGGGAGTCCGTCATTTCAAACATTAAAAAAACACCTTATTAAAAAAATGGGATTATTTTCTTTTACACAAGAAATAGCGATGGACCTGGGTACTGCGAATACCATCATCATCAGTGGTGGTAAGGTCGTAGTAGATCAGCCATCGGTAGTTGCCCTCGACCGGCGTACCGACAAGGTGCTGGCTGTCGGAGAAAAGGCACGCCAGATGCACGGAAAGACGCACGAGAATATCCGTACGATCCGACCGCTTCGCGACGGTGTGATTGCCGATTTCTTTGCTGCCGAGCAAATGATACGCGGTATGATCAAAATGATAAATCCGAAACATCGTTGGTTTTCACCTTCACTGCGGGTTGTGGTTTGTATCCCTTCCGGCAGTACCGAAGTGGAAATACGTGCCGTGCGTGATTCTGCGGAGCATGCCGGAGGACGTGATGTTTATATGATCTATGAACCTATGGCTGCTGCGATCGGTATCGGTATCGATGTGGAAGCACCCGAAGGTAATATGATTGTGGATATAGGTGGTGGTACCACTGAAATCGCTGTTATTTCTCTGGGCGGTATCGTTTCCAATAAATCGATCCGTATCGCAGGGGATGACCTGACGGCTGATATTATGGAATATATGCGCCGCCAGCACAACGTAAAGGTCGGTGAACGTACAGCCGAACTGATCAAGATCAATGTCGGTTCTGCATTGACGTTCCTGGATAATCCTCCTGAAGACTATATAGTGCATGGTCCGAACCAGATGACGGCACTTCCGATGGAAGTTCCCGTTTCTTATCAGGAAATAGCACACTGTCTGGAAAAATCTATCTCCAAGATGGAAGCGGCTATCCTGAGCGCACTCGAACAGACTCCTCCCGAACTGTATGCCGATATCGTACGTAACGGTATTTATTTGGCTGGTGGCGGTGCTTTGATGCGCGGACTCGATAAGCGTCTGACGGATAAGATCAATATCCCGTTCCATATTGCAGAAGACCCGTTACATGCAGTAGCAATAGGTACGGGGGTTGCATTGAAGAATATAGATAAATTTAATTTCCTTATTCGATAAAGTAGTTGACAGTTGACAAGTAACAATTGACAGTTTAATTTTTCTATTCTAACTGTCAATTGTTACTTGTCAACTGTCACCTTGTTAAATTGATTATGCGTAAACTGCTGGACTTCCTGGTAAGAAAGAGGCACTGGTTTCTGTTTGTTTTGCTTGAGATTGTTTCGCTGATGCTGATCTATCGTAATAATGCGTACCAGCGGAATATTATCTTTAGTTCGGCAAACGTATTGACAGGTCATATTTCATCTGTTTCCGGTTATGTGACATCGTATCTGGACCTGCATGAAATAAACAAAGAGTTGCTGGAGAGGAACGGACAGTTGGAAATGAAGTTGCTGGAGTTGCAGGACCGCCTGGATATGATGATGGCGGATACGCTTACCTTTACCGGGTTTGCTCCGGATTCGACCGAACAGTTTCCGTATAGTTTTGTCCTTGCCGAGGTGGTGAACAACAGTGTTAGCCATCTTTCGAATTATATCACTGTGAATAAAGGACGTAAAGATGGCATTGCTCCGGATATGGGAGTTGTTTCCGAACGGGGAGTTGTGGGAATTGTTTCGACGGTGGCTGATAAATTTTCGGTAATCATCCCTTTACTGAATCCTAAATCACGGTTAAGTTGTAAGGTGTTGGGAAGTAGTTATTTCGGTTCGTTGAGTTGGAACGGACGTAATACCCACTATGCCAATCTGGAGGAATTGCCACGACATGTGGAGTTTCAGAAAGGGGACACGATCGTGACGAGCGGTTATTCAAGTGTTTTCCCGGCAGGATTGATCGTCGGTACCGTTTCCGATTTTGAGAAGCAACATGACGATAACTTCTTTTCACTGGAGGTGGAACTGGCTACGGATTTCCAGTCGTTGAACAACGTCAGGATCATTAAGAATTATAATCAGGCAGAACAGAGAAGAGTAGAACAAGAGGCGAGAAGAAATGATTAATTTATTACGGGGATTGATTTATTTCGTTGTATTGGTATTGATTCAGGTGTTGATCCTGAACAATATACATTTCCTGCGGGTCGCAACGCCGTTCTTATATCTTTATTTTATTATAAAGATGCCGGTAGGGACATCGCGTGATGTGGTTGTCCTGTCTTCTTTCCTGATCGGCCTGGTGATCGATATGTTTTCAAATACACCGGGGATGCATGCTGCGGCATGTACATTGGCCGGGTTCATCCGTGAGCCGTTGATCCGCTTTTTTATGGGAAAGGATCTACCTGAAGGAATTTACCCCTCTTATAAGACTTTTGGCTATGGTGGTTTCTTCCGGTATGTATTTACATTCGTGATCATTCACCATGTAACTTTATTCCTGATCGAATCGCTGACTTTGTTCGATCCGTTATTCCTGGCTATCCGTATCGGGGCGAGTGTAGTAACGACTACATTATTAATTTGTACAATAGAAGCTTTCAATATAGAGACACAGAAAAGTGGAGACTAATACAAAGTATACACTTGAGAACAGGCGTTATGTAATAATCAGTGCCGTGGTTCTGTTGGTTCTCATCTTTATCATTCGTTTGTTCTACCTGCAAGTGGTTGAGAACGATTATAAAGCCTGGGCGGATAGTAATGCGTTCCTGAAAAAGACTTTATTGCCTTCGCGCGGGATGATTTATGACCGTAACGGAGAATTGCTTGTTTATAACCAGCCGGCTTATGAAGTAATGCTTATCATGCGTGAGGTCCAGCCGTTCGATACGCTGGATTTCTGTAATATCCTCGGTATAACCAAAGAACTGTTTGACAAGAGGATTTCCGAAATAAAAAACCGTCAGCTGAATCCGGGGTATTCGTCGTATGTCCCGCAGGTGTTTATGAACAATCTTTCTGCGCAAGAGTGCGGGGTGTTGCAGGAGAAGCTCTATAAATTCCCCGGATTTTATATCCAAAACCGTACGATCCGGCAGTATGAGTATCCTTATGCCGCCCATGTTCTGGGTAATATCGGTCAGGTGAGCAGGAAAGATATTAAAGAAGATGATTATTATGTACAGGGGGATTTCTCCGGTCGTGCAGGTGTTGAGCGCTCATACGAGAAAGAACTACGTGGTGTAAAAGGGGTGGAAATTCTTTTACGGGATGTACACGGTCGTATTAAAGGCAAGTATGATGAAGGTAACAGCGATATTGCTCCGGTGTCCGGAAAGAACCTGAAGCTTTCCATCGATATAAATTTGCAGGCTTACGGAGAGAAACTGATGAAAAATAAAGTCGGTAGTATCGTAATGATAGAGCCTGAGACAGGTGAAGTGCTTTGTATGGTCTCTTCACCTAACTATGATCCGAGTTTACTGATAGGACGTCAGCGGGGAAAGAATCATAAGATGTTGGAGGATAACCCTCAAACACCGCTTGTAGACCGCTCGATAACGGGGTTTTATCCTCCCGGATCGACTTTTAAGCCGACTCAGGGATTGATTTTTTTACAGGAAGGGGTTATTACTCCTGAGACCATGTACACTTGTGCACATGGATATACTTACTCGCCTAAACGAAAGCCGGCTTGTCACGGGCACCCTTCGCCTTTGAGCTTGGTCCCGGCTTTGGCAACATCTTGTAACTCTTTTTTTTGTTGGGGATTGCATGATATGTTGGATAGCCGCCGCCGGTATCCGACTATCCAGGATGCTTTTGAAGTATGGAAGAATCATTTGGTTTCGATGGGATATGGTTACCCATTAGGTATCGATTTACCCGGCGAGAAGAGAGGCTTTATCCCGAATAGTAAATTTTATGATAAATTTAACCGGCGTTGGACTTCCACTACGATCATATCTATTGCAATTGGTCAGGGAGAAGTAACTGCAACGCCGTTGCAGATATGTAACCTGGCGGCAACGATCGCTAACCGGGGGTATTTTATTACTCCGCATGTTGTAAAGGAAATACAGGATACGCCTCTGGATACTCTGTATACCAAGAAGCGTTATCCGACTGTCGATTCGAAATATTATGATATAGTAGCAGAAGGTATGCGTAGTGCCGTACTTGGCGGTACCTGCTGGGCTGCGGCAATACCGGGAATTGAAGTTTGTGGCAAAACCGGTACGGCTGAGAATCCTCATGGAAAGGACCACTCTGCGTTTATTGGTTTTGCTCCGTATAAGAATCCGAAAGTGGCTATCTGTGTATATGTCCAGAACGGCGGTTTCGGGGCTGCATTTGGAGTTCCTATCGGAAAATTGATGATGGAATTTTATCTGAAAGGTGAGATATCACCGGAAGATAAAGCTTTGGAAGAAAAAATGGTAAATTCAGTTGTTACTGAAGATCGTATTTATTCATTGTTGGATCGTGGCTTATAGAAAGACTGAAATGTGGAAGACTGTTGACTGGTTTACTATCATTCTTTATTTTTTGATGATAGTGGCTGGCTGGTTTACGATTTGTGGTGCCAGTTTTGAGTTTGACAGCATGAGTTTATTTGACATAAACGGACGTCCCGGGTCACAGTTGATGTGGGTCGGTGTTTCTATGGTGGTTATTTTTGTCATACTGATGTTGGAAAGCGATTTCTTCGATGTCTTTGCTTATCTGATCTATGCGGCTGTCATAGTGCTGTTGATAGCGACCATCTTTTTTGCTCCGAATATAAAAGGTTCTCATTCATGGTTGCAACTGGGGTCTTTACGTATACAACCGGCGGAGTTTGCCAAGTTCGCAACAGCTCTGGCAGTTGCGAAATTAATGAATTCCTATGGATTCCAACTGACCACTGTCAAGAATTTTACCATTACTCTCCTGCTTATTTTTCTACCAATGATCTGTATTATTCTACAGAAGGAGACTGGTTCGGCACTCGTTTATTTGGCTTTCTTTTTGATGTTGTACAGGGAAGGAATGTCCGGATATATTTTGCTGGCAGGTGTTTGTGCGGTAGCGTTTTTTGTGACGACCATGAAGTTTTCGGATGTGGTGGTCGGTGCAACGGATATGGGGGGATTGATCGTTTCTTCGCTGATACTGGTTATCTCCTTTTTTCTTGTAGCAACAGTCCGCAAGGATAAGATGGCTTTGCAGATCATGCTGGGGGGGACGGCTATCGTATATCTGGCTGCTTATATCGCTTCCTTGTTCATTCCTGTGAACTTTGCCTGGGTGTCGATGGGATCGGTCGGTTTGGCTGTCGTTTATCTGATATATCTTTCTGTTCGTAACTGGGTATGGCATTATGCGTTGATCGCTGCTTTTGCTTTGGGTTCGATAGCTTTTATGTATTCAGTGGATTATGTGTTTGATGAGATACTGGAGCCTCACCAGCAAATCCGTATCAAGGTTTCATTAGGATTAGAAGACGATCCCAGCGGGGCCGGTTATAATGTGAATCAGTCGAAGATCGCTATCGGATCGGGAGGTTTGACCGGAAAAGGTTTTTTGAACGGGACACAGACTAAATTGAAATATGTACCGGAGCAGGAAACAGACTTTATTTTTTGTACGGTAGGAGAGGAACATGGTTTTGTCGGCTCAACGATCGTACTTATCCTGTTCGGTATATTTATAGTCCGGCTGGTTGTGCTTGCGGAGCGACAGAATACGGCATTCGGACGGGTGTACGGGTATAGTGTAGCCTCTATTTTCTTCTTTCACCTGGCTATAAATATAGGAATGGTTACCGGATTGACTCCTGTGATCGGTATTCCGTTGCCTTTCTTTAGTTATGGAGGCTCTTCTTTATTAGGATTCACAATTTTGTTATTTATATTCCTTCGGTTGGATGCTTCCCGGAGAGAGCGGTGATCGATGTGATCAGTTTGCTTTTTCTACCCGGAAGCCGATTTCCTGTATCCCTCTTAAGGTACTGTCACGCATTCCCTGGCGGAAACTGAATGTGTACATTCCGGGATGTTCGAATCTGTAATTTGTCCGTATAGGAAAACTGGATTGGAACAAAGAGATGCCGTGTCCGTACCATTTCCCGAATTCGTCGGCCAGCGTACATTCGATCGTATCCCGCTTCAAAGGACCGATAGGCTGTTCTTCGTTACAAAATAACCAGAGATTCTGGTATGGATACATATTATTGTTACGAACCTCGAGGGTTAGATTGTAAGGAGAAGTAATGTCGTCTATATGAAAAGAAAAGTAATATTCCTTATCCTTCCCCCACGTTTTATTGTCAATGGCCTGGTACTGGTCGTACAAGGCCTGTTGATCGCAGGAGAAGCATAAGGAAGCAAAGAGAGCGACAAAGATTCCTTTAAGCTTCGGGCTTATTTTCCGGTTTGTTTCCCGGCTTAGCTTGCTGCTGAGGTCTGTCATTATTCGCTTGTTTGTCATTATTCCCTTTAGGCTTTTGTCTGTTTCTGTTATTACGGTTATTATTGTTGCGGTTGTTATTGTTATTGTTATTGTTATTGTTATTGCCGCCGCCTTTATTACCGTTGTTGTTATTATTGTTGCTGTTCGGAGCTTTGTCGTTTCCGGATTGCCTGTCATTGTTGACAGGGCGGTTGTTCGCGGATGCACTCGTATTATTGTTTCCACCGTTGTTTCCGTTGCCCCCATTACCGGACGGACGCTTTTTCTTCTTTTTCTTAACAGAATCAAAGCGGGTAACACTGTCCTGGCCGAGAATATCCTGCGCATCACGTTTAGGTGGTTGCGGTTTGGTGTCGGCTTCCAGTGTCACCGGTTTGCTTCCTTTCTTATTCATATTGATCACATCGAAAGCACGTTCAGCTGTTATAGTGATCAGATTGGCAGCAAAAGATTTGTCGGTGGAATAAGTTATTTCACGTTTAAAGATGTCTGTCTTGAAATGATAATAGTTGTTGTCTTTTGTCTCAAGTACGATTTCCCTGGACGGTAAACGCTTCTGGGCTTCTACGTAAGCATCCACTTCGTAGTTGATGCAACATTTCAGCTTGGCACATTGTCCGGCCAGTTTCTGCGGATTCATGGATATATCCTGATAACGGGCGGCACCGGTTGCCACTGATACAAAACTTGTCATCCAGCTGGAACAGCACAGTTCGCGTCCGCAAGGTCCTATACCTCCGATACGACCGGCTTCCTGGCGGGCTCCTATCTGTTTCATTTCGATTCGTACGCGAAAAGCTTCTGCCAATACTTTGATCAACTGGCGGAAGTCGACGCGTTCGTCGGCAATATAGTAAAAAATAGCTTTATTACCGTCTCCCTGGTATTCTACATCGCCGATTTTCATATTCAGTCCCAGGTCTGCTGCGATCTGGCGTGAACGGATCATGGTGGCATGTTCTTTCGCTTTTGCTTCTTCGTACTTCTCTATATCGGTAGGTTTCGCTTTGCGATACACTTTTTTGGGTTCGTAGCCTTCTCCTGTGCGAACATTATTCTTTTTCATTTGAAGAAGAACCAGTTTTCCGGTAAGCGTTACAGTTCCTATGTCATGTCCGGGGTTGGCTTCGACTGCTACCATATCTCCTTTTTCAAGGGGAATTTTCGAGTTATTCAGAAAATACCCTTTACGGGTGTTTTTGAATTGCACTTCTACGTAATCGGTTGCATTTTCCGCATCTGGTACGTCGCAGAGCCAATCGTAGGTATTCAGTTTATTATTTTGTATTTTGCTGCATCCTTTTTTACCCATGCAGCAACTTCCTTTATTTAATTTGAAATCCATTTTCTGGTTGTATATGTATTTATAGTCTGTACAATTACGCAAAAATAGTCAAATATTCTCAGAGAATGGGCAAGGTGTTGTGAAAAAAGGTTTGATAAATTATTATGGAACAATAGTTCTGATATTTGTTCTTTATTCTTTATCACATATAGAGATATGACACATTCCATTTTTAGTTACCTGAATGTACAGGTTTCCCGAAAGCGGGAAGCCGGAAAAGAAAGCACTGCCGACCTCTATCGGGCGGTACAAAATCGGTTGTACCGGTTTGCAGCAGGTAAACCTTTGTATTGGCCGGACATTACCGCGGAGCTGGTCGATGCCTTTGCCGGATCGCTCTACAGCGAAGGGTTGGCTGTCAATACGGTGAATAGCTACCTGAGTAATTTCCGGGCCATTTACCACAGGGCTATACGCGAAAGGCAAATGGCAGGAGGAGCCTCCGACCCCTTTTCCCATCTTCGGCTGAAACGGGAGGAGACGGTCAAACGCGCTTTGAAAATAGCCGAAGTCAACAAATTGATGCAGACGGATTATCCGAAGGAGACTCCCCGGCGACAGGCACTCGACCTGTTCATTTTCTGCTACCTGGCCTGTGGTATGCCTTTCGTGGATCTGGCTTACCTGAAAAGAAAGAATATCGTCGGGAACGAGATCGTTTATCACCGCCATAAGACCGGAGTATTGGTCCGTGTGGCTATCACCCCCGCTATGCGTTTGTTGCTGCGGAAGTATGCACGGAAAGGTTCGGTATATCTTTTTCCTGTCCTGACAGCGGGGCACGACGGACGCGGAACCTATAAAGCGGCCCTTTGTAAACAGAATGCCTTATTGAAAGAGATCGGCGAACTGCTTCACCTGCCTGGAAAACTCACTTCGTATGTGGCGCGCCATTCCTGGGCTACCGAGGCGATCCGGCAAAATATACCGGTAGCCGTAATCAGCCAGGCATTGGGGCATACATCTGAGAAGACAACCCGTATCTATCTGGACCAACTGGATCAGTCGGTGCTCAACAAAGCGAATGCTAAGATCACTAAGAACGTGGGTAAAATGGTTTTGAGTAGGGCTTGATACCTTATTTACGAAATAAGGTTTGTTGGTGGTCGTATTATTCTTAAAGCTCAAGCAAAGATTGTTTATCAAAGTGTCTTGTGAGGACAAAGATAAAGAATAAAACTTAAGAATGCTCAAATATTATCTCTTTTCTGGGATATGAATTTATCCCGGCTTATTTGTCATGCCCTTATATGATGTAATTATAACCTTTTTTATAGTTTAAACGGGTTGTTTTACTAAAATGTATTAACGGAGGTGAATTTTGAATATACCGCTCCGGGATGTCAGTGGAATTAACATCCTTTTAGGAATTACTTGGATAAAATGTAGCCTTATACTGACTGTTTAGTGCATCAGAGAGTATCTAAACTCCCCTCTTGAGAGGGGGTAGGGGGTGTGTCACCTGCTTACCGTCATGACAGACTTAATCTGTCCAACTATCCTGATTTCTGTCTTTTGACTTAGTATGAAATAGAGATCAAGGCCATTGTATAACAGCGGTTTAGGAATCTTCTTTGTCCTCCGGGTATGAATATTACACACCCCCTGCCCCCTCTCCAGAGGGGAAAAGTTACTCTTTGTCGCATCTTCTCAGTCTGTGCCGACAAACCTTATTTCGTAAATAAGGTACGTAGGGTAAAAGATCTAAGAAGATGATAAGAATTCGTTTGTATATATTGATAATCATATCTTTATTGTTTGTGTATCCATTGGTCGCACAGCACGTGGCATTGAAAAGTAACCTGCTTTACTGGGGAACGACTACGCCCAATATGGGCTTTGAGTTTCGCTTGGGTAAAAAGGTGAGTTTCGATCTCTGGGGAGCATACAATGCCTGGGAATTCAAAAATGATATGTCGCTCAAACATTATCTCCTGCAACCCGAACTGCGTTTCTGGCCCTGCCAGGCATACGAAGGTCACTTCTTCGGCCTTCACGGGCATTACGGTCATTTCAATATCGGAAATATCCCTTTTATCTCCGGACTGGAAGAAAAGAATTACCGGGGTGAATTGTATGGTGGCGGCCTGACTTACGGGTATCATTGGGTGTTGGGACGCCGCTGGGGCTTGGAGGCCTTTATCGGTGCCGGTTATGCCTATATGACTTACGAGAAATATGTCTGTTACGATTGTACGGAAGTGCTCGGAACGTACCGCCGACACTATTTCGGCCCGACCCGTGCAGGTGTCTCCCTTATCTTTTTTATCCATTAATCCGGGCTGTATATGAAAAACTTCTTTTACATATTATATATGTTTTTTTCCGGGCTGCTGATATCCGTTCCCTTACCGGCCCGTAATGTTCCGCAGACGAAAGAAAAGCGGGTGCCTATCCACATCGTTTTCCGGGAGACGGAAGTAGGCAACGACGACAGTGTCTCCCTGCATCTGCATGTCGTGTTCGACGATATCCGTGTGCCTTCCTCGCGTAGCCTGATCCTCGAACCCCGCCTGCAGGGTGACGGGCATACACTGGCACTTCCGGCTATCGTGGTGAGCGGCCGGCGCCGTGCCCGTTACGATACCCGTGCCCTGACCGTCGATCCTGATATCGATATTCCCGGTCAGGATTGTTATAGCCGTATCATCGGTCCAAAGAAGGGGAAACGGTATGAAATCCCGTACACTGTAAAAGTCCCTTATACCTCCTGGATGCGTAACGCGGGTTTGTCTCTCCGTCAGATCAGCCGCGACTGCTGCCGGGGGCGTGTATTGGCCGATGAGGTGCTTACCGCCGACCTGGCCCTGGTTCCTCCCTGTGTCAAGGAAGTGACCGGACGGAGCGAACAAGCGGTGATGGCTTACAACCGCTATAATAAAGAAATCCGTTTCCTGATCCCCGACGACCCCGCTGGCGGTTTGCGTACCGAAACGGTCATTGCCTACCTCGACTACCGGCAGGGTGGTGTACGGGTAGACCCTGATTTCGGAAAGAACCCGGAAGAACTGGTCTATACCGACAGCCTGTTCCATCGGTTGCATGAGGCAGGTATCAGCCAATTCCACCAGGTGATGGTGACAGGCTATGCTTCGCCCGAAGGTGCCTACCTGCATAATGAAACACTGGCGCGCCAACGTGCCGAAGAGTTTCGCGCCTACGTCAGCCGCCGTTATCTGCCTGATGGCTGCCCGGTGATCTGTAACAGCGTGGCGGAAGACTGGGAAGAACTGCGCCGTATGGTAGCCGTCTCCGGCAAGCCTTACAGTAAAGCCGTCTGCTTCATCATCGATAACTACGGCATTTTCGAAGGCCGCGAAAACTACCTGATGCAATTGGAAGACGGACGCGTCTACCGGGAGTTATTACGTGATTTCTTCCCTTACCTGCGCCGGGTAGAGTTGCGCCTTACGTACGAACCCGTCCCGGTAGGCGATGCCGAAGCCGCGCGCCTGCTTTATTCGCATCCTGAAATGCTATCCCTTTCGGACATGTACCGTGTGGCCCGCTATTACCCTGCGGCAACGGAGCAACACCGCGAAGTCTATGTGATCGCCGCCGAGACTTATCCGGAAAGTATCCTGGCACAGATCAATGCCGCCGCCGCCAGCCTCTTATTGGGCGATGCCGACACGGCTCGCCGGTATCTCGACCGCGAAGATGTGCAGGCGGACCCTCGTTCCGCTATCAACCGCCAGGTCATGTTGGAACTTATCGTAGAAAAGGAGGCAGCCCGATGAAGTACCTCCTCTACATATTCCCGTTATTTATCCTGGCAGGTTGCGATATCGATGCCCAATTACCCGACTGCGACTACAACGCCCGTTTGGAATACTGGTACGTCTTTACCGGTACCGACAACGAAATCCCCGATTACGTCGACACGATGAACGAATACCTTTTCGACGCCAACGGCATCCTCCGCCAGGTGAAAACCCTGGAAGGCGACAGCCTCCTGGCCCACGAACTGGTCGTCCCTCCCGGCACCTACACCCTGGTGAGCTGGGGAAACCTCGACGGCCGTAGCCACATCGTCCCCGCAGTGATCGGTCAGACCCGCCTCTCCGAAATCCGTTTGGAGCACAACGACATAGCGACCGAGAGTACCCTTTCCCCTCTCGAGAGGGGGCAGGGGGTGTGTCAGTGGCATCCCAACACCGAGCCTTTGTATTATGCCACCGATATATTGGAAGTCCCCCGCTCCGGCATCATCCGCAAAAAAGTGAACACCACCCATGCCCACGCCCTGTTAAAGGTCACAGCCAAATGGTTACGCGACGTTCCCCGCAACACGGGCGACTTCGCTTTCACCCTCCGTGGTATCCCTGCGGCAGCCGGTTTCGACGTGGCCGAACGTGTCAACACCTCTCTGACCGGTTACGATTCGTCGACCGGCGCTGTCTACCATATCCCCCGCATGGACGAAACCCGTCTCTCGGACCACCGCATCGCGGCTACCATGCGCCCGAACCGTACCGTGACAGGCGACCTTATGACCTACCGCTATACCGACAACACCCGGTTGCTATTCCGCATCTGGGCAGACGATACCCCTTTGACCCGTGAAGTAAACCTCACCGAGTTTTTCCGGGCCATGAGTATCCCTTTTTCCCGGAACATCCGTCAGGAGTTCGCCATCACCCTTACGATCGACGGCGACAATATTTCCGTCTCCTTCACCGGCGTCAGCGATTGGGAGGATGGGGGGACGATCGGGGGAACGACTTGATAATGAATAATGAAACAATGAATTGAGAATTAAATAAACACTGAGTATTAATTATTAAACAAATTGTGTTATGAAAACGAAGTATTTAATGTTTGCTCTGGCAACGCTTCTTTTGGGAGCCTGCACAGACGATGAGATCGGTGGCGAAGGCGGCGGAAGCGGCCAGAAGCCGGAAGCGGGTAAAACGGCCTTTGGGTTTGCCCTGAAAGATTTTGCCAAGGGAAATGTGCCCCTGAGTAGAGCCGACGGTGACAAGCTGCCCGCCAGTGTGGCGGAGTCTACGCTCGACAGCCTCTCTGTGTATGTATTCAACCAGCATGCCGATACCCCTTACGACTCGACCAAGACGATCTTTGCCGAAGAGTTTAAGGTCGGAGGCGATGCCCTGACGGCTGCCGGAACAGACAAGATCGCCCGGATCCAACTCAGCGGCCTGGGTAAAAAGAAGGTCTATTTCGTGGCGAACGCCATCGGGCAGCACGAACTCGACCAACTGAAACTGAATGTCAGCACTGAGTCGGACTTCCTTCAAATGAAAACGAACCTATTGACCACTTCCGGTCAACTGGAATGTCCGCTTATCATGACGGCGGTCGACTCGATAGAGATCACCGATGCCGCCGCCACGACTCCGACCGACGGGGGAGGTTATACCCTCGGTATCGGCAGTACCGTGACAGGCCGTGAGGTCAAGCTCAAACGTATCGTCGCCCGCTTCGATATCGAAAACCAGGCGGAGACAAGCGACTTGGTGATCGAAGGAATCGAACTGAACAAGGTACATCCGTCGGCCCTGGTCAACAAGGTGCAGAACTTCAACGCGACGAAAAACAGCGAATACCTCTATACGGCGGATGCCCTGGTGGAGACGATGAACAAATTCGACTTCACCCGTTACCCGAATGCCAACAACGGCCGTGCGCAAAGCGTCTTTTATGTCTATCCCGACCTGAATAACGGGAGCGGAACCGACGGCGAAGGGGCCGAAGCCGACCGTTTCTTCCTGACGCTCTACGGCAAGACAAAGAAAACGGGAGCCAGCGTAGTATATAATGTATATATGTATAAAGACAATGCCGACCGGACAAAAGACGCGGTGATCGTGAAACCCAACAACCAATACCTGATCAAGATCAACGATCTCGACCCGACCACCCTGAAAGCGACCATCACCGTCGAGGACTGGTTGATCGGCGATACGATCGACTATGAAATGTCGGAAGGAACGATCAAATTGAGTTGTGTGGAATTCCCGCTGGTAGACATCACACCCGGCCCCGGCCAGCAATTGGACATTCCGGCCTTGCGTGGTGGTGATGCCGCCGCTCCGGTCAATGTGAAAGTGGATGCCATCAGCGAATGGCAACTGTTGAAAGGTTACAACGCCGAATGGATCGACACGACCACCAATATCAACCCTGCCAACCTGCCTGTGGGAACGCTTGCCACGGTGAAACCCCGGGAAGCGAACCCTTATAATAAGGAACGCCGCGGTACCTTGGTATTCCGGAACGTACAACGCCCTTCCATCATGCAGACCCTGATCGTTACGCAGAAAGCGGGAGCCGCCAATACGGTAAATATCGGTAAACTCTCGGCGAAAGATGCCGCCTATCTGGTTGCGTATCGACCGACCGACGGGACAACTGACGAAGTGGGTACCACCGAGAAAGCCGATACCCTGATGCTGGCCGGTGGCGGAACCCCTGCTTTCCTGGAAAACACCGCCTATACGGATATCGAAATCGCAGTAGACAGTACCGCCACGACCCAGGAATGGTCGCTCAGCGTCGACCGTATCGACTCGACCTGGATCAGTATCACCGACGGCCCGGTACTCAACAAACAATGCAAGGCCTTCAAGGTCAGCCTGGCAGAGAACGACAGCGTACGCCGTACCGGAACCATCCGTCTCAGCGACCGTCAGGATGAAACGATCTACCGCGACCTGGTCGTCGTGCAGGAAGGGGCAGCCGTGACGGCAACGATCGAGACAGATCCTGCCTATACCCCTGATACGGGTGCCGGTTTTGTAGCATTGGCACAGGCGGGAGACGATCAGCATTATGCCGTCACCTTCCCGCAGGCGAACTATACGAAAGAACCGTACCGCATCCAATTGACTACCAACGGTGACTGGCGTATCCACGACGTAGCCGATACGGAATACCGGAACTGGCTCGATGCCTATTCGCTCAATAAACTCGACCGCCGTGTGATGAGCGGCAGGGGGGATGCCATTATCGAGATCGGTACCACCGCCAACGACAGTGCCGCAGTGCGCACAGGCAAAGTGATCCTGACCATCGGCGATAAGGATTATACCATCACCGTCACCAAGCTGGCTACCACGCCGTCGATCACCCTGGAAGACACCCATGTCACCGGCAACCATATCGATTTCAGCAGCACGACAGCCGCCGGGGGAAATGTAGCCCAGGGCGTTAAGTTCATCAGCAACGACAACTGGACGGTAAAGGCCGTGAACGGAGTAGGTGCCGGCGTAACAACCGACGAAGCCACCTGGCTTCATTTCTCGAACGCCTCCGATGCCACCCATGCCGCAATAACCGGCGGTAGCGGCAGCACCATCCTCCGTATCGCCGCCGACGAACAAACGGAAGCCGGTGGAGCAGGAAGCGGAGCCGATGCCCGCAGTGCCACCGTCACCATCAAATGTGACCATCCGGCGACTGATGGTGATACCGACAACCCGGAAATTGTCCTGACCGTTTATCAGGCCGGTATCGAAGCAACCGCCCCGTAAATAATTTCCAGCAAATATCTAACAATCAAAAACATTTTCGTCATGAAACATTTCATAATATCCACCCTCTTTACCCTGCTGTTGCCCCTGGCAGCCTGTACGGAAAAAGACATCTCCGGCGGCGAGCCCCCGGTCGGCCCCCAAACCGGCCTGCGCCTTTCCGCCCGCCTGTCGCAGGGTGTGGTCACCCGTGCCCCGGGCGACCCCTTTGCCGCGCAGCTGGAAGAGAAACGCCTCGACCGCCTCGCCTTCTTTGTCCATACGAAAGAAGACGGCTTTCAGGTCTATCCCCCTGTCCCCGACGACGTGACCGATCCCGACCAGGCTGCCGCCGACCATCCGAACGCGGTCTACCTCTCCGGCACTCCGGCCGACGGTTATACCGCCACCGTGGCCCTGACGGCCGGAGGCGGCTACGTGGCCGATATCATCGCCATCGCCAACCTCCCGGCCGATTACGACTATAAGCAGATCGTCACCTGGGAAGGTTTGCAGGACACCGTCGCCATCCTCGCCACGAAGATGCCTGCTTGCCTCCCCGGTTCTACTGAAACCGACCTTGGCAAGCGCAATGCCTTCGTCATGTACGGCGATGTCACTAAGGAGTTGAAGAAAGAAGAAACCAACACCCTCTCTTTCTCCCTGCAACGCCTGGTAGCCCGTATCGACATCACCAACGAAGCCTACGAGCCGGGCACTACGCCCGACAATGCCGCTACCGGCCCGGAAAACAGCTTCTTCCTGACCTCGGCCCGCTTGTTGCACGCCCAATCCGCGGCCTACCTGGTGCCGAAACCCGACCGGACGCCCGATGTCGTTACCACCGATGGCTGGCCTGCCCTGACCGGTATCGGCACCGATATCCTTTACGGCAAGCCGACGGCTAAGAGCACTGCCGACAATCCTACGCAGGAACCGGAGATGGTAACCGTCGCGACCTCCACCGACGCCAAGAATGCCCGCCTGCAATATGCCTGGCATACCCTCTATACCTATCCCAACAGCGACACGGAGCATGCGCCGACCGCATTGGAGATAAAAGGCACGTTCCGCGGCACGGAGATCACCCGCCGGATCCCGTTCGTCAATAAAGACGGGGTACCCTTCCCGGTGGAAGGCAACCACCGCTATCTGGTACGTATCGTGAAGGCGCCGGGGCAGACGGATATCTCATTCAACATCGCCGTTTCAGAGTGGGACGCGGTGGATACGGTGAATGTGAAACCGGACCAGACGGAGGTGCCGGTGATAACGAAACTGGACGGAAGCGGGGTATATGTAGAGAAAACAAAGAAATACGATGTCTATTATACAGCCGATGGAGAACTCTCTTTTGATGCCGCCTGTACCTTTGCTCCGGATGTCCGTATAAAATATGAAGAACCGGAACAGGGAAACTGGATTACTGTCGAGAAGTCCGATCCCGTGCTGATCACTAAAGCCTCCAACATCTACAAGCGTCATTTCAAGGTCACTTTCCCCAAAATGACGGACAAGGGTATGCGCCATGCCATGCTGTTGGTTCATAATGGTGGTAGCGAGGTGGAATGCGATACGATCTTTCTGCGGCATACATTCACTTATCCGGGAACGGATTTGGAAGGGATACCGGTGGAAAAAGATGGAACAACAACGCTTTGGGCGCCGGTGAATGTGGGGGCGACAAGGTTACCGACTAATATTGTTCGTCCGTTTGATGATAAGGGGAAATGGAGAACTCTCACAGCAGAACAAATACAAAGTAATTTCGAACAACAGGGCTATCTGTTTCAATGGGGAAGGAAAATACCTTTTAGGCCTCCATTGGATGGATCGCAGTATATTGAATCTGTGAAATTCACAAAAAAAGAAGATTATTTGCCTTATGAGGATGCTGTAAAGCCGGGGTATGCGGATGATAGGTTTATAATAGAGAATTACGACTTTCCGCAGCAAAGTTGGTGTGCATATGAAAAAGTCTCTACTCCTTCTCCTTCTATAGTAGCAGCCGGGAATATTTGGCCTCGTGAAAATGATCCTTGTCCGATTGGTTGGCATATTCCAACTAATGATGACTGTGCAAGTTTAGTCGCTGTTATAGGGGGAGAAAAAAATAGTGATCCGACAGGTTTATTATGGAAGTCGACATCACTTCCGGGGTTTGTTGTTCCATCAGCGCTAGATATCAATATTGAAACAGGTGAATTGGAGCTAAGAATTGTTATCAGTTTTTTTACATCTACTTTCAGGTCTTTTATCTTTTGTTATGGTTTTGAATTTGATGTACAGAGTTTAGGTAGTGCTTCTTTTTCTACCTCTAGTGCTCAGTCAATGTCTAGTGGTCTTTCACTCCGTTGTATACAAGATTAGCCTGATAGTATCTTATTAAATCAAGAATCCAACAAGACTTCTTATGAACCTAGTTCTCTGCATTACCGCTTACCGCAATGCCCCGAAGAAGCCCGCAGGTGCCTTTTACTACCTGCGTGCCTTTTCGTCCCTCACCATCCGGCTTTTCGGTGCGGCGATGCCAAAGGGCAGTACCCCGAAAGGCGCCCCCTCCCAGGAGAGTGCAGCCCCGGAACCCGAAGCCTCGGAGAAGCCCTCAAAAGCAACCCGTAGCTTCTCTTGCAAGCCCTATAAGGGCTAACTCATTTATTGATAGCGTTCTTTGACATGTTGGGGTTTTATAAATAGTGACCGGTTGTATCTCTTTCCCCTCTCGAGAGGGGGGTAGGGGGTGTGTCATCTTATTGCAAACAAGCAGTATAACATACAAACCTCCCCTCTCAATATAGGAATAAGGGATATCTCATTGTCATAAAACAAAGAAATATTACCTTTGTCTCTAATTAAAAACAAACCAACTATGATAATCCATTACAACAACCATCTCAAATCCCTGGCTTCCGAACTCAGGAATGCCAGTACCCAATCCGAAGTCCGTCTGTGGAAGTACCTAAAAGGAAAGCAACTAGGCGTACGTTTTATCCGGCAGAAGCCTATAGGTTGTTATATCGTAGACTTTTACTGTAAGGAATTACAGTTGGCGATAGAACTCGACGGTTTATCTCATCATTTTGAGGAAACGATGAAGCGGGATGAAGAGAAAGAGAACTATCTAAAAAGTCAGCATATCGATCTCCTTCGTTTTGAGGATAAAGATGTATTGGGGGATCTTGATAACGTAATAGCTGTAATAATGGATTATATAGAGGCTAATAAGTCGTCAAGTAATCCTTGACAACTTATTAGAAACAAGTAATGTTACATGTATATAGCCTCTCTATATAGGGATAAGATTTGTGTTTAAGCTAGTTGTATGGCTGAAATATAACACACCCCCTGCCCCCTCTCAAAGAGGGGAAAGGTTACTCCCGACACTATAAAAAAATAGGATATAGTTCCTGTTTTCCCCAGCATGTCAAATCTATTTCGATCCCGCAAGGGATAGCGTTCTTTGACATGTTGGGGTTTAGAAGAAAAATAGTGGGTCCAATAGGATAATGTGCCAATTGTTTTTGAAAGAATGGAGGGATTTGCTTTGTATTTAGTATTAATATTCCTATTTTTGTGACATCAAATTCAGAATACTTATGGCACTAACAATTAGAGCAATTCCCACTCTCACGGGACAAGCGGCTATCGATTTCGAAAAGAAAGCGAGGGAGGCCGAGAAAAAACGAGGTTCTGTCGATTTCTCCGAACAAAAAAAGATAGCGAAAGATATTTTGGCAAAAGCAAAGTTATAACAACATTTAAAACCTGACTATGAAAATGGAATTCCTGAATAATAACTGTTTTTTCTCTGTATTGAATGTAGAAACCTTATCGGATGCAGCCTCTTTTGGCTGTGGAGATACAGAAAAGCTGAATACAAGATTCATGTTTTTTGATCTGATAACTGTTTGTTGAATAAAAATACTTTTCTTCTAAACCCCTCATCATCTGAACGAACAGATGTTGGGGGATTTTTATTTCCCCCCGACAGCTAGTATTAATTATTAAAAAACAAAAGAATTATGTCTGACATAAAATTATATGTCGATCTGTATGATAACGCATTAACAGAAAAATTGGGTGATTGCGTAGCACGCCCACGTATTAACGGTACACTTTACAATGCCGATATTGCCCGGCGTATTGTAGAGAAGAGAACGGAGTATCGTGTCGAAACCATTGAGAACATCCTGCGTATGGCCGACGATGAAAAATCGTTGGGGATAGCCAGCGGGATGAGTGTGGTAGATGGGGTGGGACAGTACCTTCCCCAGATCAAAGGTGTTTTTGCCAAGCCGACCGACCCGTTCGACCCGGCGAAACATTCACTTGTCGTGGCCTATACCACCGGTAAGATCTTACGGAAACGACTGTTGGAAACCGAGGTGGTGACCAACGGAGCCGCTATCGTAGGCCCGGTGATCGGCGGTATCACCGACTCGTCTACCGGTAAGGATGACGGTACCTTTACTCCCGGTATGCCGATCGTGGTGGACGGAAATAATATCAAGATCACAGGTACGGACGAGGCCAACGGCTTCTACTTCGTCCCGGCGGCCCAGGGAAGTACGCCGGTCAAAGCCAAAGTCATTGTACATAACAACCCGTCGCAACTCACCGTCATGGTGCCGACCGATCTGGCTGCCGGTGATTATTATGTGCGTGTAACCACTCAATATGGTCATTCGCGCGAGGTGAAGGAGCCCCGTAGTTTCCAATTGCCTCTTCTGTTGAGTGTTGGCAATGGTGGCGGTGGCGACCGCCCGGAGATCGAGTAAATATACGGCGTGTACCAGCCGTGAGGTATTGCCTGTACCATTCTGCTGGTACGGCCTGTACCTCGTTACTGGTACAGCTTGTACCTCTATGCTGGTACGGCTTGTACGCAAACCGGTTCCTGCCAACCGAACGATTTTCAATTAATAACTTAATTCAGAAGGAAAATGAAATATTCGATAACTTTCTTTTTAGTGTCGCTCCTGTTCCTCTGCGCCTGTGAGGAAGAAGAGATAAGCAAAAAGACCCAACCGCTGTCCGATGGCGTAATGCGTCTTTCGGCGACGGTGAGCAACGGGGCAAAGACACGTGCCCTCAACGATCCGTTGGGAGATGCGACAGCCGACGAGAAGCGGGTAGACCGCATCGCTTTCTTTGTCTATACGCAAGCTGAAGGCATGCAGATATATGTGCCCGCAGCAGTCGGCGAGAGCTATGACGATTTTCCTAATAAGGTGCACCTGACCGACAACGGCGACGGCTCTTATGGGGCCAAAGTCGACCTGACAGCCGGTGCAGGTTACGATGCCGATGTGATTGCCGTAGCCAACCTGCCGGAAGCGTATGATTACACGCAGATAGTCAGCTGGAAAGGTTTACTCGACAGCGTGACGGTTGCGACCACGGCGATGCCGCTCTGCACGGGTGAGTATGACACGGGCAAAAAGAATGCCTTTGTTATGTTTGCCTCTGCTACCGTTGCCTTGCACAAAGAAAAAGAGGCGGCCGTCAATTTTGCGATGGAGCGTCTGGTGGCACGTATCGACATCACCAATAAGGCGTATGGTACGGGAAAGAATGCCTTTAAGCTGACTAAAGCCCGTATCCTGCAAGCCAAACCGGCCAGCTACATTACGCCACACGACCTTTATGCCTCCCCGGAAGTGGTGACGGTGAACGACTGGGAACTCGATCCGGCAGCGGTCAAATTCTACACAGGAGAAGTGAAAACCGATAACGAGACGACGGAAGCCGCTGGCGATGCTACCTGTCAGGCCGTCTGGCATACCCTTTACACCTACGAGAATGATGATGTGGCGCATACCCCGACTTGTCTGGAAGTGACCGGCGAAATGAACGGGGCAACGATCACCCGTAAGATCCCTTTCGAAGTGACCGATGCCGACGGTATCACTAAAAATCCTGTCTCCATCGTCCGCAACCATCGTTACCTGGTACAGATCAATCCGGCTCCCGGTGAAACGGATATCACCTACAAGCTGACGGTGGACGAATGGAACGCCGTGGATACGGTGAATGTGCAGCCGAACCAGGATGCGGTGCCGGTGGTGACGAATGTGGTCTGTGCCGAAGCCACAAAATCGTATGGAGGTGATTTGGTGGGTGGTGTAATGCCCGACAGTATCGTTGTCCCCGCCATCGGCGGAACACTCACCTTCACGGCTTCCTGCCCCTTCGATACTCGCGTGACAACCGATTATTTCTCACCGGAGGATGGCAATAGCTGGTTGGAGATAACTTCCCGCTCGGAAGCGACAGTGACCAAAGGTGATATCAGCCTGGCACGGGAGTACACGATCACGATCAAAGAAAGTGTCGGACTTGACCAAACACAGGTGAACCGGGGGTATCTATACATCTCCAATGGTGGAAACGGTTCGATAGTGGATACAGTGGTGGTTTATCAAGGAGTTGATATCGCTTATGCTGATACGCGGTTTGCATCTGTTACAATGGGGCAAGTGAGTGGCAAGGATGTTGTTTGGGCTCCGATAGATTTAGGTGCAACGGAAATTGCAACCAAAGTTTTAAAAGATGCTGATATAACGGAGGAGGAAAAGATTGTTAGAGACAGACAGTGTGGCTACAACTTCCAATGGGGTAGAAAAGTACCGTTCGTATATGGTAAGGAAGGGATTACGGCTCCTGCAGGAATAGCCCTGGCTTCCTATGCTGATGCGACGAAAGCAGATTATCAATATGCCGATAAATTTATTCCGAATACCAACGCGTGGTTTAGTGATTATGCGTCTTTTAATAAGAGTTGGCCGAAAGAAAATGATCCTTGTCCTGCAGGCTGGCGTATCCCGACGAAAGAGGAATTGCAAATTGTTTTTGATCAGATGACGGTTGACAATACTACAGTTGACGGAACGTGGACCTCTGCAACGTCTCCAGCTTTCGTTTTACCTTTTGGGGGAAACCGGGCTAGTGCTACAGGTATAGCCGCGCAACGAGGTGAACTTGGGGGATATTGGAGTTCTACTTTTGAAGGAGGAAAGGCTTACCGATTGAATTCATATCCTCTTTGGGGAACACAAGTATTGAGCTCGGGTTATAATATCCGTTGCGTAAAAGAGTAACCCTTCCCCTCTCCGAGAGGGGGGCAGGGGGTGTGTGAATTTATTGTATAAGGCCGCAAGGCCAGCGTTCTTTGACATGGTGGGGGAGAAATAGCATGAAATGATTTATAATGCTTTTATTTATAAGAGATGAAGAAATTTTATTTATAAAAGGTATAACCTGCCGGATAAAATATCTATCTTTGTCAGACAAAATTAATTAACTATGAAAATCGAGTTCGGACAAACCTATTTGGAGGAACTTTATGAAAAAAGAACCTGCAAGAATAAGAAATACAGATTTCAACCTGAAGTCATCAATAAATATATAAAATGTATAAACATGATGGTTTCGTTGAAGAGTATAGAAGATTTGTATTTATTTAATTCACTGCATTACGAAGTGCTTCAAGGAGACAAAAAAGGTCTTTCTTCAGTACGGGTAAACAGTCAGTATAGGATCGAGTTCTCGGTTAGTCAGCGGGATGGGGAAGAATCGGTTATAACAGTTTGTACCATCCTTGAATTGTCGAACCATTATAAATAAAAGTGTTATGAGTAAAGAATTTAGGCCCTATATGCCAACTCATCCGGGTGAAGTACTGAAGGATGAATTACTGGCACGCAAAATCACTCAAAAGAAATTCGCGGAATTGATTTCAATGTCTTATGCGATATTGAATGAAGTGCTGAACGGTAAGCGTCCGGTTACAGCCGATCTGGCATTAATGCTGGAAGCTGCCCTTGGTATCAGAGCGTCTATCTGGGTTGATATGCAAAGTAATTATGATTTGGAAATGGCTCGCCGGGATCAAGGTTGTAGATTGAAACTGGAAGAGATACAAAGAGTTTGTGCAAGTTTTTTGATATAATAAAGTATTATGATCATATTATTTCTCCCCCGCCATTTTCATAAATGCCGGGGGATTTTTATTTCCTTACCCTCCGGTAGTTCATACGAAACAAGGAAATATAAAAAATGAACTGATAAACTTATGAAACATTATCTATATATGTCGGCCTTATTGTTAGCCGGCTTTTTCCTCGGTAGTTGTACCGAGGATAAGATTAACGGAGGAGAACCGCCTGTTCTGACAGGCGATGCCGCTATGCTGAAAGTCTCTTTCCGCAACGGAACGTCTACCCGTGCCCTCGGTGACCCGTTTGCAGCCACCGACGCAGAAAAGACAATCACCAAACTCTCTTTTTATGTCTACCCTGAAAAGGAGGCTGATAAAGAGTTCGTTCCTTTTCAGCGCTATGTGTTCGATATGACAACTCTTCCGCTGGAAAAAGACAGCGTGAAGATTACGGAAAAGGCCAAAGGTGAATATGACTGTGACTTTATCTTGCGTGAAGGCGGCGGTTTCAGTTGCTGGATCGTCGCTCTGGCCAATCTGCCGGACGATTTCGACGAGACAAACAACCTGAATACCTACGCTAAATTGCAGGAAGCCATTTTGCATGCCGATGCAATGCCGGTAGTTGCTTCTGTCGATCCGAAGGCCGATAATCAATATGGTCTGGTGATGTATGCCGAAGATACGAAGATGATCAAAAAGTCGGTAGAGACGGGGATGGCTTTCACTATGCAACGCCTGGCTGCCCGTATAGATATAACGAACCGGGCTTTCGATCAGGATTTTCCGGAAAAAGGGTTTGTCTTGACCTCTGCCCATATAGTCAATGCCAAACCGGGTAGTTACCTGATCCCGGCTGCAACAACAGCTTCGTTACTGACCCGTAATTTTGCGGAAGTGAATGATCCGGCTAAGATAATAGGCTACAGCCGGGACGGTACGGATTATAAGAGTCCGACACCGGGAACGAGCGATATAAATGGAAATACAATCGGGGTGGATGCCTCGATAGAAGCAGGTGTTGTAGAACAACGTCTCTGGCACGAGCTCTACACCTATGAGAATGATGACGAGGATGCCGGTTCGGCTACCTCGGTACTAATCAAAGGTAAGTTTCGCGACTCACCGTTCAGCCGTGTGATTCCGTTTGTGAACAGTAAAGGCGCCCCGGTTATTATCGAACGTAACCATCGTTACCTGATCCGTATCAATCCGGCTCCCGATATGACGGATGTCTCTTTCAATATCCAGGTAACGGATTGGAATGCAGTCGACACTGTCAACGTGAAACCGACGCAGAAGGTGGTACCTGAATTGGGTAATTTTACTGTTGGTTTTACTCCGGATGCCGATAATAAGATTGCCCTGCTTGCCACTACCGGCACTTTCACGTTCGAAGCAGTGAATCCTTTCGATACGGATTGTGTGATCGTACCCGAACCCGATGATGAGGATGCCGCCGCCGGTGACGAACATTATCTGGAGTGGATCAGCGTTTCGGCTTCCGATCCGACGATCGTGACAAAAGCATCTACCGGCTACAAAAGAACTTATACCGTCCAGGTGGACGAATTATCGGATGCAGGTACCCGCCGCTCCATGTTGTTGATCCGTAATAAAGCGAATGTGACAGCCCGCGATACGTTGCACATCAGTCAAACGAAGGATGCGGTGACTCCTTAGTGAAGCTTTGAAATAATGGAAACAACATCTTACTACCAACAATAAATAATGAATAAAACAGACCTGATAAAACATGTAGCTGCCCATACCGGAAATACGGAGTGTTGCTGTCGTCGGATGGTGGATGCTGTATTGGATGCTATGGCGGAGGGGCTAAGCGACGGGGAAGGAATAACCCTGCAGGGCTTTGGCTCTTTTCGTCCGTGGGCACAAAGTCAGCGACTGGGACGGAATCCCCGCACGGGAGAAAGCTGCCAGATTGCTTCCCGTATGAGTGTTAAATTCAAAGTAGGCAAAGATTTATTGTCTATGATGAATAAAAAGAATGAAAGAAGATAAAGCGCTATAATCAAGTGGCGAAAAACATGAAAAGGCTGTCAATTTAATTTTGACAGCCTTTTCATATAAATATCTTTTAGGCAATACGCTTATTTTACTAAGCCGTGACTTTTAAATACCTTGTGGATCGCTTCGAGTGCCTTATCCAGTTGCTCTTTCGTATGAGTAGCCATCAAAGAGAAGCGGATTAGTGTATCTTCCGGGGCAACTGCCGGTGAAACAACCGGGTTTACGAAGATACCGGCTTCGAATAATTCCTTAACGATAAGGAATGTCAGGTCGTTGTTACGAATGAACAATGGGATGATCGGAGTTGACGTATGTCCGATTTCACAACCCATATTCCGGAAACCGTCTAATGCGTAATGCGTCAGGTCCCAAAGGTGTTCGATGCGTTCCGGTTCGCTCAACATAATATCGAGTGCGGCACCTGCTGCTGCTGTAGCGGCCGGCGTGTTACTGGCACTGAAAATGTATGAACGTGAATTGTGACGGAGATAGTTGATTGTATCTTTATCTGAAGCGATAAATCCACCGATAGAAGCCAGTGATTTACTGAATGTACCCATGATCAGGTCTACGTCGTCGGTAACACCGAAGTGGTTACATGTTCCGCGTCCGTGATCTCCGAGAACTCCCAGGCCGTGTGCTTCGTCAACCATAATGCTGGCATTATACATTTTAGCTAAAGCGACGATTTCAGGAAGTTTGGCTACATCACCTTCCATACTGAATACACCATCGATAACGATCAGTTTCACTTTGTCGGGCTCGCATTTCTGGAGTTGTTTTTCCAGCGATTCCATGTCGTTATGCTTGTATTTCAGTTTAGTTGAGAAAGACAGCCGGTGACCTTCAATAATGGAGGCATGGTCCAGCTCATCCCACAAGATATAATCTTCACGTCCTGTCAGGCAGGATACTACTCCCAGGTTCACCTGGAAACCGGTTGAATACACGATCGCATCTTCTTTTCCTACGAATTCGGCCAGACGTTTTTCCAATTGAATGTGGATGTCAAGCGTTCCGTTCAGGAAACGTGAACCGGCACAACCTGTACCGTACTTCTTGATCGCTTCAATTGCTGCCTCTTTTACTTTAGGATGGTTAGTCAATCCTAAATAAGCATTTGAACCAAACATCAAGACTTTTTTACCACTGATCATTACTTCCGTGTCCTGATCGCTTTCGATCATTCTGAAGTAAGGGTAAATCCCTGCAGCCATTGCTTTTTGAGGAGCATCGTACTTTGCTAGTTTCTCTTGTAAAAGTTTCATATTGTTATTGAAGAGAATGATTTTCTCGCTTATTAAAATTCTATTCAAAGAATTGCAGGTTTGTCGCATACATATTCACCTATGTTTCGGCAAATCCAGCCGCAAAAGTAGTAAAAAAATAACTTATAGTTGCCTTAATGCTTTAAAAGTTTTACAAAAGCATTATTTTTGTCGCTTCAATCTTTATAAACAGTTAGGATGGACGGGAAAAAAATAACGGTACAGGCTATAATTAATCCTATTTCCGGAGTAGGTTCGAAGAGAAAGATACCCAGAATGATTGAGCAGATGTGCGAGAAAGGCAACTGTTTGCTGGATATCTCATTTACCGAATACCGGGGGCATGCAAGTGAGTTGACGAAAAAAGCGATCGATGAGGGGGCAAATTGCATTATAGCAGTAGGTGGCGATGGCACGGTGAATGAAATAGCTCGTGCTATGATCCATTCTGATGCCGTATTAGGGATTGTTCCGAAAGGATCCGGTAATGGACTGGCCCGTGAGCTCCATATACCGATGGATGCCAAACGGGCATTGGAACTGATCATAAAAGGACATGTTTCGACAATAGATTGCTGTAAAGCAAACGACCGTGTATTTTTTTGTACCTGCGGAGTTGGCTTCGATGCTGCGGTAAGCCAGAAGTTTGCCGAGGAGAAGCGACGTGGATCTCTTACCTATATTAAAAATACGGTGGCAGAATATCTGAGTTACAAGCCGGAACCGTATGAATTACTGGTAGATAATCAGACAATTAAGGAAAAAGCTTTTCTGGTAGCGTGTGCGAATGCCTCCCAGTACGGGAATAATGCTTTTATAGCTCCTCATGCCAATATACAGGACGGCCAGATGGATTTGACTATTCTGTCTCCTTTTACGCCGCTGGATATAGCGCCTTTGGCAATCCAGTTATTTACGAAACAGATCGACCGGAACAGTAAGATCAAGACGATGAAGGCACGTCAGGTAACGATTATTCGTCAGAGCCCGGGTGTTATGCACCTGGACGGGGAACCGATCATGGCTGACAACCGGATCGATATTTCGGTCATACCACAGTCATTGCATGTCATAACGCCGGAAGTTGTCTCTTTTACTGAGGAGGTTCATAACTTGTTTGGTGAAGTGACCCGATTCTTCGATAAGAAATTGCCTTACATTTTCAGGTAAAAATCTTTGGTTAATGCTATATACTCCGGAGTATACTGATGTCTGGCTTCTTCAATGATTAGTGTATTCCGTTTTTTTCTATCTGCAGGGGCCGCAGAAAGTTCGATTAAAAGTCGTTTGGGTTGAGCTCCGGGGATGGGGATGACATCGGTTTGCCTGCTAATAGACAGATGATTCTTATGAGCGATCATTTCGATTTCTTCCAATTGCTCGTAAGGCAACACCAAGGCAATACGTCCGGATGAAGACAATAATGAACATGAATCGTTAATCAGTTCGGATAAGGGCAGACTGTCTGTATGTCGTGCGACCGAACGTTTGTTGTCAGGACATTTCAGGGAATTAATGAAATAAGGTGGGTTAGAAACGATCAGGTCATATTTTTCCCCTGCAAATGAACCGGTGTATTCGGAGCAGGAAGCATGTATGACCTTCATCCTTTCTGTAAATGGGGAAGCTGCAACATTCTCTTTCGCCTGGCTATAGGCATCCGTATCGATGTCGATTGCATCGATGCTCGCAAAACTTCGTTGAGCAAGCATTAAGGCGATGATTCCGGTCCCGGTTCCTATATCCAATATGTTTTTACAAGCAGTGATATCAGCCCATGCTCCAAGCAAAACAGCATCTGTCCCGACTTTCATTGCACATTTATCATGTCGGATCGTGAACTTTTTGAATTGAAAATAAGGATTAGCCATACATATTTTTATATTGTGAGGTACAAAAGTAGTTAGAATTACCTGAAAAGCTGTAACTTTGGCACGTTTATTGTATCAATCAGTACAATTGATAGGGAAGTAATATGATGAAAGAAAGAATGAAGAGGTTTACCGAAGAGTCGTATGACGATTTGGACGATAATATTGGAATTGTAATGCCTATCCTTACAGAATGCGATGTGGATGAGGATTTTACAGAAGGAGTAGAAAAGGTTGGGAACGTTGTTCCTATTCTTCCGTTAAGGAATATGGTTCTTTTCCCGGGAGTAGCCATGCCGGTTATTGTTGGCAGGCCTAAATCTATGCGTCTGATAAAAGAGGCTGTCCACAATAAATCCTTGATCGGAGTTGTCTGCCAAAAGGAAATGAACACGGAAGATCCTGAATTTGATGATCTGTATACGACTGGTGTTATTGCTGATATTGTTCGCGTGCTGGAAATGCCGGATGGTACGACTACCGTTATTTTGCAAGGAAAGAAACGCTTCTCGCTGGAAGCTCTGGAGGATACGGAACCCTATCTGAAAGGAAAAATATCCTTATTGGAGGATAAGATGCCGGATAAGACCGACCGGGAGTTCGAAGCTCTTATTTCGACGATCAAGGATTTGACGATTAAGATGTTGGGAGCAATGAGCGATCCGCCCCGTGATTTGATCTTTTCGATAAAAAATAATAAGAATATCCTTTATCTGGTCAATTTCTCTTGTAGCAATATTCCCAGTGGAGCTTCCGAAAAACAGGAACTATTGTTGATCGGTGATCTGAAAGATCGTGCTTATCGCCTGTTGTTTATCCTGAATCGTGAATATCAGCTGGTGGAATTAAAAGCTTCTATCCAGATGAAGACACATGAGGATATCAATCAGCAGCAGCGGGAGTATTTCCTGCAGCAGCAGATCAAAACTATCCAGGAAGAATTGGGTGGTAACATAAATGAACTGGAGATAAAAGAACTACGGGAGAAAGCAGCCAAGAAGAAGTGGCCGATTTCTGTTGCAGAAATATTTGAGAAAGAGGTTCGTAAGTTGGAGCGTTTGCATCCTCAATCGCCTGATTTTTCCATACAGACACAATATGTGCAGACCATTATCAATTTACCGTGGAATGACTACAGTAAGGATAACTTTAATCTGACGCATGCTCAGAAAGTTCTCGACCGTGATCATTATGGACTGGAAAAGGTAAAAGAACGTATTATAGAGCATTTGGCCGTATTGAAGCTGAAAGGTGATATGAAGTCACCGATCATCTGTTTATACGGACCTCCGGGAGTTGGCAAGACTTCTTTGGGTAAATCGATAGCAGAGGCTTTGCATCGTAAATATGTACGTGTCTCGTTAGGTGGTTTGCACGATGAGGCCGAGATACGTGGTCATCGTCGTACTTATATAGGAGCAATGAGCGGACGTATTATCCAGAATATCCAGAAAGCAGGTAGCTCAAATCCTGTGTTTATCCTGGATGAAATAGATAAGGTGACGAATGATTTTAAAGGGGACCCGGCTTCTGCATTGTTGGAAGTTTTGGACCCGGAACAGAATTCTGCTTTCCACGACAACTATCTGGATATAGATTATGATTTGAGTAAAGTGATGTTTATTGCTACGGCTAACAATCTGAATACGATTTCGCAGCCTTTACTGGATCGTATGGAATTGATTGAAGTGAGCGGATACATCCTGGAAGAAAAAGTAGAAATAGCAGCCCGTCATCTGGTACCGAAGCAGTTGGAAGCCCATGGACTGAGTAAGGGAAAGGTGAAGTTCCCTAAGAAGACGTTACAAGTTATTATAGAATCGTATACCCGTGAGAGCGGCGTACGTGAATTGGATAAGAAGATCGCCAAAGTAATGCGTAAGCTGGCTCGTAAAGTAGCTTCTGACGAAGCGATCCCGGCACAGATCAAGCCGGAAGATCTTCATGATTATCTGGGTCCGGTTGAATACAGCCGTGATAAATACCAGGGTAATGAGTATGCCGGAGTTGTTACCGGTTTGGCGTGGACTGCCGTAGGGGGGGAAATTCTTTTTGTTGAGTCTAGCTTGAGCCGTGGAAAAGGCTCGAAGTTAACTTTGACAGGAAATTTGGGTGATGTGATGAAAGAATCTGCCATGTTGGCACTCGAGTATATTCACGCACATGCGTCTGTGTTCAATATAAATGAGGATTTATTTGAGAACTGGAATGTGCATATTCATGTCCCGGAAGGTGCGATACCTAAAGATGGTCCCAGTGCCGGTGTGACCATGGTTACTTCGCTCGTATCTGCATTTACCCAGCGCAAGGTAAGAAAGAATCTGGCAATGACCGGTGAAATAACGTTGCGTGGAAAAGTTCTTCCGGTCGGAGGTATCAAGGAAAAGATCCTGGCTGCCAAACGGGCAGGCATCAAAGAATTGATCCTTTGTAAGGAAAACCAAAAGGATATTGAAGAGATCAAGGCTGATTATGTAAAGGGATTGACATTCCATTATGTGGAGGATATTCATCAGGTGATCGATATCGCTCTGTTGAAAGAAAAGGTGGATAATCCGTTATTCTGATCATAACAGATTTGATCTGCTATAACAAAAAAGCCGCTGCATTAATTAATGCAGCGGCTTTTTTGTTACTGATCGATTCTTATTCAGCTTTTTCTTCAGCGTTAGTTTCTGTCTCGGCTGTTGTTTCTTCTGTAGCCGGTTCTTCTTCCGGGGTAAAATCGGTGATGTCTGCTCCGATCAGAATGTTATACCATGTCAGCAATTTCTTGATATCGCTGGGGTATACTCTTTCACGGTCGAAATCAGGTAAAACTTCGGCGAAATAAGTACGCAATTCATTTGTGTTTGAAGGTACTGTTATTTTAGCCCCGTTTTCTTTATTTTTTACGCTGGTAAGAACTTCGTGCAAAGGAACTTCAGTCTCGTTCGTGTAAATAGCTATATCACCTAGCGAGATCACTTTATCTTTTGCATAAGCTGGTACTCTTTTTTTATCTGTCAGCGATTCGACAATCAGCATGTTCTTTCCGTGGGAAACCAATCTAAATAATCCCGGTTTTCCCGAAATAGACAAAATAGTCTTCAACATAATACTTCGTTTTCTAATAGTGTTAAACTTTAAAGCTGCAAATGTAGCATAACTATGCGATTAATTCTATAAAGACGCCAGAAATTTTTCAATCTGGGGGAGTAATGCCTGCTTGTCGTCATTATAAATGACATAATCAGACTGGTCTCTTTTAGTTTCGTCCGGTAACTGATTTTCGATACGACGTACGATTTCTTCCCTGAGAACATTATCCCGTGAGACAGCCCGTTCAATACGGAGCTCCAGGGGAGCATACACCATCAGGCTTCTGTCTACTACTTTGTTGAAACCTGATTCGAAGAGAATTGCCGATTCAATAGCGCATACATTAGCAGTCTGGGCATTTGTCCACTCAGAGAAATGCCGGTTGACTTCAGGGTGGATGATAGTGTTTACCTGTTGAAGGTATTCAGGAGTGTTGAATATGTATGACGCCAGCAACTTTTTATTCAGTCCGTTTTCTGTATAAATGCTGTTCCCGAACAATGCTATAAGTTTTTTTCTGATTACCGGAGAAGTCTCAGTCAATATTTTGCTCTCTCTATCAGCTACGTAAACCGGTACTCCATGTAGATTCAATAAAGTAGCGATTACCGATTTACCGCTTCCTATACCTCCCGTTATGCCAATTTTGATCATTGAAGATTATTTTGTTCCAGGATGAATTCTATTTTGTCCGGAACGAGCGCCACAGAACTTACCCAATCCGGCTTTTTTGTCAGTTGGATGGGTAAGGAGCCTGATACGTTTTGTTCCAGGTCTTTAAATGAAAATCTGATCTCAAAAGCGTCTTCCGATAAGTCCTTGAAACGAGATAACGGTATACTGCATGTCACCTTTGCAACAGAAGGGAAAGTGCGTAATGTATAATGAGGCGGTAAATCCGTACAGAGTACCGGTATTTCCAGTGTTTTTTCTGTAAACTCCTCGATAGGGATCGTTATAGTAACACTGGTCGGATCATAAGTCGCTTCGCTGACCTTTTGCAGTTGTACGGTCTTTGTGATTGTTTTATTACCTTTTTTTATTTCCGTAAATACCGTTTTCGCCTGGTTCAGAGTATCCAGGACCACATCACTAGCATATACGCTGATATTCATCGGTGAGATTGTTATATTACCGGATACGTGAAAACCAGGGTTTGTCTGGATCGTCCCATTGAATACAACAGGAATCTCTTTTTTGATACGTTTGCTGTATGCTGCTTCAATGTGCTGAGGTTCAAAAGTAACCAAAGAGGTGGTTGCCAGCAATTGTTTTTGAATATCGTTTTCGATCGCTTTTTTAGAAATGGATATGGAACCGCTTTTTTCTGCTTGATTTTTCATATTCGTCTCGATTGGAGCAAATGATCTCCCGAAGGAATAGTTCAACAGAACACTTCCTTTATCCTTTACTTTGGCAATAACCACTTGGGGAGGTGTTTCCGTAAAGGAGATATCAGGGGGGATATTCTTATATCTGACCGGTATGTTTATTTCTATCTCATATTCCTGCTGGAGGCTCTGTAATAACCAGAAACCTAATGACAGTAGTACAAAAAAGAAAAAGATCAATGCTTCCTTCCATCTCTGACGACGCAGAAAAGCATTAATCTTCATCCGGGCAGACTTGAATGATTGATTTATATTATCAAGCTGCGGCATATTTGTTGTTCCTTATTTTTGCTGTGCGTCTTCTGATGAAGCAAAGATAGAAGTTTTATCAACACGGATACGTACGCCGTCTGAAATTTCTATCAGCATATAAGTATCACCGATTTCTTTAATCTTACCGTAAATACCTCCGGCAGTGATTACTTTGTCACCGGTTTTCAACGCTTCACGCGATTTCTGGATCTCTTTCTGCTTTTTCTGTTGCGGACGGATCATGAAGAAATAGAAGATGGCAACGATAACTACCATCATTAAGATGCCTGACCACTGTGACTGGCCTCCGGCAGCCTGAAGTAAAATACTAACTAAGCTCATAATTAATTATATTCATTTATAAATTTGTACCAAGTTGACTAATTACAAATGTAAGGATAATAATTAGTCTTTAAGCAATACCTTTTCTTTTTTTAACTCGGATACAATAGAATCTAATATTCCATTAATAAACACTCCGCTTTTAGGAGTACTGTAGTATTTTGCAGTGTCGATATATTCGTTCAATGTGACATTGATAGGAATTGTCGGGAATGTCATGATTTCAGCCAAGGCTACCTGCATAATAATGAGGTCCATATTGGCAATGCGTTCTGTTTCCCAGTTTTTCATATGTTTATTGATACGTTCGCGATATTCGGAACCTTTCAGCAATGACTGGCGGAATAGTTTGATTGCAAAAGACTGGTCTTCCATGTCTTTGAACATCGGTAACAATTTTTGTTTGCTACCGCTTTTTTCCTCAAATTGCTTGATTGTTTTTAGTGTAAATGTTTCAACGATTCCGATATCGTCATTCCAGTAGATACTTTTATCTTCCAGGAATTCTTCAATCTGTTCATTACCACAGATTAACTTTTTGAATACGGCACGCCAAAACTCTTTGTCTGTCTCGTACGAATCATTCTCATTATCCAGGTATTCGTTATACAAATCCGAAGCCAGGATTATGTCCAGTACATTTTTTACAAACTCTTCATCGTTAACCCATGACAATCCTTGTTCTGCTACATATTTCTGAAGAGCTTCGTTCTCTGCGACCTGGGCTGCGAAACGGTTATCTACCAGACGAGTATTAGGATTCAACTCAGCGTGAGTCGGCATGTACTTGCATTTTTTGGCGTCAAGCGTACGTCTTTGTAAGTTGGTGACTTCGATAATTAGAAGGAGGAAGTAGTGATATAAGTCATACGACTTCCGTAAGCTGAAAAGCAATTCATTTTCCGCTACTTTGAGGTCATTGTTTCCGTTTTGATAGAATGAGTAAACTATCTGTAAAACTTTAATGCGGATTAAAATTCTGTTGATCATCGTTTGAAGGAACTACTTTATTATAAATTAGGTTGCAAAGGTAGTCATTCTTTTGATAAAAGAGTCCTGGTTTATTTAATTTTACATGAGTTAGGCGTTATTTTACACTTTCAAACGTAAAATCAGATATTTTGATGAGTTAAAATAGTTGTTGTTTAAAAAAAAATGCACATATTTGAAGCTAGTTATGAATATTGGGTGGGTATTTAACAAATGTTGGCTATATGGATGAGTCGGTGAAGAAAACACAGGTTGAAGGTGGCGATAAAGAGATTCTGTACTCTAAAGCCATAAAAGCAGGTAAGCGGATCTATTATCTGGATGTGAAGAAGAACTTGAAAGATGATTTGTTTCTGGCGGTTACCGAAAGTAAAAAGGTGCAGCCTAAAAATGGAACACAGGTCTCTTTTGAGAAGCATAAAATTTTCCTTTATAAGGAGGATTTTGAGAAGTTTATGGAGGGAATGAATGATGTAATCAATTACATCAAACAGCGAAACTCCGAAGATCAAAAAGCACAGGCCCCGGATGCTGAAACAAAAACAGACGATGATTCAGATGAGATAAAACTGGACATTGATTTCTAGGAAGGGGGAAAAATAATAACGAGCTGCTTTTCTTTAAAGAATAGGCAGCTCGTTATCTTTTATAGGTATCCTGTTGTAAAGGTTGCCTATTTTACTACGGTTTATGCAACCGGATGAATTGCTTCAGTAGGACAAGCGTCAGCACAAGTACCACAATCAGTACACATTTCAGGGTCGATATGATAGATATCACCTTCTGAAATAGCTCCTACCGGACACTCGTCGATGCAAGTACCGCAAGCAATACAATCTTCACTAATTAAATAAGCCATTTTCTTAAACGTTTAAAATTGATAACTATTAGTTGGTGCAAAAATAGAGTTTTATTTGTATTTCTGCAATAAGTTCTGATCTTTTTCGTTATTATTCAAAATTGATTGAGAGTTGAGACGTCTATTACTTTTAATATTAGTGTGTAGCCTTGCCATCCCTGGTGTGATGGCGCAAAAAGAAAAGGTTAAAAATCAGCCGTATGCCGATTTGAAGTGGCTCCATTTAGGATTCCATGTCGGATTGCATGCGCAGGATTTGTTGTTGACCAATACCGGTGTTACAACCGATGGTGAGATATGGTTTGCTGAAATTCCTAGTTATTCGCCAGGATTCAGTGTCGGTGTTATAGGTGATATGTATCTGAATCCCTACTTCAATTTGCGTTTTGTTCCCACCGTGCATTTCGGGGATAAAAAGTTTCTGTTCCGTGAACAGGAAACCGGTGAGGAGTTCTCTACTTCTGTCCGTTCCACTATCCTGAGTTTCCCTCTGAATGTGAAGTTTTCTGCCCTTCGGTTGAATAATTATCGTCCTTATTTAATAGGGGGAATATATGGTGCGATGGATCTTGGACGTAAAAAGGGGATGCCTGTTTTGTTGAAAGGAGCAGATTTCGGTTTGGAGTTTGGTATCGGATGTGATATTTACCTGCCGTTTTTTAAGCTCTGCCCCGAATTGAAGTTTAGTTTCGGCCTGGTAGACCTTTTGCAAAAAGATCGTAGCGACCTTACTGATAAAGATCTTATCAAGTATCCGAATGCACTATCGAAAGCAACTTCGCGTATGGTTTCGCTGACGTTTAATTTCGAATAAACGCCTCTATATAAATGTAAGCGGCAGGAGCAGCCAGCATCAGACTATCGAACCGGTCGAGCATTCCTCCATGACCGGGAAGAACGTTACCGGAATCTTTAACACCCAGCGTGCGTTTCAGTAATGACTCGATCAAATCTCCCCAAGTCCCAAACAGGACAACGGTAGCTGATAATCCCAGCCAATTATACCAGCTTACTTCCGGTGCATACCATGCCAGAACTTGTGAAGCTCCTAAAGCGACAGCTAGTCCTCCGAAAAATCCTTCCCATGATTTTTTAGGAGATATGCGTTCAAATAATCTTCTTTTTCCAATCATGGAACCGACCAGATATGCTCCGGTATCATTCAGCCAGATGAAAATGAAGATTGCCATAATGAACAAAGGCGAATAAACGATTTGTCCGGGAGTATCCGGTATGGTAGCTATAAAGTTCAGCATCGAGAATGTTCCGGCACAATATACCTGTGCAAAAATGGTAAATGCCCAGTTATTGATCGGATTCGGTGCTTTATAATATAGTTCGGCAACCAATATATATATAAGGAATAGAAGATAGGGTAGAAAAATGATACCGTCTGTCAGCTGATTGGTGTAAGCGAAGGTGGCAGTAAATAGATAAGCTCCTCCCAATGAAGAGATTGTCCGCTTGATAGAGGCTTCTTCATAATGTTTCACCAAGCCGTAGAATTCCCATAAAGTTAATCCGGTAATTATACCGAATACGACGAGAAAAGAGATTGGGTGGTAGCAAATAGCCCCAACCAGGACCGCAACGAAGATTATACCGGTAAGCGCCCGTTTTATCAGATTTTTCAATACTGTATCGTTTTGTTCGTTTGTTGATTTATTTCTCGTGCAAAGATAAAGAATAAATCTAAATATAAACAGGATAGGGTGTGGCAAAACAAATAAACCGGACGCAGATAACGCAGTCTGCGTCCGGTTTATTTGTTTGTCAGGCAATATTGTCAGTCTCACTGACACTGGCCGTAACAACCTGGGCTTTATTGTCGGTTGCCTGGCTGTCTGTATCTTCCGCTTTTTTGTCGTCAGCAGCTACCTGTTTCTCATTGTTTGCCTTTTCTTGCAATTCCAGAATTTCCTGTGAGCGTGAGATCCAGGCCCGTTTGCCAAAGATATGTTCCACATCTTCTGTATAGATCACTTCCCGTTCAAGCAATACCTGTGCCAGTTGGTTGTGCCCTTCTGCATTTTCTGACAGGATTTTCTTTGCACGTTCATATTGTTCGTTGATGATCTTTTGTACTTCCTGGTCGATCATGCGGGATGTCTCTTCACTGTATGGTTTAGTGAATCCCCAGTCCTGACCGGTTGAATCGTAATAATTCAGGTTAGGAAGCTTATCGCTCATACCAAAGTAAACAACCATAGCGTAGGCCTGTTTGGTGACACGTTCCAGGTCATTAGAAGCCCCAGTCGAAATTTTTCCAAGGAATAATTCTTCTGCAGCCCGTCCACCCAGTGTTGCGCACATTTCATCGAGTAGCTGTTCACGGGTAGTGATCTGGCGTTCTTCCGGTAAGTACCAGGCTGCTCCCAATGCTTTACCTCTAGGAACAATAGTTACTTTTACCAAAGGGTTTGCGTGTTCAAGTAGCCAACTTAGAGTTGCATGGCCGGCTTCATGATTAGCAATACTATTGCGTTCGTCTGCTGTGGTTATCCGGGTCCGTTTTTCCAAACCTCCGACAATACGGTCTACAGCATTCATGAAATCTTCTTTCTGGACAAACTTCTTTCCGCTACGGGCAGCTATCAATGCTGCTTCATTACAAACATTCGCGATATCGGCCCCGGAGAACCCCGGAGTCTGGCGTGCCAGAAATTCAGCATCGACACTCTCATCTATTTTAATCGGGCGTAAATGTACTCCGAATATTTCTTTACGTTCATTCAGATCCGGTAATTCCACATGGATCTGGCGGTCGAAACGTCCTGCACGAAGTAAAGCCTTATCCAGGATATCGGCACGGTTAGTAGCCGCTAAAATGATCACACCGCTATTAGAACCGAAGCCGTCCATTTCTGTCAGTAACTGGTTCAACGTGTTTTCACGTTCGTCATTACTATTCATATTCACGTTCTTGCCGCGGGCACGGCCAACAGCATCGATCTCGTCAATGAATACGATACAAGGTGACTTTTCTTTTGCCTGACGGAACAGGTCACGAACACGTGATGCACCTACACCGACAAACATTTCCACGAAGTCGGAACCGGATAATGAGAAAAACGGAACATCAGCTTCACCTGCTACAGCTTTTGCCAGTAATGTTTTACCGGTTCCCGGAGGACCAACCAACAGGGCACCTTTCGGAATTTTACCTCCCAGTTCCGTATACTTTTCAGGATTTTTGAGGAAAGATACTATTTCTTCTACTTCCTGCTTGGCTTCAGATAATCCTGCTACATCCTTAAATGTAACTTTCCTGTCGTTATCTTTATCGAATAGTTGTGCTTTGGCCTTGCCGACACTGAATACTCCGCCGGGGCCACCGCCTGCACCTCCTGACATTCTTCTCATCAGGAAAATCCATACGACAATAATCAGAATAATAGGTCCGAAAGATACCAGAAAGTTCCATATTGCATCATCTCCTTCTTCAAATCGTACTTGTGTATCAATATGATTATCTGTCACTGCTTTGTCGTAAAAATCGGAAAATTTGTCTGCCGACGGTATTTTTACATATACTTTAGGGTTTGTTCCCAAAGCCGTACTGTCACTCTTAAATACCAATCCTTTTTGTCCGCTTTTAACACTAGCTTCAACAAGGTTTTTTTTATTGTAGACAACCATCTTGTCAAACACATTTTCCTGAGCCAGTTTCTGGAATTCAGTCCATCCCAGTTCTTTTGACGCCGAGGAATCGTTTGTCAGATATAACGCAATAAGCATCATAAATATTAGCCCATACATCCAATACAGGTTAAACCGGAACATTTTTGGCTTATTGTTCTTCGGCGCTTTATTAAACATGTCGTTTTTATTTTCCATACTTTGAATTCGATAATATTAATCCGGCTTAATCGAGATCCGGGATCTGTGTGACCTTTGAGTCCGACCACAAAGTTTCCAGATTATAGAACTCGCGTTGTTCCGGTAAAAATATGTGTACAAGAACCGTGCCATAATCCATACCTATCCACTGGGCACTCTGATTGCCGTCGACAGATAATGGCTTTTCACCGGCTTTTCTTCGCGCAGAATCCCAAACGGAATCAGACAGGGCTGAAACCTGGGTGGGTGTGTTTCCTTCGCAGATCACCATATATTGGCATATAGCTCCGGATAGTTGGGTTAAATCTACGGTTACAATATTTTTGCCTTTTTTTTCTTGTAGGCCTTCAATAATTGTTTTTACTAATTCTTTTGTTTGATCCATTTATTTTTTATTGAATAATTTTCGAAGATGCAAATATACTCCTTAATTTATAAACTGCATGCTTTCTCTATTTAATATATGTATAAACCCTGTAAATTCAAAACAGGAGAAAAAGAAAATTGTTTATTATGATGAAATTTTTTCGCGAAATATTTGCAAGAATAAAAAATGTCCGTATCTTTGCAGCCGTAATCGAGAAACATACTACTCGAAGCTACAAAAAATTGTTCTATGGTGTAATGGTAACACGTCAGATTCTGGTCCTGAAATTCCAGGTTCGAGCCCTGGTAGAACAACGAAAAAAGGTTTGAAATTTAATTTCAAACCTTTTTTATTTAATCATCATTCACTTCCTTTCCCCATCTGAATCCGATACAATCAAGTAGGTGGATACGTTCGTTACTGAGCTTGCCTTTTCTTTTCAAATAAGCCATTCTCATCCACCATGAATACAGAGACTCTTCCTGGGGATCTCCGGATTTCGCCTTAGGGTATCGTTTGTTGTTTGTTGTGAACTCACAAAAATGATGATATCTCTCGATCCATATCCTGTTGGTATTTTCCGGTGAGCGTCTGTTGTTCTCCTGGCTATTGGTCCAGTCGAAACCTAAATTACTCAATTTCTTGATCTGTCCCGGAGAAAGCGTTACACTTGTATCCGTTCGGTTTTTATAAGCTCTCATTTTACTACACCACTTCGCCAGTCTCGACTCTTCCGGATCTTTGGTATGGGCAGGCCATTGACCGGTACGGGCATAATAATCCTTGACCAGGTTGAACGATTCTTTCCATGTTCTTCTTTTGTTGTTTGAACTCCAATGGAAACCGATATCATCCAACAGTTTGATATGTTCTTTATTTAGTTTGCTTTTGGGTGTGTTTTTTCTGGTAATCCGTTGTGACAGGCACCAGTTGACAAGCCTGATCTCTTCCGGTTCTGATACATTGACGGAAGGCCATCGTTTTTCTTTTTCTACAAAGTCTTTCAACATCTCATAATTAGCCATCCACCGTTCTATCTTTTTTTGAGCCTTATCCGTATCGATTCTATCAATTAATTGAATCTGCTTTTCTGTCAGTTTCTCCGGAGAATGGTTCCTGATAAATCTACATCTGGTAATCCACTCACCTAGATGCCGCTCTTTTACATTTTGCGACGTAGGTGCAGGCCATCTGTTGTTTTTTTCGTAGAAAGCAATAACCGCATACTGCTTGGTACTTCTTTTTTTTCTTCTTCTTTTCATATACTAGCGACTCTATATCTCCTTTGTCTATTGCGTATTATATAACCGAATGATTTTATTATCCTCAAAGATATTCAAATATTTGGTTTTTAATAATTTCCGTTTGATATAATGTTGTTTTACCTCTGTTTTCTATATGTTTTATAGGAGATATTTACGTCTGTTTTCAAAATATCGGATTTCTGTGGATATAAATTATTGATAGAAAAAATCCCCCAACAGTAAGCTCACGGATGAAGAGATTACAGTTGGGGGATTAAATATCTCAGATATGATTACTTAATTCTGTTCTTTCAGGATTACATCGTGTGCACCACCTTCTACGATACTCGTTGAAGATACCAGCGTTATCTTGGCATTTTTCTGTAAGGCAGGAATTGCGATAGCACCGCAACTACACATGGTAGCTTTGATCTTGCCTAATGTCAGATTCAGATTGTCTTTCATTTTACCGGCATAAGGAACATAGCTGTCTACACCTTCTTCAAACTTTAGTGAGGCGCTTCCTCCCATGTCGTAACGTTGCCAGTTTTGGGCACGGTTTGAACCTTCACCCCAATATTCTTTTACGAAGTTGTTTCCGATACGCAGTTTCTTTGTAGGAGATTCGTCGAAACGGGCAAAATAACGTCCCATCATCAGGAAGTCAGCTCCCATTGCCAATGCAAGTACCATGTGATAATCGTGCACTAAACCACCGTCGCTGCAAATAGGGATATAAATACCTGTCTGTTCTTTATATTCGTCGCGGGCCTGAGCTACATCGATCAAAGCAGTAGCTTGTCCGCGTCCGATCCCTTTTTGTTCGCGTGTAATACAGATGGAACCACCACCGATCCCGACTTTGATAAAGTCAGCTCCGGCTTTTACCAGATATAAGAAACCATCTCTGTCCACCACGTTTCCGGCTCCGACTTTTACTTTGTCACCATATTCTTTTTTGATCCACTGTAATGTCTCATACTGCCATTCCGAATAACCATCCGATGAATCGATACATAATACATCTACACCGGCTTCAACCAGGGCAGGAACGCGTTCCGTATAGTCACGGGTATTGATACCGGCACCGACCAATAATTTTTTGTCAGCTCCGGAAATTTCATTCGGATTTTCGCGATGGCTGTCATAATCCTTACGGAATACAAAGTAGGCCAGGTTCTGGTCCTTATCTATGATCGGAAGTGTATTCAGTTTATGATCCCAGATAATCTGGTTTGCTTCTTTCAGTGTGATACCGACTTCTCCGACGATCAGTTTTGAGAAAGGGGTCATGAACTCTTTTACTTTTGTGGAAGGATCGTCTTTTTCGATGCGATAGTCGCGGCTGGTAACCAATCCCAGCAGTTTACCGTTAGGAGTTCCGTCATCAGTGATACCGATGGTGGAGTGTTCTGTTTTGTTGACCAGATCAATCACGTCAGCCAGCGTGTTTTCCGGTGTCAGGTTGGAGTCGCTGGTCACGAAACCAGCTTTAAATTTCTTTACTCTTCTAACCATTTCAGCCTGGCTCTCGATCGGCTGTGAACCGAAAATGAAAGAAAGACCACCGTTGCGGGCCAGTTCGATTGCCAGTTCCGGACCAGATACCGATTGCATGATTGCCGATACGAACGGGATATTTAATTCGATAGATGACTTATCGCCAACATTGTGTTTGACAAGCGAAGTTTTTAAAGAAACGTTTGTAGGCACACATTGTTTTGTAGTCAGACCGGGAATAAGAAGGTATTCTCCGAAGGTTCTAGATACATCGTTTAAGTAAACTGCCATATGATTATATATTTACTGGATGAATTTTTGTGCAAAAGTACTGAATTCTGTTCAGATATGTTTTATTTATGATCATTTTTCATATGAATAAAAAAGGCTGTTACCGGACAAAAGGCATTGCCGGAACTTTTTCAACGGCTGAAATGTTATATATGTGAATTAAAGAGGAGGAATATTTATGAAAATGGTAGTAGATAAGGCGAACTCTCGCGGATATGCAAACCACGGATGGCTTAAAACATATCATACATTTAGTTTTGCCAATTATTACAACCCCAAAAGAGTACATTTCGGAAAGTTGCGTGTATTGAATGATGATACGGTAGCACCGCGTGAAGGTTTTGATACACACCCACATAAAAATATGGAAGTTATCTCTATTCCGTTGAATGGTTATTTGCGGCATGGCGATAGTATACAGAACAGTGAAACGATCACTTCGGGAGATATACAGGTGATGAGTGCCGGTACAGGTATTTTCCATAGCGAGTTTAATGATAGTGCCGAGCAGCAGCTTGAATTTCTGCAGATTTGGGTTTTCCCGCGTGAAGAGAATACCAAACCGAAGTACAACAATTATGATGTACGTCCTTTGTTGAAAAAGAATGAGTTATCTTTGATCCTTTCGCCTGACGGTGCAACTCCGGCTGCGATCAATCAGGATGCCTGGTTCTCGTTGGGAACACTGGATGCCGGACAGATCAAGGAGTATAAATTTCATAAGAAAGGAACAGGTGTTTATCTTTTCGTTATTGAAGGGGAAGTGGAGGTGAACAACACGACCTTATCCAAACGGGATGGTGCCGGTTTCTATGATACCGACAGTATAACGATAGAAGTTCTGAAGGATGCGAAAATCTTATTGATGGAAGTTCCGATGAATTGAATTTTAGATTTTTTGGTTAATATAAATATGAAGGAGGTATGTTTTGATGGCATACCTCCTTTTGTTTTTTTAGTATTCTCTGTCAGACAGGAAATCGATCATTCGTAAAATAGCACGGCTGCAGGCCGGACAGAAAGGAGCATAATCACGCATCATACAATGATCCATCGGGCGGTAAATACCTTTGGAAATATAACCGCCTCCTTCAAATACACCGGGTTTATCTTTGTGTGCAGCGTCCAGTGGTGTTGGAATAGGGGTCTTGGCAGGTAAAAGATCTTTCCATTTACTGTCGAAGTCAATCAATGTCGTTATATTGGGTTCCCAGGGCTCATATTTCAGATTATAGAAATCCTGGTAGGCAACTTCGGAAGAGAAATATTCGTCGGCCAGTCCGGCAAAACTGTGTCCGAATTCATGGACAAAAACATGTTGGGTTTTTTCATTATCGGCAGTTCCCATAGCGTAGAAATTATACATGCCACCACCACCATATGTATCGGTGTTAACCAGCAGAAATATGGCATCGCAGGGTACATTCCATACTGCATCGCGGATCGATTTCATATCTGGTGTTGTCAAGTAACGGTCGACTCCAAAGGTGTAATATCCGGAATTTAAAGCCGTGTTCTTATATATGTCTTTACCTGAAATATCAGTCCCTTTATCTTCTGAGATTAGATTCACAGCCCATATGTTGAAATCCTTACGTCGTGTAGTATAAGGAGGCGTCTGAAACAATGACTCCGTAAATTTCTTTGCATCGGCAACAAATTTATCCTGATCGTCTGCCGTATAACCTTCTGCAATGAAAACCAGATCGACTTTTTCATTCGGATTTCCTTCATATTGAATTTGAGTTACTTTATTTTCTTTTAGTTTTCCCCGGTCAATGAAAATACTGGTCGGGTCGATATCCATTTTTAACAGAGGGTGAAATTGCATGTCCGCTTTGTCACGTGCTGTAATTTCAACAATGACTGTTGTTTTAGGGTAGGGAACCGAGATACTGTTCGTCCACGATTGTGTTTCTGTTTTGGCCTGTTCTGTGGTACGCCATTCTTCAAAAAGCGTATTGAAACCGCGTGAGTAGATCAATTCATCGGTTGATTTATCATATATGTTGATGTAATATCCGCCATAATTGAATTTGTCGATCCGGTTTTTAACAGGACCTCCCCATACCGGTTCTTCCCGTAACTGCTGTATGGCTGCGGCCTGAAATTGGGTATTCCCGCTTAAAGCGAAATCGATTCGTAAGCTTTTGGTTGTGAAGTATTTGTCGAATTCGGTTTGTGCCAAGCAAGTAAGGCTGCAAAAACAGGCAATTAAAAGCAGGGTAATTTGTGTTCTCATATTTTTGTGTTTTATCAGGTGTGATTTGTACGCACAAAGATACTATTTTTGTAGATTTGTCTTTCTAAATCTCAAGGATATGTTTACAGAAATAAGAAGAAAGGATAGAATTCTTGAAAATGAATTAGCTTATCGGCTCCTGGAAAGTGGAGAATATGGATTTCTTGCAATGGAGGGAGTGAATGGCTATGGTTATGGTATACCGATCAGTTATGTACTGAACGATGATAAGTGTATCTATTTTCATTGTGCCCTGGAAGGGTATAAACTGGAATGTCTGAAACAAAACCCGAAAGTTAGTTTTAGTGTAGTTGGAGAAACACGTGTTATTCCCGGGCAGTTTACGACTGCTTATGAATCTGCTATTGCTTTCGGTACAATTCATATGGATCTGCCGGTAGAAGAGAGAATGCTTGCTCTGCGTTTGCTGGCAAAGAAATATTGCTTTGGATTTGAGGTTGTCGGAGAAAAATATATTGCCGGATCATTTAAGCGAACTAATGTCCTGCGTCTGGATATTGAGCATATTTCCGGAAAATGTAAACACATCAAATAACAGGATGAATATAAATAATTAATCCCGGGAAAACTTCCCGGGATTAACCCTCTCTTAGTTATGACGGGATCTCTTGTGCCCTCTCACGGCATATCCCTTATCGCCTTTTTGCTATTGACTAATTATATCCCTATTCTTTATAACATTACATGATTCTGTAACAAAGTTCGCTTATTCATTTTCCTTAGCCAAACTTATCCGATGGATAATATCTATGATGCGATAGACTGCGTTTATGGTAATTGTTATTTTTCTCTGATAAAATATTTTTATGTTTAAATAGTCTTTGATTTATAAAGTTTGCTTTTCTTTGTAGATTGATTTAATTCTAAATAACGATGGGAAATTCATTAGTCGAACAGCAGTTGATAACAAATTTCTTTAACTACTACCCTCAGGGCGGAGCTTTGTATGATGGTGATGGTTTGTTAATAGCTTTAAATAAAGCTATGTGTGAGAAGTTTGCTATAACAGATATCTCTGATTTTCTCCTGAGTAATTTATTTGAAACAACTTTTCTTTCGGATATTCAAAAAACTTATCTGCGGAATGGGAGTGTAGTTAGTCACAATTTGCCTCTCGGGTTTTCTATTATTCCAGGGTTTAATGAAGAAGGAGGAATTATTGGTTATACATTGTTACTTACAGACCCGGCCTCCAAAGAATGGGATGTTATGTCATATGACAAGAAAATGCGAGAACTGGCCGATATCTCCGAAAAGGTAGCCGAATCGATTCCGGATACGATCCTGTTAGTGAATGAAGAACTTTTAGTAGAGCGGATCATCGCTTATGCGACAGAGACTTGTATCACTCCTGAAGCTATCAATCACCGTATAGATGATTTGCCAGGTTTTACCTACCCCGATGAAACGAAGAGAAATATGACGTACATAGTGCAAAAATGCCTGAATACATCGGAAATAATCAATGTGGATATGTCGATTCCCGGACATAATGCTCCGGTTGTCTATTTTAAGATAAGAATGGTTCCGTTACATCATAAATATGTAGTAGTCTATATTCGCAATGTATCTGAGCAGGTAGAAAGGGAAAAAGAAAATAAGGCCTTGAGCGGTAAACTGACAGAGAGTCGTACTATGATGGAATTGGCTTTGAAGAACAGCCATATAACCACTTACTCTTTTAATTTTCATCGTTTTCAGACTTGCGATAAGGAGCATTGTAACCATTGTTTTCAGTTTTATGGTGCCAGTAATTACCTGTTGGAAAGGAATAAATATATCTGCCGTGCTCTGTCCAGTCTTCGTCATCCCGATGACAGGGAAGATTTTTTTCTTTTGTTCAATGAGATAAGGAACAGGAATTTAACGGAATTTGCCGTTAATTTCCGTTTGAAGAACGATGACGGGGAATACCGGAATTACGAGGTGATCGGGAGAGCACTCGAACATGATGAGAACGAGCGTGTAAATTTGATTGTAGGTTGCATGGTCGATAATCAGAAATATATTGAATATGAACGAACCTTGATAGATGCCAAGGAAAAAGCTGAAAATGCCGACCAGTTGAAATCTGCATTTTTAGCCAATATGACACATGAGATTCGTACCCCGTTAAATGCCATAGTGGGCTTCTCCGATCTGTTGTCTATTGAAACCGATCCGGAAATAAGGGAGACTTATATAAGTCTCATCAAATCGAATAATGAATTGTTATTACGTTTGATAAACGATGTGCTGGATATTTCAAAAATAGAATCAGGCATGCTCTCGTTTGCTTATGTAGATGTTTACTTGCCTTCTGCCATGAAAGATATGTACAATGTGATGCAGTTGCGGATGCCGGAAAATGTGGAATTGATACTGGAGCCTTGTGCTGATATCACTATGAGGACGGATAAGAGCCGGTTGGTACAAATCCTTAGTAATTTGCTGACGAATGCGATAAAGCATACCTCTGTCGGGTCTATTCGTTTTGGTTATAAATTAGAGGACGACTATGTTCACTTTTATGTATCCGATACCGGTACAGGTATTCCGGAAAAGGAATTGGATCATATCTTTGGCCGTTTCGTGCAGTTGAAAGGGGCTAGCAACGGTATTGGATTAGGACTCGCTATCTGTAAAGGACTGGTAAATAAGATGGGGGGCGAGATGTCCGTATCTTCCAGACTCAGAGAAGGTACCACTTTCCGTTTTACATTGCCTCTGGCTAATACTCTTTTATAAATTCCGACGGCGTTTTCCCATATTGTTTCTGGAAACAGGTAGAGAAATAAGCTGGAGAAGAAAATCCTGTCTGGAATGCAATTTCATTGATACGACTTTCTCCCTTCTCCATAAGTTGTACTGCCTTCTTCAGTCGGGTTACTTTTATAAAGTCGACCGGAGATAATCCGGATAATCCTTTTACTTTCCGGTACAGGCTGGAGGTGCTCATCCCCATTTCCGTTGCCAGCATTTCTACATTCATGGCTTCGTTGGTGATATGTTCTTCCAGATATGTATTAAGTTTCCGCAGGAAAAGATCATCGACTGTGGAAACAGCCAATGTTATAGCCGGGGTGGATGGGGTCTCTTTATAAGTTCTGGTCAACATCTCCCGGCTTTTCAGCAAGTTTGCGACCTGGGCAACCAGCAACTCGATCGAAAAGGGTTTTTCCATATATGCGTCGGCTCCATTGTTCAACCCTTTTAATCTGGATTGCAGATTGTGTTGAGCTGTTAGCAGGAGGAAAGGAATATGGCTGTAGTTGACATCGTTCTTTACCTCATTACATAGTTCAAACCCATCCATAACAGGCATCATAACATCACTGATGATCAGGTTTACCGTATGATCTTTTAAAATTGTAACCGCTTCTTTTCCGTTAGCAGCTTCCCGGACCCGGTATGTCTCAGCCAACTCTTTGGCAATGAACCGCCGCATATCTTCCTGGTCTTCTACTATCAGGATTACCGGCTTTTCATTATCTGCGTCGCGGGTATTATCTGTGACTGTATTTTCTGTGTTTTTATCGAATGTTAATAAATAGCAGTCTTCCTGCTCTTTAGGTAAGATAAGTGTAAACCTGTTCATTCCTTCCGGAGTCTGCGTATAGTTTAGAGTACCTTTATGAAATTCAGCCAGTGAACGCGCCAGCGAAAGCCCGATACCGCTTCCTTGCTGATGTTCTGTTTCTTTCAGACGGTAGAAAGGGGTGAAGATATTTTCTTTTTCGCTATCGGGGATGAGCATACCGTCATTAGTGACGGAAATGATAAACTCATTCCTATCCTTCTGTATTTGCAGTTGCAGGGCGAGGTACTTGTCTGAATATTTTATAGCATTGGTCAGCAAGTTGTTCATTATTTTGGAGAAAGCTTCCCGGTCGATAAAGGCGGAGAATGTCTCTTCAGGTATCTCGCAGACAAATGTTTTATTATCATGTTCCATAACCGGAAGGAATGGTTGCAGGATCGTTTGAAGCCAGAGAGTAACATCTGTATTTACATAATTCAGCTTGAATCCCCGGCTTTCCGTTTTCCGGAAGTCGAGTAACTGGTTACTTAAGTTCAATAGCTGTTGTGTATTTTTTTCAATAATTTGGAGGTTCTCCCTGGTAGAAGGAGTACCGTCGTTCGATTTGATGATCTTTTCCAAAGGAGCTTTGATCAATGTGAGTGGTGTCCGTATCTCGTGAGTGATAAAAGTAAAGAACTGTATTTTGGCATCGTAAAGTTCTTTTTCCTTTTTGCTTTCGAATAAATCCTGGTTTATACGGTGTTTCTCTTCCAGTTTTGCTTTTTTGTAATTATAGAAGAGTACTATGCAGATACAAATGATCAGGATGTAAACCAGAAATGCCCATCCGGTAGCCCAGAAAGGCGGGGTAATGATGATCTGTAACGACTGCTCATTATTCTGCCATATACCACTGCTATTGGTCGATTTCACTTTGAAGGTGTATTCTCCGGGAGAGAGATTGGCGAAAGTGACATTTTTATTCTGATTCATATAGATCCAGTCTTTATCGACGCCTTCCAGCTTATAGGCATAACGGATTGCATCCGGTGAAGTATAACTGAGAGCTATATACGACAAGGTGAATGTCGAAGCATCGTAAGGTAACTTTAAAACGTCCCTGTTTTCGATGGAAGAAGTAGTGAAATTATATCCGCTTGCTTCATTTTCAGGAAGGTCGATCCCGGTAATATACATGGGAGGGGTGAATGTGTCTTCTTTGAACCGGGATGGGTTGAATGACAACATACCGTTGATAGTTCCCATATAGATCGTTCCGTCGGGTGACTGATAGGAAGAACTGTAGTTGAATTGTGTTTCATGCAGCCCGTCTGTATAGGTGAAGGTTTTCATCACGTATGTTTCCGGATTAAACCTAACCAGGCCGTTCGCTGTGGATAACCAGAAATTGTGGGAATCATCTTCAACGATCCGGTAGATGATATTACTGGGTAACCCGTCTTCTGCTGTGATCCGGTTGAACGATTTTGTCTCCCGGTTGAACAGGGATAATCCGTTAACAGTGGTAACCCATATCCGGCCTTTTGAATCTTCAAAGACTGATGTCGTGTTATTGCTGCCGATACTCTGTAATTTGTCGGCATCGGCCGTGTATTGTTCTACTTTATTTTCTTCACGCAGGTAATGATAAATACCGTTGGATGTTGCAGACCATATATCTCCGCGGCTATCTTCATATATCTGCCTGATCAGGGTGTAAATATTATTCCATTGTGTAAAACTTTCAGTCTGCCTGTCGTAAGACAATACCCCGCTGCCGGTACCTACCAGAAATTCATTATTCTTTGTTTTGCAGAAACAAAGGACGAAATTATTGTTCAGGGCATTGTGGGTATTTTCGCGTGAATAATGTTTGATGATCTTTCCGGATGGAATGTCCAATACGTCGATCCCTTTATTGAACGTGCCTACCCATAACTGGTTACCGTCAGCCAGTAACCCGTGTATATTGGTCGCCGACAGAAGATGTTTCGGATTGTTGTATGAGTAGTTTGTTATTTGTCCGTTTTGAGGATTGTAGCAGTTTATGCCGTTATCTTCTGTTCCCAGCCATAGATTGCCATATTGGTCGGGTACGATTTCGCGGATTGCGTTACCGAGTAACTGGGGATGTGTTTTCCCTCCGATAAAATAGTTGAACCGGTTATATTCTTTAGGCAGATAACTGATCCCGCCAAAAAAGGAACCTGCCCACATGCCTCCTTCGCGGTCCCGGGTTACGGAGTAAATGGCATTGTCAGCAATGGCATATTCGTTCGTCAGGGATTTTCGCAGATTGGTTACTGTCTGATCCAGTATATTATAAATGTAGATGCCTGATTCAGAGGCGATCCAGTAGGTTGTCGTACTATACGGAGTGATGGCACGAACCTGTATTTCGGGAATAATATTCACTACACTCCGGTCCTGATATTTGTAAAGCAGAAGTCCGCCCTGATTAGTCCCGGCCAGGATACCCAGGTCTGGGATCTGGCATATAGCCTGTATAACGATCTGGCTATCGATCTGCATTTCATTCAGAAGAGGAAGTTTCTGAAAGTTATCGGTCTCGGATTTATACATGTATAAAGATTGCCGGTCAGAGAAAAGAGGTTCTCCATCGTTCATTAATGTGATAATGGCCGGATAGAAATTGTTTTCAGCCGGATAAGTTCGGGAAGTGTTATCCGACGGGTTGTACCGGACGATCCGGTTATAACCGATAAACCAGAGATTGTGGTTTTTGTCTTCTGTTACAGCGGAAAAAGATTCCGGTTCATTTTGTCCGGGTGACAGCTGGAATGCATGAAAGGTATCTGTTTTGTAATCATAATAACAGGTTCCGCCGACGGTAAAAACCCATATCTTTCCGTCTGAACTTTCAAAAAGATTCAGGATATGATCATTCGGCAAGCTATTCGCATTATATGAATTATGTCTGTAGATTTTAAACGTATGCCCGTCGAAACGGTTCAATCCGTCTTCTGTACCAAACCACATGAAACCCCGCTGGTCCTGCAGTGAGCAATACACCGTATTATGCGATAATCCGTGCTTATTGTTGTAATGTCTGAAATGAGGGTTATTGGCAACTCCCGGCAAGCATTCCAACAATAGCCAAACATAGAAGATCAGCAGCGGTATTCTTTTCATATCGAATAGTGATAGTGTTTCTCGAAGGCAAAGCTAATAAATAAAAAAGAGAAATAAACCAATAAAGATCATTCTGAATGATTATTGAAAGCTTATGCAGGAAAATTGAAAGTCCTTATACCTGAAAAACAGTTCCTTTGCAATCATAAAAAACTACGTGCCATGAAGAAATATACCTTATTGTTATATATGGTGACTGCCGGTTTATTGTGTTCCTGCAGCCAGCAAAGTAAATATTTCCAGCCGGAAAAGATCAACGAACTGAGAGCTCCGGCCTATCCTTTGGTGACCATCGATCCTTATACGAGTGCCTGGTCGTTTGCGGATCAGTTGAATGAAGATAATGTACGGCACTGGACCGGGAAGCCTTTCCCTTTGGTCGGAGCATTGCGGGTAGATGGTAAAAGTTATCGTTTTATGGGGGTAGAAGAGACACCGATGAAGTCTGTTTTACCTACGGCAGGAGCTGAGAAGTGGGCGGCCTCTTACACAGAAAAGGAACCGGCAGGAAAGTGGAACGAACCGGATTTTAATGACGCTGCCTGGGAAAAAGGCCTGGCTGCTTTCGGAACTCCCGGGATGCCGAACCTTTCTACCGAATGGAACAGTAAGGATATATGGGTCAGACGTACCTTTGACCTGTCTCAGGATTATGCAGATGAAACCGTTATTCTCGACTACTCGCACGATGATATATTTGAACTGTATATCAATGGAATCGAGGTCGTAAAAACGGATTATTCATGGAAAAACAATGTATTGAAAGAATTACCGACCAATGTAAAAGCTACCCTTAAGCCGGGTAAAAACGTAATTGCTGCCCATTGCCATAATCGCGTGGGTGGCGGTTTCGTTGATTTTGGTCTGTTTGTGAAAGATAAAGTAAAGGATGTATTCGATACTCCGGCTTTTCAGAAATCAGTCAATGTGTTGCCGACACAAACTTATTATACGTTTGAGTGTGGTCCGGTACAATTGGATTTGATTTTTACTTCTCCTCTATTGCAGGATGACCTTCAACTGATGTCTACTCCTGTAAACTATATCTCTTATCAGGTAAAACCTTTGGATGGCAAAGCACACGATGTGCAGATCTATATGGATGCTACTCCGCTTTGGGCAATGAACCTGCCGGGACAGGAAATGGACTTGTCTGTGTACCTGGGAGATCCGGATAAGATAACGTATGCAAAAGTCGGAACTGTGGAACAGCCCGTTTTACAGAAAAAAGGCGATGATGTCCGTATCGACTGGGGATATTTCTATCTGGCATCGGATGTTAAACCGGAACGTGCTATTTCTATGGGAGAATATCATAAGATAAAGAAGCTGTTTGCCGATAGAGGCTCTGTTTCATTGATGGGAGTTCCTAATTCGGAAATATCCGGAACAGAACCGGTAGTTGCCTATAGTGAGGATTTGGGTAAAGTATCTTCTTCTGCTGACGGTTTCCTTATGATCGGTTATGACGATCTGTATTCGATACAGTATTTTAAAGATAACCGGATGGGGTATTGGAAACAGAACGGAAAGGTCGATATGATACAGGCTTTAACGAAAGCAGGCAAAGAATATAATAAGGTGATGGAGCGCTGCCGTGCTTTTGATGTCGGGTTGATGAACGATGCAGAAAATGCCGGAGGTCGGAAATATGCCGCTCTTTGTGCATTGGCCTACCGTCAGGCAATAGCTGCACATAAACTGGTAAATGATAAGGACGGTAACCTGTTATTCCTTTCCAAAGAGAATTTCAGCAATGGTTCGATCGGGACGGTCGATATTACTTATCCTTCTGCTCCTTTGTTTTTGATTTACAACCCTGATCTATTGAAGGGTATGATGAATCCGATCTTTTATTATAGTGAGAGCGGACAGTGGAATAAACCTTTTGCCGCACACGATGTAGGTACTTATCCAATCGCAAACGGTCAGACTTATGGCGGTGATATGCCGGTGGAGGAAACCGGTAATATGCTGATACTTACGACGGCCATAGCCCAGCGGGAAGGAAATGCCGAATACGCGAAAAAACATTGGGATGTGTTGACTACCTGGGCGAACTATTTATTGAAGGAAGGGCTGGATCCAGAGAACCAGCTTTGCACGGATGACTTTGCCGGTCATTTCGCTCATAACGCGAACCTCTCTATCAAAGCGATCATGGGAATAGCCGGATACGGAAAACTGGCCGACATGCTGGGCGATCAGGTTACAGCCGACAAATATCTGGCTGCTGCTAAGGATATGGCCATTAAGTGGGTTGTTATGGCAGACGACGGCGATCATTACCGGTTGACATTTGACCAGCCGGGAACCTGGAGCCAGAAATACAATCTGGTGTGGGATAAATTATTGGGATTAAACATCTTCCCGGATGAAGTGGCTGATCGGGAAATAGCCTATTATCTGACCCGGCAAAATACATACGGTCTGCCGCTGGATAGTCGTAAAACTTATACGAAATCGGATTGGATCATCTGGTCTGCCTGTCTGGCAAAAGACAGGAATACATTCGACCGGCTTGTCTCTCCGGTGTATAAATATGCCGGTGAAACGACCACCCGCATGCCGCTTAGCGACTGGCATGAAACAACGGACGGTAACTCTGTCGGTTTCCGTGCCCGTTCGGTTGTCGGTGGTTATTTTATGAAGATGCTTGAAAGTAAGATGAATAAAAACAAATAAACGAAATAGTAACTTTAATATTCACGAACATGAAAAAAACATTATTGGTATGTTGTGCTTTGGCGCTAACCGTGTGTGCCCAGGCCCAATGGAAGCCGGCAGGTGACAAGATCAAGACGAAATGGGCGGAACAGATCAACCCTAAAAATGTATTGCCCGAGTATCCCCGTCCGCAACTGGAACGTACGGATTGGGTAAATCTGAACGGAGAGTGGGAATATGCTATTAAACCGAAAGGAGAGGTCGAACCGCAGGCGTTTGACGGGAATATTCTGGTTCCTTTTGCCATAGAATCATCTCTGTCGGGTGTTCAGAAAGAAGTGGGAGATGCCAATGAACTGTGGTATAAACGGACTTTTTCGGTTCCGGCTAACTGGAAGAATAAAGATATTGTACTTAATTTCGGTGCAGTGGACTGGAAAGCGGATGTATTTATCAATGATGTCCTGATCGGTTCCCACCAGGGAGGCTTTACCCCGTTCTCATTCAATATCACTCCTTATCTGAACGGAAAGAGTAACCAGAAATTGGTTGTCCGTGTCTGGGACCCGAGTGACAAAGGATATCAGCCGAGAGGTAAACAGACTTCTAATCCGGAAGGTATCTGGTATACTCCGGTAACAGGTATCTGGCAGACTGTATGGATCGAACCGGTAGCTACTAATCATATTACTTCCGTTAAATCGATTCCGAACATTGACAATGGAACGATGAATGTAACGGTCGGTACTTCTATGCCTTGTAATACCTCTATTGTTGAGGTCAAGCTGATGGACAAGGGCCAGGTGGTTGCTTCTGCGAAAGGTATCCAGGGGAAAGAACTTCGTTTGGCCGTACAGAATCCGACTCTTTGGGATACAACCAATCCGTATCTGTATGACATGAAAGTCTCTTTGGTTAAAGATGGTAAAGTACTGGATGATGTAAAATCATACACTGCTTTCCGTAAGATTTCTGCTAAGAGAGATGCAAACGGCATTATGCGCATGCAGCTGAACAATAAGAATTTATTCCATTATGGTCCGCTTGATCAGGGATGGTGGCCTGACGGCTTATATACTGCTCCGACCGATGAGGCATTGCTTTATGATATCATCAAAACAAAAGAATGGGGATTCAATATGATCCGTAAACACGTAAAAGTAGAACCGTCACGTTGGTATTATCATTGCGATAAAGAAGGTATCCTGGTTTGGCAGGATATGCCGAGCGGTGATATGGGTAACCAGTGGGCTCCTCATACTTATAACGGCGGAACAGATAAGGAGCGTTCTTCCGCTTCGATCGCAAACTATTATCAGGAATGGAAAGAGATCATGGACCTGTGTGTTTCTCACCCATCTGTAGTCGTATGGGTTCCTTTCAATGAAGCATGGGGACAGTTCGATACTGAAAAGGTCGCTGAATGGACAAAGAATTACGATCCTTCCCGTCTGGTAAATCCGGCTAGTGGAGGTAACCACCGTGCCTGCGGAGATATTCTCGACCTGCACAACTATCCGGGTCCGAACATGTTCCTGTATGATCCGCAGCGGGTAACAGTATTGGGTGAATACGGCGGTATCGGTTTGCCTTTGGAAAACCATTTGTGGTGGAATAAACGTAACTGGGGATATGTTCAGTTCAAGAACAGCGATGAGGTTACTGCCGAATATGTAAAATATGCTAATGAACTGAAAGATATGGTAGACCGTGGTTTCTCTGCAGCCGTTTACACTCAGACCACAGATGTGGAAGGCGAAGTGAATGGTTTGATGACCTACGATCGCAAGGAGATCAAGATCAACGAAGCTGCCGTGAAGAAAGCGAACCAGGCGGTGATCAATCAGTTGTCAAAGTAAATATTTAACCAAAACAAGTAATATTTGTTTAGCAGATAGATTTTGTCCCTATGCCTCTTTTGCAGGTGTAGGGACATCTTGTGTAAATCAATTAAAATAAGTACATTTGCCGGATAAACGAATATGATAATGAAATATAATACAGAAGAAAAGAAATTGGCTATGCCCGAATACGGACGCAATATCCAGAATATGGTAGACTATTGTGTTGCAATAGAAGACAGGGAAGAACGCAAGCGTTGCGCCAATACAATAATCAACATCATGGGAAATATGTTTCCCCATCTGCGTGATGTGAACGACTTTAAACACATTTTATGGGATCATCTGGCTATCATGTCCGATTTTAAACTGGACATCGATTATCCTTATGAAATCGTGAAGAAAGAGAACCTATATGCCCGCCCTCCGCGGATCCCGTATAACAATAACCGTATCCGTTACCGTCATTACGGGAAAACGCTGGAACTGATGATCCGTAAAGCTACGGAGCTGGAACCGGGCGTTGAAAAAGATCAGCTCATCAAGTTGTTGGCAACCCAGATGAAGAAATCGTTCCTTACTTGGAACAAGGAGTCGGTTGACGACCGTAAGATATTCAAAGACCTCGATGAATTGTCGGAAGGACAGATCGTGTTGAATGAAGAGGTACATAAACTGACGGAAAGCCGTGATATCCTGGCTCGGAATAATACGAACAAAAAGAATTATCCCCGTAAAAGCCGATGAGTTCATTTGTTATAGAAGGTGGTTATAAGTTATCCGGCGAGATCACTCCGCAAGGTGCCAAGAACGAGGCATTGGAAGTGATTTGTGCTGTTTTGCTGACTCCGGAGAAAGTAACGATCCATAATGTACCCGATATCCTGGATGTGAACAACCTCATTCAACTTTTGCGTGACATGCAGGTGAAAGTGGAACATCCGGCAGCCGATACCTATACGTTCCAGGCTGATAATATCGATCTGGATTATCTGAATACGGATGACTTCCTGCGTAAAAGCGGATCGTTACGTGGTTCGGTCATGATCGTCGGACCGTTGGTTGCCCGCTTCGGTAAGGCATTGATCCCGAAACCGGGTGGCGACAAGATCGGACGCCGTCGTCTGGATACCCATTTTGTCGGTATACAGAAGCTTGGTGCCTGCTTTAGCTATGATGCCGAACGTCAGTTATACGAGATCGAAGCGAACCGTCTCAAAGGAGCCTATATGCTGCTGGACGAAGCTTCGGTAACCGGCACGGCCAATATCCTGATGGCTGCCGTGCTGGCAGAAGGTACTACCACCATTTATAACGCAGCCTGCGAACCCTATTTGCAACAGCTGTCATCCATGCTCAACCGGATGGGGGCTAATATATCGGGAGTAGGCTCGAACCTGCTAACCATCGAAGGTGTCGACTCTCTAGGAGGAACTACCCATACTATTTTGCCGGATATGATCGAAGTCGGCAGTTTTATCGGTATGGCAGCCATGACCGCTTCCGACATCACCATAAAAAATACCGGATATGAGATGTTGGGAATTATTCCCGAATCATTCCGCCGCCTGGGGATCACTGTCGAACAGATCGGCGACGATATCCATATCCCTACACACGATTCATACGAAATAGATACCTTTATCGACGGTTCTATCATGACCATTGCCGATGCTCCCTGGCCGGGACTTACTCCCGACTTGCTGAGTGTTCTCCTGGTCGTAGCTACACAATCCGTAGGCAGTGTGCTGATCCATCAGAAGATGTTTGAAAGCCGCCTGTTTTTTGTGGATAAGCTGATCGACATGGGAGCTCAGATCATTCTTTGTGATCCGCATCGTGCTACGGTGATCGGTTTGGGCAACCGTTTCAAATTGCGTGGTTCCAATATGGTTTCACCGGATATCCGTGCCGGCATAGCCTTGTTGATTGCTGCAATGAGTGCGGAAGGAACCAGCCATATCCATAATATCGATCAGATCGACCGCGGATATCAGAATATCGATAAACGTTTGAATAACATAGGGGCCCGTATTACCAGGCTCTGATATTTCCTGTTATGATAAGAAAAGAAGAAGTTTTTAAGATCGGGCAGTTTGCCAAACCTCACGGGATAAAGGGAGAGATCTCGCTGGTGACGAACTGCGACTTGTTTGATGATGTAGAAGACCCTTGTATCGTTTGTGAGATGGATGGTATCCTGGTCCCTTTCTTTGTCGAGGAGTACCGTTATAAGACCGATACTGTCATGTTGGTAAAGCTGGAAAATATAAATGACGAGAAAGCTGCCCGTGAATTTACGAACCGTGAAGTCTTTTTCCCGCTGGAAGATGTGGATGAAGACGACCTGGTAGGCGATATGTCGTGGGACAGTTTTATCGGATATACCGTCATCGACGAGCAACACGGGGAACTGGGTAAGATCACTGATGTGGATGAAACGACAATCAACGTTCTTTTGCAGATCGACCATAAAGGCAACGAAATACTCCTTCCGGCTGCCGAAGAGTTGATAACGGCTGCAGATCATGAAAATAAAACACTCCGGGTTTCCGTTCCCGAAGGTCTGCTTGATTTATAATAACGTTAATTAGAGTAAACAATGCCCGTGTAGATACGGTTTTTGTTACTTTTGCGTTTTAACATAAAAACATGGCACGAAAACAACGAAAGAACAATAAGAAATCATTCTGGCACCGGATCAGGTTCAAATACAAGCTGTCTTTTTTCAATGAAACGACGCTGGAAGAAGTATGGTCTTTCCGTTTGTCGCAGCTCTCGGCTTTTCTTACGCTAGCCCTGTTCGCTTTTATGTTGGTGGGGATAACTTCGCTGATTATTATTAAAACACCGATACGAAACTATTTACCGGGTTACCTGGATGTGGAAATACGTAAAGAGATCATGCAGAATGCACTGCGTGCCGATTCACTGGAGCGGATGATGTCTATCCAGTCGCTTTATCTGGAAAATGTAGCCGGTATCCTGTCCGGTACGATCGAGTTGGATTCTATCCGTCAGATCGATTCCCTGGCCCATGTGGATGCAAACTACGAAATACCCCGCAGTAAGTCGGAAGAAAAGTTTGTCAAGAGTTTTGAGGAAGAAGAAAAATATAACCTGACGGTGCTGAATCCGAATCCGGTTCCTACAGACGGGATCTTTTTTTATAAACCTGTCAACGGCGTGGTATCTTCGCATTATGAAGCGGATGCCCGTCATTTCGGCGTTGACCTGGTGGCTGCTCCGAAAGAAAGCGTACTGGCGACATTGGACGGTACGGTGGTATTTACCGGATTTGATCCTAATTTCGGGAATGTGATCCAGTTGCAACATAAGAACGGATTCCTTTCCGTTTATAAACATAATGAATTATTGCTGAAAGAGATTGGCGACCACGTGGTAGCCGGCGAAGCGGTCGCTTTGGTGGGAAACACGGGGAAACTGTCTACCGGCCCGCATCTTCATTTCGAGTTGTGGTATAAAGGTACTCCGGTCAATCCTGAAGAATATATAGCTTTTTAAATCGATGAAAAGAACTTTAGCCATATTAGGTTCTACCGGTTCGATCGGAACACAGGCCCTGGAAGTAGTCAGCGAACATGCCGACTTATTCGAAGTGTATGCCTTGACCGCCAATAACCAGGTAGATTTACTGATTAATCAGGCACGTAAATATATGCCCGAAGTGGTCGTAATTGCCAACGAACAGAAATATCCCGAGTTGAAAGAGGCTTTGGAAGATCTGCCGATTAAGGTATGGGCGGGTTCGGATGCGATTGCACAGGTGGTACAGTCGGAGCCGATCGATATGGTACTGACTGCCATGGTCGGATATTCCGGACTGAAACCGACGATTGCCGCTATCAAAGCAGGGAAGGCGATTGCGCTGGCAAATAAAGAAACGTTAGTCGTGGCGGGTGAACTGATCACTTCGCTGGCTACAGAGCATAAAGTACCGGTCCTGCCGGTCGATTCTGAACATTCTGCCATTTTCCAGTGTTTAGCGGGAGAGTGGGAGAATCAGGTGGAGAAGATTCTGCTTACAGCTTCGGGCGGACCGTTCCGTACGAAAACGATGGAAGAACTGGCTGGGGTAACCAAAGCCCAGGCTTTGAAACATCCGAACTGGAGTATGGGGGCAAAGATCACGATAGATTCGGCTTCCATGATGAATAAAGGCTTTGAAATGATTGAAGCCAAATGGCTGTTTGGCGTAACACCGGAACAGATACAGATCGTGGTGCATCCGCAATCGGTCATTCATTCGATGGTGCAGTTTGAAGACGGCGCTGTGATGGCCCAGTTGGGTATTCCGGATATGAAGTTACCTATCAGTTACGCATTCTCTTATCCGAAGCGTTTGAAGAGTAAAGCGCCCCGGTTGGATTTCAACCAGTATTCCACGTTGACATTCGAAGAACCCGATATGAAGCGTTTCCGCAACCTGGCATTTGCATTCGATGCGATCCGTACGGGAGGAAATATGCCGTGTATTTTGAATGCTGCCAACGAGATAGTGGTCGCAGCCTTTCTACGGGATGAGATCGGATTCCTGCAAATGAGTGATGTGATTGAAAAGACGATGGAGAAATCATCTTTCATAGCAACACCTACTTATGAGGATTATGTGGCAACTGATGCCGAAGCACGCCGGGTGGCGGCAGCGGTTATGAAAACAATATAAATTAATACAGATAGACAAATAGATGGAGACATTTTTAATTAGGGCATTACAGCTCATCCTGAGCTTATCGATATTGGTCCTTGTGCATGAGTTCGGACATTTTATTTTTGCCCGCATTTTCAAGGTCCGGGTAGAGAAGTTTTATCTTTTCTTTGATCCCTGGTTCTCATTGTTCAAGTTTAAACCGAAGAACAGTGAGACAGAGTACGGTATCGGCTGGTTGCCTTTGGGCGGTTATTGCAAGATATCGGGTATGATCGATGAAAGTATGGACAAGGAGGCGATGTCGCAACCTGCCAAACCGTATGAATTCCGTTCCAAACCTGCCGGTCAGCGTTTGATGATCATGATTGCAGGTGTTTTGTTTAATTTCCTGCTGGCATTGTTTATCTATTCGATGGTGCTTTATACCTGGGGCGAAACCTATCTGCCTCTGAAGAATATGAAGCATGGTATGTACTACAGTGAAGCTTTCCATAACATCGGTTTTAAGGATGGCGATATTCTTTTGAAAGCGAATAACGAAGAGTTGGATCGTCTGGACCAGGCCAGTTTCCGCAAAGTCGTGGAAGCTAATAACGTTACGGTATTGCGTGACGGGGTAGAAACGATTATTCCTATACCGGAAGATATGATGCAGCGTTTTATGCGTGAAGGGAAAGGTTTTGCCAATCCGAACCGTATACCGATGGTTGTAAAGAGCTTGTTGTCCAAAGATTCACCGGCTGCGATTGCCGGTTTGCAGGCAGGAGATAGTATTGTAGCGGTGAATGGACAGTCTACTCCTTTGTTGGAGGAGGTCGCTGAATTATTCGATCAGAATAAAGGGAAGGATATAACTCTGAACTTTTATCGTGATAATAAGGAACAGTCGGTTGTTCTTCAGTTGGATACAGCCGGAAAGATGGGAGCTTATCTGATGGGTTCGTCCGATATATATCCGACAGTGACCCGTACATATGGTTTCTTCGAATCGTTTCCTGCCGGTGCTATGCTGGGGGTAAATACCTTAAAAGGGTATATCAATGATATGAAGTATGTCTTTACGAAAGAAGGAGCGTCGAGCCTGGGAGGTTTCGGTACGATCGGAAGTATCTTCCCGACAGTCTGGAACTGGCAGGTCTTCTGGATGCAGACGGCATTTTTGTCGATCATCCTGGCCTTTATGAATATATTGCCTATTCCGGCGTTGGATGGCGGACATGTGATGTTCCTGCTCTATGAAGTGGTTGCCCGTCGCAAGCCGAGCGATAAATTCCTGGAATATGCGCAAATTACCGGTATGTTCCTGTTGTTCGCTTTGCTGATCTATGCAAATGGAAATGATATATTCCGTTTCTTTTTCAAGTCCTGACGTTTTTGTAAACTGGTAACACTATAATGTCACTACCTTTAGCATTACTGTGCTGATAGTAGTGACATTATTGTATCAGGATACCTGGTCTATAGTGCGGGTATATCTTTCTATGTTATAGGGAAAAGTCTGTTATTCTATAGGGAGAGTTCCGCTAGGATATAGGGTAGAAGCTGCTACCTTTTAAGGAAAAAAGTGTACGCTTTTCTTCTGAAATAAGTAAGTCTTTTTTGAAACGGATAACTATCAGTCAGGAAATGGGTAGGCATCCGTTTTTTTGTTCTGTGCTATGAAGTTTGCGAACTATATGTTTCAGCCTTCAGTCTATCCTACAGCTTGAATAATAAAAACTCCGGCTGAAAGGTGAACTTCTCTGTCGGAAAAGGACCTTTCAGCCGGAGCTATTGATTTTTAGATTCTGAAACAGCCTGAAGGCTGAAACGTGTAAATGAAAACTCCCTTGAGGGATGGATATTTAAACGCTGATTATACGTTTATTTAGCCAACGTTTCGTTGATAGAATCCAGGATTTTCTTGGAGTTAGCATCTGCAGCATTGATTGCCAAAGCTTGTTCCAGATATTCTTTTGCTTTCTTCATCTGAACGTCTGCTTTACCTTTTTCTGCTTCATATTTTGCAGGATCGGTAGCAGCAGCCAGGATTTTAGCACCTTCATTGTAATACATAGCTCCTAAGCTATAAAGCGCATTACCTTTATACTTAGGGTTACTTACGATCAGTACATCTTTATATAATTCTTCAGCATCGGCTACTTTGCCACCTTTCTGGGCTGCCTGTCCTTGCTTCATACAATATACATAAAGCAGTTTTTCCAGATTGGCATCACCCGGTTTTGCTTTCAAACCAGCTTCTACTGTTGCTGTAAATTCGGCAACTTTATTCAGGTTACGCAATGACATTGCTTTTCCTGTATAGGCATCGTCAATGTTTTTGTTCTTTTGAATTGCTAAATCATAATATTTTACTGCATCTTCATATTTCTTAGCTTGAAAAGCAGCGAATGCACAATTAAAAACACGGTCGGCATCTTCATTGTTAGTTTGCTTCAGGAACCCGTCATACTTTGTAAATGCTTCCGCATAGTTTTTAGCTTTTAAGGCTGCATCACCTTCATCACGCAGTTTATCAGCGTCTTGTGCAAATACATTTCCAATACTCAGGCAGAAAGCCAATAACAAAACAATTTTCTTCATGGTTGTTAAACGATTTAATTTTTATTATTAGATGCGCTAAGGTAGTAAGCTCTGTAAAAGTATCAAAACGATTTTACATTTTTTTTGATATTATAAAGGAATGAGACCTTAATTTAGAAACGAAGGCAAGCAGACTGATTACAAATAAAAGAAGGCATGAATATAAAGGATTGTAAATGTCGGTTATGTTCCGGACAAAGATCAGGGGCATAACCGACATTTGTTTTGGGGTTATAATACGGCAGGATAGCAGGGGAGTCCGAAGGCTTCGGCTACTGCCGGATAGACGATCTTCCCTTCTATGATATTCAGTCCGGGATAAAGGCTTTTGTCTTCTTTGCATGCCTTTTTCCATCCTTTATCCGCCAGTTCCAGTACATAAGGCAATGTCGCATTCGTCAATGCCAGTGTAGAGGTCTGGGGGACGGCGCCCGGGATATTGGCTACGCAATAGTGGACGATCGTATCGACCGTATAGACCGGATCGGCATGTGTTGTGGGATGTGAAGTCTCGAAACAACCTCCCTGGTCGATGGCGACGTCTACCAGAACGCTTCCCGGCTTCATTAATTGCAGCATCTCTTTTGTTATCAGATGGGGAGCTTTAGCTCCGGGGATCAGAACGGCACCGATCACCAGGTCCGTGTATGGAAGCTCTGTCTCGATATTGTGGGTGGAGGAATAAAGTGTTTTTACATTAGCGGGCATGATTTGCTCGAGGTAACGTAAGCGGGGTAGTGAAATGTCGGCTATTGTCACGTCGGCACCGAGTCCGGCGGCCATCAATGCGGCACTATGTCCGACTATACCACCTCCTAAAACCAATACGCGAGCCGGTTTTACTCCCGGTACGCCTCCCAAAAGGATACCTTTTCCACCCTGCGGTTTTTCCAGGAAGCGGGCACCTTCCTGTATCGACATACGTCCGGCAACTTCACTCATAGGGATCAGAAGGGGCAGTGTTCCGTCCGGATTTTCAACTGTCTCATATGCCAGGCAGATGGAACCGCTGTCCATCATGGCAAGTGTCAGTTTTTCGTCTGAAGCAAAATGGAAATAGGTAAAGACGAGTTGTCCTTTGCGTACCAATGAGTATTCGGAGGCAATCGGCTCTTTTACTTTAACGATCATTTCAGCAGTCTGGTAAACGTCGTTTATCGACGGGAGAATCTGTACTCCGGCTTCTACATAGGCTGAATCAGGAAAACCGCTGTTTTCACCGGCTGTATGTTGTATATAGACGGTGTGTCCTCTCTTCACCAATTCTTTAGCTCCGGCAGGCGTAAGTGCTACACGGTTCTCATTGTTTTTGATTTCTTTGGGAATTCCGATGATCATAATGTTAATGTTTAAATGTTGTTATGCTGCAATATACATAAAAATATGACATTATGCTGTAAAAGAATGGTTTTTATTACTTTTTGACAAAAGAAGGGGTGGTATGGTTATATGCTAAAGGTTTAGTTTTAGAAAAAAGTGAGCTATCCATTTATAGTGACGGGAGTAACCTTTCCCCTCTTGAGAGGGGGCAGGGGTGTGTGAAATTCGCTTGTTTCAGAGTAAGATAACACACCCCTTATCCCCTCTCGAGAGGGGAATCAGTTACCATCTGTCACTATGAACAGACACTATAAAGTAGTTCATATCTGACAAATACTGAACTTGTTATTATCACCATTGGTACATTAGTATATTGGGCAATTAGCATATTATTGATAATTATGGAACTGGACAGTAACTTAAAAAAACTTTTTTACATATTGATATTATCTTCGTATTCCTTGATTTTCATTTCACAAATTTGCTTTGTAATATCTCTGAGCAATTCAACTTTCGGGATAAGAGCGTCAATATCTTCTTTAGTAACCATAAAATGCGGATTATATCGTGCTTCCACATAAGCAGCTTTAAGTAAGATAAAAAGCTGCTTTTCTTCAGGTGTATCTTGCGAAAAAACTGTTTTCAAATCATCAGAATACCTGTTAGTAGAAGAGGATAGTTTAGAGAGGTTATGTTGTTTATTATTTCGTAAAGTAAATGTCAATCGAATTGCATAGTAATAATTTTCACAGGCTTGATGGAGATAAAAAGAGGCTCTTTTGTAATTCTTTCTATTATATGCGTTGATGGTATCTATTAGAAATTCATTCGCTTCATTTAATTTTTCATCAAAATACTTCTGAGCCTGTTCTTTAATCTCTACAAAGTTAAGTTTTCTTCTACGGGCTAATTTGTATTTCCCGCTATTATAAAGAAGAACTCCTTCCTGCTTAATTTGTGTATAGAAATATCGTCCCTCTTTTAGGTATTTATTAAGCAATTTAATATCATCGTTGATAAACTGCACAGGAGTATCGCGGTCGAACTCCTTTCCTGCAAAAAATAAATCTTCTACATTGTCTAGGACTGTTTCTGCTTTTTTACTGTTGAAATCGCTTGTTACCACATAGATATCGTAATCAGATATTTTAACAGTGGGAATACCTCCATCTTCGATCCGAAGGCTACGACGTACATAATTCCCTCTCGCATAACTACCATACAGAATAATAAACTCCGTTTGAGGTAATCGTTTTAGTATCTCTTTGACCAGAAAGTTCAGCTCTTCCTGTTTGTCTTTGGGTAAATAAGCGATCGAGTCTTTCATTACGTTTTATATTTATGTAAACGTTAAACACACAAATGTACAAAAGATTGTTTTACATCTGATAAAAACATCCATGTCCTCATTTAAAATAATAAGTTAAGAATATAGCAAATCTGTTCTATGGTCCGTCGGATATTACGATAGGCATAGTCTGGTTGCATTGCTTTTTCCAGGGAGATGGGGGCAGGGTGTATAGGGAATATAGCGGACAGACCTGCTTCCCGTAATTCTTTGTCTGCCGTAATATCTAATTGTCCGGTGATGGCAATGACAGGAATCTGCTGTGAGGCTGCTGCACGGGCAATGCCGACAGGTACTTTGCCGAACAATGTCTGCCGGTCCATCTTTCCTTCTCCGGTGATCACCAGACCGGCCCCGCGAATGATTTCGTCAAAATGCAGATAATCCATAATCAGTTCGATACCCGGAGATATATTAGCTTGCAGAAAAGCGACACAACCTCCTCCCATACCGCCGCCGGCTCCTCCTCCGGGCAAATGGCCTATTTCTTTTCCGGTCGTTTCAAAAAGAAGTCCAGCCAGGTGTTCCATCCCTTTGTCGAGTGCTTTGATTTGTTCTTCATTCCCGCCTTTTTGCGGACCGAATATACAGGCTGCTCCTTGCGGACCATAAAAGGGATTGGTAACATCGGTTGCTATATGAAAAGTACAATCCTGTAATTCCGGTAATTGGTTTTGTGTGTCGATATGCCGGATAGCGGAAAGACTTTTCCCTCCTTTTTCCACCTCATTGCCCTTTTCATCAGTAAAGCGGACACCCAAAGCCTGCATCATCCCCGTTCCGGCATCGTTCGTCGCACTCCCGCCTACACCGATAATAAAATTGCGGCAGCCGCGTTCGATGGCGTCGGCTATCATTTCACCTGTGCCGTAGGTGGTCGTATCCATAATATTCCCCGGTCTCAAAGGTATCAAATCCAGGCCGCTGGCAGCCGACATTTCTATGATTGCCGTCTGTCCGTCTCCTGTCATACCGTAGCTGGCCTGAATCGGTTGCATCAAGGGGTTATGCACCGGTATAGTTATGATTTTCCCCTGGGTTGCATCTACCAGCGCGTCGACAGTCCCTTCGCCACCATCGGCTATAGGTACTTTGATCACTTCACATCCGGGCAAAGTATTCTGTATCCCTTCTTCTACGGCGTTGGCGATGGAGGAGGAGGAAAGGCATCCTTTAAAAGAATCAACAGCGATAACTATTTTCATTTTCTATCTCTTTGGATGGGGTAAAGATACAAAAAAGGGCAACTTAACCAGTAAGCTACCCTTTCTATCTGTTATCTTGTCAGGTTTTATAAACCTTGTCCGTGACAGTTTTTGTATTTCTTGCCGCTTCCGCAAGGGCAGAGATCGTTACGGCCTACTCGCTTTTCGGCACGAACCGGTTCCTGGCGCGGTTGCTGCGGAGCACGTTCTTCCGGATCATTGTTTCCGCTGATGTCGGTTTTTTCCGTACGGTAACGGCTCATGTCCTGGCGTTGTTCCGGACCAGCCTGTCTTACTTCGATACGGCGACGCTCTGCTGCGGCAGCCTGCTGCTGTGCTTGCTGTGCAGCTGCCTGGCGTTCAGCCATTGCCTGTCTTTCTTCTTCTGTCGGCTCTTCACGTACCGGGATCTGTCCGCGCATCAATACGGCGGCTGTCTTACGGTTCATGGTGTCGACCATCGATTTGAACAGGTTGTAAGATTCCAGCTTATAGATCAACAACGGATCTTTGTTTTCGTAGCTTGCATTCTGTACCGAGTGGCGCAGTTCGTCCATTTCGCGCAAATGTTCTTTCCATGCTTCGTCGATGGTATGCAGTACGATCGATTTCTGGAATGCTTTCGTGATCGCTTTGCTTTCAGTTTCGTATGCTTCTTTCAGATTACATGAAACATTGTACATACGTTTACCGTCGGTGATAGGGATCATGATATTTTCGTACATAGCACCCTGGTGTTCGTAAACCTGTTTGATAACCGGGTGGGCTACTTGTGTCATACGTTCCATGCGGCGTTTGAATGTCTGCAAAGCCTGTTCGAACAGTTTGTCACCCAATTGTCCGCTTTTCATGCTCTTGAATTCTTCTTCTGTGAACGGACTTTCCATAGCGAATGTCTTGAACAGTTCCAGTTTGAATCCTTCGTAGTCGAATCCGTCCGAATGTTGGTCGGCAATGGCAATAGAAGTATCGTAGATCGTATTCAGCACGTCCAGACCGATACGTTCTCCCATCAAGGCGTGACGGCGGCGGGTATAGATCACGTTACGTTGTGAGTTCATCACATCGTCATATTCCAGCAAACGTTTACGGATACCGAAGTTGTTTTCTTCTACCTTCTTCTGTGCACGTTCTACCGATTTACTCAACATGTTGTGTTCCAGTACTTCGCCTTCTTTGAAGCCCAGTTTGTCCATCAGTCCGGCAATCTTGTCGGAAGCGAACAGACGCATCAGATTATCTTCCAGTGATACGTAGAATACAGAGGAACCCGGGTCACCCTGACGTCCTGCACGACCACGCAACTGGCGGTCTACACGACGGCTTTCGTGACGTTCCGTACCGATGATGGCCAAACCGCCTGCAGCTTTAACTTCTGCCGACAGCTTGATGTCGGTACCACGACCTGCCATGTTGGTTGCGATAGTCACCGTTCCGCTTTGACCAGCCAAAGCAACGATCTCAGCCTCCCGTTGGTGTAACTTCGCATTCAATACGTTATGTTGGATCTTACGCAGGGTAAGCATACGGCTCAACAATTCGGAGATTTCGACTGAAGTCGTACCGACCAGTACCGGACGTCCCGCTTCTACCAATGCGCTGATCTCTTCGATCACGGCAGCATATTTCTCGCGTTTAGTCTTGTAGATACGGTCGTTCATATCGTTACGGGCGATCGGACGGTTTGTCGGGATCACTACTACGTCCAGTTTATAGATGTCCCAGAACTCGCCTGCTTCCGTTTCAGCTGTACCGGTCATACCCGACAGCTTGTGATACATACGGAAATAGTTCTGCAAAGTAATGGTAGCGAATGTCTGTGTAGCAGCTTCAACCTTTACACCTTCCTTGGCTTCGATAGCTTGGTGCAGACCGTCAGAGTAACGGCGACCGTCCATGATACGTCCGGTCTGTTCGTCTACGATCATCACCTTGTTGTCCATCACCACATATTCATCGTCTTTCTCAAACAATGTGTAGGCTTTCAGCAACTGGTTAATAGTATGTACGCGTTCGCTTTTTACAGAGTAGTTGGCAAGGATCTCGTCTTTCTTAGCCTGCTTTTCTTCTTCCGGGCCTTTGAAGTTTTCCAACTGTGACAGTTCGGAAGTGATATCCGGCAAAACGAAGAAAGTAGGGTCGTCGGAACGACCTGTCAGCAGGTCGATACCTTTATCCGACAGTTCGATGCTGTTATTTTTCTCATCGATCACGAAGTACAGTTCGTCGGTAGCTTCGTGCATGTGACGCATGTTTTCCGACATGAAGTATTCTTCAGTCTTCAACATCTGGGCTTTCACCCCCTGTTCACTCAGGAATTTGATCAGCGCTTTGTTACGCGGGTATCCTTTGAATGAACGGTATAATTGGATAGAACCTTCTTCTACTTCTTTCGGATCGCTGCTGGCCATCTTTTTCTTGGCCTCGATCAGCAATTTTGAACACAGGTCTTTCTGGGCGTTTACAACTACTTCTACGTTCGGACGGAACTGTTCGAACAGTTGTTCTTCACCACGGGGGATCGGACCGGAGATGATCAACGGTGTACGGGCATCATCGATCAATACGGAGTCGACCTCATCGACAATGGCGTAATTGTGTTTGCGTTGTACCAGGTCGCTCGGGCTGATCGCCATATTGTCACGCAGGTAGTCGAAACCGAATTCGTTGTTTGTACCGAATGTGATGTCGGCGTTATAAGCAGCGCGGCGGGCATCCGAGTTCGGCTGGTGTTTATCGATACAGTCTACGGAAAGTCCGTGGAACATATAAAGCGGTCCCATCCATTCCGAGTCACGTTTTGACAGGTAGTCGTTCACGGTTACAACGTGTACACCGTTACGTGTCAGGGCGTTCAGGAATACCGGCAGGGTTGCTACCAATGTTTTACCTTCACCGGTTGCCATTTCGGCGATCTTACCTTTATGCAGAACGACACCACCGAACAGCTGAACATCGTAATGTACCATATCCCATACGATCTCATTACCACCGGCTTTCCAGTGATTCAGGAAGATTGCCTTGTCACCTTCGATACGAACGAAATCGTGCTTGGTTGCCAGATCGCGGTCGAAATCGGTTGCAGTAACTACCACTTCTTCGTTTTCAGTGAAGCGGCGGGCAGTTTCTTTCATAATAGAGAAAACTTCCGGAAGAGATTCTTCCAGAACGATCTCCATCTTGTCGGTGATTGCCTTTTCGATTTTATCTACTTCAGCCCAGATAGCTTCACGTTCTTCCAGTTCTTTATCATCGATGCCTTTGCGAAGCTCTTCTACCTGAGCCCGTTCAGCAGCTACATAATCCTGAATACGTTGTTTGATTTCATCTGTTTTTGCTCTCAGTTCATCGTTCGAGAGCTTTTGGATTGACGGATATACGGCCTTGATCTTATCCACGTACGGAGTGATCTCTTTCAGGTCTCGCTGCGACTTATTGCCGAACAGCTTCGTCATAAATTCATTAAATCCCATGATATATATTAATTTATTTATTTCGTAAAGTGTTTATTTGTTGACGATCGGATTAAATCGATCACCGGAATGATATGTTTCTATCAAATTCCATGCCAAAATTAATGCCTGTCAAATTTTGTTTATCGAGTAGTGGGAGGTTAACAACAATATTGAATGACCGGTCGGGTCTTATCTTTTGATCGTCAACTCCCAAAGGGGTAAGCTTTGAGAAGCGTTAGGTGGCCGTATCCTCAGCACATGGGTTACCGTAGGGGCTACCTCTGTGGCTTTTACTTCGCGGTAGATGTGTTCCGGCTTGATGCCGTTACCGATAAATACAAGCGGAGTAATGACTGCGTTGTTACGAATTATTTTAACTTTTTCTTTCGGATTGTCGTTGTTGATGATCCAGCTCGGTTGTAATTCGATGATCAAGTCACCACGTTTCAGGTGATGAGTACCCTGACGGAATTTAACCGTTCCTTCGTTCCATTCGCCGGTTCGAAGGGCGTGCTCGGTTGTTACATGCTGAACTCCGCTGAATTCCATCAGGAACTCGGCACACTTATCCTGAATCTCTGTCAGGCTGAGTTTGGCATCTTCAATAGCCTTGCGGTTCAGATAGATCTGGTTATTATAGAAACCTTTTACCCAATTGCTCTGTTGGCCGTAGATAGCCATCAGATACATGTTGAGCAGTGCTACGCAACGTTTCGGATGAAATTCACCGCCGTTTATCTGTAGCCCGTCCGCATATTCCTCTTCGCTGGTGTAATAACCGGAGCCGGTAAATACGACCAATGTATTGGCTAGACCGACTTTCTTGTCGATCGCATCCAGCAACTGTTCCAGGTCTTTATCCAGTTGATAGTAGGTATCCTGGATTTCACGGGTATAATCCTTGCTTAGTATCCCTTTGTAATTACCGGCATAGTATGTAACAGCCAGCATATCCGGGCAGCTTCGTGTGCCGAAAGCCCCATATTCCAGAAACTGTAATGCCAGGCGGTTGATCTCCTTATTAATGAAAGGTGTTGTTTTCAACTTTGGAAAACAATCGTTCGTCTTTTCATTAAAGGTATATTTGAATGGGATTTCATCCAGCACATACGGAAAAGCATTATACTTGTCCAGAGGGAGGGAAGGTGTCCATACCATCTGGTCCAGGCGGGCAGACAAAGATTCTACCCCATTGTTATAACGATCTACGTACCAGGGGATTCCTTTGTAATAGGTAGTCGTAGCCCATTTCCCGTTTATGTCATCCATCCAGAATGCCCCGTTGGCAGCATGTCCTGCGGAAAGGATGGCGCTTTCAGGATCGGGAGCGATCGCAAAAACGTCGCTTCTTCCTTTGGATGCGATTTTCAGTTCATCTCCGATCGTGGAACTGAACATCTTTTTGGGAGAATAGTTCTCACGTGTATAATTCCCCAGATAGTCTTTATCGTAAAGGACTGAAGTTTCTTTATCGTTGTCGAAATCGTAGATTTTATTTCCGGTAACTCCGTGAAAACAAGGATTACTTCCGGTAAATAAGGTGGCGAAAGCACTCGCCTGGTCGACATCCGTGAATTCAAATTTGATATTGTTATATACCAGACCTTCGTTCATCAATCGTTTGAAACCGCGTTCACCGAATGTATTGTAGAAATATTCGATATAATCGCCCCTTAGCTGGTCTACGGTAATACAAACCACAAGTTTGGGGGTACGTTGTTGTGCCTCCAGGTTTGTGACTACCAGGATCGCGATAAGCGACGTAATTATTTTTCTCATTCGATTCTCCATCTGTTCAAATATGTGCCCGCCATCTGTATATACCGTATCCGGAACGTAGCCAAAGCGTGGCTACAAGCGGGATAAAGGCTATATTTAAGTGTTGTGGGATGAAATACCAACCCGCCAACAGCAGCGTAAGCGCCGCAAAGTTAATAAAATGATAATAATATGCAGCCTTTCTGAACTTTTTTACTGCAAACAAAATAACAGCTACCAGGTCGAAAGGTTGTAACCACACGATCGACCAGTTCGGCCGGACGCAGGGATGAGTCGATATGAAACAGAGGAAAAATAATACCGTACCGGCCACTCCTGCAAGGAAAAAGAGGATGCAGTCCACCAAGCGGAAATAGGTTTTTCTCTTCCATTCGACAAATGTGATCGACAGTACCAGCAGGAAAATAATCATGCTGCATAACATAGGGGTGAACCATTCTTTCGTACCGTTGGTGTCGTCGATCACTTCCTCCGAAAGTCGGTTTGTCTGTTTGATCAGTTTTCTTTCGCTCCCGTCCGGATTGACAATGGTTGCTTTTTCGAATTCCTCTTTCAGGTAAACCGGTAGGAACATCATTTCATGCGGCGTGGCGATCCGGTCGGTCGGACTACCCAATGCCAGATCGCATCCGAATGTCAGCCATGAATTATTTCGCGTACAATAATTAATAAGATCGCGGAATGTCTGCGGTTCGGGCGGATCGTTATATTTAACTTTCCCGTTTACCTGTTCTTCAACGATAGCGACCGGTCGGGTGGCACAATTGTCGAAAAAGAAATTGTACCGGTAAACGGCGTTCTCCGGCTGTGCATTGACGATCAGTGCATTCCATATCTTATTGATCTCTTCCGGGGTGAGGTTCAGTACCTGCTCGGTCACTTCGCTTCCCCGCATCTGATATTCTATTATATAATGTGAGAAGTTGTATGCGGCCAGTTTATAATCTGTTTCCCCTTTCGTGAAGCGATAAATGAAGTTGGGTTTTGAAAAGTCGAAAATACCATAGTTGAATACGACATCGAGCTTATGCAAAGTATCAATTACCCGTATGGCTGTATGTCCGTACAGGGTGTAGACTTCATCATCGGATGGAGCTGCCGTCAATATGCTGATCTGCGCTTCGTCGCTTAATCTGTTCTGCGCCTTTGCCGGGATCAGGCAAAGGAGCAGAAAAAGCAGAAGCAAGTTCTTTTTCATACGATAAATTTTTATCGCACAAAGGTAAAGCTATTTTTTAAATAGAGAAACGATCCATAATAAAACGATGGCACCGATAGTCGACATGACCAGGCTTCCGATGACTCCGTTCACGCTCAATCCCAGCAGCCCGAATATCCATCCGCCCAATACACCGCCGATGATACCTACTATCAGGTTTACAATCAACCCGAATCCACTTCCCTTCAATATCTTCCCAGCCAGAAAACCGGCAAGGATACCAATAATAATCGAACCTATAATTCCCATAATAACCTAATTTAGTGTTGTTATTAATAAACAAGGGATCGGGGACTTATGTTTAAACAAATGAATCGGTTGAGAGTAAATCTGTTCTTCTTTATGTCAAAATGATATTTCATCTGTTTCATTACTTGAATATATGAATCCGGGGGCGAGTGAAGGCTTTTTTAGACGATTCTCCAGTGGTTTTATTATGTCTTTTTGTTGATAAAAAAGGATCTGGTCGATGAATATAGCGGTGATGTGTATATTGTTGTGACTTTATGTTCTAGTATATCGGTTTCCGGATGATTTGTGAAAGATGATTTTGTGCCATGTCTAAGAGTGGTCTGTGGTAAAAATATGCCTGAAAGCATAAAATCCAGAACAAAAAAACATATCAACTTCTCGATATTAAAGGTTCTTTAACACGTTTTTCTATTAAAACGAACCCCCTTTTCATTTAGTTTAAATGCATCCCGACTTGTTGAGATTTACAAGAAAGGTCAACTGAATGATGGTAAATTGAAAGAAATAGCTTCGAAGTTGGATGAAGAAGACAATCCGGTGATTATGTTGGTAAAGCAAAAGAAATAGGAGCATCTGAAAGTTTTTTTGCTGATTATTTTGCAGGTTGTACCTTAGTTATGCCTGTTATTTCACCAATTTTGCTTTTCTTTGCGGAAAATTTCAGTCACGTGAATTTAATTATAGAACAAGGAAACACCTCTTCAAAAGTTGCGGTATACAACAAGAAGCACATGGAAGCCTCTTTTGTATATAAGAAATTCGATGTTGATGAATTGGAGTCTCTCTTTGGGAAATACGATTTTAAACATGGAATATTGTCGACTGTGATAGGCAGGAACGAAGAGCTGAACGATTACCTTAGGGGGAAACTTCAGCGTTTTATCTTTTTGGATGAGACTGTCCGATTGCCTATTTCGGTTCAATATGAAACGCCTGAAACTTTGGGAAAAGACCGGCTGGCTGCGGCAGTTGGGGCTAATTACCTGGAACCGGGAAAAGACCTGCTGGTCATCGACGCTGGCACAGCAATCACTTACGAACTGATCGAAGCTTCAGGCATCTATCTGGGGGGGAATATCTCTCCGGGTATGACTACGCGTTTCAAAGCTTTGAATTCTTATACAAAAAAACTACCTTTGGTAACGGAACAGGAGGAGATTCCTTTATGGGGAACAAATACTGAGAGTGCTATTCAAGCAGGAGTAGTAAATGGAATAGTCTACGAGATGGATGGATACATCGATATGTTACGGATAAAATATCCTAATCTTTTGGTTTTTTTAACAGGCGGTCATTCGTTTTATTTTGAAAGACGGCTAAAAAACTCCATCTTTGCAGACATTAATTTAGTGTTGACAGGATTAAATAGAATCTTAGAGTATAATGTTGAAGATTAATAAGCTACTAATAGCAAGCATTCTTATATTGACACAGTTGTCGCTAGCGGCACAAAATAACACTAACTCGCCATATACCCGCTTCGGTTACGGTGAATTGGCTGATCACTCATTTGGGGCAGGACGGGCAATGGGTGGTGTTGGTTTCGGATTGAGATCGCCGAAACAGATTAACCCGATGAACCCTGCTTCTTACAGTTGTATGGATTCATTGACATTTCTTTTTGATTTCGGAGCATCCGGACAATTGTCCTGGTTCGACGATGGAATCAATAAGCAACACAATATTAATGGAAACGTTGAATATATCGCATTGCAGTTTCCTCTGCATAAACGTATTGCCATGAGTGTCGGTGTTTTACCCTATTCTTATGTCGGATATAGTTTTGGTGCTGTACGAACGAATAGTGACGGTTCCAATTATGTGGAATCATTTAATGGTTCCGGAGGATTAAACGATTTGTATGCCGGTTTGTCTATAGATATATGGAAGAAGCGTCTTTCAATCGGAGCAAATGTCGGATACCTCTTTGGTAATATCAAACATGAACAGACTAATGCATTTGTAAATAGTTCTGGATATAATACTGTCCGGAATCAGAATCTGGAAGTGCGGGATATAAAACTGGATTTTGGTATTCAGTATACTCACCCTATCAGCAAAAGGGAAGAGATTACATTGGGGTTAGTTTTTTCTCCGAAAAATCATCTGAACTCGACGTATATCAATACAACGTATAATGTGAGTAGTTCCGGTTCTGCCGAAGTTGTGGCTTCCGATACGACGAAGAGTCTGGCTTTCGATATACCGAATTCGATTGGTTTTGGTGCATCGTATGTGAAAAAGGATAAACTGACATTAGCTGCAGATGTACTCTACGAAACATGGGATAATGCATATTATTCAGGTGCAAAAGATAGTTTTAAAGACCGTGTCCGGGTTGCTGCGGGGGGGGAGATTATTCCGAACTATCAGAATCGTAATTTTTTCAGCCGTGTAAGATACCGTGCCGGTGCTCATTACAGTAATTCTTATTTGATGATAAATAATACAGAAGACGCTGCCTATAAAGGTAACGGATATAATGAATATGGGGTGAGTGTTGGTTTGGGATTGCCGTTGATTGATAACCGTTCGTTATTAAATATATCTTTTGAATACAATAAGATTAAGCCTGGTGGAAAAAACATGATCGATGAACAGTATTTCCGTTTTACTGTTAATTATACGTTTAATGAAATGTGGTTCTGGAAGAAAAAAGTAGATTAATTTAAATTGCTAACTTAAATTAAAACAGATATGAAAATAAAGGTGTTATTAATTGCCGCTGCATGTTCCATGGGAGCATTTGGCGCGTATGCACAGAAAGGAGTAGATAATGGCACGCAGTTCGGATCTGGTGAAGACAGTATTCGTTGTGTAACCAATATCAGCTTGTTTGTCCCTTATGCTAAGGCAGGAAACTTCAAGGATGCATACGATTTTTGGAAAATTGTTTATGAGGAATGTCCTGCGGCAACAAAGGATATTTATCTGCATGGCGTAAAGATCATGGCATGGAAGATTGCCAATGAGAAAGATCCGGCTAAGAAAGCTGCTTTGATCGATGATTTGATGGCTGTATATGACAAGCGTGTGAAATACTTCGGTGATGACAAACGTTACGGTAAAGACTGGATCGTTTCCCGTAAAGCACAGGATTATATCCAGCAGATGGGCGAAAAGGCCGATTATAATAAACTGTATAGCTGGTTGGGTGAGATCATCAACGAATATGGCGACAATACGGAAGCGTTAGGTGTTTCTTTGTATATGTTTGCTTCTTATCAGAAGATGGCTAATGATCCGAATCACAAAGGACAGTATGTAGAAGATTATCTGAAGGCTTCTAAAATCCTGGATACCCAGTTACTGGCTGCACAGACTGCTAACAATGAAAAAGAAGTTAACAACCTGACTACCTTTAAAACAAGTGTGAACGGTGCGTTTGCAAATAGTGGTGCTGCCGATTGCGAAACATTGCAGAATCTGTATGCTCCTAAAGTAGAAGAAAGCAAAGGCGATTTAGCTGCTTTGAAAGAGATCGTAACTTTGCTGAGACGTGTACGTTGTCAGGAAATCGATGCATTCTTTGCTGCTGCTGCTTACGCTTACGAGTTGGAACCGAGTGCTGATGCTGCCATTGGTATTGCAAAACGTGCTGTAAAGAATAAGGAATATGACACTGCTATCAAATATTTTGAAGAAGCGGCCAATATGGAAACTGATCCTTCTTCAAAAGCAGAAGATTATTATATGATCGCATTGCTTAACTTCGATCAGAAAAGTTATTCAAAGGCCAGAGAATATGCAAAGAAGGCTATATCTGTAAATCAGAGTTATGGTGCTCCTTATATCCTGATCGGACAGATGTATGCTGCAACCGTTAAGAATGTATTCCCGAATGATGGTGTTTTAGCGAGAGCTGCTTATAATGTAGCTATCGACCAGTGGGAAAAAGCGAAACAGGTTGATGAAAGTTCTATAGACGAAGCTAATAAGCTGATCGGAACTTATCGTGCTCATTTACCTTCTACAGAGGAAATCTTTATGCATCCGGATCTGGAAAAAGGTAAAGCATTTACTGTAGGTGGTTGGATCGGTGAGACAACAAGAATCAGATAATTATGACGGAAACGCGTTTTCTTGGTAAAACGAACAAATATGGCATAACAACTATCTTCGTGGTAGTTGTTATGCTTCTTTTATTTATGGCTTCTTGTGGCAAGGAGAATAAAGAGGTGGTCGAGGTTGAATTCGACCCGGAAAATACCTATACTATGAGAACGACCGACGTTGTCAGTTTGGTTTCGGACTCCGGTATCACGCGTTACCGGATGAATGCGAAAGAATGGCTGGTATTTGGTAAGGCCAAAGAACCTTATCATTATTTACCTCAGGGGGTTTATGTAGAAAAATTTGACTCTCTGTTTAATGTGGAGGCAAGTGTAAAAGCGGATACGGCTTATTATTGGGATAAAAAGACGTTGTATAAACTGATAGGACATGTGAGTGTCTTGAGCCTGGAAGGTAAAAGGTTGGATACTTCCATCTTGTTTATCGACCAGAAGGAAGATAAGATCCATACAGATGAGTATTTTGAATTGCAGGAAGGAGATAAGATTATCACAGGTATTGGTTTTGAGTCTAATCAAAATATGACGAAGTACACGATCTTTGATTCTCAAGGAACTTTCCCGGTAAGCGAAACACCTCGCGATACGTCGAATGTAAATACAACAACAGTTGACTCGACGGCTGTGGAGGTAGCAAAGATAGATTCAATAAAATAAAGTTGATGTGAATGCTTTAACGTACATATTGATTTCGTTGACTTTTTCAGCTTTTTTTTCAGGTATGGAGATCGCGTTTATTTCTTCCAATAAATTGCGGCATGAACTGGATAAAAAGAATAAAAATATTGCCGGTAAAATACTGGATATATTTTATCGGAATCCCAATCAGTTTATTTCAACGATGCTGGTGGGTAATAATATTGCATTGGTCGTTTATGGCCTGCAAATGGCAATTGTACTGGAACCGTTTATTGCCCGGTTCGTTACTAATGAAGCTTTGATTGTCCTGATCCAGTCGATTATCTCTACACTGTTGATCCTGTTTACAGGAGAGTTTATTCCAAAAACGATTTTCAAGCTGAATCCGAATTTCTCCCTGAACTTGTTTTCGGTTCCTTTACTGATCATATACATTATATTATATCCGATTTCAAAATTTTCGGCTCTGATCTCTTATTTGATACTGAAGTTGGTGGGAGTGAAGAATATCACTCAGTCCAGTAGGCGTACTCTGGGTAAAGTCGATCTGGACTTTTTTATTCAGCAGAGCATTGAAGATGCTCCTTTGAACTCGGATATGGATACCGAAGTGAAAATATTCCAGAATGCACTCGATTTTTCTAATGTTCGTTTACGTGACTGTATTGTCCCGCGGACAGAGATTGTTGCATGTGATACGACAGCCAGCATCGATGAACTACGTTCTAAATTTATCGAGACAGGATTGTCTAAGATTTTGATATATAATGAAAATATTGATGATATTATAGGATATATCCATTCGTCTGAACTCTTTAAGAATCCGGAAGACTGGACGCAAAAGATAAAGATTGTGTCGATAGTTCCCGAAACAATGGCGGCCAATAAGCTTATGAAAGTCCTGATGCAGGAGAAAAAGAGCATGGCTGTTGTTGTGGATGAATTTGGCGGGACTGCCGGGATTGTGACGCTGGAAGATCTGGTTGAAGAAATTTTCGGTGAGATAGAGGATGAGCATGATATGAAATCATATGTCGCCCGTAAGGTATCGGATGACGAATACCTGATATCGGGGCGTATGGAGATCGATACCTTAAATGAAAAGTTTAATCTGGAATTGCCGGAATCAGACGATTATGTAACGATCGCCGGTTACATACTGCATTTCTACCAAAAATTTCCTAAATTGAATGAATCAATCGTAATTGATAAATATACTTTCAAAATAATAAAAGTAACGGCGACGAAAATAGAACTTGTACGAATGAAAGTAGGCAATTGATGAAAAAAAGTGGAATAAAAGATGTAACAAATCCTTTTTTTCGTATCTTCGTGCCCTTAAACTGTAAAATATAAACTTTAAAAATAAATAACGATAAATGGCTACGCTGGAAAAAATCAGAAGCAAAGCAGGACTGCTTGTACTCGTTGTGGGTTTGGCATTGTTCGCTTTTATCATTGGAGACTTTTTGAACTCCGGTTCTACTTATTTCAGACAAACTCAGGAGAGAGTTGCTAAGGTTGACGGGGAAGTAATTAAAATTCAAGATTATCAGGGACGTATTGATGAAATGACTGAGATGTATAAAATACAGTCCGGTCAGAATAATCTTCCTGAAGAATACATGAATCAGATCCGTCAGTCGGTATTCGACGCTATGGTACAGGAAGTCGTACTTGACGAAGCAACGGATAAATTAGGTATGGGGGTAAGCCCGGAAGAGTTGTTCGACATGGTTCAGGGTGAAAACATTTCACCGATGATCCAGCAGATGCAGATGTTTGTAAATCCGCAAACCGGTGCATTTGACAAGACAGCTTTATTGAACTTCCTGAAAACTATTGATGATGACAATATTGCCAGTTATCCGGCAGATCAGCAGGCTCAATTGCTCCAGGCTCGTAATTTCTGGTTGTTCTGGGAAAAGAACATCAAACGTCAGCGTCTGGAACAAAAATATACAACCTTGTTGAGCAAAGCTGTTTCTGCAAATGTCCTGGATGCTAAAGAAGCATTCGACAATGCAGCAGAAAACTCTGATATCGTTTATGCAATGCAGTCATACGCAAGTATTCCTGATTCAACGATTGAAGTGAGCAAGAGCGAAATTGAAAAGCTGTATAATCAGCGTAAAGAACTTTACAAACAAAAAGAAGGTAAGGTTATCAAATATATCGCTGTCGATATCCGTCCAAGCCAGGAGGATTATGACAAAGCCAGTGCAGATATCGAATCTCTGAAAGAAGAATTTAAGACTTCTGAAAAGGTTGCTGATATTGTAAATGAAAACTCTGAAGTTCCTTACATGGATGCTTTCTTTACAGAAAATGCTTTCGATCCTGAAATGAAACAATTTGCAACGACTTCTGAAGTTGGTGCTGTATATGGTCCGGTATTTGACAATGACAAATACAGAATGTTCAAGTTGGTCGATAAAAAAATAGCTCCAGACTCTGTAAAGGTAAGTCATATCATGTTGGCTAACTCGGGTGACGAAGCACGTACGACTGTCCTGGCTGACAGTTTGATAAACGTGTTGAAGAATGGCGGAAACTTTGAAGAACTGGCAAAACAGTTCTCTGCTGACCAGGCTGCTGAAAATGGCGGTGAACTGGGATGGTTTACTGAAATCACGGCACTGAGAGGTGTAAATGAAGATTTCAAAAATGCTGTCTTCTCAACTCCGGTTAATGAAGTTGTAAAAGTGAAGTCATTATATGGAACTCACCTGGTGAAGGTTACGGAAAAAACAGCAAATGTGAACAAATATAAAGTGGCTGACATCGACATGACTGTATCTCCGAGTTCAAAAACATATAGCAATATCTATAACGAATTGAACCAGTTCATTTCAAAGAATACCGATTTGGCTAAATTGGACGAAGCTGCTAAAGAAGCTGGCTACAACCTGATCTCTGGTGTAACAGTTACAGGGGATAATCAGACTTTGGGTAGTATCAAGAATTCTCGTCCGGTTATCCGTTGGGCATTCCAGAACGATAAAGGTAAAATCTCTGAGATTTTTGAATGTGATGATAAGTTCGTGATTGCCGGAGTAGAAGGTACATTGAAAGAAGGTTACCGTTCCGTTGCATCTTTGACTCCGGCGCTGAAAGCTGAAATCGCTGCTCAGAAGAAGGGTGAAAAGATTGCTGCAGATCTGAAAGCAAAGAATTTGACATCTGTAGAAGCTTATGCCGATGTGATGGGATCGAAAGTCGATTCTGTTAAGTTTATCAACTTCGGAACTCGTCGTATTGCAGGAATCGGTGTAGAACCGAAACTGAATGCAATGGTTTCTGTTGCAGAAGTGGGTCAGGTTAGTGAACCGGTTGCCGGAAACAATGGAGTATATGTATTTAAAGTATATGACAGAAATAAGGAAGCTAAAGAATACAACGAAGCAGAAGAAATCAAGACTTTGGATGCTTCAAATGCTTACCGTTTCGGATTCCAGGCTATCCAGTCATTGGTTAACAAGGCAGATGTAGAAGACAACCGTATCCGTTTCTTCTAAATAAATAGCTATAAAAAGGATCAGGTATATCCTTTTCAAGGAAAGCTGCCGGACTTATTCAAAAAAGTCCGGCAGCTTTTTTTATCTTTGTAACTGAATTAATCGTTATAGAACAAAATACAATGCAAGAGAAAAGACGATTGTTAGGCATGACGCTGAACGAACTGAAAGAGGTGGCCGCACAGGTCGGTTTGCCCGGTTATGCAGCAAAGCAGATGGCTGATTGGCTGTATAAGAAGAAAATTACATCCATTGCGGAAATGAGTAATATTGCTGTTGCCAAACGAAGCCTTTTGGAAGAGTCTTTCGAGATAGGAGCGGTACCTCCGGTCGATTGTATGAAATCGGTGGATGGTACGATCAAATATTTATTTGCTGCAGGTCCCGGTAATTTTGTCGAATCGGTTTATATACCGACCGATGACCGGGCTACGTTATGTGTTTCTTCACAGGTGGGCTGTAAGATGAACTGCTTGTTCTGTATGACGGGTAAACAGGGTTTTACAGCCAATCTCACCTCAAATCAGATTTTGAATCAGATCCAGTCCCTTCCCGAGTCGGATTCGCTGACTAATCTGGTCTTTATGGGAATGGGAGAACCTTTGGATAACGTAGACGAGTTGTTCAAAGTGCTTGAAATCCTCACATCCCCTTATGGGTATGGCTGGAGTCCCAAGAGGATAACCGTTTCTACTATCGGAGTTGTGAAGGGGCTGAAACGTTTTCTGGAAGAGAGCGATTGCCATCTGGCTGTCAGTCTGCATTCTCCTTTTCATGAAGAACGTTTATCATTGATGCCGGTAGAAAAAGCATATCCGGCACAGGAAGTTATCGATCTGATCAAACAATATGACTTTACTCATCAGCGCCGTGTTTCTTTTGAATATATAGTTTTTAAAAATTTAAATGATAGTCCGAAACATGCTAAAGCCCTGATTTGTTTATTGAATGGAATGGAATGCAGGATTAATCTGATCCGTTTCCATGCTATACCGGATGTTCCGTTGGAAAGTTCGGATTTAGCGAAAATGGAAATCTTTCGTGATACTTTGAATAAAGCAGGGTTCGTTTGTACGATCCGGGCTTCAAGAGGAGAAGATATATTTGCTGCTTGCGGGATGCTGTCGACAGCAAAAAAGCAACAAAATGGATAGAAGACAAGTCATTTAATGGAAAAGAACTATATTTGTGTAATAAAACGAATGGGTATGAAAAAGATTTCTTTACTGATTAGCTTATGTATGTTCCTGGTATTGCTGGGATCATGTAGCTCTGGTCCGGTTGGAAAACGGGCCACAGGCCTCGCTTATGAGGTTGTTGTAGTAATGAAAAAAGCAAACTGGGATGGCCCTTCGGGAAAGGCTATTAAACAAGAGTTGACATCTGATGTTCCAGGTCTTCCTCAGTCTGAACCTGCATTGAAAATAACTTATGTAGATTCTTCACAATTTGACGGGTTATTGACTTATGTGCGTAATATTCTGATCGTCAATATAGATCCTTCTATTTATACGAAGACCTCAGTGAGCTATGAGAATGACCGTTGGGCAAAAGGCCAGGTAGTCGTCACTCTGAATGCTCCTTCTCCGGAAGCAATAACCGAATATGCACAGGCACATCCGAGAGCCCTTGTCGATTTCTTCGTGAAGGTTGAAATGAACAGAGCTATAGCTCAGTTGGAGAAAGATTATAGTACGGTAGTTATGGATAACCTGAAAGATCATTATGATCTGATGCTGAATGCACCGGCTAACATGACTTATTACCGGGATACTACAGACTTCTTCTGGGCGTCCAATAATGCCAATACCGGACGTACGGATTTGATTGTATATACTTTCCCTTATACGGATCCGAATACGTTCACGGCCGAATATCTGGTTGCGAAGCGTGACTCCGTATTGAAAGCGAATTTGCCCGGTGCTTTCCCTGATTCTTACATGGCGACGGAATCGCGGTTCGGAGTTGAATACACCCCGATTACTGTGAATGGAAAGTATTGCGGCGTATTACGTGGTTTATGGAAGATGGTAGGCGATATGATGGGAGGACCGTTTGTCAGTCATGTCCGCCTGGACGAAAAGAATAACCGCGTAGTTGTTGCCGAAGGTTTTGTCTTTGCTCCTGAAACAGATAAACGTAACTTTATCCGCCGTATCGAAGCTGCTTTATATACACTTCGTCTGCCGGGTGAATTTGATAAATCGGTAGAAGAGAAGCTGGATATTCCGGAAAGTAAGAAATAAACAAACATAATACATGGAAGAACGATTGATTAAGGTGGGCATTACCCACGGAGATATAAATGGTATCGGATATGAGGTGATACTTAAAACATTTTCAGATGTCAGGGTTGCTGAACTTTGTACTCCGGTCATATACGGATCGTCGAAGATCGCGGCTTATCACCGGAAAGCGTTGGAGTTGCCTCCTGTGAATATGAATATCATCTCTCAGGCCGAAGATGCCGGTATTAACCGGGTGAATATCATTAACTGTGTGGATGATGAAACAAAAGTGGAATTATCGCAATCGACATCGATCGCCGGAGAAGCAGCATTCCTGGCATTGGAGGCTGCCGTTACCGATCTGAAAAGAGGGGCAGTGGATGTATTGCTGACGGCTCCTATCAATAAACATAATATCCAGAACGATCAGTTCCATTTTCCGGGACATACCGAATATCTGGAAGAACGTTTCGGCGGAGTGGGGCGGAAAGCTTTGATGATCCTGATGAAGGACGGTCTGCGTGTCGCTTTGGTAACTGGGCATATACCTCTTTCCGAGGTTCCTTCCAAAATAACTGTGGAGGATATTGTGTCGAAGTTACGTATATTCAATCAATCGCTCAAACAGGATTTCGGTATCGTGAAGCCTCGTATCGCCGTACTTTCTTTGAATCCGCATGCCGGGGATGACGGCTTGTTGGGTAAAGAAGAAGAAACGATCATCATACCCGCTATGGAAGAAGCAGAAAAAAGAGGTGTGATGTCTTTCGGACCGTATGCGGCAGACGGATTTTTCGGTTCCCGGATGTATGATAAATTTGATGGTGTACTGGCAATGTACCATGATCAGGGACTGGCGCCGTTCAAAACGCTGGCGATGGATGACGGTGTTAATTATACGGCAGGTTTGTCGATCGTGCGGACTTCTCCGGCACATGGTACCGCCTATGATATTGCCGGACAGAATCTCGCTTCCGAAGAATCGTTCCGCCAGGCTTTATATACAGCTTTGGATATCTACCGCAACCGGTCGATCTATCGTGAAGCGACGGCTAATCCGCTTCGTAAACAGTATTTTGATAAGGGCGGCGATAATGAAAAGCTGGATCTTACCAAAGATGACGATACAGAGGTTTGTCCTCAATAAGTAATGAATAAATATCCCCCGGAAAACTGTTTTCCGGGGGATATTTGTTATAAAAGCTGACTCTTTATACCTGTTGTATTTTATAATAATCTGGTCTGTATTGCGCTTTTTGACTTCAATCTTTTTTTGATAGGAAAAGTTTGCGTAAGTTTGTGGTTCAAAATTGCAACATGAATTATGTTTAAAGATAAAACGATCGTATATACTTCCGGAACATTCGATATGTTTCATTATAATCATCTCCGGATGATCAATTATGCTCGTAGTCTGGCTGATATCCTTATTGTAGGAGTAAGCACGGACGAACTGGTTTCTTCCTATAAAGCAAATCCCATTATCCCGTTCAATGAACGTCTTCAGATCATTGAAGCGTTGAAAACTCCGGATATTGTCATACCGCAGCATACGCTGGATCATACTGAGATAGTGAAGAAGCTGAATATCGATGCTTTCGTGGTTGGTGACGACTGGTTCGGCAAATACGATTATCTGAAAGATTTGGGTGTGCAGGTTTTCTATTTCCCATATGGTACCGGCGTATCTTCATCTAATTTGAAGAAAACGATTCATGATTCTTACGAAGAGAACCTGAAATATCAACGACATGCTAAACCTGCTACTGTAAAGGGAAAAGGGGAAGAATAAAAAGAACTTATGGAAAAATGTGCTTTAATTACCGGTGGTACGAAGGGTATAGGTAAAGCGGTGGCTTTCTGTCTGGGAAAAGCCGGGTATGACCTTGTGCTTACTTATGCCTCTGATCCGGAAAAGGCCGAACAAACACAGGATAGTTTGCGGCAGCAATTCGGGATCAACGTGTATGTACTACAGGCTGATATTACAAAGAAAGAATCCATTGATAAAATAGATGCTTATTTGCGGGAGAATAATTTGCTGTTGGATGCAGTTGTCTTTAATGCAGGACTGACTTGTCGCGATTCATTTGAGGACTTGTCGCTTGCAGATTGGGAGCGGGTCTTTTTTGCGAATATACATTTTCCTGTATTCTTATTACAACGTATTGTTCAATTGATCAATAAAGGGGGCAGTGTGGTCTTTACCGGTTCTTTGATGGGTATTCAGCCGCATTCGGTTTCTCTGGCTTACGGGGTAACCAAAAGTGCTGTGCATGCTTTGGTAAAGAATATGGTCAAATTCCTGACACCTTATGAGTTGCGTGTGAACGCAGTTGCTCCCGGGTTTGTCGATACAGAATGGCAGAAGACTAAACCGGCCGAGATACGGAGAAATATAGAGAACAAGGTTGCTTTAGGACGTTTTTGTGATCCGGAAGAGTTGGCCGAAGTGTATAAGATGTTAATAGAAAATAGTTATTTTAATGGCGAAGTGGTCGTTGTAGACGGCGGATATTCGTATAAATAATAGATCGATGAGTAATTTGGATAAAGAATACGAAGCATCACTAAAATCGATAGAAACTGAAAATGTGGTTGACCGGGCGTTTTACCGTCCGATCGGTTTTCGTATCGCTCGTATGTTGCGTGGCACGGGTATTACCCCGAATATGGTGACGGTCATTTCCATATTTGTAGGAGCGGCCGTTGGTTTCATGTTTTATCATGATAATCTGGTGTATAATATCTGTGGTATTTTATTATTGGTTTTTGCTAATATACTCGATTGCGTAGACGGTCAGCTGGCGCGTCTGACCGGTATCAAGTCTGCCATCGGGCGAATACTTGACGGATTTGCCGGTGATATCTGGTTTGCCTCTATCTATGTCGGTTTTGCTCTCCGCTTATCTCACGAATATGGAACTTACTGGTTTTTCGCATTAGCCGTTATCTCTGGCTTGTCCCATCTGGTACAGGCGAATATAACCGATTATTATAAAACATTACACCTTTATTTCATCAGTAAGGATAAGGGGGCAGAATTCCAGTCTCTGGAGCAGGTGATAGCCCGTCATAAAGAAATGAAACTGGGTATCAATAAAGCATTTTACTTTCTTTATAGGGGATATACTTTACTTCAGGTGAAAGCCACTCCTTCTTTACAACATATGTTGCAGAGTCTTCATGCCAAGTACGGGGACGATATTCCTGAAAATGTACGGGTCGCATTTCGTAAACAAAGTCGTGACTTAATGCGTTATATAGATCTGCTGACTTTTAACGGACGTACGATCGTTATGTTTATTGTTGTGTTGGTAGGTGAGGTCTGGGTTTATTTCCTGTATGAAATAATCGTATTGAATTTTGTATTGCTCGTGTCGATGCGTAAGCACGAAAAAATGTGCGCATCGTTTATTGAATAAATAGAATATGAAAAAGAGCGTAGTAGACATTAATGATTTGCAGGAAGCTGCCCCGTTCTTCAAAAGCCGTATAGGCACCTTCCTTGGCAAATTACTGATTAAATGGTTGAGGGTTGATAAAGTAAACAAGGTGCATGCCAATAACTGCCATTTGCGTGGAGCAGCGTTTACTACTGCATTACTGAATGATCCCTTGATAGATATCAAATATAATCTGCATAATGCGGAAATATTGGATCATTTACCTGAAGGGGCATTTATAACAATTTCCAATCATCCGATAGGTTCGATCGATGGTATTATACTGATCGATATCATGGCTGCCCGTCGGCCGGATTTTAAAGTTATGGTGAACGAGATCCTGGTAAAGATCGGTGCTATGAAAGATAATTTTGTCTCAGTCTTGCCCGATTCTACAGGCGATGGTCCGAACCCGGCCAATATAAACGGCGTACGCTATTCTTTGCAGCGCTTGAAAGAAGGACATCCGATGGGATTCTTTCCGGCTGGGGCGATTTCTTTTTATAATAAGGAAGATAAGGCAATCCATGATTTGCCCTGGACGCACAGCGTGATCCGTCTGATCCGCAAAGCCAATGTTCCGATATATCCCGTTTATTTTGATTTTTTAAATTCCCGCTTCTTTTACTGGTTGGGTAGTATCAGTTGGAAGATACGTACTTTACGTATTCCGGCCGAGGCTTTTAACAAACGGGGGAAAACTGTTGATGTGTATGTGGGCGAACCTATTTCACCTGACGAAATAAAGAATTTTACGGATGATACGGCACTGGCAGAATTTCTATTCAACCGTACTTATGGTGCTAAAAAATAAGAAACCGCTGATAGAATCCATTCTTGATAGCTGGAATTTGAATTAAGATTTGTAATTTTGGCAGACAAACTGAAATAATTACAGATATTCAATAGATATGATGATTAAGGTTGACGTCCAGCAAATAAAACAGCGTTTTGGAATTATAGGAAATAGCCCTGGCCTGAATAGGGCAATCGATGTCGCTCTCCAGGTGGCTCCGACAGATTTGTCTGTGCTTATAACGGGGGAAAGTGGTGTCGGTAAAGAAACTTTTCCCCAGATCATACATCAGAATAGTCCGCGTAAACATGGACAGTATATAGCTGTGAACTGTGGGGCTATCCCGGAAGGAACCATAGACTCCGAGTTGTTCGGGCATGAAAAAGGTTCTTTTACGGGAGCATTGGCTGATCGGAAAGGTTATTTTGAAGTAGCCGATGGAGGTACTATTTTCCTGGATGAAGTAGGAGAACTGCCTACTCCGACGCAGGCTCGTTTGTTGCGTGTTCTCGAGACCGGCGAATTCATTAGGGTCGGTTCTTCGAAAGTGCTGAAAACCAATGTGAGGATTGTCGCTGCAACAAACGTGAACCTGGTGCAGGCTGTGGCAGACGGGAAATTCCGTGAAGATCTGTATTATCGTTTGAATACGGTACCTATCCAGATACCGCCGTTGCGCGAACGTCCGGATGATATCATCCTGCTGTTCCGTAAATTTGCCGGAGACTGTGCCGAGAAATATCGAATGCCGCCGATCCGGTTGGATGAAGAGGCACGCCAGTTGCTGATCGCTTACCGTTGGCCGGGAAACGTCCGCGAGTTGAAGAATATAACGGAACGTATTTCCGTGATCGAGGAAAACCGCGATATTACAGCCAGTGTGCTGCGTTTGTATCTTCCGGATCTGAATGTGGAAAAATATCCGGTACTGGTCAAGAAACAGGAGAGTGACCAGAAGTTTTTCAATAGTGAACGCGAGATACTTTACCAGGTACTTTTCGATATGAAGAATGATGTCAATGAGCTGAAAAAGCTGGTTCACGATATCATGGGAGGAAAAATGCCTATGCCGGTAGCCGACGAGACTACTTATGCACATCCGATCCATCCGGTACATTCGGCACCGATCCAGGAAGCGGAAGCGGTAGAGGAAGAAGAGACACTTTCGTTGGAAGATGTTGAGAAAGATATGATCCGTAAAGCGTTGGAAAAACATAACGGACGCCGGAAGAATGCGGCGGCTGATCTGAAAATATCAGAACGTACTCTTTACAGGAAGATTAAAGAATATAATTTGGAATAATATGTTGAAAAAGAATGTGATCTGGCTCTGTCTGATGATAGGGGTAATAGTAACGGCCTGTTCTATTTCCTATAAGTTCAACGGAGCTTCGATTGACTATACAAAAGTAAAAACGATTACTGTCAAGGATTTCCCCAATCAGGCACCTTTGGTGTATCCTCCGTTATCGCAGGAGTTTACCGAAGCGTTGAAGGATATTTATATCCGTCAGACTCGCCTTCAGATGGTCAATAACAATGGTGATCTGGATCTGGAAGGTGAGATTACCGGCTATGAGCTGACTCCGATGGCTGTCAAGGAAGATGCCTGGTCATCCCAGACGAAGTTGACGATCACTGTACGTGTCCGATATTCTAACCGGACAAATCCGGAGGAAGATTTCGAACAGAGCTTTTCGGCTTATCGCGAGTTCGATGCGACCCGGATGTTGCAGGATGTTCAGGCTGAGTTATGTACGGAAATCGTCGATGAGTTGACGGACCAGATTTATAATGCAACCGTAGCCAATTGGTAAAATTATGAAAGCTGCAGACTTATATCTATTGATAGAAGATCCCTCTCTGTTGACAAAGGAGACACTTTCCCCGTTGCGTCAGATAGTGGATGAATATCCCTATTTTCATATAGCCCGGATGCTTTACCTGAAGAATCTGGCTGTATTGAACGATATACGTTTTGCCGCAGAATTGAAAAGGATGGCAGTTTATATACCGGACAGAAGAAAATTATTTACACTGATCGAAGGAGAACGTTATGGAATGGCGTTTAGAACAGCATCGGATAAGGAAGAGACATCCGCTGCGGATTCTTTCTCTTTAATAGAAGCCTTTCTGGCTGATCGTGAGAGCGATGGGGAACAACAGTCGGCAGATGAAAGTTTATTGTTTCAACCTTCCGTATCGTCGGATTATATTTATTGGTCGTTATCCAAAGATGAGACACGGGTGGAAGAGGAGTCGGCTGCCAGACTTCAGCATCACGATCTGATCGATTCTTTCATTAAAAACGACGAACAACGAGCACCGGGTAGCGGTTTGTCACTGACTCTGCAGTCGGATGATCTCTCTTCCCTGACTCCGTTGAAAGAAGAGGAGAGTGAGCAACCTCGTTCGTTGGACGATGATTCTTATTTTACCGAGACTTTAGCTCATATTTATGTTAAACAGAAACGGTATGAGAAGGCTTTGCAAATTATTAAAAACTTATATTTGAATTATCCAGAAAAAAATGCTTACTTTGCAGACCAAATTAGATTTTTGGAAAAATTGATTATTAACACTAAAAAATAAAACTAAAATGTACGTATTTATTTCTATTCTAATCCTGATCGCTTCAATACTTCTGATCCTGATAGTATTGATCCAGAACTCAAAGGGGGGAGGTCTGGCTTCGGGATTCTCTTCATCTAACCAAATTATGGGTGTACGTAAAACCACAGACTTTTTGGAAAAAGCAACATGGGGCCTGGCTGGTTTTGTTATTGTATGTAGTATCGTTATTACAGCATTTATTCCCAGAGCAACAACTACTACGCAATCTGAAATCAAAAAACAGGTAAATGAAGCTGTTACAATCGACCCGAATACGGTAGCTCCTAATTTCGGAACAGCACAGCCATCGGCTAATGCTCCGGCTGAAGAAGAAACTTCGGCAGAAGCTCCTGCTCAGGCTCAATAAGATTTTATTGTATAGCAATATATGCAAAAAGGCATTCCTTTTCGGGAGTGCCTTTTTGTTTTAATTATTGTCCGATAAATACAATTTATCAGGACACGTATTTAATTTTTGTATCTTTGTCTAAACAGACAAACCGACCTGTCTGTTTTATATTAAACAATACAAATATGGAGATGATAAATTTTGACGGGCTACTGATTGGGATCGTTACTTTTCTGATAATCGGATTATTTCATCCGATAGTTGTTAAAGCGGAATACTATTGGGGAACCAAATGCTGGTGGATATTCCTTCTTTTAGGAATTGCCGGAACGGTTGCTTCCTTATTGATCGAAAGTGTTTTTGTATCTGCTATCTGCGGGGTATTTGCTTTCTCTTCGTTCTGGACGATCAAGGAAGTGTTCGAACAAGAGGAGCGTGTATTGAAAGGATGGTTCCCTAAAAATCCGAAGAGACAATATCCGGAAAAATAATTGTATCTTTGTAGCCGTAAAAGAATACAGCTATGAAGAAGAAAAAGAAAGTCTCTCCGCTGGACGAGTACATCAAGGCGAACCGTAAAGGAAGCCGCGAAGCGGAACTGGAGAATCACGGACGTCCGGTCAGTCATAACCGGGTGCATGTATCGAAAAAGGTTTATAACCGTAAAAGAGATAAGGCAGATGCCCAGGGGCGTCTGCCTTACTTGATTAACAGGGTTGCTTGATTTTCTTTTATTCTTCTTTAATATATAATCCTTCGCGTGACAATTGATGGTCGAGGTTAGCTACTCCCAGTCCGACGATAGCCATAACAGTCGCTGCATGTTCTTGGTATTCAGGAATGCTCTTAGTGTATAAGTCACGTTCCGTATGCCATATTTCATCGTAGCTGAAGTTGTACCCTTTGATATCCTTTTCCATAAAGCCTATGGTCGGAACACCTTCGATAGCGAAGACTGAAGCATCCGTACCACCCGGTGTTTTCGGTTGTTTGCGGGGAGCTGCTTCTTTGACTTCGAACGGATATTCCGGATCGATCTTTTGGATAGGTTCGCATATCTTTACAAAATCATCGTACATAGCCTTGGGTACACTGATTCCTACCGGAGGAGTAGGTCCTCCATCACGGTTGAAGAGATTCGATATTTTTTCCAGTTTCTTCGGATTCTCTTTTACCCAAGCTGTAGCACCCAACAGGCCGAACTCTTCACCGGCAAAAGCACAGAATAGCATGGTACGTTTGGGTTTGGCTCCGGAAGTAGCGACCAGGCGGGCTGCTTCCATAACAGGAGTAACACCCGAACCATCGTCTACACCGCCTGTTCCCACATCAAAAGAGTCGAGGTGGCCGCTTAACATGACATATTCTCCGGGATATTTGCTTCCTTTGATGGAACCTATTACATTGTAATATTTTACCGGTCCCAGACGGAAATGGTTACGTATATCGAATTCGAGCATGAAAGAACGGCGTTCTTTTACCATCTGTTTAATGGTGGCATATTGATGTTCATCTAGCTTAATATCGGGAACTGTCGGGAGTTTTTCTATTGTCATTTCCTGATCGAATACGACGTTCTTATCATAAAGTGCACGGAGTGGAACAGGAGCCGATTGGATAAAGCCTAAGACACCAGCTTCGCACATCTCCTTGTAGAAAAGAGCGGGCTCTTCTTCGTTGAGAGGTAGCAATGAGGTGTTCTTTTTATTTTCCCAATTATCTCTCATAATCTCCTGGTTCTTTTGAGCAATTGTGTTGTTTTCTGCAATGGTACCGGCACGCTGATAGTCGGCTACTTCCGAGGTGTTGATAGGCCAGCCGTTACTTTTACCGTTTACCAATACCCAGGCACCTTTCAACTGGCCTTTCATCCGGTCGAACTCGGCTTGTGTAAGAGGTTCCATCAAGACGTGTCCCCGTTGGAGACCTTTTGTGCCGGAGGTGTAGGAGGGGGTAACAAAGTGCAGATCCATGCCATTCTCGCCGAGTAGCTTGCCGAACCACGGTCCGCGGTTGAAGCCTATCGGCAGTGTGCCAGCTTCCTGCAGTTCAACTTCCAGTCCCCATTCTTTGAACTTGGAGGCTACCCATTCGGTGGCGTTGTCGTACGCATCGGAGCCGATCGGGCGTCCGCCGAAACGGTTGGTCAGAATATCCAGATGGTTCATGACCCGGTTGTCCGTTCGTGCGGTTTCTATGATTTTGTTTACGGTGGCATCCTGTGCCGGAAGAGATGATATGGTCATACAGGCCATGGTCGCAAAGAGAAGTATAGTCCTTTTCATATCAGTGTTTGTTTTAAGTATTGCAAATTAATGGATAAAATCAACGTGTACCAAATGAAATACGGGAAATAATAACAGAATCGTTACATATTTGTAAAAGTATTACCAAAATAAATAGATACCTTTGTAACCAAATCGGGAGCGTGTGAAATCAATCTGTATGGCTATAGCGAAATATCTGCTGGTAGTACTCTTTATGAGTTACTATGTAGGTGGTACTGCGTTTACCCATACCCATTATTTCCCGACCTATTCTATTACCCATTCCCATCCCTTCCTGCCGGGAGCGGACGGTTTGCCTCATCATACACATAGCTCGACTGCTTTCAATACGATCCAAGAATTGGATGATATCATGCTGGAAGCCGCTGCCTTGTGTTTTGCATTGGCAACAGCTTGGGTACTTCTTGCCGTGTTTATTCAACAACACAAGTATATAACCCCTGTACATCTTGTACGTAACATCAATCTTCGTGCCCCTCCTTTCAGTATTAAATAATTTACCAGTAACGAAAAACAGAATTATTTAATACAAGAAAATCAATATGAAACAATTACTATTACTATTGCTTCCGGCAATGGTATTATGTTCCTGTAACCATAACAAACAGGACGATGAGGTTGCTATTGCTGTAACTTTGCATGGCGACACGATACAAATAGGGGATAAATCACCTATCTTATCCCGGTTGAAAACCGACGTTGTAAAGAAAGAATCTTACCGCCTGGAGTTTACCACTTCCGGTGTCGTGAAGGCTATTCCGTCCAATTATGCGGAGATCGCTTCTCCTTTTGCCGGACGTATATCCAAATCATTCGTACGCCTGGGACAGAAGGTAATACCCGGAAGTCCGGTTTTTGAGATAAGTTCGCCGGATTTCTTTGAAACAGGGAAGGCATATTACCAGGCCAAGCAAGAGATGGAACTGGCTCTGAAAAGCCTGAAACGTGAAAAGGACCTGTTGCAGAACAAAGTCGGCGTACAGAAAGAATTGGAAGAGGCGGAAGTCAATTACGAACTGAAGAAGAAAGATTATGAGAATGCGGTAGCCGCCCTGAAGGTATTCCAGATAGAGCCGGACGAACTGGTGCTGGGACAACCTCTGATCGTTCGTTCACCGATAGCTGGTGAGATCGTGACCGATCGTATCGTGATCGGCCAGTATATCAAGGAAGATGCCGAACCGGTGGCGGTGATAGCTAACCTGAGTAAAGTATGGGTCGCTGCCCATGTGAAAGAAAAGGATATGGGGATGATACAGGCACTCGACAGTGTTGAAGTCCGTTTGCTGGCTATGCCTGACCAGCCGTTTTCAGGAAAGATCTATCATGTCAGTGAAATGCTGGACGAAGACACCCGTTCGGTAGAGGTTTTGATCGAATGTGATAACAGTTCGCGTCTGATGAAACCGGCTATGTATGGGACGGTCAAATTGTGCGACCGCAGTACGGAGGTGATCCGTATCCCGACTTCGGCTATTCTGCAGGAAGAGGAGAGTGCTTATGTTTTGCTTGCTCTGGGTAATAATTGTTACCGGAAACAGAAAGTTTCTACTTCTGTTACGGAAGACAGCAAGACGGTGATTCTTTCCGGACTGACACCCGGAGATACGATTGTAAGTACGGGAGCTTTTTATTTACTTGATGCCCGGTAGATCCTATGAAGAAGATAATTTATATGGCGATACATCGGCGGGGTCTGATGTTCGTGCTATTCCTGTTTCTTGCCGTAGTAGGATATTATTCGTGGACGAACCTGGCGATCGACGCCTATCCGGATATTGCCGATACCACCGTACAGGTTGTAACGCAGGTTCCCGGACTGGCTGCCGAAGAGATCGAGCAACAGATCAGTATCCCTATCGAGAGGGCGATGAACGGCATGCCGGGGCTGAATGTGATGCGAAGTAAGAATACCTTCGGACTGTCTACTGTCGTGCTGGTGTTCGACGACGGTATCGACGATTACTGGGCACGCCAGCGTGTGCAGGAACGTCTGGTCGATGTGGAACTACCTTACGATGCGGTTCCGGGATTGAACCCGCTGACTTCACCTACCGGCGAGATTTTTAGGTATGTACTGGAAAGCGACCGGCTGGATCTGCGTGAGCTGACCGACCTGCATAAGTGGGTGATCATTCCCCGCCTGAAACAAGTGACGGGTGTTGCCGATGTCAGCAACTATGGCGGTATCACTACACAGTACCAGATAGAGGTGAATCCGCATAAGATGGAACAATATAATGTGACATTGGGCGATATCACCGAGAAGATCGAAAAGAATAACGTAAATGCCGGCGGCAGCATGTTGAGCCGTGGTGACCTGAGTTACGTGATCCGTGGTATCGGTCTGGTAAAAGACTTGATGGACCTGGGGCGTATTGTCATCAAAACCGAGAATGGTATACCTGTCTATCTCGACGATCTGGGAACATTGAAGTACGGGAATTTGGAACGCAAGGGCGTATTAGGTTTCTTCGACGGCGTGCGTGACCATTCGGATGGTGTGGAAGGTATTGTCCAGATGCTTCGCGGCGAGAATCCGTCTAAGGTACTGGAAGGTGTGCATCTGGCTGTGGACGAACTGAATAACGAGACCTTGCCTGAAGGAACCCGCCTGCATGTCTTTATGGATCGTACGAATCTGGTCGATATGACTTTGCATACCGTATCCCACACACTGTTCGAGGGAATGGTGCTGGTGGTGTTGGTTCTGATCCTGTTTTTAGGGAACTGGCGTGGCGCTTTATTGGTAGCACTTACCATTCCGTTATCTTTGCTGATCGCCTTTATACTGATGCACCTGACGGATATTCCTGCCAACCTGCTTTCGTTGGGGGCTATCGACTTCGGTATCTTGGTGGACGGGGCGATTGTGATGATGGAAACCATCCTGAAGAAACGTGAACGGCATCCGGACGAGATACTGACCGAAGATTCCATCCTGCGTCGTACGACAGAAGTTGCCCGTCCGATCTTTTTCTCTACATTAATTATCATAACGGCTTATCTTCCCCTGTTTGCTTTCGAACATATCGAAAAGAAACTGTTTACGCCGATGGCTTACACCGTAGGATATGCATTGTTGGGTGCTCTGGCTGTCGCTTTGTTCCTGATACCGGGACTGGCTTTTTATGCTTATCGCAAACCGCGTAAGATATATCATAACCGCTGGCTGGAGAAGTTGGGAGAGATCTATCACAGACAGATCGTAGCTTTGCTGGATAAACCTAAGCGGGTATTACTGCCGTTATTGGTTATACTGGTTGCTGCCGGTGTCTTGAGTTATACGGTTGGAAAAGACTTCCTGCCGCCGCTTGACGAAGGAGCTATCTGGATTCAGGTGCAGTTACCTCCGGGTATTTCGATCGAGAAGTCGAAAGAGATGGGAGCGGAGTTGCGCAAAGCGGTGAAACAGTTTGATGAAGTCTCTTATGTAATGACCCAGGTAGGTCGTGATGATGAGGGAGCAGAGGCTTTCTCTCTTTCCCATATCGAATGCGGAGTAGGTCTGAAACCCTACGACACCTGGAAGTTCGGTAAGACAAAGGCCGATTTGATCGAGGAAATGTCGGAGACGTTGTCGACCATGCCCGGCTATACCGTCAGCTTCTCGCAACCGATTATCGATATGGTAATGGATCAGATTGCCGGTGCCCATAGCGACCTGGCAATCAAAGTCTATGGAGATGATATCACCGATACCCGCCATATAGCCGACAAAGTGGTAAATGTACTGCGTACGATTCCCGGAGCAGCCGACGTGGCTATCGACCAGGAACCGCCGTTACCTCAGTTGCAAATAGTTGCCGACCGTGACCGTATCGCGCAATATGGGCTGAACTTTTCTGATGTAGCCGATATGATCGAGCTGGCGATCGGAGGAAAGGCTATCTCGCAGATATTTGTCGGAAGTAAAAGTTACGACGTGATCTGTCGTTTTGACGATGCGAGCCGTAATACGCCCGAAAGCATTGGCAACCTGTTGCTTACCAACGGAGCAGGAGCGAAGATACCGCTTTCGCAGGTGGCAGAGGTGAAAATGACAACCGGCGCCAGTACCATTTCCCGTGAGATGAACAAACGCCATCTGACTATCCATATCAACCTGCGTGGCGTTGACCTGACCGAGTTTCTGAATAAGGCGAACCGGCTGATCGATAAAGAGGTTGCTTATGACCATGATACCGTTCATTTGCAATGGGCAGGGCAGTTCGAGAATCAGAACCGTGCCTATAAACGTTTGGGAGCAGTCGTGCCTCTGGCTTTAGGTATCATGTTGTTGCTGCTGTTTGCCGCCTGTGGAAAGTTCCGGCAGGCAGCTTTGATGATGTGCGTGGTTCCTTTGGCTCTTTTCGGCGGCATGCTGGCGTTGAATGTGCGGGGGATGACGCTGAATGTGTCTTCTGCCGTCGGTTTTATTGCGTTGATCGGTGTGGCAATACAGAATGGTGTGATTATGATCTCCCATATCAATAACCTGCGTAGCCGCGACCGGGGTTTCAAGCAGTCCATTATTACCGGGGCGAAACACCGTTTCCGTCCGATCCTGATGACGGCAACGGTAGCTGTATTGGGATTGTTGCCAGCTTCCTTGAGTACGGGGATCGGTTCCGATGTGCAGCGTCCGTTGGCAACGGTGATTGTCTATGGACTGCTGTTTGCGACCGTTATTACGCTTTATGTACTTCCTGCTTTGTATTATCTGGTGGAAAAGCACTATTTAGATGAAGATGCGGGAGCTGTTAATCCGGAAGAGCCGACAGCTTAAATAAATTAGAAATTGCAGATAAAAAGAATAAAAGATATGCGACAATATATTACTATGTGCCTGCTTGCCGGAAGTTTGGCAGGGAGTGCCCAGCAGATGGTTCCCCTCTCTTACCACAATTATATGGAGAAGGTGACGGAAGGGAACCTGGAGTATGCAGCCGAACGTCTGAATATGGATGTTTCCGAAGCGGAGGTCGTTGCTTCGAAAGTCTTCAACGACCCGAACCTTTCCGTATCGTATTTCAATAATGAGAACGGAAGCCTGCAGATGGGAGAAGGAGTAGAGGTAGAACTGAGCAAAACGTTTTCTTTCGGGAAACGGGGAGCGAATATAGCCCTTGCCCGGAGTGAAAGTGAATTGACAAAGGCGCTCCTTGCCGATTACTTCCGCAACCTGCGTGCCGATGCTACGGTCTCTTACCTGGAGGCGTTGAAACAATATGAATTGTATAAGGTGAAGCAGAATGCTTATGAGAATATCCGCCAGTTGGCGGAAAGTGACAGTGTTCGTTTCACTTTAGGGAAGATCATGGAGATCGATGCTACGCAAAGCCGTCTGGAGGCTGGTATCCTGAAGAATGAACTGTTGCAGGCGGAAACTGATTTGCATAACGCTTTCTCTAATCTGAACCTGCTGACCGGTTCGGTTGCCCGGGATACCTTATATATTCCGGAGGCTTCGCTGCATCTGTCATCCCGCGATTTTGTGCTTGCCGACCTGATCTCTACTGCTTCCATCAACCGTGCCGATCTGGTGGCTGCTCTGAAGAATAAGGAAGTAGCTGCCCGTGCTCTGAAAGTGACACGGCGGGAACGGAATACGGATGTAGACCTTTCCATCGCTGTAAGCAAGAATGCCCGGGTACATAATGAAGAAGCTCCGGCTCCTCCCTTTACGGGGGTGACGGCGGGGATCGCCATTCCTCTGAAGTTTTCCAACTTTAATAAAGGGGCGGTGCGTGCAGCCCGTTTCCGTGAACAGCAGGCGGAAACGCAGTATCAGCAGGCTTTATTACAGGTACAGACGGAAGTGATGCAGGCTTACCGCAGTTATCAGTCATTGACGGTGCAGGTCAGTCATTATGAGAATGGCATGCTTCATGCGGCTCAGGAAGTGATCGACGGGAAGATCTATAGCTATAACCGGGGAGAAGTCTCCCTGCTGGAGGTCCTGGATGCCCAACGGACGTATGATGATGTGCAGGCACAATATATAGAGACTTTGTTCAATTATTGTACAGCGCTTGTGGAGTTAGAGAAGAGTGCCGGGGTTTGGGATGTGGAGATGTAATAGGAAAAGCACAGTAAATAATCTGTATAAAGGATGTTTACTGTGCTTCTATCTATAAGGCTTGGGACAGTTTATCCGGATTTTGTCTGCAATCGAATATGGCAGCAATTCTAAGCTTTTTCATTTAAGCGAATCCAAGTAGTTATCCATATCCTCTTCTTCGATAAACTTCCCGTGGCGGTAGTTCTCTTCAGATTCAGCAACAACCGATCTCATTTCATCAAGAGTCGGTGCCCAAGGATACGGTTTACTTTTAGATGCAACCTTTCTTTGCTGTAAAGCTTTTGCGTAATTCTCCAACTCTGTAAACTCCTCTTCACTCATCGAGAGGATGAACTCGGTGAAACATTGTTTCCGTAAATTTAATTCCATTGTAGTCATAATATTTCTTATTTGGTTTACTAGCATGACAAAGATAAGGCATTAATTCTGAATTATATTTACATTTGTGACCAAATAAGAAATACACGTATGATATTTTACTTTTCAGGAACCGGGAACTCCCGTTGGGTTGCGAATGCTTTGGGCATCGCTTTGGGAGAGCCTGTTGTTTCGATAGCAGAGGAGTTAAAAACAGGTAAAAAGGAATTTGTCTGTCCGCTCAGGGAAGACGAGAAAGTGCTGTTCGTTTACCCGGTGCATTCCTGGGGACCAGCAGTTCCTGTAACTCGCTTTATCTCTGGCTTGAAGCTGACCGGATACGATAAACAACCGGTTTATTCTATCTCAACCTGTGGCGACGAATGTGGCTATACGGATGATATAATGCGGAAAGTACTGAAAAAGAAAGGTCTTATACTGACCGATAGTTACTCTGTCATTATGCCGAACAATTATATCCTGTTACCGGGCTTCGATGTCGATAGCAAAGAAGTAGAACAAGAGAAACTGAAAGACGCCCCTTCGGCTGTCGATGCTATTGTAGCCGCTATTCGGGATGGTAAAAACGTTAATTTATACAAGAAAGGAAGCCTGCCGGGACTGAAAAGCTACTGGATATATCCTCTTTTTACTAACTTTGCCATAGGGAAGAATTCTTTTCGGGTGACGGATGACTGTATCTCATGCGGCCTGTGTGAGCGGGTTTGTCCGACCGGAACGATCACGCTGACCGACGGGAGACCTGTCTGGTCTGATACCTGTGTACAATGTGTCGCTTGTATCCATCGCTGTCCAGTTCGTGCCATCGAATATGGTAAGATTACCCTGAAGAAAGGAAGATATCATCATCCCGATACTAAACAATAAACAAAGCAAAAATGAAACAACTAGTAATGATGGTTATGGCGTTGTTCCTGTTGGCAAGCTGTCAGGAAACGCCCAAAGGTTATGTAATAAACGGAGTAGTGGAGAATATGCCTGATGGCAAGATCTATCTGAAATCCTTCCGTAATAAAATGTTCTTTGATGTGGATACAGCCGAGATCAAGGATGGTAAATTTACCTTCAAAGGTGAAGTAGACCAGCCTCTGTTGTATGGTCTGGCTACCGAGGATATGAATTATCCGGTACAACTCTTTGTTGAGAACACTACTATGGATGTAACGATCGGTAATGACGGTGAGACAATTATCGTTCAGAATTCTCCTGTTAATGTGATTTTCCAGGAGAACCAGAGCAAGGTCTTTGAGAACGGGTTCGATATCGATAGCCTGATCAGCAAATATCCTGACTCTCCGGCTGCAGCTTTCTATCTGTACCGGTATTTTACGTATCAGCTATCGCTGGATCAGTTGAAGGCTACTCGTTCCAAAATCTCTCCGGCTTTGGCTAACTGTCCTTATGTGAAGGATTTGGATGGCATCATCGGTCAATTGGAAAACGTTCAGATCGGTAAGACGGCACCTGAGTTCTCTTTACCGGATACGGCTGGAGTTGCTGTTTCTTTGTCCGACTTCCGTGGTAAATATATTCTGTTGGATTTCTGGGCATCCTGGTGTCCTCCCTGCCGTCGCGAGAATCCGAATGTCGTGAAAGCATTCCAGGATTACAAAGACAAAAACTTCACGATCATCGGTATTTCCCTGGATAATAATAAAGATAAATGGCTGAAGGCCATCGCTGATGACAACCTGACCTGGACGCATGTATCCGACCTGAAATACTGGGATTCGGAAATACCGGCCTTGTATGGTGTCCGTGGCATTCCGGCTAATGTTTTGCTGGATCCTGACGGTGTGATCATAGCCAAGAATATCACAGGTGAAGAATTGCATAATACTTTAAAAGATGTAATCAAATAAGCATGAAACGAAATCTGCTTATATCCTTTTTCAGCCTTCTCTGCCTGTGGGTTTCCGCTGCGGAGAAGGTCGATTTTGATAAAGCCGTCCGTACGGCTGTCGAACGGCAGATGCAGGCTTATCCGAAATCGACGCTGAAAGATCTGTATAAGAATTTCTTTCAGGATAAGTTCGGTCCCGGACATATTATCAGCGATACGACTGCTGCCGGAAATTATTTGCGCCGTGAAATGGCTTCTTATACGGAAACAGAAGGTGAACTGGCAGAGCCGACCGGTTGGGAAGGCAACTTCTACCGGGTAAACCTATCCGTCATAAAGAACGGGCAAATTCCTTACCAGACCTTTTTTGATGCATTTATCCGTAGTGTGAACGGAATCCGGCCTGTGACCGTTGTCGAATGGCAAAAAGAATGGAACCGGATTGAAGCAATTATCCGTTCGATGGAGCTTACCTTACCGGACTATGAAAGTGATAGGAAAGAGATCGACGACCGTTTGAACCGGGGTGAATATGTCGGTCATCACAGTAAAGTGTTCGAAGAGACTTACTCTCCGCATTACCGTATCATCGGTAAAGATATTTTTGAACAAGAATTACAACCTTTAATACAATTGTCATCCAATTAGTTACAACAAACAATCAATCCTTCTTGTTTTATTATTGAATAATAAATAGATGAAGAAGGAGATGAGAATTGCAATCAGCGGTAATTCAGGTTTTATAGGACGGCATCTGACAGAGTTTTTATCTGCCGGAGGAAATGTTGTTGTCCCTTTGAAACATTCGATGTTCCGTTCGAGGTCGGATGAGAAACTGAGGCAGGTACTGACCGGATGCAATGTAGTGATCAATCTGGCGGGAGCTACTATCAACCAACGCTGGACCCGGAAAGCCAAGCGTAAAATACTGAACAGCCGTATCCATACGACCCGGCGATTGGTTTCGATCATCAATGGGATGGAGGTGAAGCCGGAAGTGTTCATTTCTGCTTCTGCCGTCGGTATTTATCCGGATAAGGGTATTTATTCGGAGAGCAGTACGTCGGAAGGAACGGGTTTCCTGGCTGATGTTTGTATCCGTTGGGAAGATGAGGCACAGAAGCTGTCGAGAGATGTCCGGCTGGTTATTGCACGTTTCGGGGTTGTTCTGGCAAAAGACGGAGGTGCGTTGCCTAAGATGTTGTTGCCGTTCCGTTTCTTTGTCGGCGGAAAGATTGCTTCCGGAAAACAAGGGTTCTCCTGGATACATATAGAAGATGTTTTGCATGCCATTCAGTTTATTATCGATCATAAGGACTTGTCGGGAATCGTGAATCTCGTTGCTCCCCAACCTTTGACAAACCGGGCTTTTACAAAAGTTACCGCCGAGGTGATGCATCGTCCGGCATGGTTGACTATTCCCCGGAAAGTTTTCCAATATGTATATGGGGAAGGTGCGGAGGTGGTCACCAAAGGACAGCAGGCTTATCCTGCCCGGCTACTTTCTGCCGGGTATATATTCCGTTATTCGGATATACGGCTGGCTTTATATAGTTTCATGATGTGATCTTAGACATATCAACAAAAGTTTTTCATAATAAATCCTTCATTCCTTCATCTGCTACGTAATTTGCTGATTGTTAATCTTTATAGATGAAGGTATTTAATTAAGATGAAGGATGCTTCCTTTATTTTTGATTTTTTTTATTCATAGATGATATTATTCGATGCTGTAAAAGGAGTAGGTTTCTTTCGAAGGATTGTCTGTAAACTTATAGTATTCTAGCATATATCCGGTAATCTCTTAGGTCCGTTATTATATCTCTTTTTCTGTTTCCCATTTGTCGGACGCTTGTTTGACAGTTGGCAAACGCTTGGAAGACTGCTGTCGAATAAGCGTTCGACAGATGACAAACAATAGAAAGTTAGTAACTTTCGGAATAATAAGTAATTAGTTCTTTACTTGTTGTTTGTTATTTAGATGCTACTCTTTGCCGAACAGATTCAACCGGAATAGTACTGACTTTAAGCAGAAATATGAAGTGTTTTTCCAAAAGAAAGATCATAACCTTCATGCTGTCCCAAAATCATTCATTGTAATATATCGGTAATCAATCGATTAAGCAATAGATGAAGGAATGAAGAAATTATTTTGAAAAACTTTTGTTGTGTTGATGTGTCCCGTTTATTCACAGATGAGGTTTGGCTTTACATTGTAGATATGGCAAATAAAAAAGCGGCCCCATTAATCGGAGACCGCTTTTCTGTTTATATTGGCACTTATTTATTTGTAGCTATAACCCGCTTTCTTTTGTGCACTGTTCGCATTTGAAGCCGGGATTAAAGTGAAGCCCCACTTGTATTCCTGGTCGGCAGGTAAAGTGTATTCAGGTTCCGGACGAGAATACCAGCTGTCGTAACCGGCTAATCCCTGTTGTTTCAGGTCGACACATACTTCTACGAAGTTACGCGGAGTAATATCGTTGATGTGTGTCTGGCGAGGTTTGTCGTACGGGCCGAGGTTCGGACGGTTGTCGATCTCTTCCTGTGTGAAGTTGTTCCACTGGTACGGACGGTTGGTAGTCTTTCCGGCATCGAAATCTTCCACGGAATTACGCATCGCATTAAATTCCATTTCATCGTCGGCAACGATCAACAAGTTCTTGCCTTTGCCGCCTAAAGTGATCCAGCGGGTATCGCAATGATGACCGTTTTCCTGCGGACGAACATAGGGGAAATACTGCTCTTCAGCCGTGCTCTTATACTGTCCGATCATGTAACCGGCTTTACGGTCCCAATAATTTTCCAGCGGACCGCGTCCGAAGTATTCCAGCTGATCCATCGTAACCGGCAGACGGAAACGAACACCGATACGGGGAACGACCATCTTGTCGCGACCGCTTACCTTATCACGACCCGGGGAGAATGTTGCCGTGGCTGTTGCTTCGGAAATACCGATCTTCACGCCATCCAGATGAGCCGGAGTGAAATGAGTAGCTACATTCATAACACCGTCAGGATAGATTTTGTAAGTGATCAGGAACTGGTTGCCGGCCGGTAATTTATAATCGACGTTTACGATCGCATTACCGTCGACGATCTCGGCAGAAGCATTCGTTACGTTGAAGTTGCGGCTGGAGAGTTCCCATATTTCCAAACGTTTCGGGTCACCGCTTCCGTAGTCGTTATCGTTAGGTGCACGCCAGAAGTTCGGCTGGATACCGAAACCTTCGTTGAAATATTCTGTTCCGCCTACTTTATAAGAAGTAACGACACCTGCTTTTTTATCGAATACGAAGCTGACCTTAGAAGAAGTTACTTTTACATTATCTCCCTCTTCAGATACAGTCAGTTTAGGACCACCCGCCTTATAAGCTACCTTTTCGGCTTCGATAGGCAAACGGAACTGATCCTGTGCGATATCGTAACCGGCCGGAATAACACCTTCCTGTTTTGTGGAAGTAACGATAAAGTCAACCAGATAATCGGTACCGGCCTGTGGTTTCAAATCGGCTACAGGAACAGTGATTTCCTGTGAAGCCTGCGGAGCCAGGTCGAGTGAAACTTTATTACTCTTGATTACTTTGTTGTTGGCCTTTACGGTATAGGTGATCATATAATCTTTCAGGTTGGTGAAGTAGAAACGGTTCGTGATCTTGAATACACCGTTTGCTGCATTAACAGCTTCGAAACCGACATTCTGATGCGTAAATTTCACCTCTGCTATTGCCGGATGCGGGGTACGGTCCGGATTGACGAGGCCGTTGCAAAGGAAGTTTCCGTCGCTGGGCATATCTTTACCGAAGTCACCGCCATAAGCATAATACTCTTTTCCATTCTCGTCTTTTACAAGAATGCCCTGGTCTACCCAGTCCCAGATCCAGCCACCCTGAAGGTTCGGATATTTGTAGATAGCTTTCCACTGTCCCCAAAGGTTACCTGTCGAGTTACCCATTGCGTGAGCATATTCGGACGGAGCAACCGGACGGTCGCTGCCTTTTGCACCGATCTCTTCCAGCCATCCGGCACTCGGATACTGAGGAACATACATATCCGTATTCCATTCCCAAAGGGCACGTTCGTAGTTGACCGGCCGATCCATCAAACCTTTTTCTTTGTTTTTCAGGTAAAGGTAAGTCTGATAGAAGTTATATCCGTTACCGGCTTCGTTACCCAGCGACCAGATAGTTACTGACGGGTAGTTCTTGTTACGTTCATACATATTCATTGTACGATCCATGTGCGGCAACAGCCATTCCGGGTTGTTACCCAGTGAACCGCCTTTGCTCAGGCTGTAATACATACCGTGCGATTCGACGTTTGCTTCATCATACACATACAATCCGTATTCGTCGCAAAGTTCATAGAACCGGCGGTCCTGCGGGTAGTGGCACAAACGAACCGAGTTGATGTTGTTCTTTTTCATCAGTTCGAAGTCTTTACGCATCAGTTCCTCTGTTACATAATGACCGGTCAGGGGATTGTGTTCGTGGATATTCACCCCTTTGAACTTGATCGGTTGTCCGTTGAACAACAGTACGGTGTACGGTTTGCCGTTACCTGCGATCTGGTCGATCGGTTTGATCTCGATGCGGCGGAAACCGACGTTGTACGGGATAACTTCGGTTACTTTACCATCTTCCTTTACAGTCATCAATAACTTGTAAAGGTTCGGATGTTCGGCACTCCAGGTAGCTACGTCATTTAAATTTTTTTCAAAAGAGGCTGTCTTGATGCTGTTAGCTCCGACCCACAGCTTATTATCTGCTGTGGCAACAGTCTGACCTTTTGTATCCAGCAGTTCGTAAGATACGGTGATGTCTTTTGCTTCTTTCGTATGGTTTTTGATGTCTACAGCCAGATTGAAGATACCATTCTTGTACGTATCGTCCAAGGTAGAGATCACGCGGAAATCATTTACCGCAATCTTGGGCTGTGACCACAGGAATACGTCACGTTCAATACCGCTGATGCGCCAGAAGTCCTGGCATTCCAGATAAGAACCGGTACTCCATCTGAATATCTTCAGTGTCAATACATTTTTTCCCGGTTGCAGATAGTTATTGATCAGGAACTCCGCCGGGTTCTTGGAGTCTTCGCTGTAGCCGACTTCTTTCCCGTTGACATACACATAAACTCCCGATTTGGCACCGGAGATATGCAGATACACATCGCGTCCGTCCCAGTTTGCCGGGATCTCGAAGTCGCGGCGGTAAACACCTACCGGATTTGTTTCAGGCAATAGCGGAGGTTGCGGATTACGTGGTTTGAACTCATAGCCATGGTTGGTATAGATGGCTGTGCCATGTCCTTGAAGTTCCCAGTTTCCCGGTACGGTAATATCATCCCAGGAAGCTGTGCTGGTGGATGGGTCAGTGATATTTGCCGGAAGATCCTTGTATGAATCTACAAAATAGAATTTCCAGGTTCCGTTCAGTAATGAATAGTAGGGACTCTTTTCAAAACTGGAAGTGAGGGCTGTCGAACGGTCGCCATACGTCATGAACGAGCTGCGCGGCAGTTCTTTGTTTACAGCAACGACCTGAATGTCCTGCCAGTACGGCTTCGTATCCGGGGAGGCTGTCGCATGAGCAGCAAAAGCAGTACCCAGAAGGAAGCAACCGAATGCTCCGGTGAGCATTGCTTTCTTAATCGAGTGTTTCATTTGTATTTATTTAGGTTGGTAGTATCTTATTGAAAATGGGAGACCGGTAATTATGTATACATACCAATTACCAGTCTCCCATTTTAAGTGTTGTCTTTTTATTTAGCAGCGTAATAAGAGTAGCCTTCGACTACCTGACGGAAAGCCAGAACACCTGCCTGATTCAATTCTACGTTCATTTCTTTACCGTCCGGCAAATACATGACCACTTCGTCGTTATCAGTAAACTTTAACAGTTTAGTCGCTTCGCCGTCGGCTTCCACACTCCAACTCTTGTCTGTTTCGTTGAAAACAAGGTCGATTGCTTTTTCTTCACCTTCTTTTTGGATATGATATCCGTCTTTCTTGGTTTCGACCGTATATACACCGTCTTTTCCGTTGATTGTTTTTACGGTTCCTGCATCAGCAACAGGATTGTTTCCGCTCCAGAATTCGATAGAGTTCAGAACCAATACATCAGCAAGAGCTGAGATTTCATAAACGGGGACAATCCAGAAAGCGATAAATACTAATTCGTTGACGAACTTACTGTCGATATTTCTGTTCCAATCCAAGAGTTTGTTTGTCAAGCCGAATGATCCGATGCAAGATGAAAATAGAACACTGCTGGCCAAGGTTGTTGCCACTAATAATGTTAAACTTTTTTTCTTCATGAATTTTAAATTATTTGTAGTTAATTGGGGGCGAAGATAATAATAATTTTGTTTCCCAACTTACTGTTTCTTTATTATTTCGGCATTACCGGATCCTTCTTATCCACTGCTTCAGATGTTAATACCCCGGATTCTGATCAGTCTTCAGAAGAGGATTCAAATCGATGGCAGATTGAGGTATGGCTTTCAATAGCATACGGTCATCCCATTTCATTGTGATCACTTTTTCTCCGTCCGGCATGGTAATATCCACATTGTTGATCTGCTCTTTACAATAGGCGGCACCATAACGGATCATATCATCCAGGCGGAAACCTTCGGCAGCCAGTTCGATCCTGCGTTCGTTACGGATTAATTCAAGCCCCTGTTCTTTAGACAAAGAGGTCGGGACGTTCGGCATTCCGCAACGGTCGCGCAGTTCGTTCAATGCAGCCTGTACTTGTCCGTCGAAACCGGTTGTCTGTGTTCTGGCTTCTGCAAAGATCAGCAGGATTTCCGCATAACGGATGCAAGGATAATCGCCTGTGGCCTGTCCGTATCCGGACGGGTCATTTTCAAGAGACAATGTTTTGCGGAAGTTGAATCCTGTTTTAGATTCATTGTTACCTCCTTTTATCCATTCGTAGGCGAAATCTGTTCCGTAATTCGTTTCATACCATCCTTTGAAAGGTAGCATAATGGAGACATACAAGCGGCTGTCGCGGTTACGATATTCGCTGATGTATTTTTCATTCCTGATCTCTCCGCTTTTTACTTTATTTTCGACAAAAAGACGGAAAGTGTTTTTATTGTCTGTAGCAATAAATTCATCCGCTTCCTTTCTCAGTTCCGTATAGTTGGCGGCACGTTCTGTTTTGGAAGGAAGGTTGGGTTTGCTACCATCTACAGCCCAATATGAGTCAACCAGATTCTGGGTAGGAGTGACGGAGGACCATCCGCCCAGCTGGTTTGGGCGCATACTCGTATATCGTACCATATCCTGATAATCCCAGTCGGATGCGGCATATTGACGGGTCATGATATATTCGGGGTTGTCCGTATTCCCATTCTCTGTGTGCCACAGCGCTTCGTAGCTGAACATACCTTTTACGAATTTCTCTTTGTCGATATTGAATTTGGCGAAATCAATATACAGATCCATTTCATCGGCTTCTTTCTGCTGTGCTTCGCTCAATGAAGAGATGCGGAATAAAGAGAAACCTCCTTTATCCATTATCTCTTTTGCTGTACTTTCAGCAGTTGCATAATCTCCGAAATTCAATGCGGCTCTGGCTTTTAGAGACAATGCTGCATATTGGGTGATACGGCCTTTTTCATTCGGATAGCCTCCTGTATATTTTTCAGGTAAACCTGCTGCCCCTTCTGTCAGTTCCTTCATGATAAATTCACGGATAACGCTTATTTCATCACGTGTCACATTTTCAGCATCATAGGGAAGTACTTCCGTGATCAGAGGTACTTTTCCGAAAGTTTGTGTAAGCGACAGATATTGCCATGCCCTCATTACGCGGGTTTCAGCTATGAAACGTGCTTTTAATGCTTCATCCATAGGACAATTCTCTATTTGTGATAGGAATAAGTTTGCTTTACGAATTGTTTCGAAGTTCCAACCGGCATCATAAGCGGCACTCATACCATTTTGCAGAAAAGTAGAACCGCTTGACTCCCATGAGTACTGGCAATATGCGTCGGGTGAATAGGTGTCGTCATAAACCCCTATACCCGGAATAGTATTGGAGTAAATTACATTCAGATTCATCCAGGCATCCTTTTCCGATGTCCAGTATGTTTCGGAAGCAATACTTGAGGGTGGCTCAACTTCTAAATCACAACTTGCGACAGTTACACCTATTATCGTACAGAATGCAATGCTTTTGAATAGTTTATTTATATTTTTCATATGTCTAATTCTTTACAATCGATTAAAATGTCAGGTTTACTCCCAGTGCGATAGAAGAAACACCTCTTGTATCTTGCCCACGGCCGTTTCCGGTTTCCGGGTCAAAATCTTCCATTCTTTTGTCTGCACGGATCGTGAACGGATTTTCTGCTGCAACGTATACTTTCAGGGCATCCATTTTTAAAGCTTCCAGTGTTTTTTTATTGAATGTGTAGCCGAGAGTAATTGTTTTGATGCGGAAATAGTCGGTATTCATTAACCAATATTCGGAAAAACGGTTATTGTATGTCGAGTGTGCGCTTGTACGGGAATAAATTCTCGGATAAGCAGCGTTCGGATTCGGGTTATCCAATGTCCATCTTTTCAGGTGATATTCACGTGGACTGGCATTGTCGGAGAATGCCCAGGCCTGTTCTTGCCAGAAATACTGTTTTGTGCCGCTTACACCTTGTCCGAATGCGCTAAGTTCAAATCCTTTGTAACGTAAGTTGACATTGATACCATAGGTGATATCCGGAACGTCGCAGGCCAGGAAGTCTTTGTCTTCCGCATCCAGTTTTCCGTCTCCGTTTTTATCGACATATTTAATGTCACCGGCCTGTGGAGTCATACCGTCTGTTACATAATTTCCACTGTCGATGTCTTCCTGGCTTAATAAGCCATCTGTGCGCCATCCGTAGAACGTACCGATTGCATAACCTACTTTTTTGATCCAGGGATCTTCATAAATAGGGTCGGATGCACCCAGGTCTGTTACTTTATTCCAGTTTTTACTCATGTTGAAACCGACAGAGTAGGAGAAGTCACCGATTGTTTTATTGTGTGTGATACCGAACTCAATACCTTTGTTGCTGACGCTACCGATATTCTGTGAAGGTTTAAAGTCTTTATAAATACCTACTTCATAAGGTACGTTATAACCTAGCAGGATATCGTTGGTCACTTTATTGTAGTAGTCGCCGGTGAAGTCAATCAGACCGTTGAAGATAGAGAAATCCAGACCGACATCTGTAATGGTTACCTTTTCCCAACCTAAAGTAGCATTGGCCGGTTTAGCTTCCTGAATGCCGTTTACGATGCCATCTTCGAAATTGTAGTTACCACCTTGTTGATAAGTGGAGAAATAATCGTAGTCGCCTACATTATTAATATTACCCAACATACCCCATGAAGCACGGAGTTTCAGGTTATTGATCCAGCTTATATCCTGCATGAATGCTTCCTGGTTGATACGCCATCCGGCAGAGAATGAGGGGAAGATCCCCCAGCGGTTATCTTTATGGAAACGGGAAGAACCGTCTGTACGTAAGTTGGCTTCCAACAGATAACGATCCATAAAGCTGTAGTTGATACGCCCGAAGTATGAAAGCATTTTGTTTTCGTTTGAACCACCTTCCGTACCGGTGTCGTTCGGTGCGCTTGATCCGCCGTTCAGGTCGGTCATATTGTTTGTCGGGAAGTTTTTGCGATACGATTTTTGTTTCTGGTATTGATAATGCTCATAAGAAATACCTGCTAATACATTGAAGCTATGTTTGTCATTACTCCATTCGTAATTGGCAAGTCCGTTATAAGTCAATCGGTTATGTTCGATCCATTCGTAAGTCATTTTCGACTCGTCTGTCTGTGAACCGTTCAATTCCAGCCCGGTCTTGAAGTCTTTGATCTTAGATGTACTGGCATCGTAAGTAGTTCCTTTGTAATCATATACTTTATAGATCATTTCGCCGGTTAAAACAAGACCTTTTACGGGTTTGAAGTCCAGCGCCAGGTTCAAAAGCGTATTGGTCGTCTTGTTTTTCGACCAGTTACCCTGGTTTTGTTTGCGTAACGGGTTACGTAACATATTTACCGTAGAAGCAGGTTTTCCTCCTTCATAACTACCCCATTCTCCGTTGCTTTGTTTGGCAACATACGTGGATGGGACGGTTAGTAATTCCACGTAACTGATTCCTCCTTTATCCGATTTGTTGTCGTCCTGGATGTAATTGATGTTGGCACGCATTGAAACCCATGACTTGATGTCGGAAGATATATTCGTTGTCAGGTTGTAACGGTTGCTGTTTGCTCCCGGTGTGAATTTGTCATCGAATGTATATCCTAAACCTGTGTAGTATTTTACTTTGTTGCCACCACTGAAACTCAGCGAATGCTTTGTGATTGTAGATACATCGTCCAATACCAGATCGTACCAATTGGTATTCGGGTACATATCCGGATCGGATCCGTCGCGGAATTTCTGGATCATTTCATCCGTATAGGGGACTTGTGCATTAGGATTGTCATTTAATGCGGCTTCGTTTGCCAATCGGGCATACCATTCGGAGCTAAGAACTTTCGGTGTATAGGTTGCCATCTTTACACCGAAGTATCCGTTGTAGTTTATCTTCAGGTCGCCTTCCTTACCTCCTTTGGTTTTAACCATGACAACACCATAAGCGGCACGTGAGCCGTAGATAGCGGAAGAGGCGGCATCTTTCAGGAAGGATACACTCTCGATAGTGTTCGGATCAAGAGCAGAAAATACGGTAGCATCGGCAATTGCTCCGTCAATCACGAAGAGCGGTGATGAGGTACCCAGGTTACCACGGCCGCGAAAGTTAATGGATGGTGCTGCACCCGGGCGGCTGATGATTGTTACGCCCGGAACTTGTCCTTGTACGGATGCCAAGACATTCGTATTTACGCGTTCCTTCAATTCTTCAGAACTTACAGAGGCGACGGCACCGGTCAGGTTTACTTTCTTTTGTGTACCATAACCGACGATTACAACTTCATCCAGAGCCTGTGAGTCTTCACTCAGGAGGATTTTCCCTTTGGCAGTTTCCGAGGCTCTGACCTCAATAGTTTTAAAACCGATGCTGCTGATGACCAGGATGTCATTGGGATTTGCTTCCAGAGTGAATTTACCATCCAAATCTGTAACAGTTCCATTGGTGGTACCTTTGACAATGACGTTGGCACCGATCAGTGGTTCATTCATTGTTCCGTCAAAAATGACTCCACTTATGGCTTTTTTCTGTTGGGTAATAGATACATCTGTTGTAGCTGCGTACAAGGATGATGTGGTTACAGAAACAGGAAAAGCAAGTGCGATTAAAAGCAAAGAAATTTGTTTTTGCTTTAACATAGACCTGTAATTCATGTGTTTTTTGATTAATAATTAATACTAATTAAAGGTTATCATAGTTCTAACAGAACTATGTCTGATGTATAATATGTAATCAAAAGCCTATCAGTGTATTAGTGGGGATTGACAAAAAACGGCAAGTATGGAATTAACTTAATTGGATAATTATTAATTAACATTTTAGACTTTATTCCTTATGAATCGTGATTAATTTTAATATAATTAGGCATTGATAATAAAAAATATACTATATTTGTAGCGATGTTATAAAATAGTTCTGTTAGAACTAAGTGATTTATATTTTTCTTCTCTTGGATAATTTCTTTTGATATTACTAATTGTATTTTCTACCGAAAAAGTACCTCTCTGTTCACTGTCTCTTTATTATTCCGGGTTTTACGGATTAGTTGATCTCTGTTTTTTACGGGTGCAGTGATTAGTTCCGGCAGGTTGAATGTCTTGGTGAATTTGAGATAAAAATCCGGGTCTTCCTGAGGTAAAACGAAAGGTTTGCATGCCATTCCCGTTTGAGTATCAAATTTGGCGATATAGGGATGAGCCCATAGACCATCCTGCCGTTTGCTGCTGAAAACGAACCATTCGCCGGTAGACGACCAGGTATGAAAACTATCTACATCCGTACTGTTCACCTCTTCCATATTACGTATTTCGTTTGTTTCCAGATTTAATAAGTACAGTTCACTTTCCGGATGCCAGATTGAAAAGTTTCCGTAATCAGAACAAGTAAACATCAGATATTTTCCATCCGGTGAAATACGGGGGAAAGAGACGCTTTTCCCCTTTTCAGAGGCTTTATAGACACATTCAGGAGAGCCGAAGTCTCTTTTTTCTGCATTAAAAGAGATTCTGTACAGGTCATATCGTATATTACTTAGAGGTGTTTTTTTATCGATAGCCTTACTTCGGCAGAAATAAAGCATAGTCCCGTCAGGATTCCATGCAGGGAATGTTTCCATCCACTTATTGCCATAAATTGCCGGTGAGGTAATTAAGTGGTTTGTTTTTGTATCTAAAATGATCAGATCTGATTCGGAATCGGCTACTTCGATTGCTTTGGGACCTGTAGAATGGAAATATTGCTGAATTTCATTGACCGAAAATGCCAGATACCGTCCTGCCGGATGCCAGGCGGCATAAGTCCCTCCGTTGTTCATTTCAGGTGTTTTTATATCCAGCCTGCTGAAATTTTCCTGTTGCTTTATAAGTGTTCCTCCCATTTTACCACGTATGTGGATCATCATGGTTTCGGACGAATTTTTACAGAATGTGTGACAGTTTATACATCCTTTTTCTACGGATTTATTTTCGATAATCGGACTCTCTTCGTATGTGCTTAAATTGCGTTGGTAAATTCCCATTTGATTCCATAATTCATATCCCGGATAGATGAGACGGTAAACCAGATACGAGTCGATTGGCGATTTTGAAATATTATTTATAATATCCGGATATTGTATCCATTTATTGTCCTGTTGTATACAGATACGGATATAAAACATATTTCCTGTAGTATCGTTTAAAAGCTCTTTCCACTTTTTTGGTGGGATAACGACAGATGGTTGTTTACTTCTCAATCGGGTATAGATTTGGTTTTGATTACCTATCTCCGTATAATATTCTTCTCCTTTTTCCATGATTAGGAAATTGGGTGGGGCAATATTGGAGGGAAAGGTGACTCCCGTGTAGTCTGGAAAGATATTTATTGATTTACTTGTTTGTATGTCGGGTGTTACGCCTGTTTGTTTACAAGCGGATATTATCCATAATAAGGAATATATGAGTAATATGTATTGTATATGTTTCATGATCTATTGTTTATCGATGATTTTATTACCGTAAGGACTTAGGAAATGGAGATAATACCAGAAAGTATCTCCGAATTGTTCTTTTAGTTTTTTTATTTCTTTCTTCCGGTAAAGAGTATAGTAAGTTCTGAATCGGTATTCCGTTTCTTTGCTGATCGTAAAACCAAGTTTATCATATGTTTCTTTGTCCACTCCCAATTTATAAGTATAGAGTGCTTCTTCGTATAGACGGGGCAGAGAAGCATATGGAAAAGTTCGTATTCTCCCCAGGTTTTCAGCAAAGCGGGTAATCTGGTTACTAAGTAACAAGTCGCTCATTAAATACTCGAACGCCATTTGATTGGAGGAATCCCGGTCGCATAAATAGCTTAACTCCGGGCCTATATTCAATATATTGGCAAAACGGACTTTTTCCTCCGGATTATACGGGAGTGTATTCGGAAATGGACTTTGTTTTTCCCGAATCATTCTTTCGTATATTTCCGTGTCTCGTTTATAGAATAAAGATTGTTTTAATACGTTGATGAAACGGTGTGCAACGTTATATCGTTGAATTGCTATATTATACCGGATCAGATTGGTTATTATCGGAGCTGTTTCTCCATATACCACCATCGCTTCGAAAGCCCAGCGGTGGGCTTCATTTATATAACCTAATTGTTCATAAATATAATGACCGTATCTACTTCTTTCGGGTTCTCCTGTCCAGGGAAGGTATAAGGAGGCGACTCCTTGGGTTTGCGGATATTTCAATAAGTCGTAGGGCATACGTCCGATATGGAAAAGTGCCATGTTACGGAAATATTCCATTAGCTGATTATTGCCACGGAATTTGTCGGCACAATGTAATACTTTTTCCCATTCTTTTTTTTTAAAATGACCTTCAGCTTCAAGCAGTAAACGTTCTTTCATGTTGTAGTTGATGATAAACAGATACGATGTACTGCCGATGTACAGACAAATGCTTATAGAAAGGCAATAGCAATATTTTTTTTTACCAGTAAAGAAACGGGATAAATATTTAGCAGATAACCCACTGATGATAATCACTGAAACGGATGTTAACAGAGGCCTCCAACTCAGGTAGAACACGGTTATCAATGAGATGGGGATTAAGGAATAATAGAAATATCTTTTTCTGAGAAAAGAAAGACAATAGAATATCAGCAGGTAACAAAAGATATTTGACGCATGATAAAATTTAAAATCAATAGATTCGAATTGGATCAGTAAGTATAACGGTATCACTACTGCTAAATGTAATGGATCGTTTTGTCTTGCGATCCGCTGACAGATCAGGCAGGGGAGAAGATAAATAAAAGATAGTAATAGCGTGAAAATGACTTTTCCGACATAGGGATAGTAGAAAAACTGGGTAATGAAATTTGCCATATAACGACCGAACCCACCGCTTTCATATAGATAGCTTTCCAGGTAAGAACGGCTGAATAAAAATAGTTCCTGCTGTTCATGGTAAGGTATGATATAAGCCAGGCTGTCCATGAATAGAAACATGAATGAAGCGATAAGACAGATAAACAGAAACCAATGGCTGTTTTTCATAAGGTGTCGTTTTGGGGGAAGGGACCTGGTTGAATCTAGGTCCCTTTGAGTTTTTAATAACCGGAATTCTGTGTTAATGCAGGATTCAGGTCAATTTCCGATTGAGGAACCGGATATACATAGTTGTGATCTGAATATCGGCTGCCAGTTAATTTTATATTCTCACCCTCATACAATATACATCTTTGTCCGTCGGGAGAGCTGGGGTCGTCTACAAGTTTGTATTTTAAACCGAGGAAAGGAGCATTCAATACTTCGTTGGCAATCCCCCATCGGCGAATATCCCACTGGCGTTTGCCTCCTTCCAGGGCAAACTCTACACGCCATTCATTACGGATGCGTTGACGCAACTCGTCCTGTGTCCCGCAGTATGTCGGTTTGCTTGCATCTGTCTTTTGCAGTTCGGGAATACCGGCACGGCGACGTACACGATTTACAGCCTCGAAAGCAGAATCATCCAAAGGAGTCGTTTCATTTTTAGCCTCTGCATACGTCAGCAATACTTCTGCGAAGCGAATCACATGCCAATCTTTTCCCATATCCCAACCTGTCGATTGCGGATCTATACTCGGATCCAACCATTTCTGCTGATAATAACCGGTTGCCGTAGCATCACCGTGCTGGGCGATACCGGTGTTACCGCTAGACTTCAATGGAGCAACTTTGATGACTGTACCATACATCTCTTCACCATCATGTAATACGCAAACTTCCAAACGTGGGTCGCGGTTTGTAAACGGATCGTTTTCTTTGTATAGCGACGATTTGCTGATCGGTGCACCGTCAATACATTCGAAAGCATCTACCAGGCTCTGTGTCGGGTTGATACCTCCCCAGCCTTTTGTCGGGAAACATTCCCATCCGATGATATAGTTGGTGTTATCCGGTGCGTTAAACTGGCGGACCAGAATAGCTTCGCTACACGCTTCCTGGCTTTCCCAGAATAATTCGGCATACCTTCCGGTGCCTTCAGCATCGAACAATTCATACTGATTGGAGTCGATAACAGCCTTTGAAGCTGCTGCTGCGACTTCCCAATCAGCGTAATACAAAGCTGCACGTGCTTTCATTGCATAAGCGGCTCCTTTTGTTATACGACCGTATTTGTCGGACGACCATTCTTTCGGTAACTTTTCAATGGCATAGTCGAAATCTTCCATTACCTTTTTGTAAACTTCTTCGCGGGGAGTACGGGTAATTCCTTCCAGCTGATCCAATGCCAGGCTGCTTTCCACATAAGGAACATCGCCAAACTGCTGGATTAGTTCGAAATAAAGGTAACCGCGCAGAAAACGGGCTTCTCCGATGGTAGCTTCTTTATCTGCTGTCGGATAATCTTCTATCATATCTATTTTTTCCAGCAGGATATTGCAGGCACGAATGGAAGAATAACTTCCGCTCCAACCGAAACCTGCCGGATCATAAATACCTTTTGACACATCTCCGGCAGCCCATTTGATGCCATGTACTGCATTATCGGAGTTAATATCTCCATCTATATCTCCATTTGCGCTACCGGGTAATACCCCATAAATATCTGCAACAAACATCTCTGCATCGACTGGTTTTGTCCAGAAACTGCCGTCAGACAATTCTTCCTGCGGATAACGATCCAGAAAATCGCTACATGAGCAGAGACTTAATAATAATGCCGATATGGTAACTGATAATATATTTTTTTTCATATCTGTTTAAGCGTAAGAAATTAGAATGAAACTTTTAAACCTAAAGACACCTTTTTAACATTACCGTAATAGGCTCCGCGATTGGAAGCCGGAGCTTCGGGATCGATACCTTCCAAACCACTGAATGTTAATAGATTTTCACCGGATAGGTATACTTTAACCTTGTCGACTCCTATCTTTTGAGTAAGAGCAGACGGAATATTATATCCTAATGAAATATTTTTCAGACGAACATAAGATGCATCCTGTAACCAGAAAGAAGAGGTTGAAAAGTTCACCTGTGAATCTTTGGTGATACGGGGATAAGAGGCATTGTGATTATCAGGAGTCCAGCGATCCAGGTGACGTTCCAGTACTTTTCCGCTATTGTAGAATGCATAAGCGGATTCTCCTGTATAATAACCATCTACATCGAAGGCTCCCTGGAAAAATGCGGAAAAGTCGAAATCTTTGTAGAAGAGACTTATATTCAGACCTCCTGTCCATGACGGCTTATCTTTACCGATCACTTTGCGGTCGTTCGCTGCATCGATTTTACCGTCACCGTTCAAATCGCGATATTTAATATCTCCCAGTTGTTCTGTTCCGGTACGTTTCGCATCGTTCGCTAATTCTTCTTCCGTATTGAAATAGCCGATAGCTTCGTAGCCGTAGAATGAACCTAAAGCATATCCTTCAAGGTACCAGTATTTGCTATCGTCCGGATTTTCACCTTCTGTTCCGCACATATCTGTAATTTTATTTTTTACATAGGCGACATTCAGGTTAATAGCATAGCTGAAATCTTTATTGATTCGGTTATTATGGAAAACGCTTAAGTCAAAACCTGTATTTTGCATGCTACCTGCATTTTGTGCCGGAGCATCCATGCCGAGGACACCCTGAACCGGCAAATAGAGTAACATATCTTTAGTTTTCTTTTTGTAGACTGACAATTCAAATCCTAAACGGTTGTTCAGGAAACCTGCTTCCAGGGCTGCTTCGTAATTGGTTACTGTCGCCCATTTTAGCTCGGAGTTTACATAACGTGATTCATAGGCTGTAGAGTAAAGAGAATTGCCAAACATATAGCTGCCGTATGCATAGGTAGGGATAGCCGGATAGATATCGTCGTCTGCAAGTTCCTCATTACCGGTTTGTCCCCAGCCCAGACGCAGCTTCAAGTTGCTCAGCCAATTGATGTCGGCATCTTTTACAAAACTTTCTTCCGTAATACGCCATCCGGCAGAAACGGAAGGGAAGTATCCCCAGCGTGAGTCTTTCGGGAAACGGGAAGATGCATCGGCACGTAGATTGGCTTCAAACAGATATTTGTCGCTGAAATCATACTGGATACGTCCGAAATAGGAGCGTCGTGCAATTTCGTGGCCTCCGTTTGTATTTGTCTGGGAAGACTTATCCAATGTGTTCAATGACTCGGTGAGTTCATCGTTTCCACCACCTTTACGGGTAGCCTCCGTATATTTGTATTTATAGTAGATTTGTTCAAAACCGGCTAATACGGCAAGCGAATGTTTTCCGAAAGTTTTGTTATAATTAGCCAATACCTGCGTTGTATACCAGTTCCAGTCATAATATTTTTGATATCCTTCGCGCAGACCGGAGTTATAAGTATTGTTACCGGTACCATATTCCAGTAGTTTTTTGAACCCCTCATTATTACGGGTATCGTTGCGTACAGAGAATAAGGCTTTGACATTCAGTTCTGGTAAAATATTGACTTTGGCGTAGGCTGTTGCGTTGAGCTGCTGGTCTGTCTGCCGTGTAAATCCTGTATTGTTCAGATGGGCAACCGGGTTATTGAGGCCACTATAATAATATGTACCGTCTTCATTATAGACCGGAACGGTAGGAGACAAGCGGTTTGCATATTGGCGAAGCGAAGCATATCCTTCCCATCCGTCATTTTTAGTACCTCTATAGCCTGAAACATTCAATCCGGCATTCAGCCATTTATTGATGTCGCTGTCCACACTGATACGTCCGTTGAAACGATCGTATTTGTTTACATCGATCAGGCCATCCTGGCGTGTATATCCGATTGAAGCATTGTAACTTGTTTTTTCAGAACCTCCGTTGATGGAGAGGTTGTGATAAGTTTCCATTGCATTCTTTTTGAATGTTTCTTTATACCAGTCTGTGTCAGGCAGAGTTCCGTTTCGATAGTTTTCAATATCTTCGTCTGTGTAGGGGAGAATGGCATTGGGATTTTCATTTTTGACAGCTTCGTTATATAACATAGCATAGTCTCCCGATCCCAGGAATTTTAACAATGCAACAGGAGATGTCCATGCGACGGAACCGGAGTAGTTGATACGAGCTTTATCTCCTTTCTTACCTTGTTTAGTCGTGATCAGTATGACACCGTTTGCAGCCTGTACACCATAAATAGCGGAAGATGCGGCGTCTTTCAATACAGTGAGGCTTTCGATATCCTGCGGGTCGATCGTGTTCATACTACCGGGTACTCCGTCTACTATAACCAAGGGGCTACCACCGTTGATGGAGTTTGTACCACGGATGGTAATACTGGCCGTCTGTGATCCCGGAGCACCAGAGCTTTGTATGGCAGTTACACCTGGTATCTGGCCGGCTAAAGCGGCAGATACACTCGCTACACTTCGTGATTCAATAGCTTCGGCAGAAATGTGTGCGACAGAACCTGTCAGGTTTGCTTTTTTCTGTACTCCATAACCGACAACGATCACTTCATCCAGCGCTTGAGAATCTTCTTTCAGGACAATTTTCCCTTTTGAAGCTTCGGATGCTTTGATCTCTAATGTTTTGAATCCAATACTACTGATTACCAGCATATCCGTAGGATTTGCCTCGATTGTAAATTTTCCATCTAAATCGGTTACAGTTCCGTTTGTCGTGCCTTTAACAACAACATTGGCGCCGATGAGCGGCTCATTCATTCCACCATCAAAGACTACTCCACTTATGGCTTTTTTCTGTTGGGTAATAGATACTTCTGTTGTAATGGCGTACAAGGAAGAAGTGGTTACTGAAACAGGAAAAGCAAGTGCAATTAAAAGCAAAGGGAGTTTGTTTTGCTTTAAAATAGACCTGTAATTCATGTGTTTTTTAATTATGATTAATATTAATACTGTGTAATTAGTATATAGTTCCTGTAGAACTATATACTTTATTTCTTTGGTAATCGGTTGTATTGTAGTTGTTTGAGGTTTTGTGTATGTCTTTTTATTAAAACAGGTTAAGATAAATACTATGAGTGTATTTAACGTTTGAGTGTATTTTTATTAAGAAGAGGTCTAAATTTTAAATATTTATAGTATACATATTAAAAAAATACTATATTTGCAGTGTAATTATTAAATAGTTCTACAGGAACTATGTCATTTACAGACTTTTCGTTTTCTATCCCCCTTTATTTAAGTATAAGAGTCTTTTACCGGAATATTGATTATCAAACAGTCATTAGTTTATCTGGTATTTGGGGATATCATGTGTGATAATTAAATGCTTCTTCTCTATTTTAGATGAATTAACTTTCCTTTAAACCTTCAGGAAGCTCTGTATATTTGATAAATTCCGGACCTCTTACTATATCCATTAGTATATTGTCAAAATAGAAATTGTATCTTTGTGCCCGTAATACAGAATAAATATGATTTCGGTTGAAGGACTAACAGTTGAATTTGGCGGATTTACGCTTTTTGATGACGTTTCGTTTGTGGTAAATAAGAAAGATCGTATCGCGTTGGTCGGAAAGAACGGGGCGGGAAAATCTACAATGTTGAAGATCTTTGCAGGTTTGCAGACTCCGACATCCGGGACAGTGAGTGTCCCTAAAGAAACAACGATCGGTTATCTGCCGCAGCAGATGCAGTTGACCGATAGCCGTACGGTTCGTGAGGAAGCGGAGCAAGCTTTCGGACATATCCGGGAAATGGAAAAAGAGATCGAAAGGTTGAACCTGGAACTGGCAGAGCGGACTGATTATGAGACTGAATCATATCAAAAACTGATAGACAAGGTAACACATCTTTCTGAACATTTTCAGTTGCTGGGGGGAAGCAACTACCATGCGGAACTGGAACGGACTTTGATCGGATTGGGATTCAAACGTGCTGACTTCGATCGTCTGACCTCTGAATTCAGCGGTGGATGGCGTATGCGTATCGAGTTGGCAAAGTTATTGCTTCGCCGACCGGATGTATTGTTGCTCGATGAGCCGACCAACCACCTGGATATTGAATCTATCCAATGGCTGGAGAATTTTATAGCTACCCGTGCCAATGCGGTGATTTTGGTTTCCCACGACCGTGCCTTTATCGATAACACGACTTTCCGAACGATCGAGATCGAATTGGGAAGCATATACGATTATAAAGTCAAATATTCCGAATATGTGGAACTCCGTAAGGAACGCCGCGAGCAACAACTTCGTGCTTTCGAAAATCAGCAGAAGAAGTTGGCTGATACGGAAGCCTTTATTGAACGGTTCCGCTATAAGGCGACGAAATCCGTTCAGGTGCAGTCGCGTATCAAGCAGCTGGAAAAGGTAGAACGTATCGAAGTCGATGAGGTCGATACGGCAATGTTAAGCCTGAAGTTTCCGCCTGCTCCCCGGTCTGGCTCTTATCCGGTGATCATGGAGAATGTGGCCAAACGTTACGGTGATCATCTGATATTTAAAGATGTGACATTGACTATAAACAGGGGAGACAAAGTGGCTTTTGTCGGTAAGAACGGCGAAGGTAAGTCTACGCTTGTAAAATGTATCATGGATCAGATCGACTATGAGGGCAAATTGCAGTTGGGACATAATGTGAAGATCGGTTACTTTGCACAGAACCAGGCACAGTTGCTGGACGATAACCTGACGGTATTCGATACGATAGACTATGTGGCAGAGGGAGATATACGTACCAAGATACGCGATATACTCGGAGCTTTCATGTTCGGTGGCGAAGCATCTGATAAGAAGGTGAAGGTATTGTCCGGTGGAGAACGGAGCCGTTTGGCTATGATCCGCCTTTTGCTGGAGCCTGTCAATCTCCTGATTCTCGATGAGCCGACCAACCATTTGGATATGCGTTCGAAGGATGTTTTGAAGGATGCGTTGCGTGAGTTCGACGGGACCGTGATCGTTGTTTCACATGACCGCGAATTTCTGGATGGCCTGGTCGATAAGGTCTATGAATTCGGAAACCAGCGCGTCGTGGAACATTTGGGTGGGATCTACGAGTTTCTGGAGAGAAAGAAAATGGACAGCCTGCGCGAATTGGAACGTACTGCACAGGTCGCTTCTTCTATAACGGATATGGAAGCCCAGCCAACGCAGAACAAGTTATCGTACGAAGCCCGGAAGGAGCAGAGTAAGGCGATCAAGAAAGTAGAAAAAGCTGTCGCTGAAGCCGAAAATAAAATAACTGAACTGGAAAACTCCATCGCCGCTATCGAAGCAAAGCTGGCTACTCCGGAAGGTGCATCCGATACCTCTTTATATAATGATTATTCATCATTGAAAAAAGAATTATCCGACACGATGGATACATGGACAGAGTTGACCATAGAGTTGGAAGAATTGAATGAAAAAGCGTCCCGGTGATCCGGCGGCGCTTTTTTTGAAATATATTGATTGAAGAGGGATAGCATTAAATAAAAAGTATTTACTTTTGTCAGTGGTAAGCTTCGGCTTATTATACCATGAGTTTGAACTGATTGATAAATAACAAACGCCTAATTTATATAGACAAAATATTATGTTGACTCAAATTATTAACGGTCGTATCCTGACACCACAGGGCTGGATGAAAGATGGTTCTGTTCTGATTAGTGATAACAAGATTCTGGAAGTGACCAACTGTGACTTGGCCATAGTTGGTGCGAACCTGATTGACGCCAAGGGAATGTATATCGTTCCCGGCGGAGTGGAAATCCATGTTCACGGTGGTGGTGGACGTGACTTTATGGAAGGAACGGAAGAGGCATTCCGGGCTGCTGTAGCAACTCACATGCAACATGGGACCACCAGTATATTCCCTACATTATCTTCTTCAACAATCCCGATGATCCGTGAAGCAGCAGCGACTACTGAAAAGCTGATGGCTGAAAAAGACAGTCCTGTTCTGGGGTTGCATCTGGAAGGTCATTACTTTAATATGAAGATGGCAGGCGGTCAGCTTCCGGAAAATATCAAAAATCCTGATCCGGAGGAATATATTCCTCTTTTGGAAGAAACGAATTGCATCAAGCGTTGGGATGCTGCACCGGAATTGCCGGGAGCTATGCAGTTCGGTAAATATATCACATCTAAGGGCGTACTGGCTGCTGTAGGTCATACACAAGCTGAGTATGAAGATATCCAGACGGCTTATGAAGCCGGTTATACACATGCTACGCATTTTTATAACGCAATGCCCGGTTTCCATAAACGTCGGGAGTATAAATATGAAGGTACGGTAGAAAGTATCTATCTGATCGATGATATGACAGTGGAAGTGGTGGCTGACGGTATTCATGTTCCTCCGACGATCCTCCGTCTGGTATATAAAGTAAAAGGGGTGGAACGTACTTGTTTGATCACGGATGCATTGGCTTGTGCTGCAAGTGACAGCCAGGTGGCTTTCGATCCTCGTGTGATCATCGAAGACGGGGTTTGTAAATTAGCCGACCGTTCGGCTTTGGCCGGTAGTGTGGCTACTATGGACCGATTGATCCGTACAGTGGTACAGAAAGCTGAAATTCCTTTGGAAGATGCTGTTCGTATGGCTTCTGAAACACCTGCCCGTATCATGGGAGTTTACGATCGGAAAGGTTCTTTGCAACGTGGTAAGGATGCCGACCTGATGGTCTTGGACAAAGATTTGAATGTACGTGCTGTCTGGGCTATGGGAAAATTGGTGGAAGGTACCAATAAGCTGTTTTGAGAATTGAAAGTTGAAAATTGAAAGTTATGTTAACACAAATAATAAACGGACAGATCCTGACTCCACAAGGTTGGTTAAAAGACGGTTCAGTCCTGATCAGTGATGGTAAAATACTGGAAGTAACAAATAGTGACCTGGCTGTGATAGGTGCTACGGTGGTAGATGCCAAAGGAATGTATATTATTCCGGGTTTCGTTGCTATGAATATACACGGTGGCGGCGGCTATGATTTTAAAGAATGTACGGAAGAAGCTTTCTACGGGGCAGTGAACGCACACATGAAATATGGTGCTACTTGTATTTTCCCGACATTGGCCCCGCTTCCCATGACTGAAGTCAGGAAAGGGGTTGCCTTATGTGAAAGTGTGATGGCAGAGAAAAACAGTCCTGTGTTGGGATTACAGTTGGAAGGACCCTATCTGAATCCGAAGATGGCAGGCAGTTTGCTGACGGATGCTTTGAAAGATCCCGATCCGGATGAATATAAATCGTTACTGGAAAGTACGAATTGTATTAAACGCTGGGATGCAAGTCCTGAATTACCGGGAGCATTGGATTTTGCCCGTTATGTCCGTTCAAAAGGTCTCTTGGCTGCTGTTTCTCATACGGAGGCTGAATTTGAAGATATTAAAGCCGCTTATGAAGCCGGTTTTACGCATGCGGCTCATTTCTATAATGCTATGCCCGGGTTCCACAAGCGTCGTGAATATAAATATGAAGGAACGGTAGAAAGTGTGTTCCTGGAAGATGATATGACAGTGGAAGTGATTGCCGATGGCCGTCACTTGCCTTCAACAATCCTGCGTCTGGTTTACAAACTGAAAGGTGTGGAACGTACTTGTTTGTCTACAGATGCTTTGGCTTATGCAGCTAATGAAGGAAAGCCGGTAGATGATCCCCGTATCATTATCGAGGATGGCGTTTGTAAACTGGCAGACCATTCTTCGTTGGTTGGAAGTATAGCTACGATGGATGTGCTGGTCCGCACCATGGCACAGAATGCGGGTGTACCTTTGGCTGACGCGGTTCGTATGGCTTCCGAGACACCTGCCCGCCTGATGGGGGTTAGTGATCGTAAAGGTTCTTTACAGCGTGGTAAAGATGCTGATATCGTTATTCTGGACCGTAAATTGAATGTTCGCTCTGTTTGGTCGATGGGACATTTGGTGGAAGGAACGAATACATTGGCGTAAATAAAAAAAACGCTGATAAATTTTTATCCTTTCTATCCATTATTTCTGAAGTAATGGATGGGAAGGATTTTTTATTTATACCGACTTATAGGTAAATAGATATTTTTGATAGGATTCTTTAATCATTATTTGCCGGAGAATTGTTATATTTGTAATTCAAGTAAAAAAGTTGTACTAAATCGTAATTAAACATGAAGACGAACCTTAGTTCTCAAATTACCCTGACGCGTATACCTACCCGGTATTATCGTCCGGAAAACGCTTATGAGCAATCTGTTTTAACCCGTTTGGAAAAGATTCCGACAAACATCTACGAATCGGCAAATGAAGGATCCTTCGCGATCGCAAAGGAACTGGCATCACAAATACGTAAGAAACAGGAAGCCGGAGAGCCTTTTGTTCTTGCATTATCAGGAGGCCGTTCTCCTCAGAGTGTTTTTAAAGAATTGATCCGTATGCACAAGGAAGAACAATTGAGCTTCCGTAACGTGATTGTATTTAATGTATATGAATTTTATCCGTTGAGTGCTTCAACAAACAGTAACCTCGCTTATCTGAAAGAGTCGTTGTTGGATCATGTGGATATCGATCCGAAGAATGTCTATTCGCCTGACGGTTCTATGCCGAAGGATGATATATTCGAATTCTGCAAACAATATGAACAGCATATCCAGAGCTTCGGAGGTATAGACTATATTCTGTTGGGTGTAGGTCATGCAAGCAATATCGGCTTTAACGGTCCGGGTTCTTCTATAAATGTGGGTACTCGCTTGGTATTGCTGGATAACGATGCCCGTAAAGAAGCTGCCCGCACATTCAAATCGATCGAAAATGTGCCGGCAAGTGTGATCACAATGGGTATTTCAACGATCCTGAAAGCTAAAAATGTGATTTTGATGGCTTGGGGTGAAGATAAGGCGCATATTGTTGCTAATACGGTTGAAGGTAAAGTGAGCGAAACAGTTCCTTCTACTTATTTGCAGACTCATATGAATGCGAAAGCTGTTATCGATCTGTCTGCTGCTTACGAACTGACAAGAATCAGTCATCCCTGGTTGGTTACCAACTGCGATTGGGATAACAAGCTGATCCGTCGTGCTATCGTATGGTTGTGCCAGTTAACGGGTAAACCGATCCTGAAGCTGACAAACAAAGATTATAGCGAACATGGTCTGGGCGAACTGTTGGCTCTGTATGGTTCTGCTTATAATGTAAATATCAAGATTTTCAACGATATCCAGCATACTATTACCGGCTGGCCGGGTGGAAAGCCGAATGCAGACGATTCCAACCGTCCGGAACGTGCTACTCCGTATCCTAAGAAAGTGATCGTATTCAGTCCGCATCCGGATGATGACGTGATCTCTATGGGTGGTACATTGCGTCGTTTATGCGACCAACACCATGATGTACATGTCGCTTATGAAACTTCCGGTAACATCGCTGTTGGTGATGACGAAGTAATCCGTTACTGCGAATACCTGCGTGATGTTTGTGATAAATATTCTCCGAATGATACGACCGTTAAGGGTAAGGCCGAAGAGATTATCAAATATCTGCGTTTCGAGAAAGTGGAAAACGGAGAACCGGAAAAGAGAGATGTGCTGTTCATGAAGGGTACTATCCGTCGTGAAGAAGCTCGTCACGGTTGCCGTTATTCGGGCGTGAAAGATGAAAATGTTCACTTCCTGGATCTGCCGTTCTACGAAACAGGTCTTGTGAAGAAAAACGATCTGGGAGATGCCGATGTGGCTATCGTGAAGAAACTGTTGCAGGAAATCCAACCGGATCAGATGTTTGTTGCCGGTGACCTGGCTGACCCGCACGGAACACATAAGGTTTGTCTGGATGCTGTATTGGCCGCTATCGACGAATTGAAAGACGAAGAATGGCTGAAACATTGCCGTGTTTGGATGTATCGCGGAGCATGGGCAGAATGGGAAATGGACCACATCGAAATGGCAGTTCCTATCAGTCCGGAAGAATTACGTTTCAAACGTAATGCGATTCTGAAACATCAGTCACAGGCAGAAAGCGCACCGTTCCTGGGCGATGACGAACGTTTGTTCTGGCAACGTGCTGAAGACCGTAACCGTGCTACTGCTGAACTGTACAAGGATTTGGGTCTGGCTTCTTATGAAGCGATCGAAGCATTTGTTCAGTATATGATCCCGTTTGATAAATAAGAATCTTATTAAAAAATACAGAAGGTATCCCCAAAAAGGATACCTTCTTTTTATGTCCTGACCGGAGCTGATAACAAAAAAGAAGATGTCCTTTTGAGACATCTTCTTCATTTAATTCTGAGTTGATACTAAATTAATAGGTCGTTCCCTGGAAAATGTTTGATTGAGCGTATGGGATCAATGTGCCTACCATAGTCAAGTCTCTTCCTGAGAAGTTCGGGTCTACTGTTACGGTTGCTTTGTTGCTGCCGTTCATCAGTGTCAGATTTACTGTGGCAGAGATGAAGATACCTTGAACACTCATAGACAGGTAGACGTTACCGTCTTTATCCTGTTTTGTCTGAATGTTTGATGCGCTACCCTGAACTGTTACGCCACCTAGGCCGTTAGGACCTGGATACGGAGAGTTGGATGCGATCTGTACCATTGCCTGGCCATTGTTCAAAGAGACGAAGTTGGTGTTTGAGTTCACATAGTAAACCATTCCGTTCATGGGTTGTACGGAGTTGGCTTCCAAAACGAAAGACTGGTTGCTGATAGCTTGCATGGCTGTGTTGAACTCCTGTTCGTCCATGATAGCGTCTTTAGCTTCTCTGGCTTCTTTTTTAGCTTCTCTTTCTAACTTTTTCTCTGCTTTTTCTGCGGCTTTACTCTGAGCCTGTACATGTGTCATTCCCCCTATAACAAGAGTGAAAACGACGATAAAAGATACAATTCTTTTCATACGATTTAGTTTAAAACGTTTTCAAAATGTAGTTAAAAAACAAGCGGATGATAAAAAGGTTTCTAATAAATAGACGATTGTAGATACTATAACATTTTATCAGGGTAATTTGGTTAATCCTCATTTTTATTATAGAATCTTTTATATTATAGGTAGTTGCAGAGTATCTGAATTAGGTATTCAGCGAATAATCCAGTACTTTTGTGGATGATATAAGATGATAAAAACGAAAAGATATGAAGATTGATGTTTGTTTTTCACCGGCTCTGTATCCGGTATATCATGATCCGGAGGCGATCGTTGTAGTGGTGGATGTATTCCGTGCAACGACAACGATGGCGGCGGCTTTTCAGAATGGAGTAAGTAGTATCCGCCCGGTTGCATCCGTGGAGGAGGCGATGGAATATAAGAGAAAAGGCTGGTTGGTCGGGGCCGAACGCAATGTGAAACGATGTGATTTTGCAGACTTCGGAAATTCACCGTTCGACTATACTCCGGAGAAGGTGATCGGTCGGGATGTGATCTTTACGACAACCAACGGGACGAAGGCGATAACGATTGCTAAATCGGCTTATCGCGTTATCACCGGGGCTTTTATCAATTTACAGGCAGTGGCGGACTTTTGCCGGAAACATGAGCGGGACGTTATAGTATTGTGTTCCGGTTGGCAGGATAAGGTGAATATAGAAGATACTTTGTTCGGAGGTGCTTTGGTCGATCTCCTTGTCTCTACCGGTGAATATGAACCGGCTACCGATGCAGCAATCATAGCCCGCGATATGTGGATGAATAACCGGGATAACTTATTGACATATATCGATCCGACGGATCATATGGCTCGTTTGAAAGCAAATCATTTAGAAGATTCGGTTCCTTATTGCCTGACATTGAACAGTGCGGCGGTTGTGCCGGAATTGACGATAGAGGAGGGAATCCTGGTTTTGAGAACCAGATAATACCGACATTGGTAAACAATAGAAAGATAACAATAATGACAAAGAATAACAGGATACGTTTCGGTGTAGTCGGAACGAACTTTATAACAGACTGGGTAATTGCCGGGGCACGGCAGGATGAACGTTTTGAGTTGGTGGCTGTTTATTCGCGAACACAGGAGCGGGCGGATGAATTTGCAGCCAAACATCAGATTCCTCATACTTTTACCTCTTTGGAGGAAATGGCACAAAGTCCGCTGATCGATGCTGTTTATATTGCATCCCCTAATTTCCTGCATGCGGCACAGAGTATTCTTTGCATGAAACATGGCAAACACGTCTTGTGTGAAAAGCCTTTTGCATCGAATGCGTTGGAAGCGAAAAAGATGATCGAGGCTTCCCATACATATAATGTAACGTTGATGGAGGCGATGAAGCCGACATTGACTCCGAATTTCCGTGCTGTTCGTGATAATCTAAGCCGTTTGGGGACGATACGCCGTTATTTCTCTTGCTATTGTCAGTATTCATCGCGTTATGATAAGTATAAGGAAGGGGTCGTGTTGAATGCTTTTAAACCGGAATTGTCGAATGGGGCAATGATGGATATAGGTATCTATACGCTTTATCCGATGGTAGTCCTGTTCGGACGGCCGAAAAAGGTAGAAGCCTCCGGTATCATGCTTTCCTCAGGAGCGGACGGACAAGGGGCAGTGAATTTTTTGTATGACGATATGAATGCGACTATTCTTTATTCGAAGATTGCGAACTCTTATCTTCCTACGGAGATACAGGGTGAGGAGGGGAATATCAATCTGGATCGTATAAATATAATAGGAAAGGTTACTTATACACCTCGTATCCCGACAGGTGCCGGAAAGACGGCAGTTTCGGAACCGATAGATATAAGTGCAGTGACAGATAAGAATGAATATTATTATGAGGTGGCAGAGTTTATGGATCTGATACAGGCGGGTAAACGCGAGTCATCTGTTAATAGTCATGAGAATTCATTGATTACTCTGGAGGTTATCGACGAAATACGGAGGCAGTTGGGGATTATTTATCCGGCTGACAGGTAATGGAGGGAGATTCGCTATAACAGGTTTATTTGCCGTTTGCTTCAGCTGACGGTTTACAAGTTGTTTCTCCCTTTGGGCTTTAGCAACATTTTTCACATAGAGATTGTGTTTAAAATGTGACTAAAGTCCAAAGAAATAGTTATTAACTAATCCGTCAGCTGAAGCAGACGGCAAATAAACCTGTAACAAGCAAGTCCTCCTGTTTATTGGAATTTCTAAATCCGTGTCATCCGCGTACAAAACATATTCGACCGCAAAGCCTAACTGTCAACTGTCACTTGTCAACTATCAACTGAAAAAGGTGAAACCTTTTTCTAATAATTCTTTTTAAATCTCTCTTATAAAATACTTCGCCAGGAACTCCCAATTCCTATGAATAATATCTTTCCCGCGTTCGGGACTGTATAGGCTCTTCGTCTGTGCATCTGCCAGCATACCGCGTTCTTCGAGGGCTTTCAGTAAGTCCATGCTGCAATGTTTGACAATGAAGAATGCCAATGCCTGTTCGGAAGCCTTTTTCTCATTGTAGAAAGGATTCTGTTCGTCTTTGATATATTCGATACCGTCCACCACTAATTGAAGGCCCTCTCTGGGAGAAGCATATACGGCAAACTTGTCGAATTCGATACAGTTGGCCAACGGAGTATATTCGTTTTCTTCCAGTTTCAACTGCTGCGAGGCGAAATCGATGAACTCTTGCTTGCTCTTCATATAGAATAGTAGCTTACCGTCAGCCACTTCGGTGAATTTGTTGTAGGCAGCCTTGTTGCTTTCTTCCCTTTCTTTGATAGTAGGGTCGATGAAGTTTTCCGATTGCTCTGCTTGTTCCGCAAAGAAAGTGTGATTCGGGTGTGTTTCCGGTAGGATGAGCGACAACCATTTGGGCGACGTATAGGCCAGGAATGCAGTACGGTCGATGTGAGCCAGTGAATTATGGATTGTCATAATCACCTCCGTATTTTCCTTATTACCTGGGTTTTGACGCCAGAACTCCTTGATCGTTTCGCTCAAGTTATATTTTGTGTCCGTGAATAAATACGAATCGTAATGGAACCAATGCAATAGTATTTCGTAGTCTTCCGGTGTTTCATAGGACGTTTCCGGAGCGAATAAAGTCTGCATCTTGCTGTTTTCCGGGGCGGTAGTCCACTCCTGGCAGAATAGCTGGTAGATCAGGCGGCCAGTCTCTTCGTTTGTCGGGTTATCTGGATTGACGAAAGTACCTTTCTTGGCACCATGATACTGTTGGGTGTAGTGCCAGAGTAGGAAACGGATATCTTCAAGGTTGGCTTCATCATCGTAATAATGGTCGCTGACAGTGTAGAAAGGGAGATAGTTGCCTGTCTGTTTCTTATATTCCGTGATGAAAGAGTGCCAGATGTTGAGGCCGGAGATTACATCTTCGAAATAAGCCGCCATACGCATACTGATCTGGATGACATCTTCTTTGTCGAATGAGTTTGCCAGGTCGGTATGTAACATTATATCATGTATCTGATTGGCGATACGGGTATAATAAAGGTCGGTTGGTCCGGATTGTTTATAGGGATGCAGTTGCAGCCAGTCTTTTGGAAAAATCTTAGTATTTTTCATCTTATAATCGTCATTTACGCTTTTGATTAATAAAGGTACAAATGTAGTAAATTTATTTGTCAACGAATTGTAATAACCGTTATCGTATTGTCATCTCTTTTAAATTTGGCTGAAACATCGCGCCTCTACTTTTGCGGCAAATAAATGTAACAACAAGTAAAGGAATGAGAAATAAGCGTGAAAAGAGAGGATTGTTGATGTTGGTTCTCCTGCTGTTTGGAAGTTTTCTTGCGCTGACGGCCCGGGCACAAACGGGTGTTATCTGCGGAACCGTGACAGATGCTAAATTCAAGGACTCACTGATCGGTGCCACTGTCTCTATTGAAGGAACGACAATCGGAGCTATATCGGATATAGACGGAAATTTCCGTATCGAAAAGGTACAACCGGGTAAATATACACTGGTCGCTTCTTATGTATCTTATAAAACGCAAATCATAAAAGATGTGGCTGTGATAGCTCATCAGGAAGCAGTCGTGCGTATCGAACTATCGGATGCCGACCTCCAACTGCAAAACGTTGTGGTAGTGGCCCAACGGAAACTGGGGACGGAGACAGCCGTATTGAATACCGTCCGCAAAAGCCTTCCCGTAGTGAGTGGAATATCTGCCCAGCAGATCAGCAAGACGCAGGACAGCGATGCCGCCGAGGTGCTCCGCCGTATCCCCGGTATTACGATCGTAGACGATCGCTTCATCGTGGTCCGCGGCCTGGCACAGCGTTATAATAATGTGTGGCTGAACAATGCCACCACACCGTCGAGCGAAACGGATAGCCGTGCTTTTTCCTTTGACGTGTTGCCTTCTTCCCTGATCGATAATATGATGGTCTACAAAAGTCCGTCGGCAGAGTTACCGGCTGATTTCTCGGGTGGTTTCGTCCGCCTGCAGACGAAGAATGTGCCGGAAGGGAATACTTTCAATATCTCTTATCAACTGGGTTTTAATACGAATGCAACTTTCCGCGATTTCCAGTTGACGAAAGGGCATGCGGTCGATTATCTGGGTTTAGGTGCCGGTAAACGTGCACTGCCTTCCAATGTGTCTGCCCATCTGAGCGATGTAAGTACTTCCGACGTTGCCGCTTTTACCCGTCAGGTGAATACGGGTTGGGATATCAGCCATTTCACGGCACTCCCGGAGCAGAAGCTGACATTTACCATGAACCGCCTTTTCGACCTGGGTGACTGGCGGATCGGTAATATAACGAACGTGAATTACAGTACGGGCTACGATTATTACGAGATGAAGAACAATAACTACCTGTCGTATGATATGACGAACGACCAATCGTCTTACCGTTATAAATACGACGATGTGCAGTATAAGAATACGACCAAGCTCGGTGCCTTGTTCAACTGGTCTTTCCTGAACGGGAACAACAAGTTCGAGTTCCGCAATTTTTTCAACCAGCGGGGAACTTCTTCGCTTTCCCAACGCCAGGGTACGGATTACTATTCTGAAGAGAATATCCGGAAATGGGAATCACTTTACACCGGACGTACCACCTATGCCGGGCAGTTGAGCGGAGAACATAAATGGCACGACGAGGCCGACAAACTGGACTGGACGGTAGGTTATGCGTATGCCGCCTACAGGGAGCCGGATCGTAAAGTGGTCAAGTCGATGGAAAGGAAGCAGGATGACGAACTTAAGTATTATGTATCCGACCCGACCCGCTATTATCAGGATCTGACAGATAACAGTTTCTCCCTCGGAACGAATTACGAGCATATTTTCAGTGTATCGGAGCTTTTCAAACCTGTCTTGAATGCCGGTGTATATGGGGAATATAAAGACCGCACGTTTGAAGCACGCCGTTTTCTCTACAATCTTTTGGGAAGTGGATATAACCGCTTTGCCGAGTGGGATTACAGTTCGATCTTTTCGGATGAGAATATTTCTGAAAACCGTATTTATATGAAGGAAAGCACCAATAAAAGTGACTCTTATACTTCTGAGAATTTGCTGGGGGCAGCTTATGTGGCAGCCCGGTTGAATTATGGAGAGAAACTGAATGCGAATATCGGTGTCCGCATGGAATATTACCAGCTGAAACTGGATGGCTACGAATCGGATGGCATCAAAGCAGTCCATCTGGACCAAAGTTCGACCGAGTTCTTTCCTTCCCTGAATGTCGCCTATAGCCTGACTGATAAACAACAGGTGCGGGTCGCTTACGGGCGTTCGGTCAACCGTCCCGAATTTCGTGAAGTGGTGCCTTACGTGTATTATGACTTTGCACTAGATGCCAATATTACCGGGAATGTCAATTTAAAGAATGCCTATACCAATAATGTTGATGTGCGTTATGAGTTTTACCCGTCGACAGGCGAGACGGTGACGATAGGGGGATTCTATAAGTATTTTGAAGATCCGATCGAGCAGACGTATAGTGAAGCTGGTTCCGGCCTGCAATACACCTATCACAATGCCGATCATGCCAGGACTTTTGGTGTGGAGGTGGATATTAAGAAGCAGTTGGATTTTATCGGGCTGAAAAACCTGAGTCTGGTTTTCAATGGCGCCTATATTCATAGTAAGGTCTATTTTGCCGAAGGCTCTTTTGAGCGCGATCGGGCGATGCAGGGGCAGTCTCCTTATCTGATCAACACAGGGTTATTCTACCAACTGGAAAATAAAGGTTTTTCTGCTTCCGTGCTCTATAACCGCATCGGAAAGCGTATCGAAACAGTGGGTGTCCCTGCCCAGAACCCGAATGACGATATCCCTGATATCTATGAAATGCCACGTAACGCATTGGATTTGAGTTTCTCGAAGAAAGTGGGCAAGTATGTGGAGATTAAAGGGGGGATCAAAGATTTGTTGAACTCGAAGATTGAGTATAAACAGTTTCTGGAACTGACAGAAACTTCTGGTGCGAAACGGGAAGTGGAACAGTTGGTTCGCAGCTACCGTCCGGGCGTGACAGTTAATCTGGGTGTATCAGTTAAATTTTAAATAATGTCACTTATATACAAACTAAATTAGTTTATTATTATGAACAAGTTTTTATTGAAAGGTGTGGCTGCCTTAGTATGTATAGCCACAATGTTTGGAAACGTAGCTTGTAGCGACGATGACGACTCGGCGACAATCAGTGTTACTGCGGTTGCATTGGATAAAACGACCTTGTCGTTGAAACCGGGATCGACAACTAAATTAGTTCCTACCATTACTCCCTCGGATGCTACTACGACAAGTGTGACCTGGACTTCTTCCGATGATAAAGTAGCCACCGTTAGCGATGGAACGGTTACGGCTGTAGCAGAAGGTACGGCTACTATCACTGTTAAGACTGACGACGGTGGCAAAACGGCTACTTGTGTTGTCACAGTTGATGCCGATGCTCCGGAAAGCAAGGATGTAACGTTAGAAGGTAAGATTTCTTCCGATATGACCTTACGTGCTGTGGATAATAATTTGTTGAAAGGATATGTCTATGTGGCTTCAGGTGCAACATTGACTATCGAACCGGGTACGGTAGTCAAAGGGGAGAAGGCTACAAAAGGTTCTCTGATCGTTGAGCCGGGTGGTAAGATCATTGCCGAAGGTACGGTTGAAAAACCGATTGTCTTTACTTCCAACCAGCCAGCCGGTTCGCGTGCTTATGGTGACTGGGGCGGTTTGATTTTATGTGGTAATGCTCCGGTTAATGCAAATGATCCGCAGATCGAAGGTGGTCCGACTACTCATTATGGTGGAAACAAGCCTGAAGATAATTCCGGTATAGTGAAGTATGTACGTATCGAGTTTGCCGGTTATCCGTTGGAACCGAATAAAGAGATTAATGGCCTTACTTGTGGTGGGGTCGGTAGCGGAACGACATTGGAATATATCCAGGTATCTTATTGTGGTGACGACTCTTTCGAATGGTTCGGTGGAACAGTTAACGCAAAACACCTGATCGCTTATAAAGGTTGGGATGATGAATTCGATACGGATTATGGTTATACTGGTAAATTGCAGTTCTTGTTGGGTGTTCGTGATCCGAAGGTTGCCGATACCTCCAAGTCCAACGGTTTTGAATCGGACAACGATGCGAATGGTTCTGGAGACGAGCCTATTACAAAGCCTATATTCTCTAATGTGACACTGATCGGTCCGTTCTATGGCGAGTCAGCCGGTAAGGCGGAAAGTGAAATTCTTTATACAACGGATGATGCTGCCAATGGTGCGAAGGGCGGACAGTTCCAGGCTGCTATGCATATTCGTCGTAATTCTTCTTTGAATGTTTATAACTCTGTCTTCACAGGTTGGTCTTATGGTCTATACCTGCAGAGTGCAAATGCCGGTGCTACAGTAAAGAATGTGATCTTTGCCGGTATGTGGGAAAACTTTAAGGATGATGCTAGCAAGAGCTATTTCGGAACAGAGAACTTGAAAAATCAAGTATATGCTTCCAGCAACGATCTGATTGCTACAAACGCTGATTATTCTTCAGTGGTAGTCGACAAGATCGGTGGAGCGGATTTCTCTGATTCCGTTTTGTCTGACAACTTCTTCGATAAGGTTACTTACAAAGGTGCCTTCAACGGAACCAACGACTGGACAGCCGGATGGGCAAACTGGGATCCACAGAACACTGCTTATTAATCAGATTGTTTCTTACTCGAATTTTTGAATAATGGTTCAGGGGCCCGGGATATGTTACATTTTCCTGTGCCCTTTTACCTTTCTTACAGGAGGGTGAGAACTGTAAAAACATATACAAATGATAAAGAAATTGCTATTAACATCTACCTTGGTTGTCGGAAGTACCTTTGCTATTCAGGCACAGGACCTGGTACTTAATGAAGGTCAGTATTATACGGACGAGACACAGACAACACCTTATACGGGTCGTTATACGGAGTTTTATGACGATGGTATGCTGAAAATGGAGTTGTATCTGAAAGATGGGCGTCCGGAGGGCACGTATGTGATCTATTATCCTGATGGGAAGATTGCGGAGGTCCGCTCGTATTATCATGGTGTTTTTCATGGGGAGTGGCGAACCTATAATGAGGCAGGGCAACTGATCGGTATGGCTTCTTATAAAGACGGTGAGAAAGATGGTCCCTGGCGTATCTGGAATGACAAAGGTGTCATGCGTTTTGAAATGTTTTACACCCGCGGAAAGAAAAGTGGAATTTGGCGGACATGGAATGATGAGGGGAAATTGTTGACAGAAGAGAAACAGTTATAGAAAGATTTGAGCCAATGTAGCAATAATAGAAAAAAGTGAGCTATCCATTTATAGTGACGGGAGTAACCTTTCCCCTCTTGAGAGGGGGCAGGGGGGTGTGAAATTCGCTTGTTTCAGAGTAAGATAACACACCCCTTATCCCCTCTCGAGAGGGGAATCAGTTACCATCTGTCACTATGAACAGACACTATAAAGTAGTTCATATCTGACAATAACCGAATTCTATTCTTAATTTTTATTATTCATCATTCGAATCAAAATCGAAATCAAAGTCGAAACCATCATCCATCAACCCCGGATCAGTGAATTGCTCCATTTCCCGGCGATCTTTTTTGGTCGGACGGCCTAAGCCACGGGCACGGTCTACGAAACCGGATATCTTATTCATCTCCAGTATTTCGTATTGATCCGGAGTCGTAACATTTTCCAGATATTCCGGTACCAGTTTTGCACCCATTCTACGTTCTGTTAGAGCCAGAACTTTGAAGGAAAAAGTCACAGGCGGTTTACGTACCTGAACCACTTCTCCTACTTTGATCATACGGGATGGTTTTACAGTGACACCATTTATCATGATCCGGCTTTTTTTGCAAGCTTCTGCTGCAATTGTCCGGGTTTTGAAGATGCGGGTAGCCCACATCCATTTATCTATTCTTACTTCATTCATAACAATTTCAGTTGACAGTTGACAAGTGACAGTTGACAGTTACTTCATGATAGGAGTGCGAAGCCTATCTGTCAACTGTCGACCGTCGTCTGTCAACTATTTATTATTGTATTGGTTCATCGTAATCTGTACCCCCGCCAGGCAGAAGCTCTTGACGATCTCGATGGCCCGTTTCAATTTTTCCGGCATCAGTTCCAGTTCTTCAGAAGGGAATTTGCCTAATACGTAATCTATTTGTCCGCCGCGGGGAAAGTCACTGCCTATCCCGAAACGCAGACGGTTATACTCCTGTGTTCCAAGTAGTTGTTGTATGTTCTTCAATCCGTTGTGTCCTGCATCGCTGCCTTTCGGTTTCAGACGTAAAGTGCCGAAGGGAAGAGCCAGGTCATCCACTACGACCAATAGATTCTCCACTGGAATATTCTCTTTTTGCAACCAGTAACGGACGGCATTTCCGCTCAGATTCATAAATGTATTCGGTTTGAGCAGGATCAACTCGCAGTTCTTTACCCTCATCCGGGCAACTGCTCCGTAACGCTCTTCCGTGAAAGGCACTCCGGCTTCTTCAGCCAAAGCATTCACGACACGGAAACCGATGTTATGCCGCGTGCCCCAGTATTCAGAGCCTATATTACCAAGTCCGGTTATCAGATATTTCATGATTCTTGCATTATTTATATAATATAAGAAAGGGAAGAACATTCTCCTGAATATTCCTCCCTCACGTTATTTGGTATTATCTTTTTCAGATTACTTACCAGCAGTAGCCTGAGCACCACGAGCGGCACGAGTCAACTGAACGGCGCAAACAACAGCGTTCTTTGCATTTGTCAGTTCCAGACCTTCGAAGTGTAAAGCACCAACCTGCATAGACTTACCTAAGCCCAGGTGATCAACGTTGATAGTCAGTTTTTCAGGGATCTGAGTATAGATAGCTTTAACTTTCAGCTTTCTCATACGCAATGTCAGCTTACCACCGGCTTTAACACCTTCGGCGTGACCTTCCAGAACAACAGGAACTTCCATTGTTACCGGCTTGCTTTCAGAAACTTCCATGAAGTCCATATGTATAATAGCATCTGTCACAGCCTGAAACTGGATATCTTTTACGATAGCCATGGTCTTTTTACCGTCGATATTCAATTCTACAACAAAGATTTCCGGCGTATAAACCAATTTACGTACACTATCGATTGTTACTGTAAAGTGAGTTACTTTTTCGCCACCGTATAATACAGCAGGGATTTCCTGATTTTTACGCATAGCTTTCAAAGCTCTTTTCTGATCAGCAGAAGTAGCTGCTACTTCTCTTCCTTTTCCTTCTAATTGGAATGTCTTCATTTCTTTAATTTTTTGTGTTACTCAAAATTAGTATTTATGCTTCCTAATTTCCCATCACACGTACGGGGGTTAAAAGCGGTGCAAAGGTATGTTTTTTATTCATACGTTCCAACTGTCCCGTGTATATTTTTTTAATCCAGTAGATTACGGGAGCGAAGCAATGCCTCCGTATCGTCCCAGAGCTTGACTTGTGCCGGATGGTTCCGGATACGTTCCGACAGCTTTTTCTCTTTGCAGTTGGCGTAGCATGCACCACTTTTGCCGTTCACATCTTCCGACAGGGCGAGGTGTATGGCTGTTGCCGCTCCTTGCAGCGGTGTTTTGATGAAAGGACGGAACAGAATATCTGTCAGCGGGTCGAACCAGGCATTCATCGTGATCATATTCGTACTGACGATACCTGGGTCGGAGGCGTTGACGGTAATTCCTTTTTCTTTTATCCTTTCCGCCAGCTCGCGTGTAAAGAGCAATAAGGCCAGTTTGGTATTTCCGTACACCGATATCCGGTTGAAATGCCCGTTCTTCCCTTTGGTGAAGAAGCCGGATTCTATTTTACCGATGGCATACGTGCAGGATACCGTATTGACGATACGGGTTCCCTTATGCATCAGAGGAAGCAGCAACCGGGTGAGTAGATACGGACCGACATAATTAACGCTGACAATCGTTTCCAATCCGTCTACCGTAGGACGAATATGGGTGGTCAGAACTCCGGCATTGTTCATTAACCGGCTGACCGGGCGTCCTTCCGCCAGTATCTTTTGTGCGAAAGCATGGACGGATGATAAAGAGGAAAGGTCTATCCCGCGGATCTCTATCTGCTCATTCCCGCTTTCTTTTTTTATACGTTCGCAGACCGGATATGCTTTCTCCGGTTCTTTACACGCCATGATGATCTGAAAACCGTCTTTAGCTAGTGCCAGGGTGATCTCTTGTCCCATGCCCCCGTCGGCACCGGTTATAATGGCTATTCCTTTTTCCATTATTATTTATACTCCAGTTTTTCTATTTCTTTGACAATACTTTTAGGTAGATTCTGCATATGTTTATGGCAAGCCATTTCCAGCGAATACATGCGGGCAATACAATAGTTGCTGTGACCGCAGTCGCAACGGGCCTGTTCGTCTTCTTTCATATGATTGACAAAAGCCGGATCATTGAGCAGTGCACGTGCCATGCTGACAAACTCGAATCCGTGGCCGAGCACTTCCTCTATCTTTTCACGGGAGATAAGGCCGCCGACATATACGAGAGGCATTTTCAGGGCTGCCCGGAATTTCAGCGCGTCTTCCAGAAAATACGCTTCCTTGAACGGTTCGGTAGGAATCATCAGGTGACCAGCCATTCGTACACCGATTGGTAACCATCCGCTCGGCATGTAATGAGTCATCGTGCGGATAGGCATTGCACCACGCATAACATACATTGGAGCACGGCTTACAAATCCCCCGCTTAGTATCAGGGCATGTACGCCGCATTGGTTTTGCAGGGTACGGGCAACTTCCAGTGTTTCGTCGAGCTCCATGCCGCCTTTAAAACCGTCGCGCATATTCATCTTTACCAGGACTGCCATATCCGAACCGGCAGCTTTCATAACCTCTTCCATACACATCTTCATGAAACGCATCCGGTTTTCCAGACTTCCTCCATATTCGTCTTTCCGGCGGTTGGTATAAGGAGAGAGGAACTGGCTGATCAGATAGCCGTGTCCGGCATGTACTTCGACGGCATCCATTCCGGCTTCGCGGGCGAGGTGGACTGCCTGGCCGAAGGCTTTCGCCATGGCGACTATTTCAGACTGCCGCATTCCCCGGACGAAAGTCGGCGAATAGATGTTGAATCCGGTGGAAGCAGAGATAGGAGTACATCCGCAGATATTTTTGTGGGACATGTTCCCGCAATGTCCGATTTGTATGGAAGCGGCGGCACCTTCGGCATGGATGGCATCTGTGATCTTCTTCAGACCGGGTATAATATCAGGACGTAACCACAACTGACGTTCGAATGAAAGCCCGCTTTGCGTTACGGCGGCATAGGCTAAAGTAGTCATGCCGATTCCACCGGCTGCCACAGAGGTATGGTAGTTATATAGCATTTCCGACGGAGCGTTCCCCGGGCACATACTTTCGAAAGCGGCCGCCCTGATCGTGCGATTCCTGAGTGTAAGCGGACCGATAGAGGCCGGGGTGAATAGCATAGATTCTTTATTCATATTAATAACCAGTTATTTATAGTCGTATTTTATATAATCAGTAAATAAATGGAATGATTCGTTTCCGGTTTCCAACCTCTTTACCGAACATGGCTTTGTACTTGTGCCAGATCGTATTGGCACGCGGTACCAGGTTGGCGAATGTCCACCAGGCGAACAAGGTCCCGCTGGCACTCCAGGTCAGGATGGCAAAGCCGCACCATTCCACCAGTTCGCCGAAATAGTTGGCCGAGGTTACGTAGTTGAACATACCTCCTTTAGGTAGATAATGGTTAGTGTCGCCCGGTTTGCGGAGATGGCGGACGATATAGTCAGACCGCCAGTTGATCCACATGCCGCTAAAGAACATCAGCGTTCCGATAATGAATTGCGGAGTGGTCAGCCATTGGACTGAATACATATTTTCGGGGGCGAGGTAGAATATCCACATACCTTGTATATAACCGTTCAGCAGGTTGAAGACAATCCCCATTGTCATAATACCCGCAGGCATTTTGCTCTTGCCTTTGATCAGTAAGGGGAATATGAATGCCCGTTGCAAATAATGCAGTTCGAAGAACAGGAAGAAGAGCAGGGGAACGGTTTCAAATTGCCGTTCGGACTGGCTCCAGAGGAAGAGCATCACCCCGAAGACAGGTGCTTCCATACAGATCCAGGCTATTTTGTTTGGAATAGGGATACCCCATTTTTTGTCGAATAACATGCCGTATCCGGCCTCTACGAAGTAAAGGGTAACAAAAACAATGGCGGCAATGATCGCCATTATAATCAGCAATATATTAAATTCATCAAGGGTCATTTCAAATCGAGTAATAAGATTATGCTTCTTTATGTAATGTTTTATAGTGGTTGTATTTCTCAAATACAGCCTTTTCGAGTTCCTTAAATGTACAATCCAACGCGCGGTCGGAGATACAAATAGGCGATCCGTAGTATTGAAGCTTCAGTTCCAGGGAACGCTTCTTGCTACGTGTGGGCTCCCGGTCAATATATTCGTTCGGATTTTTAACCTTCAGCACGATATATTTACGTTTCAGATTGCTAAGGTCGTCCATTATTTTGATATTGTCAACATCTTTCCACAAAATTGTGCCGATCCGGTTGCCTGTCGATATATCATTGATTCCCTCGTCGGAGATATAGATCGCCTTGAAACTTTCGCGGGTCAGGAATGAATAGCTGATTAAGCAGAAAAATGTCGTGAGTAAAGCAAAGACACCGATGAAGATAAAGACAAAACGTCCTTCCCCATATTTGAGGTCATGAGTGGCATACAAAGCTCCGGCACCGATCAGGGCAGAGAGGATCGTTGTCAGAAACAACCCTCTCTTTTTATGCCTGCTCAATTTGAATGTGGTTGTAGAAGGTGCTTCCATAACCGTCAAATTGATTTTTCAATGTTCCATACGAATGCACGTAGCCCCTGGGCTTCTGTTTGCATATCCATTTTGTGGAGCAGGTCCAGGAAAGGATCGACTTTTTCGTCGTCTACCATTGCCAGTATAGCGGAGTTGAGGGTTGGCCAGGCATGGCTGCCGTAATGAGGTTCGCCGTTCTTACTGCCACGGCCCTGTACTGTTTCCCAATGAGTGAAACCACGGATATTATTACGATCCATAACACTGAGGATCATCTCGTAATAGGCCTGATTGAATGATATGAATATAGCTTTCATTGTTCTTTTATTTAATGTTATAAAGACGGTATAAAAAAATCCGTATTATTGACCGCAGACTCTGCATATTCTGCGTTATCTGCGGTCAGTAATTTATAATTGTTCCAGATGGTTCAACCTGGCGATCTTACGGCGGCGGCGTTTTACACCGTTTCCGGCAAATACGCAGTATACCGTCGGTACGATAACCAGTGTGATCAAAGTGGATACTGAAAGTCCCCATGCAACCGTCATACCCATCGAGCGCCACATTTCAGCACCTTCGCCTGTACCGATAGCCATCGGGATCATACCGAGTACGGTAGTCAGGGTGGTCATCAATACCGGACGGAGACGGGATTTACCGGCAGCAACTGCAGCAGTAAGAATACTCATTCCGCGTTCGCGGCACAGGATCGTGTAGTCGATCAGCACGATACCGTTCTTTACTACGATACCCATCAACATGATCACACCGATCAATGCCATAACCCCGAGTGGTGTCTGTGTGATTGCCAACCCCAAAATTACACCGGTGAAGGCGAACGGGATGGAGAACATGATCACGAACGGGTCGGTCAACGATTCGAACTGAGCCGCCATCACGATAAATACCAGGATGATGATCAGTACCATTAATATACCCAGGTCGGTGAAAGTATCCTGCTGGTCTTCGAATGTACCTCCCAGCTGCCAGCTTACATCAGACGGGATATCCATCTTCTTCAGCTCGGATTGAACGGCAGACACCAGGTCGCTTAATGCAGCACCCTGACCGACAACGGCAGATACGGTGATGAGACGTTCACGGTTCTTACGCTCGATAGTCGGCGGTGTCATACGTTCTACAACTTTACCTACATCACGGATGCGAACTCCTTGTCCGGCATTGTTATAGATCATGATATTTTCGATATCTTCGATAGACTGGCGGAATTCGGGAGCATAACGTACTTTGATATCATACTCGTCACCGTCTTCGCGATACTTGGATGCGGTGGAACCGTTGATACGGTTACGCAGATACAAAGAAGCTGTCGTAACGTTCAGGCCGTTCATTGCCAGTTTTTCGCGGTCGAAGTCAACCTGATATTCCGGGATATAATCTTTACGGCTGATATTTACCTGTGAACACCCCTTCAATCCTTCCAGGCGTTTTGACAGATCTGCTGCAACAGCATCCGTCTTGGCAAAGTCGAAGCCGTAGATCTCAATATCTACTGCATTCTCACCACCCATAGAACCAGACTGACCACCGGCTAATACCTTGTACTCTTTGATCTCGGAGTATTCTGCCAGATCCTTACGCATCATATCACAAATCTCGATCAAACCTCTTTCACGGTCGCCGACACTGCTCAGGTTGACATTCATTTCAATGATGTGTGAACCGTTGTCGCTCAACTGTGCGAATGTGTTATCGGTATCGGCTTGTCCTTCTGTAAAGTTCAGCACCAGGATTTCCGGATATTTCTCACGGAACTGTTTGTCGATACGCAAAGCCAGATCACGTGTGATCTCCTGGCGAGTACCGATCGGCATTTCGATCGTGATACCGATACGGGCATTATCCTGTGTCGGGAAGAACTCTGTTTTTACTACCGGGATCAGCATCATACTACCTACAAAGATCAGGACGGCGCCTGTGATAACCGTCTTACGATGGCGGACAGCCCAAGTCAGGAAACGTCCGTAAGCAACATCCAGTGCATTCAGTGCTTTCTCAATAGGAGTGAAGAACAAAACGTACAAACGTCCTTTCTTCGGATCGAGACGTAACAACTGAGAACAAAGCATCGGTGTCAAAGTCAAAGCCCCGATAGTCGATACGATCATGATGATACTAACGATCCAGCCTAACTGTTTGAAAAGGATACCGGCCATACCGGTCACCATTGTCAATGGCAGGAACACAGCCAACATAGTCAATGTAGAAGCGATTACGGAGATAGCCACCTCGTTGGTTGCGTGTACGGCTGCCTGTTTCGGCTTACTACCTCTTTCAATATGCGTCGTGACATTCTCCAATACCACAATGGCATCATCCACCACCATACCGATCGCAATAGACAATGAACTTAACGAGATAATGTTCAGCGTATTGCCGGATGCCAGCAAGTAGGCGAATGCAGCGATCAGTGAGATCGGAATCGTCAGGATAATGATAAATGTCGCTCTCCAGCGTCCCAGGAAGATGAATACCACCAACATAACGACGATGAAAGTGATCATGATCGTTTCTTGCAAACTGTCGATCGTATTCAGGATGTTGGTCGATGTATCGACGATGACACCCAGTTGTACGTCGGATGGCAAACTGGCCTGTATTTCCGGCAGCTTTTCATGTACTTTCTTTGCGATATTCACAGAGTTTGCTCCGGACTGCTTCTGGATAACGATCATACCCCCTTTACCTCCGTTGTTGAAAGTTTCCTGGGCACGTTCTTCGATATAGTCTTTTACCTTTGCTACGTCGCGCAGATACACATTTTTACCGTTATTGCTTCCTACTACCAGGTCCAGCATTTGTTTGGCATCGGTGAACTCACCCTGTACACGGAGCGTATAGGTGTTTGAACCGATATCTATGCTACCACCCGGTGTATTGCGGTTCTCCTGTGCAATGATAGAGGAGATTCCTTCGATGGTCAACCCATAAGCTTCCAATTTATAAGGGTCGCAATATACTTGTACTTCACGGATCGGAGCACCGGAAATGGATACGGCACCTACTCCGCTGATACGTGCCAGCGGGTTGGATACTTTATCGTCCAGGATTTTGTAAAGAGCGTTGGTACTTTCCTCTGCTGTTACCGAAAGCAACAGGATTGGAATATCGTCGGTACCGAACTTAAAGATGATCGGGTTTTCCACGTCGTCCGGCAGAGACGATTCTACGATGTCCAGTTTATCCCGGACGTCGTTGGTCGCGACATCGATATCGGTACCGTATTCAAACTCCAGTGTAACGATAGAGATATTTTCGCGGGACTGTGAGGTGATGTGCTTCAGGTCACTCACACTGTTCAATACGTTCTCCAATGGTTTGGATACGTTCATTTCAATATCTGTGGCGCTGGCTCCGGGGTAAGCCGTCATGACCATGATCATGTTGGTCTCGATCTCCGGGAGCAAGTCGACTGATAATCGGGTTAAGGAAAAAAGTCCCATAATCACCACAGCCACGAATACGAGGGCGGTGGTTACCGGCTTTTTTACCGCTGTTGCATATAAACTCATATAGTGTTATTTCTTACTTGTCAATTTCTACTTCCATTCCATTAGTCAAACGGTTCTGACCGGTTATTACCACCTGGTCGCCATTTTCTACGCCGGATACGATTTCGTATTTGTTCCCCATACGGCGTCCCAGTTCTACCTTCTGGTAGGATACTTTTCCATCTTTGTAAACATAGATGTAGCGGTCACCCGATCCGGATTGTTTTACGATAGACTGATCCGGTGTAACTACGTGGTTACGTGTACCGAAATTCATTGTTGTACGTGCAAACATTCCCGGACGTACGCGTTCGTCAGTGTTGGCAATCTTGATCTCTACCGGAAAAGTACGGGTAGAAGAATCGATGGTCGGATAAACCAGACTTACTTTGCCTTTGAATATTTCGTCACCATATACATCCAGTTTTATATCCACTTCATTTCCTTTCTTCACCTGTGTAAAGTAACTTTCGGAAACATTTACGAGTAGCTTGACCGGACGGATCTGTTCTACCGTATAGATCGGATTGCCGCCGCTGTACATGTCGCCGCTGTCATAATTACGGGCTGTGATGATACCGCTGATCGGGCTTAACAGCTGAGTGTTCTCTTGCAGGTTTTTATAGCTTGCACGGCTTACATCCAGTTGGGTCTTTTGAGCATCCCAGGCTGACTTGGACGCACCGCCTACCTTGTATAGTTCGTCGATACGGTTGAATTCGATTTCCTGATTATCCAATTGTATTTTGGCCTGTTTCAGGTTTGTTTCATCCATTTTAACGAGTACCTGGCCTTCTTTTACATGATCGCCAACTTCGGCAAACAGCTTCTCGATACGAACCGGTGACTGAGGGGCAATATTGTTTTTAATGTTTGCCTCTACGGTTGCTGTAAATTCCGCTATCTGGTCTACATCCTGAGCCGATACCTGCTCTATCTTCACTTTTACTTTCTCATCAGTGGTATCTGTTGCTGTGTCTTTCTTTTCACCTGAACATGACATCAGCAAGGCTAATGTTACGAGCGGTACAACTTTCAGCATTTCACGTGTTTTCATATTGTAAACTGTTTTTATTTTTGTTCTCATTCTTGTTTTTTAATTCGTTTGTTCCTGACCTAAGACTTTTTCCATGTCCGATTTAGCTATCATATAGTTGTAGATGGACTGGTTCAGATTCAGTTTCGCTTGTGTCAGTGCCAGTTCCGCATCGTTCATTTCAAGCAATGTCCCAGCTCCCGTGTCATAGCGTTTCTGGGCGATCTTATATCCTTTATTTGCCTGTTCGACACCTTTCTGGGCGGCATCGAATTGTTTCACGCAGGTTTTCATATTATCCAGATATTGTTTGATAGCCAACTGCAGGTTGCGTTTCGTATCGTCGCGCTGCAAATCCATCTGATGCATGGATACCTGCGTCTGCTTTATCTTATGATATTTGCTGCCTCCGGAAAAGATAGGGACCGTAAGCGATACACCGACAATCGAGTAAGGAGTCCAGTTATAGTTCTTGAACTTGAAATCATTGTTCATGGCATTCCACTGGTACATACCTGTGAGCGATAATGTAGGAAGATAGTCGAACTTCTGCATGGTCAAAGTCTTTTTCAACTGTTGCATTTGTAGATCGATCTGTTTCAAATCGGTGTTGCCTGCCAATGTCGTATCGGTTGCCATATAGTCCGCAAACAGGACCGATTCGAAATCTGCCAGTTCTCCTTCGCAGTCGATAGCCGTTTCCAGATCCATTCCCAGCAGTGCTTTTAATTGCCATTTAGCCAATGTCAGCGAGTTTTCTGCCTGGAGCATATTCGGTTCACTGTTCTTTACTGTTACGTCTGCACGGATCAGATCATATTCGGCTACCGTTCCCTGATCATATTTCTTTTTGATATCCAGATAGTTTTCCATCGCATTGTCATAGCTTTCCTTGAAAACACGATAAGAATCGTTTGCCAGTAAAACGGCATAGAAACCTTTCTTTACCTGGTTTACCATCGATATTTTGGATGACCGTGCCTGTTCTACGGATAGTTCCACGTCGAGGGCTGATATGCTGAGACTTTTCCATAGAGTTGCATTGACAAGGGGCATCGATAGATTGAAGCCGGTAGTCCAGTTGTTATCACGGCCAACCTCAATACCTTTGCTCATATCGATACCTTCCATACCGGGAGTTGGCTCGTCGTTACCGCCACCCATATCGAAACCATCCATATACATCACCTGCTTTTTCAATGTGCGGGTATAATCGGCTGTAAAATTAATCTGGGGGAACAGAGCGGCATAGGTACCTTTCTGTGCATACTTTTTCTTTTCGATCTCTTTGTCTGCGACTTTCACGGTCGGGTTTTCACTTAGCGCTATCTCCAATGCTTTTTCCAGGTCGAGCTTCAGGACATCCTGTGCTTTCACCGTTGAAAAGACCAGAGAAGGCAGCAACATCATGACTACCCACATCATCTTCTTAGTAATTAATACTCGTTTCATTTAAACTAGATTTGATTTTGAATAAAATTCCTATTACTCTTCACTTAATAATATATCCTGCGAGTGTTTCAAAGCATAACGCTCCAAAATCGTCAGTCCTTTCTCCGTGCATATACCCCGGAGGAAGGTAAACAATACCGTCTGGAATACTTCTGCCACCGAATGATTCAGAAATGTTTTCGACGGGCGGATCATTTTCAATTGTTCTTTTGCCAGCAAAGCTAATATTTCGATATTTACATCTTTCTGAAAAACACCTTCTTTAGCTCCCCGATTGAGTAACTTGATACATCTTTTAGTGAAATCCGCTTTGTCTTTCTCGGCTTGTTCCAATGCTTTCGGATAACGTTTCAGATCATCATAATATTTTTTATTGTACCAACGGGGGCGTTTCATAAAATCTTCGTAGAACAGGACGAAAACATCGAGAGCCGTATATGGACCTTTTTCCAGTTCGGCAAGTGTGCTTTGCATGCTATTATTATAGGATTTGATAGCTTCCTGTAATAATGTTTCCTTGTCTTCGAAGAATTCATAGATCGTACGTTTTGAAATACCGATATTCCGGGCAATATCGTCCATGCTCACACTTTTGATACCGTATTGTGAGAACAGATCCAATGCCGTCGTCATAACTTGTTCTTTTGTCATATTTATTTTTTTGAATCATCAGCCATTATGCTCGGTGACAAAGTTCTGTCTAATTTAGAAAACTCAAAAGGTTTATTCTGTTACAGGATTGGTTTGAAACGAAAGATGTTTTTGATAAATAAAGGCTTATAGGTGAAAGAAACATCTGAATTGGTGAAAAATGAAACAAATTCCTTGCGGGATTGTAAACAATACCTATCTTTGTGCTGACTATAATGATGAGTAAAATATAAAATTATGGAAAATCTCCCTTTAATAAAGTTCGCAGAGTTGAATAGGGGTATAATAATTCGCGACAGTTTCCAGGATATATTTCTGATAGCAGATATTGATGGTAATCAGGATGTTGAAGAACAGGAAGTGTATGAACATACTATGCCGATGCGCTTGGATGCACTGTTGATGGTCCTGGTTTTGGAAGGCTCTTCGGAAATAGCATTGGATTATGTCCCTTATACTATAGAAACTAATAGCTTTACTATTATTATGCCGACGCATACGATACAACTGAATAAGATCAGTAAAGATTTTAAAGGAAAGCTTTTGGTTATCTCCCGTGAATTTCTTGATGAATGTAATACGGCGAAACGTAGCCCTTCAATGGCTAATTATATGCAATTGAGAAAAAACCCCTGTACGACTTTCGAACCGGAGGAAACGGAGTTGGTAGACAATTACATCGAGTTGTTGAGGACTAAAATAAAGAACCGGGCTCATTTTTTCCAGAAAGAAGTGATGCAGAATTCTTTTGTCGGATTCCTTTTGGAGATTGCTAATATATTTATGGGGAAAAAAAATGGCCTGTTAATGCCGACTCTTTCCCGCAAAGAAGAACTTTTCGAACAGTTCCTTCAATTGTTGTTTGAACATTGTAAAGAGCAACATGTGGTTACTTTCTATGCAGAGAAGCTCTTTATCACTCCGCAATATCTGTCTTTGATTTTAAAGGAACTGACCGGAAAATCTGCTAATAAATGGATTGACGATGCGTTGATCGTTGAGGCGAAGATCCTCTTGAAGGCTCCGCAGGCAACTGTGCAACAGGTCGCAGATGTTCTGCATTTTTCCGATCAGTCTACATTTGGGAAATTCTTTAAAAAGCACATGGGTATTTCCCCGATGGAATACCGCAAGTCTTAAATCTATTCTTTTATCTTTGGCGGAATTTGTACCAGTTGATTAATTCTATGACTCCATAGAAGATACTGGCTACGCCAAAGATAACGAATGTGTTAGCCGCAGCTCCGAACGGATAGGCGATGATCATGATACCTGTCAATAAGATCAATGCCGGCATGATATAGAAGCCTAACGGTACTATGCTCCATTTGCGGGCGGATACCAGCATGGCTATTTGCTGAATTCCGGCAATGACCAGTAATGCTCCTAGAATATACATTAATATATTGACAAAAAATTCCGGCATGACCACGAGCCATGCCCCGAATAAAATACTTCCGGCTCCGTCGATGGGGAACATGGGAGAGGGTTCTCCCTCCACTTTTTCCCTTGTGAAGTAGTTCAGTAGAGAAAATATTCCCGGTATAATAAAACATATACCGATCGCAATTACCAGATAGGTAATAGCAGCTTCCGGCCATAAAACCAATACAAACCCCAGAATCATAGCAAATGCGCTTCGCAGGACTGAGTTGTTAATTCTTTTCATATGAGTATATTTTAATAGTTCTTTATATATAACAACGAAGATACGCTAATTTCTTTTATTCTTGTGGAAAATTTGGATGGTTTTTATTGCTGGTGGTTTGTAATGTCTTGTTTCAAAATGTATGAAAACAGATATGGTACACTTTGGAGTAATTTGTTTCTTATTTGAACCAGTATTTAATTAATATCGGATTTTGCTCCATGTCGGCCTGCAACAATTGTTCAAGAATCGCTTTTTGCTTGTCATCCAACATTTCTTTTGTGATACGTTTTTCGAGATCACCCCATTGTATAGGCATCAAGACATATTCGTCTGTAACTATTATTGCTTCTCCGCGATAGGAGTTGAACCATACTTTTTCGTCAAAATCAACAATATATTTTGATTTTCCTGTAGATTTGTCGTATATTATATTTCTCTTTTGATCTTGATCTTTCCATAAAAGTGATGCAAATATGTATTTATTATTATGCCTTACAGCTTGTATTAAGTAAGAAAATTGATCATATATTTCTTCAACTCTTTTAGTAAAGTTTCTTTCTGCTTCTTGCGATATAACGGTAGTTCTACCATCTTTAGTGTATTTCCCGAAATCGAATTGGAAAGCAACTTCAAGCTGTTTCTTCCCCATTTTATAAACGACAGGATGAACAGGTCGGAAAAAGAACCAGTTGTCGTGATATTGATAAGGGTCAAAAGAAAAAGCTCCAAGCCATCTGTTTTCCTCAAATTCTTCATGCAATAACTTTTGCTCATCAAGGTTGAAATAGAGAATTTTTTTAGGTTCAAATACCGATTGAGAGACATAAGTCGCGGTATCTAAAGCCGCAAGCGAATGTGCGACTTTAAAACCGGGATAAGCAATTCGTTTTGTTTCGATAAAATTACCTGATACATCATAAATATGTATTCTACCATAAGGCTCAAGTATTTCAATATTTCTGGAAAAAGGGTTGATGTTGAAATCTTCGATAAATGCATATTCTCCGGCGCCTTGTCCCTTTGTCCCTATTTTAAAAAGAAATTTACCCGTTTTGTCAAATGCGAAAATAAGACATTGGGGTTTGTCTAATGCATAATAATAGTCTTGGTGAGCAACTACTTTCGTAAGACCTTGAATAAGAATGTCTGAAGATGTTTCCAGTGGGATTAATTCAATGGAACGAAAATAATCGAATAAAGAGGCTTTCTCCGGCTGATCCAAGTCAACTAAAATAGCGTCACTACTCTTTTGTACTGGTGTACACATCGTGAAACATATCACAAACAATAGTATAAATAGTTTCTTCATCTTTCAATCAATGCTTTTAATTCTTCCTCTGTCGGCATATATGTCATATATTGATTATTAAATGCTTACAAATATAATGTTTCCTTCCCTAATCAAAAGTCGAATTTTTATTTAGTTGACAAAAAAAGGACTTAGAATCTGTATCTGCAGTGATAATTGAACTTGAGATTATATCAGAAAGCGGAGTATATTGGTTTGAGATATTTACGAATAGATATATAATATCGTCTATTTGTGTCAAATGGATTTTAAATCCTCAAAATCACTTACGTGTATATTGTCCGGAATAACTGTTTTAGAGAATTTTCTAATACATTATTTAACAAATACCTTTCTGATTCCCGATTTTTTAGTCCATTTGAATTTAGTTTAAATAAAAATCCATCTCGTTTTAAACGAATTTTTTTTCATTTTAAATGAAATAGGGGTCCGATTAAGCAGAAAAATGTGTTAAATATGCTTTATTCCTGATGGGTTTGTCCATTTTATTGTCTCTGATTTTATGTTTTTTGGCATGTTTTTTCTATAGATGATCTCCTGGAGTTGACTGAAATTATCTTTTGTGTATCTTGTGAAAAGTGATATTTAAGAATAAATAGCTGTCATATATTGAATGTATCTATTAAAAAGAAGTCTTTATCCTTCTTGGGTGACTCAATTTGATAAAACCCAATATCCGGAGAATCGTATAAAATTGCCTGTGTATGTTCCCGGGTCTTATATTCAAGTAATGAAATACTTAAATTGTCATTTTGATATTTTGTTATGATAACCTTAACAACTCCGGCAAATAATTTGTTTTATATAAAATGACCGGAAGTTATAAGTTTAAATAGGATGTTGAATATTATATTGTAAACAAATATGAGCTTGAAAGAATCGTACTGGAAATATTCCCTGATTACTATTATCGTGGTGATGGGAATCATACTTTTTATTGAATTTACTCCGTTCCTGGGAGGTATATTAGGAGCATTCACCATCTATATTTTATTGAGAAAACAATTGCAATACCTGACGGAAAAGAAACGTCTGAATCGTAGCCTGGTAGCTATCCTGTTATTGCTGGAGACTATTTTATGCTTTCTTATTCCGTTATCCCTGGCTGTCTGGCTATTTGTCAATAAGTTACAGAATATAAACCTGAATCCTTCCGAACTGGTCAGTTCTTTTGAACATATCGCTGATCTGATCCGGCAGAAAACAGGTTATGACTTGCTGGAAAAGGATAACATAGCATCCATCGTGTCGGTGTTGCCTAAAATCGGCCAGGCTTTGATGGGAGGGATCAGCGGCTTTGCCGTGAACATTGCTGTTCTTGTTCTTATTCTTTACTTTATGCTGATCGGAGGAAGTAAGATGGAGACATATATTTATGATATCCTTCCTTTCAGTAAAGAAAATAAACGCGAAGTATTGAAAGAGATCAATATGATCGTAACTTCCAATGCGATCGGTATTCCTTTACTGGCTATTATTCAAGGTGCTATTGCGATGGTCGGGTATTGGATATTTAATGCGCCGAGTCCGTTCCTGTTCGGTTTTCTGACCTGTTTTGCGACTATTATACCGGTGGTTGGAACGGCTTTGGTCTGGTTGCCGCTTGTCGTTTATATGGCTTTGACCGGAGACTGGGTGAATAGTCTGGGATTGGTAGCCTATGCGTTGATCGTTATAACGAATGTAGACAATCTGATACGTTTCGTCCTTCAGAAGAAAATGGCGGATACTCATCCGTTGATTACCATTTTCGGCGTAATCATCGGATTGTCTTTGTTTGGTTTTATGGGGATTATATTCGGACCGCTCCTGATCTCTGTCTTTATACTTTGCTTCAGCATGTTTAAGAAAGAATACTTGGACAAAGATAGTTGACAGTTGACAAGTGACAGTTGACAGTTATTTCGGCTTTCAGCCGATTTATAGAGCGCGAAGCTAAACTGTCACTTGTCAACTGTCATCTGTCAACTGAAAAACAACGAGCCGTTTTAATAACTGAACGGGGTCATTTTCGCGTACGCTTTATAATCTTTGATCATTCCGGGATAACCCTCTTCTGCACGGGGCAGGTAACGGAATCCGGATATTGTTACGTTTTCACGCAGATCAATAACCACTTGGTGAGGATATTTTGCTCCCCAGGCTGTGCTCCAGTAAGTAGACTCTTGTAAATCGAATATCTTATCTGCTGTAAAATTTCCGCCGGATGTCTCTTCGCTATCCGCATAAGCAATTTTCCAATGCTGGCGGGAGAGCGGTTTGCCATTTTCATCCAGCAAATAAAATTCGGCAAGAGCGGCATTATCTTTTCCGTCTTGTGCGTTCATTGCTTCCAGGCAGAAGTGACGTGCCTGAACAGGTGCATCGAATTTTACTTCCTGCCAGCCGTTACCGGCTTTTAAAGATCCTTGTCCGACAGGTTTTTCGTTTTTCAGGTTCAGAACTTCTCCTTCTTTACGGTTGGTAAGTGGCGATTCCGGGCGTAACATGTCGAGGATCGGAGTCTTCAAACCTTTAATAGTCGCTTTTTCTGGTCCTTTCAGGTCGAGGACGATAATTTCATTTTCCCCTTTTTTAAGCCAGCATCCCGGCATGAATAAAGTTTGCTGGGGACCTATTTCCCAAAAACGTCCCATGGCCTTTCCGTTAACCCATACCATTCCTTTTCCCCATGTCTGCATGTCCAGGAATACGTCGCCGGGAGATTCGATATTGAAAGTGGCACGGTAATAAGCAGGACCGTCTACCTTTGTTCCGGGTACATATTTTTTATTTTCTGCAAATGAATAATCCACAGGCAAGTTGTAAATCTGCCAATCCTTCAATTCATCCGTAGATGATTCGGTGATAAGTGCCACTTTGTTTGTGATACCTTTCCGGTCATGGATCGCTTTGTCGAAATTAACACGTCCCATTGCTTCGATAAGGATATCCAATTGAGCTCCGGCAGTGGTAGCCGGTAATTTGATCGTGAATTCTCCGCGACGGCGGTCCAGACGACCGATCAATTTGCCGTTTATGAAAACCTGTGCCCAGTCGTGTACCTCGTCTATCAATAAGGTCGTGCCTGCTTTGACGGCCGGTAAGGTCGTACGGTACAGGATGCTGCCCCAACCTTGGTCGAATTGTTCCATCGGTTTGATGTCGTGGCTGGTTTTGGGTTCCGGTAGATTATCAAAAACTAAAGCCGTTTCTTTTAGTTCGAATTCCGGGATTTCAATAACCGGGAATGCTTCCGGAATATCGGACTGTACTTCTTCCGGTTCCATATAATTTGCCATAAATTCGCGTAACTTGTAATATTTGGGAGTAGCCCAACCGGCCTCACTGATCGGAGCATCGTAATCATACGAGCTGCACATGGCCGAGTAGGCAGGGCTGTTCGCACCTCCCCAATGTCCGAATGTCGTACCTCCGTGCGTCATATATAAGGAAAAAGAGATATTGCGGTCCAGCATATCTTTCAGACCGGCGATCATTGTTTCCGCATCGCGTGTCTCATGTTTTCTTCCCCAGTGGTCGAACCAGCCGCTCCAGAATTCACTGCACATTAACGGTGTGTTCGGGCGGACTTCCTTCAGTTTTTTGAATTGTTCCTCGATATTGGCTCCTGTACCGAAGTTGACGGTCCAGACCAGATCGTCGAGCGCATTGTTCAGGAAGTTGGAACTCCAGTCACATTGGAATAGTGGCACATCTGTGAATCCGGCCTCACGCAGAATATCGCGGTTCTTGGCTATATATGACTTATCCGTTGCATACGAGCCGTATTCGTTCTCGACCTGTACCATAATAATATTACCGCCTCGTGTGATCTGCATATCGGCCAGTTGTTTTCCTATCTCATTCATATAGATACGTGTACGTTCGATAAAATAGGGATCGTTGGTACGCAGTTGTATGTCTTCTTTTTTAAGTAACCACCAGGGTAGTCCCCCCATTTCCCATTCAGAACAAACGTACGGGCCGGGACGGAGCATGATATACATACCCTGTTTCTGTGCCAGGCGGCAGAATGCCGCAATATCGTTTTGTCCGCTGAAATCAAACTCTCCGGGTTTCTGTTCATGGATATTCCAGAAGGCATAAATACAAATAGTGTTCATACCCAGAGCTTTGCACATCTGTATGCGATGTCCCCAATATTCTACGGGGATTCGGGTGTAATGAATTTCGGCAGCCTTTATAACGAACGGCTTTCCATCCAGCAGGAATGTTTTGTCTCCGATTTCAAAGGAGCCGTTACCATCGGATTGATTTTTGCATCCGGACAGTACGCAAATTAACATGAACATTAGAAATGTTACGGTCTTCATAAGGTGATTCATGATAAAAATTAAGTTTATAAATATTTTCCGATGGTAAAAGTAGGTAAAAAAAGAAAGATCAGAGGTATAATAATCGGTCATATTGGTAGGGTAACTCAAAATATATCTTTTGTCGTTAATAAGAGTTACTTTCCGTTTTCAAGCGTGATATGGGGATCGACTATTTAGATGGACCGATTGCCAAAATGATAATGGATAATGTCAAAAAGTGAGGGATGTATTTGTTCATATTGATTATTTTTGTCCGGTCAAATAAAAATTTTGAAAGGAAATGAATAAAAAAGTATATAAGGTAATCATTTGCCTTTGTTGTGTTGCTACATCTCTCTCAGCCCAGGATTATGTAGTCGAATTGACAAATCCAGATGAAAGTTGTACAAGTATCGCTGTCGGTAAATTGGCGACGACCGATGGTTCGGTAATGACCTCCCAGACTTGTGACGGAACCTCGCGTACTTGGATGGAAGTAGTGCCTGCACAGAATTGGCCGGACACGGCAAAACTCGATATCTACTGGGATCTACGCCACACGGAAAGCAAAAACGACCGTTTGGGAGTTAAACTGAAAGGTTCTATTCCGCAGGTTTCTTATACGTTTGCTTTCCTGAATACTGGTTATCCTTGCATGAATGAGAAACAATTGGCGATGGGCGAGACAACTATCGTTGGACGTAAGGAACTACGCAATCCGAATGGTTTGTTTCATATCGAGGATTTGCAGGGGATTGCTTTGCAGCGTTGCAGTACGGCACGTGAAGCTGTTTTGCTGATGGGGCGTTTAGCGGAGCAATACGGCTATTGTGACGGTGGGGAATGCCTGACGGTTGCCGATAAAAAGGAACTTTGGTTTTTCGAGATTACAGGTGCGGGGCCGAAAGATATGGGAGCTTTGTGGGTTGCCCAACGCATACCGGACGACCATGTGACGGTTTCGGCCAATACGCCTCGTATTTCCGATGTCGATTTCAAGGATAAGGATAATTTTATGTATAGCGAGAGATTGAAAGAGAAGGCTCGCCAATTAGGATATTGGGATGGGATAGAACCTTTCAAGTTTTGGAAGGTTATCCATGAAACGGGGAAGAAGCCTTTTACTATCCGCGACTTTTTTGTTTTGAAAACGCTAGCTCCTTCTTTGAACCTGACGATGGATATGGAGGAGCTTCCTTTATCTGTTAAGCCCGAACGGAAAATCTCTTTGACGGATATGAACCGTCTGTTGCGTGAAACGTATGAGGGAACGGAATGGGACATGACTAAAGATATGATGGTAACGAAGAAGATCAAAGATAAAGACGGGACCGAACGCGATACGACGTATAAAAGCCCGTTGGCTCAAAACTGGATGACAAACGACATGTTTGAGTTTTTGAATGCGCAACGAGGTGAAAAAAAGATAGAGAAACAGCGGACGATATCGGTTGTTTGGTGTGCTTATTCGTTTGTAATCCAGTGCCGTGATTGGTTGCCCGATGAGGTGGGTGGCGTTTGCTGGTGGTCGGAAGATAATCCGGGCGAGAGCCCACGTGTCCCGTTGTTTGCCGGGATGACGGATGTTCCTGAGAGTTTTAAGGTATGCGGGCATAAGCACTATCGCCTTGATGCGGCTCTTTGGACTTACCGTCGTACAAACCGTTTGGCACAGGTGAGCTGGGGGCATGGCCGCAAATTGATTGAACCAGCCGTTATCTCCTTCGAGCGGAAAGCTGCAGATGAAATGCCTTTAGTTGAGGACAAGGTCTCGGTTCTTATTCGGGAAGGCAAAAAGGAGGAAGCCCAAGCATATCTTACCCGTTACTCTTTCGAGTTTATTTACTCGACTCTTCGTTGCTGGGAGGAGATGGAAGGACAACTTTGGCATAAGTTCGGGAGAGGATTTTGATTGATCCTCTCCTATTTTTATTTTAGGCTATAGATTTTTGTCTCTTTGTATCTTAACATGTTTTCTATATGAGATGGGGCTTACGCCTGTTTTTTTTCGGAAGAAGAAAGAAAAATAATCTGGAGATTCGAAATTCAGTTTGGCAGAAATGTCTTGGATGGACATTTCCGTACTGTCTAACAATTCTTTGATTTTGTTAATTTTCAATTGTAAGATGTATTGGTGTGGGGCAATCCCTACATATTTCTTAAAAAATTTTCTAAAATTGGAGTAGCTCATGTTTATTGCTTTGGCAATGTCTTCCGATGTGAAATTTTCATAAACGTTTTCCCGCATCAGCATACAGGCTTTTTGCATTTTTTGTATGGCTTCCGTCCCATAGTCTTGGGTTTTATTTATTGAATAAATTAAGCTGATAATGTGTAAAGCGGTTCCGCCGAGTAACACTTGGAAAGCAGGTTTTTCTGCCATGGCAGAATCAATCATTTCATTCAAATGATTGATTAATAATCTATTTATACCAATATGAAATATCGGATTTGTGTAGTTTACTATTTTTCGTAACAGATTATCAAAATAGGGTCCGCTAAGGGTGAAGTAATATTCGTCCCATCCGATCTCTGCTATCGGATGATGGGTGTGCCATTGTTTGGGAAAAATGAAAAAAACATCCCCTTCGGATATTTTGGACATGGGACAGTTTGAAGATATGAAAATTCCTTCTCCCCTGGTTACGTACACTAATACAAATTCATCGATAATCCTTCCTTTTTCAGGATTGAAGGTGTATTTGGCTGAATGTCCTTTTAAAGGATAATTTTCGTTGGGCCTGATAGATTGGAAACCTATGCTGCTGATAGAAATTCCCCATGTTGTTTCGTTGTCGTTTGTGGGCAAGTACTTGATAATGTTGTGTTTGTTGCGATTGGAATACATAAGTATATATTGTTTGAGATTCTTTCCCAGCCTGTTTTTCCATAGATAGAAACAATTTTCGCAAATATAAAAAAAATATCATTTAGGACAAAATTATACAAAAAAATATCATATTTCCATGTAGATGCAGAAGCAGAATCTGGATTTTTGCAATAAATTTTGTTAAACAAAAATAATGTATGAATTTATGAAAGATCGTATTCTGCTTTTGCTATGTTTTCTACTGTGTGGGATACAAGCTTTTGCCCAGATTTCAGTATCGGGAAAAGTGGTGGATGCCGGTGGTTTTGAATTGCCGGGAGTAAACATTTCCGTGAAGGGACAGACGATCGGCACTATGACTGGTGCCGATGGTACGTTTACGCTCCCCGGTGTTCCGGGGAGTAATTCTGTGTTGGTTTTTTCTTATGTCGGATTTAAGACACAAGAAGTGACAGTTGGTAATCAGCGAATGATCAATGTCACGTTATTGGAAGATTCTGAACAACTGGAAGAGGTTGTTGTGGTTGGTTACGGAACGGCACGTAAGAAAGATGTGTCGGGGGCTATTTCCAATGTGAAATTTTCTGATAGTGATATTACCGCTTTACCTAACCCGAATGCGATTGCTGCGTTGTCAAGTAAAGTGGCTGGTTTGAAATATGCTCCGACAAGCAGTGCTGGTGCTAATAATATGGGGACTATGACTTTGCGTGGTAAGAATGCAATTCCGGCAGATGTTTCTTCTGACAAGCAAAGTGTGAATCAGCCTTTGCTTATTGTTGATGGCGTCATTTCTTTTGGTGGTATTAATGAGATCAATACCAATGATGTCCAGAGTATTGATGTGTTGAAAGATGCTTCGGCTGCTGCAATTTATGGATCTCGTGCAGCGAATGGTGTAATCATTATTACGACTAAGAAAGGTAGAAGCGAAACGCCGACTATCAATGTTAATACGAACTGGAGCTTTTCGGATTGGACACGTCAGCCTAAAATGGTATCTGATGAAGAGAAGTTCATGAAAAATCGTTTTTATTCAAAACAAGCGACAGGTAGTATTCCGGGAGACGCTGTATGGTCTACTTCTTATGATAAAGCGCAATTGTTGAATACGGTTGAGTTAGATGCTTATAACGAAGGTGTTTATACGGATTGGATCGATGAAACCTCACGTGTCGGTGTTGGCCAGAAATATGATGTGAGTGTTGCTGGTAACTCAAAGGTGGTAAATTATTATATTTCTGGGGATTATTACCGCCAGCAAGGTATTATGAAAGGAAATGATTATGAAAAGTATAACATTCTTTCCAAATTAGATATCAAGGCAAAAGAATGGTTGACTTTCGGTTTGAAGGGTAATTTTTTGAGTTCGAAGAGTTGGGGGGTCTCTCCTCGTATTCAGAATGCAACTTGGATGTCACCTTATTCGTATATTCATGCGCGTCAGCCGGGATATGAAAACTGGTATAATTCGAAACCGGATGGAAATGTTGCTAGTCCTTATTGGGGAACCGGTTCAAACGACTCTTATTTATGGACGGACAAAGAGGATCATGGATTCAATATCAATGGTGTATTCTATGCACAAGTGGATTTCCCCTTTGTAAAAGGATTATCTTATCGTATTTCTTTGAATGGACAGCGTAATACAGGAACAAGTGACCTGTTCAATAATCCCGGAATGTGGGTAGATACTGATAATACGGTGCAAATGGATGATCCTTCGCAGTTTGGATCCAGAGCCGGAGGATATTCTTATTCTTCTATTAGCGGCACTTGGAATGTTGATAACATTTTAACCTATATGAAAGATCTAGGTAAACATCATTTCGATTTGATGGCTGGTTATACTCGTGAGGCCTCTAATAATGAGTATCTCAGAACTGATTTCTCGAACTTCTCTGTTCCGACAATCTTAGGTGTCTATAAGCAAGATTTGGCTTCGACGAAGACACTCAGACGTGAACGTACACAGAGTTCTGCTCTAGCTTATTTAGGTCGTGTTAATTACAATTACAAAAACACTTACTATGCAACTTTCAATTTTCGCCGTGATGGTTATTCTGCATTTGCGGCAGGGCATAAGTATGGTAATTTCTATGGAGCATCTGCTGCTTGGGTGATGAGTAATGAGAATTTCTTAAAAAACAATGTGGACTGGCTGGATTTCTTGAAACTTCGTTTCTCTTGGGGACAGAACGGTAGCCGTTCGGTGAGTCCGTATGCAACTGTAGCGACAGTCGGTACGACTTATACTTGGTTTGGTGATACAGGTTCCGGTAGTGCATTTGGCCTGACACCCTCTTCATTGCCGAACCGTTCTTTGACATGGGCAACTGTTGAAAAATATAATTTAGGAGTTGATTTCGGTGTTTTGAACGGACGTTTGAATGGAAATGTAGATTTGTATGTAGGAAATACAACGGATATGTTGATGAATCGTTCCGTTCCTTATCCTACTGGTTTCCAGTCTGCTAGCGATAATGTCGGAAAAGTAACGAACAAGGGTATTGAAATTACATTGAATTCCGTAAATATCGATGGGGACGGAAAAGAAAAATTCCGTTGGACTTCCGACTTGGTGTTTGACCTTAACCGCAACAAGATAAAGAGTTTGTATGGAAAAGATTATGAGGGTAAAGAAGCTGACGATGTTGCAAATGCTGTAGCCTATGGCTTTGATAACTATTATGCCCTGATGATCGGACATGCTATCGGTTCGGCATACGACTTGAAGAAGGTTGGTATTTTCCAAAGCCAGGAAGAAATCGACAACTATAACTGGACGAATCCGGAAACAGGTGAGGTAAGCAAAATTCAACCCGATGCCGTTCCTGGTGATTTGAAATTCCTTGATTATAATAACGATGGTAAGATTTCCGGAGATGACCGTCATTGGATCGGCGACATGGATCCGTTGTTTACAGTTAATTTTGGTAACACGTTGAGTTATAAAAATTTTTCTTTGTATTTCAACTTCCGCTGGATGCAGGGTAACGATACCCACTTTTTAGGATATGATCCGAATGCTTTCGGAACGAATATGTCCAACGGTGCTCAGTTGGATGCTGTTAACCCGTGGACTGCCGATAACCATTCCGACAAATATCCGCGTTACGGATATAGTAATTCGTTGAACTATTTGTATTGGAACTCACGGACATTTTTGAAATTGAAAGACTTGGTGTTCTCTTATAATGTCGATGCGTCGTTCTTAAAAAAGCTGGACATCTCTTCTTTACGCATTTATCTTTCTGCAACGGACTTGTTTACCATCACTGGTTGGTCAGGTCTTGATCCGGAAAACGGAGGTACGATTGCTTCTAATGCTTCTTCGAGCCGTTATGGTAGTAATGGTACTTACAAGACAGTTTCTGTAGGACTTAATTTATCTTTCTAATAATAATATACCCAAAAGAAGTAAATATGAAACTCAAAAGATATTTATTAATAGCATTGGCCGGAACCTCTTTGGTGGCCGGTTTCACAGGGTGTCAAAGTGCGGATGAGTTTTTGACGGAACATTCTTATAAATTTGACGACCAAACTTTTTATACTTCTCAGGCTGATATGGAAATGGGGTTAAATGCTTGTTATCGCCAAATACAATCATTGATGATGGGGCAGACGCATGGCGGACATTCTTGGATGATCATGGGATTGGGACTTGATACATTCGGCCAGACAGGAGGTAATTCTCAATTTGCGAACTGGAACAACTTGAATGCCAGCGACGGTTTGATTCGTCACTGGTATGACAAACTGTATGATTTGATTAACCGTGCTAATACGGTTATTGATATGATGGACGAACGCGACTATATTACATATTCTTCAGCTGAAAAAAAAGCACAACTTCGTGCAACGGCTGTCTTTTTCAGAGGTTGGGCATATCGTGTATTGGCAGGTATGTATGGCAATGTCCCCATATTGGATCATCGCGTAACGAGTATTACGACAGGTTATGTTCCAACTACTCGGCAAGATGTATGGGAATTCTGTAAGGACGACTTTACTTATGCGGTGCAGAATTTACCGATAAAAGCTGAAAAAACGGGACAAATTGTTCGTGCAGCTGCCGACCATTATCTGGCGGAGGTAAGTCTGGCTTTGGGAGATTTTAGCGGTGCAGTAGATGCCTCTTCTCGCGTGATTGACGGAACCGATGGCGATTTCCATGTCATGACAACCCGTTTCGGCTCCCGTGCAAGCGAAGCGACAGATCGTTATGGTAACTCTTTGGCTGCACCTGCCGGTGCTTACTGGGATTTGTTCCGTGAAGGTGGCAATCAAAACTCAGAAGACAATAAAGAGGCTATTTGGGTGTGCCAATATAATTACAATACTTATTCTACTGGTGGTGGAGGTAACGAATGGTATCGTATTTATGCTTGTACGACTGAATCCAACTGGCTAAGTAACACAGTTCGTCTCAATAAAGACAGAAGAATAGCGGACGATGGTACGGAGTTTTATTTATGGGGTGACAATACTGCTTGTTTCCAAGAAGGAATCGTCGGAAGTGCTCTTTCTACCGTGCCTTCGGCCAAAGGACGTTATGAGGCCGATATCATGCGTGACTCAATTGGTGGCAATGTTCCTTACAGTGGCAATGTCCTGTGGCCTACAAGATATGTCTATACCGATTTATGGAACAATTCCAAAAAGGAAGGCAAGGAAGATTTCCGTGGTTCTGAGATCATGATTCAGCGTAACTGGTACACTCCGGGTGGTACGCGCTGGCTTGATGAGAAAGCTGCTGCATTTGAAAGAGCAAAGGCTTACGGATATGTGATTTCGGCTGCTGATACAATCAGTATTTTCCCGCGTTTCTGGAAATTCTCGGATGATAAACATCCCAATGGTGACAATAAGGCATACGACTGCGACTGGTATATGACTCGTGTTGCAGAAACCCATTTGCTCCGTGCCGAAGCCTACCTGGCTTTGGGTGACCGTGCAAAAGCTGCTGACGACATCAATGTCCTGCGTAATCGTGCCAATGCTCCGCTTTGTACGGCTGCCGATGTTAATATTGATTATATCCTGGATGAACGTACTCGCGAATTGTTGGGTGAGGAACAGCGTTGGATTACATTGAACCGTTTGTCTGTGAATCCGAATGCGACTTATGTAACGGAGGTTTATCCTGTTCAGGATGAAAAAACGTCCAATACGCTTTATGAGCGTGTGCGTAAATATGGTCTCGGCTATGAAAATATGTCCGGTTCCGACCAGCCGCGCGAATGGAGCGAAGCGGAGCGTCGTTACATATCGAACATTCATCCATATAATTATCAATATCCGATTCCTATACAGGTTATCCAATCTAATACGGGAGCCGAGTATCCTCAGAATTATGGTTATTAATATAATGTAGTTTAATTGTAGAAAGGACGGCCAATTAGACTGTCCTTTCTTGTCTTTTTATGATGAACTGCTATTATTAAATGTATGGAAGTACACTTTCTGTTAACAAGTCAAATATGAAATAGAATTAAGATGGCTGTCTTTTCGAGCTTGTTTAAAGCTATGAATTCCCGATATAGAAATACTTTATTTAGTGGAATCTGTGTGTTATTTTTCTTTGTGTTAGGATATTATCTCAAAGAAACCCAGCAATATGCTTTGTTCTACCGGGAGCAACAACAACTGTTTCTATTTGATTGGGCTTATATTTCCGATATTCTTAGGCAACCCGGAGGCCTTTCTGTTTTAATGAGCAGGTTCATCGTACAATTCTTTTATTCGCTTTGGACTAGTGCTATTTTGACATCGTTTCTTTTGACTTTAATATCTTTATTAATCTGGCTCGTTATTCGCAAGATAGGAAATTATCGATTCCTTTTGCCTGTTTGTTTTATCCCCTGTTTGTTCTTGGCTATTTCATTACTTGATAATTGTTTTCATTATGAAGGTATAACTGCCTATTTTTTAATGCAACTGTTTTTGTTTGTATATAGTATTTTAGGCATTAAAGAAAATAAATGGCTTCGATTGTCTGCCGGATGCATGTTTATTGTTGCATTGTTTTATGCAGCAGGAGCCGTTGTACTCCTATTTGCCATCTGTACTTTTTTGTATGATTGCTTGATGAGGCGGGAGACAGCTTTGCTGTCCCTTCTGTATATTGCTTTGGCGCTTATTGTAGGTTTTGTCGCTGTGCAATTCGGTTGGGCTGGTTTATATGCTTATGTATATACCCCGTTGGGTTACTATGAAACAACTGTTACGGCTCCGTTTGTCCATTATGCCGCTTGGTTGGCACTACCGGTTTGCTTATTGGTTGCAGGTGCCATCCGTTTTTTTGAAAGAAGGGGGCGCAACAGCCAAATCGCCATTGGATTGATGGTGATTGTTGCCGGATTCGTTTGTTTACAGAAGAATTATCAGGACCATATAAAACCGGATCTTAATGATTTTTATCGATATGAATATTATACGGTAAATGAGAAATGGAATGAGTTGCTCAAAGCAAGCGCAATACGTATCAGAAATCACAATGATGCGAACTATTTGAATCTTTCTCTGGTTCAAAAGGGAGAACTTATCGAGCATTTATTCCATTATCCTCAGTTTGGACCTAAATCTCTTATTTATATACCTAAAGATAAAACTTCGGATGTCAGGCTGGCTCATGTGTTGTTTGCAATGGGAAATATGGGAGCTGCCCAGAATGTGGCATTTAATGCCAGTTTGTCGTTGAACGGCTATAATCCGACTATGTTGAAAATGGTCTTGCAAATCGATTTGATGCGTGGGGCTTATGCTGTTGCCCTAAAGTATATCGAATTGTTGGAGAAAACTTGGCATTATTCCGAATGGGCGACATCTCAAAGGAAATTTCTGTTTGACGATCGTGCGGTGGAGCAGGATGCTGTTTTAGGGACTGGAAGAAGAGATTTCCCTAATGAAGAAACTTTTGTATTGTTTAATTCCCCTATGGATGACTTGTACAAAATCCTTGATGCTAATCCTGTTGATGGGAAAGCGATACAATATGCCCTATCTTATTTATTGTTGGCAAAGGATATTAATCATGTCAAAGAGTTTATTGATGAATATTACGGAACGCTGGAGTTAAAAACTTTACCGGTTTCTGCACAGGAAGCTTTGATTTTTTATTATGATTATTATCATACATTGGATGAAAATTATGCAGTGCAGCATGGAATCACGAAAGAGCAATTGCTTGTTTATCAAAGTGTGGATTTAAACTATTGTAAAGAGCATGGAGTAACGCAAGATACGATTGACAGGTTTGCAATCTTTAAGGAGGCATATGGTAGGGCTCGGCAATCTGCAGATGCTTTGGTTGCTTATAAAAACACTTTCTGGTATTATTTACTTTTTGTACAAATATAAATATGAAAAATATCTATCAATTCATGTGGGGATTAAGCGTGGTGTTCTGTTGCATAGCGTGTGGAAAGGTCAATGTACGGATATCAGAAGAGTTGGAAGAGAGTCCTTCGATATTTCCTGATTATAAAGATGTAACTGTCCCTTATAATATCGCTCCTCTGAATTTCTCTTATATGGGGAAAGAAGAGTGTTGTCTGATTGTTGCAGGGATGGATGGAGAAATTCAAGTACCAGGCGTAAAAGGACTTTTCTCTTTCTCCGTTTCTGCATGGAAGGATTTGATGGAGCGTAATAAAGGTAAGGTGTTAAAGCTGACTGTTGCCATTCGTTCGGGCGATGAATGGGTTGGTTATAAACCTTTTTGTATAGATGTAGCATCGGAACCGATTGATGCTTATCTTTCGTATCGGCTGATTCCTCCCGGATATGAAGGCTGGAAGGATATGGGGATTTATCAGCGCAACTTAGAGAACTATGAACAGACTGCCATCTATGAAAATAAGTTGACAGACGGCAATTGTGTGAATTGCCATTCTTATTGTAATCGGAATCCGGACAGGATGTTGTTTCATGCAAGGGCTGATTTTGATGGAACTGTCATGATGCATGATCGAGTGATCGAGAAGTTGAATACGAAAACTGATTCGACAATAAGTACTTTGGTCTACCCTTTTTGGCATCCTTCCGGGCTTTATGTGGCATTTTCGGTTAACAAGACAAAACAGAGTTTTTTTAACAGTCATTCGAACCGGGTGGAAGTCTATGATTCGGCTTCGGATGTCGTAGTCTATAACGTACATACTCATCAGATCACTTATTCTCCGCTAACGAAATCGGCTGAGGCCTTTGAAACTTTTCCTGCGTTTTCTCCAGATGGCCGGAGTTTGTATTTCTGCTCGGCTCACGCTGTCGATTCCATGCCTCAAAAGTATAAGGAAGTGAAATATAGTCTTTGCCGTATAGCCTTTGCCCCGGAAAATATGACGTTTGGCAATCAGGCGGATACTTTGTATAATGCATCTTTACATGGAAAAAGCGTTTCTTTTCCACGAATATCTCCTGATGGTAGATTTCTGGCATTTGTTTTGCATGAATTTGGTAATTTTTCCATATGGCATAAAGATGCAGATCTATATATGGTCGATCTGCAAACACAAGAAGTCTATCCTCTGTCTGAAGCGAATTCGAATGATGTGGATAGTTACCACTCGTGGAGTGATAACAGCCGTTGGATGGTGTTTAGCAGCAGACGGATTGATGGATTGTATACAAGGCCTTTTATTGTCTATATAGATGAAAATGGGCATGCGCGTAAACCGTTTTTACTTCCACAAAAAAATCCGTCGATTTATTATAAGCGGCTAATGTTCTCCTATAATATCCCGGAATTGATGGTGAAAAGAGTAGATGTGAGGAAGCATAAGATTGCAAATCTATTGAGGAATTCTGTCGGGATAGATGTTATTTCTGATCCAATTATGCCAAATTTTTAATTATAAATATCAAAAGCATAGATAAAATTTGTGAGAACGTAAATATTTTTGTCCGTTGTGAAAGACACATGGAATATGCATTAATCTTATTTATGTAAATACCGTATTATGATGAACAGATACAAATTCTTTATTCTTTGCCTCAGCCTGATATGCGAGGTAAGCCTGTCAGCAAAAGATTATTATGCCACGGATTTCGGAGTGAAAGCGGATGGTAAGACTTTGAATACGAACTCTATTCAGAAAGGGATCGATTTTGTGAATGAGCAGGGGGGAGGACGTTTGATTTTTACTGCGGGTAATTATCAAACTGGTACTATTTACTTGAAATCGAATGTGACGCTCCACCTAGAGGAGGGGGCGACTTTACAGGGATCGACTAATCCCTGGGATTACGAAAAAGATCCGTATATTCGTTGGATGTCTATGATTTTTGCTGTTAAACAGCAGAATATCGGTATAACGGGAAAGGGGACGATTAACGGGCGTGGTTTTCAAACCGCCAACAATATGGTGGACTATATCCGGCGAGGTATTTACGAAGACCCTCTGAAACTGGGCCGTCCGAACGAGACGAACCGTCCGCAGAACATCTATTTTCGTGAATGTGAGAATGTGACGATCAAAGACATCACTTTGCGGGACCCGGCAAGCTGGAACCAAACCTATGATCAATGCAAGAATCTGTATGTCGATGGCATACACGTCGATAGCAAATCTTACTGGAACAATGATGGCATCGATGTTGTGGATTGTGATGGCGTCGTATTGAAAAACTCTTTTCTTGATGCGGCAGATGATGCTCTTTGTTTCAAATCGCACGATGCGAATAGCATGTGCCAGAATGTGGTCGTCGAGAATTGCGTAGGCCGTTCGAGTGCCAGCGGATTGAAATTCGGAACAGTGTCCCGTGGTGGTTTCCGTAATTTTAAAGTGAAGAATATTAAGATATATGATACGTATCGTTCGGCTATAACATTTGCTGCGGTCGACGGTGCCCTGATCGAGAATATCGAAGTGGATGGTGTGCGCTCCATCCATACAGGAAATGTGATCTACCTTCGTATTGGTGACCGTTGGAGTGCAGGGAAGAAGCCGGTTATGAAAAATATAAAGATCAAGAATGTCTATGCCGAGATCCCGATGGATAAACCGGATGCCGGATATAACTATGAGGGACCGATCGAAGACCTCCCTCGTAATATTTCGCCAGCCAGTATCATCGGGTTGCCGGAATATAAGATTCAGAACGTAACGCTTCAAAATATTAAGATCGTTTCTCCTGGAGGCGGTAATCCTTACTATGCTTACCGGGGACTGACACCGGCTGAATTGGACAGTATCCCTGAAATGGAAACTTCCTATCCGGAGTTTTCGCAGTTTAAGGAACTGCCGGCCTGGGGGTTCTATATCCGTCATGCCGAGGGGATTACTTTTGATAATGTGACTTTTATGGCCTTAAAAAAAGATTATCGTCCGGCGGTCGTAATGGATGATGCAGGGAAGGTAACGTTTAAAGATGTTCGGTTTGTGGAGCCGGAAAGCGAGGGAAAGGAACAGATATTTCCTTATAAGTCTAAAGTAATAAAATGATAGTGTGATACCGGAAAAGGAATTTGTGGGATTAAAATAAAAGAGAGACAATATGAATAAAAATAAATTATTTGCAAGTGTGATAGGTCTTCTGGTCTTCGTGTCGAATCTTTTGGCAAAGGATTATCAAGTCGCGATGTTTGGGATCAAATCGGACGGGGTGACACTCAATACCCGTTCCATCCAGCGGGCTGTTGATTATATCAGCGAACAAGGAGGCGGTCGACTTATCTTTTATGTAGGTCGTTATCTGACTGGTTCGATCGAGTTGAAGTCGAATGTGACGATTCGTATCGAAGAAGGGGCTGCCTTGGTTGCTGTCCCATCCGTTTATGATTTTAAAGGGGTAGGGGGACGTAACGCGCTCATTTACGCAGACAAGCAAAAAAATATCGGTATCGGTGGTAAAGGAATTATTGATGGTCGTAGTGTTACCGTACTGGCAAGCGTGGAAGAGCAATTGCAGAAAGGCCATATCAAAGCTAATATTTCTGGTTATGCTCCGGCTTTGATTTGTATGGAAGGTTGCGAGGATGTGAAAATTGAGCAGATCACTTTGCAGGATGCTGCTGATATTGCTGAAATATACAAGGATTGTCGCAATGTAACAGTCGACAAAGTCGTTGTGAACGCAGGAATGTCGAAACGGAAAGCGATCTCAATTTCCGGCTGTGACGGAGTAAAGATGACGGACTGCTATTTTAATATGACAGGGAACCCACTGGAAAGTACAGGAACATCACGCAATTTGATATTTATAAATTGTATAACATTAGACGGCAAAGCTGTCTCAAGCGATCAATAAAAGGAGGAAAAAATATGCAGAGGAGATCTTTTATCAAACAGAGTGTTTTATGGACAGCTGGTTGTGTCGTTGGTAACCGTATGCCGCTATGGGGGGCAGTCGATGCAACCGAAGAGATGGTGGGTACGACCTTGCGTTCCGGTGAGCTATATAAGTTATTCCGTGATCCGCAACCCATTTACCGTCCGTTTGTCCGTTGGTGGTGGAATGGGGATAAGGTAGAAGCTAATGAGTTGAAACGTGAATTACATGTATTGAAGGAGGTTGGCATCGGAGGGGTGGAGATCAATCCTGTCAAATTCCCCGGCAATGACACGGATGATCTGGGAAAGAAGTCTCTGCCCTGGCTGAGTGACGAATGGATTGATATGTTGCGGGTGACTTTCGACGAGGCGAAGTCGCTAGATATGACTTGCGACTTAATTGTTGGTTCCGGTTGGCCGTTCGGGGGCGAATTCCTGACGGGCGATGAAAGGGCGGATCTTGTCGTGAACTATTCCCGAAAGTTGATCGGACCGATTGACTATGAAGTCTCTCGCGACGGATTGTTCAGTACGGCGGACCCCGCCATAAGTTCGCCGTTTTTGGGTAGGAAGATGGAGTTACTCTCCCTTCAATTGGTTCCCGAACCGTTCGGAGGTCTTGACCAGGTTATCGATCTGATGGATAGAGAGAGCGATGGAACGTTTAAGTTTCAGGTTCCCGATGGTAAATATGTCTTATTTGCTCTTGTCAAGATACAGGGTTTTCTTGAGGTGATTAATGGCGCTCCGGGTGCTACTGGTCCGGTGTTGAACCATTACAACAAGTCGGCCGTACAGAAATATCTGAACAATATGTCGGATAAGATTCAGGAACGCTTAGGTCCGTTGTCCCGTAATATCCGTTCCCTGTTCACCGACAGCATGGAGTTGGAAGGTTCGAACTGGTCCTATGACATGGCGGAAGAATTCAAGAAACGCCGGGGCTATGATGTGCAACCCTACCTACCTTTCATTCTTTTTAAGATGGGAAGTATGGGGAATGCATTGACTTACGAGCCGAAGGTGCAATTTACTCCAGAGTTGAACGATACTATTCAGCGCGTACGCTATGATTTCGAATATACGAAGGCCGAGTTGCTCCATGAGCGTTTTACGCGGACTTATCTGGACTGGTGCAAGGGGCTTAACGTCAAATCGCGTGCACAAGCCTATGGTCGGGGGCTATTTCCACTCGAAAGCAGTCTGGATTACGATATTCCCGAATGCGAGTCTTGGACGATGACCTGGCTGCGTCACCGTTTGGGAGAAGAAATGTCGGAAGAGGACTATCGTCGTGGGCGTGCTTATACGATGGTCAATAAATACGTTTCTTCGGCTGCTCATCTGCGCGGGAAGCGTCTGGTGAGTTGCGAGGAGATGACAAATACCTATACCGTGTTTAACATGACATTGGAGTTGTTGAAGATCGGAGGCGACCAGACGGCTATTTCCGGGGTGACGCATTCCATCTTCCACGGTTTCAACTATTCTCCGAAGGAAGCTCCGTTCCCCGGATGGATTCGCTACGGGGCCTACTATAACGAGAATAACAATTGGTGGCCGTATTTCAAATATTATACCGCTTATAAAGGCCGTATGGCTTCTGCCCTGCAACATGGAACCATGTATGCGGATATCGCAATACTGAATCCGATAGCCGATATGTGGAGTACGTTGGGGATGCAGAACGAGCCGTTTCCTTCTACCACCAACGTGATATATAAGACATTGGTATGGGAGGCAATCCATAAGAACGGTAGTGGTTGCGACTATGTTTCCGAATCAATCATCAGGGATGCCGAGATGAAAGACGGTTGCTTGTGTTACGGTCCCCGCAAATATAAAACGCTTTTCCTGATCGAAGTGGAGAGTATGGAACCGGCTACCGCCCGCAAACTGTATGATTTTGTGGCTTCGGGCGGACGTATCTTCTGTATTGAGGCTTATCCGCATAAATCAGTCGGCTTGAAAGATCATGACAAGCACGATAAGGAAGTACAGGAATGGGTGGAAAAGATGAAGCTGATGGAAGAACGTTTCGTATTGCTACATAAACCGGAAAAGGATTTTGTCGGTTGGTATCAAGGAGTACAGAAAGACTATGATCTGATACCGTATATAACAATTGAAAAGCCTGATTCTTATCTGATGCAGAACCGTTATCAGGGCGATAACAGGGAAGAAATGTTCTTCTTCAGTTATGCACACCGTTATAATTCGCATCAGACCCATATCTCCTTCAGCAGCGAGATCATAAAAGGTCGGCAGGGTTGGGTGTGGGATCTGGAAACGGGTGAACGTTATCGGTTGCCGTTAGATGCCGACAATGGCTTCCTGTTTGATTTCGGTCCGGCGGATTCTCTCCTGATTGTGTTCGATAAACAAAAGAGAGGAAATGACTATAAGCCGTTGCCCGTTTCTGGGGCGGATTTGAAAGATCTTTCGTCCGACTGGGATATAGAGTTCCGCCATAGCCGTGAGAATACAGTGCAGAATGCTCATTTCGACAAACTGAAAGATTTGAAGGAAACGGACTTTGTTAACTTCTGCGGAACAATTGTCTATAGGAAAAAAATTAATGTTTCTTCGCCTACCGGTACGGTGCTTAACCTCGGATTGGTGCATGGTGTATCGGAAGTATTTGTGAACGGACAGAACTGTGGTGTCAAATGGTATGGCCGCCGTATCCATCCGATTGCTGCCCAATTGAAACAGGGAGAAAATACGATTGAAATACATGTAGTCACCGTAATGGGTAACTATTTGAAGACGTTGAAGGATAATAAGATCGCCCAGGCGTGGACCCGGAGACAGGATGTTGTCCAGTCGGCGGGATTGGTCGGACCGGTCACCACTTATAGAATTAAGAATTAAAAATAGGAGATTTAAAGATATTATGAATGTAATTAGAAAAATAACGATCATGTGTTTGTTGGCGGGAATGATGATTCCGGTATGGGCGAAGGATTATCAGATGACCATGTTCGGGATCAAGTCAGATGGAATAACCATGAATACCCGCTCCATACAGAAGGCTATCGACTTTATTTCAGAGAACGGGGGCGGACGTTTGGTGTTTACTGTTGGGCGTTATCTGACTGGTAGTATTCATCTGAAGTCGAATGTGACGATCCATCTGGGAGAGGGTGCTGTGTTGGTCGGTTCCACCAACCCTTATGATTATGATATGGAACTGAATGCTTGGTATGGTTTGATTCTAGCGAACAAACAGGATAATATCGGTATTACCGGTAAAGGGGTGATCGACGGTTGCGGACGTGAGCTTGCCAATAACTTCATCAACCAGGTTTATTCTGGGGTGATTAAGGACAAGTTGCAGTTGGGGCGTGTTGCCAACCGTCCGAAGCTAGTCTATCTTCGTGAATGCAAGAATGTCGAGATAAAAGGTGTGACGATGATGAATCCTGCTTTCTGGACACAGACCTACGATCAATGTGAGAACTTGTTGATCGACGGTATTATGGTGCATAGTCGCGCTTACTGGAATAACGACGGGATGGATATTGTCGACTGTAACGGCGCATTGATTCAAAATTGCTATGTTGATGCGACGGACGATGCGATCTGCTTGAAATCTCATAGTGCCGATGCTGTTTGCCAGAATATCGAGGTACGCAACAATACGGCCTGTTCAAGTGCTAGCGGTATTAAGTTTGGAACGGCGTCGACGGGTGGTTTCAAGAATATAAAGATCATTAACAATACGATATTCGACACATTCCGCTCGGCTATAACGATCCAGGCGGTTGATGGCGGACAGGTTGAAAATGTCATAGTGGATAGCCTCCGTTCCATCAATACCGGTAATCCGATTTATCTGGTGGTGGGGGAACGCCGTGAAGGTCGTCGTAGCCGGATGGACAACGTCCATATCTCGAATGTCTATGCTGAAGTTCCGGCAACGAAACCAGATGCAGGATATGACTACGAAGGGCCGACAGAAGACAATCCGCGTAATATATCGCCTTCCGCTATTGTCGGATTGCAGGATAACAAGATAACGAATGTCTCTATCGAGAACGTCGAGATCGTCTATCCGGGTGGTGGTAATCCGCTGTATGCTAAAGTCGGCTTGGATGAATTGGACAAGGTTCCGGAAATGCCTAAGGCTTACCCTGAATTCTCTCAGCATAAGGAGTTGCCGGCCTGGGGATTCTATGTTCGTCATGCCAACGGTGTTACTTTCAAGAACGTGAAATTGACAACCTTGAAGAAAGATTATCGTCCGGCTATTGTTTTAGATGATGTGCACAATGGTATGTTTACGAAGATCAAAGTGGTTGAACCGTCTGCCGGAAAGAAAGAAAAGATATACGTTTACAAGTCGACAAAGATCAAGAAGTAAAAATAGAAACTTACGGAAATTCGTAAAAAGAGGCTGTGTCGTAAATGAAGTGTACCCTAAAAGTTATACAGGTCAAACATTTACCAGTTATAGAAAGAGTTCGGTATTGCACCGGACTCTTTCCTTTTAGCTAGGATTTTATAAAAGGGAATGTAACGAATTTTGATACATTCCCTTGTACTATAAAACTTGCGTTTATTTGTTCAAAGATTTTAACCGGTGTTTTATTACTAACCTTTTATGATTTTTCTTTGTGATAAAGATGGCTTTAGAAATATCCGTGCGTTTTTACGTCTCCGTATTTGAGGGCTATCTCTATCCGTTTAACAGTGAACGTATTTTCGTCTTCGGAGTGAAATCCGATGCGGTTATATCCTTGCTTGAGGATTTTGTCTGGCAGGATAAAGGCGTATTCTTTTTCTTCCCCATCCAAACCACGTTCCCTGTCGTAAAGGCGGGTGTAGGCCGGCATTTCTTTTTTAACTGTTTCCCCGTTTACTGTCAACCGGCAAGCAATCGGATGATTAGTACGAATAAATAGGATTGCTTCTTCCGGATAGCCTTCTTCTACAGTATCGCCTATATAAATATCTGCTTCTTTTTGATCTCCTTTCCTTATTTTTAGAGGGAGAGGAGAGTCGGGTTTTATATTGTACTGGACAACGCCATCCGACAAAGCATAGATTTTGTTACGTCCTTTCAGTGTTTCCAGTGATCCTAATTCTTGAAGTAGTTCCGGCATCATGATCCGGCAAACTTGACCTCCATCTTCCAGGTATAGTTTCCCGTCATGTTCGGAATTAAATGCGCCGAAATAATAATTAAACAGATAGATTCCATCTGCCCCCTGCGAGAGAATGTGAGAACACATACCCCTGTGCATCCCGTGTGACCAGAATTCCCGTGGGCGGTATCCCCCGTCGTCAATAGAACTGTAGAACGGAATATTGAGGTCTTTCCCAATCTCTTCCCGGAACTTGGCTACCGGCATGGCGGGATCTCCCCTCCAATGGACACCTGTACTGATAAAGTCCAGCAGTCCGAGGCGTAGCCATTCACGTATATCCAGTCCTTTCATCATGTTTTGCTCGACTGTCGGTGCTACACGTGCGGATAGTAAAATCTTTCTGCCCTGCTTGGCAGAAACTTCATCTACCTTTTGACGGATATCTTTTACTAATTGTGTCATAAGCGGTGCGTTCTGTGGTCCCGTCCCTGATTGGAAGTAAACGATAAAACGCATAAAGTCGAGGTCGTATCCGTCGATTATGTCAGCATAGTTCTCTAATTGTTCGGAAATAATCGCCAGCTTGCGGTCACGCACTTCCTTTATGGCAAAGTCAAAGGCTCCGCCGCTGTTATAACCTTGCGTCGTGTCGTTCAGCCAGTATTCCGGATGCTGAATCCAGAAGTCGGTGTACCAGATCGGACAATGGGTAGTCGTATCATTGAAATGCAGGTCGTTCATCCGATAGGTGATAAATGTTTCCATTCCTTTTTCTTTCGCTCTTTTTAAGGTATGGGCAATGATATCTGTCCCTTCTTTTTCCAGGTTCAGGTGGTTTTGGTAGTATTTACGGAAGGAGTTATATTGAGCCGTATCGCAACCGCAATCTAGTGTCCCGTTCAGGTCGTCTCCGATTACGTGCCCATATTTGGACCGGACATAAAAAAAGTCGCTGCCGGAACACATCATGTAGGTTGTTACCTGCGAGTTTGCAACCATATCGACACTGGAGTCGAGGTCGGCAAGCGTTAGCGGACGGTATTTGAACCAACGGTTTCCCAACAAGTCTGTACCATCGTTATTATGGATGATCCTAAACTTCCGTTCGGGAGATTTTTTTACATGGGATGTACAGGCAAAAAATACCTGTACACATAAAAGAATTGAAAGATAGTTAATTGTAAGTGATTTCATATGTGTATATATTTATTGTATCAGTGAATACGACTTTTCTTCTCCCGTGAACAGCCTTTTTTGTAGGGGTGGAAGTCATTTGGAAAATGATCTCGCCTCCATTCATGATGTCCTGAAGGGTGATTAGATATAGTTTACGCGACTCCATTCGTTGTTTTTGCATATGTGTATTTTTCTTATTCTTTGGAATGTCCAAAAATAGAAAAGATACCGAATATGCAAATGTGTTTTTTGTCGGATTTTTGTAGATATTTGGCTAAAAAAACTGGTTATAAAGCTTCTGCATATTTGACGGGTGAAGCACCTGTTGTGACTCCTGACAGATAAGAAGATCTTTTTTGCGACAAAGTCGGAAACATCTGTTCAAGCAGACAAGAGGCGATTGTGGAATTCCTTACTCCGATCAGGTAAAAGTCGGTCTTCCACCTCAATTCAAAATCTTTATATAAATTGCCGATAGATAGGAGTTTATAAAGATATGGATGTGAATCCTGATATACAAGGTTCCATCTGTGTAAAATTATTTTGGTGCGGTTACCCTGTCATATTAGGCTAAAATCGGTTCTATTTATCTGAATTTATGTACCTTTGCGGCATAATTCAAGTAAACGTTGAACAAAAATGAAGAAGTTAATAGTAATTCCGTTGGTTGCTGTCGGTATGATGGCAATGGCGGGGTGCAGTAAATCACCTGTGAAGGAAACTGCAAAAGTGGACGCTATCAATCTGGCAAATCTGGACACAACAGTAGCTCCCGGTACTGATTTTTATGAGTATGCCTGTGGAGGGTGGATAAAGAACAATCCTCTAAAACCGGAGTATTCACGCTTTGGAACATTCGACCAGCTGAATGAAGATAATCAGGAACAATTACGTACTCTTATCAATGAATTAGGAACAACTCCGCAGGAAGCCGGAAGTGTCGCCCAGAAAATCGGCATGTTGTATGCAATGGGGCTCGACAGTATCAAGTTGAATAAGGACGGAATGGCCCCTGTCAAAGAACAGCTGGAAGCTATCCAACGCCTGGGAACAAAAGCTGATGTTGCTAAAATGGTCGCAGTTCTGCATAAAGAGGGAATGGCTCCTTTCTTTGCTTTGTTTGTCGATGCCGATGAAAAGAACAGTTCGATGAATATCGTTCAAATGTATCAGGCCGGTTTAGGCATGGGCGACCGCGATTACTACCTACTTGACGATGAGGCAACGGTGAAGGTCCGTGATGCTTATAAGCAATTCATCAAACAACTGTTTACTTTGACCGGAGCATCTCCGGAACAGGCAGATGCAGCAGTAAATGCTGTGATGAAAATAGAAACTGGCATTGCTAAAATTTCTTTTAGCCGTGAGGATCTCCGCGATACGCAGAAGAACTATAATAAGATCAAACTGGAAGAATTTAAAGCCAGGAACAATCCTTTGGACTGGGATGTCTATTTCGAGAGTATGGGTTTGATGGAAATAGAATATCTGGATGCCAAACAGCTTCCGTTCTATGATGCATTGGGTGAATTTATGAAAAATGTATCCATCGACGAACAGAAATATTATCTGGCATTCAACTTGCTGAATGCGGGAGCACCCTACCTGAGCGATGATTTTGTATCTGCCGAATTTGATTTTTATGGAAAAATAATGTCAGGAAAACAGGAGCAGAAGCCTCGTTGGAAACGCTCTTTGTCAACTGTGAATGATGCTTTGGGTGAGGCTGTAGGCCAAATGTATGTTACTAAATACTTCCCGGCTTCTTCCAAGGAGAAGATGTTGGAATTGGTAGGTAATTTACAGAAAGCTTTGTCGGAACGTATTGCCGGTCTTGAATGGATGAGCGATGAAACGAAGGTGAAAGCACAGGAAAAACTGTCTGCTTTCGTCGTAAAGATCGGTTATCCGGATAAATGGCGTGATTATACGGCTCTGGAGATCAAAGACGATTCTTACTGGGCAAATGTATGCCGTTCAAATATCTTTGAAATGGATTATATGTTGCAACAGGCTGGAAAGCCGGTCGACAAAGCTCGCTGGGGAATGACTCCGCAGACAGTGAATGCTTATTATAATCCGACAACAAATGAAATCTGTTTCCCTGCCGCTATCCTGCAACCTCCTTTCTTCAATCCGGAAGCCGACGATGCTGTCAATTATGGAGCTATCGGTGTGGTGATCGGTCATGAAATGACACATGGATTTGACGACCAGGGACGCAACTACGATAAAGACGGTAACCTGACCGACTGGTGGACTCCGGAAGATGCTGTACGGTTTACAGAACGTGCTGACCGTTTGGTACAACAATACGACAATATCATCGTCGTAGACAGTGTTCATGCCAATGGACGTTATACTTTAGGTGAAAACATCGCCGACCAGGGTGGTCTGTTAGTTTCGCATCTGGCTTATCTGAATTCATTGAAAGGAAAAGAAACTCCGGCTCCGATCGACGGGTTTACAAACGAACAACGCTTCTATCTGGGATATGCAACCCTCTGGGGGCAGAATATCCGTCCGGAAGAGATCCTGCGCCTGACTAAGATCGACCCGCATTCTTTGGGTAAATGGCGTGTAAATGCAGCTTTACGTAATATCGATACTTTCTATTCTGCATTCGATATTAAAGAAGGCGATCCGATGTATATGATGCCGACTGAACGGGTAGTGATCTGGTAACACTGATATATAAAAGTAGAAAAGGGGATGATCTTATGCAGATTATCCCCTTTTTTATATCTGGAAAATATTCTCTTATGCAAATATGAATTTCAATAAGAACAGGACAGCCAGTATATACATCGTAATACTGATATCCTTGTGCTTACCGCAGAATAATTTTATCAGCACGTAGCAAAGTAACCCTAACACCATTCCGTCGGCGATGGAGTAGGTAAGAACCATCATTATAATGGTAATGAAAGCCGGAAGCGCTTCCGACATATCTTCCATATCTATCTTGGAGATCGAATCCATCATGAAGACGCCGACAAGGACTAAAGCCCCGCTCGTTGCCGCACTGGGAATAAGCAGGAATAACGGTGCAAAAAACAACGCCAGGATAAACAGTAAACCTGTTACCAGGGATGTGAAACCGGACCGGCCGCCTTCTGCGATACCCGAGGCACTTTCCACATACGTTGTAATGGTAGAGCTACCCATCATCGCCCCGATAGTAGTACCTATCGCATCAGACATCATCGCCTCTTTCACATGCGGGATATGTCCGTCTTCTCCCATGATCCCGGTCTTGGATGCCAAACCGACCAATGTCCCTACCGTATCGAATATATTCATGAACAATAGAGTAAAGATCACGACTGCCATATCTAACGTGAATAACTCGGAAAAATCGAATTTGCAGAAGGTTGGCTCCATCGAGTGAGGCATAGAAACAGGAAGGAACCCCTCCGGTATTTCCGTCACCCCGAGTGGTATGCCGATCAGGGTACAGATCAGGATGCTGTAGAACAAGGCCCCTTTTACCTTCTTGACAATCAGTATGCCACTTAATAATATACCGGCCATCGCCAGGACAGAAGATGGTGTAAAAGCCCCGAACATCACGAAGGTTGCCGGGTTTGACTCGATGATCCCTGCATTTTTCAATCCTATGAAAGCGATGAATATACCGATCCCCGATGATATAGCATAACGCAGATTCATGGGGATACTATTGAGTATAAGCTCCCGGATATTAAGAAAGGTAATAAGGATAAATATTACGCCCTCTACAAACATGGCTGTCATGGCCGTCTGCCAGGTATATCCCATCCCCTGAACCAAAGTGAATGCAAAAAAAGCGTTCAATGCCATGCTAGGAGCTTGTGCGAACGGTAGTTTTGCCATGAAAGCAAGGAGAAGCGTCGCTATGGCGGAAGCTAATGCCGTAGCTGTGAAAACCGCACCTTTATCCATGCCGGTTGTACCGAGGATAGATGGATTGACAGCCAGGATATAACTCATTGTAAGAAATGTAGTAATACCGGCAATGACTTCCGTACGGATTGTCGTGGTCTGTTTATCAAACCCTAATAGTTTTTGTATCATACAACTTTATTTAATCGAATGTCCATTTTACAGCGAGTGTGGGAATGGTATAAAAGCCGTTCCGTCCTCCGAAATTATGGCTTAACTCGACTTCGCTACCAACACTCAACTTAAATTTATCATCTATCCCTTTTATTTTGTTGAGGTTTACCCATATCTGAGGCTCAGACAGGAAGATGAAGTTTCCGTGATCGTTCTTTTCCCGCCACCAATCGGCAAAGCCGCTGAAAGTGCACAATCCGTTCTTCGCAAAATGAAGATACCAGGTTGTTGTCAATTGGAAATTGTTGGGTGTTTTATGTTTCTGGATATATTTGTACATAGCGGTGAAGGTGATCCCCCTGCTGAAATCCTTGCTGTTGTAAGTATAAGTCGCACCACCCAGATAGGCGTTATTATAGGAGGCTCCTTTCATCAAACCGCCATTATACTCTAAATGGACAGAGAAAGGCGGTTTCCAGAAACTCAGTTCGCGGGCAATCTCCCAGTAGGCTGAAGCTACTCCGCTGCTTTTATAATCCATATCCACGAAGAAGTAAGTACTTCCCCATTTATCCGGTTTGAACATTTCCACCGTGGAGGTCAATGCCGGACGTCCATCCAGGTCCTTGTCATAGAGGGCTCCTCCAAAATCATAATGCAACTGAATGTTTTGTGCTTTTCCACAGAAAACAGCAAGCAATAAAATCGTCAGGGTAAAAAACTTTCTCATGCTGATCGTTTAAAATAATATGTATGAAAGCCACAAAGGTATAAAAAAAGCAAGACCTTCAAAGAGTCCTGCTTTTACATTATCAGATCAGATCCCTGAGCAACCAGGCCAGGTAACATAAATACATTACTATCAGTGCCCATCCTTCGGTTCGGGATATTTTTTGTCCGCTTTTTGCCAGTGGGAGCAGGAGTAGGGACAGTCCCAGCATGACCAGCAAATTGATGTAATTCACGTTTTTCGCTACAATGGGATTGACCACCGAACTGGTACCTGCGATCGCCAGGATATTGAATAGGTTGGAACCTACGATATTTCCGATCGCAATATCCGGGTTTTTCTTGAGTGCCGAGACGACTGATGTAGCCAGTTCCGGCAAGCTTGTGCCCGCAGCGACGATTGTCAGCCCGATCACAGCTTCGCTGACCCCTAACTCTTGAGCGATTGAAACTGCATTATCAACGAGCAGGTTGGAGGCAAATATCAGGATAAGCAGCCCACCTGCGATATACAAGACATCTTTATACCAGGGTTCAGGTTGTTTTTCCAGTTCACCGGCTTGTTCTTCTATTTTCTTTTCATGTTTTCGCGAGAAATACAGGCTGAATACTGTATAGATGATGATACCTAGTAGAAACAGGCAACCTTCCAGTCTGTTGAGAGTCCCGTTCCAAAAGAGGAGGGCGAAAACAACAGTTGCGGCGATCAGGATGGGAATGTCAAGACGTGTGAGTTGACGTTTGGCCTGTAACGGATGGATGGCGGCGGAAATACCGAGAATGACGGCAATATTGAAAATGTTGGAGCCGATAATATTTCCGACAGCAATATCTCCCTGCCCGGATATGGAAGCATTCAGACTGACTACCAGTTCCGGAGCACTGGTCCCGAATGCAACGATCGTAAGTCCGATCACCAGATTGGAAATTCTGGCTTTCAGTGCTAATTCCGTACTCCCTTTTACCAACCAGCCTGCTCCGATATAGAGAGCAAACAATGAAAGAATTAATAATGTAACGCTTGTTATCATGGCTGCAAATTTACTAATCTTTTTATTACAATGTCCGGCTTCCTGTTGTCCGATAATCAAAGATTACCGTAACCAAGTAAACAGCAAGTTATTTTTTAGGCAGAAAAACGTACCTTGGATAACCCCGGAATCGCTTCGGAGTAACAGCAGGAAGCAACTAGACATTTTAGTTAGGGTTGTTAGGAATAATCGTATAGTGATTTAATATTCGTATTCTTCCTTCGGCTCTTTGGCTGCCTGTCTTAATTGTATGGCACGAAGTATGACCATACCGACTGTCAGTAACCCTAGTGCTCCCATTGTTACATCTTTAACAATTTCATTTTCAAAATCGGTTGTACCGATCAAAACCAATATGATAAACGATACCATCATGACGGCATCTACCAAATCTTTATTTATCTTCATTTTATAAACTTTTTAAAGGTTACTTTTGTTCAATTAAAATTAATCTTTTTCTTCAATAACCGGTTCTTCCGTAGAACCGGAGTTGCTCAATCCTTTCATGATACCGAACAATCCATATCCTAGAGCGCACATTACAACCAATAACTTCAGATAGTCATTAGGAATGATAGAACTACAAGCTAATACGCAACCGATAATTGTGATAATAACTGACAGATAAATACGTGTTTTATTTGATTTTTTTGTAGACATAATATTATAATTTTTAAATGAATAAATAATGCTTGTTTTACTGTAGCAAGTAATGAACCGGCATACAGCAAGAGAACGGACCATAGATCCGCCAGATAGCATGTATAGCGAAACCACCATACATGAAGACATAGTTATCCTTTAAAAATTAAATAATGAGTTTCCGCAGGGCAAACACATGTTGCGCCATACGGCAAAGAAGGGTAGACAGATTTATAGTTTGACATTCCGATACATTCTCCAAAACTTTTCGTTGTGCATTCATTTCTTTCAGGCGAATGTCCTGAAGTACTTTTTCCGCTATTTTCAGCGTGCGTAAATGAAATGTATTATTTGTCAATTGAACGGTTCTGCGTGCAGTCAGGCCTTTGCTTTCTTTGAGGTCTGTGCTCAATACTGTGAGATAGTATTGTACATCGGCAGAACTTTTTTCTTTCATGACTGCCTCTTTTTTAGACATGGCAATATCGTTGCTTTCAGTCTCCTCTTGTGGAGAGAAAAGCAAGATGCCGAAAAGCAGAGTCAGTATGAACAGAAAATTTTTCATGCTGCAAAGATATACGAATTCTTAATAAAATAACAATTCATTGTAGTTTTTGTTTATACTTTTGCCTGTTAATTATGAATGAGAGAAGATGGAAGAGAAGAAGAGCCTTTTGAAATCATGGGTGGAAGCGGCACGGCCGAAAACACTGCCTGCATCGTTAAGTCCGGTGTTATTAGCTTGTGTTTTAGCCTGGTGTGAAGGAGTATTCCGGTTAGTACCGGCTTTTTTATGTTTTGGTGTTGCTTTGTTGGCACAGATAGCCAGTAATTTTGCAAACGATTACTTTGATTTTAAAAAGGGAGCGGATAAGGAAGATCGTCTGGGACCTGAACGTGCGGTTGCCCAGGGATGGATTACTCCGAAGGCGATGCTGAAGGCTACCTTTATAACATTGGGGCTGTCCTGCTTATGCGGCTGTATGCTTTTGTTGTATGCCGGTTGGGAACTGATCCCTGTCGGGATTGCTATCGCTATTTGCGTGTTAGCCTATTCTGCCGGACCTTTTCCTTTGGCGTATAACGGGCTGGGGGATGTTTGTGTGGTATTGTTTTACGGGGTTATTCCGGTGTGCTTCACTTATTACGTGCAGGCTTTATCGTTTTCTTTGTTGTCGTTCCTTTTATCATTATCGGTCGGATTACTATCCACAAATATTCTGATTGTGAATAATTACCGTGACTATGCACAGGATAAGGCTGCCCGGAAACGGACTACGATCGTCTTGTTTGGGCGTGGCTTCGGTCGGATATTCTATCTGTTGAACGGGGTGGTCGCCCTTATGCTCGCAATGCCGCTCTTGTTTGATGCCCCGTGGTGGATATTATTTCTGTTCGCTGCCTTTTTTGCCCTTTTCTATGCGACCTGGCGTGAACTCTACCGTTTTGAAGGGCGTGAGCTCAACAAAACATTGGGACATACGGCGAGGAATGTCTTCATCTTTACTCTTCTTCTATCGGTATTATTGATCCGGACCTGTTTGGTATAACTTTACATAAATAGCATAATGATCAACTGAGCCGATATTACCCGGATGAACATGGAAAGGGGATAGACTGTTGCATAGGCAACCGAAGGTTCGTCGCCTTCGACCGTTGTGTTGGCATAGGTTAGTGCCATCGGATTTGCCATACTGCCGCAGAGCATTCCTACATTATGGGCATAATCGAGTTTGAGGAACTGGGAAGCGATGAAACCGACTATCAGGACAGGTACGATTGTCAGCAGGAACCCCAGACCTACCCAAAGCAGCCCCTCTGCCCGGAATACCGTCTCAAAGAAGTGGGCCCCCGAGTCTATACCCAGCCCTGCCAGATAGATTACGATACCTAACTGGCGTAGCATCAGATTGGCACTCATCGTCGTATAGGTGGTCAGATGGAAACGCGGACCGAAGGCTCCCATCAGGATGCCGACAATGATCGGACCACCGGCAATACCCAGTTTAATCGGGGTATTCATGCCCGGCAGCATAATAGGCAAAGAACCTAGCAAGACTCCCAGCGAGATACCGATAAATACGGCTAACAGATTCGGATTATCCAGGCGTTTGATCTCATCACCGAGGATTTTGCCGACATTGTTTACCGCATTTTTTTCTCCGACGATCGTCAGACGGTCACCTATCTGTAAATGAAGGGCAGAGTCTGCAACCAGGTCGATACCGGCACGGTTTACGCGAGTAATATTGATTCCGTACAGGTTACGCAGGCGGAGTGATCCGAGTTTTACCCCGTTCACGCGGTTACGGGTAACGACGATACGACGGGAGATCAGTTGCGAGTCGATTGCATTCCAGTCGATATCTTCCTTGTTCCAGTCGACGTTCTCCTGTTCCCCGAAAAGAACTTTGATCGTTTCTACGTCCGATTTATGGGAGATGATAAGCAAATGGTCGTCTTCACGAAGTATAGTGTCGGAAGTGGGAATACTGACTTTCCCGTTATGCCATACACGGGAGATAACAAAATGTTTCTCTGTCAGCTTCATGATATCCTTGATGCTTTTATCGTAGATAGCAGGGTTGCTGATATGGAATTCTGTGATATTGGGTTTCGTGTTGTGTTTCTCCTTATCGTCCGGCAGGTTCTTGTTGGCGAACACTTTTCTTAACAGGATGATCGCCATTATAACGCCTACGACTCCTAGCGGATAAGCCACGGCACAAGCCAGTGCCATGTCTGTCACTTCCTTGCTGTCTGCAGGGTTTACTTGTAGCAGGGCTTGTTGTGCGGCTCCCAGTGCGGGTGTGTTGGTGACTGCTCCACAGAGTAATCCGACCATGTTGGGAAGCGAAACACCTGTGGTCCAGTGTAGGACAAGTGTCAGTGCCAATCCGAGCAGTATTACACCCAGTCCCATCATGTTCATGGCGACACCGCCTTTCTTCAAAGACGAGAAAAAACCCGGACCGACCTGCAATCCGAGGGAATAAACAAATAGGATCAGGCCGAAGCTCTGTGCGAAGTTCAGCATATCCTTATTGACTACAATCCCGAAATGTCCGGCCAAAATCCCGGCGAAGAAAACAAAGGTGATACCCAGTGAGATGCCGAATATCTTCTGTCTTCCCAGAAATAACCCCACCGCCGAAACCAGTGAAATTACTATAACAGCCTGTAACATCGTCGGCTCAAAAAAAGCTTCCTGCAACCAATCCATACCTGTGTTATTTGTTGAGGGTACAAAGATAGGGCTTTTTAAGTTAGCTTTCGCTTATAATGAATCTTTTAAAACAGTAAGGGATTTTTCTGTTGTTCTATTTTATTAATAATCAATAAGCGATGCAATGTTATGAATTCTGTTTGCATATTCTGTGTCCGGCAGGCCGGATATATGTGAATTATCTTTTATCTTTGAATACTCATTTGATGAAAATAAGATAAACAAACGATGTCTTTAAAGATCATACATACTGCCGACTGGCATCTCGGGCAGACCTTTTTCGGTTACGACCGGGAGGAGGAACACGATGCTTTTCTGAACTGGCTGGTCGATACCTTGGCGCAGCAGCAGACTGATGTACTGTTGATTGCCGGAGATGTATTCGATGTCGCTAATCCGTCTGCCGCGGCCCAGCGGCGTTTCTTTCATTTCCTGAAAGAGGCGAACCGGCGTAATCCGCACCTGCAAATTGTGGTTGTTGCCGGAAACCATGATTCGGCGGCCCGGTTGGAATCTCCTGTCCCTTTGCTGGAAGAGTTGAATACTTCTATCGTCGGAATTATCCGGCGCACGGAAACCGGAGAGATTGATTTTGACTCCCTGCTGATACCTTTGTATAATAAGGAAAAGAAGCGTGAAGCCTGGTGTCTGGCTGTCCCTTATCTCCGGCAGGGTGATTATCCGGCTTCGGAAGAGACACACGATACCTATATCGCCGGTATAAACCGTATGTACCGGCAACTGTATGATTATGCCGATGGAAAGCGGCAACCGGGCGAAGCCTTGGTTGCTATGGGACACCTGCATGCAACCGGAGCCGAACTGTCAGAAGACGACCGGAGTGAACGTATCATTATGGGAGGGTTGGAATCTGTATCTTCCGATACATTCGACGAGGGCTTGGCTTATACTGCTCTCGGACATATTCATAAGGCACAGCGTATAGGTGGCCGGGAGAACCTGCGTTATTCCGGTAGTCCGTTACCGATGTCTTTTTCGGAGACAAATTATCGTCATCAGGTTGTTGCCGTTACAATCGATAACGGATGCTTGTCGACGGTCGAACCGGTGCCTGTGCCCTTGCTTGTCGACTTGCACCGGATTCCGGAACATCCCGCATCCCCGGAAGAAGTAATTGCCCGGCTGGCAGAATTGCCTGTTGCCGAAGAGGAAGATTCCGATAATCCGAGTCGTTGGCCATACGTCGAAGTACGGGTGTTACTGACCGAACCCGACCCGGGATTTCGTCATAGGGTGGAGGAGACGCTTGCCGGTAAGGCGGTTCGTCTGACTTCTATCGTTCCTTCTTACCCGAAACGGGAGGGGGAAGATACGGTCCGTCCGTTGTCTTACGGCGACCTGCAACGGATTGCCCCGCTGGACATGCTGAGACATGCTTTTACCAGTAAATATGGCGGGGAGTTGCCGGAGGATATCGAATCATTGTTCAACGATGTAATGCGGGAGGTCTCTCTATGAAAGTATTAGCGATAAGGGGCCGTAACCTGGCCTCGCTGGAAGGAGAATTTGAAGTCGATTTTACTGTCGAACCTTTGTTGTCTGCCGGGATCTTTGCTATCTCGGGACCGACGGGAGCTGGAAAATCTACCATATTGGATGCCATGTGCCTCGCTTTGTTTGCCCGTACGCCGCGTACGGATCAGGCAAAAGAGAACAATGTGAAACTACGGGATGTGAATGAGGAAGTACTTCCGCAAAGCGACCCCCGCTTTTTGTTGCGGAGAGGGATGGCTTCCGGTTATGCCGAAGTCGATTTCCTGGCGTTGAACGGACATCGTTACCGTTCGCGCTGGTCGGTTGGACGTGCTCGTGACAAAGAGAACGGACGTTTGCAAAGTCCCCGTGTTGCCTTATATAATATAGATCAGGAAAAGGAGGAGCAGGGGACCCGCTCGGAATTACAATCGCGTGTGGTTGAACTGATCGGCTTGACGTTTGAACAGTTTACCCGCTCTGTCCTGTTGGCACAGAATGATTTTTCTACTTTCCTGAAAGCGGAACAGGGGGAAAAGGCTTCATTGCTCGAAAAGTTGACTGGTACTGAACTTTATTCTTCGGTCTCCCGTCTGATCTTTGAAAAGAATGCTGTCGCCAAAGAGGCTTATGATAAGATACAAGCCCGTATCCAGGGCATCGAGCTGCTGACGGAAGAAGCGGAACAGGAACTGCAAACACGCCTGAAAGAATCAGAAGCAGCCTTGTCGGATTTGGAGAAGTCGAAAGCAGAACAACAGGCGTTACAGGAAGGGGTTAAAGCCACCGGGCAACAGATCGCTACCCGTCAGATACAACAAAAGGAGGCTGCCGGTAAACTGCTCCGGGCAACGGAACTTCTGAATACTGCCCGTAAAGAATATGAACAAGGTATTCAGGATGAACAGCGTTCGGATGCTGACTTCAAAGCTTTGCAGCAGGAGTTGCAACAGGCTCGCAGGTTGGATGTCCGGTTAGATGAAGCTATCCGTTCCGTCAAAGATACGGAGACTCGTCTGCGGGATGCGCTTCAACGGAAAAAGGAAGGCGAGGATAAATTGAAAGCCGCCCGGACCAGACAGGAGCATAGCATGGCAGAGATCACCCGTTTGACCGACTGGCGGAAACGATATGAGCGTAAAGAGAGTATCGCGGAACAACTTTCTGCTTTATTACTGCATCTGGATACAGCTTCCGGCGCACGGCAAACCATTGAGAAATCGACAAAGACGATAGAGAGCATTAAACAAACGGCTTCTCGCCTGGTTGTCCAGTTGGAAACAGTTCAGAGGACAGCCGGAAATAAGCAGGTAGCTCTCCGGAAAACGGAGGAAGCTATCGGCAAACAGGAACAAGAACTGAAATCGCAGGATATGGAGACCCTCGATAAACAGATAGAGTCGGTTCGTGTGGAGCGCGAAAATCTGTTGATCGAACAGGCACGGCAAACGGCTAGCGGCGATATCATGGAGTTGCGGAGAAAACTGCAGGAAGGTAGTCCCTGTCCGGTATGCGGAAGTCTGCATCATCCTGCTGTGACACATGCTGCCGTATCTGAAATACCAAAGTTGATCGCAGCCTTGACTTTGCAACTTCAGCAGTTGACGGCCCGTAAAGCGGCTTATGGAGCAGGTGAAAAGCAGCTGAATCAATTACGTCAGCAGCTTTTGCAACTTCACAAGGAACTGACCGAGGCCGAACAATCCCGTACGGATATTCTGGGACGACAGAAACTGGCTGAAACCCAGATCACCCGCGAAGAGTCCATCTGTGCGGAGAGCAAGGAAACACTCGATAAATCCCTCTCTGCCGCAAACCGGCTTTTCGGGAATGATGAATGGCAGAAAGCATGGCTACAGGACCCGGATTCTTTCCGGGAGACATTAACGACTTTTGCTCGCGGGTGGCATGAAAATACGGAGATGTTGCAGCAACTGCAACGGGAGCAAAGCGCCCAGAAAGCCGAGTGCGAATCGTATGCTTCTTTTCTTCCTTCATTGATCAGGGAGGCGGAGGAGGCTACCTTACGCCATGAGAAAAACCGAACGGAGTTGTCCGCACTACAGGCGGAACGTTCAAAACTCTTGTCCGGTAAACCAGCCGATCAGGTTGAACAGGCGTATAACCTTCGTAAAGAAGAATTAAAAGAACGTTTGAAACGTCTGCAAACCGTCCAGACTGAACAATCGGGCATTGCCGATCAGTTGAAAGGTATTTCCGACCAGATCGCCCGTGATCTTGAAAAAGCATCGGAGGATTTGTTGCTTCGTCAGAAAGCGTTGTCCGACTGGTCCGAATCCTGGAATGAGAAACACGGAGGGGAGTCCCTGGATGCTTTATTGGCTCGTGTCACCCAGGAGAAGAATGAGTATGCTTTCCGTCTCCGCTCCAACGCAGAGAACAAACAAAAAATAGCCAGTCAGCAAAAAGAACTGGAGGCATGCCGTGTACAGAGTGAACGTTGGGCGAAACTGAATGACCTGGCGGGTTCTGCGGATGGAGCCAAGTTCCGCCGTATTGCGCAGGGTTATACACTGGATGTCTTGCTTAATTATGCCAATGTCCAGTTACGTGACCTGAGCCGTCGGTATCGTTTGGAGAGGGTACCCGAAACGTTGGCCTTGCAGGTGATCGACCGTGATATGTGCGATGAAATACGTACGGTACATAGTCTGTCAGGCGGGGAGTCATTTCTGGTTTCGCTGGCGCTGGCATTGGGGTTATCTTCTTTATCTTCAAACCGGATGAAGGTAGAAAGTCTCTTTATCGATGAAGGTTTCGGATCTTTGGATGCCGATACTCTACGTATTGCTATGGATGCATTGGAAAGCCTGCGTACCCAGGGTCGTAAAATTGGTGTGATTTCACATGTGCAGGAGATGACGGAGCGTATTCCGGTACAGATCCGTGTGAATCGGGCAGGGAATGGAAGGAGTTATCTGGAAGTCGTATAGAAAGATTGAGGTAATAAAACAAAAGGATGTAGTATGCGCCACATCCTTTTGTTTTATTTTGATAAGAATAAATTCTTTTACTGTAGATCAAGACCTAGATCGAACGTCTCTGTAGCATCCCAATTGTTGCTGATTGCAGTTAATAACATACCTGCCATAGCGGCTTCTGCCGGAATGACGCCTGCTGCACTCAGCATATTCCATAGGTTCTGCAAATCAGAAGAACCGTCACGCATTTTCATGATTGGGGTTAATGTTGTTTTATCGAGATAAATATAAGTATGACCATTCGCTGTTTTTACATTCATAGGAATCCCGTTAATAGTCCAATTTTGTAATAAAGCAATGGTTTCATCACTCACCGGAATCTCGCTAACACCAAGTAAACCTGCCAACAACTGTTTTAATTGAGCAGGTTCGCTTGTTAATACAGAGTTGATGATGGCAGACATGCCTTCTGCATTGCTTCCCATTACTTGTCCGATGATATTTCCAAGATCAAGTTTTGTATATAATTTACCATCTTTGTGATACCAGTAGGCCAGGTGTTTAGGAGCTTCTTCCCAACCGGAAGTAGGGAAAAGTGCTTCTGCTATTTCTTTTTCAGGAGACTGGAAAATCCAGTTCGTTTCGAATTGAACCCCTTTCCCTTTTACATATTCGGCTGTGATTGTTCCGTCTGCACCTAAAGTAACAGAATTTAATACCTGTGGAAGTAATACGCCGAACAATCCTCTGAACATGGCTCCGTAGGAAGTACCGTAATCGGAGGAAGAAGTCACGCAAACGTAGTTTACATAACCTGCACCGGATAGAACGGCGCTAGGATTTGTATGTCCGTTATATTCAAGTTCTCCTGTGGTATAGTCCGCCAGATTATATTTTTTTGCCCATCCGTTCGGATCATTCATAACCACAGTCAGTTTCAACGTCATAACCTCATCTTTTACAGATCCGGTATATTCGACGTTTGCATTGGTTGTAGTCGCTGTCCCTGTGAATTCGCCTTTGGTAACAGCTATATCAGAGATTGTCGTTTCGTTTTCACCCGGGATTACATTCTTAAGTAAAAGACTGCCGTTTGTTCCGTTTGTTGCTGAAAATTTCACTTCTTTTCCTGTCAGAGTCGTTTCACCGTATGAGAATGTCAGCTTTTCTCCGCTGTAATCGCCGACTACCTGTTCCCAGCTATTGTCAACTTCTTCTTCCTTCTTCTCATCATCGTCATCGCTACATGCTGTAAATAAACTGATAGAACAAATCAGTGTAAGTAGTAGATACAGTAATTTTTTGCTCATAATAAATTCGTTTAATTAATTATAAAATAAAGTTCATCAAAAACATGACAAATTAACAGCTTTCTTTATTATCTGGCAATGGCTATTTTGAAGAATGAGTGTTCCAAATTTAAGATTTAGAAAATAATGGTTGTCCTGCGGTCTGTATCATATACACCTTTCAGCTTTCAGTCGTTTTCAAAATGTTGATTAACAAACGTTTTAACCTGAAAGGAAACAGTGTGTATTCTGATGAAAATACTTAAGTATTTGTCTACAAAAACATAAGTATTTAGATCATAAAACATAAGTCTTTTGTAGTCAAAGCATATATGTTTCTCGCTGCCTGCCGGAAATGGTTCCGGTGCCTGTCGATGAATGTACGGATAGTTATCCGTATGAAAAAAAAGTCAGCCTTCAGGATTATCGCTTTGAGTAACAATGCTTAACTATGTCCTGAAGGCTGAAGGGTACTTTGAATTATACTGTAGTGATGCGCTTTTAATCTTCTATGATAATACGGAATCCGACATTGAACGGACGTTGCCACGGATAGTAAGCCTTACGGATGGCCGAAGTGGAATACTTCGGACGTTCGCGCCATGAACCGCCGCGTACGACTTTCTGTTCTGCTTTCACTTTCTCTGCTTTTTCTTTAAGCGGATAAGGAACATAGTCGGAACGTGTCCATTCCGCCACATTTCCGTTCATATCGTATAAACCCCAGGGATTCGGTTTCATCGATGCCACATCTGCGGAGATCAGATGATGGTCGTTTACAGCCAGCTCTTTCGGCAGAAAATCCCAGAATTTACGCATCGGGTCATTCGGGCGCATCGGTTTGGGGTTTACACCGGTAACGGCAAGGTCGACGGTCGTACTGTCTGCCAGGTTTTCATAGGAACCGAAGTCTGCATGACGGTCTCCAAACCAGAAATCGTTTGCTGATCCGGCACGGGCTGCCCATTCCCATTGTGTTTCGGTAGGGAGGGTGACGTTACATTGATTCTTTTCACCCAGCTTTTTACAGAAATCGTTTGCTTCATCCCAGCTGATACGGATAACCGGTTGTTTGGGGAGATTGGCAGCATAACCGGGAGTTGTATGGTCTTTCCAGGTTTGACCAATGAAACGACTGTCGTGTTCGGGAAACAGTGCACCGAACTGTTCGTTCGTGATCTCCGTTGTACTCATCCAGAATCCTTTCCTGACTTGTGTCTTGAAAGCTGGGGAGGCTGACGGATCATTGTTATCACCCATAACAAATGTACCGGCAGGTATCCAGACCATGTCGAGGGTGATACCGGGAGCTACTGTCAGCTGGCGGTTTGCTTTGTTATCTGCCGTCTGCTTCTTTACAGCTTCTTCCCGGCTAAAAGGAAAACCTTTGACTTTGACTGTTTTTATTTTCTTTGCCTCTTTCAAAGAACCGGTTTCTGCGGATGTACTCGCGCCGGTAGTAGCATCGACAACATTGTCTTCTTTGTTTTTTAACCAGGCAGCGTAATCTTTGATTTCCTGTTGCCAGTCAACCCGTACGCCACTGTGTTTTTCAGCCAGTTCCATACGTCGCTCTACCTGGTTCTTTGGTGCTTCCTTCTTTAAGTCCAATTGAGTGAACGCACCGAAATAAGGAGCATTCAGGTCGATCCAGGTATATAACGTCTTCATATCTTGTTCCGGGATTTTTACACCATGATGGCCTGCCTGCAGGATACGGATGAGTTCGCTGTTATTCGCGTAATATTCATAAGGGCGGAGTACGTAAATATCCGATTCCGGTCCCTGGCGATATACGTATGGATGGAGGTTCAGGTAACTCTGGTCATAAGGACGTTCGAGCTTGGTCAGGACACCTCGTTTGTAAGTGACCATCTGGTCTTTACGGAAGTCTGGCTGAGCTATCGTACCGTTATGACAGGAAACGCAGTTACGATCTAAGACCGGCTGCACTTCCAGGCGGAAAGTGAACGGTCGGATGCCTCCTTCAGGCATTTTCAACTGATGCGGAGTGATTGTCGAGGCGATCGTACGTTTGGGCATAGCGATTGTATTCTGGTCTTCATGACAGCCCGTACAGGATACGATTTCGCCGGGCATACCCGTCAGCCAGCTTCGCATCCATTGGATGGCAGCTCCGTTTTTGTCCAGCGGCTGGATAGAAACAGGCGTATTGGCCGGTATCTTGAACATGACGGAACCGTCCTCTTCGACCGGAACCGTGCCGAGGATACGTTTGATATCCCATCCGCTCTGGATACCTTGCGCATCGTGGTCGGACGGAGCGAGGATATAAGCATATTCGTAGGCAAAGATACGAAGCGCTTTGATTGTTCCGCGGGGTACTCCCTGCGTCCCTTCCCCTTCATAAATGTCCTGAATGAATACGGTAGCCTCTTTTTCTCCCGGTTTGATCTTGGACGGGATGATAGGGGGCGTTTCCGTTTTCTTCAGAGGAATAGGGGCGGTGAGGCCTTCGCCTTCCTGTTCGGCTATCAGGGTCAGGTTATCGAATACGTCCACCAGATAGATACCCCAAAGTGCATCGGGTGCCGGTTTACAAGCTACCAGGAAATATTTTTCATTCAATGGATAAGGCTTCATGAACTGGGGCCAAACGCCTTCTACGAGTTCATCTTTGATGATCGGGATGATGGGGCGTTTGCTGAAGGGGAGTTCCTGTATCATTCCTTTTTCTTCTTTGCGGCTCTTGGCCGGATCGAAGATGATCAACCGCCCTGAACGTGAAGTCCCGTGATGGCCGGATATGATGCCGATAAAACGGCTGTTGTATTTGGAAAGCGGTTTCATATCGAACGTACTATTCGGAAAATAAGAACCACTTCCGTATAAGGCTTTATTTTCTGTACCGTCCGGATTCATGTGCATCACGATACGGGAGAAATAATGTGTCAGGTCGGTGTATTCCCAGCGGGTGTACATCAGGCGGCCGTTCGGGATAACGATCGGTGCCCAGTTTCCGTCCTGGTCGAATGTCAACCGGCGTATGTTTTTTGTTTCCGGATCATAAGAGATGAGGTTTGCGACAACATCATCTCCGTGTACACAGGGAACGCCGTTATAACCGATATTGCAGGTGGCTACGACTTTGCCGTCCGGCAGATAGTTGGCATCGCAGAATTCCAGGTCCGGTTCATCGACCGTTATCTTCTGGTGGAGTCCGCTTCCATCTGTGTTCATTTCGTAGATCTGCCATTTCCGGTTTTCGTCGAGAGAAGAAAAGAGCAGTCGGTTGGCATCCCAATGCAGCTGGATATCGGAAATAGGAACATCGGCATTTGGTTTATAGAGTGTCTTGCTTTGAATTTCTCCGCGCAGATTGGAAAGACGGCAGATTTCAGCGTCATATCCTTTGCGTCTGTTGGAGAAGAGCGAGTTATAGTTGGCGGTAGATGTACCGAGTGACGGTCCCATTGCTTTGCGTGCTTTATCGCCCAGATGATAACGGGCTATCAATAGGTTGTCGACATTCAGAAGGGGATTAGCCAGTATGATTTCCCGTTTGAGAGCGAGTAGTTTTTCTGCCTCGTTAATTGTTTGCAGGCTTGTATCTTTAGCGAGATGTTGGTTTACCTGGGGCAATAGAGATTCCAGCTCTTCCAGTTTCTGATAGAGTCCGGGTGCCTGGTCACCCAGAGATGATTTTGAATCATCCAGATAAGCACGGATAGCTTCCGGATTTACCCAGTTGACTTGTTCTTGCAGTCGGCTTATTTGTACTTGACGTAACGAGTCGGCATCGTTGGCAAGAATGTTACCGAATGAAAGGAAAGATAATGTAATAGAGACTAAACAGGCTTTATATCTCATGTCATGATATCGTTTAAAGTTATCTAATACTACAAAAGTATGAGTTAATAGAGAATGAAGAATGGTAATTTTGTATCAAAAGCGATCATTATTATCTCTGTGCTTTATAAAAGCATGAGAATTTCCATATAATCAATCCAAAAAGAAAAGGAATCATTCTATTACTAAAATGATTCCTTTTTCAGTAGGTATCTAATCAATTATTTATTTTCCCAACCTTTGTTCTGAACTAAGTTCGGGTTCATAATTAATTCTTCTTTCGGGATAGGCCAATAGTAGCGGTAATCATCCCAGGGTAATGTACCTTTGATCGTATTTTGATACGGACTTTTCGGATAGCAAATCAGGAAACCTTCGTCGTCAACGAATACGGTTTTGTTTAATTCTACTTTTACAGCAATTTCCGGTTTATCTGTATGTGTACCATCATATAAGTCTTTTACGGCGTTGAAGTTCATGCCGCGTAAAGGAACTGTCAGTAATTTTCCGGCTTTCCAGCGCATCAAATCTTCATAGCGATGATTTTCGATAGCTAATTCAATACGACGTTCACGACGAATTTCACGCAATAAAGGATTGACTGTATAGTCTAATTTTTCTGCATAAATTTTATCCAAACGAGGATCTGCTGGTTCTTGACCAACAGTTAATTTTGCTGTCGGATATTTGGAAAAATCAAATCCTGCACGTTCACGCAATGCATTAATAGTTAAATCTATATCAGACTGGGATAAGGTTCCATTCAGTTCGTATTTGGCTTCTGCATAATTTAATAATAATTCGGCATAACGAAATTCGATTGCAGCCTGGATACCATTATATAAACGGTCTTCTTCAACTACATCTCCCATCCAATGTTTAATTACCCGATAACCGGTTACTGTAGGACCACTACCTGTATAACTAAGTCCAGGGTAAGTAATACCATTTAAATCTTTATCTACAATTCCACCCTTATAAATTGTAACATGTTCTCCTGGACGACATATTGTTTGTGTTAGACGCGGATCACGATTTTCTAATTCAGTCCATTTACCATAACCGAGGAAGTTTGAATTTTTTTCGTAGTTTCCTTCACTTCCTCCTGTATAAATAGGACGACCGTCAAGGCAGAGATACTCATCAATCAAGCTACGTGTTGCACCCATTGATTGGTATGAAGAATTGTTTTGATTATAATAACGTTGTGCCGCATGGCCAACTTTATTTTCCAAATAATTTCTAGCTAATATAACTTCCGGATTGTCGGAGAGATCTGTAACAGCGAACATCTTCCAATAGGTTTCATCACCATTTTTATAGAGGGAATATTTCCCTAATAATGCCTCGCTAGCTTTTACAGCTTCTTCTAACCATTTATTAGCAGTTTCTTGTAAACCAAGTTCTGTATGATATTTACGGAAGGTACCTTCAAATAAACATATACGAGCTTTTAAGAAATTAGCTTGATCTTTATTTAACCGATCTGTTTCCTGATCAGCTTTTTCAGGTAACCAGTTTACTGCTTTATTAATACACATTAGAACAGAGTCCATAACTTCTGCACGTGGTGTACGTGGTGCATATAATTCTTCTGAATCTACATTTAAATCTCTTGTAATCCAAGGAACATCTCCAAAATAAAGTACTTTTTTATAGTATTCCCAAGCCTTAAAAAAATACGCTTCTCCCGCGTATGCATTTTTCTTATCCTGACTAAGTTCCGCTTTGTCATAATGAGTAAGGAAGAAATTTACTTTACGCAGATTCCACCAATACCAACCTGTACTTTCTCCAGATCCTGTAGGAACAATTAATTCTCCGGCTAAACTACTAAATTCGTTTCCTGTTTTGACACAGTTATCAGAATATATATCTCCATACATAAGTGGACTGCCTGTATATCCAATAGGATAATTTTTAGAATTAGACCAACCACTCTGATGTCCAATAATGTAAAGTGGATAAAGACTGTTTAACATCATCTTCAGGTCTGTTTCTGATTTCCAGAAACTTTCATCGGTAATTTCATCTAGCGGGTAGCGCTCCATGAAATCATCGTTACAACTTGGTAGTAAAACCGAAGCTATTCCAAGTGCTAATATATATTTTTTGAAATTGAATTTCATAATTGATTATATTTTGTTTTTAGATTTGTGTTACTTAGAAACCAACTTGTAAGCCAAATGCAACAGAGCGCATCATTGGATAAGCTGATGAAATCTGATCAGGGTCGTAAAGGTTAGGTATCTGGGTGATTTCAAACAGATTATAACCAGATAAACTTAAACGAACATTAGAAAGTTTAGCTTTACTAACCCATGTTTTCGGTAATGTATAACCTAAAGCTAATGTTTTCAAACGAAGATAGGCTGCATTGAAAAGATAACCACTTTGAGTTGTACCTGAAATACGTCCTGCATACATAGGGTATTTTGCATCAGTATGTTCGGGAGTCCAAGAGTTATTATACATTTCCCAGTTACCTGCATTTCCGGAACCACCCCAAAATACATTATCACTAATCCATATGTCTCTTTTACCTATACCTTGGAAAAATATATTTAAATCGAAGTTTTTCCAGGAAATGTTTCCTGTAATACCATATTGGAAACGTGGAGTTGAGTTACCAATGATTTTACGGTCTCCTGGATTTTCTACAGTTTCATCTCCTTTTGTGATTTCACCATCGCCATCTAAATCTGCATAGCGTACATCTCCCGGGTAAATAGTTGAATTAATTTTTGTTTGACTTGGGCCTATCAGAACATATTTACCATTTTCATCAATTGTAAAGTCACTCTCCTGTAAAATGCCTATAGTTTCATATCCCCAGATTTCTCCCATTTTCATTCCATCATAAAGAGATGAAAGTAGGTTGTTTTCATTGCCAGTAAATTTAACAACTTTAGATTGGTAATCTGATAAAACTAAACCTACATCGTAACGAATACCATTACTTAGCTGATCTTTCCATTTCAGACTTAGTTCCCAACCGTTGGTTTTTAATTCTCCTGAGTTACGTTTAGGAACCGTGGCCCCTAATACTGCTGGAAGTTTTGTTCCGCTCATAAGAATGTCTGTTGTACGACGAGTATACCAGTCGAAAGTCGCATCCAAACGACCGTTTAATGTGGTTACATCAATACCGAAGTCAAGTGTACTAGCTGTTTCCCAGGTTAAGTCGCTGGCTATGATTCCTGTAGGATTCATACCTTTGATCTGCTCATTGTTCATAACCCATGAAATATAACCTGCTGCTCCATAGCTGGCAATATAGGCGTAATTGGCTACATCCTGGTTCCCTAATGAACCCCAAGAACCACGAACTTTTAAATTATCTAACCAGTTACGTGTATTAGCCATGAACTTTTCTTCAGAAATTCTCCAACCGGCAGAGAAGGAAGGGAAGAACTGATATCTAGTGTCATGGCCGAAACGAGATGTTCCATCATAACGACCACTGAATTCAAATAGGTAACGTCCTGCATAGTCATAATTAGCACGTAAGAAAGCACCACGGATAGCCCAATGTTCAGCATTGTCACCTGTGTATTGAGAACCTGTTGTCATACCTAAAGTAGGAAGATCATTAGTCAAAATATCTTCAGCTTCTCCATGAAGTTGACGGTAGTAATACCATTCCTGGTTAAAACCGGCAGTTCCCGATACATTATGACTTCCAAATGCTTTGTTAAAATTGGCATAAGCATTGATTGTATAGTAATCCGAATGTCTTGTTTCTTCTCTTACAGTAGAAGGATATGTATGCGAATTGATTGTTGAGTTCCAGTTATCTACTACATAGTTACGAACCGGAATAACACGCTTTTGGAAATATTCTGTTGGGCGGTAGGATAATTCTGCTTTCACATTTAATTCAGGACAAATAGTGATAGTTGGAGTAATGTTGAATACGGTACTTGTTTTTTGGGTACTTTGTGTTGCTCCATAAGCTAACCAACCAAGAATATTATCTGTCCATGCGTCTGGAATCGGATCATTTGGACCTGTTTTAATAGGCATGTTCATATTACGAACCGGATCATTTTTCATAGCCTCCCATACGTTACCTTTTTGATAATTCATATATGGTTCGTTATAATTGCTTGTATTATATGATATCTTAGTCGCAACATCTAGCCATTTAGAAATATTGGTATTTAAGTTTGCGTTGATGTTGTAACGATTTTGGATATCGGTATTGATATTATACATACCTTCCTGACGTTGGTAACCTAAGGATATATAATAGCGAGTTTTAGCAGATCCACCACTGATGGAAATATTATGGCGTTGTAGGGGTGTCCAATTTTTTACTCCAACCTCGTAAGGATTCATATTAGCAACCCACGTCATATTGGTTGTACTTCCTTCATTATAGATCCATGCATTTTCCGGTTTTGGATCTTCCATGTATTTTTTTTTAGCTGCTAATAGTGTTTCCATCCAGGGGGTAACTGTTCCTCCTGTCATTTCTGCAATTTTATTGGTTGCGAGCTGAATAGTATAAGCGTCCAAAATATCTGGAGTATGAGAGGGCGTATTCCATTGTAGGTTTAAATTGTAAGTTACAGATGCTTTAGAATCGTTCTTTCCTGATTTGGTAGTGATCAACATAACACCGTAAGTTGCACGTGCACCATAGATGGCAGAAGCAGAAGCATCTTTCAATACAGAGATGTTTTCGATATCGCTAGGATTCATCATATTCAAATACTCTGCATCAACTTGAATACCATCAACTATGATTAATGGACTACCATTTTTTACTTCATACTTTTTGTTGTCTGAATCTAATCCTATAGACGTACCACCACGTACATTAAAAGATGGTGTTGCATTCGGAGACGCATTTGTTGCTGACACATTCAAGTTAGGAACAACCCCCTGTAAAGCCTGACCGATATTTGCTACCGGTTTGTTTTCCAGTACTTCTGCACCGACTGAAGCAACAGCTCCTGTCAAGTTCACTTTCTTTTGTGTACCGAAACCCACTACAACCACTTCTTCGAGTGCCTGAGAGTCCTCTTTTAATGTAACGTTAATAACTTTATTTCCCTTAACAGCGATTGTCTGAGTTTCATACCCCATATAGGAGAATATTAATTCGCTGTTTGCGGGCACAGAGGAGATCATGAAATTACCGTCTATGTCGGTAATGTTCCCGATTGTGGTCCCTTTTACCTGGATGGAGACACCGATCAGCGCCTCACCCTTCTCATCTTTTACATTACCTGACACAGAAATGTCTTGTGCCATTAATTGGTGGGCGAAAAGAAAAATTCCCATCAACATTGTTAAAAACTTGTTTCTCATATAAATTATAATAAATGGTTAACACTTATTGATTGACCTGCTGCAAAAGTGATGAGAAATCAAGGCGAAAAAAGTCTATTTCGTTTCAAAAAAGGTTAGTTTTGTCTCTAAATAGAGATTCTGAGACTATTTTTACTTGTTAATAAAGGATATTTATTTTTTAATCTTTTAAATTATTGACGTTTCTGTATTCTTTTGGTGACATGCCATATACAGCTTTGAAGCAGGATGCAAAGTATCCGCTGCTGCTGAACGCAACCTTTTCCAGTATTTCGGAAATACTTAAATTGGTTTCACGCAGCATTTGGGCCGCAGCTTCCAAACGGAGATGCTTGATCATTTCGGCAGGAGACAGGGCGGTCAGGGTTTTTGCTTTCCGGTAGAAGTTAGCGCGGCTCATACCTATTTCTTTACAGATCATATCGACATCCAAGTCAGGATTAGAGAAATTTGCTTTAATAATGGCTGTGTATTGTTTGAGGAATTCTTCATCCTGCCGGGTTGTTTTAACACCAAGTTCATCAAGATTCAGTTTTTTCTCATATTTCCGTTGTATCTGTTTCCGTGAGGTCAATAGATTTTTTATACGGGTTTGTAATAGAGTAATGTCGAACGGCTTTATGATATAGTCGTCTGCTCCGGCCTTGTATCCTTCGGTTATTTGAGAAGGCATGGTTTTGGCTGTCAATAAAATGACAGGAATATGGGAAAATTTGATATTTTGCTTGATTTGGGTGCATAACTCCAATCCGTCCATTTCCGGCATCATGATATCGCTGACAATCAGATCCGGCGTTTTCAATGCTATTTGTTCCAATGCTTCTTTACCGTTCCCTGCTTTTAAGATGTTATATTCATTTTCAAATTGTTTTTCGAGATATTCCAATACATCTTTATTGTCTTCAACGAGCAATAGTGTTTGTGTGACGGCTGTATTTCTTTTTTTATCGTTCGGGATGAGCTCCTGAATATTTACGGGAATTATCGATTCTGTTTGTTTTATCGGGGCACTGACCGGTTTTTCCTGTACAGGGAGTAATACATGCATTCGGGTACCGGATTGAGGCATTGTTTCCGCCCATATGATACCATTATGCTGTTCTACGATAAATCGTGCTAAACTTAAACCGATACCGGAACCTGCAACCTGGTGATGTAAATCCTGTGAAGAACGGTAGAATGGCTGGAATATTTTTTCAAGCTCTTCCTGTGATATACCTTGCCCATTATCAGATACTTGTATGTGTAAATAATAGTCCTCGATGAGGTGTGAATTTTGACTTAGTTTCACACGAACTACGTCACTTTCGTTGGAAAGTACTGATAATGTCATCTCAATAGTCCCCTTTTCCGGTGTGAATTTAAAAGCATTAGACAATAAGTTAAACAGCACTTTTTCAATCTCTTGACGGTCATAATAGACACAAAAACAGTCAGGAATATCATTTTTTTGAGTGAATGTGATATGTCGATGGTTAGCAATAGATATAAAGGAATCATATAATTCTTTTATAAATTCTGCCAGATTAAATTTTTCTTTTTGTAATACCATTTTATGGGCATCGTATTTTTGCACATCCATCAGATTATTAACGAGTAAGAGCAATCTCTGAGTATTTTTACGCATGAGTTGTAAGGCGTTTTTTACCTCTGTAGAAAACGCACTATGGCTTAAAAGATCTTCCAGTGGATTAATAATAAGCGTTAGAGGAGTACGTAGTTCGTGTGAGAAGTTGGTAAATAATCTCATACGCTCCTCGTGTAATTCTTTCATTTTTTCTTGTTCCAGCTGTTTGAAACGGATATTGCTTTCCAGCTCGTGGCGTACTTTCTGGTGGTAGACGAACTTGTATATAATAGTACATATAACGGTGATATACAAGGCGTAAGCCCACCATGTTTTATATAAAGGAGGCATGACTGTAATACTTAAAGAGGACTCTTGCGGATTCCACGTTTCTTCGCTATTTGCGACCTTTACTTTGAAATTGTAACTACCTGGTGCTAAATTACTATAGTAGGCCACTCTTCGCCCCTTTACGTAGTTCCACTCACTTTCTACTCCTTCCATCTTATATGCATATTGATTTTGTTGAGGCGATATAAAGTCTGGAGCTGTATATCCGATAGAAATATTGGTTTCGTCAGCCTTTAATTCGATAGATTTTTTATCCTCAAATTCTACCTGATTATTATTAATAGACAATGAAGTCAGATAGACAGGTGGAATATAGGTGTTTTTGTTCATAGAGGTGGGTTTAAAGCACATGATTCCTTTATTTCCCGGGAAATAAAGAGTACCCCTGCTATCGCTTGTTCCTGCAAGCAGAGTGAATTCCAGTACTTGTTGGCTGGCATTATGAACAGATATGAAACGATCTGTCTCCGGTTCGTAGTAATATAAACTATTTCCGGATAAGGCCCATAAATATTGATTTTTATCCTGTACCATGGTGTAGATATAACCATCCGTTACACCGGTGGTGTCAGTATATTGTTTGATCAGATTCATTTCCCGATCAAAACAGTAGATGCCACTACCGAAGAAAGATATCCATATATTCTGTAGCGAATCGGTTAAAATGGCGCTGATGGCTCCGGGCTTTACATTGTCATGCAGGTTAAGATCCTGTGAAGAGATCGTTTTGAGAGTCTCTTTCTTCATATCATATCTGTAAAGTTCCTGCTTGAGTGTTCCCAGAATAAAAACATCGGGTTCTACTTCTTTTAATGTGGAGACATAAAGAAATTTTCTGTTTTTTCCATCTACCGGAAATTGGTTAATTTGCTTTCCTTTATCTATCAACACTAATCCGGTACCGGAGTTGGTCGGAATCCATAGTCTACCTTTACTGTCATTCAGCAGGGTATAAATATCTCCCCGCTCACAATCAAAAAGTAACCGGTAATCTTTTCTTTTTCTGGAGAACAGGTAAACAGACCCGGTATTAGTCGCACAAAGAATACTGTCACCTTTTATGAATAAAGATTTGAATATGTTGGAACTGTAATTACTTTTATACGGTGATTTTTTAGGATAAAACTGCTGACTTTGTGTATCAGGATTATAACAGAATAATCCGGCACCTTCTGTGGCAAACCAAATATTACCGTTGTCGTCTTCTTTTCCCATACCCAGCAATCCGGTGAATTCATTGGGAGTGATTAGATAGAATTGTTTTCTGGCAGGGCTGTAGTAATTCAATCCCTTCCAGGTCCCGACCCATAATGCCCCGGCATTATCTTTGAGCAGGCTGTGAACGGAATAATAACTTAATGCTCCGGGCTCATTCGGATTGAATTTATAAGGAGTCACCTTAAATGTTTCCAGATCCAGACTATTCAATCCGGCGAAAGTGCCGAGTAATAATGTTCCGGGTTCCCCTTCAGTTATTGCCCGGACAACATTGCTGCTTAATGCTGAATTTGTCGTATTCAGATGGATAAACTTGTTATTAGCTTTGTCCAGATAGCAAAGCCCCGATGTTTCAGAAAGTATCCATAGGCGTTTATGACTATCGGTAAATAACCCGCAAATAGAACCTTTGATAAGTGAAAACGGATCATCCGGATCATGTTTATAATAATGTATGACTACCCTCTGCTTGTTTAATACGGCAAGTCCGGATTGTGAACTGGCTACATACAAATTTCCTTCTTCGTCTTCCTGTAGGGCTTTTATGTTAGGAGCGATGGGAGTAGAGGATAGCCAATCTTTATAAACGAGTGAATCGCCCTGTTCATCATATTGGTATAGATACTTTTCTCCGGCAAATAAAAATTCTCCGTTCCGGCAGCGTAAACAACAATGCATAAAGCGGGTTTCTTTCACATGATATCGTTTGATATGCCCTGTCTCATGCGCAATTTTGTGAACCCCATTGTCTGTGATCACCCAAATATTTTTATTCCTGTCTTCAGCGATGTCCTGTACATTATTGTCAGCCAATGAACAAGAGTCTGTCGGATTGTTCTTAAATACCTTAAATTCGTATCCGTCGTAGCGGTGCAATCCTCCCTGGGTTCCGAGCCATAAATATCCGTCTGTATCCTGATAGATATGGGTAACAGTACCTTGGGTAAGTCCGTCTTCTATTCCGATCTGCGAGAAAAAATAGGGGGGATTTTTACTGTCGGCAGAATGGAATGGCAATGATAGCAGAAAAAAGAATAATACCAGTGTGTACTTTGTCATATTTCATTGGTTATTTAGGAATAAGTCCGTAAATTCCTTTGATTTATCAGAATACAAAGGTATGTAATATTTTGTTTATTCTTCGTCAACCCCATTGTATTTCCGGTTAAAATCGCGTAATCGCATAAACCGGGCTTTTGTTTTCAGTTTCTTTTTCAATCGGGTAGATGGCAGGAATGTCACTGTTTTTATACGAACCTTCTGGGGTTTCAAATCTTCTTTGTTTTCAACAATGTCGCTGGTGATCGAGGCGCTGAACGTCCCAATATCGCCGAAACGGATATTACTGCCACTCAGCAATTCCAGTTCAAACTGGGTCAGGAGTGCTTCAATTACCCCTTTGATATCCGCTGAGGTGATCGTGCAGGTATTTGAGATACGATAGCATAAACTGTCCAGGTTGATTGTGCTGCAGTTTGCTTTTGCTGCAAAGTAACCTGTTTTTTCTTTTCCGGGGATGGTACATACCATCTTTCTTGGTTTGTAAATGATGCTCATGTTTGTTTATTATTAATACGGTGTTTTTGCGACATCTTTCCAATCACCTCTTGTTTAGAGGTACGTCTGATTTTATTTAGAGGTAGGTGTAAATCGATTTAGACGTACCTCTAAATTGATTTACACCCAGGTCTTTTTTTTAAGTGATAGAGACAAATATACTAAACCAATCAGGCGTTGTCAATAGGTTGCCGTTATTATTTTAATGGTATCTGTGAAAAACAATACTTGAGCCTCTGAATATGTCAAGTCCTGAACAACTTGTCAAAGTTATCCAGGACTTGATCGTGTAATATAGAGGATGTTGTGATTGCTTAGATGAAGAGGTTTATATTGGCTTCTTCTGCGCGTTCGAGATAAGTGGCGACACCTCCTAAAGTGACATTATCCATTAATTCTTCTTTTTTTACTCCCATGACGTCCATACTCATAGTGCAGGCAATCATTTCGACTCCGTTTTCTGCAGCTTGTGTAATCAGGCTTTCCAGGCTATCGATATGTTTCTTCTTCATGATCAGACGCATCATCCAGCTTCCAGCTCCTCCCATATTCATTTTTGACAGTTTCAGTTTACCGCTATGCGATGGGAGCATCCAACCGAACATTTTACCGAACAGGTCTTTCGATACTGACGGCTTCTGGCGTTTCTTGATAACATTCAATCCCCAGAAAGTAAAGAACATGGTTACTTTCTTGCCGGTTGAGGCTGCTCCATTTGCAATAACGAATGAAGCTAAAGCTTTGTCGAGGTCGTCACTGAAAACGATAAGAGTTTTGTTGTCGGCACCGCCCAGAACTTTACAACTACTTTTCGGCTCTCCTTTTTCGATGGTGGCGTGAATTACTCCTGATTTGTTTTCTACTCCAACCAACTGTGCGCCGGTCATATTACACCAGGCAGCAACATCTTTTCCGAATCCTTGGTCTGTGGCCGTTATCAGGAGCCGGTCGCCAGTGTTTATTTCGGCATAATGCTTTTTTAATTGCAGAACCGGACCGGGGCATTGCAGTCCGCAGGCATCAATCCGAACTGTCTGTTTTTCGGATACTTGTGAAGGAGTCGGTTGTGATACTTTTGGGGGATCTATTGCTTTTTGTGTGCCGTTTCCCATAACAGAGATTGGTTTTGCAGAAGCTACGCTCCATGTTTTATAACCTCCGGAAAGATTTTTTACATTCTTGAAACCATGTTGTGTCAGGATACGATAAGCCAGATAACCTCGTAATCCGACAGCACAACTTACTACGATCGGTTTATCTTTCGGTAATTCCGATAAGCGGGTACGGAGTTCGTCCACCGGAATATTGATGGCATTAGGTAGTGTTCCCAGGCTGTATTCATCGGCTGTACGGACATCCAGTAACAATGTATCTTTCTGTAATCCGGCAATATCACGCCAGTGTACTATTTCGACCTTTTGAGTCAGGATATTTTCAGCTACATAACCAGCCATGTTAACCGGATCTTTGGCTGAAGAGTAGGGGGGAGCATAAGCATGTTCTAGCGTTGCCAGGTCGTAAACCGTACCTTTACGTTGGATCACTTGTGCAAACATTTCAATTCGTTTGTCCACTCCGTCGAATCCGACGATTTGTGCACCTAGTAACTGACCGTTTTCCGGTGAAAATAATATTTTAACAGACATCGGTACTGCTCCCGGATAATAGCCGGCGTGTGATGCCGAATGAGTATAAGAGGATTGGTAAGTAATCCCTTCGCGTTTCAGTAACTTGGCGTTAGCCCCGGCCGCAGCAACGGTAAGGTCAAAAACTTTGGCAATGGAAGTTCCCATCGTACCCGGATATGTCTCGCGATTTCCATATACAATATTATTAGCTACGATGCGTCCTTGTTTGTTTGCCGGGCCTGCGAGTGGGATTAAGGCAGGTTTGCCTGTTACCAGATGACGTACTTCCACGGCATCCCCTAAAGCGTAGATGTCAGGATCGGAAGTTTGCATGTAATCGTTTATAGCAATACCTCCTAATGTACCGAGAGATAATCCTGCTTCTTTGGCCAGTCTGGTTTCCGGACGTACGCCTATACTAAGAATAGCCAGATCAGTCGTAATCTGTTTGCCGCTACGTAGGTGAACTATTATCCCTTCAGGTGTTTCTTCAAAACGTGAGACGCCATCTTCCAGCCGCAGATCGACTTGCTTGTCTGTTAGTTGCTGATGTACAATGGCTGCCATAGAATAGTCCAACGGAGCCATGACCTGGTTTGCCATTTCAACGACAGCTACCTGAATACCTAGTTGGTGCAGGTTTTCTGCCATTTCAAGTCCAATAAATCCACCTCCGACAACTACGGCGTGCCGGGGATTGCTTCTGCTGACATATTTCTTGATTGTATCAGTGTCCGGGACATTACGTAAAGTGAATATCTTATCGCTATTGATACCTTCAATGCCGGGACGAAGAGGTTCTGCTCCGGGAGAAAGGATTAGTTTATCATAGTTTTCGCTATAAGTACGAGCAGTGTTGATATCTGTTATCTCAACTGTTTTTTCTTTCGGATGAATAGCTGTCACCTCTTGTTCGGTACGAATATCTATATTAAAACGGGCGGTAAATCCCTGAGCTGTCTGTACGAACAGTTTATCGCGTTCAGCGATTGTCCCACCTATATAATAAGGTAATCCACAATTGGCATAAGAGACATACTTTCCTCTTTCGAACAGGATTATTTCTGCATTTTCATCGATTCTGCGTAAACGGGCTGCTACGGTAGCTCCACCGGCAACTCCTCCGACTATTAAGTATTTCATGTTATGGGTATATTATTTTGATTACACATATTTGTTATTGGAAAATATATTGATAAAAAAAGGTTTACCCTTTTTCCATGCATTGCTGCAATTTACCGAACAAACCGTCGAAACGGAGTTCGGCATTCATCATCTGTTGTACTTTCTCTTTACCTTTCGGGGTGAGGGAGAAAAACATCTGCCGTTTATCCTCTTTGCTGATTGCCCGGTGGATAAAACCTTTATTTTCGACAGAAGTGATTACCTTCGATACCCGTGAATTCGATAAACCGATATAATCACAGATCGTCCCTGCTGATTTTGCCTGGTTGTCCTTCAGGCAACAGAGTAACATCGCTTCATTGATCGTGATCTCGTGTACCTCTGAAAAAGCCTTTTCAAACTGATACAATGTTTTGTATATGTCTTTGATTACACAGATTGCTTCCATGTTGTATTTTTATTGATGGTGCAAATATAGACAATATTTTTAATGTTGATATTGTTTAGTAGAAAATATTTTATTCTTCCTATAAACAGGCTGTTAAGAACAAATGTTTTTCATTTGTTGTTTAATAAAGAAAATAGGAAGAATAATTCGTGACAGATAAATTGGATGAATATGGAAAAGTTATTTCAAAAAGGAGTTGTGGTCGATCTGAGTAGTTGGGTTGATTATTCTGAAGGAGGGGTAGTCAGTAAACAAATCGTAAAAAGTGCAGCAGGTAATATCACTTTGTTTTCTTTTGATAAAGGCGAAGGATTGAGTGAACATACTGCTCCTTTTGATGCCCTGGTTCAGATACTGGAAGGTGAGATGGAAATAGTAGTCGATGGAAATCATTCCAAGATGAAAGCTGGGGAGTCATTGGTGCTTCCTGCAAATGTACCCCATGCATTAACTGCAGTACAACGGTTTAAAATGCTTTTGACCATGATCAAAGGATAAATAAAAAAAGAGACAAGGCTATCAAAAAATCTTGTCTCTTTTTTCTTTATTCTATCTATATTAATCTCTGTTAGAGAAATATTTCATGAACTGTGAACGTTCATACATAGCCGGATTCGGTATGTTAGCGTAATTCAGTTTGCCTTGGAATTGTGCCAGGCTTTGATAGTGTGCCTGATGCATCCATTCTTCCACACAAGTAAGTACCTGTGAGATGATTTCACCGCCATGTGTATACAATGCGCTACACATCTGTACGGCAGACGCTCCGGCTAACAGACATTTGATAACGTCTTCCCAATCATGTATGCCGGTAGATGAAGCAATACTTATTCCTGGTACTTTTCCTGAAACAATGGCTGTCCAGCGGATCGTATCACTCAGGTCGGAATGGTTGCTGAATACATTGCCAGATACTATTTGCATATTGTTAATGTCGATATCCGGTTGGTAAAAACGGTTGAACATCACTACACCATCCGCTCCGTTTACCTTTAATGTGTTGACCAATGCCGGAATATTTCCTACATTCTTTCCGATCTTTATAATAACAGGTATTGAAACTGTTTCTTTTACTTTCCGGATGATATTTACGTAGAGATCGCGTATTTCATCCTGATTATATTCCAGGCTTGTTTCGAGGAAATAAACATTTAATTCCAGTGCATCGGCTCCGGCCAGTTCTATTTGACGGGCAAAGTCGATCCATACATCAGATTTGTAACAGTTGATGCTGGCAATAATAGGAATAGTACACTGTTCTTTAGTCTTTTTGATCAGCTCCAGATAATTGTTTACCTGGTTTGCTTTTACATAACCGCGGATATAATCGGCTGCTTCCGGATAATCAGAATCCTGCATGAGCGAATCGCTCTGCATTTCGATCTGTTCTTCAAAAAGAGATTTGAGAACGATTGCTCCGGCACCGGCCTTTTCAAATTCCTTGTTCCGTTCAGGGTTATTTGTCAGACCTGAACTTCCAACGATTAAAGGATTACGAAGTGTTAGTCCCGCGTATTGGGTTTTAATGTCAATCATGTCAGATTCAATTTTAATGTGTTAGTACTCGCGTTCGCCGAAAATACTGGTTCCAACCCGTATCATGGTGCTACCTTGGCTGATGGCGATCGGATAATCGTGACTCATCCCCATAGATAACACTGCAAAATTATCATTTCCTTTGAAATATATAGATTTTAAATCACTGAAAAGTTCATGCAAGGTGCGAAATTCCTGTTCGATGAGTGTTGTGTCATCTGTATAGGTCGCCATTCCCATCAATCCGCATATTTGAATGTTCCTGAGTTCTGCGAGTTGTTCGTTTTGCAGAAGTTCGCGGCATTCGTCAGGAGTCAGTCCGTGTTTGGTATCTTCCTGTGCGACGTGTATTTCCAGTAATACACGGATCATCCGGCTGTTTTTCACAGCCTGTTTATTCACTTCCTGCAATAATTTAAGGGAATCGATGCTATGGATCGTATGGATGAACGGTGCAATATCTTTCACTTTATTACTTTGCAGCGGTCCGATGAAATGCCATTCGATATCACCCGGTAGTACTTTCTGTTTTGCCGTCAGCTCCTGTGCCCTGCTTTCGCCGAAAACACGCTGGCCTGCATTGTAGGCTTCCTTCAATGCTTCTGCCGGATGAAACTTAGACACGGCCACCAGCGTAACATTTGCCGGTAACGATGCCTTGAGTTGTACTATATTCTGGGAGATACTCATGCTTCCTGTGCTTTGTCTTCTGCTTGCTTTTTCTGTTCGGCGATCAGTTCTTCGCCTGATTTGGGTGTTTTGTCATCGTTAACGGAGAAAGGAAAAACATCCATCAACATGGTTTCCGCAACCGAAGCGATCGTATAATCGGCCATTGTGCCTTTCATACCTTCTTCCAGTACGGAGATAGCTTCCTTCAGCGTACAAGCCTGTGCAAGCATCTGTGCTGCTGTTTTCTTTTCTGCACCGCTTTTTTCATCAAGTGTGATAAAATATACTTTAATCTTATAGAAACGGTCGCCGTTTTCATTAAAGAACAATTCGGAAAGGCGGGCACGTTTAATGTCTGTAACAGTAAATTCGCCGGAGATGAACGGGCGGATTTCTTCGATGATACGGGCTTCTGCCTCGGTAAAAGAGAGGGCATCGACCAGATAAGGTTCTGTTACTTTCTTTTGCATTCCATTCTCCAATACTTTTTCAAAGGAGACTTTACATTCAAACCAACTGTGCATATTGTTTTCGTTTTTATTGTCTGTACTCGTGTTTAAAATACAGTACAAATATAGGTGCAATTCGGGAATAATACAACTGCAATGAATTTCTTTATTTTTTTGGAACATTTCATAGAGAGGGCTTGTTTATATGATGTAGTGTGTTTTTCATGGTATTAGATTTTTAGATTAGTAATGAGGTTGTTCATCCGGTCCGCGAGGATAGGATGAGATATCTGAAATAAAAAAGCCGGAAAAGAGATATCATATACTTTTTTCCGGCCTTTTGTTTTACTTTATATCTCAGAATTCGTCATTCGCGTAAAGACTGAGCAGGTTTTTTGTCTCATAATTAAATAATTCATCCTCGCTGAAGAATCTTTTTAATTCAATGGCTGCTGTTTCCTGTGAGTCGGAGGCGTGTACGATATTTTCTTGTACACTCATGCTGTAATCTCCCCGGATAGTACCGGGTGCTGCATTCCTGCCATTAGTGGCTCCGGCCAACGTACGTACAACATTAACCGCATCGACCCCTTTCCAACAACAAACAATGACAGGACATACGGCCATTGCATCTTTGACCCTTTGGAAAAAAGATCTTTCTTTTAAATGGGCATAATGCTCACTTAAAATCTCGTCTGTCAGCCATGTCATTTTCATACCTTCGAGGATCAGGCCCTTCTTTTCAAAACGGGCAATAATTTCACCGATCAAACCTCGTTGAATGGTGCATGGTTTCAATATTACAAGTGTTCTTTCCATACTGATTTTTTTTATAAGGTTCTACGAATATTCCACTTTGCGCTAATTGTCCCAAAGATAGTATATTTATTTACTATTAGTTAATTTATTGTATAATAATGTGTAAAAGTAAGGTGAAAAAATGAAGTTTTCCCTATACACAAATAATTCATTACTAAAGTAAAATTCCAGAGTCTTTGTCCTTTTTATTACTTGCTGCGCTATGGAATCATCTCTTTTGTTTTTAACTCGGACTCTTGCGTCCATTATTGTTTTATTCCTTGAATTTTTTCTCTTGGTGTAATTTTTACAACCTCAGATTTTTTTCCAAAAAAACATCTGTCTTATCCGAAGAGAGTCTGCATAGTTGCCTTAAATGCAAAAATCATTTGAAATTAATTTTCTGCCGATCTATAATTGTTTCTAATCTACTTATAATGAGCATGTAATTGCGGTCAAAATATCCCTTAAGAACACAGACATTATTAATATTAGGAACTTTCGTACAGGTATTCCCCGTGTATTTAGAACAAACAACTATAAATAAACAATTTAGCTTAGGATTCATTCACCGGGATTGCATTGTTTAACAATTTAGACATATATTCTTCGGGTGACAAAAAACTTAATATTTCTATAATTAGTCCAATTCCGGATTCATCCTCATGAAATCTCTCAGAGTTTGCCTGTTTACACCTAGCTTTTTACTGATGTACAGCCTGGTTTTCTTTTCCTCCAAGAGTTTGCGTATCTGACTTTCTTTACCGGATAATTTGTATTGTTCTGATTTTCCCCCTTTAGGACGTCCCAGTTTGGTGCCTTCTTTCTTTTTTCTGGCTAATGCCTCTTTGGTACGTTGTGAAATCAGGTTGCGTTCTATCTCGGCACTCAGGCTGAAAGCAAATGCCAGGATTTTGCTGTTGATGTTGTTTCCCAACTCATAGCGCTCTTTTACAGTCAGCACGAAAATGTCTCTTTCCATACATTGATGAAGGAAGCTCATCACCTGCATCAGATTACGCCCTAAACGCGATAACTCAGTTGTAACCAGCATGTCCCCCTTGCGGATTTGTTTAATTAACCGGCCAAGCTGTCGTTCTGCAACATCTGTTGTTCCACTGATTGTTTCTTCTACCCAGCGATCAATACGCATGCTTTTGGCTTTTGCGAACTTCTCAATCTCAAATCGCTGATTTTCAGTACTCTGTTTGTCTGTACTGACTCTTACATAACCGTATATCATACAATTGAATATTAAATGAATAACTAAAGATACGTTAGAATACGAAATGACAGGGGGTGATTAGTAAAAACCAACGTTTTTTATCGTCAACTGGATATGTAAGTTGTTTTTCTCTACAAATATGAATATAATAATTTAAATCAATACCATCTTGAATGGTAAAATTAAATTAAAATTTAACTTCGATGTGATCGAAATGATAGGAAAAACTACTTTTGTGCTAAAGATTTGATTAATTAGACGGAAATGACTTCATTGTTTTCCGACACATATATAAATATGAAGAAATTATTATCGCTACCTCCTAATTTGGTGAACTGTTTCCACAAAATAACAAAAGTGGATGCTGATGAGTGGTTTTGTACTTCTGATCCGGTGGGTGCCCGCTTAGGTTCCGGTGGTGGGACAACCTGGTTGGTCGAAGCATGTCGGCAAAAGGAAGCACCGGAAATGTCAGTAAAAGAATGGTTGGCTAAAGAAAAAAGAATATTGTTGCATGCCGGAGGACAAAGTCGGCGTTTGCCCGGATATGCTCCGTCGGGAAAGATTTTAACACCGATACCTGTATTCCGGTGGGCGAGAGGACAGAAATTATCACAAAATCTACTGTCCCTGCAACTTCCGCTGTATGAAGAGATCATGCAGAAGGCACCCGCTTCGCTTCATACATTGATTGCAAGCGGAGATGTATATATCCGAAACAGCGAACCGTTACAGGATATTCCGGAAGTGGATGTTGTCTGTTACGGATTATGGGTCGATCCCGCTCTGGCTACTAATCATGGCGTGTTTGTTTCGAACAGGCAGACACCAGATCAATTAGACTTTATGCTCCAAAAGCCATCTTTGACAGAACTGGGACAGTTGGCTCAGACACATCTCTTTCTGATGGATATAGGAGTGTGGTTGCTTAGTGACCGGGCGATGGAGTTACTGATGGAGCACTCATATGCAGGTGAGGGAAAAAAGATGAAGTCATATGATCTGTATTCTGAGTTCGGGCTGGCATTGGGAGACCATCCTCGTATCGTTGATGATGAGCTGAACCGGTTGAGTGTAGCTATTCTTCCTTTGGAAGGAGGAGAGTTTTATCATTATGGAACGAGCCGTGAACTGATTTCTTCGACGTTAGCTGTGCAGAATTTGGTTCGTGATCAACGCGCTATCATGCACCGGAAGGTGAAACCTCATCCGGCCATGTTTGTGCAGAATGCTTCTATCGATCTTCCGTTGACTGCCGGAAACTCGGAGTTATGGATAGAGAACAGTTATATAGGCAAGAACTGGAAACTGGATAACCGACATATTATAACCGGTGTACCCGAAAATAACTGGAAACTGAATCTCCCGTCCGGTGTTTGTCTCGATGTGGTACCTGTCGGTGAACAGGATTGGGTTGGACGTCCTTATGGTTTTAATGATCCGTTCAAGGGGGCATCTACCGATGAGAAGACTCTCTTTATGGGAGTGCCTGTTACCAAGTGGGCAGAAGAGAGAGGCATCACATTGGAAGCATTCGATGATTTGCAGAATGCTGCATTGTTCCCAGTTTGTAAAGATATAGAAGAATTAGGGCTGGTTATACGCTGGATGGTTTCTGAAGCGGAACTGGAAAGCGGCAGGGAGATATGGAAATCGTCTGAAAAAATGTCGGCGAATGAATTATCCGATCGTGCAAATCTGAGTCGGTTGTTTACTCAGCGTAAGAAATTCCGTTATACGAATTGGCCTATGTTAGCTGCCAATCATGAAAAAAGTGTCTTTTATCAGTTGGACCTGGCCGATGCAGCCCGAGAGTTTGCCGGAGGAGGCCTTGATTTACCAGCAGCACTTTCGGAAGAAATACCTTTGATGAAGCAGATACACAACCGGATGTTCCGGGCACGTGTGTTGCAATTGGAAGGGAAACCGTATGAGGAAGAACAACAGGAAGCTTTCTCTTTGTTACGGAAAGGACTGATAGGATCTGTCTCTGGTGAGAAGCAATCTCCTTATCTGAATGTGTACCACGATCAGATTGTATGGGGGCGCAGTCCGGTTCGTATCGACTTGGCCGGGGGTTGGACCGATACACCTCCTTACTGTATGTATGCCGGAGGAAATGTCGTTAATGTAGCCATTGAGTTGAACGGTCAACCGCCTTTGCAGGTCTATGTAAAACCTTCGAAAGAATATAAGATCATCCTGCGTTCTATTGACCTGGGAGCGATGGAGGTTGTTTCGACCTGGGATGAATTACGGAATTATAAGAGGATCGGTTCTCCTTTCTCTATTCCTAAAGCAGCATTGGCTCTCGCCGGTTTTGTTCCGGAATTTTCCGCAACACGTTATTCTTCGTTGGAAGATCAGCTGAAGAACTTCGGTTGTGGCCTAGAGGTTACTTTGTTGGCTGCTATTCCGGCAGGTTCCGGACTAGGTACCAGTTCCATCCTGGCTGCAACAGTGCTTGGAGCTATTTCTGATTTCTGTGGTCTGGCATGGGACAAAAGTAAAATAGGATATCGTACATTGATTTTAGAACAACTGCTTACAACGGGCGGAGGCTGGCAAGACCAGTATGGCGGCGTATTGCATGGTTTGAAACTGCTGCAGACGGGAGAGGGTTTCAATCAGAATCCTTCTGTGCGTTGGTTACCGGAATATTTATTTACCGATCCGCAGTACCGGGCTTGTCACTTATTATATTATACAGGCATCACCCGTACGGCAAAAAACATTCTGGCGGAGATCGTGCAGGGAATGTTCCTGAACAGTGCAACCCATCTTCGTTTGCTTTCAGAAATGAAAATGCATGCTTTGGATATGTTCGAAGCAATTCAATGCGGTAATTTTGAGACTTACGGTAAGCTTATCGCAAAGACATGGGAACAGAAAAAGGCGCTCGATTCCGGAACGAATCCTCCGGCTGTCGAAGCTTTGATCACCCAGATAAAAGACTATGCATTAGGCTGTAAACTGCCCGGAGCCGGAGGTGGAGGCTATTTGTATATTGTGGCTAAAGATCCTGAAGCCGCTTTGCTGATACGTAAAAAGCTGACAGCCTCTCCTCATAATCCGAATGCCCGTTTTGTAGAGATGAGTCTTTCGGACAAGGGTTTGCAGATCAGCCGGTCATAAAGCCGACGGATATTTGCCGGTCAAAATAACTGTTTATCTTTGACCAGCAAATATCCGGTTAATCCGGCGAGCGTCATAAAAACAAAACCGATAAGGATCAGCACTTTTTTAGGTGCTGAAGCTTTGAGGGGAACTGTTGCCGGTTCTATGATCGTATAGACCGGTGTTTGTTCCTGAACCCGTAATTTATCTTGCTCGAGTTTTTGTGCTAATGTATTGTATACATTAAATGTGAGTGTCATCTCATTCTTCAAACGTTCCTGTTCTGTCCGGGAACTGGCGGAGATGATTTGCTTATTCCCGTCTTCAAAAGCGGCATAGGCTTGCTGGGCTTTGTAATAGGCCTCTTGTGCTTCTTTCAATACCTTATTGGTAAACTCCAGGTCTTGTTTGGCTTTTTGAGTCCGGTAATTGGTAATGTAACTTTGTAACATATCGATGACCTTCCTTGTCACGGATGCCGAAATTACCGGGTCCTGCATCTCAACGGAAACGGTTACTACCTGTGTTTTTTTATCGATATAAACCGATATTCGGTTTTGTAACTCTTTGATAATTGCTTTTTGTTGTTTTGTCAGAAAAAAAGGATCGATCTTTCCCTGGTTTTCTTCTTGTCCGTTGAAAAGCTCTGCCAGATACGATACACCGGCTAAAGGTGCTTTTAGCAGATAGCTCCACCAGGCTTCCCGTTGATGTTCATCCATATAATCGAACAAAGTCGTAGACAGTGTCTTTTTCTTATCGATAACTTCTTCGGGGAATAATTCCAGTAAAAAAGGTGTGCTGTGAACAACATCCGGGTATAGATCCGGCGAGATCGCATCCTGGCTATTCCCACTATTCAAGTCAATTCCTGCCATGGCAGCTAGTCCGCCGAGATTACCCATTTTGTTCGATATATTGTTCGTCTCGGGCATTAATTTGACCGTTGTCGTATATTCTTTAGGAATACTGAAGGCAACGATGAGTCCGGCAACGATCGCTATGCCACAACATTTCAGGAATAATTTCCGTTTGGACCATAAATATTTAGTTAAAGCGATAAAGTCTATATCCTGTTCGTCCTCCGGAGTTTTATTATCGATTATATTCATAGATCTTATTTTAAAGAGTTTATCAGTGTCGTGATCATGGCAGCGATAGATGTTGTCGAACTGGCGATACTTAACACTTCTGCCAGACTGGTTCCTCTGTCCCGTTGGGTCTTGCTTGGAATTACGATTTCACAGCCCGGTTCGACTTTCGGATACCGTTTGAAAAAGATACCGACTTTACGTGTTGTCGCCACTTTCCCGTTCATGTAAATGACGATGGGATATTTGCGTGCAATATCGTTATATCCTCCGGCTTGTGACAGGCAGTCCTGTACAGACATTCCTTTCGTATAGGTTATACTGTTCGGATAAGTGACGGAGCCACTGATCTTCACGGTACTTTGTAACTGAGGAATATAAATAGCATCACCATTCCGCAAAACCAGGTCATGAGTACTGCCAGGATGAGCGAGTGCCTGTTGCAGATCTATCCCGACTGAATAATCTTTGATGTTTTCCAGTGATAATGCGACAGAATCTTTACTGCTTTTGTTTTTACTTAATTCAAAAAGTGTTTCGACCTGACGGATTTCATCTTGTGTTAACTGGCGTTTCAGGCTGGCTCCCTTTACATAAGCATCCGGGGTAACTCCTCCTGATTGAGCGATAATGTCGCTTAAGCGGGTATTTTTATGTGGAAGTGCATAATCTCCCGCAAAAGTAATTTCACCATCGACCTTTACAACCTGCTGCTTTTCATAACCGGGAGAGAAACGCACGAATACCTCATCGAAAGGTTCGAGGGTAAAGAGTGTATCGGGTGTTCCTGCTATTTTGGATGGTAAATGTAAGTTCTCGTTTAGCGAGATAGTATATACTTTTGCTATTTGGTTCGTACTTTTATCTGCTGTCGGATCTTTTATGCGGCGTGCTATTTCCACATTGATGGTGGAAGCTGATTCCTGTAATCCCCCTGCCTGAATGATCGCATCCTCCGCTGTCATATTTTTGCTGTAAGGAAGGATCGTATCCGGGTTATTTACAGCTCCGCCTACTTTTATGGTATAAGGTTCCCGAAGTTCAAATAAAGAAGGGATATGCACTTTATCCTCTTTCTGTAATTCGATGTCGGGTGATTTCCCATTCATAATATCCTGTATGTCGATAGCCAGGACTGTGCTGGTGAAATCGGGGTTCAACCGGATGATCTGGGCACGTCCGATAAACTCATCGCCTTTTAAACCGGCAGCCTGATTTACCAGTTGTTTCACCGTATGTACTTTAGGGCTTAATTCATATTCACCCGGTCGCCAGACTGCCCCGGTTATAGTGAGCCGGTTGTCATAGAACGGGATAATGGAATCGACAAGCAGCGAATCGCCGTCCTGTAACATGAATGTCGGAAACTCTTCTTCCGTTACGGTCGCTATCTGATAACGTGAACCTGATTTTCTTTTGATCGTGACATCTTCGGTAAAAGCATCTCCGGTGAATCCTCCCGCCATTTTAAGCAGGTCGCTTAAAGTTTCGCCTTTGCGAAGTTCGAATGTACGGTTGCGTTTTACTTTTCCATGTGTGTTGACGAGTTGTTCATAAGGTTCGACGATGATCATATCGTTGTCTTCCAGACGAATATTCGTGTCGTACTTCCCTTTCAGGAGATAATCGTATACATCCAGGTTGGCAATTTCTTTGTTATTCCGGTAGACACGGATATTTCGTAAAGAGCCGATATCATTTACACCTCCTGCCGCGTATAAAGCATTGAACAGGGAGGCTAGAGAAGGTAGTGTATAAGTGCCGGGTGCGATCGCTTCCCCGACAATGTTTACTTTTATACTACGTATCTTGCCAAGGCCGACTGAAACGAATGTGTTGGGTTCGCTATCGTTCAGGTTCGCTATGATTTTCCCAAGTTCCTGTTTGATCTTATTCTCTGCCTGTTCGATGGTGAGTCCGCTTAAAGGGACAAGGCCGACATTCGGGATAATGATCGTCCCGTCAGGAGATAAAGTTAATTTCAGATTTAATTCAGAATCTCCCCATACATTGATAAGGACTTCATCACCGGCCGAGAGAGGGTAATTTCTGGGAGTCGGCATGTTCATGTTCGGTTCGAACGAGAGATTTTTATTTGAGAATATGTCACGGCCGAATACCTGATTCCGGGTACTGTCCTGGATACTATTATCTTCTCTTTGCTTTTCTATTGATGGAATTTCATTGTTGGTTGTAATCCTTTGTATATCTGTTGTACCGGAAGAAGGAGTTGCCGGAGTTTTACTATTTGTGTTTCCTATTCGTTTGGCTATTTCCTGTTGGATCTGCTCTTCGGTCATCCCTGCCGCTTTGGCTTTGTCGATGAGTTCTTGCGGTATTTGTGCAGATACAATGATTGAAAATAAAAGATAAAAAGTACAGAAAAAAAGTTTGTTTAGCGTCTTCATAAAATCTCTTTAATTTTAGTGACAATTCGTTCGCTGGCAAGTCCGTCTCCATAAGGATTGACAGCCTTGCTCATTTGTTCATAATATGCTTGATTTTCCAGTAACCGGGAGGTCTCGTCCAATATCTTGACAAAATCAGTTCCAACCAGTTTTACTGTTCCGGCGTCTACTGCTTCCGGGCGTTCGGTGGTATCGCGCATAACCAATACCGGTTTTCCCAATCCCGGAGCTTCTTCCTGAATACCGCCGCTATCTGTCAGGACAATGGCAGATCGCTCCATCAGATAAACGAACGGAAGATATTCCTGCGGCTCTATAAAGAACATGTTCGGAAGATGCGTATTTCCGAACACCTCCTGTATAGGTTTCCGTACATTCGGGTTCAGGTGCATCGGATAGACAAAGTCTACATCCGGATATTTTTTAGCTAAAGTTTTGATAGCTTTACACATGGCTATAAAACCTGTACCGAAATTTTCCCTGCGATGACCTGTTATTAAAACCAATTTCCGGTTACTTTGTTCTGACAGACGGGCTATTTTATACCCCGCTGTTTCCAGGTCTGCAATAAGCTGTTGGCGTAAATTGTCCTTATTTTTTATTTGACTGACCACATGATACAAGGCGTCTATTACAGTATTGCCTGTTACTGTGATCCGGTTCTCATCTATCCCTTCCGCAAGCAGATTTTTTTTACTTAAAGAGGTAGGAGAGAAGTGATAAGAAGCTATTCTCCCGGTGATCTGGCGGTTCATTTCTTCCGGCCAGGGACTGTATATATTATGAGTACGCAATCCGGCTTCTATATGTCCGACGGGTATCTGCTGATAAAAGGCGGCCAGGGCAGCTGCGGTAGAGGTGGTCGTATCGCCGTGTACCAGTACCAGGTCGGGATTGGCTTTTTGTAAAACGTCTCTCATATTGGTCAAGACACGGGCGGTAACATCATATAAATCTTGTCCCTGTTTCATTATGTTGAGATCGTAATCGGGGTGAATATCAAAAAGGTGAAGAACCTGATCCAGCATCTCCCGATGTTGTCCGGTGACGCAAACAATTGTTTGGAACTGTTCCGGATATTTTTGAAACTCCTTGATCAGCGGAGCCATTTTTATTGCTTCGGGGCGAGTCCCGAAGACTAGCATAATCTTTTTCATTTTGTTTCTTTTATTATATGCAACATTTGTTCAGCGAGAAGTTGACGGTTGAAGTCGTGAGCCAGTTTCCGACATCCTTCTTTGCATTTTTCATATAAAGCGGGATCAGAAAGAAGCAGATGCAGCTTCCGGTTAAAATCATCTTCCGACTCCGGCTCGAAGCACAATCCTGCCTGATAAGATTCTACGATCTGGCGGGCTTCACCGTCCACACCCATAAGAATAGGGATTTCCATACCTGCATTCTCAAATATTTTGGAAGGAATGACTGTCGTGAATAAATCGGATTTGCGTAAATTGATCAAAGCAATATCCAGAATAGATATGTATCGTTTTACTTCTTGCTTGGAGACCGGATCGAGCATGGTTACATTCTTTATATCTAATTGCTCTTTTCGTTTTAGTAAATTCTTTTTTTCTGCTCCGGTCCCGATCAGCAGGAAATGATAATTGTTTTTATCATCCATCCCGGCTGCACATTGCAGTATGAAATCCAGTTTATGAGCCATCCCGTGCGTACCTATGTAACCGATGATTTTTTTTCTTTCCAGATGTAGCTCTTTGAGTAACTTCCGATCTTTTTCTGCCGGTTTGAACTTTGTTAAGTCTACTCCGTTCTTTATCACAACTATCTTTTGAGGTGATATTCCTTTTTCTTCCAGCCTTTTTTTGAAAGAGTCGGTTACAACGACGATCTTTCGGGCTGACTGATAACATCTTTTCTCTTCCCATTCAAAAAAGCGAATGACCGGATTGTCTTTCATGGCCCCGACGGTCTTGATCGATTCAGGCCATAGATCCCTCACTTCCATGATCCAGGGTTTTCTTTTCCAAAAAGCCAATGTGCGTCCGGAAAGAGCCGTGAAGAATTGGGGAGATGTTGCAATGATCATATCAGCCTGCTGGAAAAGACCGGCGAAGAAAGAAGAAACGGAGAAGCTGATGTAATCGAGCGTACGTTTCAGGAATCCTTCGTTGGCGGTGATATAACTCCATACACGGATCACTTTGATGCCATCCATGTATTCCGTCTGATACAGTTTATTCCGGTACCCTTCGTATACCTTTCCCTGTGGAAAATTGGGAGTGCAGGTGATAACTGTTACTTTTTCTCCAAGCTGAACCCATTCTTTACAATGCTCATAAGTTCTGCTGGCGGGTGCGTTTACCTCCGGAGGGAAATTGTCGGTAAGAAATAAAATGTTCATTTGTGTTTTACTCTTATGTTAGTCGCAGCGTATCGTGTATTGCATTTGATTGGAAAATGCGATTCCTATTCTTTTAGTTGCGATTCGTTTATTATATTCGAAAGCTATTTCACAGTCTTCGATCCATATTTCATCTGTTCCGTAAAAATTGAAAATTGCCAGGTTTGTTTTTATAGAATCATTATTGACGGAAATGATCCGGATATCCGGATGAAGGTGGATCAGATTGATTCCGTTTTTCCCGGATATGGGTAGAAGAGAATCACAAATCATAATCTCTTTATCATTCATATTGAAGATTCGTTGATGTTCGACTCCTGATTTTCTGAAACCGTTGTGGCGTGCCGTAATACAGTACTTATCTTCTTTTAAGCCCGTAATCTTTGCCCGCTGTGCTACCCTGAAACCTCCCCACACTTCACTGGAACTCTTTCCATTTACCAGTACGGTATTGTGGGCACGCGTTTCGCGTTCATATTGTCTGCGGTCATTCTTCTCATAAGTTGAAATACCTGAATCGACAACAAAAGGCTTTCCGTCGATACGTAATTCATAATTGAACGTATCGGCATGGGCATGTCCGGGGATATAATCGGGACCGATGTTCCCGACATCCAGAACCATTTCAAAAGGTCCGGATACAAATTTGCGGTAGCCGCTTTCTTTCAGTTTATGGACCGACCATTGAAGATCCAACCGTTTAGCATAGGCAAATAATTCTTTTGACGTCGGCGCTATTCCGTAAGCAGAATCATTCAGTAAAGGGATTGTTCCGTCTTTATAGATGATCGCGTTCAGCCAGCTAAGCATAAGCCGGGCTTTTTCTTCCAGAAAAGAGACAACATATTCTTGCCCTTCAAAACGCTCATTATATTTTAAAGCATTGATACAGTCCAGCAACCGGTCCAGAAGTATTTCATGATACATCGGGCTTAATTCATAATGTGCTCCATCGGGCAGGATCTGTTCATTCAGTTCCTGCGTCAACAGCCAGACTGCTTTTTCGTAAAACTTCCCTTCCTGAAAATAAAGACCTCCCCATAAAAGCGAATAAGCGTTTTCCAGAAGGTGATTGCCTGATAAATGATATTCTAAATTGCCATATAAACAGAGATACTGGGAGTAGAGCGAACTGTCCCATTTCTGCAGTTCTTGTGCCGGGATCAGTTCGCGGTAGCGAGAAATGCATTTTATCCAGTTAATACCTCTGAGTGCGGTAGGATAGGGTTCCATGCCCGGTCGATTCAGTGGAAGTACTTCAATGAATGAATTGATCCAATAAGACGTTTCTTCAAAAGTGATATTCTTTTGTAAAAGAAAATCCATATAATTCAGGTTATAGAGCCATAATGCACCTTGTCGTTTGTCTTCCCATCCGGCGAAGTCTGCATCCAGGTTTAGGAATGTGAAAGTATTTTTACCCAGATACCCCGTAGGTTTTTCTATATAAGGAATAAGTTCCAGTCCATGACTCTGTTTTTGAATGGCTGACCTCCAGGCTACTTTTTTATTCCGGACGGAAGGTGGAACGATCTTATGCGCTACCTGATGTACAATCTGCCGGAGTTTCAAATGTTTAAGCGTATGGTAATAAAGTTTGAACTTCATATGGGCCTATTCTATCGTAACCCACCGATTTTCTTTCATGCTGGTAATGCATCCGAAAGAAGCGTTGGTCGTGTTTATAATGCTTTCGAAAGGGATTAACGGTCCGCCTCCGGTTTGGATCCGCTCATTCAATAATGCAAACTGTTGTTTGTGTCCTTTGTCCATATTACTTTTCATAGAGCTAAAGCCTTTTACTCCGAACCCCTCCAGCTTTCTCCAGTTATCCAGCACCAGAACCTGTTCTTGTGCGAAAACTTCGATCCGTTCTTTGGCATACGATCTGGAACCGTTGGCAAAGTAGTTGATAACCGCATTGCATCCGTTGGCATATCGCAAAAGAATACTCGCATTATCTGTATTTTCCTGTGGGTTTATCCCCATCGGATTCATACATACGGCGATCACATGGCTATCTGCGATATAAGAGCAGAGATCGATGAAATGGCAGGCTTCGCCGATAATACGGCCTCCACCTGTTTCCGGATCATGTACCCAGAAGTCTGCCGGTATGAATCCGGCATTCATAGTCGCTACGATATTCTTAGGACCATTTCCGGAAAGCTCTTTCATCTTTTTTGCAAAAGGTGAGAAGCGTCGGTTGAAGCCTACTGTCAATGTGATATTTTCGGGAGCATTCCGGTAAGCGTCTATGATAGCTTCCAATTCATTCCTGTTTAGGCATAATGGTTTTTCAACAAAGACACTTTTTCCCTTGTTTAATGCTTCTAAAACCATGGGAGCATGTAGATTATGCCGTGTGGAGATGATCACCAGATCGACTTCCGTATCATCCAGTATCACTTTATAATCGGAAGTGGCATAAGCAACTTTAGCTTTCGATGCCAGTATCTTGGCCGATAATCCTTGTGCACTGGCAATATATTTGATTTCCGCCTGTACTTTGTTCAAAGACGGGATGATCATCGAAGAAGTAAAATTACCCGCCCCGATAATACCGATCACCCCTTTCCCGGGTTTGAAATCGTGATTATAAACAGGTATCGTTGTTTTTATTTCCGTTGTTTCCGGATACCGGATAATCGATGCGATCGATCCTTTTTTACGCATATCACCGTATATCGCGTTGTAGTTATCCAGATCGACCTCTTCGGTAATGAACGGTTTCACATCCAGTATTCCGGCTGATAAAGCCTGCAGAACAGTCTCGAAATTTCGTTTCTCCGTCCATCTTACGTATGGAAGAGGATAGTCTATCCCTTTGTTTTCATATATTTCATCGTATCGTCCCGGACCATAAGAGCAGGAAACCTGGAAAGATAGTTCTTTCTTGTAGAAATCGTCCCTGCGCATATTTAATCCGATAACACCGACAAGAATGATTCTGCCCCGCTTTCTGGACATTTCGCAAGCCTGATGAATAACATCGTTACTTTTGGCAGAGGCTGTAATTAATATACCATCAGCACCGATATGATCTGTCTGTTCCTGTACGAACCTGACAGGGTCTGTGCCTTCTTCGGGCGTAATAGCCAATATGCCTTGTTCGTTTGCTAAACTTACTTTTTGCCGGTCATAATCGATGCCGATCACTTTACAGCCGTTTGCCTTTAAAAGCTGTGCCGTAACCAACCCGATCAGTCCCAATCCGATAACGACGATCGTTTCTCCTAACTGCGGATTTAATAAACGTATCCCTTGTAAACCGATAGATCCTATAACAGTAAAAACCGCTTCTTCATCAGATACATTATCCGGTATCCGGGCTGCCAGGTTTTTAGAGACACAGACAAATTCTGCATGATGTCCGTTAGAAGCAACCCGGTCACCTATCATAAATTCAGTCACACCTTTTCCTATGGCAATAACTTTTCCTACATTGCAATATCCAAGAGGCAGCGGTTGCCCGAGTTTATTGAATACGGCTTCAAGAGTCGGCTGTAAACCGTCTGTTTTTATTTTATCCAATACTTGTTTCACTTTGTCCGGTTGTTGCCGGGCCTTATCGACCAGATTGGCTTTGCCAAATTCAACCAACATACGTTCGGTTCCTAAAGAAACCAGTGTACGCGTTGTCTGAATGAGTATATAACCGGGTTTTACTTGTGGTACAGGTACATCTTCCAGTAAGGTTGAACCTGTTTTCAAATCTTGAATTATCTGTTTCACTGTTTAATGATTTAAATTGTATATAATTTCATTTTCTCTCCTGCAAAGCGGAAAGTTCTTTTCGATACGTTCCCGGGCATATCGGCTTAACTGGTACGTATCTTGATTTAGTAGTTCTTCTATAGCTTTCGCTATATTTTCCGGTTCCGGAACGACCAATATGGCTGCATCTTTCACCACAACCGGTACTTCACCGACAGCACTTGTTATAACAGGTGCACCGCAACTCATAGCTTCTGCTATGGCAAGGCCGAAACCTTCATATCTGGAGGGTTGTAAATATATTCTGCAATTCCGGAGGTAATTGATCTTTTCTTCGGCCGATATCTCGCCGATCAGGAATATATTATTTTGTAAATTCAGTTTGCTGATATAATCTTCGACATAGCCGGATGCATCCCCTTTATGTCCGGCAATATATAGTTTGATATCCGGATGTTTGCCCATTAACAGATGGATAGCATCTATTATTTCCAGAATGCATTTTCGTTTGATATTTTCTTTTTCCATCCAGCAAATAGTAAACAGAAAATCATTGGAGCGATGAGGCAACGGGCTATATCTTTCGGTATCTATCCCATGAGGACTGTATATTGTATTAGTTAATTTCCAATCTTTACGTATTTGCTCATATTCCTGTCTGGAGACAAATATATTCTTATTCGTAAGCCGGGTTGCCAGCTTCAGCAATAACCGTTGCCAGTACGGGCGTTTAAAATAATCCCTGTCGGCTTCGGGGCATTTGTAATTATACGTTCCTGTTATAAATGTTTTTTTCCCTTTGATTTTCCCAACAAGGACCGGATAGAGTGCATACGTCCACCACCAGATAAAAATAATATCGGCGTTCCAGTCTATCTCTGAATAATTTGTGGCTATAGTTAGGCCCGGATCGATCTTTTTCAGGATATCTATATCCTGTTTATAAAACTCTACGGTGTTGAGGAGTTTTCTGTTTTTTATTTTGCAAAAGAAGCAGATCTTCATATGGATCAATTATTTTTTAATAGGATTAATATGTCTGTAGAGCCAGGCCGTGAACCGTTTGTTCCAATGGAACAATAGAATGAACAAAGCCCTGTTTCTATTTTTTAAGAAAATGTGCAGGCTGTTTTGATAATGCGTATCGAATGTTTTTGACAGCTGCTGCAGAAACTTTTCTTTGTTTCCGGTTTCTGTAAGCATTAATTTGCAGTATATTAAAGCCGACCTGGATGCGATGTATATATCCCAGTAAGCAGATAATCCGGGATAAAGACGTGTGCATAACATCCGTATCTCCAAGGCAGCTTTTATTTCATCCATATCTTTCAGGGAAAAGGAAGCTCTCGATAAACTGTCCGGTTCCAATACATAGAAATAAAGTTTTTGGTCGGAAAGGTACATTCGGTTGCATTGAGTCAGAACTTTGAACAGATACACCTTATCTTCTGATTTATATAAAGCCGGGAATCGGATCTCTCTGAATTTGCTGCTCCTGAATAACTTTCCCCAGGGAAAATTCTTTATTCTCTTTTGTTCGCTGAACATTTCCAGGCAGATAAAAGAACCTCTGAGTAGTTCGGGAAGAAGTTTTCTGCCGGATATAATCTCTCCCTTTTCCGTAACGGAATAATAGTCGACCTGTACAATGTCCGCTTTGTGCAGGACTGCATGTGACAACATCCGTGATAAGAAATCCTGTTCTGTATAATCATCACTGTCGACGAAACAGAAATATTCACCGTTCATATATTCCAGCCCCTTGTTCCGGGCAATTCCAGGACCGCTATTCGTTATATCCAGTACACAGATACGCTTGTCGTTACGTGCAAAACGCAGTAATATCCCGGCAGACGAGTCTGTCGACCCGTCGTTGACGAAGATCAGTTCCGTGTTTCGGTGACTTTGTGCCAGTAAAGAACAGATACATCTTTCAAGTGTCCTTTCTGCATTATATACCGGGATAATAACAGATATCAACGGATCATTCATGTCGTTCTTTATTAAAAAAATCGTCGATAGTTCTTTTTAAAGTTTCCAGAAACTGTCTTCCGTACTTCAGGTCCGGTTCCAGATAATTCCCTTCTCCCCATTCATTCCATGACTTGACAATGACAATCCGTTCTTCCTCCGGTTTATCTTTTACATTTTCACAAACCTCACGAATATGTTTGGCAAATAATTCGGGGGTTGAGTTTTTAAGGATAAAACCACTGTTCTTAGAGCGTGGGGAGTGATCCCAATTGGGGATCAGGGTAGGATAGATTTGTATATCTTTATCTTCATCCGTTGTGAAATACCGGGAAGCAAAAGCGTAGTCGATCACATTCGGCATGCGGTAAAAGGTACGGAATAGTTTCAGGTAAACCTTATACTGAAAACTGATGTGCTGATTATAAAAATCCTTTTTCCTGTCCATATTGACTGCATTGAATCCTTTTTTCAGATAATCCTCAGGTTTTTGTAAAGTACATTCTCTTAATTGGGCGACAAAATGGATTCCTTCAAGACCATTTTCACGGGCCAGCTTGTTCCATAGGTCTATGAATTGTTCTATATCCGGTATTTCGTCCGGATTGAATACCATAAAGAACGGTTTATTGTTCACTCTCACGTAACGTTTATCTTTAAACGCTTTGAGCAGATAATAAAAATGAGCGGTATGATCTTTCGTTCCAGGATACTCCTGTTTTATCAGTAAAGTATTATCTCCCGATTTATCAAACAGTTTTTTTTCCCAGCTATGATTTGCCCATGCCAGGCAAAAAGGAAAATCCGGTTTGCCGGAATCGACGACTTCTTCAAAAACTCTTTCTAACAGCATTCTTCCATTTCCGAACCAATAATGCCAGTAGCAGAATGCTTCTATGCCATATTCATCAGCCATGTCTGCCTGTTCCTGCCTGATCTCCGGTAACCGCAGGTCATAATACCCCAGGTCGGCCGGTACTTTCGGTTGGTAGTGTCCCCGGAAAAGAGGACGTGCTTTTCCTACATTCGTCCATTCTGTAAACCCCTGTCCCCACCATCGGTTGTTTTCGGCAAACGGATAATATTGGGGCAGATAGAGTGCCAGCAGGCGTATATTTCGATCTTTACTCATATATTTATTTTTTATTTCTTAGATCAATTAAGTTTTGAGTTGCGTTGTAAAAAATAAGTTCCCGTCCGTAATGTTCTTTATTTGTGAAAACCGATTCATACGGATACCATAATTCATACCTGCGGGTATGATCGGCCAGACCAGAGGTATCTTTATAATAATAAAGCGATTTGTGTGTGAACAGGATAAACAATCCCAGGCCGGAAACAACTATCCCCAGTTGCTTACGCTTTTCCCGGGTAACATCGTATATCACATTGACGCTATAGGTGATAGCCAGAGGCGTCAGGTAATTGGTAAACCGAAAGATACCTTCGTTGAATCCTCCCAGAAAAGCGAAAAGAAGGAATACTTTGAACAGTAGATCCTGCCGGTTTTCCCCGGATTGGTCTGACCCTTTTCTTATCAGTCTGCCATGTACCAGGTAAATAAGCAGATAGCAGATGAAAGGCATTGAGTTGTTTATGATACCGTTCAGGTTATTCATTTCTCTGGTCCCATATGAGTGCATTTTTATTAACAGGATGCCCGGTAAAAAGGTAAGGGAATCCGTTTTATTTTGCAGCATATAGAACAAACCGGTGATCGTAATGAATAATATCGTCAATGAAACCTTGAAATATTTTTTCTGCAATGCCATCATCAGGAACGGCAAAAAGAATAAAACAACGGCAGAAAGGTGGAATCCCAGGGATAAAACACATCCGGCCGTATACCTTATCCATTTTTTATCGATCAGATTTTTCATATTGAACAGGAACACCGATATAGCCAGAGACTCTCTTAAAATCTCCATATTGAAATACAAAAAGTAAAACACATAATAGAGAAGGAGGCAAGCCAGTAAATGCCTGGAGTATTTATTGAAAAAAAAGACCATTGCCGTATTAATGATCAGGGCATGTATGATCTGCATAATGAAAAAACGGGTATCTATGGCTTTGGTTGTTGCGCAGAACAGATACCATAGCGGACCATATCCGTTTTCGTATAATCCATAATTTCTCAAATCCTTGAATAGCGGAAAAGAGGGATAGATATCCTGATAGTATAAAGAATCGCCCCCCACACGATATCTGAGTCCGGCAACCAGCACAAACAATATCCAGATGATATAACTACCCGGTATTCTCCAGGATTTCTCACCCTTTATTTCCGATAAATACAGGAAAAAGAGAATCGAGAACAGAATCAGCAGATATATCATTTCTAAAACAGGGTTATAAACGAGGTTTCAAAAAGAGTTTCCTGATCCTTTTTCTCTGGAAAATAAAGAGAAGAAGCAGATATGACAGCAGATAAATAATACCGGTAGTCATCATATCGAAGAAATTATTTACGGTAAAAGTAAACCTGAGTATCAGGAAAATGAATAAGGCTATCGAGAAAAGGGATGAAAAAGTGATGATAAAATCTTTTATATCCAACACTTTCCTCAAATAGAACAGCAGGAGCAAATGAACGACTGTCTCTGTAATAAGCGCCGAGTAAGCTGCCCCTTCAAAACTCAACCGGGGGATAAGCAGCAGGTTCAGCAATACATTGACGATGGTTCCGCAAATCACTCCCCGTGTCAGTTGCCGGATTTTGTCCTGTGTGATAAAAATATTGTATAAACCTAACCCTGAGTAGACAATTGTCGGTGCGACAATAGCTAATACCCTGTCTGAACCGTTAAATCCATTGCCGAATACAAACAAACATAACGTATGCGAAGTCAGTATAAGCAGGAACATAACCGGTATGCTGATGATCTGGGAGGCATACAACATTTGTGTCATTTTCTTCAAATACTCTTCCTGTGTTTTTTTTTTACTCAGATAAGCTAGCCGGGGCATCATAGTAATACCTAATATACTGATCATCGTGATCAGGATACGGGCAAGCTTATTCGGATAATCATAGACGGCGACAGCATTCACCCCCGATATATATCCAAGCATGATATTGTTCAGTGATAGATAGATAGTCGTAAAAATACTTGGCACGAACAGGAATATGGCCGGCTTGAATATAGCCCTCAATGAATTCCTGATCCCTGTAAAACGGATTTTTAACCCTATCCTCGACAAATTAGTCCAGAAAATGATATTGCTGATCAATAGAACACCCTGCTGTATAATAATATAAAGCGGCAGGTCATTCGTATCCTTTACAAAAAGGAAGATCAGTAAAGTTCCGATTATTTTGATCAGTATATTACGGGTAGCGATCAGATCGAACCGTTCGAAACCTGTATATACCCACGACAGGTCGGTCATTGTCGTGAACAGGACGATATTAAACAGGAAATAGATGGGGGTAACCTGCTGAGCAAAACAGACCCATATATTATATAAGGATATAGCCAGCAGATTAAAAAAGAACTGATATGTAATGCACTGGGAGAATTTTTTCTGTAGATTCTCCGGATGATCCCGCTGTTCGGCAAGCGATTTGGCGCCGTATAATACAATCCCCAGATTACCGACCAATGTAAAATAACTGGTGACAGATAATCCGAAAGAATTGGTACCCAATGCTTCTTCCCCCAATACCCTGGTCAGATAGGGTAATAACAGCAGGTTGATCAGTATACCGGAAACCTGTACGGAACCATTGAACAGTACATTTTTAATGATCCTCATGAATTGATCCCACAAAAATCCAGTATTATTTTATCGTCTGTATGTGGTAGTTTTTTGAATTCCTTGTGTGCCACCATGAAGACAATGATATCCGCTTTTTCATAAGCCACCTTATAATCGGTGAGCTTGAAGACCTTATGTTCCTTTACATTCGGTTCGACCACCAGGATATCGGCATTATTGTGACTTTGCATCACTTTGGTTGTGATATATTTGGCAGGCGATTCCCTCAGATCATCTATATTAGGCTTGAAAGCCAGCCCCATCATGGCAACGACAGGCTTCCGGTGATGCAGTAATTCAAATTTCAACATCTCTTTTTCTATCTTTTCTGCACACCAGAAAGCCTTATAATTATTTATCTCCCGTGCCTTGGCGATCAGTTGCGATTCGTAGGGAAACTCGGCAGTGATGAAATAAGGATCGACGGCAATACAATGACCACCTACACCGGCTCCCGGCTGCAGGATATTCACACGGGGATGCTTGTTTGCCAGTTCGATCAGTTTCCAGACATTGATACCCGCTTTATCGCAGATAAGCGACAACTCGTTAGCGAATGCGATCTGTACGTCGCGAGAGGAGTTCTCGGTCAGTTTACACATTTCAGCTGTTTTGGAGTTCGTTTTATGCAATGTACCTTTCACGAAGCGGCTGTAGAATCCGACAGCCGCTTCCGTCGACTCTTCATTGATACCCCCGATAACCCGGTCGTTATGCACCAATTCATAAATCACATTTCCCGGAAGTACCCGCTCCGGACAATAAGCGATAAATATATTATCTTTCAGCTCCGGGCGGAGTGAGAATATCAGTTGTGTCATTTTTTCCGTTGTTCCTACAGGCGACGTCGATTCGATCACGAACAGATCCCCTTTTTTCAATAACGGGATGACAGACCGGGTCGCTGTTTCCACATACGAAATATCCGGTTCATGGTTCCCTTTGAATGGTGTCGGTACAACGATGAGGTAGACATCGCTCACCTCCGGTTCGACTGAAGCTTTCAGATGGCCTGAAGACACAACCTGCTGACAAAGTTCCTGCAGTCCCGGTTCGACGATATGTATTTCCCCTCTGTTTGTCATCTCTACAACCTGAGGGTTAATGTCTACTCCAATTACCTCGATGCCGTTTTCGGCTGCTATTATTGCTGTGGGAAGACCTATATAACCTAATCCCATAAAACAAGCTTTCATAATTCAAATGATCCTTTTAAATGATTTTCTTTTTTTCAACGAATTCTTTTTGTTTTGTATTTTATCCAGACAAACGTTCAGGGCTGTCCAGATCACTATATCTCCAATAAATAGAATATTGATATTTATATAAGGGGCCAGTACGATATTCAAACTGCTGAATGCCCATGAAATTGCCAGGATATAGAGTAGTGCCTTGTGGGGGCTGCACCCTATTTCCAGGAATTTATGGTGTATATGATTTTTATCGGGTGAAAACAGGCTTTTACGTCTTCGGAACCGGATCAGCATGACCCGTATCACATCGAACATCGGAACGATCAATGTCGAAAATGAAATAAGGATGGCGCTGGTGGTATAAGGAGAGATGTCCGGGGTATATGCCGCATAACTGATACAGAGAAAAGCCAGGATATACCCCAGGGTCAGGCTTCCGGTATCCCCCATAAATATCTTCCTTCCGTGTTCCGCCTGTCCGAACACATTATAATAGAAAAAGGGGATCAGTACGCCCAGTGTAGAGAAAGATAACATGGCATACGACCACATATGTTGATGCAGAAACAAAGACCCTAATATCAGCAAGGCAGTCCCGCTTAACCCAGATGCCAACCCGTCGATACCGTCGATCAGATTGATTGCATTCGTAATAAAAACGATTGCAAAGATAGTCAGCGGCATACCGATCCACGGTGCCAGTTCATAGATACCGAAAAGACCGTAAAAGTCATTGATCCACAATCCGGAAAGCGGGAGTAGGGAGGCTGCTAGAATTTGTACGATGAATTTGGTATGGTATCGCAGACCTATCAGATCGTCTTTGATACCGGCCAGATAGAGTACGATCAGCCCACAGGTAAGTAAATAGAAATCGGGAGTGATATGCGGAGTGATATTTTGAGGAATTTTCAACCCGTATAAATACCCCAGATACGAGATCGCGGAAACGAAAGCCAGCGAGAATAAGATAGTCGGTGCAAATGAAATCCCTCCCAGACGGGGGATAGCACCCGTGTGTATTTTTCGTTCGTTAGGCATATCAAAGAGTCTTTTGGTCAAAGCCACGATCAATATGCGTGGAATGATCAGCATAGATAAGACTACTGATATGATAAAGGCCAGTAAAATCAAGACATATATCATTTGCGTTTGAAGTTAAGTTATACGACAATGTTCGTCAGTCCCATCTGTTCACTGACGTTGATTCATTAGCATAAAAACATACCGGATCATGGCATTGGGAGGCGTCCCTTATGCAGGTATGTGTTTTTTGTTTAGTCGCTATATAAACAGAAGAGTCCTTGATTCGTTCACAAATAGGAGGTCAATTACTCTATTTTAACTATGAATATCAATAATTTGAAAGGCTCAAAAAAGAAATGTCTGTGTTTGGAAAGCTATAATTTTCATTTTCAGTTCTCATTAGAAGATGTGTTTTTCATAAATGATGAATGAATCTAAATTCAAAAAAATATTAAAGAGTACGCGATAGCAAAATGGGGTGTTTTCACTCTCCGAAAATACCCTCGAAAATGACTGGAAAACCTGTTTAAAGGCGTTTAAAAGGGCTTGTATTCGTAGATTTTGGGCTAAAAAACAAGGTTTTGTATGTTTCTGATAACCTGTGTGTTAATAAATCGGATGTGCTTTGTAGGTGCTTCTCGATAGGGGTGAGAATGACGAATTTAAACGATCGTTTATTCTCGCCATTAATTAGTTTTTTTTAAGTGTTAAATTTAAGTATTAAAAAATTCATTATACCTTGTCTAACAAGGCATGATGAATTTTTTATTTTGTTTGTTCGGAAATTAATGCATACTTTTGCCGTGACTAAAAAAAACGATCGTTTTTCCTAGTCATTCTCGTCGTTACAGCTTTGTGACTGACGAACATCTTTGTATCAATTATATAACTAGTGTTAATGTCCTATCTTTTGATAATCACCACTTCGGTGATTCCAATATTACACCCGTTTTTGAAATTTCCCGGTGTTTGGTAATAGCTTCCAGAGTTGTTGCTCTGATATATCTATGCTTTTCGGGAAATTCATAACCATATTCATACCCTTCTTATGACAATGAACTATCATTATATAAGTTTACAGCATTTTTTTTCTCGTCTGATAAAAATGAGATACATTAATAAGTGGATCATTTTTTGGTTTGACTTGCTCATTTCGTTATCAGTTTCATTGATTGGAGTATTAGGACTTTTTTCCTTTTTGCGTATCCCATACACCCAGGCGGATGTTTTGAAAGGTGCATTTGCTTCTTTAGTAGGAAGTTTGATCGCCTTTTTCACGTTTAAGGTGTATCATGGGGTAATCCGTCATTCCACCTTGCGTGGTTTATGGAGGATTTGGGGAGTTGCTGTATTGAAATCAATTGTCCTGTGTACGTTGCTTTTGGTCTTAAAAGCTTCGTTTACTCCCAAGGTTTATCTGGTCGGATTGTTTATCGATTGCGTCCTGACAATGTTGATGTTGGTCACCTTCCGTATTTTCATTGTGAACATGTATAATATGGTATTGCTGCAGTTCGGTAAAAAGCGAAAACAGGTGTTGGTCTATGGTACCGGTGATGAAAGTGTTATGATCGCTTCGACTGCAACCCGACATATTTTTGTTCAGGACTATTGCATTACCGGCTTCCTTACCTTCAACAAAGAGAAAAGGAATTTCCGCATCGCCGAATTGCCTGTTTATCAGGTAGCCTCTCGTGAAGACCTTTTGAAGTTAGTAAACCGGAACTCTTTGGACGGAATACTTTTCCCTAATCTGAAAACAGTACAGTATGAGAAAGAACGGTTGATCCGTTTCTGTGAACAGATCTCTTTGCATACTCTGGTGGTTCCCGAGATGGAAGAGGTTCATAACGGAACGATAAAACGGTCTGTCCGTGACATTAAGATTGAGGACTTGTTGGGACGTGATGAGATCAAGATCAACATGCAGGAGATCGCTTGCTTGTTGGAGAATAAGGTGATACTGGTTACTGGTGCAGCCGGTAGTATCGGTAGTGAAATTTGTCGTCAGCTAGCCCATTTCCCTATTTGTAAATTGATTTGTTTTGATTCGGCCGAAACTCCGATGCATAATTTGCGTTTGGAACTGGAAGATAAGTATCCTAACCTGAGTTTTGTTCCTGTGATAGGAGATGTTCGAAGCGAAGATCGTTTGGACTATGTTTTCCGGAAATGGCATCCGCATATCGTATTCCATGCTGCTGCGTATAAGCATGTACCGTTGATGGAGGAGAATCCTTGCGAGGCAGTGCGGGTTAATGTTTATGGAACACGGTTGGTTGCAGATGCTGCCGTAAAGTACGGAGTTGAAAAGTTTGTAATGATTAGTACGGATAAAGCAGTGAATCCGACTAATATTATGGGGTGTAGCAAACGGCTGGCTGAAATTTATGTACAGAGCTTGAGTTTGGCTATTATAAAAGGTGAAGTACAGGGGGGCACAAAATTTATAACGACCCGTTTCGGTAATGTTTTGGGTAGTAATGGTTCTGTCATACCTCGTTTCCGTGAGCAAATTAATAATGGAGGTCCGGTTACTGTAACTCATCCGGATATAATTCGTTATTTTATGACTATCCCTGAAGCGTGTCGGTTGGTGTTGGAAGCTGGTACGATGGGGAATGGAGGAGAGATATTTGTATTTGATATGGGGCAACCTGTGAAGATAGCAGATTTGGCTCGACGGATGATAGAACTTTCAGGTATGAGAGTCGGAGAAGATATTGAGATAGAGTATACGGGATTGCGCCCTGGTGAGAAATTGTATGAAGAGCTTTTAAGTCATAAGGAAAATACAAAAGAAACTCTTCATGAAAAAATTCGGATTGCTGATGTTAGAGAATATAACTATCAAGATGTGATGAGATGTGTCAATGTCTTGTCTAATCTTTCCCTGAATGTAGAAATAGTTGATATGGTGAGAGGAATGAAAAGCTTTGTTCCTGAGTTTAAGAGTCAGAATTCGGAATTTGAAAAGTTGGATAAATAGTAGTAATATATGAATATAGCAATTGTTGGTACAGGTTATGTGGGCTTAGTCTCTGGAGCTTGTTTTTCAGAGATGGGAATAGATGTCACTTGTGTAGATATCGATGAAAACAAAATTACGAAGTTATTAAATGGCGAGATGCCTATCTATGAACCAGGTTTGGATGATTTAGTTGCACGTAATGTAAAGGCCGGTCGTCTTCATTTTACAACAGATTTGACCTCTTGTCTGGATAAGGTGGAAATAGTCTTTAGTGCGGTGGGAACACCTCCGGATGAAGATGGAAGTGCCGATTTAAAATATGTACTGGAAGTAGCCCGTACGGTGGGACGTCATATAAAAAAGCATGTCGTATTAGTGACAAAGAGTACTGTGCCTGTTGGTACAGCTAAAAAAGTTCGTGTGGCTGTACAGGAAGAGTTGGATAAACGTGGGGTTGATATAGAATTTGATGTAGCTTCTAATCCTGAATTCTTGAAGGAGGGAGCAGCTATAAAAGATTTCATGACGCCTGATCGTGTGGTAGTTGGTGTTGAAAGTGAACGGGCAAGGAAAATGATGGAAAAATTATATCGTCCTTTCACATTGAATGGTTATCCCATCCTGATCATGGATGTACCTTCAGCTGAAATGACGAAATATGCAGCCAATGCTATGTTGGCAACCCGCATTAGTTTTATGAACGATATTGCCAATCTCTGTGAACGTATCGGAGCAAATGTAGATAATGTACGTAAAGGTATGGGGGCAGATTCCCGTATTGGTAGCCGTTTCCTGTATGCCGGTTGTGGGTATGGAGGTTCCTGCTTTCCAAAAGATGTAAAAGCTCTATTGCATACGGGAATAGAAAACGGATACCACATGCGTGTTATAGAAGCTGTAGAATCGGTAAATGAAGAGCAAAAGAATATTGTGTTTGATAAATTGAGTAAGGCTTTT